>Ga0314771_100001_pt1 | contig 438157 bp, 354 predicted proteins | sample MetaGCB42018_FD_204522 | JGI IMG/M metagenome (GOLD analysis project Ga0314771, IMG submission 204522) | Cryopeg brine microbial communities from Beaufort Sea near Barrow, Alaska, United States - CB4 2018 | ecosystem: Environmental > Aquatic > Marine > Coastal | place: USA: Alaska | collected...
GACACTGTTGATACGTTATACTCTGTATCGAGTGAATCCTCATCGATGTCTGTAGGCTAAACATCAATGCTATATAGATCATTAAACTATTCTCTCGAATCATGTTCAACCATCTTAAAAAGTGGTATCCCATAGGGGGTTCGAACCCCTGTTACCGCCGTGAAAGGGCGGTGTCCTAGGCCTCTAGACGAATGGGACACTGTTGATACGTTATACTCTGTATCGAGTGAATCCTCATCGATGCCTGTAGGCTAAACATCAATGCTATTACCTAAATGGAAGAGCAAACCCTTAAAGATCCGAACTCCTGTTACCGCCGACTCTTTATAAACCAAAGTGGGCGATGTCCTAAGCGCTATTGCTAGACGAATGGGACACTGTTGATACGTTATACTCTGTATCGAGTGAATCCTCATCGATGCCTGTAGGCTAAACATCAATGCTATTACCTAGATGGAAGAGCAAACCCTTAAGGATCCGAACCCCTGTTACCGCCGACTCTTTATAAACCAAAGTGGGCGATGTCCTAAGCGCTATTGCTAGACGAATGAGACACTGTTGATACGTTATACTCTGTATCGAGTGAATCCTCATCGATGCCTATAGGCTAAACATCAATGCTATTACCTAGATGGAAGAGCAAACCCTTAAGGATCCGACCCCCTGTTACCGCCGACTCTTTATAAACCAAAGTGGGCGATGTCCTAAGCGCTATTGCTAGACGAATGAGACACTGTTGATACGTTATACTCTGTATCGAGTGAATCCTCATCGATGTCTGTAGGCTAAACATCAATGCTATATAGATCATTAAACTATTCTCTCGAATCATGTTCAACCATCTTAAAAAGTGGTATCCCATAGGGGGTTCGAACCCCTGTTACCGCCGTGAAAGGGCGGTGTCCTAGGCCTCTAGACGAATGGGACACTGTTGATACGTTATACTCTGTATCGAGTGAATCCTCATCGATGCCTGTAGGCTAAACATCAATGCTATTACCTAAATGGAAGAGCAAACCCTTAAAGATCCGAACTCCTGTTACCGCCGACTCTTTATAAACCAAAGTGGGCAATGTCCTAAGCGCTATTGCTAGACGAATGGGACACTGTTGATACGTTATACTCTGTATCGAGTGAATCCTCATCGATGCCTGTAGGCTAAACATCAATGCTATTACCTAAATGGAAGAGCAAACCCTTAAGGATCCGAACCCCTGTTACCGCCGACTCTTTATAAACCAAAGTGGGCGATGTCCTAAGCTCTATTGCTAGACGAATGGGACACTGTTGATACGTTATACTCTGTATCGAGTGAATCCTCATTGATGCCTGTAGGCTAAACATCAATGCTATTTATTAACGTAAGTAAGTGGTGGAGTTACACGGGATCGAACCGTGGACCTCTTCGCTGCCAGCGAAGCGCTCTCCCAGCTGAGCTATAACCCCTCTTACTTTTTGCTTTTGAATATGCTACCAGGAAAACCTGACATCATGTCTCAACTGCGAGGCGCATTCTATGCAGCATACCCAAAAGTGTCAACTCGTTTTTTAGGAATTTATTCTATTTGCTACAAATTCAATCGCTTTGGATATTCTTTGTGCAGATCTTTCTTTTCCAATTAAATACATGGTCACGTCTAACGCAGGTGACTGCCCAGCGCCGGTGACGGCAACACGCAGTGGCATTCCGACTTTGCCCATACCAACTTCAAGCTCTGCTGCTGTAGCTTCAATCGCTTGATGAATATTTTCAACTGTCCAGTCTGTTAATGCGGTTAATTTCTGTTTAAATAACGTTAAAGGTTCCATTGCCACACCACGCAAGTGCTTTTTAGCTTGGGCTTCATCAAAGTGGCTAAAGTCCTCATAGAAGTAACGACTTGAAGCTGCTAATTCTTTTAATGTTTTAGCTCGTTCAGAAAGTGCGGTCACAATGTCCGCTAATGCAGGGCCATTACTGGTATCAATGTTCTGATCATCCATGTGCCATTGGAGGTGTGATGCAACATAAACTGGATCAAGTGATTTGATATAATGTTGGTTCAGCCAAATCAGCTTATCAGTATTAAAAGCCGAAGCGGCTTTGTTGATATCGTCTAATTTGAACAGTGTTTTTAGTTCTTCCATTGAAAACACTTCTTGATCGCCATGTGACCAACCTAAACGGACTAAGTAATTCAGTAGGGCTTCTGGTAAATAACCGTCATCACGATATTGCATTACCCCCACAGCGCCATGACGCTTTGACAGTTTTGCTCCGTCATCACCCAAAATCATCGACACATGGGCATATTCAGGGATTGGCGCGCCTAATGCTTTTAGGATATTAATTTGGCGAGGGGTATTGTTAATGTGGTCTTCACCACGAACAACACACGTAATGCCCATATCCCAGTCATCAACGACAACGCAGAAGTTATAGGTAGGTACACCATCTGTACGCTTGATAATTAAGTCATCAAGCATATCATTTGATATTTCAATATGACCGCGCACGTGGTCATCAAATATGACACTGCCTTCTTGCGGATTTTTAAAGCGAACAACAAAAGGCTCATCGCTATCTCGCGGGGCTAAATTGCGACAACAACTGTCATATTTTTGCTGTAAACCTTGAACGGTCTGTTCTTCACGCATAAGTTCAATGCGTTCACGTGAACAGTAGCATTTGTAAGCCGTGCCCTTTTCTAGCATTTGTTCAATAATTTCGTCGTAACGATCAAAACGTTTTGTTTGATAATACGGGCCTTCATCCCACGTTAAACCTAACCAGTTCATACCATCAAGAATGGCATCACAAGCCTCTGGAGTTGAACGCTCAACATCAGTGTCTTCAATACGCAGTACGAATTCACCATTATTAGCACGTGCGTGTAACCATGAATAGAGTGCAGTACGAGCACCGCCTACATGTAGGAAGCCAGTTGGACTTGGGGCAAAACGCGTCTTAATTGTCATAATCGGACACTAACCTATATCAATACGTCTATAAAAAAAGACAAGCAAAAAAATGTGACGCCTATTCTAACAGTCAAACTCGATAGTGGAAATGGCGGACCGATAAACCTCGGATGGTTTTTGAATATTTAACATAATGACAGTAGTTAAGCTGGTCAAAAAACCAACAAAGCGTACGATTTTAATCCGTCTGGTTTTTTTTTAAATAAAAAGCGTTGACAGGTTTTACTTGCCCCCTATAATACGGCCCCATACAGCGAGGTCGATTAGCTCAGCTGGGAGAGCACCTCCCTTACAAGGAGGGGGTCACTGGTTCGAGCCCAGTATCGACCACCATATTTTTATTTATGGATTATTACTGTTAATTATATCCCAGGTCGCTTAGCTCAGCTGGGAGAGCACCTCCCTTACAAGGAGGGGGTCACTGGTTCGAGCCCAGTAGCGACCACCATATAATTATCCGTTAACTGTTGTGTAGAGTCCCAGGTCGCTTAGCTCAGCTGGGAGAGCACCTCCCTTACAAGGAGGGGGTCACTGGTTCGAGCCCAGTAGCGACCACCATCTATTTAATAGATAGGTCGGACTCACATTGTAAAATATCCCAGGTCGCTTAGCTCAGCTGGGAGAGCACCTCCCTTACAAGGAGGGGGTCACTGGTTCGAGCCCAGTAGCGACCACCATATTTTACCTAGTTTTTATAAGAATAGATTGATATCCCAGGTCGCTTAGCTCAGCTGGGAGAGCACCTCCCTTACAAGGAGGGGGTCACTGGTTCGAGCCCAGTAGCGACCACCATATCAATTTTAGTTTTCTGCGTTATATCCCAGGTCGCTTAGCTCAGCTGGGAGAGCACCTCCCTTACAAGGAGGGGGTCACTGGTTCGAGCCCAGTAGCGACCACCATTTCGCTTTACTCTCAACATCATCAAATCATCTCATATTATAAAACGCCTTAAGTTTTCCGATAATGTATATCAATTTTTTTGTTATTTGATAAGTCTCTAACATAGTCGCTTAAGTTGGATTCAGTTATCTCGTTAAACAGCAATGAAAATGCCACTCATTGTGTGAGTGGCATTCGTTAGCAGGCGTTAATTTGAAGATTATCTATTGTTGGCTTTAATCTAATCCCAAAAATCCACCCGTTTGGTGAGCCCAGAGTTGCGCATAGATCCCTCTGGCATTAATGAGCTCTTGATGGGTTCCTTGTTCAACAATGCGGCCTTGATCTAATACGATGAGTCTATCCATCGCCGCAATGGTCGAGAGTCGATGAGCTATCGCTATCACCGTTTTGCCTTCCATTAATTCATACAATGATTCTTGGATCGCCGCTTCAACTTCAGAATCTAATGCTGAAGTGGCCTCATCTAATAACAAAATAGGGGCGTTTTTTAATAAGACACGAGCAATGGCAATCCGTTGACGTTGGCCACCTGATAGTTTTACCCCACGTTCGCCGACTTGAGCATCGAGCCCTTTATTACCAAAGGGATCAGATAAGCTTTCAATAAAGCCAGCCGCTTGTGCTTGAGTTATTGCCGCCATTAATTGCTCATCACTTGCATGTGGATCGCCGTAAAGGATATTTTCACGGATCGAACGGTGCAACAACGACGTATCCTGAGTCACCATACCAATATTTGCCCGTAATGAATCTTGAGCAATATCGGTTATAGGTTGATTATCAATGAGTATTTGACCTTTTTCAACGTCATAAAAACGCATTAATAAGTTCACTAAAGTCGACTTTCCTGCACCGGAACGCCCCACAAGACCCACTTTTTCACCCGCTTTAATGTTCAGGTCTAGCTGTTCAATGACGCCCGTTTTTTCGCCATAATGAAAACAAACCTGATTAAATTCTATTTTACCTTGGTTAACAATAATGTCTTTGGCGTCGGGTTTATCTTGGATGGCAATGGGTTTAGACAGAGTATTCATCCCATCTATCACTGTGCCTATATTTTCAAACAGTGAACTAATTTCCCACATGATCCATTGTGACATGCCGTTTAGGCGTAATGCTAAACTGACCGCAATGGCAATGGCACCCACAGTAATCGCACTGTCAGTCCACAACCAAATAGACACAGCGGTAATGGTAAATGCTAAAAGGTAATTGATGATTTGCACCAAGACATTAATGACAGTGACTAAGCGCATTTGGCCATAAACGGTTGTTAAAAAACGCATCATACTGTCTTGAGCGTAGTCAGCTTCTTGGGTGGTATGAGAGAATAGTTTTACGGTAGATATATTGGTATAACTGTCAACAATGCGGCCGGTCATGTTTGAACGCGCATCGGCTTGTTCTGTTGATATCGCTTTTAGCTTTGGGACTAATTTCCATTGGATCAATACATATGCCGCAAGCCACGCGAGCATGGGTAACATTAAGCGCACATCAGCTGCGGCAATCATGACCAGCATAGACGTGAAATACACTAAAATATACATAAGTACATCCAGTAGCTTCATCACTGTTTCACGCACCGCAAGCGAGGTTTGCATGACTTTTGTGGCAATTCGGCCAGCAAAGTCATCTTGATAGAATGACACACTCTGCTTGAGTAAATAACGATGCGCTTGCCAGCGAATGGCCATGGGGTAGTTACCCAAAAGCGTTTGATGCACGATAGATGAATGTAACCAGACAATCACAGGAATGACCACTAAGACCATCACCGACATAGCGATAAACGTTGTGCTTTCATCTTGCCACAATGTTTGCGGATTTTTGGTCACTAACCAATCCACTAATTGGCCCATAAAACCAAACAGCGACACTTCTAAGATAGCGAGTACTGCCGTAAGTACCGACATGATAATTAATGGCAAACCAAATCCGCGGGTATAATGGCGGCAAAAGGCATATAAGGTGTTGGGTGGTTGGGTGGGTTCTTCTTGTGGTAATGCTTGGGTTAATGATTCAAAAAATTTAAACATCTAATGCTCTGACTTTTGGATGAAAATTCTGCCGCCTAGGATAACGTAAAATAGCCACATGTCATGGGTTAAATTGTTACCCTATACGAAACGAATGAGTTCCGTTTTCCGCGAGTCGTGGTTATTGTGTTGCTGTAAGGTAATAATATTAATACGCAGTGCAGAATAAATGGTTCAGTTTTACGATTGAACATCTTGAAAATGATAGAGGCGAAATAGACCCATGGCGGACATTCATAGCGATTGCAATATTGCGGTACATATCTGTCACCAAGCAAGATTGAGCCGTGATGCTCGCTTTGATGGTCAATTTTTTACAGGTGTCCTTACCACAGGTATCTATTGTCGCTCCATTTGTCCCGCTCCAGCGCCTCATGAAAAAAATGTCCGTTACTTTGATTCTGCGATAAAAGCGGCTAATGCCGGACTGAGGCCTTGCCTTCGATGCCGACCCGACAGCGCACCAAGCTCATTGGTGTGGTTAGGGACTCAAACCAGGTTAATGCGCGCGATAACCTTAATTGAGCAAGGTTTTTTACGGGGTGAAAACCCAGGGTCGATCGTCAAGCTGGCAGAAAAGTTAGGCATTTCCAGTCGATATTTGCATAAACTCTTTAGCCAAGGTTTAGGGACCTCACCTAAACGCTTTGCGTTATATCAACAGTTGATGTTCGCTAAACAGTTGTTGCATCAAACACAATTATCGATGACGGATGTTGCCATGGCAGCGGGTTTCAATAGCATCAGGCGGTTTAATGAAATTTTTAAACAAGAATTACTATTAACACCAAGTGATTTACGCCAAAAGAGTCGATGCTCAACGGATGTGATTCATCCTCATAAAGATAACCAAGTGAGTACTAACATAAAACCAATAACCTTAACATTAGCCTATCGGCCACCCCTAAACTGGTCAAAAATGCTGGCTTTTTATGCCCTTCGTCAAGTAGAGCATATGGAAGTCATTGATGATGTTTCGGGGCGCTACGGTCGAACGTTTTCAATAAATGGTGTGAAAGGATTGTTTTACATTTCTGCGAATGCGGATAAACCTCAGCTTGATGTGAGTATTTACTTGGTTGATGCCAATGATATTAAGTTCTTACACAATATTGTTATGCACTTACGCCGCATGTTTGACTTGGATGCCGACATGCATGTTATCCAGCAGGCGTTATCACCCATTATCGAATTAGGCGCCAAAATTGAGAGTGGCGTGCGTATTCCCGCCGCGGGCGATGTCTTTGAAGCGGCTTGCCGAGCGGTATTAGGGCAACAGGTTAGTGTAGTACAAGCCACTAAGTTATTAAATTTATTGGTTGGATCCTATGGCGAAACACTGTTAATTGACGGTAAAACTTGGCGGTTATTTCCGACTGCAGAAGTCATTGCTACGGCCTCTTTGGATGAACTTAAGATGCCTGGCGCGCGAAAATTAGCCTTAAATGCCTTGGGGCAATTTGTACACCAAGATGCTGATTCAACACCTGAGGATTGGTTGGCTGTTAAAGGCATAGGTCCATGGACGATTGCTTATGCCAACATGCGCGGCTTAAGTGATCCCGATGTTTTTTTAAGTTCTGATTTAGTCATCAAAAACCGCCTGCACGCCTTGTATAAGCTGTCAGGGAACCCCATAGACTCGCCGAAATCATACCTAGCCATTGCCGCCGACATAGCCACGCAAGCATCGCCTTGGGGCAGTTATTTAACCTTCCAGCTATGGGGTAACGATCCCAGTGCGGCAATAAAAGGATAATATTATGACCCATTTTACCTTGCCTAAATATCACGTCTTGGTGACAAGTCCTGTGGGATTGCTTTCGCTTAAGGCCTCTGAGCATGGTTTAACCCATCTGCAGGTTGAGGATCTTGCTCAAATGAGCGCGATTGTAGCGATCCAAACTCACGCTCCACTTCAACAAAGCACGACTGAGATGACTCAAGCTTTATTGATACAAGCCCAGCAGCACATTGATACCGCAGTTACTCAATTAACAGAGTACTTTGCAAATAAAAGGCAGCATTTTAGTATTCCGCTCGCGCCTAAAGGGACTGTGTTTCAACAACAAGTCTGGCACGCATTAAGTCAACTACCTTTTGGAATGCGTTGCAGTTACAGTGATATCGCCAATACGATTGGGCGACCTAAAGCGGTCAGAGCGGTGGGGGCGGCAAATGGTGCCAATCCAATTGCCATTATCGTTCCTTGTCATCGGGTGATAGGCAAAGGCGGTAAGTTAACCGGTTATGCTTATGGGCTAGATATGAAGCAGTGGCTACTAGACTTAGAAGGGATTGAAGAAATTAACTAATTAATCTGACTGCTGCGCCAAAGTACGGTAAAATGTGCGATTGATATCCATTTTTTTGAGCGCATTTGATACATGACCCAAGCTTCTGTAGTGACGACTTTCGCTGAATTTGGCCTGCATACTCCATTGTTGGCCCGATTAGCTGAGCTTAAATACCTTCAGCCTACACCCATCCAAGCTGAAACCATTCCTAGCACACTAACCGGTAAAGACTTGCTGGCAGGTGCCAATACCGGCTCAGGTAAGACAGCGGCTTTTGCATTGCCGATATTGCAGCAATTAATGGATCGCCGGGCTACCTCCTCTGCGAAAGGCAATTTTGTGAGTGCGTTAATTTTGGTGCCTACACGGGAATTAGCCAAGCAAGTTGCCGACAGTTTTAAATCCTATGCGGTTCATTTAAATGGCGACATTAAAGTGGTTGCGGCATTTGGCGGTGTATCTGTTAATACACAGATGTTAGCATTGCGTGGTGGTGCGGATGTGGTGGTAGCAACCCCGGGTCGTTTACTCGATTTAGTGTCGTCAAATGCACTAAAATTGTCCCAAGTGACAACGTTAGTACTTGATGAAGCTGACCGCATGTTAAGCTTAGGTTTTACTGAAGAATTGACTCAAGTACTCAATTTACTCCCTAAGCAAAAACAAACGTTATTATTTTCAGCTACTTTTCCTGACGAAGTACGCCAATTAACACAAGCTTTGTTGGTTAACCCGCTTGAAATACAATTGCAAAGCGCTGAGGCGAGTACGTTAGTCCAACGAGTGATGACGGTTAATCGTGAAAAAAAGACCGCATTAGTTGCACATTTGCTGCAACAATATCAATGGCGTCAAGTTCTTATCTTTGTTAGTGCTAAAAATAGTTGTAATCATTTAGCTCAAAAACTGGCTAAACGTGGGATCGCAGCAGAAGTCTTTCATGGCGATAAAGCCCAAGGCGCGCGTAGCCGGGTATTGGAAGCTTTTAAAGCGGGTGATATCCAAGTGCTTATTGCAACCGATATTGCAGCCCGCGGGCTTGATATTGAAAAATTACCGGTAGTCATTAATTTTGACTTACCGCGCAGTCCAGCAGATTATATGCATCGAATTGGTCGTAGTGGACGCGCAGGCGAAGTCGGTTTAGCGTTGACCTTATTGTCACATGATGAGTATCATCACTTCTCTATTATTGAGAAAAAGAATAAAATTCGCCTTGAACGTGAACAAGTTAATGGATTTGAGGCAGATGATATTGTGCCTGAAACCGTACTCGAGTCGCCTAAACCTATGGCTAAGCCTGAAGGTAGTGGTAAAAAAAAGCGTAAAAAGTTGCCCTCAGTTAATGTTAATATTTGGGCTGAAAAACCAGATTAGTAGTAGGTAATATGAAACATATTTTTTGGTTAGTTGATGGACAAATCGCCGGACGTAGAGGTCCAAACAAGGATGCATGGGATTTAGCTGAATTAAAGCAAGCGGGGTTTGGCGCAATAGCATCATTAAATAATGCTGAAGGTTGTGATGTCGATGCGATGGCTGAATTAGGCCTGCATCATAAAGTGTTTAATTTGCCTAATAATATTCCACCTAAGCCACAAGATTTAGCCATTTGTGTTGAGATATTACCGCAGATATTAGCCTTTATTCGTGAATGTGAAAACGATAAGTTGCCTATATTGCTTCATTGTCGTTCAGGGACTAATCGTACTGAAGTGGTAATGGCTTATTATTTGATGGTCAACGGTGCAGCACCTGTGCATGCTGTTAGTCAAGTTAGACATGCTAGCGGATTAGCTTTTGATGCTGATGGCTGGGATCAATTTGTTTATGATGTGCTTTACGAGCTGCAAGCGGCTTCGAACTAATTGATTATGTGTTAGGTATCACAGTATTAGGGAGACAATTGATTGGATCAGTCACTGATTGGATCTCGATTGTTTCCCTTTGTTGTTTCTATCGATCATGTGTTTACACCAAGCGATCATTCAAGGTGTTATATTCAAAATATTATATTCAAAATGTTATCCAATATAATAGGCCGTTAAGCTTATTATTGCGGCAGTGATATTGACATTGCACTGGGCAAATTATGTTTTTCAACCATTGGCGACTATGCTGCGGTTTACAGCAAAAGCGTCACGGCCTACCACCAGGTCGTATTGCTATTTTTACCTTGTGTGTCAGCCATATTGGTTTCACAAGCAGTGATGATTTATCAAATACGATCCAGCATTGAGCCACATTCATTATCGGATGAATGGCTAATTGTGTAATTTACCATGATGTTTGCAGATAAAATAGCCGACTAAAGCTAGTCTAAAGACTGACGATAAATGCTATAGTGACGCTGATTTCAGTATTCAGATGAAGAGGTAGTGATGAGTCCGAAAATGAGCAAGGCGGATCAATCGCAAGGTTTATTGCTTTTTAAGTTGAATCACACGCAACAGTTTGCTTTAGGTACTTTAAAAATTCGTGAACTGGTGCCATTTACTCCTTTAGCCAAAATCCCGCACTCTCACTCGGCCATTATGGGCGCCGCGATCATTCGCGGCATGACTATTCCGGTGGTCGATATGGCTGTCAGTATTGGTTTTAAACCGATTACCGACCAAGAACGCAAAGACTGCCACATCATTATTACTGATTGCCAACGTATGGTGATCGGCTTTTTGGTGCGTTCAATTGATAAAATTATTGAGTGTAACTGGCGTAATATCGAGGCGCCGCCCAATAACTTAGGTAATAATGCCTTTTTAACTGGCATCACACGTTTTGACGATCAGTTAGTGCAATTACTGGATGTTGAACTCTTGCTATCGAAAATTTTTCCTGCTGATCCGATTCATAATCGAGCCATATTAACCGATGTCCAACGAGAAAAGTTAACACCGTTACGTATTTTACTGGTAGATGACTCAAAAGTGGCCCGAAAACAATTATCTGACGCATTGGACTCGATTAATATTAGCTATGAAGTAACGGCAGATGGTCGCGAGGCCTTACAGATTATGCAACAAGCCGCAGCCGAGCAAAAACCGATTAATTTACTGGTGAGTGATATTGAAATGCCGGGTCTTGATGGCTACGAATTGGCTTTTGAGGTTAATAATAATCCTGAACTTGACCATGCTTACATTATTTTACACACATCGTTATCGAGCGAAATGAGTGTCAGTCAAGCGAAACAAGTTGGCGCTAATGAGGCGTTAACTAAATTTGATGCCAAAGAGTTGGTAGAGGCAATGCTTCGAGGTGCCGATTTTTTACAGGCGGTTTGATCACCGATATCGCTGTACTTATTGAAACGACTAAACGCGCAACATATTTTACAATTTAGATACAAATGGTTTAAAAGTGTTTTCTAGATGTCTACTTTGGCAGCGATAGCTGAATTTTTTTACTCATTTGGCGTCAACACTAGACTTATCACATGGCATCCTGATATATAGCTACAAGGCTTTTACTGTGTTCGGTATGTTCGCGCTTCACAAGGTCATGCTTAACTTTAATGAGCATATGCTATTCCTGAAAACGAATTGATTGAAGTGTGCAGAATTAATGTGCTGGAACGTTACCGCATTATTCCGTACCAAAGCAGGGTGTTTTCAGCAATAGCATTGATACTAGTATCGATAATGTAACTAGCCTCGTTAATTATAGCGGGTCTCATTACTGTGCGTTTTGGTGTTCATTACACTGAGGGTGCAAATACGCGAGTGTTATTCTTTTATAAAGATAAGCACAATCTTGTTCATAAAAAGCCATAAATATAATAATCATAGGTTAAGCAATGAATAAAAAAAAATCACTGTTAGCTCGTATCGCTAGCGGTAGCCTCGTGCTACAAATTATCAGCGGGATCATTTTGGGCGTGATCTTGGCAAGTATTTCAACAACAGGTGCCAATAATGTGGCTTTTTTGGGCTCACTCTTTGTGGGAGCACTAAAAGCCATTGCGCCGATCCTGGTTTTTGTTTTGGTTGCATCATCGATTGCCAATCAGAAAAAAAATAGCCAAACCAATATGCGCCCGATTATTGTGCTATATCTTCTAGGAACCTTTGCCGCGGCATTAACTGCGGTATTATTCAGTTTTGCATTTCCAACCACTTTATTGTTAACCACTGGCATTGAAGGGACTAATCCTCCTCAAGGCATTAGTGAAGTCATCAACACGTTATTATTTAAAATTATTGATAATCCAGTTAACGCCTTATTAACCGGTAATTACATTGGTATTTTAGTCTGGGGTGTAGGCTTAGGGATCACCATGCATCATGCCTGTGACAGCACTAAGCGCATGCTCTCAGATGTCAGTGACGCGGTGTCAAATATTGTCCGCTTTGTGATCCGTTTAGCGCCGATCGGTATTTTTGGTCTAGTGGCGGCGACATTTGCCGAAACAGGTTTTGATGCACTTGCGGGTTACGGCCAGTTACTGATGGTACTGGTGGGGTCCATGCTATTTATTGCTTTGGTTGTTAACCCCATTATTGTTTATGTCAAAATCAAACGTAACCCTTATCCATTAGTGCTTAAATGTTTACGAGAAAGTGGTGTAACCGCATTTTTTACTCGTTCAAGTGCGGCGAATATCCCGGTCAACATGGCGCTGTGCGAAGAACTCAAGTTGCATAAAGACACATATTCAGTCTCGATTCCATTAGGTGCAACGATTAATATGGGCGGCGCGGCGATCACCATTACGGTATTAACCTTGGCGGCAGTGCATACTATGGGTATTCACGTCGACTTTATGACGGCATTATTATTGAGTGTGATGGCGGCGGTTTCTGCTTGTGGTGCATCAGGTGTTGCTGGGGGCTCGTTATTGTTAATCCCATTAGCGTGTAGCTTGTTTGGTATTTCTAATGATATCGCGATGCAAGTTGTGGCTGTTGGTTTTATTATTGGTGTGATCCAAGATTCAGCAGAAACAGCATTAAATAGCTCTACGGATGTATTATTTACTGCTGCAGCTTGTGAAGCTGCTGCAACGGAAGAGGCATCTCAAGCTAGTTAATCGCCTACAGATGTACCCCATAAAGAAATGCCGACGCAATTGCGTCGGCATTTTTTTGCAATTAAAATGGATGCTGACTAAAAAAAATCATCTCGACTTGGCTATAAGGGTGAGTAATTGTTAGTGATTGTGCATGTAAGTTTAAGCGCTTACTGGCATTGATTGTCTCGGTATCGCCATAAAACTCATCTCCTAAAATGGCATGACCGAGTGACAGCATATGAACTCGAAGTTGATGAGTGCGACCTGTGTGGGGCTTGAGTTCCATTAAGGTTGACTGAGTTCGATGTTCAAGCACTTGGAAGTAGGTCAGTGCTGCTTTTCCTGAGTCAGTGAGCATTTGGAACGGGGCTGAATCTGGATTTGGCCCCATGGCAAAGTTGACTTTGCCTTGCGGTTCTTTGACGTGGCCGCTGACTTCGGCAATATACACTTTTTTAGCTTGGCGATTTTGGAATTGAATTTTTAAATGCGATTCAGCTTGCTTGGTTCTCGCAAAAATCATAATACCCGAGGTATCACAATCTAAGCGGTGAATGAGAATGGCTTCAGGGTAGCATTGTTGCAGACGGGTGATAGCCGTATCGTGAGTGTCTGGGGAGCGCCCAGGATTGGATAATAGGCCTGAGGGTTTATTAATGACGATAATGTCACGGTCTTTATAGCGAATGTCCAACCACGGAATTGAAGGTGGTTGATAAGTAAAGATGTGCATTATGAAGTCTTCTCTTAGATTGGATCGAAATCAGGTATTGATGTTCCGAAAAATGAACGTCGCGAATACTAATGCCGCGAATACTAACAAAGTTTTACTGATAACTAAAAACCAATTATTAGGCAGAGTAATACTGTTTGGTTATGGCCGCTTTACCAAGTCGCTAACCACAACCGGAATGACATTCCCCAACTGCTTGTTACGCCAGAGGTAACAAAGCGAATATTGTTTTCCGTATCAACGATATAAATAGCAGGCAAAGCCATAGCGCCCCATTGTTGGCTTAATATCATTGTTTGATGCTGATTGATGACATCAAAATGATAATGATGATGTTGCATAAAGGTGCTGACGTCGTCGTCAGTACCTGAAGCTACTGCAATAGAAACAACCTGATAATCTGGATTCATATTAACCGAGTTCACCATAGGAGAGGTCACTTTACACACTGGACACCAAGTCCCCCAAAAATAGACCAAGGTGGGTTTGTTTTTGGTACTAATCTCTCTGATATGCTGCTGGGCGTCAACGGATGCTGAAGTAAATAATGATATTGGTTTATTGGTTATTGTATACGCGTTAATTGGCGTTGCTACGCCTGTTCGCATATCTCGCTGTAAATAACTCGCGATAGTGAACAACACAACCCCGATAACGATTATATCGCGTAGGTTAGTTAGCCAAAATCGTTTGCTTTTGAGTGTACATTTTAGATTAACTATCCATGATGGCATACGATATTAATTCCTCTAAATACCCAGCATTAAGGTAAATACTCCACCGGGGTCTTACGGCTGTAAAGTCTGCTATAGGCCATTAATTGTGGGTAAAAGGTTCTAAAGGCAATTTCAATTTCAACATAAATCTTATCAATATCGTTAATCGCATGGTCAAAAAGCTCAGGCTTTGAAAGCCGGCGACTGACACCTTTAATGGCTTGCGCTAACCCTTGCCTTGTTTGGTAACTACTCAACCAATCTTGCTGGATAATTTGCGGTGCAATGACCTGTAATGTCGGAGGAAGCTCAAGTGTTGTACTCAGTTGATGGTATGCTTTTTGGCAAAACTCATCCAAGGTTTGGTGATGATACTCTTCCCAATAAAACGCTAAGTAATGATCAAAGACTAAATCGATTAATATTGGCGCCACACGGCGTGAGGTTTTAGGAAATTGTGTCAGTAAATCCAGAATGATTTCATGACTGTCAGTAATTTGATCTATCTGACGATGAAGCCATATTCCTTGCTGGAGATGTTTTGGGTGTTGTCCTATATTACCTTTTGCGAAATCGCCGGACAAATTAGCCACTAAATGGGTATTACTAATGTCGGCTAAATGCAAGTGAGCTAAAAAGTTCATAAATTGTACTTCTAATTTTATTGTTTTACAGTATGATACTAGCCATTAGAAACAATGCGTTACAAGATGACGAGAGTGATAATTTAATCATAACGCGTTATCGACAAATGTCATGAATATTGCATATCATATCGCGGTCACTGCTATATGTAACTGCTTTTAATGGGCATAGGCATAATTTCAGAGATCAAGGATGATAATGATAGATTGGATTAAAACGTTATTGGGTAGGCCTATCAAAGCCAAAAGACATAAAGTACACATCGACATGCGTTATGAAGAACATTCATATAAATCCCATGAACCTCATGTTGCCAAGCCAGATTCGATTAAACAAGATGATATAAACACTGAGTCCGTAGAACCAGAGCCGACAAAGTGATCAGTAAACTTGATCTTAACTTGCACTCGCCATAGACTAACGGCCGTTTTTATTGTTGAGATCATACTATGCGCGTTGCAGATTTTTCATTCGACCTACCTGATGAGCTGATTGCTCGCTATCCAACAGCACAGCGCAATGCCTCGCGTTTACTCACATTAAATGGTGAAAACGGTCAGCTTAGCGACAAAAAATTTACCGATGTATTTAATCTGGTCAACCCGGGTGACTTGATGGTATTGAATAATACTCGAGTGATCCCCGCGCGTTTATTTGGTCAAAAATCTACCGGTGGCAAGCTGGAGCTTTTGGTTGAGCGCATGCTAGACGATAAACGTATTTTAGCTCATGTTCGTAGTTCAAAATCACCAAAAGTAGATACCCTAATCGACTTAGACGGTGGCTACAAAATGAAAATGTTAGCGCGTCACGATGCATTGTTTGAGCTTGAGTTACTGTCTGAAAAAACCGTGTTAGAAGTACTTGAAGATGTCGGCCATATGCCACTGCCTCCTTACATTGACCGTCCAGATGAAGATGCGGATAAAGAGCGTTATCAAACCGTGTATAACCAAACGCCAGGTGCAGTCGCTGCGCCTACCGCAGGGTTACACTTTGATAATGCCATGTTAGCGGCATTAAAAGCCAAAGGGGTTAATATTGCCTTTGTGACCTTGCATGTTGGTGCGGGTACGTTTCAACCTGTGCGGGTTGATAATATTCTTGAGCATAAAATGCATTCAGAATGGGCGAATGTACCACAAGAGGTTATCGATTTAATTACGCAAACTAAAGCTGCAGGTCATCGAGTGGTTGCGGTGGGGACGACGTCGGTTCGTTCACTTGAAAGCGCGGCACGTGCCAGCGGTGATGGCCCATTAACCGCCTTCAATGGTGATACCGATATTTTTATTTACCCCGGTTTTCAATTTAAAATAGTGGACGCTATGGTGACTAATTTTCATTTACCAGAATCAACGCTCATCATGCTATTAAGTGCTTTTGCCGGTTTTAGCGAAGTGATGAACGCCTATCAGCACGCCATTACCCAAAAATATCGCTTTTTTAGCTATGGCGATGCCATGTTTGTGACGAAAAAAGCCCCCTAAGCAACGAATTTGATTTAAAATACTCGCCCACAATACAATAGTGGGCGTTTTTTATTTAATGCAGCGGAAACTGTGAAGCATTAAATGTGTACTCATTACTAATTAAAACAAAACGAGTCAGACTGTTTATCTGGCAAGGTGATTTATGAAATTTGAATTAGATACAACAGACGGTCGTGCCCGTCGCGGACGGCTTATTTTTGACCGTGGTACAGTTGAAACGCCTGCCTTTATGCCAGTCGGAACTTACGGTACGGTAAAAGGCATGACGCCTGAAGAAGTGCGAGCTACGGGCGCCGATATTTTATTGGGTAACACCTTCCATTTATGGTTGCGTCCTGGTGAAGAGATCATGCGTAAGCACGGAGATTTGCACGACTTTATGAATTGGCAACGTCCAATTCTAACCGATTCGGGTGGATTTCAAGTGTTTAGTTTAGGTGACATCCGAAAAATCACCGAAGAAGGTGTGCATTTTCGTTCACCGATTAATGGGGAAAAGATTTTCTTAGATCCAGAAAAATCAATGCAAATTCAGAATTCTTTAGGTTCTGACGTGGTGATGATTTTTGATGAATGTACCCCGTATCCAGCGACTCATGACGAAGCGCGAAAGTCGATGCAAATGTCACTGCGTTGGGCCAAACGCTCCCGTGATGAATTTGACCGCTTAGACAATCCAAACTCTTTGTTTGGTATTATCCAAGGTGGTGTATTTGAAGATTTACGTGATGAGAGTGTCAAAGGGCTATTAGAGATAGGCTTTGATGGCTATGCGGTTGGCGGGCTAGCGGTTGGTGAGCCTAAAGCCGATATGCATCGCATTCTGGAACATGTTTGCCCACAAATTCCAGCAGATAAACCACGTTATTTAATGGGCGTGGGTAAACCGGAAGATTTAGTGGAAGGGGTACGCCGTGGCGTCGATATGTTTGATTGTGTTATGCCAACGCGTAATGCCCGTAACGGTCATTTATTTACCAGTGAGGGCGTGATTAAAATTCGCAATGCACGCCATCGTGATGACGCTGCAACACTGGATCCTAAGTGTGATTGCTATACCTGTAAAAACTATTCACGTGCTTATTTATACCATTTAGATCGTTGTAATGAGATTTTAGGCGCGCGTTTAAACACCATTCATAATTTACGTTATTACCAAATATTGATGGAAGGTTTGCGCGGCGCAATTGAGACGGGTACATTAGACACCTTTGTGAAGGCGTTCTACACCAACCTTGGTCGTGAAGTACCTGAAGTACCTGAGTTAACCGATTAATTTTAGTAATAAGAAGAGAGAACTATGTTTATTTCAAATGCATATGCAAACCCAATCAGTGGCATCGCCGGTGGCGAATCCATGCAATTAATTTTCATGCTAGTCATGTTTGGATTAATTTTTTACTTCATGATTTTTCGCCCACAGTCAAAGCGTGTCAAAGAGCACAAAAACCTAATGGCGTCGATTTCAAAAGGTGATGAAGTGCTAACCAGTGGTGGCATTCTCGGTAAAGTAACCAAAATTAGTGAAGAAAGTGATTATGTGTTGTTAGCGATTAATGAAAACAACCAAATCACAATCAAAAAGGATTACATCGCAGCGGTATTGCCTAAAGGTTCTATCCAGTCGCTATAAGGCAAGAGGGCTATGGTGTGTTAAATAAATACCCAATGTGGAAAAACATCATGGTGATGCTTATCATCGCCATTGGTGGTTTTTATGCAATTCCAAATCTGTTTGGTGAAGACCATGCTGTACAGATCGTCGCGACTCGCGGCGCTGAAGTCACGGCATCAACCCAAGCCAACGTTGTACAACTGTTAGAGAGTAAGGGCATTGCGGTTAAACGTGCTGAGCTTGAAAATGGCCAGTTGTTAGTGCGCGTGCAAAATGCGGATCAACAATTGGTGGCTCGTGAAGCCATTGCGGAACAACTTGGTCAAAAATATACCGTGGCGTTGAACTTAGCGCCGTCAACCCCTAAATGGCTTGAAGCTGTTGGTGGGTCGCCAATGAAGTTAGGTTTGGACTTACGCGGTGGTGTTCATTTCTTAATGGAAGTGGACATGGGCGAAGCGGTTCGCAAAATGGAAGACGCTAAAGTAGCCGATTTTCGCAGTCAGCTTCGTGAAGAAAAAATTCGTTATGCTGGTATTCGTAAAACACCAAAAGGTATAGCGATTAAGTTTCGTGATACTGAAACCGTTGCCCAAGCTGAACGTTTTTTAAAAGCTCGCAGTAACGACATGATGTACACCGATGCTAGCACGGGAAATGAGTTTGTGCTGCTTGCGGCAATGAGTGATGCCTACCTTAAGCAAATTAAGGAAGAGGCGCTGCAGCAGAACATTACCATCATTCGTAATCGAGTTAACGAGTTAGGTGTGGCAGAACCTGTGGTTCAGCGTCAAGGTGCAGAACGCATTATTGTTGAGCTACCTGGCGTGCAAGACACTGCACGTGCGAAAGACATCTTAGGTGCAACTGCCTCGATTGAATTTCGCATGGTTGATGACAAAGCAGACGTAAGTGCTGCTGCCAATGGTCGTGTCCCTCCTGGTGATGAAGTGTATAAACGCCGTGAAGGTGGGATTGCAGTGCTGAAAAAAGAGGTGATGTTAACGGGTGATCATATTACCGGTGCACAACCTACGTTTGATCAATACAGCCGTCCGCAAGTGGCGATTAATCTTGACTCAAAAGGCGGCTCGATTTTCTCTAACGTCACCAAAGACAATATCGGTAAACCAATGGCAACATTGTTTATTGAGTATAAAGATAGCGGTACACGTAATCCTGATGGCACAGTGAAAATGACTAGGATAGAAGAGGTCATTTCGGTTGCCACTATTCAAGCTCGTTTAGGTCGTAGCTTTGTGATTACAGGTCTTGAGCACACTGAAGCACAGAGCCTGGCATTATTGCTCCGCGCAGGAGCCTTGATTGCACCTGTGATGATTGTGGAAGAAAGAACGATTGGTCCAAGCCTAGGTGCTGAAAACATCCAAAATGGTGTTCAAGCCATGATCTGGGGTTTGATTGTCGTACTGGTGTTTATGATGGTTTACTACCGTGCTTTTGGCTTTATTGCTAACCTTGCATTGATGGCGAACCTCATTATGGTTGTGGGTGTAATGTCGATGATCCCTGGTGCAGTATTAACCTTACCTGGCATTGCCGGTATGGTGCTAACTGTGGGGATGGCTGTAGATGGTAACGTGCTAATTTTTGAACGTATCCGTGAAGAGCTACTTGCTGGTCGCAGTGTACAGCAAGCTATCCATGAAGGTTATGGTAATGCATTTTCTACCATTGCTGACGCGAACATCACCACCTTTATGACGGCATTAATTTTGTTTGCTGTGGGTACCGGTGCCGTTAAAGGCTTTGCTGTTACCTTAATGATAGGTATCGCGACTTCGATGTTTACTGCCATTGTTGGCACACGCTCAATCGTAAATGCGGTTTGGGGTGGTAAACGCGTTAAGTCATTATCTATCTAAGGGAGACGTTGAACATGTTACAGATATTTTCGGTAAAGAAGACAGTCAACTTTCTTCGTCATGCAATGCCCATCAGTATTATGTCGATGATTTTGGTGATAGCCTCTTTTGTGTCGCTAGGTATACAAGGCATTAACTGGGGCTTAGATTTTACTGGTGGCACCGTGGTCGAAATGGAGTTTTCTGCTCCGGTCGATTTAAGTGCCTTACGTGCAACCATGACTTCAGCTGATGCTGAAGGTGCTGTGGTACAGAACTTTGGTTCAAGCCGCGACATATTGGTACGTTTGCCAGTAAGAGAGACCCTAAAAAGCGATGTACAGGTCAACGCTGTAATGGCTGCCGCTCAAACTGTCGATTCTGCTGTGATCCAGAAGCGGGTTGAGTTTGTTGGGCCACAAGTGGGTAAACAATTAGCAGAGCAGGGTGGCTTAGCCGTTATTGTTGCGCTTATCTGTATTCTTATCTACGTGTCATTTCGTTTTGAATGGCGTTTAGCGGCAGGTTCTGTTGCAGCGTTAGCCCATGATGTTATTGTGACCTTAGGGGTTTTTTCGGTATTACAGCTTGAGTTTGATTTGACCGTATTAGCGGGATTATTAACGGTTGTCGGTTACTCACTTAACGATACTATCGTGGTGTATGACCGGATCCGTGAAAACTTCCTTAAAATGCGTAAAGGTACGCCTGTAGAAATCATCAACACTTCAATTACTCAAACCATGAGTCGTACCGTGATCACCACAGGTACAACTTTGATTACGGTTATTGCATTGTTTCTTAAAGGCGGCACCATGATCCACGGCTTTGCGACCGCATTGTTACTCGGTATCTTTGTTGGTACGTATTCATCAATTTACGTGGCAAGTTATTTAGCCATTAAATTGGGGATTAACCGTGAACATATGCTACCGGTCGAGATTGAAAAAGAAGGTGCGGATCAACCTTCAATGATGCCTTAATGAGTATTATTAATCTTAATCGCTAAAATGAAACCCCAGCTTGCTGGGGTTTCTTTTTATGGCTAAGTTAACCTGAACTCGAGATAACAAATGCCTTTCAAACAGCCCTTTGCCTTACTAACTGCGTTGAATTAACTTGCAATAGGCCAGCTATTGACGCGTTAATACGCCTTGTTAGTAAAACAAATGACAAGTTTGATAGTGGTTAACTTCTAAACTTATGATCTTTATCATCATATTCTCATCTCTCATCTCTTATCCCGAATTCAGGTTAATTTATGTTCTTTTGTTCTGCTAAATGCACTTCACAGGCAGCCATTAACGTTTTGTGCCATTGAGTTTGTGGATCGATTATCAGAGCTTCCCATCCATCACTGCCGAGTATGTCAACACGGTTAAACATCAGTGAAGTTAACGTCATCGTTCCAGATAGTCTAAATGTACCAATATTCGTCTCTAAACGAGAGATGGTTATTTTAGTCATGATGTAAGGTGATGAGGTAATCCGCTTGGCCGTTTTCGGTTGATGTAAACTCACCGTGACCAATTAATTGACGCAAGTTATCGGTACCTGAGTCAGCAATTACATTGAATTGACTTTGTGCCACACCTTGTGAAAACACCCCATTATGTTGTAACACTATGGTGCCAGCTATTTCTGGCGTTTTTATGGTTAAGTGCTCCATTCCGACAAATACCGCAGCCTCCCCATTTTGATATGACATTACGTAGCGAATTTGAGCTGAACCATTGATGTCACCAGAATATGTTTGGGTAATTTCGGCAATGGTTTGTTTGCTGTTATTGTCGTGTTCAGCATAAGCCGACTCATTCCAAGCGGTGATTTGAAATACACCTTTTAAGACAATTGTTTTCATGTAGAGCCTTATCGATGATGTTATTAAACGCGAATGATTAACATTAAGTTAACATAATCATTGTCTATGACAAACGTCCAATTTATAAACAACTCTCGACAGCTTTTAACTTAGGCAGTAGGATGAAATAAATTTGCCAGCAAGAGCAATGACGTAGGATAACGCATGGAACACAGAAAAGTATTATTAGCCGGCGGTAATTTATTACAAGCCCACACATGGAAAGGATTGCTCGAAACCAGTGGCATAGACGTGGAGCTTAAAGGTGAAGCGCTTATTGGTGGTGTTGGCGGGTTACCCATTGAAATGCAAACCGTTGAATTATGGGTAGTAGACAGTCAACTTGCTGCGGCACAAACGATACTTGAAGAACTCGATATCGAACAACCTCAATGGCAATGTCTTCAATGCCATGAGATAAATGAAGGTAGTTTTGAGTTGTGTTGGCAATGTAGTGCGCAAAAAAGTGAAATGCATAACGAATAAGCACTTGTATAAGATCATTTTTTTCTTAAAATAAGATCATTTTTTCTTAAACTAGTGTGTAAACCGCCTTTGGGTTGATAACATATGTAGTGTTAATTTGTCTCCAATGAGTGATTTTACCTGATTTAAGGAAACGCCATGCAAGCATCCCCAGCATTCACCAGTTTGGTCAACTCTGTTATATCTCATGTCACCTTGTTAACCATTGAACAATATCAACAACAAGATCAATGGCAATTAATCGATGTGCGTGAAGATAATGAATGGTTACAAGGGCATTTGCCTAACGCAAAACACTTGAGCCGTGGCATTATTGAACGTGATATTGAACATCGTTTTCCTGATAAAAATGGCCCATTATTGCTGTATTCCGGCGCGGGTCTGCGTGCTTCACTGTCTGCTTATAATCTACAGATTATGGGTTATACACAAGTGGCCTCATTGATTGGTGGGTACCGTGCCTGGGCACAACATCAATATCCTATCGTTGAAGATTGAGTATATTAATGCAATATTTTCCATTATTTGTCGATACTCAAGGTCTACATGTCTTGTTGGTTGGTGCCGGCGTTGTTGCGACGCGAAAACTTGATTTATTGTCTCGTACTAATGCTCATATCCATGTGATAGCCACTCACGTTGCAATGGATATTGAACGCTATTATTCTCAAGGCCGGATCCAATTGTCTCGTCGTGAAGTGTGTGCTGATGATATTGCCAACGTTGATCTTATTTACCTCGCCACTGCCGACGAGCAGTTGAATATGGAGTACGCTGAATTGGCGACCAAGCGTGGTATGTGGGTGAATGTGGTCGACAACCCTAAGTTTTGTCGATTTATTACGCCTTCAATAGTGGATAGAGGCCGATTAATCGTTGCAATAAGCACGGCTGGTGCGGCACCGGTTTTTGCCCGAACGATCCGTTCAAGACTCGAAACCATGTTGCCATCATCATTAGCCCCATTATTTGATTTTGTCGCCAGTAAACGAGAGGAAGTTCAACATAAAATACTTGTCGCTAAAGACCGGCGTTTGTTTTGGGAGCGTTTTTTTTCAACCAATCAAGACCAATTTGATGGGTTAACTGAAAAACGTTACCTTGATGCTTTCCAAGATTTTAGCGCTAAAGGAAACCTTCTCCTGCTCACAGAGGATACCCCGGCACATTTACTCCCTATTGCTGCGATGCCGCTGCTGCAACAATTAGATGTGATATACAGTGATAGTCCAATAGACAGTGAGATTAATGAATTATTAAGACGTGATGCGAATCGGGAAGCCGTGCCATTGTTAAGTGATATTGCTTATCAATATGAACATGGCGGTCGAATATTAATCGTGTCTTCTATAAACAAAATCACTCAGTTTAGTGCATATTTTCCGGTAGCAAAACATATACGACCAGGTGCTATTTAAGCTGATAAGTGTGATGTTCTATTATGCCGAGTCTACTTTGTAGTAAACTCGGTTTTTTTATGTTTGTTGGAACCTGTCATGGCTGCTAAAGCAACCGTTTTTAAAGTCTCACTGCAGATAGCAGATATGGATCGTCATTATTATGCCGATCATCAATTTACCTTAGCACAACATCCATCTGAAACGGACACCCGTATGATGGTACGTTTATTGGCGTTTGCCTTACATGCATCTGAAACATTAGGGTTCAGTAAAGGTTTGTGTGTTGATGATGAAGCAGAGCTTTGGGATAAAAGCCTAAGTGGTGAAATCGACCTGTGGGTTGAGTTTGGTCAAGCCGATGAAAAATGGCTCAGAAAAGCCTGTGGACGGTCAAAACAAGTGATTCTCTATACTTATGGTGGTCGAAGTGTGCCAATTTGGTGGCAACAAAACCAGCAGGCATTTACTCGCTACGACAATTTAGCTGTGGTTAATTTGCCTGAAGAGGCAGTGAAGCAAATGGAAGTGTTTGTTAGTCGTAATATGGCATTACAAGTGAGTATCTGTGAAGGACAAGTGTGGCTGTCTGATGCAAATCATAGTGTTTTAATCGAGCCAGAGGCGTTAAAGTGAACAAAATGATACAGGAAAATCATCAGCATATTTACAGTCACAGTAAAATGAGTGTTATCTTAATTTAGCATAGGTTAATTAAGTTTAATCAACGGGGGTCTTGTACTTAGAAAAACACAGGCAGATAATCGAATCATCTAGTTGACATTATGAAGATGTTTAAGTATCTAATAAATATGAATTTTTGTTTCATAACAGTCGTTGATTAAGGATGTTTTTGTGAAGAAATTAGCCCTATACCCAGTAGACATAATGGATGAATTAACCTCACCTGAAGCTCATGAAGAAATATCAGTATTATCTTCAGCACTCAATATATTCACTGACTTTAAGAAAGTGGCGCCACTGGTTATTGAATCGAATACACCGGCGGTTGACGTTGAAAAATTAATGCAGAAATCTCATGTTCGTCTTAAATTAGTCATCAATGAGGACGATTATTTTATCGGTTTAATCGGTTTTGAATCCATTCATAATCAAGAGATATTAAAACGTGTTGCCGCAGGGTATCAGCGTGAACAGTTAAGTGTCACTGATTTTATGATCCCTAAAGAAGAGCTTAAAGCCATTGATTTTGAAGACTTAAATTGCGCTCGTATTGGTGATGTGATTGAGACATTGCAATCAGCAGGACAGCAGCATTGCCTAGTGTTAGATCGTGAAAATCATACTATTCGTGGCGTGTTATCAGCCAATGATATTGCGCGTCGTTTAAAGCTTGCTGTCGATGTCAGTACACCCAACTCATTTGCTTCCATTTTCGAAGTTATCAAGGATCTAAAGTAACTTGCCGTGCTGTAGATGCCGCAACCTCATGTTTCATTGATTGATAATCAAGTAATAAAAAATAGCCACCTAATGTGGCTATTTTTTATACAATTGATTCGTCCTACTAAAAACTTAAGATCTACGTGTCGATATATTCGATGTCTTTGGTTTACATGAGCAACCGCTTTCAATGTCCATATGCCACTTGAGTGAACCGCTGGGTCATATTAACGGTAGGTTGGGGTCAGGTTATCGGTTGCGCCACTTGTGTGGTTATAAATCGTTTTAGGCATCATAAAGTAAATAGGCATAGTAATAAAAAGAGAGCATATACATTACCGTAAGCTATCAGGCAATATGCCATCGTAAAACCACAGCAATATGACTGTGGTTTTAGGTTTCTTTAAGGTCGCTTATTGCGGCTATTTTCGTGATGACATTAAGGCGTCGAAACCGCCAGCGTTGTAGGTATGACTATATCCTTGGTCGACTAATGCGCTTTGTGCAATACCACTACGACGACCACTGTGGCAATACAATACCAGATCGGTGTCTTTCGCTAGATCAAGTTTAGCGAGCGCGGGCACTATTTGATCAAAGGGAATATTAATCGCGCCATTAATATGGCCTGATGAAAACTCTTCTGCGCTACGCACATCAATAATCATCACCCCGCTGTCTATTTTTTGCCAGGCAACCACGGGATCTTGTTCTGTCGCTTGGGTGGGTACAGTTGAAGATAGCGTTAACATGACAACCAAGGCCAGCAAAAGGGGGACTGACCATAAAATTGATTTTTTCAACACAATAATGTCCTTGTTGTTATTTTGTTTAAGGCTATTTATTTAAGGCTATTTCAGCTGCGGTTTTGATACCAAATTTTTTCATGACCATTGCCGCAGGACAAAAGCCGGTGAAGGCACTCTGGAATAGATTAGCGCTTACAAATACGGTTAGCCAGACAAAATATGGGCTGACGGTTACGGTTAGCACGACGGATAATAAAACCATAAAGCCCGCGAAGGCCATAATACTTCTTTCTAATGACATGTTTAGCTCCTTATTGAGCGTTGCCCAGTGAATAAAATAGTGTTGTTATTTCGTTTTGATAACGTGTTTATGCTTCATTACTGAAAAATACAACACGGGGATCACCACTAACGTTAAAATGGTTGAGATAAAAATCCCAAAAATTAAGCTGATGGCTAAACCGTTAAAAATGGGGTCGTCAATAATAAATAACGCCCCGATGATTGCCGCTAATGCTGTTAGCATGATCGGCTTTGCCCTAACCGCACCGGAGTGGATCACAGCTTGTTCTAAGGGGACGCCTGCAGCCGTTTGTTGATTAATAAAATCAACCAGCAAAATTGAGTTTCGCACAATAATTCCCGCCAGTGCGATCATGCCAATCATTGAAGGTGCAGTGAATTGAGCGCCTAATAATGCGTGTCCAGGCATGACGCCGATAATGGTTAATGGAATGGGCGCCATGATAATTAATGGCACGATATAAGATTTAAATTGGCCCACCACGAGTAAGTAAATAGCAATCATGCCAACGGCATAAGCAATGCCCATATCGCGGAAGGTTTCATAAGTGATTTTCCATTCACCGTCCCACAAAATAGTGACATCGGTTAATCCGTCAGGCTGATTAACCAAATTTTGCTGAATAGGATAACTTGAGTCACCTTGCTCATTTTGTTGATTAATTTGACTGACCATGTCGAACATTCCGTAAAGTGGGCTGCCTGTTGGTCCTGCCATATCGGCAATGACCATGATCATTGGCACCATGTTTTTATGGATAATCGGCGCGTTTATGGCCTGTTGATGTACATTGACTAATTCTGTCAGTGGTATGCTGGCACCTGACTGACTCGGTAATCGTAATAACAGCACTTGTTTTAGGTCAATTTTAGCCGCTTCATCAAGTTGTAATCTTATCGGTGTGGGATGTGCAAATTGTGCTTGATGCAAATAACTGACATCCTTACCATCAACAGCCGTGCTGATCGTATCCACAATACTGGCGTAAGAAATACCCATTAGACTGGCTTTATTACGATCAATGATGACTTGCCATTTTTGTTGCTGAGCTGGCAGATAGATATCCATATCAACAACGTATTCAGTGTCCTTGAAGCGCTGTAATAAGTCATTGGCTGCTTGCTCGCGTAACTCGATATTGGGTGCATAAACCTCAGCGACTATGGGAGACCAAACTGGCGGTCCAGGAGGGACTTCTACAATCTTGATATTGGCTTGATAGCGTAGACCAATTTGTTGTAACGGCTCGCGTACTGATGATGCAATGGTGTGACTGTCACGGTCTCGATGTTGTTTATCCACCAGATTGACTTGAATATCTCCTAGTTCTTGACTGCTGCGTAAAAAATAATGGCGTACTAAGCCATTAAAGTTCATCGGGGCATGGGTGCCGGCGTACAACTGTAAATGCTTAATTTCTTCTACAGTGGTGAGATATTGACTGAGATCTTGCAGCACTCTTTGAGTTTTTTCTACCGGCGTGCCTTCTGGCATGTCTACCATCACTTGAAACTCAGACTTATTATCAAAAGGCAGCATTTTTAATACCACAGCTTGCATTACCGGTAAGGCAATCGCGAAGGCAATCAATAATATGATCCCTAAAGCCAAGCCTTTCCGCGCTTTTGGCGCATGTTCGCCGAGTAAAAAAGGACTCATTATTCGGGTGAAAAGACGAGTTAATCGGTTGTCTTCTTCTACCGGGATGCCAGTGTCAGTCGCGTTATTGTTCGAGCTAGGTGACTTTTTATGAGGCTTGAGCAACTTACTGCTCAGCCATGGGGTCATAATAAACGCGATTAATAGCGAAATAATCATCCCCATGCTGGCATTAATTGGGATAGGACTCATGTAAGGGCCCATCAGGCCTGATACAAATGCCATCGGTAATAGGGCTGCGATAACCGTAAAGGTGGCTAATATGGTGGGTCCGCCCACTTCATCAACGGCATGAGGAATAAGCTCGCTTATGGGCTTATCGCTCATTGCCATATGGCGGTGTATATTTTCGACCACCACGATGGCGTCATCGACCAAGATGCCGATAGAGAAAATAAGAGCAAATAATGAGATACGGTTTAAGGTGAATCCCCACGCCCAAGAGGCAAACAAGGTAATGGCGAGAGTAATGATAATCGCGATGCCGACCACCGCCGACTCACGTAACCCCATGGTGAAAAAGACTAACAGCACAACGGCTGCGGTGGCAAAAATCAGTTTGAAAATAAGGGTATTTGATTTATCTCCGGCTGTTTTACCATAGTTGCGGGAGACCGCGACATCGACATTGTGTGGGATCAACACATTATCGACGGCATCGATTTTGGCTAATATTTCATTAGCAATGTCGACGGCATTTTGACCGGCCTGTTTACCTATTGCGATGGTGACTGCCGGGTAAGTTCCCTTGTCTGTTACATGCCAAACATGTTGTTTCGGGATATCACTTTTAAGGCTCACATCAGCAATATCTGATAAATAGACTGCCCGAGGAAATGAACTTTGCTGGGTTGTTGTATCACTTTGATTGACTTTAATCAGCAAATTATTGACGTCATCAGCCGTACGTAAAAACTGCCCGGTTTGCAGTTTGATTTCTTGACTAAACTGCGTCATCGAGCCGATCGTTGACAGTTGATTGTTATCTTGCAGCACATTACTGATGTCGGTAAACGTCACGCCGAAGCTGTTCATTTTGACAGGATCGATCCGTACATTTAACACCATTTCATGGCCACCCTGGCTATAAATCTCTCGAGTACCCGGGATCCGTTTTAGCTCGGTTTCTAGGCCCGATGCTACTAAGGTGAGTTGTTCTGCCGTCATGTTAGGGTCTTTAGACCAGAGTGTTAACCCCACGATAGGCACATCGTCAATGCCTCTGGGCTTGATCAAAGGTTCGCCAATACCAGCAGCATGATTAAATTTATCGCTGTTTGAATACAGTTGGTTGTATAAATTAACGACGGCTTCATCTCGTGGAACGCCGACGTCAAAAATAGCGATAATGAGTGCACCATCAGGTTGAGAAAATGAATAAAGGGTATCAATGCCTTTTATTTGAGAAATGATGCGTTCTGCGGGTAGCGTAACCTGATTTTCGACTTCGGTTGGTGTCGCGCCAGGATAGGGGATAAACACATCGGCAAAAGTAACATCAATTTGCGGCTCTTCTTCTTTGGGGGTAACGATCACCGCAAAAAGGCCGAGTAATAAGCCTAATATTGCTAGTAATGGGGTAATTGCATTATGTTGAAATGCCTTTGCTATTGAGCCAGAAATGCCAAGTTTCAGTGATCCATTAGGTGTGGTCATCAGGTTTACTCCTGACCTTTGGCTGCTGAAGACAGTATTAAATACCGTCCTGCATCGATAATAATTTCATCGCCTTCCATTAGACCTGATAATACTTCAGCAGTATTATGTTGACTATCTATTCGGCCGATACGTACTTGGTTAAGCACAATCTTGTCGGCATTTTTGCGATACACAGACGTTAAGTCACTGACTTGGTGTATGGCGGATAATGGGATCATTAAACTGGGAGGACTGGGGAAATCAACGACCACTTTGGCCCATTGACCCACGATCACATGTTCCATGTTACTGGCATCAAGATTGACTCGAACTTGATGTTGGTGAGTCAATGGATCGGCAAATTGATAGATATTAATATCATTGGAAGTAATTTCATCACCATTGAATAATTGAATAGTCACTTGTGGCAGTTGTTGCAACTGAGCAACATCTTGTTGGGCAATTTGAAATATCGCTCTAAGGTGTTGGGTGTCGTAACCGGAGAATAAAGCTTGGCCATAAGAGATTGTTTCGCCTTGTTCGACAAAGCGCTGTGTCATTCGGCCAGTAAAAGGTGCGCTCACTACAGTATAATTCAGGCTTTCTTTGGCTTTTATTAACTGCGCTTTAGCGGCACTGACAACTTGTTTGCTGGATTTAGCTTTGGCTGTGGCTTCATCCATGGTCCCTTTTGAAATGGCGCCTTTTGGGAATAATGCTTTATAACGAATATACTGTGCTTGAGCTTCACTGTTTAACGCTTCTGCTTTGGCGAGCTCAGCTTCAGCCGCCGCGAATCCTGCCCCTTGCTCTTTATTGGTTATCTCGAGTAATGCAGCGCCTTGTGGGACGAGGTCATTGACATCAAAATGAATATTCATTATCCGTCCTGAGGTTTGCGCCGACACAGTTGCAGCCTTAATTGCTTCTATTTTGGCATCGTATGCCCGCGGTTGATATTGTTTGGAATACACCAGTTTTAACGTATCAACATCAAGAGCTTGCGCTGGATAGGACACTATGGTGGCGAGTACTGTTGTTGCGAGTAGGGTACCGAGGAATAAATTATTGGATAAGCGAGACATAGTGATATCCTATTCTGAAGTCTATAAGAAAATTCTAATGGACTTTACCCCTTTAAGCAACCGATATATTGTAAAACCGTATAGATTAGAACTCGGTGATATAAGAACCATAAAACCGCCAATTAAAGATAAAAGGCGGCTTGGTTGGAAATGGTATTGGTAATGTTGTTTTTTAGTCCGTGGTGAGTGGACTAAAAAAAGGGTAAATAGTAATAATTAAGTACTGTTAATTAAAAACTGTAGTTATACTGTACTGAATAGTAAACAGCATTTGAGCGAGTTTCGGCTGATATTTCGCTGCTATAACCATCTACTAGTGACAGAATTGCACTATCTTCTAATACCGTTACATCCTCTCCTCGAACAAAAGCAATACCTATATCAACACTAGACTTTGGGTCTAAATCGTAGCTAACACCAGCTGTATACCAAGTACGATCAGAATCTGGGATAGATAATGATGAATGTTGATCAACCACACCTTGATCGGTTGCGACACCAGCACGTAAAGTCCAATCTTGAGTGAGGTTATAAGTCGCCCCCAAACTTAAGAACCATGAATCTTTCCAGTGATATTCTTTTAAATCTGCTTGGTCAACGCCATTGGCACCGTCATTAACCACGATTTTGTCGAATGCACTCCAATTAGTCCATTGTGCGGTGTAATGGACTGCAAATTTATCGGTTAGCTGGTGGAAACCGGCAAACTGAGCAATATCAGCAATGGGGATATCAATTTCATTGTATTCAGAGTAAAGGTAGTTAACATCACCTTTGGCGGTAAGTTTTGGGCTAATACGATAGCTTAAACCAAAGCGGTTATCTGGATTGACTTCATACACCACGCCAACAATCCCGCCTAATGCCCAACCATCAGCATCGACATCGACTAGGTTACCAATTTGTGGATTGTCGCTAGTACGAGTCAGGGTTCCGCTGCCATAAATCGCATCAATACCGAAGCCAAAACTGAACTCATCATTTATACGGTAAGACATACTGGTGTTAAAGTTGATGGTAACCACTTCAGTGTTCCCCAGTAAATCTACTGGCGGTGGTAGAGGCACTCCATTACCACTAATAGTCGGGGCTCTGTTTGTTAAGGCACCTAAATCAGTGCCAGTGCCGTAGTTACTGAATGCGGCAAAACCAAACGCTATTTTGTCATTAATTGGCTTAATATAGTAAAAGTTAGGGATGACTTTTGCTTCTGCAGCATCATTTTCACTACCCAAATTGACTTCTTGTCCAGCAAAGCTGCCTTTTGCATTTGATACTGATACATCGATATCTGCATAAGTGATGCCCAAAGATATCGCTGTTTTATCAAACAGCGCCATCGCGGCTGGATTACGAGATAAAACTGAGGCGTTGTCAGCAATAACGGCATCTCCTGACATCGCGCGACCAAGACCAGTAGTAGATTGACTATTTAACTGGAAACCAGCAGCAGTCGTTTGTGTGCTGAGCAAACCTACAGCGACAGCAATGAGGGTCTTGTTAAATTTATTCATTATTATTTCCCATTTATTATTGTCGTTTTCGCATAAAATTTATTCACTTCAAGCATTTGACGACTAAATTTAGGGCATCTTAAGGAAGTATAAACAATGTGACAACTCCGACCAGATGTTAGTTATTGTTAATATTAGGTTAATTATAGTTTTTAAGAGTGAAGTAGGTGTTTGATAGCATGGCAGTATAGGTAAATTAGCGCTCGCTTATACGCCTTCTACACGTTTGTTAACTTGATATGAGAGTAAATTAACGTTTATTTATGCTAAATAATTATGAAGTAAGTAACATAAAATTAATTGAAATCAGCTTGATATCCTTTAGCAGAAGATCCACTAGTTTGAGTTAATCTGGCTGAAATGACCTTCTTTGAAATGACTCTCGTTGAGATAGCCGATTGAGATGAGTGGGTAGCACAACTTCAGTGTGACCGAGGTTGTGCTATAGCAACATCATTAATATTAATGATGCTATGCTGATGTTAATGATCCACGGAAAGAGGCAAAGTCGGCGATAGTTTTCTGTGTTGCTGGTGAGACTTTACTGACTATCACGCCGACTAACGATGCGAAAATAAACCCGGGTACGATTTCATATAACTCAAAAATACCGCCAATCATTTGTTTCCATACCACCACGGTTATCGCGCGGACTAAGATGGTTGAAATAGCGCCATTACGGCTATAGCCTTGCCAAAAGAGTGACAATAACACAACTGGACCACATGCGGCTCCAAACCCAGCCCATACATAACTGACTAAGCCCAACACGCTGCTTTGTGGATTAAATGCAACAATCCCAGCCACTAATGCAATGGCAATCACGCCAATTCGGCCCACTAACATTAGTTCTTTGCTACTGGCTTGTGGACGTAACCATTTAAGGTAAAAGTCTTCTGTGATCACACTGGAACAGACCAATAATTGGGAATCAATGGTACTCATGATGGCAGACAATATTGCCGTAATCAGCCGCCAATCCAAGGATTAAAGGCCGCATGGGCTAAATGAATAAAGACCGTTTCTGCATTTTTAAGTGGCTCAGCTGCAAAATAAAGACTGCCGGCAATGCCGGTCGCTAAGGCTCCAAATAGCGACACTATCATCCAACTCATGGCGATACGACGAGAAATAACTCAATCTTTCGGGCTGCCGATAGCCATAAAACGAGATAAAATATGCGGTTGGCCAAAATAACCTAATCCCCAAGCTAGCAAAGATATAAGACCAATAACCGTGGTGTCTTCATTAATAAATGACAACATAGCGGGATCAATTTGGTTAAAACCTGCCTGTGTATCGGGTTGACTAAAGATTGCAATTGGCACAATGACTAGCGCGATTAACATTAAGCAACCTTGAAAGAAGTCAGTCCAACTCACGGCAAAGAACCCACCCACAAAAGTATAAGACACAATAATAAATGAACCGTTCAGTAAGGCGAGGGTGTAATTGAGGCCAAATACTTTTTCAAACAATATCGCTCCGCCCACTATGGCTGAAGATGCATAGAAGGTGAAAAAGATGAGAATGGTTAATGCCGAGACCAATTTTAATAGTCCATGAGAGTCATTAAAACGGTTTTCAAAAAGTCGGGTAAGGTCAATGAATTATTGGCAATTTTGGTATAAACACGCAGGCGTTTAGCGACAAATAGCCAATTAAGCCACGCCCCAAATACGAGTCCAAAACCAATCCAAGCTTCACCTAAACCACTTAAATAGACTGCACCGGTTAATCCTAGTAACAACCAGCCAGACATGTCAGATGCACCGACACTTAGGGCCGTTACCGCGGGGCCCATTTTTCGACCACCAAGAATGTCATCATCGACAGTATCTGTTTTACGATAAGCCCAGTAACCTATACCCATCATTAACGCAAGGTATCCTATATAGGCAATGAGAATAAGTACTTGAATGTCCGCATTTCTTTCAAGTGATTGTTTTTATACTCAATATGTTAGCAGAAGGTTGGGGTAGATCACGTTTTGAGTTTTTCAAATATAAAAAAATCCGCGACTCAATGAAGTCGCGGATCCTAAATCATTATCTATGCATTATAAAAAAGACAGCTTAAATAAAGGTATTTTCAACTTCTTTTTTGATAAATTCAAGGTCAGAAGCGGGTTCTCCCACTAACACCATATAGGCATCGGCAGTTTGAAAACTTTGGCCTTTATATTGATTATCGGCAAAGGCTTCTTCTAACACAATCCGGCTTTCGATGGGCACAATAAACAAAGTGACCTTGTTTCCGCGCTTATCGGCCATCACTAAATGTAATGATTTGACACCTTGGAAGTCGCAATATGAGGTGTAGAAAACGCGTCCTGGTTGTTGGATAAACTTCGAATCACTTAATCCCTCTAAACTGGCTAGTTTAAAATTGACGTCATTAAAACCGATATCCTGTTCCATTATTAATGCTTTGGTTTCATGGTGAACATGAGCCAAGGAGTTGACCCCTAAGTTTACTGGCGTAAAGCGCAATAAACTAAAGCTAACACCCACGATAAAAGCCACGGAAGCGGCCATCGCCATTAAATAACGAGTCTGTTTTTTACTCTTTTGATGCTGACTTAATTGCTGTCGCAAAATCAATTTGTCAGCCAAATCATCAGGCACATTAATATTGAGTGCTTGGGTGAGTTTATGGTCAAATGCTTGTAGGTCTTTGACAAATTTAGCATCGTCTTCGTTTTCAGCTAAATGCGCTAAAAATTCATCGGCTTGATTATTGGGGTCGCCGTATGCTTGGCGACGAAACTGTAGATCATCCATTTGATTGACCTCTTACCTCTGGTGCTCCGAGAGCGTCTTTTAACTGGTTTCTGGCTCTGAATAAACGTGTCATTACCGTATTTCGATTGAGTTCGAGCATAGTAGCAATCTCTTCACCACTAAACCCGCCAATCAGCTGCAATAACAAAGGTTCTCGGTATTCGATATCGAGTTTGCCTATTTGACGACGTAACCAATACTGTTCAGTATCCTCTTCATGACTTGTTGATAGCACATCTTCAAGTAAATCTTGTTCAACGTCACTGTAGTTAAATTGTTTACGCTCAAAACGTCTGGCATTTTCTCGTCTTAAAATGGTAATTAGCCAAGCTTTAGCGGCTTTTTCGTCATTTAATGAGTCCAAAGCTCGCCATGCTCTTAAGAATGTTTCTTGAGTAATATCTTCGGCGACATGTTTATCACCACATAACCAAAAGGCGTAGCGAAAAATATCGGAATGAAGAGCCCTGACAAGGCTGTCGTATCGTCGTTGTTTTGTTAGCATCTCAGATAAGACCGCGGGTTCGGACTTTTTCTTTCGCAATAAATCAAACATTGTTTAACTTTTTTGGTTAATAATGTGTAACAGCTTAAAAAGGGGCAGCATTAATAGCAAGCTAAATAGCAGAATCTATCTACTAGTTAGCCTTTTAATGCTAGGGATTGAGTTCAGCTATTATTGATTTTTTAGTGGTTTGGAGTGGGTGTTGATAAGCCAAAATGGCATCCATCAGTGATTTTTTATCAATCGCTTGTGGCTTACTACTGTATTTATCGGCTTGTAGCTTATTCATCGCCAACGCCAGTTGATCTGATAATCCGCTGATGTGTGTCAAACTCATTGGTTGGTCTAAGCGCTTACTAAAATAGTCTTGTACGGCCTTTATTGCTGCACTGCTGTCATTACGATCACAAGCATAAATAATGGCATTTAATCCCGTTCTCAGGTTTTTTTGAGGCGTTTTGTTGCGGTTTAGCGTGTCATTACTCATGGGAACGTTTGCGGCTACGGCTTTTCGCCATAACACGAGTGTGACTATCCAAAACAGTGCCAACACTGCGCTAATTACAGGCCAATAACCGGCGGATCCATTAACGGTTAAACGATCTGCTGATGGAATGATTGTCGGAGTCATTGTGCTACCAATGACATTGATAGAACGTTCAGGAAGCGTGGCAAACTGTTGTTTTTTTAAGTGTGGATTCCACCAAGGCACTCTGATCTCCGGCAGTATGTAAGTGCCTGGTTTTGTTGGCACAATAGCCGTAGTTATACTGTATTTCGATACCACTTGCTTATCGCGGACAAAAGTTTGTCTTAAGGGTTTTTCTGGATACGCTTTTAAGCCTTCAGTTAGCGGAATATCAATATCAGGTAAGCTAGTGTCATCGGTATTGGAAGCGATCAAACTGATAGTGCGAGTAATAGGGCTTCCCACTTCAAATTCAGTTATGTCGTCTGGCCAAGTCTCTTTTAATATCGCAATATCACTGACTAACCATTTTCCTTGATAGCTGGGTGGCGGGGAATTGATTTGAATAACGTTACGCTCAGCTTCAGTCTGTATCGGACGACTTTCGTTAAACTCAAACATAGCACCACGTCTTGGTGCTTCCACTAGCACATCGCCTGAAAAGCTCGCGCCATTGATCACTAACTCCCCAGGAAGATCGGCAATAATACCGTAGGTGCGCTCAATCACTCTAAAGCGACGACCATCGACAATTTCGCTGCCGTCTTGGTCTTCGCCGATTTGTTTGATTTGTGCCCCTTCAATGACAGGCGCACTTAATACACCTCGTTGCAGCTCAACGGCTAAATATAACTTCACTCTATAGGTAATTAATTGGCCGACATAGGCATCGGCGGCATTCATGTCAACGTCAATAAATACATTTTGTACTTCACTTGACTGAGCACCTTGAGGCATCACTTTTAGGGCGATGGGCTGTGAGCTTACCCCTGTGATATTGAACGCGGGTATAGTGACATTGCCGACTGATTTGGGTGACAATAATATCTGCCAACGGGTTTCTTTAGTGGTGTCAAAATTAACCATTTTGGTGCTGCGACCCACACTGGTTCTGCCGACAATAAAATCATCGAGTAATATCGAGGTATCTAACGCACTGGCATTGAGATTGTCATCGGCAATAATATCCAGTACGAAGTATTCACCTGCAATCACCGGATTACGGTCGACGGTTGCTTGCACTTGACTAAGGGCAAATACCGGGGCTGCAATGATGAATAGCAATAGGCTAAAAAGAGTTCTAATTACCACTGTTCATTATCCTTTGGAGGTTGGCTATTTTGATGACGTTTTTGATATTCAAGTTGCATTTTATTACGGATTAACACTTGTGGATCTTCGTTGATGGCGCGTAATGCACGCTGCATGTCAGCAGGTAAATCATCTTGGTTCATTTGCGAAGCCGATACCACTTCAGCAGAATCACTTTCTGGCTTATCGGTTGTACTTTCCTCTGTAGATGATGCACTCATTGGTTGTTTTTCGGTAGGCTGATTTTGTGCTTGGCTTGACTCGGCTTGCATGCTGGCTTCGTTACTCAGTGATTTGTCATCGCTCGGTTTTTGGTCACTTTGCTGAGATTGGCTATTACTCTGTGAAGGTTCTGAATTAGCTTGTTCACCAGATGCTTGGCTATTGTCGCTGCTGTCTTGTTTATCACTTTGCTGCTGCTGAGGATCAGACTGTTGATCTTTACTTTCTTCTGGCTTGCCTTGCGATGGTTCTGCTTGATCGCTTCCAGTCTCGTTTTGTGACGGGTTCTGTTTCTGTTCATCGCTTTGTTGGTTATTTTGCTCATCGTTTTGCTGATTTGATTGTGACTGTTCAGAGGACGACGAATTAGAGTCTTGCTTAGATTTGTCTGAACTTGATGGGTCAGACTTTGAGTCATCTGACTTTTGGCCATCATCTGATGGGTCTTGATTTGACTCATTTGACTGATCAGATTTTTGTTGTTGTTCTTGTTTTTTTATAGCAATTTCGAGATTTTTCTGTGCTTGAGTAAATGAAGCTTGTATCTCGAGGGCTTGTTGATAACGGTTAATGGCCGCTGGATAATCGTTAAGCTGCATCAGAGCATTACCTTGATTATACAATCCGTTGGCACTGTTATCTTGCTCGAAGCCTTCGAGTGCTTGTTGATAATTACCGGCTTTGTATTGCGCAGAGGCTTGCCATTGTGGGTTTTTAAATGTTGCCGCTGCTTGGGTAAATTCACCTTGTTCAAAAGCTGATTGCGCTTGTTGATCTTTAGTCTGCCATAAGTCCTGCCACACCGATGCTTGTGCAGGTTGACTGTGGCTTAGGCTAAATGCCATTGCTGTAGCGAATAGCAGGCTAGGGTTAAGCATAAGGGTTAACAATCCTTGCCTAAAACTCAATAACATCGGAATGAGTAATAACATGGCTAAATATGGCCCCAGATCTTGCCAAGCTTCGCCAGCAAGCTCCGTTTCGATTGCTTTGCCATCAGATGCTAGCCAGTGGGTGAGGGTGGTGATATCGCTGCCATCTGTTTGTGCCGGCACAAGGACCCCTTGGTGTTGTTGAGTCAGTTGTTGTAATAGACCGTAATCAGTTTTAGCCACCACCACTTCATTACTATTATTACGCAGTAGTTGACCATCAGCTAAACGAATTGGCGCGCCTTGCTTACTGCCAAAAGCCATTATGGATAAACGATAACCGCCGTTGAGGGCCTTTTTTGCTTGATTATATTGTTGCGCTGAAATGCCATCAGTCATGACAATAATATCGCCACTGACATGACCCCCTTGAGCCAATAGTTTTTCAGCCAGTGATAATGCCGCCGCTAAGTTAGATCCTTTAGTGGGCATAATATCGGGTGATAATGTGGGCAGTAAATTTAAAATGGTGCCACGGTCGCGGGTTAACGGGCTAATGGTATAAGCATCTCCAGCATAGGCAATCAGCCCAGTTTCGCCTTCTGTTAATTCGTTGAGTAAATCGGTTGCTCTAAATTTGGCATAGGATAAGCGATTTGGGCTTAAGTCGGTGGCATACATGGACAGAGACATATCCATAATGAGCACTCGACCTTGCTCGGTAGCAAATACCGGCAGGCTTTGTTTATTTAATGCCGGCCCTGAAAGCGCAATGACGGCGATTATCCAACTGGCAATTAATAGCCATTTGGGTTGATGACTTTTCTCGACAGTTTTGGTGATCAGTAATTGGCTTAAATGTGGGGCTATATACTGCTTCCATGCCGATTGCTGGCTATGTTGGCGCCAAAATAACACACTTAATATCAATACCGGGATGAACCCCAATAGCCATTCAGGGCGAATGAAATGTATCATTATTGATCCGCCTTTTTGGTCGGGTTGGTTTTAGTCAATAACTGAGCAGGCCATTGTTGCTGTAAACTGATTAAAAAACTGATCAATAAAGACATTAATAATGGCCAATAAAATAACTCATTTTTGGGACGGTAACTCAATTGATCACGACTCACAGGTTCTAACTTGTCTATTTCTTGATAAATGCTGGCTAACTCTTCACTGTTTCTGGCTCTAAAATAACGACCTTTGGTCATGGTGGCTAATTTTTTGAGTTGGCTTTCGTCTAAGTCCATTGATGGATTAATGCGTTCCTTGCCAAAAAGTGTTCGGCGTTCTAATACTTCTGCGCCAACACCTATAGTGTATATGGTGATATTACGTTTAGCGGCAATTTGGGCGGCGATGTCGGGTTCAATGTTGCCTGCATTATTAGAACCATCGGTGAGTAAAATCAGTACACGGTTACTTTCGTCAACTTTATCAAAGCGCTTAACCGCCAGTGCAATAGCTTCGCCAATCGCGGTTTGCTTGCCGACTAAACCAATTTGTGCATCATCTAAAAATGTGGCAACAGAGCGGCGGTCTAAGGTGAGAGGTGCTTGTAAATAAGCATGATCAGCAAATAAAATAAGTCCGAGCCTGTCACCCTTACGGCGTTCGATAAAGTCACTAAGCACATGTTGTATTAAGGTAAACCGGTTAACTGTTTGTCCATTTATTACCATGTCTTCAATTTGCATACTGCCGGATAAATCGACTGCTATCATTAAATCGCGGCCTTTTGCTGGCAACTCTATCGGATCGCCAAGCCATTGTGGCCTTGCTATTGCTAACAACAGAAAAAGCCACATTAACCAATAACGTTTGCGGCTGCCTTTTTGGTTTACTGAGTTGGAGGCCGTAACCGTTGCGGCGATGCCGGGTAATTGTAAATGTCCGCCGACATTCTGTAAGTTGATGCGTTTTATCAACAACGGCAGTGGCAGTAAGATTAATAACCATGGCCAGTAAAATGCTAACATTTGGCCTCCAGTTGTGGATTGTTGGATGTTAAGGTCGCATCACTAAAAGGATGTTTATTGCTTAGCCAGGATTTTGCTAACGATTTTAATTGGGCTTTTTCAGTTTGATCCAAACCACTGGCTTGATGACGCTTAACCAATAAATCCCCTATGTGATGTTGCTGGCTTGGTGCCAGTCGAGTATCTAGCCAATCAAACCAAGGTTGACCATTAAGTTTGGCGAAGCGTTCGCGTGGTAAATAGGTTATTGCGGTGCGTTTGAGTAAGCCATTGACTTGTGCGGCGAAAGTATCATCGTTAATTGAATAGCTTTCTAATAATGTCAGTGCCATTTTTCTTGGTGCATGATATTGATATTGCTTATATAAACGGTAACCCAGCCAACTCGCTAAGGCGATAAATATTAGCGCTATTATCCAATACCCTAGTGCCATGGGCATTGGGCTTATGGGGGAGGGCAATTGAATATCTTGCAATTGCGCTAAAGCAGATGCATTGGCATCAATGGGCATTGGTGGTGTAGGTGAATTTGAAGTGGTCATTTAGCGTAAAATATCCAATTGTGCACTGAGCGGTTTGGCGGCATCAATAAACTTGGGTTGTACTTTTATCATATTCATTAAGGCGATAAATTGTTGCTGCTGCGCTTGTTGATTAGCTAACCAGGCTTCATAACTTTGACGTGTTAACGTCAGTTGCTGTGAGCCATCACGAACGGGTAGGGAAAATTGTTTGGGTAATGCTAATGTCCCTTGTCTTAATGGATCGGTTACCACAAACGCACCGATATCACAGTGGCGCGATAATTCGGTTAAGGGAGCTAAACATTGTTGGTTAATGTGTTGGCCGTCGGTGATAATCCAAATTAGTGATCCTGGTTTGGCAATACGTTGTAACCGTTGACAGGCTTTAAACATATGGTCTGGATCGGCTGACAATTGATTAATGTGGCTTAATTGCTGTTGATGGACATTAATTAATCCCGATGTTAACTGTAAAATCCCTTGGCGACGGCCTCGGGGTTTGAGCTCTAAGTGATTGCTTTCACCAGCAATTAATGCTCCGAGTCTATCACCATTATTGATGGCGTTCCAACCTAAGGTGGTGGCTAAATGGGCCACTTGAACCGATTGCAGTAATAATTGGGATCCAAAATATAAACTGTGGCTTAAGTCAATTAACAGCAGGATAGGGCGTTCACGCTCTTCAACAAAAAGCTTGGTGTGCGCGACACCGGTTCGAGCCGTTACTCGCCAGTCTATGGTACGAACATCATCACCATTTTGATAAAGACGGACTTCGGCAAACTCCATACCGCGACCTTTTATCTGGCTGTTTCTGTGACCCGACAACGCTGCTTTAGCTCGCGATGGGCGATCGGGTATGGCGCGGGATAAGCTTTGACAGGCAATAAGCTCCTGCTCGTTTAAGCTTACACCGTCACTGTAAAGAGGTAATGAATTAGTTTGGTTCAGCATAGCCTGATCATACTTATTAATGTGTGCACGGATTGGATTATTTACGGTACGGCAACTTGGCTAAGAATGTGGTTGATAACATGATCTGCCGTGACACCTTCAGCCTGTGCTTGATAACTGAGTAATAAACGGTGACGTAATACATTGGGCGCAACGGCTTGAATATCTTCTGGCGAGACAAAATCACGTTCATGTAACCAGGCGCGCGCTCTTGCACAACGTTCCAACGAAATCGTGGCGCGAGGGCTGACACCATATTCAAGCCATTTAGCTAAATCAGCGCTGTATCGAGCCGGTTGACGAGTGGCCATAATAATCTCAACGATGTATTTTTCTAACGGTTCAGCTAAATAAATGTCTAATGCTTGATCTCGCGCGGCAAAGACGTCTGCTTGGGCGACGGGCTCAATGGTCGGTAATTGATGTGTTTTAGCCTCTTTACGTGATTGACGTAAAATTTCACATTCCGTTTCAGCGCTCGGATAATCAAGATTAAGGTGCATTAAAAAACGATCTAATTGCGCTTCTGGCAGCGGATAAGTGCCTTCGTTTTCTAATGGGTTTTGTGTCGCCATGACTAAAAATAGCGGCGGTAAAGGATAACTGTGTTTACCGACAGTAACTTGGCCTTCAGCCATGGCTTCTAATAAGGCAGACTGAACTTTAGCTGGGGCACGGTTAATTTCATCCGCTAAAATAAGATTATGGAAGATTGGACCTGCTTCGAATTCAAATGTACCCGTTTGCTGACGATAAATATCGGTACCGGTTAAGTCGGCAGGTAATAAATCGGGTGTAAATTGAATCCGGTGAAATTCACCTTCTACGCCATCGCATAATGCTTTCACTGCTCGGGTTTTGGCTAAACCTGGCGGCCCTTCAACTAATAAGTGTCCGTTTGCGATCAGTGCAATCAGTAAGTTTTCAGTTAATACGGGCTGACCTAACACAACATTATCTAAATAGGTTCTTAGTGAATGAAATCGACTTAACGGCATAGTTATACTCAATTTATTTTGCTGGTATTTAGGGTATTGGAGCCTATGTTATGAATTCTATTGGGTTTTGGCTAGTAGGATTAACACAATTTAACGATTAGCTGAGCAGATAGTTATAAACGCCTGTTTAAAACCATTGAATAAAAAGTTAGAATCAGATCACACTTTGATGGTCTGACCAGGTACTCTGGCAACATAGAAACTTATCAGCTCTGCCTAGATGAGCTAACAATAATAGAGGATGACATATGAGTGATAGACAACAAGTCACGAACGCTCGGGGCGAACGCATTGCGATTGTTGCCGGTTTAAGAACACCATTTGCTAAACAGGCAACCGCTTTCCATGGCGTATCTGCGCTAGATATGGGCAAAATGGTGGTTAATGAGTTGCTGTCTCGCTCTGAAATCGATCCCCAATTAATTGAGCAACTTGTCTATGGCCAAGTGGTACAAATGCCTGCGGCGCCAAATATTGCCCGCGAGATTGTATTAGGAACGGGAATGAATGTGTCAACGGATGCTTATTCAGTGACCCGAGCTTGCGCAACCAGTTTTCAGTCGGCGGTAAATGTGGCTGAGTCAATTATGACTGGCAACATTGAAATTGGTTTAGCGGGCGGTTCCGATTCATCTTCTGTATTGCCGATTGGGGTGTCAAAAAAACTCGCACATGCCTTCGTCGACTTAAATAAAGCGCGTACTTTCAAGCAGAAATTAGCCATTGCACGTCGTTTAGGTTTGAAAGATCTTATGCCAGTACCGCCAGCAGTTGCTGAATACTCAACCGGATTGTCGATGGGACAAACCGCCGAACAAATGGCCAAAACCTATCATATTAGCCGCGAAGATCAAGATGCATTAGCGCATCGTTCGCATACCTTGGCGACTGAAGCGTGGAATTCAGGTTATTTGCGTGATGAAGTCATGACCGCGCATATTCCACCTTATAAACAATTTATTGACCGCGATAATAATATTCGCGAAGACTCAGTATTAGCGTCTTATGCTAAATTGCGTCCAGCCTTTGACCGTAAACACGGCACAGTAACGGCGGCTAACAGTACCCCGTTAACGGATGGCGCGTCCGCCATTATTTTAATGAGCGAAGGTAGAGCCAAAGCGTTAGGTTATCAACCCATGGGTTACATTAAAAGCTACGCTTTTACTGCCATAGATGTATGGCAAGATATGCTCATGGGTCCGTCGTATGCCACCCCATTAGCGTTAAAACGTGCCGGCATGGAATTAGAAGATTTAACCTTGATTGAAATGCATGAAGCGTTCGCGGCACAAACCCTCGCTAATATGCAAATGTTCGGTTCTAAAAAGTTTGCTGAAGAAAAGTTAGGCCGTAATCGCGTCATTGGCGAAATTGACATGAGTAAATTTAACGTATTAGGCGGTTCATTGGCTTATGGCCATCCTTTTGCGGCAACCGGTACGCGTTTGATTACTCAAGTCTGTCGTGAGCTTAAGCGTCGCGGTGGGGGTACGGGTTTAGCAACCGCTTGTGCTGCAGGTGGTTTAGGCGTAGCAATGATTTTAGAGGTGGAGTAATGAGCATGGAAAAAACATTTAATTTAGCTCGTCGTGACGATGGTATTGCCATATTGACCATGGATGTTCCTGGCGAAACAATGAACACCTTAAAAGCGGAGTTCGGTGCTGAAATTACAGAGATTTTAGCCGAAGTGAAAGCTGACTCAAGCATTAATGGCCTAGTGGTTATTTCTGGTAAAGCTGACTCATTTGTTGCAGGTGCTGACATTAGTATGCTGGCGGCTTGTAAGAGTGAACAAGGTGCTAAGTTATTATCCCAACAAGGCCATGTGGTCTTTTCTGAACTTGAAGGTTTATCCATTCCAGTTGTTGCCGCGATTAATGGCGCTTGCTTAGGCGGTGGTTTAGAGCTAGCGCTAGCGTGTCATTTACGCGTATGCAGTGATGATAAAAAAACCATGCTAGGTGTGCCTGAAGTGCAATTGGGTCTATTGCCTGGCGGCGGCGGTACTCAGCGTTTACCTCGCTTAGTGGGAATTACTACCGCCCTAGATATGATGTTAACCGGTAAACAAATTCGCCCTAAGCAAGCATTAAAAATGGGCTTAGTGCATGATGTTGTGCCTAACGCTATTTTGCTTGAAACCGCGGTTGAGCTAGCGAAGAAAGGCAAAAACGCCATTAAGCCCGTGGTGCAATCTAAACTTAATCAATTTTTAGAATCGACATCATTTACGCGCGACATCATTTTTAATCAAGCACGTAAGCAAGTGCTCAAGCAGACTCAAGGTAATTATCCTGCGCCGGCTAAGATTATCGACTGCGTTCGTCAAGGCATGAACAAAGGCATGGTGAAAGGCTTAGACGTTGAAGCCACCCATTTTGCTCATTTGGTGATGTCTAAAGAATCTGCTGCGCTGAGAAGTTTATTTTTTGCCACCACGGAAATGAAAAAAGAAACGGGTGCCGAAGGCGCTGCGCCGCGCAAAGTCAAAAAAGTGATGGTATTAGGTGGTGGTTTGATGGGCGGCGGTATTGCGTCTGTGACCACCACGAAAGCTAAAATTCCAGCGCGGGTAAAAGATATCTCTGAACAAGGTTTGAGTAACGCTTTAGCGTATGCCTATAAGCTATTAGATAAAGGCGTTGCGCGTCGTCATATGACGCCTGTGGCTCGCGACAAATTAATGGCGTTAATGACAACCACGACAGAATATTCTGGTATTAAAGATGCCGATATCGTGGTTGAAGCCGTATTTGAAGACCTCGCACTGAAACATCAGATGGTCAAAGATGTTGAACGTGAGTGTGGCGAAAACACCATTTTCGCATCAAATACGTCATCACTGCCCATAAGCCAAATTGCCGAGGTGGCCAGCCGTCCTGAGAATGTGATTGGCTTGCATTATTTCTCTCCAGTAGAAAAAATGCCATTGGTTGAAGTCATTGCTCACAAGAAGACATCACCTGAAACGATAGCAACCGTAGTTGCGTTTGCACGTAAGCAGGGTAAAACACCTATTGTTGTACAAGATGGTGCCGGTTTTTATGTTAATCGTATTCTCGCGCTTTACATGAATGAAGCCGCACAATTGCTGCTTGAAGGTCAGCGTGTTGAGCATTTAGATCGCTCGCTGGTTAAATTTGGTTTTCCTGTCGGGCCCATGACACTGCTTGATGAAGTCGGTATTGATGTTGGTGCTAAAATTGCTCCCATTTTAGAGCAAGAGTTAGGAGGACGTTTTAAAGCACCTGCAGCGTTTGATAAGTTACTCGCCGATGATCGTAAAGGTCGTAAAAATGGTAAAGGTTTCTATCAATATGGCCCTAAAGCGAAAAAAGCCAAGTTGGTTGATGAGTCGGTATATAAAGTACTGGATATTGTAATCGCTTCTGATAAAGAAGCGAAAGAAGTGGCTGAGCGTTGTACTATCCAAATGCTAAATGAAGCAGTACGTTGCCTTGAAGAGGGCATCATTGCCTCACCGAGAGACGGTGATATTGGCGCAATCTTTGGTATAGGCTTCCCGCCATTCCTTGGAGGCCCATTCCGTTACATTGATACTTTGGGTGCCGCCAATTTAGTGACAACGCTAAACCGTTATCAAACGCTATATGGCGAACGTTTTATGCCATGTGACACGCTAGTTCAAATGGCAACCGCTGGCAGTGAGTTTTACAAAAAGTAAATCGATTGCTACGCGATCATGATCATTTGGTTGGCATTAAGTTAAATAGCGGCAATTATTTACCGCTTGTTAATTTAATAAAGGTCTGCATTTGCCTGGTTTTTAATCTATGGTCATACCTCTTTGCGTTATCGTACAGACACTTAAGCTTGATAGCGGTAACTTGTTATGCTCAAGTGTCTGCAATATTTAGTCGTAACAGTTCGCTAAGTGTGAGGTTTCGCTCAGTGTGAGCTTAAGATTATTATTTGCGGATCAAAGATGATTTATGATGCTCTGTCGCTAGAGAGTAGATCCACTGAGTCATTTACGGTTTAGTGGTAATGCCGCTTGGTGGGTGATTAATGTTTGTCTTATCGCGTATCCGCAGTGGTTTATTATTTGGGTTTTTGTCTATAAACATGGGTTACGGTAATGCGTTGGCGATGCATAGCTGGATGTTAGGGCCACTTACTTAGCTTTGTTTAGCACTCATATCAGCTTGGCTGATATGAAAGTATGGCAAGAGGGTCGCTATAGAATCGAGTGTTAACCCATTTAGGATGGATCACGCGCAACAAAAAGGAGCTAATGCTCCTTTTTTTGTTGCTGATGGTTAACCATCAGTCAGTATCATACTGATTAATTCCACCAAGCTTTAGCTTGGATAACCTCAAGGTGGTTTAGACCTTCTGGCAAGGTTACTTTTTTACGAGCTGGTTTTGCTAAACCAAGTGCTATTTTTAGAAAAGTAAACATAGGATTCTCCTTAAGCTGTTTGGGTGTCTAAGACTTTAAGACCAGGAATGCCAGCTGTTTGAGTGTCGAGAACTTTAAGACCAGGAATGCCAGCGATTTGGGTGTCGAGAACTTTAAGACCAGGAATGCCAGCGATTTGGGTGTCGAGAACTTTAAGACCAGGAATGCCAGCGATTTGGGTGTCGAGAACTTTAAGACCAGGAATGCCAGCGATTTGGGTGTCGAGAACTTTAAGTCCAGGAATACCAGCAATTTGAGTGTCGAGAACTTTAAGACCAGGAATACCTGCTATTTGAGTATCTAGAACTTTAAGTCCAGGAATACCAGCTGTTTGAGTGTCGAGAATTTTAAGACCAGGAATGCCAGCTGTTTGAGTGTCGAGAACTTTAAGTCCAGGAATGCCAGCGGTTTGGTTTTCAACTTCATGCATAATAGCAACGCTACCGATAGATAATGCCGATAAAACAGCTGCTGTAATTATTCCTTTAATCATTTTTAATCTCTCTTATATTTAGTAATTCAAGCTCAGGGTTAAATAACAATATTATTTTGACAACTGGCTTTGTATTAGCATTTCTCATGCCAAATATAAGAGAGATTAATTTATTTTTTCATTATTGCGTTGTTTAATGTTTCGAACTTGAGTTTGTCTGCATTTAACATTACTTCAAATTCTGTTTCTTTGATGGGTTTGCTGTATATATAGCCTTGCACTTCTTCACAATTAAGCGCCTTTAGAATATTGAGTTGCGCGGTCTGTTCAACCCCTTCACCCACCACGGACAACCCCATGTTATGGGCAATAGTAATAATGGAGTCAACCATTTTGAGATCTCGATCGGACTTATCTATGTCATCCATAAAAGTCTTATCGATTTTTAAACAATTAATCGGAAAACGCTTTAAGTACGATAATGAAGAATAGCCAGTACCAAAATCATCTAACGCAAGACTGACGCCCATTTTCGCCAATTGCTGCATCACTTTAATCGCTTGTTCGGGGTTTTTAATGACAGTCCCTTCAGTGATTTCAAGCTCTAAATGTTTAGCGGGCAGTTTTGTGAGTCGTAAAATTGACTCAATGCGTTGTTGTAAATCAGGAAGGGCAAACTGTCTTGACGATAAATTAACCGCAACACGACCATTAAACAGCCCTAGCTCTAGCCATTTTTGCGCGGCAAAACACGCTTTTCGCAATACTACGTCACCAATTTCAACAATAAGGCCATTTTCTTCGGCAAGAGGAATAAATTCATTCGGTCCTATCAGGCCTAATTTAGGGTGATTTATTCTTACCAAGGCTTCCATTCCGGTGAGGCGATCTTTTTTTACATCAATTTGGGGTTGGTAATAGACTACAAATAAATCGTCTTTGAGTGCCAACCTAATTAAATTTTCGATTTCCAATTGGCGTAAGGCATTTTGGTTTAACGATTCTGAATAGAACTGATAGCGGCTGCCACCAGCTGATTTCGCGTGATACATGGCGATATCAGCTTTACGCAACAAGGCTTGTTCATTTTGCTCATCTTCTGGGTAAAGAACGATCCCGATACTAATCCCTAACACTAAAGGATCATTATTAAGAGTGAAGGCGGGTTTTAAACAATTGATGACTTGAGTGGCTATCGTCGCACACGAGCCAATGTCTGAATATTGGTCGACGAGTAAAGCAAATTCATCCCCCCCAAGACGGTATAAACTGGCATGTTTTGGAATCGTTTGTGTTATGCGCTCTGCGACGCCAATTAATAAATCATCACCTATTTGGTGACCTAAAGAATCATTAATACGCTTAAAGTTATCTAAATCCAGCACCATTAAGGTGTGATGAATATCTTTTTTGACTAAGTTGCTTAAGGTGACCTGTAAACTAGAGCGATTAGGTAGCCCGGTAAGTAAGTCATTATTAGTCAGCTTTCGTAGCTCTTCTTCTTGCTGTTTACGACGGGTAATATCAGAAAAAACCGCAACATAATGACTGGTCTCACCCTGCTCGTTATAAATGGCATCGATGGTTAACTCCATCAAGAAGAAATCGTCTTTTCCTTTACTGGCTTCAACTTCACCGCTCCAACGACCTTGTTGCTTTAATAAGGTTCTAATTTGTTCTGAATAACTGGCGGGATAGCGAGTGAAATTCAATGTTTCATGAGTAAACTTTTCCCTTGTTGAGGCGGTGAGTTCACAACAGGCGTCATTAACTTCAACAAATTGATATTTCTCATTGAGAATGAACATCCCTTCAGAAATATTTTCAATAGCTCTAGCAAATAGACGTAATTGTTCTTCAGCCTGCTTAATATTATTGATATCTTTAATGGTACCCGTCATCCGCAACGGTTTATCTTTTTGATCTCGTTCAACAATTTTGGCTCGGTCTAATATCCATATCCACTCTTGGTTACGGGCTTTAACGCGGTAGGCTATTTCAAAATGATCGGTTACCGCATTAAAATGATCGTTTAACGCTTTTGTGACTCTATCTCTATCGAGAGGGTGGATATTACTTTCTTCGTCAGCATTACCCGAGCGACGACCATCTTGAGGGAAGTCTAAAGAACCCCAAATGTTAGAACGGTAGATTTTGCCACTTTCAATATCCCAGTCCCACATTTCATCGCCACTCCCCCATAAAGACAGCTTTAACCGCTCTTCACTCTGGGCTATTTGTTGTTGAATTTGTCGACGTCTAATGGTTGACCTAATTATTAAAAATATAATGAGAATAATCAAAGAAGCATAAATCGTAATCGCAGTGCTAGATAACCACCATGGTGGAGTGATGACGATTTTAATATATCTGACATCTGTTTTGCTACCTGTTAACCTATTTTTTGCGTAGAGTTTAAAGGTGTATTCGCCAGCAGAAAGATTAGTGTATGTTACAGTGTTATTACCTTTAGTAGATAACCAGGTTTTTTCTAAATTTTCCAAATAATAAAAGAATTCAAAATTTCTATTAGTTTCACCTAATATATTGAATTTTATAGTGAATGGATATTCAGAGTATTTTAATTTTATTGATTTTGTGCTGTCGAGTGAAGTAGCTAAAATTGTGCTACCTATTTTGACTGGAGAATTAAATAGTAGTAGTTCTTGTAAAATTATATTATTTTTATTTTTTCCTTTTATTTGTCTAATTATTTCTAATGGTTCGATTACACCTACACCATCATTGCTTCCTAATAATACTTTATTATTAACAATTAATGATGATTGTGAATTGTAATCTTCTAATGATCCGTTGTCTATATTTAACGTAAAGTTATTATTGCTTTTCAAGTCTATAATATTTATTTCACGATTAGATGCAGCAAGTACAATATTGTTTATTTTTGATAAGGAGTAAATTATTTTATTTCTGTCAAGAACACTGTTTATTTTTAGGTTTTTATTGTTTTTTAAGTTTAGTGATAGTACTGCATTACGAGTTCCAAAATAAATGCTGTCATTGACATTAATGATATTAAAAACAAAGTCCTCATTGTAAATATTTGTTAATTTGTTTTTTTTATATTCAATTAAACCACTTTGAGATGCTATCCAGAGTGTTTCTTCGACTAAAAGTGTATCGTATACAGGGTAATTAGTTCTTGTTTCAATTAAATCAATTATCTCACCATCTAAATTTAATATATATATATCTCCATGGAATGTAGATACATAAAATCTTTTTCCGAATCGTTTAATGCTAAAAATATTTTCGTTTAACAGTTGATGTTCCGTTTTATCTTTTATATCTATACTAAACAAACCTGCAGATGATCCTATGTAAATATTTTCATCTGTTGCTAACATTGATTTTGGTCCGTGCGGAATTTTAGTATGTATTATTTCTTTTAAAATAAAATTGTTATCATAGTTAAACACTTTACTTTCATCATTAATTATATAAATAGAAGAAGAGTTTTTGGCCATAGACCAAATACTACCAGTAGCATTGGCTATTTTGTTTATGTAATTTTTTTCTTTTGTTATTTTTATAAATCCGTCATTATAATTTGATATATATATATTGCCGTTCACTTCTTTAATAAAAGCTGTTTTTAACTTTTCATCTTCTATGTTTAAAGTGCCTATTTTTTTTGTTTTAATAACGTGATCTTTAAATCTTATATGGAATAATTCATTCCCTTTTAATGCTATTGCTTTCGCACCGTTGATACTTAAGCTTTTTATATTTAAATTTGATTTTTTTTCAAACGACCCAATATTTGTAAATGTATAAACCCCATCACTTTTAATTACAATAATTTTATTATTTATTATTCCTATATCATTTGAATTATCTGTTATTTGTTTTATTTTGTTTTTAAATATTTCTGTTATTACACCTTCGTAATTTCGGATATAATAATTACCTTCAAATTTTATAACTTTTTTTATCTCTTTTATGGTGTTATTTGCGAATGTATATTTGATCTTTAAATTTTCATTATTATAGGATATAAATTTACCATTCAAACCAACAAAAACTTCACCATTTTGTTTTGATATTGACCAAATAGCTTGTTCACCAATTTGAGTAGAAATGCTGTTTTTAGTGAATGATTCTGTTTCTTTGTCAAATTGAACGAGTCCTTTTTCAGTTCCAACCAGTAAAACACCATTATCATCAATCAATAAATTACGAATAAAAGAGCTCGGGAGTGAATTTTCACTGTCGTCGGCATAAAACTGTTTAAATTCATTACCATCGAAGCGGTTTAAGCCATTGATGGTACCAATCCAAACGTAGCCTTCTTGGTCTTCTACGATGGCCGTTACTGTGTCTTGTGATAAGCCATCTGCAACGCCATAGTTAGTGTGATTGAGTAGGAGGTCGAAATTTGATTCTGTGTTGTCTGCTTCAATGGCGGTTACGCCAAAGCTAAAAATAAAATAAACACAGATAAAAAGTAAAAATTTAGGCATAGATTTATACTTATTCTCTTTTGATGCCGCAAAGATGTTCATGAATTGTCTACTTTTTCAGAAAGCAGCCGCTTTGTCAAAAGCAGGTTAACAAAAAGGTGTGATTGATAGCATATTACTCAATTATGGGGACAAGATTTGTTCAGCGTTAGTTATTAATTAGCTAATTATCTCATACTAACGTTTTGTTGGGTATATTATACCGTTAACCTTGATTGAGACATTTGTTAACCTAGTCTCGGTATCTTTACGCTAGTGGCCCAACAGCGTTAGACGCTCGTTAAAACTGAAACTTATCAGCCTGTTGTTTAAATGTCTTTAAGTTTACGATCATATTGTCTGAGTGAAGACTCGCTTGACTGTAATGTTGTTCACCGCAGGTAAACAGGACTAAGCGATCACAATCTTTACTGCGCATGTTGCTCACCATAAACTTGATTAGATCAGCTCTAGTGAGTTTTTCAACTTCTGCCACAACTATTTCACGTTGAGTAAACTCATAATCTCGGTTGCCTATGCTGATCCAATAGCGTTGGCTACGAGTTTTCAGGTTGGTATCGTGTTCCATTATCTGACTTATCATGCCTTGTTTAGTACTTTCCCATTGTTCATTGGTTATTTGCATCACGGCATAGTTAAAGTCGGCGATGAACTCGTCAATAGCTTCGAGCAGTCGTCTTGGGCCCGTAGTCGGGGACTGAACATAGAAAATCATCCCAGGATGCCGGTTTAGCGGTAAATAACCGGTGCCAACCATGTAGCCTAATTGTTGTTTGGTGCGCAGTTCATGAAAAAAAGTTGATGACATTGTATGGTTTAGCAGGCTGAACAATGCCACGCGTGATGGCGTAGTCATACATGATTGATAGTACACAATAATCGCACTGTCTTGATGTGCGATACTTTTTTCGTGAAGTAATGAGCCTCGTTTATCGAGGTTGATAAGTTCACGTGATGATTCTGCACTGGGCTTTGTCACTAGGGATAATAAATGCTGTAATCGTTTGCTGAGTTGTTGTGCTTCTTCTACTAACCAGTCACCATAAACCAGTCCTTCGAGATAAATTTTCTGATAGAAAGCACTAACATGATTATGTAGATCATCCAAAGTGAGTAACGTCAACTCTTCAGCCATTCTTGCTGGTTCAAAACTTCTTTTTTGCAATGTGACGGCTAAACGGGTGAATAACTGTGAAATTGGTTTAGCTTGAGCAACATTATTCCAGCTTCTGAGCATTTGTTTTTTGATCATATTAAAGCTTTGCTCAGTAAAGTTACGCTCGCGGGCTTTGTTTATGATCAGGGTTAATAGTTTTTCTTGGTTGCCGGTAAAACCCGTTAAATGGAGGGTAATGCCGCCTTGGTGTGGGTAAATGTTGTAATTAAGGCCAGCCACCTCAGCTTGGTAAGTTGGCTCGGCAAGGTACTCGAGCAGCATTTCAACGTAAAGCCTAGTTAATGCGGCTTGTCTTGGGGTCGAACTGGCTTGATCTGAATCTAAAGCTAAATATAAATGTCCCTTAGGGACATTGAATTCATCGTCTTTTTTATGCCAAATACGATAACCTTCACCTTCAGCAACAATGCTGGGAACGGGGGTGCTGCTTTTATCTGTTCGAGCGTGTGGATTGGCGACAATAAATGGATTTATTTCCGGCAGTTTGAGCGCATCTCGGATTGAAATAGTTGACCAGCGAGCGAGCTGTTGTGGCAACAATGACCTGACTTGATAGGGCGTGTTATACCATTTAGCCTGGCGGTCGACTTGAGACTCTTTTGCTACGCTGAGCAAGCGCATATTGGTTGTCGACATCATCGACAGTAGCTGTTGGGTTTCGGTTTCAAGAAGTTCATCCATACGATAATCGCCATAAATAATGTCTTCGACGTCGTAATGGTGCATGTTAATACTAAGATGACTGGCTAAATCTAAGGTTTTGATTTGTTCTTGAAAACGAAACGCGGTATCAAGTAAGTTAGCGCGCTCTTGATAACGCCATGCCTGAACACCTTGTTGTTTAATCAGTTCGATGTATTCAAATACACAAGAGATCACTTCATCTAGTTCAATAAATCCCTTGTCAGTTAATTGTATGCTGATCGAATAATCTTTGAAGTTGTAGCCATTTACACCACCACCAGCAGATAAATTATTAGCTAAGCCCTGTATTTTTAAATAAGACAATAAACTTCCAGGGCTTTCATTACCGAGTAAGTGGCTGATAAAACTCAGGGGTTTACGTTTATAAAATTGATTTATCTCTGGTAGGGAAAAACAAATACTGACGCGTTTTTGATCTTTCAATGGCACTATTTGTATGTGTGATTGTTTTTGGTCGTCTGTTATCAGTGCTTCAGAAGGATAGTGTTTACTTACATTTCTATTTTTGATTGCGCAGAAGTATTGCTTAACGATGGCGTCTAGTTCTGCTATGGGGCGCGGAGCGACCACACACAATGTCATGATATTGGCGCTGTAATGCTGTTGGTAAAAAGTCAGTAACTTATCTCTAATATCTGCTTGCTTACCCGCTAACGTCGTGAGATTACCGACAGAAAATTTTGAAAATGGATGTTTTGGGTTAACGGTTTCTTTTTGGACTTGGTAAACACGGCGAATGTCATCTTTTAATTTTAAGCTAAATTCTGATTCTATTGCCTGTCTTTCTCGGTCTACCAGTTCTAAATCAAACTTAGGTGCAATGAAAAATTGACTGAATCTATCCAATGAGCCTTCTAGTGCTTCAGCATTGATGCTATAGAAAAAATTGGTTTGTTCTGTGCCTGTCCACGCATTATTACTGCCACCATGTTGATTGATATAAGCATGGTATTCACCCGCGTCTGGGTATTTTTCAGTGCCTAAAAATAGCATATGCTCAAGAAAATGCGCCATACCAGGCCGTTCAACAGGATCGTCAAAATGGCCAACACCGACAGCCATTGACGCAGCAGCTTGATTTGATTGCATATCCTCAACCAATAGGACTCGAAGTTGATTGCTTAATACTCGATATTGATATTGGCGGTGATCATTTTGGCTTTTATAAACTGTTGGAAATTCAGGCAAGAGGAGGCTCCAAAAAAGATAACTTGTTATATATTGATCTTGTTATTACTTTTTAGCAAATTACTCGGGCGAGTTTTAGGTAATTATTGACTAAAGTTTATTGAAATAACCACCATACTAGGTTTGTTGTTGCGATGATTAACGCTACAATTGACTAAGAACGATAATAAATTTCATGAGAGAAGTATGCAGCTATTTTTGATGCGCCATGGCGAAGCGGGTTTTGATGCACCGTCAGATAGAGAGCGAGAGTTAACCGAAACAGGCCGTATTCAGACTAATTTTATGGCAAATTGGCTAACCAAACAGGTTAGCCATTTTGATTTGGTGATAGTCAGTCCCTATCTTCGTGCCCAGCAAACTTGGCAAGCGGTGAGTACCCACTTACCCAAGCCCCGAAAATGGTTAGTTAATGATGATGATATTATTCCGTCTGGCGACCCTAAAATGGCTATTGATATTGTACTTGCTTATGCTGAGCAATATAAAGCTGATAATGTCTTGGTAATTTCGCATATGCCTATCTTAGGCTTTATGGTGAGCGAGCTCGTTCCGAATATGGAACCGCCTTTATTTGCCACGTCAGCTGTGGTTCACATTGATAAGCATGCACAGCAATCTAGTTTCGTGACAATGATCGCACCACACCAAGTTGCTGTGTAATGATTATCTCGTTTGGAATAATGTGCGAGCATAAGTAAAGGTCAGTTATCAGTTACCTTTACTTATGTTGTTTACGCTGACGCTCTAATTAACCTCTCTGGGGATTAGAGATGAATAAACGGCTCTAAATTAGCTAGAATTCAAGTATTTCATCTCAAACTTGAATTCTGGGTTTGTCACAACGCGACTCTCTGTGTCAATAGTAACTATCTGTGTTAATAGTAACTATCTATGTCAATAGCGAGTGTATTGCCTGTGAATTCAATGCTGTTAGCGGTGAAATGTGCGGTTTGAGATGCATTTATTCATCGGCGTTGAGGTTAGTTAACGGCGGTGAGGCTGCTCGCCAATATCAATTAATACTAATAGCGCTGCATCGCCGCCCCATTCTTTTGGCGCTTGGTGAAACGCTTTTACGTTAGGGTGTTGCGCTAACCACATAGGTGTTTGTTGCTTTAAAATACCCATACCATAGCCGTGCATCACACTGCAGCAAATACTACTTTGCTTCACGCATGCTTGGATTAATGCGACCAGCTCCAACTTTGCTTCTGCTTGACGCATGCCATGTAGATCGAGCAATAGATCGGGAGAATAATCCCCTCGTTTTAAGCGCTTTAATTCAATTTTATCGGTATTTGCATTTATCCAACGCATAGGGCCATCGACCGGCAATAGCGGCTGATATGTATCCGAAAAATAGCTATCAACATGAATTTGACGCTCTTTTATTTCGAATTGTTGTCTGTTTTTGACTGGCTGTTTGAAGTAGAGCGTATCTTGCCTTAGCGGTTTGATACCCTCGGTCAATGCTCTAAACAGCGTTAAGTCTGAATAATTATCTTCTTTCATGGGCGTATTGTATTGAATTCTAGGTCATCTTAATAGACATCAGTTACAATAGCGTAGATCAATTTTTAAGGAGTGTGTTTTGGATAAGATCTTTGTAGATGAAGCTGTCATAGAGCTACGTACCATAGCGGATATGTTACGTTGGGCTGTCAGCCGTTTTAATGATGCCAATATTTATTATGGCCACGGCACTGATAATGCTTGGGACGAGGCGATTGCATTGGTTTTTCATGCACTACATTTACCCGAAGAAATCGGCCAGCAGGTTATTTTAACTAATTTAACCAGTAGTGAAAAACACAAAATTGTTGAGTTGATTATTCGCCGTGTACGAGAACGCCTACCTGTTCCGTATTTGACTCATAAAGCGAATTTTGCTGGGCTCGAATTTTATGTTGATGAACGCGTACTTGTACCGCGTTCGCCAATTGCCGAAATGATTAATAATCAGTTTAGCCCATGGTTATATAACAAACCGGTTAACCGCATTATGGATTTATGTACCGGCAGTGCTTGTATTGCCATTGCCTGTGCTTATGCGTTTGAAGATGCTGAAGTTGACGCCTTAGATATAAGCGAAGATGCACTTGAAGTGGCGCAGATTAATATTGAGTCTTTGGGGGTGTTGGATCGTGTTTTTCCTATCCAATCCGATTTGTTCTCAGAGATCCCTAAAGGTCCGCAGTATGACTTAATTGTATCTAACCCTCCTTATGTTGATGCTGAAGATATTGGCGATATGCCTGAAGAATATCATCACGAACCCGCGATTGGCTTAGCGTCTGGCCATGATGGATTAGATTTAACCAAGCGTATTCTGGCCAATGCGGCAGATTACCTCACCGAAACCGGTTTACTGGTGGTTGAAGTGGGTAATTCAATGGTGCATTTGATTGAGCTATTCCCTAATGTGCCGTTTAGTTGGGTTGATTTTGAATTTGGCGGTGATGGTGTGTTTGTTTTAACCCGTGATCAGCTAGTTGAAAATGAAATACTGTTCTCCATCTACAAAGAGGATTAATAAGCGGTATAGCACACGCATTTAAGTCACTATAATATAGAGGTAGTTTACGCCCATGTCTGGAAATAGTATCGGTCAAAATTTTGTTGTGACTACGTTTGGTGAGAGCCATGGTGTCGCATTAGGTTGTATTATAGATGGTTGTCCGCCAGGGCTAGAATTGACCGTTGAAGATATGCAACGTGATTTAGACCGACGCCGTCCAGGCACATCTCGTTATACCACAGCACGTCGTGAGCCAGACGAGGTTAGAATTTTATCTGGCGTTTTTGAAGGTAAAACGACGGGTACGTCTATTGGTTTATTAATTGAAAATACTGATCAACGTAGCCAAGATTACTCAGACATAAAGGATACGTTCCGCCCTGGTCACGCTGATTATACCTATCAGCAAAAGTATGGCATGCGTGATTACCGTGGCGGTGGTCGCTCGTCTGCTCGAGAAACCGCAATGCGAGTTGCCGCCGGTGCGGTCGCAAAAAAATACCTTAAACAAATTCATGGCATTGACATCCACGGCTATCTTGCTCAGTTAGGGCCTATTTGTGCTGAGACTATCGATTTGACTCAAATTGAGCAAAATGCATTTTTCTTCCCTGATGCCAGTAAACTTGAAGTCTTAGATGAGTATATGCGTGATTTGCGTAAATCTGGTGACTCGATTGGCGCCAAGATTACCGTTGCTGCCACTGGTGTTCCGGTGGGATTAGGCGAACCTGTTTTTGATCGTCTTGATGCCGACATCGCCCATGCGCTGATGGGCATCAATGCAGTGAAGGGCGTTGAAGTGGGTGATGGCTTTGGCGTGGTGACTCAAAAAGGATCTGAAGGTCGCGACTTAATGTCACCACAAGGTTTTGCATCTAACCATGCTGGCGGAGTATTAGGGGGCATTTCATCCGGTCAACCAGTTGTGGCTCATATTGCGCTAAAACCGACGTCAAGTATTAGTGTCCCTGGTCAGAGCATGACAGTGCAGGGTGAAACGATTGAGATGATCACCAAAGGCCGTCATGATCCTTGCGTCGGTATTCGTGCAGTCCCCATTGCCGAAGCTATGTTAGCGATTGTATTAATGGATCACTTATTAAGACATCGTGCGCAAAACCAAGATGTCACTAGTCAAACACCCGTTATCGGAATGCGTTAATGCCCTCAATTAAACGCGCTGAGCCAGATTTACGTTGGCTCAGAGCCTGTTATTTCTTTTTCTTTTCTATTCTTGGCATCATGGTTCCCTATTTGGGGGTCTTCTTTGACAGTCGAGGCTTCAATGCTCAAGAGATAGGTTTTTTGTTGGCGATATTAATGGCCACTCGCATTGTCGCGCCTAACGTGTGGGCGGCGGTGGCTGATCGCACCGGTATGCGTTCCGAACTCATTAAAATAGGATCTTGTGCTGGGGCGCTAACCTATACCAGTTTTTTCTATGATGGCAGCTTTATTTATTTAGCCATTAGTCTGACCATTTATACTTTCTTTTGGAATTCTATTCTCGCTCAACTCGAAGTGATCACCTTAGAAACCCTTGGCGATAAAGCTGAACGCTATGGCTCTATCCGCAGTTGGGGGAGCGTAGGGTATATCATTTTGGTGATCAGTGGCGGATTGGCTATTGATCACTGGGGTCCAGAAGTGTTGCCTTATATGGGAATGGTGCTGTTTTTAGGCCTATTTATCTGCTCATTGCCTTTACCCACTAACCGCAGTGTGGTATTGAAAAAGTCCGAACGGCCTAAACTTACATTTAATAAATCATTAGTGTGGTTTCTGTTATCTGCAATGTTACTGCAGATGAGTGTTGGACCATTTTATGGTTTTTTTGTCTTGTATCTCAAACAGGTTGGCTACTCTGAGACCATCGCTGGAATGCTAGTTGCCTTGGGCGTGCTAGCCGAAATTGTTATCTTCTTTTATTCATCCCGTCTGATCCGCCAATACGGTATTCGAGTTTTGCTGGTGGTGAGCATTCTGTTAACTGCCATTCGTTGGTTACTGTTAGCCTTTGGTGTTGAACACATTTCATTATTGATCATCAGCCAATTATTGCATGCATTTACCTTTGGTTTAGTGCATTCGGCCTCAATCCATTTTATTCATCGACACTTTAATGTCAGTCACCGCAGTACAGGGCAAGCATTATATGCCAGTGTCAGTTTTGGTGTGGGCGGCGCTATTGGTACTTGGGTTAGCGGCATGATTTGGGGTGATGGTAGTAGCACTATGTGGATTTGGGTATTTGCAGCAAGTTGCGCATTGTTATCAATGCTTGCTGTTTTGATGATCCCGAATATCAATGGTGCAGCATCTGCAGACGGACCATAAAGTTAATCTCAAATTGTGTTGTCGCAATAGTAAGGAGTCAGTGTGAAACGTTTTCGCTTAGGGGTCATCATTAATCCATTAGCTGGCTTAGGTGGCAGTGTCGGTTTAAAAGGCTCTGATGGTGTTGCTAATGAAGCCATCGCAAAAGGGGCGAGTCCCAAAGCACAATTGCGTATGCAACAAGCCCTAGAGGTGATTTTACCATTTGTGAACGACATCGATATTATGACTGCCTCTGGTGACATGGGCGGACAGTTATGTCGTCAAATGCGTTTTACGACCCAAGATGTGTATACCGTTGCAGAAAAAACGTCGGCGCAAGATACACAACAAGCGGTGAGATGTTTACTTGATCATCGATTAGATTTGTTGCTATTTGCCGGTGGCGATGGGACGGCTCGCGATATTTATACCGTTGTTGATGACGCCTTTCCGGTGTTGGGTGTGCCAGCAGGGGTTAAAATTCACTCGGGCGTGTACGGTATTACCCCACATGCTTCAGGGCTCGTTGTCAGTATGTTACTTAAAGGTGAGTTAGTGAGCTTAATGTCTGCTGACGTCATGGATATTGATGAGATTGCGTTTAGGCAGGGGATTGTAAAAGCGAAACGATTTGGTGAAATGACAGTGCCTGCCGAGCCTCGTTATATACAAGCCGTTAAAATGGGCGGCAAAGAAGTTGACGAATTAGTCTTGGCCGATATTGCCGCTGATGTGATTGAGTCGATGGAAGATGAACTGTATATCATGGGATCAGGCAGCACAGTAGCGGCAGTTATGGAAGACTTAGGCTTAGACAATACCTTACTGGGTGTCGATGTTATCCAAAATAAGCAACTAGTGGCCAGTGATGTCACCGCACAACAGTTACTCACACTAACCGCCGATAACAACATCTCTTCTACCGTAAAACTGGTGATTACCTTGATTGGTGGTCAAGGGCATATTTTGGGCCGTGGTAACCAGCAGTTGTCAGCAGAGTTGATCCGAGCGTTAGAAAAAGACAATATTATCATCCTCGCCACAAAAACTAAGCTAAAAGCACTTGAAGGCAGACCATTAATTGTGGATAGTGGCGACCCTGAATTAGACAAAGAACTCACTGGCTATTACAAAGTCATTACTGGTTACCACGATTATGTGATGTATCAAGTAGCCAACCCAGATTTAGTGGAGAGCTAAAACATGTTAGAGCAGTACGATATAGCGTTAGAATCTTGGATGGAAGACAGTGTAAACAATGGCGATGATGATACATTATTTGCGAGTGGTTACTTACAGGGCCACATTGCGGTTGTATTAGCGGAGTTAGAAGTTGAAGCACAACAAGATTTAACGGCTTTAGATCTTAAGCTGGTTAAATGCTTAGCCCTAGCAAATGATGAACTAAACGATGATGATTATGCATTAGTTGAATTGGCTTGGCAGCAGTTTCGTCAACGTATTGTTATGGTTCAAGCTGCACAATAAGGTATTTTTTCAAATTAGACGTATGCTAAATAATCAAATTCAAGTCACCATAGGTTTAGTGAATCCTAAAACGCCTGTCAACGTGGGTGGCATAATGCGGGCCGCTGGGTGTTATCGAGTTAACCAAGTGTATTTTACTGGCAAGCGCTATGAATTAGCTGCAAAATCCGGCGCAGCCCAATATGATGTAGACACCAAGGATGCGGCTAAAACCATTCCGCTAATTGGGGTTGAGTCCTTACTTGATAGTGTGCCAGATAATGCCAAAATAGTGTGTGTTGATCTTGTCGTCGGGGCAACACCATTACCTTTATTTACCCATCCAGAAAATGCATTTTATATCTTTGGTCCCGAAGACGGCACCATTCCGCAAAAACTCATTGATGTGGCAGACAGTGTTGTTTATGTGCCAACCGTCGGCTGTATGAATTTAGCCGCATCAGTGAATGTATTACTTTATGATCGCTTAGCCAAAATGACTCAGCTTGAAGCAGGTGATGAGTTAATTAAGCAAAGTCGTGATAACAATAATCGCACTAAAGTGAAGCAGTGGTTGAAGTGATTTTCCTGAGAGTACTATAAATGCCGGATGAGAAATCATCCGGCATTTTTAATTAAGCGTTTTAAGGTAAAAATTCACTGACACTAAGGGCTACCCAGTCACATAGACAACGCGGCGGTGTTAATTGGCCTTGTTAATTGATTGTCATGATATTAAGTGCAATAGCATAAACATGCCAAATAGAAGCTCGAGAATGAGGTTATTTGCTAATGTTAGTTTTTAAACGTGGTTTAAATGTGGAACATTCATTGATAAAAACTTGAATTATGAACTTAAGTGGTAGAAATTGTGTGTAGGAAGACAACCGTCGAAGCGTCCTTAAATGCGAATAGTGAGGTTTGTGCTCAAGGTCAAGTAACCGTCATTAGATTGATGATTTCGTAAGACTTAATGGTTCAGAATGAAGCCTTTTTAGGAATATATAGATGTCGATATTAACGAGTTTATCTCAGTGGTTACCGTTTGGAAATGTGCCAGAAATGAACGCCGAAGAGGTGTATAAGCGTATTAAGACAAATGATATTCAGATTGTAGATGTACGATCGAAAATGGAATGGAATAAGTCACATATCGAAGGCTCGTTAAATCTGCCCGTAACAAAGCTTTCAATTGACACGATAAAACAGCTTGATCTATCACAAGAGATAACCACCGTCGTTATATGTCTATCAGCCCATCGAAGCATCCCAGGCGTTAGAAAACTTAACCAATTCGGGTTTGAGGATGTTTATCAACTTGAGGGTGGAATGCTTAGCTGGTGGCAGTCAAAGTTGCCAACATCAAATATGACACATTAGGGCAGAGAGACTCAGTATGACGTTAATATTTTTGCATGGTTCATGCTGCACTCGTGTTGTCTGGGTCTAGCTAGTCTTTAGATCGTATGAATGCGATCGGAAAATTCAGCTGATGTTTTGTAACAAACTAATAATCACGTTCGTTTAATTGCACTCAACCGTCCAGCATAGTGTCACCCAGATCGATTGATATGCTTGAAGCACTTTCAGTTGTGTTATAGGAGGTGGAAAGTGAAACTATTGTTCGGATAATTGTCCTTGCCAGAGATTATCAATAGCTGAGTCTGAAGATATTCTGACTTTTTTATTTAGCACTAAAGATGAAGATACATCTTGATTTATAAGAAAATAGCTCTAATAAAGGGATGGTAAAAAGGAATGATTCATAAAAAATGGTTGTGGGAGTCGGACTACTCATTTAAGTAACACTACGACCTTCGCCAGTGGGTTATGAATAGCTGAGCCCAGCGAGTGACTGACTGTTTTTAGTAATAGACATAGGGAAATGCATTAATTTAAGTTTGATTGGGTAACACTAGGAAGTTTTAAAAGGAGTAATGACAATAAAAATGGTTGCGGGAGTTGGATTTGATAAAAAGCTACGACCTTCGACTCTTTATTTATAAAAAGCTGAGCCCGACGAGCTACCAACTACTCCATCCTGCGTCCGATAAACACTATCAATTATTTTATTTCTATTGACTAAAGAAATGGTTGCGGGAGTTGGATTTGAACCAACGACCTTCGGGTTATGAGCCCGACGAGCTACCAACTGCTCCATCCCGCGTCCGATAAACGCTATCAATTATTTTAATTCTATTGACTAAAGAAATGGTTGCGGGAGTTGGATTCGATAAAAAACTACGACCTTCGACTCTTTATTTATAAAAAGCTGAGCCCGACGAGCTACCAATTGCTCCATCCCACGTCCAGTAAACGCTATCAATTATTTTAATTCTATTGACTAAAGAAATGGTTGCGGGAGTTGGATTTGAACCAACGACCTTCGGGTTATGAGCCCGACGAGCTACCAACTGCTCCATCCCGCGTCCGATAAACGCTATCAATTATTTTAATTCTATTGACTAAAGAAATGGTTGCGGGAGTTGGATTTGAACCAACGACCTTCGGGTTATGAGCCCGACGAGCTACCAACTGCTCCATCCCGCGTCCGGTAAACGCTATCAATTATTTTAATTCTATTGACTAAAGAAATGGTTGCGGGAGTTGGATTTGAACCAACGACCTTCGGGTTATGAGCCCGACGAGCTACCAACTGCTCCATCCCGCGTCCGGTAAACGCTATCAATTGTTTTATTTCTATTGACTAAAGAAATGGTTGCGGGGGTTGAATTTGATAAAAACAACGACCTTCGACTCTTTATTTATAAAAAGCTGAGCCCGACGAGCTACCAACTGCTCCATCCCGCGTCCGGTAAACGCTATCAATTATTTTAATTCTATTGACTAAAGAAATGGTTGCGGGAGTTGAATTTGATAAAAACAACGACCTTCGACTCTTTATTTATAAAAAGCTGAGCCCGACGAACTACCAATTGCTCCATCCCACGTTCAGTAAACGCTATCAATTATTTTAATTCTATTGACTAAAGAAATGGTTGCGGGAGTTGGATTTGAACCAACGACCTTCGGGTTATGAGCCCGACGAGCTACCAACTGCTCCATCCCGCGTCCGTAAACACTGCTAGGTTGCTGAAGTCATAACGCGTTGGTTAACGTGTTAATCTGTCTGCTTCGAAGCGGGGCGAACTATAGCGATCCCCGTTTATTTTTGCAAGTAAAATCTAGCGATAGGTCATTTGTTTGCTGGTAAAATAAGCGAGTCCATGGTTTATTGTACGATATTGGCAAATAGTCCCCCAAATAAGGGAATTTAACGCCCTTTTCGATAAGTCGTTGGGGTTATCTGTTTTGTGCAGGTATAATGTGGCACTGAATTTTGCGTAACCGATGACTGACTAAATACATGTTTAATTTTTTTGCTGCAGCCCCAAAGGGGTTTGAATATAGCCTTGCTTCCGAACTAAAAGAGTTTGGGGCAACCGACGTTAAAGAAAGTGTAGCTGGAGTGTATTTTTCTGCACCACTAGAGCTGGCTTATCGGATTACATTATGGACTCGTTTAGCGAGCCGTATCGTATTAGTCATTTATCGGGGCGCTTGTGATTCTGCCGAGCAACTTTATAACGCAGCATACTGCATTGATTGGCCGTCACATTTTTCACATAAAAAAACCTTCAGTATTGATTTTCACGGCACGGGTGGTTTTATTAATAACACTCAATTTGGCGCGCTGAAAATTAAAGATGCCGTTGTCGATCGTTTTCGCGATGATGGTACAGCTCGTCCAGATGTTGAACGGGTGAATCCTGATTTTAAAATTGATGCCCATTATCGTAATGGTCAATTGACTATTTCAATGAACTTCTCTGGCGCCTCTTTACACCAACGGGGTTACCGCTCAACCACAGGTGAGGCACCATTAAAAGAAAACCTTGCCGCCAACATGTTAGTCCGTAGTGGCTGGCAAGCCAATCCTATTACCGTGCTGGACCCATTTTGCGGCAGTGGCACGGTATTAATTGAAGCTGCTTTAATGGCTGCCGATATTGCGCCTGGGCTTAAACGTGAAAAGTTCGGTTTTGAAAATTGGCATAGCCATAATAAAGCCATGTGGCAGGTTATTGTTGATGAAGCCCACGCGCGCGCCTCATTAGGTAAAACCCGTTGCAAACTCAAGTTTTACGGTTCAGACATAGAACCTCACTTGATTGCTATTGCTAAACGCAATGCTGAAAATGTGGGCGTGGCTGAATTAATTGAATTTAGTGTTTCAGATGCACTCGATGTGACACCGCCAGTGAGTGAAGGTTTTTTGATTTCTAATCCACCCTATGGTGAGCGTTTAGGTAATGTCATTGAACTTTTACAACTCTATTACCAACTGGGTGATAAGTTTAAAAAAGAATTTGGCGGCTGGAAAATTGCCATGCTTTGCAGTGACATTGAACTTATTTCTTCGCTTAAGCTTAAAGCCGATAAGCAGATGAAGATGTTCAACGGTGCATTAGAATGTGCTTTTAATATTTACACGCTACATGCTAAAAGCACTCGCCGTGATGTGCCGGTATTACCCGAAGGTGTTGATATCACCGACATCGCCCCAGCGTTTGCTAATCGTATTAAAAAGAATGTCAAACAGTTTGAAAAATGGGCCAAAAAAGAGCGTATCGACAGCTATCGTTTATATGATGCCGATTTGCCAGAATACAATGTGGCCATTGATAAATATGTCGACTATGTGGTTATCCAAGAATATTCTGCCCCAGCGATGATCCCAGAAGCGGTGACTAAACGTCGCATTAGTGATGTGCTATTAGCATTGCCGGGTGCATTAGGCATCCATCCCGATCGCATTACCTTAAAAACCCGCGAACGTCAGAAAGGGGCTAGCCAGTATCAAAAACTTGATGAACGTAAAGTCGAAGTCATCACTGAAGAATACGGTGCTAAATTCAAGCTTAACTTAACGGGTTATTTAGATACCGGTTTGTTCCTCGATCACCGTGTTACGCGCAAATTGGTCGGCGATAAAGCCAAAGGCAAAAATGTACTCAACTTATTTGCTTACACCGGCTCAGCATCTGTACATGCTGCGATTGGTGGTGCCAAATCTGTTACCACTATTGATATGTCTAATACCTACATCAATTGGGCCAAAGAAAACTTTGCCTTAAATGGTTTATCAGGTAAGCAGTATGATTTTGTTCAAGCAGATTGCTTACAATGGATTAAAGACAACAGCCAGCAAAAATTTGAGTTAATATTTATTGATCCACCTACGTTCTCTAATTCAAAACGAATGGAAGACAGTTGGGATGTACTGCGTGATCATGCAGAGATGTTAGTCGGATTGATTAAGCTACTGTCTCCAAATGGCGAGCTTATTTTTTCAAACAACAAGCGTAAATTTAAAATGGATATCGAAACCTTGACCCAAGCGGGTATTGAGGTCACTAATATTGACCATTTGTGTTTACCACTGGATTATAAACGTAATCCTCATATTCATAATGTATGGCTACTGACGCATGCAAAAAAGTAGTTCACTAGCCTATGTGCTGTATCACACAGAGGGTTGCCATCTGTGTGAAATGGCCCAAGCACTGGTTGATCAAACCACAATTAATTATCAGCACATCGATATATGTGATGACGCCTCACTCGTAGCGCGTTATGGCATGAGCATTCCTGTATTTGTACAGGGAATTAATGAATTGTTTTGGCCTTTCGATGCTGCACAATTACAAGATTTTTTAGGAGTTTAGATTGAGTTTGGTACGGATTAATAATGGCTCATTAGCCTACGGTTACATTCCTTTACTGCTAAATGCAGACTTTACCATCGAACCTGGCGAGCGCGTGTGTATCGTCGGGCGCAATGGCGCCGGTAAATCAAGTTTAATGAAAGTGTTATCAGGCGATGTTTTGCTTGATGATGGTGAGTTTAATATTACAAATGACGTCAATGTCAGTCGTTTACAACAAGACCCACCCAAAGCTGAAACGGGAACGGTTTACGCTTACATAGCGGCGAGCCTAAAAGAAATTGGCGAAGCGTTAGAAAAGTATCATCAATTATCGCATGATATTGCAGACGCCAATCCTGAACAGATGGAGCGTATGCTTAATCATATGCAACGCTTGCAAGACACCTTAGATCACAATGATGGTTGGCAATTAGATTCTCGCATTATTCAAAACTGTCAATTATTGGGATTAGACCCTGATCAACCATTGAATGAATTGTCTGGTGGTTGGCAGCGTAAAGTGGCGTTAGCTCGTGCTCTTGTGGTTAATCCGGATTTATTACTGCTTGACGAACCCACCAACCATTTAGATATCGACACCATTGAGTGGTTAGAGCAATTTTTATTAAGCTTTAAAGGTGCCATCGTGTTTGTGAGTCATGACCGTGGTTTTATTCAACGAATGGCAACGCGTATTGTCGATTTAGATCGTGGCGTGGTGATCTCGTGGCCTGGCAACTATCAAACCTACTTAGACGGTAAGCAAGAATGGTTGCGGGTAGAAGCGGAGAAAAACGCCCATTTTGATAAGAAACTAGCCGACGAAGAGACCTGGATCCGTCAAGGTGTTAAGGCTCGTCGTACTCGAAATGAAGGTCGTGTTCGAGCGCTAAAAGCATTACGCACTGAACGCAGTGAACGCTTAAATCGTCTAGGCAATGCCAAAATGGCCGTGTCCGACACCGATCGTTCAGGTAAGTTAGTTTTTGATATTAAAGATCTTAATTATAATTTACCCGATAAAAACTTAGTTAAAAACTTCAGTACCTCAGTTATGCGTGGCGATCGTATTGCATTAATTGGTCCCAATGGTTGTGGTAAATCGACACTAATCAAGCTGTTGATAGAAAAGTTACAACCTCAGTCTGGCGAAATTAAAGTTGGCACAAAGCTAGAAGTCGCCTATTTTGACCAGTATCGTGAAGCGCTTGATCCTGAACAAACCGTAGAAGAAAACGTGGGCGAGGGTAAAAGTACCGTCACGGTTAATGGTCAAGACCGTCATATTCTGAGTTATCTACAAGATTTCCTATTTTCACCCATGCGTGCCCGTACGCCAGTAAAGGCACTTTCTGGTGGTGAAAAGAACCGTTTACTACTCGCAAGATTATTATTGCGTCCAGCCAATCTCATTATTCTGGATGAACCAACAAACGATCTTGATATTGAGACGCTAGAGTTGTTAGAGTCACTACTCGCTGATTTTGCAGGAACATTATTAATCGTTAGTCACGATAGAGCCTTTATCGATAATACTGTTACCAGTAGCTGGTGGTTTGCCGGCAATGGTCAGTGGGCCGAATATGTGGGTGGCTATCAAGATGCGGTAGCGCAAGGCGCAAAATTTTATTCTGAGGAACCAGTGGCCACTAATGTTGTCCAACCTGCGGCAGTGGTTGAAAAAAAACCGATAAGTACCCCTGAGAAAACAACCAAAAAATTGTCTTATAAATTGCAACAAGAATTAGAAACGCTTCCGAGCCAAATGGAACAGCTCGAGCAAGACATTGCCCAATTGCAGCAAACCGTGGGTAGCGTTGATTTCTATAATCAACCGCAGGATTTGGTCAATCAAACCCTGCAATTGTTGGCAGCAAAAGAACAGAATTTAGAGGTTTGCTTCGAGCGATGGGAAGAGCTTGAGTCACTGAAGTAAAGCATAATAAAACAGGAATAGTTACATGAAATTAAAGTTTGATAAAGCCTTATCCCTCGTGGCGATAGGTGTATTAAGTGTAATTGGATCCGCCCAAGCGGCGTCAGTATACGAAATTGTTAATATCGAAGATTTCGATTTAAATGGCACCATTGCCGGCACCCGTAATGGTTATGCCATGGCAGTGAACAATGAAAATGAAGTTGTCGGTATTTCAAAAGGCAAAAAGAAGCTTAGTACTGACGACATTGAAGGCGGCATTATTGATGTTGAAGACGGTATTTCTGATGCAGAAGAAATTACCTATTCAGTATTAACGCCAATAGAAGCCAACAATTTCACTGTAACTACCAGTAAAAATGCTGCCAGCGGTGCTTGGAAACCGACATTTTTTAGCTTAGCCGGTACCACTAATCCGACTGATGAAGACAGCGACGGTGAATTAGTCATTAACTCTATTGACAGTTTTTTTTACGGTCTCAACAGTAATGGCACCAAAGTGGGTGCTTACACTGGGCTAGAAAAAACCTTAGATTATGAAGGAACCAGTACCACACAAGAGTTGTGGTATTATCGCGACTTTGAACAGCGTGCCATTGCAGTAAAAGAGGATGTTGAATATTCATTGCTTCCTCCGTACACCACCTATGAACGTGCGCAAGATGGTGATACCAGTGCTGCCACCGTTGAGTTAGGCGGTTCATCTGTTGCCGTCGATGTAAACGAGAATAATCTCGTTGTCGGTTATGGCAGTACTGCATTAGCGAACTCGAGTGAAGATGAAGTTGAGAGCTGTATTACCTCAGCAGAAGATACGGCGGATAGTGATAATCCAACACCGCTAGACATTTGTATACAAGATTCACAGTTTCCAGATAGTGACAGTTTTATTAGCATTCTTTATCAAACACGCGCTTTAGTATGGGATTTAAATAACATCGATGTTGATGGTGTACCTGAGCGAACTGAATTACCGTTGGGACTTACTCCAGACGATGATTCTACGCTAAATTATACTGCCCAAGCATTAGGTGTGAACAATAATGGTGATGTTGCCGGACGTTCACATGTTTATCGTGGTGGTGATACCGATAAATTGTATTTTGATGCGGCATATTGGAAAAAAGATAGCAATGGTGAGTATCAATATTACTGGGTTGAAATGGATGACGACGTCACTAGTTCTATCGCATACGGTATTAACGATGACGGTATTTTAGTGGGCAGTTACCGCGAATATATCAGCGGTTATTTGCGTGATAAATTTTTCACCTTTGACACTAATAACCCTGATCAAGGCATTGTGACGCCGAATGACTTCCAAACATCGTTATCGGATTTAAGCAGTAAGCCAAAAGACATTAGCAATGAAGGCCAGGTTGTCGGTTATATTGAATCAACTTACGACAAAGAAACTCCACGTCCGAAAGTGGGTTTTTTGTTTGATAATAACACCAGCGAATTTGTTAATTTAAACAATCAACTTGTTTGTGGGTCTAAAGGCTACGAAAAGAATACCGACGGAGATTGGACGCGTCATCAAGTGGCAATTTCAGATGGGACGGGTGTAACATTAACCTATAACTCTGATATTAAAATTGTTGAAGCTAATAGTATCAATGAATATGGCACAATTGTCGGCACAGCGTTTATTCGTAAACCACTATATCAAACTGACTCATCTGGTGATGTGCTAGTTGGTGATAATAATCTACCACTATTTGAATTAGACGGTAACGGCGACCCTGTGACTTCGTATTTACCGCGGATGGTTATTTTGCAGCCAACCTCTGGTGAAGCATGTACCACGTCTGATGTTGTTGAAGAAGAGGCTTATACACGTAAAGGTGCGGCCAGTTTTGCGTGGATATTTACTCTGCCATTATTATGGTTACGTCGCCGAGTGAAAAAATAGCTTTTTATCTTGATTATCTAGAACCTCAGATCGAGGAGGCTAGAACCACAAAAACCGAGGAATAATTCCTCGGTTTTTTTTAATTTAATTCTCAATACCTTAATAAAAGATCATTAAAATGAGCGTTTTTTTATTTGATTTTGGCTAAAAATCGGTCTATTCCTATGTTCAAGGCTTCAGCTGCATCATGTTAAACAGAAGCCTGTTAATGGAAGAGGACTCATGTATGAAAAGACAGAAAAGAGATCGTTTAGACAGAGCATTTTCAAAAGGATTTCAAGCTGGTGTAGGAGGGCGTTCAAAGGAACACTGCCCACATTTGAATCTGGATTCTCGCTCTCAATGGTTAGGAGGGTGGCGTGAAGGTTTTGATGGTCGTATTAATGGTCTATTTAACAAGTAGCATTTAACGAGCAACATTTAACAAAATGCCCTCACGAAAATATCGGAGGGCATTGAATAAGGTAAATTAACGGTGTGACGATAAAAACAAGTATATTTAGAATGTTGATGTGTCGCTGAAAATTCCCACTTTTAAATCCGTTGCTGAATAGATTTGACGGCCATCGACTTCCATCGTGGCATCAGCAATACCCATTACCAGTCTGCGGTGAATTTTACGTTTAATATTAAGCTTGTAAGTGACTTTCTTTGCCTCAGGCAAAACTTGGCCAGTAAATTTTACTTCCCCGACACCTAGGGCACGGCCTTTACCTTCAGCGCCTTCCCAGCCAAGGAAAAACCCGACAAGTTGCCACATTGCATCCAATCCTAAACAGCCAGGCATCACTGGGTCAGTGATAAAGTGGCAATCAAAAAACCATAGGTCTGGGGTGATATCGAGTTCAGCAACAATTTCACCTTTACCATATGTACCGCCATCTTCATTAATGCTAATAATACGATCAATCATCAACATATTGTCGACAGGTAAACGGGGTCTATTTGGGCCTAAAAGGTTGCCATGACCACATGCGACAAGTTGTTCTTTAGTGAAACTGTTTGCTTTTTTCATTTAAATCGATACCACTTAATTGATTGATAATATCGACAAGATAGCGAACACGTGTAAGCTAAACAACTCCGATCACTAAATAATGTGCAATCTAGCTAACAATTTAGCAAAAAAGTTAAGTTTCACATCGTCGTCATCTTGTCCTGCTAATTTATCTAAACGCTGTTGTACTAATCCATATAGTGTGTCTGAAGCAAAGTCATTATCTTCATTGGCGACGCCAGCAGGCATTTGCATCAGCAATTCAACCGCTTGATCCATATGATCAATTACATGGATAATAAATAATCCTTTAGCAACGGCCTCAATAACAGCGGGTTCGAGATTAAGCTGTAATACATTGGCTTTAGGCATTATAACGCCTTGCTCACCTGTTAATCCTCGGCGTTGGCATAAATTAAAGAAACCTTCAATTTTTTCATTCACACCACCAATGGCTTGTACATTGCCAAACTGATCTAACGCGCCAGTAACCGCTAAACTTTGGATAATGGGTTGTTCTGCTATTGCGGACATTAAACAGCAATATTCGGCGAGTGAGGCGCTATCACCATCGATTTCTTGATAAGATTGTTCAAACACAATATTCGCATTGAGATGTAGCGGTGCATCACGGCCAAAAATACGATACAAGCAAGCCGATAAGATCATCATACCTTTTGCATGGATATTGCCGCCCAGTTCAGATTTACGTTCAATGTCTGCCACTTCACCGTCACCATAATGAACCGACGAGGTAATTCGTGCTGGTTCACCGTAGGTATAATCACCCGTATCTATCACGGTAAGGGCATTAATTTGACCTACCATCGCACCTTGAGTGGGTAGGTTGATGAAATTATCATCAAAACTTTGAGCGGAATAGACTTCAGAACTGTTATGACGAAACTTCAATTTTTCGAGTGATTTTGCAATTGCAGCGACATTCAACACGGATTGATCTGAATACACTTTTGCTTGCCCCAGTAGTTGCCTAAATTCCAACATACTTAAGCTTAACCGTTGCTGATGTTCAACTAAACGTGAGCTATACCAGAATAACGGTAATAAGCTTGATGCATCCAACTCAACCGATTCAGCACGAGCAAGTACATTCAACCATTGTACATATGAAGACTCCGGATGCTGAGTTAAATCCACTTCATTACTCATTTCAGCGAGTAGTGGAAAATATCGGCCAAAGTTGCGATCTTCAACACTAAGCTGACTATATGATAGACCGGAGCCTACAAGCACAATTTTACAATTTAGCGGAATAGGGGCCAGCTCATTATTGATTCGATAATAGCCCTCATGCAGAATTTGCATCAACAAATCCCACAAATTTTCACGCTGCCACAATGACGCTAAGCAAATAAACACGAAATGGTTTGTTGCCAACGCGCCGGGTTTATACACACTCGACTTCTCGGTTTTAACCATTCTTCCTAGCAGATCTGCTCGGCGAATCGTTCCTTGCAAATAACAAGACAGTGACTCCTGTTTGGCAATAATGCCCACATGTTCCGCTGGGAGTGTTTGCTGCCATTTAAACTGAACTTCCCCATCTTCTAGCGGCTTTTTAGTGGCCACTAAATAATGATTTGCGGGGGTATTCACCTGAGAGACCAACGCATCGATGAAAAGTGGCCTATCTACACCTAAAAAATCAGCAAGAAATAAGTGTTGCGAATCAATTTTGCTCATTAATTTGAAGGTATCTACAACGCGTTCTTGACCCAGTAATATATGGCTTGGGAAAGAAGCAGAAGTAGATGGGTCAGGTAAATGATACTGAGGAGCGAGTTTGGCGCTAGGCAATAACGTTGAATTCATATAGTGATAATTTGGCTGCGACAACGAATAATAATGTATATGATATTAACATAAAGCACCGTAAAAACCTCAGTAGATTGCATCCTTCGATGTATTCTCAACGCCATTTAAGTGATTCAAGCCGATAAAAAGCCTTCTAATAGACTTTGACATTATAAAAAGGCCTAATTGTTGATAAAAATATGAACATGCTGATTAAATGCTATACATTCAGGTGTTTTTTTTAACTTTATGGTTTACAAGCAAACGCGTTACTTATATTATTCAGCCCGTTCGGAGGGATGGCAGAGTGGTCGAATGCACCGGTCTTGAAAACCGGCAACGGTTTATCCCGTTCTAGGGTTCAAATCCCTATCCCTCCGCCACATTCAAATAAAAAGGTCCGCTATTTATAGCGGGCCTTTTTATTGGGCGAAAGATAGGACTTTGAACCCACGGGTTCCTCTTTATTACAAGCAAGCTATCCCTCCGCCACATTAAATGAAAGAGCCTCGTCAGGAATGATGGGGCTTTTTTGTGTCTGTAACATTTGAACCCAAGGGTTCAAATTTCTAAGATCGCTATCCCTCCGCCACATTCAATACAAAAAGGCCTTATCGAAAGATAAGGCCTTTTTGTTTGGGCGAAAGATAGGACTTTGAACCCACGGGTTCCTCTTTATTACAAGCAAGCTATCCCTCCGCCACATTCAATACGCAAGAAATGTTGATTATTAACGGATTTTTTTATTGGGCGAAAGATAGGACTTTGAACCTAGGGTTCCTCTTTATTACAAGCAAGCTATCCCATTGCCACATTCAACGAGAGTCTCATCAGAAATGATGGGGAATTTTTGTGTCTGTAACATTTGAACCTAAGGTTCCTATTTCTTTAATATAGCCAATGCTATTGGTTATTTTTTAGGTAGAGGCTGCATGGTTAGCGCACAAGGTGTATTGCCTCTCGAGATGGGTTATGTTGCTGCGGTGCTATTTGTTGGCGGTATATGATGTGGCGGTTAAGTCATCTATAAATGAGTATAAAATGCCCAACTTAAGCTGTGCTAGGGTCATTACATTGCGCTTAATGGACCAATATAATCGCATTAGAACATGATTTACCTTAGCGAATGAACACTCAAGTCAAGGTTGAATTTTGTTTATAATCTGGATAACTCGGTTGCAGATCCATGATCAGTAAGCCATGATCCGTGAGCCATAGTACAGTTCATTTGGGTAACTAACACAATCCATCAATCAACTTTTTTGATAGGTTTTTGTTCGCCCACTCTGCCTTTATTTTGCTTTGGCAGTTTTCCATTTTTTAATACCTTTTTGTTAGCAAAATCGATCCTTATTTCAATCATTATTTCCCCTTATAACAAGGGGCAATATCCATAATAGGTAAGAAACTAAATTAACCAATCCAGACCCTTATTTTAACCAACTAAGACCCTTATATTAACCGAGTCATACCCGTTTATTAACCGAGTTATACCCTTGTATTAGTCCATTAATATGTTTAAATTCAATCGGTTAAATAATGCTGGTGTGAGGTATGCGTTGACAAGTAGGTCTATTAGAGGCTATTGTATAAAATAATATTTCGCGAATGAGCCCTAAATATTTAACCTCGCAGGATCTATTCATGTGCTTTTTATGTAGAGTTAGTGCAAAAAAGCAGAGCGGCTAAAAAGAGCGTAATGGAAGAAAAAATATGGAAAAAATAGTAATAAAAAACCTCTATAAGGTTTTTGGTTCTGAGCCTCGCAAAGGGGTAAAGTTACTGGAACAAGGGAAAAGCAAAGAAGAAATTTACGAACAGACAGGACTGACGGTTGCTGTGCAGGGCGCGAGTTTTGAAGTGAACAAAGGTGAAATCTTCGTCGTTATGGGTCTGTCTGGATCAGGGAAGTCAACGCTCGTACGAATGCTAAACAGACTTATTGAACCTACATCCGGAGAGGTGTTAGTCGATGGTGAAGATATCCTCAAGATGAGTAAGGATGAGCTGGTAAGGTTTCGCAGAAGTAAAACTAGCATGGTTTTTCAGTCCTTTGCTCTTATGCCTCATCAGACCGTGTTGGAGAATGCTGCATTTGGCCTAGAACTTGATGGTATGGATAAGAAAGACCGTGAAGAACGAGCCATGGATGCTTTGAAGCAAGTCGGACTTGAAGGCTTGGAGAACGCATATCCAAATGAATTAAGTGGTGGTATGCAGCAGCGGGTCGGATTAGCGCGTGGCCTCGCTGTTGATCCCGATATCCTACTCATGGATGAGGCCTTTTCGGCGCTTGATCCTCTTATCAAGACAGAGATGCAGGATGAACTGCTGAAACTCCAAGATCGGCATGAGCGCACTATCATTTTCATCTCCCATGATCTAGACGAAGCATTACGGATTGGCGATCGAATTGCCATTATGCAAGGTGGGCGAGTTATTCAGGTGGGGACGCCAGAAGAAATTCTGCAGAACCCAGCTGACGATTATGTTCGAGCATTTTTCCGGGGCGTGGATCCAACCGGTGTTATCTCCGCCGGTGACATTGTCCGCGATACCCAGCCAACTGTAGTCTGGCATTCTAAGGCAGGCAGCCCGCGAGCCACCCTAGAAATGTTGAGTATCAAAGATCGCGAATTTGCCTATGTTCTTGACTCGGAACATCATTTTTTAGGTGTTGTCTCTTCAGATTCACTGCGCGACGTTATTGACAAAGGCAATGGTACCAGCAAACTTGAACATGCTTTTCTGGCCGATGCAAAATCAGTTCAGGAAACGGATAGTCTTCAGGATATTTTGCCATTGGTAGCATCACACGCTTGGCCTATCCCGGTAGTAAATTCAGAACGTAGATATCGAGGAGTTGTTTCTAAAAACCTCTTCCTTCGCACCTTGAATCGTGCCGAGCAGGGGACCTATTTTGAGCAGTCAGCACCCTAGAATACTATCTTCAGGAGTTTTATATAATGTTCAGTTTTGATGAAAAAGTTATTCCCTTGGATGTGTGGATCACCAGTTTTGTTGACTGGCTGGTTGAAGGATATCGATGGTTTTTCCAGCTGATCAAGTGGCCAGTAGATTTTACTCTGTCCAGCGTGTCAGACGGTCTTTTGGCAACCCCGCCTCTTCTAGTTATTTTGGTGTTTGGCATCATTGCTTGGCGGGTGTCAGGTTATAAACTTGCCGTATTTACGATCGCATCATTGGTTCTCATCGGTCTGCTTGGGTTTTGGCCAGAAACGATGATAACCCTCGCCATGGTCTTTTCATCAGTTGTGTTCTGCACCGTTGTTGGGGTGCCATTTGGCATATGGGCGGGTCGCAGTGATCGTGTTAATAACATTCTCCGGCCTGTTTTGGACGCGATGCAGACAACGCCTGCTTTTGTCTATCTGGTACCCATAGTGATGCTTTTTTCCATTGGCAATACAGCCGGTGTTCTGGCAACCATTATCTTTGCCTTGCCACCGCTAGTCAGATTGACGAGTCTCGGTATCAGGCAGGTGCATCCAGAGTTAGTTGAGGCTGCGCTCGCGTTTGGGGCAACAAGTTCACAAGTTTTGCTTAAGGTTCAAATACCACTAGCTCTTCCAACCATCATGGCGGGCCTAAACCAAACCATCATGATGTCACTTTCCATGGTGGTGATTGCTGCAATGATTGGCGCCGGTGGCCTCGGGGCGCCTGTCGTTCTCGGCTTGAATACACTTGATATTGGTCTAGCCACAGTGGGTGGTGTGGCGATTGTTTTATTAGCAATCATTTTAGATAGAATCACCCAATCAATGGCAACAAAGAAATAAGGACGTAAAATTATGATTAGAAAAGTAATAATTGGTGCAGCGTTAGCTGTAATGACCATGACAGGGTCAGTAGCTCTTGCCGATAATCACCAGCCAGGTGAAGGCGTAACAGTCAAACCCGCGCGTGCCACATGGGACACGGGATTTTTTCAGGAAGCTCTGGTTCGACGAGGTCTTGAAACACTTGGCTATGATGTGGAAAAACCCAAAACACTGGTGAATCCTATCTTTTACAAAACCGTGACTCTTGGTGATATTGATTATTGGACCAATGGTTGGTTTCCAATGCATAATGATCAACTGCCGAGACATTTCGATGAAAAGGCTGAAAAGATTGGTTATGTAATGAAAGCCGGTGGACTGGGTGGCTATTTAGTGTCGAAAAAAGACGCAGATAAATATAATATTACCTCCCTTGAAGATTTTAAACGCCCTGAGGTGAAGAAAGCATTTGATACCAATGGTGATGGCAAGGCCGATCTGACTGCCTGTCCTCCAGGTTGGGGATGCGAAAAAATAATTACCCACCATATGGATGTATACGATCTCGAAGATTCTATCAATCCGGTGCAAGCTTCATATGCAGCAGGAATGGCATCAGCGATGGCGGGTTATAAAAATGGTGGACCAATATTCTTCTATACTTGGGCACCAAACTGGACCATTTTCAAACTGAAGCCAGGCAAGGACGTTGTCTGGATAAATGTTCCTGAAATTAATCCAACAAAAGCCCAAAGTACTGCCGTTGAACGTATGACAGTAAGTGGACTTGAAGGCGCGGTTTCTGACCCGGTTAAACTTGGTTTTGTTGCTTCTGACATCCAAATTGTCGCCAACAAAAAATTCACTAAGCAGAATCCGGCAGCAAGGAAATTTTTTGAGGTCTTTACCTTGGAACTTGCCGACGTCAACGAACAGAACACTCGGATGAACGATGGCGAAAAGAGTGCGCAGGACATTCAACGCCACGTAGATGCGTGGATTGCCAAAAACCAAGATCAATGGAACGGTTGGCTTACTGAAGCACGCAATGCTGCTAAATAGTCTCAACCTACAATAGCTTATTTATAACCCGGAGCACACGTACAGTGCTTGCGGGTTATTTTTTTCACAAAAACCAAGTGTTTCGTCAAATGTTTGGACCCGCTTTTAACCAAGAGTACAACGCTGAAAATGATGTAGTCCTTTAAGAGGGCATGATGTTTTTTCAACGAAACAAGCCTAAGCTCTTATCATTTTTTTCAAATTCAACACATTATAATTCAACACATTATTTAATATATAACCCATAAGAAAAATGAATGTGCTTATTTAAGTCCAAAGGCAGAAATGTATTATTGGCAATCATTTTAAAGATAATGACCCAATCTATGGCAACAAGAAAATAAGGAACGAAAATGAGAATTAAGAAAGTAATAATGGGTGTCGCTTTAGCTGCAATGACCATGACAGGGTCAGCAGCTCTTGCCGATAATCACCAGCCAGGTGAAGGCGTAACCGTCAAACCTGCGCGGGCCACGTGGGACACGGGCTTTTTTCAGGAAGCTCTGGTACGACGAGGTCTTGAAACACTGGGGTATGATGTAGAAAAACCTAAAGATCTGTCGAATCCGATTTTTTACAAAACACTGACTCTCGGTGATGTAGATTACTGGACCAATGGCTGGTTTCCAAATCATGACAGCCAGATGCCGAAAGGATTTTATGACAAAGGTGAGAAAGTTGGTTTTGTGGTTAAAGCCGGGGGTCTGCAAGGCTATTTGGTGTCTAAGAAAGAGGCAGATAAATATAATATTACCTCCCTTGAAGATTTTAAACGCCCTGAGGTGAAAAAAGCATTTGATACCAATGGCGATGGCAAGGCCGATCTGACCGCTTGCCCTCCAGGTTGGGGGTGTGAAAAAGTCATCAGCCACCATATGGATGTATACGATCTCAAAGATGCTATCAATCCGGTGACCGCTTCATATGCAGCAGGAATGGCGTCAGCGATGGCGGGTTATAAAAATGGTGGACCAATATTTTTCTATACCTGGGCACCAAACTGGACCATTTTCAAACTGAAACCAGGCAAGGATGTTGTCTGGATCAACGTTCCTGAAATTAAGCCATCCGAAGCTCAACGTTCTGGTGTTGAACGAATGACGTTGAGTGGCATTGAAGGCGCTGTTTCTGACCCGGTAAAACTTGGTTTTGTTGTTTCTGACATCCAAATAGTTGCCAATAAAAAATTCACCAAGCAGAATCCGGCAGCAAGGAAATTTTTTGAGGTCTTTACTCTACCGCTTAGCGACATCAACGAACAAAACACTCGGATGAATGAAGGCGAAAAGAGTACTCAGGACATCCAAGGCCACGTAGATGCGTGGATTGCCAAAAACCAGAATAAATGGAACGGTTGGCTTACTGAAGCACGCAACGCTGCTAAATAGTCTCAACCTGCAATAGCTTATGTGTAACCCGGAGCACACGTACAGTGCTTGCGGGTTATTTTTTTACAAAAACCAAGTGTTTCGCCAAATGTATGGACCCGCTTTCAACCAAAAATACAACGCTGATAATGATGTAGCCCTTTAAGATGACATGATGTTTTTCAGCGAAACAAGCCTAAGTTTTTATCCTTTTTTTCAAATTCAACACATTATCTTAAAATATAACGCTTAAATTCAAATAATAAATGCATAACTTGAAAAGGTAGTGCCAAGTAAATCAATATTTTAAACGGCAGGCTTTAGCGGTCGGGTCGTAAAATAAGGGTTAGATTCAAAGAGGCAAGATAATAGAAATCGATTCCGAAGAATTACCAAAAATATTGTCTATAATTAAGTGACTCTAATTGTCTAATTGTTAAATAAGACAATTTATTAATGATGAACTTAACGGGAGATAAATAATGAGCAGTTGGATTTTAGTCGCGGATAGCGCGCATGCACGTTTATTTAACGCAGAAACAGCAAAATCTACATTAAATGAGATTAAGACCATGCTCCATCCCGAATCACGAGAGCATGAACAGAAATTAACCTCTGATCTGCCCGGACGTCAGGCTGGTGGTGCAACGTTTAGCCACCATTCTGTGGCGGGTAAAACCGAGCCCAAAGATTATGAGGCGGTCGACTTTGCTAGAGATATCTGTAGATACCTTGAGGCAGCCTATAACACGCAAAAATTTAGCCAATTGATAGTGGTTGCTGAACCTAAGTTCCTTGGCCACTTACGCAAGGAAATGAGCAGTAACGTCGCTAAGCTTGTTACGCTGGAAATCGACAAGGATATTGTTAAGCAGGACGTTGACTCGATTAGAGGTCACTTGCCCACTATTCTTCCTCACTTAACGACTTAATTTGGCCAAACCCTTTTTATTGCCCATATTTGTTATTAACCCACATTTTCTTTTCAACCCATATAGCGGAGTCAATCAAATTTTACCAGCCCATGGCGTCAACCGTTAATTTATCGCTTTTGGCATTTCCCACATCGCTCCATCTCTAAGCATGGTGAGGATAAATATGGGTGTCATGGTTATTCTTTAAGCTTTTATTTACATAGGGGCCGGTGATCAGTGGATAAAAAACGGCACCCGAAGATGCCGTTCAACAACTCAATAAAGCTATAGATTAGAACTTATAGGTAGCCGTAGTATGGAAGAAGCGACCCACGTTGTCATAAGCTGAACTTGTGGTATCAGTACCTGTATAGCCGTAAGGTAATTCACGGTTAAACACGTTATCGATACCAAACTTCAAACGAACACCTGAATCGAAGTTATAGGCAACTGCCATGTCGTTGATAAAGTAATCACTAAATTCCATGTTGCTATTAGGATTGGCATTTAATGCTAATTCCTGATCACTATAAAGGCTTACACCCTCAACATAGCGCGTTCTCCAGCTAATATCCCAGCTATCTATTGAGTAACCTAGGCTCCAGTTTGCTTGCCATTTAGCATAGCCTGCAGTACCTGCAAGTTCTTCAAACGTATCTGGCTCATCTTGGAATGAGAAATCTTTACGTTTGAGTAGATGAGTCGCAATAAGACTAGTGCGCACATCACCGCTAAAGGCTTCAAAGTTATAGCCAATATCAAAGTCGATACCAGCAGCTTCCAGTGAGGCAATGTTTAACGAGAACTGTCTAATTTGAGTAATTTCATGGCTAGTTGCGTCACGAGTAATCAAACTACAATATTCATTATCCACGCCCGACGGTGAATCTACACAACGATCGATAATATCTTGAGCACCAACAGCGCTGATGGCGTTTTCAATCTCAATATTCCAGTAATCGGTGGTGATAGATAATCCATCGATAAAATCAGGTTGATAAACAACCCCTAAAGTGAAACTGTTCGATTCCTCTGCCTTTAGCTCGCGGTTACCACCACTTAATCCTTCAAGGGTTTCATCGTCGTAGTCAGCATCAAAACCTGCGGGGATCCCCAAGGCTGCACAATTAGCTTGTCGTTGAGTTGAGTCCGCTAGATCGTTTAAGTTTTTAGCACGACAAGAATCATTCACTGAGAAGAATGTTTGGCTTGCTGAGCCATAAAGCTCACTAATGTTAGGGGCACGAATGGCTTCAGAGTAAGTAGTACGAACGCGGATTTGATTATCAACTTCCCAGCTTAAGCCGGTTTTCCACGTTGTCGCATTACCAATGGTGCTGTAATCAGCATAGCGGACAGCAAGATCTAAGTCTAACTGACGAACCATGGGTAAATCGGCGAGCAAAGGCAGGGTGACTTCAGCAAAAATTTCGCTGACATCAAAATCACCTTTATCTTCGCCTAATGCATTAAAGAAAGTACCTTCGGCATTGTCAGGTTCAAAAATTTCACTTTCTTCTTTACGGTATTCAACACCAGTAGATAAACCAACATAACCCGCTGGTAATTCAAATAAGTATGAGTTTGTTAATGTCCCACCTAATACGGTTTGCTTAATAATCGATGTACCTGTTGAGGTGGTATTAATATAATCGATAGCATCTTGACTTGGCGCGCCAAAACCAAAGATGTTAACTGCCACACAGCCTTCATCTCTAGCGGTTTGATCACGACATACAGCGACACCGTTTTCGAGCACTGAATCGAGGGAGTTGCTGTAGTTGTCGTAGACAAGGTTGTTTTTATTAACCCGTTCTAGATCGGTTTGACCATAAATAGCATAGACGTCATAATCCCAATCATCAAAGACTAAGCCTTCAAGGCCTAATACATAGCGTTGAGTTTCACGGGTGTCATCTTCAATACGCAAACCTAAATCAGTCATAAAGCGGCGAATATTAATCGAGTCTAATGGTGCAGCATTACCATCGCTATCCTTGTTTGCTTTCATTAAAGCAACCAGTTCAGGATTGATAAAAGCGTTATCAATTTTGACAGTATTAATGGGATTGCCGAAGAAGAATGCGGGTTGACTTTCTTCCGTTGATTGGCTGTTAACGTATTTAGCTTCGAAATAAACGTTATGATCATCGTTAAGCTGGTAATTGGTTTTGAAGTTAATATTATAACGTTCAAATTCTGGTTGTAACTGAACAAACTGGTTTAAATTGATGAAATCACAATCGGCACAACGGATACCATCAACATTTTGACCTGAGTAAACATCTGTTAAAGAACCATCAGGATTAAAGCTTTTCCAACCATCTAAATTAACGTTACCAGCATTACTGATCGTGTAGTGACCTGCATTAGGGGTCCATATGTTGTCTGGTTCGGCTGGGTCATTGTTATCTTCGGCACGATTGTTATTCGACAAGTTAGTAAAAGCAGTCGAAGTTTGATCACGATCAAACGCGCTTAATTGCTCTTGGGCGCTGTATTCTACTGCAAAGGCAACATTACCATCACCTTGGGCAAAATCACTACCGTAAGATAATGAGAAACGATCTTTGTTGTGGCCGCTATCATCAGCCCAACCTTTGGTTGCTGATACGTCTAAGCCATTAACATTTTTCTTTAAAATAAAGTTAACCACACCCGTTACTGCATCAGCGCCGTAAATGGCTGATGCACCACCAGTAATCACTTCAACTCTATCGATCCATACACTCGGAATCGTATTGACGTCGACAGAAGAGGTCCCAGCAGAGCTTGATACATGGCGCTTACCGTTAACAAGTACCAGTGTCCTGGCAGTACCCATGCTTCTTAAATCGAGTAAGTTAAGGCCCGACGTCCCGATAAAACGACCTGAATTGGCGAGCGAGTAGGTATTACCTAGCGCAGGTAATTGGTTTAACGCTTCACCAATGTTAGTGACGCCAGTTGATAATAATTCATCGCCAGTAATCACTGTTACCGGCGTTGGTGCTATAGCACCTTCGCGAATAATACGTGAGCCCGTTACCGAGATCCTTTCTACAGTTGATGCTGTATCAGCAACGTCTTGTGCCAAAGCGGTGAATGTGGTTGCTGCTGAAACAGCAACCCCACTGATTAGCGCAAAACGAATAGCTTTGGCTAAATGTGAATTAACTTGCATTTATCACTCCCAGAATTCTTTTATTATTAAGGTGATTACTCGGAACATTTTTAATATAAAAATGAAACAAAATCACTCAGGTATAGATATAACCTTACCTAAATAAAAAAACAATACAGCGTCGCTGAAGCGATAATTAACTCTACCGCAACTATGTGTCTTATTTATATTACAAGTTAAAAAACTATCGCTAACAATGTCGCTAATTTGTAATGTTCATCATTACGATGTTAACTTTACGTTGTGTATTTATTGCGTAAGCGTAAATACTGCAATTTAATTCTGCTTACTCGCTTGGGCTGGAGGTACTATTGTTAAGTTATTGTTAATTAATTATTTTTAATTTTTGTATGAAAAATTCTACTGTAGAGAATTTATTAGTAAAGAATCATTTTTTTAACTTATTTTGAAATATTTTTTATTTGATTTATTAATGTAAAAATCACGTAAAAATCACGTAAAAATATAAAAATAGACACTGTTTTTATATTAGCTGCTATTAATAATGTGCATATTTACTGTGTTTTATTCGCTTATTATTCACATTTATTAATAGGTGTTAATAGGTGTTAATTTGGCTGTATTCACATTTATTATTTATAATAAGTGTTAGTGACTTGATATTAGTGGCTTGATGTTAGTGACTTGGATCTAATTAATTAACCCGTACTAGAATGTCTTTCATTTAATAATGAGAATGGTTTACTTTTTTGAATAATAACGGTGGCCCCACAAATATCGATTAAAGCGTTAATGTATAGGTCGTTTTAGGATTTAATATAGGCGAGCAAAACGGGGTTAAGTTAAGACACACCTGAAGTGACATGTTTCAAGATGATGGCATGTTACTCGCGCTGGGGTCGGCTATTAGCGCCATTTTTATCAGACTATGACTATCGTTGTCATGGGGCTATCTAATCAATCCAGATGGATCCATAATCAACTGTCCCTGCGCCTATTTGGGTCAACGTGACGTTTGTCTGGATTTTTTGCTGGCGCAAGCTGAGCCAGAACGCAATGCATACTAGGCGCTGGTGGTGTGTTTTGAGAATAGTTAGGCTAAGCATGGATCATTTCAGTGGTATAGCGATAAACTAGTGTCGTTTATCGTCACTCCTGACTGTCCATAAGATCTTTACTTGTATGAGTAAATATAATAATGCCAAATTCATTAAATTAGTTAGAGTAGTTAGATTGTTAATGTGTAGTATTTTAGTTAACTAGATGTCTTGTATAAGCATTTTCCCTAAAAAAATCAAGATGAATTACGCATAATAATAGGTGGGTTTACGTGATATCTGTATATTTGGTAGACGACCATGAACTCGTGAGAACGGGTATTCGTCGTATTTTGGAAGACGAACGTGGTATAAAAGTCATCGGTGAAGCACCAGATGGAGAAACAGCCGTACAGTGGTCTAGACAGAATGAAGCTGATGTCATTTTAATGGACATGAATATGCCGGGTATGGGCGGTTTAGAAGCCACGCGTAAAATTTTGCGTTATCAGCCTGATGCTAAAATTATTGTGTTAACTGTGCAAACTGAAGATCCGTTCCCAACCAAAGTCATGCAAGCGGGTGCATCGGGTTACCTTACTAAAGGGTCTACATCGCCTGAAGTATTGCGTGCCATTACTCAAGTCGCTCGCGGCCAGCGTTATTTATCGCCAGAAATTGCCCAGCAAATGGCATTAAGTCAATTTAACCACACCGACGAGAATCCATTTAGCAGTTTGTCGGAACGAGAATTGCAAATCATGCTGATGATCACCAATGGTGAGAAGGTTAATGCTATTTCTGAAAAATTGAATTTAAGCCCAAAAACTGTCAATAGCTATCGTTATCGGTTATTTGCTAAGCTTGGGATCGGCGGTGATGTTGAGTTGACCCGTTTAGCTATCCGTTACAAAATACTCGACACAGGTTCATTCTAGCCAGGAAGATGTTATTCCTCATAACGCATTAAGTAGCTTTAATCATGATCAGTGGTTTTAATGCCAAGTCTTTTTTAAAAAATGTTACCTCAGCACCGGGTGTTTATCGTATGTATGATAAGCACCAGCAGGTGATTTATGTTGGTAAGGCCAAAGATCTCAAAAAACGCCTTAGCTCCTATTTTCGGGGTAATTTACCGAGCATTAAAACTCAGGCGCTAGTGTCGCATATTGAGCAAATTGATGTGACGGTTACCCATAGCGAAACCGATGCGCTCTTGCTTGAAAACGACTATATCAAACAGTACATGCCCAAATACAATGTCCTGCTGCGAGATGATAAATCCTACCCATATATTCTACTTAGTGGTCATAAACATCCTCGATTAGCATATCACCGCGGTCCTAAACGTGAACAAGGTCATTACTTTGGTCCTTATCCCAATGGTGGTGCGGTGCGCGAAAGTTTGCATTTAATGCAAAAATTGTTTCCTATTCGTCAATGTGATGATTTGTACTACAAATCGCGCTCTCGCCCCTGTTTACAGTATCAATTAGACCGTTGCAGTGCACCTTGTGTGGGAATTGTCAGTGATGATGAATACGATGAACAGGTTAAACTGGCAAGCTTATTTTTACGCGGTAAAGATAAGCAAGTGATATCGCAGTTGGTGGCAAAAATGGAAGCAGCTGCCATTGATATGGAATATGAGCGTGCAGCACAATATCGCGATCAAATCACCGCATTAAGGCGCGTAGCAGAACAGCAAGAAGTGTCGAACCAGAAAGGTGATATGGATGTTATTGGCGTCGATTACGCCTCTGGTATTGCGTGTTTTCATCTCTTGTTTATTCGTAACGGTAAAATTTTTGGCAGTCGCAGTTATTATCCTTCAGTGCCCGCAGAGACAGACATCGAAGAGGTATTATCGTCATTTTTAGGCCAGTTTTACCTCAATGCCGATATCCAGCGCACCATTCCCAAAGAAGTGATCCTAAGCCATCACTTTGACGGCATAAAAGAGCTGGAAGCCTCGATTGAACAAGCGATAGAGAAAAAATTCGAACTCAAAACGCAAGTGCGTGGCGATAGAGCCAATTTTTTACGCTTAGCGATGACCAATGCCCGCAATGCCGTTGCCACCAGATTGTCACATAAAAATACCGTTGAGCAACGGTTCCAATTGCTTGAAGAAGCGCTTGAACTGAATGAACCGATTAAGCGAATGGAGTGCTTTGATATTAGCCATACCATGGGGGAGAGTACCGTTGCCTCGTGCGTGGTGTTTAATCGCGAAGGGCCTTATAAAGCCGATTATCGGCGCTATAATATTAGCGGCATTACGGGCGGCGATGATTATGCTGCCATGGAGCAAGTAATAAGCCGTCGATTTGATAAAATGGATCACAATGGCAAAGTACCTGACTTGGTCTTTATCGATGGTGGCATCGGTCAATTACGAGTGGCGCAAACCATTGTTGATGAGAAGTGTGTCAATATTGATAAGCCGCCATTACTCATTTGTGTGACCAAAGGCGAGGGCCGTAAAGCAGGGCTAGAGACCTTTACCGTTGGCGGCAGCGAACAAACTTTTGACCTTCCCAGTGATTCTCCCGCATTTCATTTAATGTTACATATTCGCGATGAGTCACATCGATTTGCGATTACCGGACACCGTAATAAACGTCAGAAAACCCGCAATACTTCTACCTTAGAATCTATTGCGGGTGTTGGGCCTAAAAGACGTAAAGCTTTATTGCAACATTTAGGCGGAATACAAGAAGTGAAGGGCGCTAGCGTGTCTGAATTGACAAAAGTGCCCGGAATTAGCTTCGAAATGGCACAAACAATTCATGATGCATTGCGAGGGGGGTAAATTTAAGGCAAAATTAGCGCTGCTTCTGACAAATTGGTCTATTTATGCCGTTTAATCTACCTATTGCACTGACATTATTACGTCTTGCGATGCTGCCAGTATTTGTTGTATTTTTCTATCTACCTTATTCATGGGCGCCATTTGTCTCTGCGTTTATTTTTTTGTTGGCCGCCTTGACCGATTGGTTAGACGGTTATGCTGCACGTAAGCTAGGTCAATTAACCCGATTTGGGGCATTTTTAGATCCTGTTGCAGATAAAATCATGGTATCGACAGCATTAGTCTTGTTGGTTCAGCAAAATGACAATATGTATTTAACATTAGCCGCGTTGTTTATGATTGGCCGAGAGATTGTTATTTCGGCGTTGCGTGAATGGATGGCAGAAATTGGCAAACGTGGCGTGGTAGCGGTATCTTGGATTGGTAAATATAAAACTGCCGCGCAAATGGCTGCCATTACTGGATTAATTTGGAAACCCACGCCTTGGTTAACTGATGTTGCTTTTACCCTGTTTTATATTGCTGCTGCACTGACTTTTTGGTCGATGATAAGTTATATTTCAGCAGCTTGGAATGATTTAACTGCTGAATAGCGTAATAATACTTCAATAAGATTATTTTGTGCGCAAACAGTCATCATTGCGCAAATCAATAATTGACACCCGAGGTTAATTCGGTAAAATGCGACCCCGTAGACAAGAGATAAGTCAGCAACCAGCCTTAGGGTTTGATGTTAACTATCACGATCTACGCGATATTAGCTCAGTTGGATAGGTTGAAAGACGATACCTTTTTCACAGATATAATAAAGCATTTATAAGATTGACAATGCGACATTAGCTCAGTTGGATAGGTTGAAAGACGATACCTTTCTTGCCGATATAATAGAGCATTTATAAGATTGACAAGCGACATTAGCTCAGTTGGATAGGTTGAAAGACGATACCTTTCTCGCAGATATAATAGAGCATTATAAAAATTGAAAACGCGACATTAGCTCAGTTGGTAGAGCGATACCTTGCCAAGGTATAGGTCATCGGTTCGAATCCGATATGTCGCTCCAATTTCTTATCTTATCCGATGGATTTGATTTTGGTTTAAGTATGGCGCGATGGCAGAATGGCTATGCTACGGATTGCAAATCCGTCTATCTCGGTTCGACTCCGGGTCGCGCCTCCACAAAATTGCATTTAATGGTTACTTTGAGTAACGGTTAAAACAACACTTTGCCCGAGTGGTGGAATCGGTAGACACAAGGGATTTAAAATCCCTCGCTGAATAAGCGTGCCGGTTCAAGTCCGGCCTCGGGTACCATTATTTACATATGTAATTCTTTGTAATAAAGAATGGTGTGAAAAAGCCTCAACATTAGTTGGGGCTTTTTTATGTCTGGAATTTGGCTTTACACATTCAAAGATAAGAAGATAAAAGCTAACGACGAACCTAGATGCTAGAGCGGACTTCGTCCTGCTAGTTCGCTACGCGGCTATAAGAGCGGGGGGATTCGGAAAATAGTTAGGTACTCTGGTTTAAGATAGTCACTGCAAGATATCTGTTGGCGGCGTTTTGTGCCTAGAGACTAGAGCGGACTTCGTCCTGCTAGTTCGCTACGCGGCGATAAGAGCGGGTGACTTGGGAAATAGGTTGGTTCTTTGGTTTTAATAGTCATTGCGAGATATCTGTTGGCGGCGTGTTGTGCCTAGATACTAGGACGGACTTTGTCTTGATAGTTCGCTACGCGGCTATAAGAGCGGGTGATTCGGAAAATAGGTATAGGTTCTCTGGTTTAAGTTACTCACAGTGAGACCATCGATTGGATAATCATAGAGCAGAAGGTACCAAAGCTTCAAGCTTAGTATTGCAAAGGTAACCCCTGTGGTTACTGGATAACATAGTACGCCTTTGTGGAGGCTTGAGCCGTATGCAGTGAAAGTTGCACGTACGGTTCTTAGGAGCGCGGCACCTGGCAACAGGTGTCGCTTATTCGACCATTCTTCGTTAGTACAATTACTCAGTCATTTTGGGGACATCAGAATTTGCCATAAAAAATCTATTGATAAGTAGCATCAAATAGTAGGTAACTCCCGTTACAAATTTTGTACAGCTTAAGCATCATTTCTAGAATGGATTGCTAGATATCAGCATTAATTACCAACCCTTTGTTCAAAGTAGAATGGTCTGACACTTATGTGTGTTCACTTATCCTAGTTGCTAAAACTCACCATCTTGATATTTTAATTCAAAATAAATCATGATCTTGCAGGCCATTAAACGCTCATAATGTCAGAATCGGTCGGCGGTGAAATGGCCTCTTTTTATGATGGGTGGCCGATAAAATTATTTGCGTTATACTTTTTTTACCCACTTTAAATCCATCAGGAGGAACAGTATGAATCGCAGAACATCTAATATGTCTGTATACATTGCGGTTATATTCGCGGGTTTAATCCCTTTAGCCCTCAGTGCAACACAAGATCTCACCGAAGAAGAAAAGCTTGCCCAAATGCAAGAGCAACTCAATGCTGAGGTGATGTCTAAGCCTTTTTTGGCTGAAAGGCCAGAGGAAGTCGATGCCTATATCAAGGGTATGCTGGAAAAGAATGTAAAACCCCCTGAATACTCAGGCAAATACTGGCGCCCGGGCTATACCTGTCGAAATCTACTCAGGTATGACTGGACAGAATACAGAAATTGTCGCTACTACCACCGCTATTACGGACGTTATTACTAACCTTTATTGTTAACTTCACGTTTCTGTAAGGACATTATCATGAAAACCAGGACTTCAAGCACACTATGCCTAATGGGTACCGCATTTATCTTGCTGCTCACAGGCTGCGCCGCCGTACATACCTCAATAGCCAAGAAAGACCTAGACGTACAAACCAAGTTAAGCACTGCCGTTTTTATTGACCCTGTAGAGCCGGCAAAACGCAAAATCTATCTGGAAATGCGTTCAGCTGTGATGGAATTTGATCGCAATGCGTTTCGCTCTGTTATCTCACAGCAGATTCAAAACAGTGGCAATGGTTACATACTCATAGATAACCCGGAGAATGCCCAATACACCATGAGCGTCTTTGTGAGAAATCTTGAAAAGTCATCTCCTACTGCGGCCGACAACTACCTTAGGACTGGTTATGAAGGGGTTACTGCAGGCGCGGCAGTGGGTTATGCCGTAGGTGGTGGTTATCGGGACGCCGCTGCTGGGGGGCTCATTGGTGGTTTTGCTTCCACCGCGGCCAATGCCTTTGTCAAAGATGTCACATACCTTCTGGTCGCAGACATTCAAATTAAAGAGCGTGCTAAAAAAGGCGTGATAGTACGTAAAGACTCCAAAGTAAATACTAAGATTTCAGACGATGGTGCATCAACACAGACCTACTCTGAAGTCTCAAATCAGAAAGAGTATCGAACTCGCGTGGTCACAACGGCTAATCAAGCCAACTTAGAACTCGCTGATGCTCAACCATTAATGTTTGAAAAAACAGCCTATGCTATGGCGTCATTTTTTTAATATTTTTTGCACTAACCAGCCCGCTTAGCTTCTTTCACCATCATGAATGTGTGGATTAGACTAAGCGAGTTGATTTTTGAAACCCAATAATTTCACAGCGTCCAAAACGGAGACACAAAATTTCTAGAATGTGCTCTAATAGCATTTTAACTCTCCTTTCCCCTCATTGGCATAATTCAAAATAACAGCGAAAAAGAATAGTACAAACAAAGCCATCAATATATAGCCCGCTAGCTTTCGCGGTACAGGATGAACCATCGAAAGCGATAGCATTTTCACTCTTTACTAAAAGATGGGCCGAAGACGGTTACAGATGAAGTTAAAAGCTGGATAAATTTCCATCGCAATTTTTTTGCTGCTCTTGTTTGGTTAAACAGCGAAAATGTTGCCGGAACGGCAGGGGTGACTCAAGAGGGGATTGCTGTTGATCTCCTTTTTGCCCGTGCAGGGTGGAACCTTGCGATTGAAACTGGTGTGGCCGCAGGCCATATCTTAAATACACTTTTGTTCAAATGTGAGTCCGCTCATTACCCTTTATCATGTACTTATATCTCTCTTACCTGTAGATAAACATCAAATTAAATCGACCCTATAAAAATCATGTCTATAGATAAGTCAGTGCTATAAAGCCAATAACTGTGGTAAAAATTCGCTATCTAACGCTGCAATTTCGACTTGTTCTGTGAGTACGTCATGTAAAATTTGATGACTGGTTAGTGGGTTGGCCAGTACCACTCTAAATACGGTTGTCTGTTGGCGGAAGTATTTTGCCGGTTTAATCCGTGTGCGTGACACAAATGATTTACCTTGTTCGCGTTGATACTTTTGAATAAATTGGGTTAATCCATCCAGTAGTTCGTTAATTTTTAGCACCAATTCGGTGTCATTGTTCGATATTGCCTTTGTCAGTATTGCTTGTACTGATGCGGGAACATAACGATAGGTCAGCAAACATAGCTCAGGGGCCGTAACTAACTCAAAATCGGTATGTTGGTCGATGATTGATGCAAAATAACGGGCTTTTTCCAGACTGTTATTAATGAGGATTTCATAGCCATCACGGCCAATGATCTGTAGGCAAGCATGCACCAGCATAGCCATGCCTGGGCGTGAACCTTCAAGGGTTTGACTGCCTAAGTCTTTTGAGCCAACGCGTAAAATATATTCAGCATGATGCACAATGGCTTTGGCGAGTTCTGGATCTTTAAATAACACCATACCGGCACCCATGGGGACATACATTTGTTTATGGGCATCGATAGTGACGGAGTCGGCTAACTCAATTCCATTAAGTAAATGGCGATATTTATTGGATAGCAAACTCGCGCCGCCCCATGCGGCATCCACATGAAAGTGACAATTTAATTCACTGGCCAAAGCGGCTAACTCAGTTAATGGATCCACATTACCGGTTTCGGTTGTGCCCGCTACGCCCACAATGGCCATCACTTTAATATTTTGTTGTGCCAGTTTTTTGGCGGTAGCGCGCATGGCTGCAACGTCAACTTTATGATGTTCATCCGTTGGGATACTAATGATGTTGTCTCGGCCAATACCCAATAGATCGGCACTTTTTCCCAACGAATAATGGCCACGATCTGACACTAAAATGGCAAGATCATCATAGCCATAAAAACGTAATGCCTTAGGCATGCCCTCGAGGGTGATACCTTTAAACTCGCCGCAGGGTTGCAATAAGCGGTTTCTGGCAATCCACAGTGCGGTAATGTTGGCTACCGTGCCGCCTGAACAAAATGCCCCGAGTGCATGATTGGCGCTATGCATCCATTGCTGGTAGAAATCATTTGATTGTTGATAAACCAAATGATGCATCATGCCTAATACTTGGCGCTCTAACGGGGTAAAGGCTTTGGATGTCTCAATTTTAACTAAATTTTGGTTAAGTCCGACCATTATTTTTGACAGCGGTAACACAAAATAAGGTAACGCTGAGGTCATATGACCAATAAAACTGGGGGCCGCGGTATGGACCGAATGCGCGACTAAGTTTTGCATGATTTCATCTGCATAATCAGAGACAAACTTAGGATCGGTCGGGATCTGATATTCGTTAAAATCGGTTTCTATTTCAGATAATGGTTTTTCAAGTGCGGCGATGCTGTTGCCTAAAAAACCCGCGAGGTCTTGAGACAGTTTTTGCTCAATAATGCTCAATGTCGAGGTTGAATCTTCAGGGGCGGTAAAAATTCGCAGTAAACTGTCTTCTGAAGCGTTTGCTTGACGGGTGATTTTTGAGGTCATTTTGCTTGCCGTATTGATGAAAACTCCATCCGGTTAGCATTGACAGGTGCTTTACGATCAAAGCCGCACCTTCAGGACGAAATGAGGGTGCTAACTTTACTTTATGGTTCGCTAAGCTTCAAGTATTTATCGTGTTATTACTGATGATTTAGCTCAATAAACCGTAAGGTCAATCATGTCACCCGCGAGGATATCGTACCAATGCTGGTGAACATTGCTGGTCATGGGGATCACGTTTTTCTCAATGAAAGCGACAATACTGCGGCTATGTTACGTGCGGTATTGGTCAAATTAATTTGAGCGTGAGATAAGACATGATCTAATGGTTCTAGCGCAGGAATAATCGGGAAAATGGCGTCCATGCCTTCGGCTAAAATAGCCTCTGCATTTTGACCAAGACATCCCGAAATACCAATCACTGGGATATGTTGCTGTTTAGCCACTTTGAGTACTCCCATTGGGGTTTTACCAAATACGGTTTGACCGTCAATACGACCTTCACCTGTGATAATCAGATCGGCATTGAGACAATGTTGTGCCAATTTGACACTATTGGTGACAATATCGATTCCCGGTTTTAAGGTTGCGTTTAATATTGTCATCACGCCAAACCCCATGCCTCCGGCTGCGCCAGCACCTGGATGTAATGGGTAGTGAGTACCAATTGAGAGGCTAAGTTGTTGGGTCATAGTGCGGGCAAAATGACCCAAGGCTTGGTCGAGTTGCTCGACCATATCGCTTGTTGCTCCTTTTTGTGGGCCAAAAATCGCACTGGCACCACGCGGTCCACATAACGGATTGTCGACATCGCAAGCGACTTCGATAATGCAGTCCTTAATAGCGGGATGACAGGATTGAATATCGACGTAATGTAATGCGGCGAGTGCTGCACCACCAAAAGGCAGTGGCGCATTAGCAACATCGGTTAGCTTCACACCTAAGGCTTGCATCATCCCCGCGCCAGCATCGTTAGTTGCGCTACCACCAAGACCTAGGATAATGTGCCTGATCCCGCGGTTTAATGCATCGGCAATTAACTCTCCGGTACCAAAACTGGTGGTAACTAATGGATTTCGTTGCGTTAGTGGCACATGGTGTAAACCTGATGAGGCTGCCATTTCGATAATGGCTGTTTGGTTTTTAGTCTCATCTGTTTGTCCCAAGACACCATAATAAGCGTTAACCGGTTTTCCTAAAGGGCCAGTAACGCTTAGGTTAATAATATGTCCTTGGGTTGCATCTACCATGGCTTGCACAGTACCTTCACCACCGTCGGCCATAGGAACTTTGCAATATAGTGCATCAGGGAAGATAAGCTTAAATCCTTGTTCGATGGCATTGGCCACTTCAAGTGCGCTTAAGCTTTCTTTAAATGAATCAGGTGCAATGACGATTTTCATAGAAGACTCTGAATAATAATTTACAGTAAAAATAAGCTTAGTAGATAAACGGTGATCATAGCTGTGACACCTTGGATCAATGTGGCCATGGTTTGGGCGCGATAAGCTTGTTTAACACTCATACGACTAAACTGAGTCACAACCCAAAAGAAACTGTCGTTAGAATGGGATACTGTCATGGCGCCGGCACCAATGGCCATTACCGTAAGCACGCGGCCCATGTCTGAGGCTAAACCAATATCGCCTAATAATGGTGCGACTAATGCCGATGTCGCGACTAACGCAACAGTGGATGAACCTTGTGCTGATTTGAGTGCGGCGGCAACGATAAATGGCATAAAAATACCTACGCCTAAAGCCGACAAACTGCTGCCTAAAAATGCGCCAATTTCAGTGGCTTTCAATACTGCGCCGAAGGCACCACCCGCGCCAGTGATCAGTAAAATAGGCGCTGCGACGACAAGGCCTTGGCTAATACGTTCACTAAACTCTTTGACTTTTTCGTTACTCTTTAGCAGAAATAACGACAAGAATAAGCCGATCATTAAGGCGTTAACCGGTTGGCCCAAAAACACCAAAAAGTTGAATAAGCCTTGTTCACCCAGTGGTTTTGAAGGGAAATTAGCAATTGAGCCGAAACAAATAAAAATAATAGGCACAAAAATAGGTGCAAATGCTTTGATCGGGCTGGGGAGTTCACCATATGTATTCTTAAGCTCATCAAAGTCTTGCTCTTGATTAAGTTCTTCCGCGCCTTCGCCATCGGGTTGTTCATTAACAAAACGGTTTGCCCACAACATGCCAGCTAATGCTGCAATGGCTGCGACAAATACGCCCACACCAATCACTAACCCTAATTGTGACTCTAGCCCCAAGTTGCCTGCCGCTGCGATTGGGCCTGGTGTTGGGGGAACAAAAGTATGTGTGGCATACAATCCCGTTGCCAGCGCAACACTCATAGAGACTTGAGAGACTTTCATCCGGTTGGCCATTGATTGTTTGAGTGAGTTTAAAATAACAAAACCTGAATCACAGAAAACGGGGATAGACACTAGGTAACCAATCATTGACATTGTTAAGGTTGGGAAACGTTGACCAAACCACTTTATGACGACATCTGCCATGGTGATTGCTGCGCCACTTTTTTCTAGAATGATACCGATAATAGTACCAAGAACAATGACTAAGCCGATATAACCTAGAATGCCACCGAAGCCACCTGTGATGGTCTTGGCAATCTCATTGCTCGGTAATCCATAGGCAAATGCTGTCAAAAATGACGCTAAAATGAGGGTTAAAAAAGGGTGTAGTTTGAAGGTAGAGGTGGCGATGACGATAAACGCCATAACGCCGAGTAAGATCAATATTAGTCCCATAGAGTACTCGTTAATTTATTGTTATAGGTAGTGGTTTAATTATTCACCATAATAAACTATTGGCTATCAATTACCTTGTTCATCTGCACTAATATGCATGAGGTCTAAGACTTTTTTTGTGCTGATGCACAATCAATGTAAGATGCCGCACCCTTAATTAACGGATTGGGGACAGAGTCAGCTAGCGGGCTGATGGATTAATTGACCTAAATATAAACTCAATAATCCATTAAAGCTGTGTAAATCAATATTGGTAATAGTCTGAATTTTATCTAATCGATAACGCAATGTGTTTCTATGGATAAACAGACTGTTAGCACAGGCTTGTATATCGCCCATGTGCTCAAGGTAAGCAGCGAGTGTTTTTTGCAGTTGTTGATGACTGTCTGCCTCGATAAGCTTCATGTACGGCCCGGCAAGCGCATTACCTCGCCAGTGGTGACGAAATCCTGATAAAAGCACTTGTAAACTGTAATCTTGGTATAAATATTTGGTTTTGGTTGGATGTAATTTTTTGCCAATCTCTAAGGTTTCCTTGGCGGTGCGATAGGAATAACTAATGCCTAAATCACCACTGAAATAATGCCCTAATGCGATATGCAGGCTAAGATGCATGTTTGCCGGTAGGCGTTTGAGTAATTTGTTGATGCGTTGATTTTCAAGCTCTGGGTCAAATTGTTTACCGTCTAAAAATGCAGGTTTTAAAATGACGAGTTGAGTTAACGAGGTCATTGCAATTAAGTTATCTCGCCCAGGATGCTGCAGTAAATACAATACTTGTTTTAAGGCTTGATTATCTTGTTGATATAAAGGTTTATTACTGTCCAGTTCGATAATAGCAGCGACTCTAGGTACGGTTAAATCGATACCCAATTGCAATGCCCATTGCTTCAATGAAGGCAGATCTTGCTCATTGGCATAAATGAGTTGTGAAATAAATTCTTCTTTTTGGCGATTTTGCCATTGTAACTGTTCTTGTAAATTTGCTTGTTCGACAATCATTTCTGCGGTCATTTTAAGCAGTTCGCCATAATGACTTAATGTGTCGGGTTCGCCTGTAATGCCAATAACACCAATTACTTGCCCTTGGTAATGCAAGGGTAAATTAAGCCCGGATTTTACCCCTTGCAGGTTTGAGGCGATGGCTTGGTTAATCTCGACATTGCGATTTTGGCTGATAGCCAGTAACGCACCTTCATGTACTGTGCCGATCCGATCCACTTCACCCGAGCCCAATATCACAGCTTGAGCATTCATGACATTGATATTATGACCAATAATTTTCATTGTCCGGTTGACAATTTTAGCCGCGATTAGCGTATCAATCTGAAACATAAATTCCTCTGGGGGCAAATACTGACAGCTAATCATACCTGATGTGGCTGAAGTATTGGGAGGCGGTTGGCGGTAAATGTAGGGCATGTGCACAAAGCGGAGGCCAATATAAATAACAACACTCGGCGCTAAGTCAAGGTGATCAAAATTGCGTCCCCATATTTACTTAGTTGCTATTTATACTCATAGGTGGTTAATCTAACGTTACCTGTGGTTTGAGGTCAGTTTTTAACCAATTAATTATGAGCAACATTGTCTTGCCAAACTAATTCAAACTAATTCAAACTAATCGAATGCATAACACAACGCCAACCTAGCTAGGTTGGCGTTGTGTTATGCTTGGCTCATTTGGTCACATAAATGACTAATTGGCTGACCAAATTACTGACTTACAGGGTATAGCTGACATTTAGCATAATCATGTGTGCCGTGTAATCATGCTGTAAGTTGCCTACACTCATCACGTTCCAAATGGTATCGGGTTCAATATCATTAGCTGCGTCATTATCAAGATACTTTTCCATTTTGTAGTCTATGCGTAAGGACATTTTTTCTGTCGCTTGATATTGTGCATAGACATTAATGTTATGTATTTTGGCAAAATAATCACCGTAGCTACCACTAATACCTTGGCTGACTTGGGTCGTGCTGTCTGAGTCTGAGTAGGTATAATCTAATCCTAGTCGTAAACGACTATCCATTAAATTGTTGTAACTTAAGCCCGCACCCACAACATCGACAGTGTCTTCTATATCGGCTTGCCAAGTGGCGATACCAACATTAGCGCTACCAGATTGAGCTGAGGTTATGACTTGATAATTATAAAAGGTATTGAGATTAATATCATCATTAATCATGTAGTTAAGATTAATATCATAGTTAGTATTTTTTGATTCAGTTAAGCCTATTTGCGTGTCTGTGTAGTCATCCAATGCATAACGAACCCCAAAATCGATGCTCAAGTTGTCCATTGGGGTGTGGTTGAAGCGTGCTTGAACTTGAGTACGGTCGCGGTCTGCCAAGTAATATCGACGCAACAATGGGTTTTGCTCAGTCGATGCTGATTCAGATGCTTGATATTCTGAACCATCTCTTTTGCTGTAACTGCCTTTAACCCACATATCCCACATGTCAAAACTATTGACGTGTAAACGCGCCCAAAGGTTATTGTCGTCAGTGGTTTCTCTGTCTTGATTACTGCGCTCGTCTCGCTGGAAATCATAACCTGCATCGAGTTTGATACCATGGCTAATACGATAGTCTGTTGATAATTTTGCTCTATGGGTCGTGAGATCGTAAGGGGTGTTGTATACCGCTGTTCCCGTGACATCGTTAATGCTAATTTGGGTCCACTGCTCAATTTGGGTGTTGTTTTCTCTATCGTTATAATCATAACTGCCGGTGAGGCGCCATGAACGATTGAGTTTAGTCACAGCTTTAAGTGTCATGCCTGTGATGTCGACGCTAGCATCAATACTGTCTGCCGGTAATGGATAACCATAACCTAAACTGGTCAATTGTTGATCTTGGGTCATTTTGCCTATGCGTAAACGGCCACTCAAACTGGTGATAGCATTGTTATATCGACCCATTAATGAAATGGTGTGAGCTTCGTTATCGGGATCGAGTGCGATGTAACCTTGGGTTTGTGCACCAAATGAGGGATTAAATGCATTATCAAAACCGAGTTGGCTATTATCATTCTTAAACACCGAGCCATAATAATTTAAGCTGGTAAACCAGTGGTCACCGCGCAGTTTGATCCCTGCTCTTAAGATATCTGTAGTGTAGTCGACAGGCTCTGGAAGCATCATTGATTGGTTTGAAAAGCTGCCCGAAGCAATTTTAGTCCCTGTTTTCTCTTCACGTTGAAAATCCATATAAGTAGTGAACAGTGATTCGGTTTGATATTCAAGCCCCAAACCCGCCCGTTCACGTTTTAGTGATAGTTCAAATGGGGTTAGGCTGCTATACAGCTCGGGCATATCGGAGCTAGCACCTGCCGTGACCCAATCATTGGCTAAGGTAAGGTTATCGCTGCCGATATTTTGGTAAGGGCTTAATGCATTATTGCTTTGATATGTCGCCATGGAACGATAGCGTAGATTGAGGCGATATAATCCAAGTTTACCTGCATCAATCTCCATGCGACCGTTATCCATGCCCATGTTACTGGCGGCCACATTGGCTTGATAACCATTGTCACCACGATAGCGAATATCGGCGTCTACTTTGCCCGCCGTTTGATTGCTGCTGTGAAAGGCATTTGCCGATTGGATATCATCTTCGCTGTTATAACCTAGCCCTACACCAAAAGTGCCCGTGGTGCCGAGCTCTACAAGGCAGCGCTCGCATTGCCAAGAATCGAATTTGATGTTGTCGGTTTTAGCCGTCGCTAGGCCATAACCATCAGCCATAAGGCTAAAGCTGGTGCTAGTGAGTAACGCTAAGGTGATGATGTTCAATTTAGTGTTCATAATATTCGCTCCTTAGCGCTGCAGTAACTTACCAGACGGATGGTTTGAACCATGCACTTGGCTATGACAATTCAAGCAGCTTCGCCCGCCAGTAAAGGCATTATCATTTACCGCTGAGCCCATGTCAGTGTTGCCTAGATAAGCCCTGCTTGTGTGTTCGACACCCGCATGACATTGCTGGCATAATTGTGGCGCGCGTGTTTTTAGCATGGCGTCGTTTACTGACCCGTGAGGGTTATGGCAATTGACGCAATTGTCGGTGACGGGTGCATGCTCCCACAGCTTTGGGCCACGTTTCTCGGCGTGACAGGTGTAGCAGGTTTCATTAACCGTGGGTTGAACAAGATCTGAGTCACTCATAGTGCCATGGGCATTATGACAGTCGCTACAGGTCATTTGGTTCCATTTCATTGGATGACTTGAGCGTTTGTTCATATCAGCTTTTTGTTTGGTATGACAACTAGTACACACTTCCATTTCGGTTTGTTTAGACAAAACCGGATCATTCGCGGTGTGAATACTATGACATGAAGCACATGCCACATCGGCATTGGCGTGGTGACTACTGTCCCATGCCATACGTTTGTCGTCGAGGTGACAACTGATGCAAACACTATTTTGTTTATCTGCGGCGAGTGAGGAGCTTGGACCAAAGGTGATCATGGGCTCTTTACCACCACGATTATGCGAGCCTAATGGACCATGGCAGGCTTCGCACTGTAATCCTGCCATTGGGCTTTTTGATGAGTCTATCGCGCCATGAACACCCTTAAATAAGTCCATGACTTTTTCGGATCTTTTATGACACATTAAACATGTGTCAGCACCTTTAGATGAGTAATTTCCTTCGGCGAATTTTTTATCTAAAGTGGCTTCAACTTCTGCCGGCGTCATGCTGGCATCCCATTTTGCCGCCTGTACCTGATTTGGCACCAGCAGCGTCGCAGTAAGACAGAGTAGGGCTAAAAATAACGTATTAATTGGATTTGTGGTCTTCATAAGTCGACTTCCTAATTTGTCCATTTTAATGATCAACAGGTTGATAACGTAAGTCATAACATGAGAGAGAAGCCAAGCTTCTCTCTCAATGAACAAATTAAAGTTTCACTTGTTTGTGGTTTTCAATGGTGGGTACATGGCAGTAGAAACAGGTTTCTAACTGCGCAGCATCATTGGCTTCTTGGTAGCTACCATTAACAATTGCGCCACCTTGGAGTTCAACATGTTGTTTAATCGCGTCAAAGCCATGACATGAGGCACATGTAGCCGTGATAGGGGTGGTATAAAGGCCTGCTGACGTAGCGAGTGCACCTTTAACTTTGAATGCATCAAGATTAAAGTCATTGTGACACTGGCTACATTCTTTGATAACGCCTTGTTCACCATGAACACTGTGCAGTTTCATTTCAATGGCGCCTTGATTAGCACCGGAAGCATAAGTGCCATCAGGAGTATGACAAGCCACACAACCGTCTAAACCGACAGTGGGTTCACCATTAAGCTCGCGGCTCAATTGTTCACTCATCACAAAGCCTGCATGATGACCTTTATGCAACTCAAAGGTGTCGCCATGACAATTATCACACGAGCCAAAATTGACCGAGTCAATATGACGGTAGCTTGGGTCATCGCCTGAGAACGTGCCCACAGTGAATTCGGCTTTCATGCTGGTGGTCGCTACGCCGTCGCCACAATCGATGGCTTGGATACCGTCGTTACACATTTCAAGACCAATAAAGCTAAAGGCAGTATTTGTGTCGCCCGCGCCAAATGGCAGTGATGCAATGTTATAGACCAAGTTACCTGATTCAATCACGACATCAGTTTGTAACAGACCCGCTGTGATAAAGTCTTTACTGATTTTGGCTAAGCCGGTCACTGGGCTAGGGTTATATCCCATAATTGGGAAGTTAGGGCCGACGTTAGTGTTTGTTTCAAGACGTTGAATTTTACTGACTAAGCTTGAGGCATCGATTGCCGTGCCAGTAGCATCCAAAATCGTCACTGATAAGGTGGCCGATTTGTCATCGACGCTGGCTTTATTGGCGGTTAACGTGGCTGTCATGCCATATAAATCGATGAAGGCTTTTTTCTCAGTAAAGGCCGTAGTGTGTATTTCTTCTGTCCAACTGGCATTATGGCACGCAACACAATTTGAATTATCAACTTGTTGTGAATGACCTTGACCGGTTTTAAAGTCAATATCGGTATGACAACTTGAACAGGTTTCCATGGTAGGAATGCGAGTCCAGTTACTTGATTCGCTAAGTTGTTCAGAGTCGACATGACACGTGGTACAATTATCTTGCACTATCGCATATGCTGTTTCAGCACTCTTGTCCAAGTCGCGGCCATACATTTTGGCATTGTTATGAACATTATGGATTAAATGACTGAACTCATCTTGAACCTTGCCTCTTTCAATGGCCAATTCGCCAGTATGGCATGAAGTACAGGTTTCTAAATCAGTATAGTGATGATAAATTATCTCACCTTTTGCATGGCAATTATTACATGTGGCTCCGCTGACAATGTTTTTAGTGTATTTAGCCGTAAAGCCTTCACCATCAAAATCTTCGGAGTATTCGGTGAGTGGGACTGTGGTTGTGCCATCTTGTAAAGTCGATGCGCTGGCAATAACGTTATAACGTTGTGTGAGCTTTGGGTTAAAACCTTCAACATTGACGGTAAAACTGTAATTGCCGTTACCATGATCGGTGAACGTCTTTTCTGAACCAATAAACTGCCATTGGGCTGAATTACCGGCTCCGCTTGCGCCTACAGGAATGAGTTGAACCACTTTTTTGACTTCAAAGTCTTTCAGGCCAACTACAGGGAAGTCGTTTTCATTGGTGGCAAAGACTTCAATCGTCGGCTTGCTGTCTTGATAAGTGACTTTGGTGATATCTAGATTCAGGGTGTTAATCGCTTCAGCAGGCTCGCCGCCAGGTTGTCCTGGATTACCCGCTTCACCATCATCGCCACCGCCACACCCGCTCAGTGTCATTGATGCCGACATAGCAAGTAACAACGCCATTTTTGTGTATTTCTTATTCATCATATTTCCCTGCAAAGGTCATCCATCTAACTTACTGGCAGTATTTTCTGCGATTATCTTGTTCAGTTAAGTTGATGTTGGAATTAATTTTCCCAGCGCTAAGATTACTTTACAAACAGCAACATGTCTTTAAAGCGATTTAAATTGTGTGATGGTGATCAGTATAATCAATAGTAGGTATAAAAATGCGGAGTTTGCTGAGATTGAATGTTCGCGCAATAAAAAAAAGACCTTAACGATAGGCTAAGATCTTTGGAAGATAAAAAAGCGATTTTGTTTGTATTTTGTATTTAAACATCATGGGTTTTGGTGATTTATTCAACGATACGGCTGGTTGAGCATATTGCCGCCACATGCTTACGTCTTGCTTCTTCACTGTCCCATCAACAATGCCGCTGTTAGACTCAATATGAGACTCGGTGGCGTCAGTAGGCTATACCGCTTTTGCGGCGTAACAACTATAATTGTCTTCAATAAGTCATCTCTGCATTTTTGTTATTTCGCACTAGATTATTGCAGCTAAGTGGGTGGATTTTATTCTGATCTCATCGTAGCTAACCTTGACGACTGACTTATTGAATTCGGTGTAGTGTGGTGACTGAGAACATATCTCTTTTTGAGTGACCTTGATAAGTAACCTTGATAAGTGGCTTTGATAAGAGACCGTGAGTCTGTATTCCTATGACGAGGGGGCATGCCTAAGATGGTCATGTGTTCGGTTAGCTCACTGATGCATAAGCTATTGGGTGTTAGTTTTGAGCAAGTAATCTCATATAGGGTCTCCACCCATTTTGATTGTGCGTAACAACTTCAATTATGGCACATCGATGCCGTATTCGGAGGAGACCATCACCTCAACTGGGGATAGTAAAGGCGTCTCGAACTTGAATTCTGGCCAATAAAGAGCGGTTTATTCCTCACTATTGCCGAGTGGAGGTTAAGTAGTGTGCAACTAGAGAACTTATTTAGATAAAGGCTTGATTCAGACTGTGGGTTAAGGGATAATCGCTCCGTTCTGAAACATAATCTTTTATAATATGATTCAGAAGTCAATGGTGACCCTAGGGTCCCCCCGCAATGATAACTTGTGAACTCGGCCAGGCCTGGAAGGGAGCAACCGCAGCAAGTGACTCGTGTGCCGGGGTGTCGGCTCTAGGGGAACCTCCAATTTCTTCCCCGTGTCAATTTTCATCACATCAGTAAATATAAACCCTCAGTAAAAATAGACCTTCAGTAAAAATAATCAAGAATGCTTATAATCAATCCGTTATGAATGGATTCATTCTTTGAATAAGCTTTGCCCACGTCTAGCATAACCCATGTTATAAATCATAATATATTGTTTTATAATCATTAATTGTCAGTTTAACACCGGTTCATGCAAGCAATATTACCGTGACTGCAGAGCAGCGAGTTGGGCTTCATCTGTTAAGCCTTGTTGCACATTCACTTTGAGAAATTGCCTAGATTGTTCAAGTGCCTCACTTATCTCCGTTTTCATCTGCTGTAATTCTTGGTAATTTTCGAAGAAATAGGTATCAACTAAATGGCGAATGTATCTGACGGGTAACTGATTTAATGTGATACAGCATAAGTCAGCTAAATACTCTTCTGGCAATTCTTCCATTAAGCCTTTATCTCTGAGCATTTGCATTAATAGAACTTCATAATAATTTCGGATCTCTAATTGCATGATTAGGCTCCATTGAGACGGTTTGATATATCGACATGAGTTTTACTGTCGCGAGGATTGATGCGAGTTCGATGGGCATTCTTTGGGCTCGGTTCGGCTCAATATCGTCATCACTATGGTTCATTCTCGGCAATAAATAATTGGTTAAGGGGCGTTTATTCTGCGTTATTATGACTATAGTCGCCACCCATGATTGCTGCCAGTGGGAGAGTATTCTTTGGGATATATTCATTCTAGCCATAGATATGTCCTGTGGTGCTCAAACCAGTGTGGTTAAGGTAGATACGGGTATCAATGTTGATATTGGGTGGGTGGTTGAAAGACGATGTGAGATAACTCACGCCGGCTAAGAACAGCAGGCGTGATACACCAACGGGATAAACATGACGTTTAGAGTTGTTTTATTGCCCAGCCCATAAAGTCTTTACGTGTTTTGTCATCGGCTTGTAACCACCAATATTGCAGCATTTGTTCGACTTGTGCCGGATTCGATTTTTGTGCCGTTGCAGAAGGTACACTAGTGATAACGGGGGTGCTCATCGTCGCCGTTGCAACGTCTGATTTTACGGGTATTTGTACCAGTTGGCTGCCGTCACCCGTCGCTGAAGCCGATAACGTTTCGATATCATGCTGATTTTTATCATTAAATAACTTAGTCATAAATGATTCATCAGTAAAACTAGTTTGCTCAACGCTATAAGTTACTGAACCCTTGTCTTGACGTTTAATCTTGATTTGTGGCTTTTTTGCGAACGATTTTGGATTTTTGATCACATCGCCTTCTGCTGCCTGTAAGCGATATTGATGATCGCCATCAGCTGTTAACGTTACAATTAACGGTGTTGATTTTACGAAGGTTTGACTATCACTAAAAAGATCATCAACCACATCATGATAACGAATAGCGATTTTGTGAGTGCCATCGGTTAACGCTAAATCAGACTGGTGATTGAATATACTGGTTTCAATCTCTGCACCATCAAGCGCGAGATACTCAAAAGACATCGGAATGGTCAAATTGGCGGCTAGCACGGATGATGACGATAACACTGCCAAAAGCGCACTAGTGGTAAATAAAGATTTCATTGTTTCTCCTTAACGAGGGTGACTTTGGCGTGGCCGTTCAAAAAGTTGGATACGCTCTTCAATATAACTGGTTGCTTGGTTACATTTGCCTAAACGACGATGCATTTGTAGGATATCATTTTGCAATTTTATTTTGTCATCACGATGACAGAATTCAAGATCAGCCTCCAATTGTTGTATTTTTTGACCTATTTTAGTGGCCCAATTTAGATGTTTGTTAAGTTCGGCATAGAGTTGATGGCTGTTTTGCATCACATTACTGGCTATCCAACCAAAGCCACTGTCTTGAATGGCTTGTTGCTGTTTTTTAGCATATCGAGCCCGATTACCCGCTTTGCGTTGTGCTTCGGATTTAAGGTTGATATGGGTGGTGAGCAGGGCTCTACGTAGCGCACTGAATCTGTCCTGAATACGGTCGCAACTGAGTTGAATAACCTGTCTGCCCAATTTAAGATAAAGCTGTTTTTCCAGTTGTTGGATGTCTTTACGTAATGGGGAAATACAAGGGCTTAGTTGGGCACCTTGTTGAGCAAATAACTGACTGTTAAAGCGTTCTATCTCTTGCAATGATTTACGCTGCGATGGCGCTAATTTCTGATCGTGAATTAATGCATCTTGTTCAAGCTGCGAAAGCTGCTGTTTTAGCATTGAGACTAATTGTTGCGTGTTCATACCCATGCACTCCACGTGAGATGGACTGCTATCGACAATACCATAATAATGAACAGAGGTTTAATAAAAGGTATCCCGAATCGTATCGCACTTCTGGCGCCGATAAATGAGCCTGCCATCATGCAGATCCCCATCCACAAGCCGAGCATCCATTGCACTTGTCCCACGGACGCAAAAATAATTAATGCCGTGACATTACTGACGGCTGTCATCACTCGGGCTAGGCCGCAGCTGTGTAGTAAGGGGAGTTTGTAGAGCGATATGGACGATACGGTCCAAAAAGCCCCTATACCAGGTCCGGCAAAGCCATCGTAGCCACCCAGAATAAAACCTTGGCTAATCTGTTTGCCTGTTGATGAACGAAAGGTTGGGTCAATAATATTTTTTTCGCCCATGGCTTTGGGGCTAAACAAGGTGTAAACCGCTATGCCCATTATCAATAAGGGCAATATTTTTTCTAGCCATTTAGCATCAATAAGAAACACTAAACCACAGCCTGCGATGGAACCTATCAGGGTGGCAAAAAAGCCCGCTTTCCATAATGTCGGGGTGAATAAACGTTGTTTATAGAAGGTATAGCTTGAAGTCAGCGAGCCAAAACACGCAGCAAGTTTATTGGTTCCTAACGCTAAATGTGGTGGGATCCCCACGGTCAAAAGTGCCGGAATAGAAAGGAGTCCACCACCACCAACAATGGCATCAATAAAACCAGCAAAAATACCGATAACGGCTAATATAGCCCAGTGGCTAGGGTCTAATAATAAATCCAACTCAACAATACCTATTCGATAACACGTCTAAAAGGAGGAAGGGCATCAATTAATGATTTGCCATAACGTTTAGTGACCAAACGACGGTCTAAAATGGTGACGCGGCCATAATCTTGTTCGTTGCGTAAGAGTCTGCCACAACTTTGGACTAATTTACGTGAAGCATCGGGAATTGTCAGCTGTAAAAATGGGTTACCGCCTTTTACTTTTACATATTCCGCGTGAGCTTGTTCTACGGGTGATGTGGGAACCGCAAACGGGAGTTTGGTAATGATTAAGTTGGTTAAGTAGTCTCCGGGTAAATCTAGGCCCTCAGAAAAGCTGCCCGTGCCGAAAATAACACTGGGTAACCCTGCATCACAACGTTTTTTGTGTTGGGCCAATATTTGTTGCCGGGGGATAGCACCTTGCACAACCAGTTGGTCTTTAGGGATTTTACCTTCGACTAACTCAACCACTTTATCCATTTGCCAGTACGAGGCAAATAGCACTAATGTCGCCATTTCGCCATCGATTAATGCCACAATTTGTTGCGCAAGTTCGGCGGTGTAATTATCGTCTGTAGGTTCGCAAACCATTTGAGGAATAAATAAGGTTGCATTGTTTTCATAGTCGAAAGGGGATAACAAAGCCAAAAAGCGACTGCCATCGTTGATTGATAATCCGACTTGGTGGGCAAAATGGTTGAAGTTATTTAAGGCGCGCAAGGTGGCACTGCACAAGACAACGCCAGCGGCTTTTTGCCATAACATGGATTCAAGCATAAAACCGACTTCTATCGGCGATGAACAAAATAAATAGTCTGGTTGTTTTCCGGTCATTAACTCGGCCCAGCGTGCCATAGGCGCGCCTTTTTTACTGTCTTCTTTGGCCATCATCTTCCATAACTTATGTAAGTTATCTAACCGCTGTAAGATAAATCCAGTTTCAGACAATAGCGCTTCGGATTGATGCTTAGGGACTTCACCATCTTTGATTGCTTCATTTAATACCGACACGACTTTATTAAATTGCTTAACCGCTGAACCGGCGGCGGTGGCAAGGTTTTCTGCCTGTATTAATAATGATTGCGGCAATTTCCCATGCTCAAAACGAAGTCGTGATTCAGGGTTAGCAAATAGTTGCGGTTGAGTATCACAATAATGGGCGACTTGATTCAGCAGAGTCGTTAAATCTGTAGTGTGATCAAGCATCGCTTGTACCGGAGCGATAATATGGGTGGTTTTAAGTTGACTTTGCAGTTTAGAACAGGTTTTTGATGCTTTTTCTAACCAATCACATGCCCCTCGTAATGTGGCTTGCGCACTGGAGAAGTTGCGGGCCACCAAGGGCAGATGATGAGCTTCATCTATGATATAAAACATGTCTTCAGGCTTAGGTAAAATAACCCCACCCCCGAGCTCTAAATCGGCAAATAGCAGACTGTGGTTAGCAATTAATACGTCCCAGGTGTCAACATCTTCACGCGCTTTATGAAACGGACAATTATGGTGAGCCGAAATTTGGCGATGGCAGCTGTGCTTATCACAGCAAATTTGTTGCCACAAAAAGTCAGGGATAGGGTGCGTTAACGTATCGAGTTCACCATTCCAGCGTTGTTGGTGATAATCTTGATGCAATTTTTGTAACTCGTTAATTTGACTTTGATCGGGTTTAGTTTGCCACATCGCAATTTGTGAGCTGTCTTGCGCCCCTATCATGGCTTCAAGTTTAGCTAAACAGACATAGCGTTGACGACCTTTAACTAAGCCAAATTTAAACTCAATCCCAGATTGTTGTAAAAAAGAAGGCAGATCTTTATGCAGTAATTGCTCTTGCAGCGCCACGGTTGCGGTGGCAATACAGACTTTCTTTTTACTGGCGACAGCTAAAGGTATTGCACCTAAAATATAGGACAATGATTTACCAATACCCGTGCCGGCTTCAACCACGATAATACGACGATCTTTGTCATATTCACCGGCTAAGGTTTTAGATATTTCCGCTACCATATAATTTTGTTCGCGACGAGAACGAAATTGCGGCATAGAGGCGGCAATGTCTTTGTAAATGGTGCGAATCTGACTTTTAATCTTATCCGGTAGCATAGGAAGTATGATTTCTGCATAGACTGAATTAAGCTGTACATAATAACAGTGAATTAGCATGCCACGAAGTAATAAATCAAATTGAGTAAACTTGTGCAGGAATCCAAACTCGTAGTAAAGCCGACAAATAGCCTATCGACTGGTACCAAGGTGCAGGGACGAATATTAACTCGTCATGCGATTTATCGGCATGGGCAATTAGTCCTCCAATACTATATCAAAACCGCTCAAGGACCTGTGTTAGCAGAGCTTTATCACAGTGAGGTGATATGCTTTTGCCGTCAACAGGACGTCAATCACTTAGTCCAAAAGGTCGGGTTTTCCCTTAAAGCACAATCGATATCACTGTTGAGTTTTGCACATGAACCCATTAGTGCTTTGTATCTTAAGTCCAATACGCAATTGAAATTACTCAGCCGGATTGCTAATGATCTCGGTATTAGCTTATTTGAAGCCGATATCAGATCGGAACAACGCTATCTTATTGAGCGTTTCATTGCGTTAGATATTGAATGTGTAGGCCAATATCAAGCGTTGACTCCTGCGCTATCGATGCCATTGCTATCGATACATCGTGCTAGGACAATATCGGCTAACGAACTGGTTATCCCGTTAAAGATGATTTCGCTTGATGTTGAGTGCAGTTTGACGGGCGAACTTTATTCGGTTGGTTTGTATGGTGCCGATTATCAATGTGTGTTTATGGTGGGGGATCCACAAGCGCACTGCCATGATTTTATCATTTGGGTAAAGAATGAAATTGAACTTATTCATCGATTAATTACTTGGTTTACTGACTATGACCCCGATATAATTATCGGTTGGGCAGTGGTTACGTTCGATTTAGCCTTACTATTTAAACGCTGTGTATTGCATCAAATTCCATTATTGATTGGTCGAGGCAATACCGCACTCAGTTGGAAAGTGGCCGACAAATATCGGCCTGAAACCTTATCTCTGCCTGGGCGAGTGGTACTTGATGGTATTGATTGGCTTAAAGCGGCCTTTTATCAATTCGATAGCTTTTCGTTAGAGTCGGTATCACGGCAATTATTGGCTGAAGGTAAAGCCATTGACCATGTTGAAAATCGTGGTCAACAAATTACTCATTTGTTTGAGCAAGATAAAAATGCACTGGCTTTTTATAACATAACTGATTGTCGGTTGGTGTGGGATATTTTTGAAAAAACCCAGCTGTTAGATTTTGCTCTTGAACGCGCCAAGTTAACGGGTTTGGAGTTTGGCCGGGTTGGCGCATCGATTGCGGCATTTAATCATTTGTATCTCCCTCATTTACATCGAAGTGGTTTTGTGGCACCAGCACACCCAGCCAGTCAGGGGCTAGAGAGTCCTGGTGGTTATGTTATGTCATCGATTCCAGGTTACTATAAAGATATTTTAGTGTTGGATTTCAAAAGTCTTTATCCGTCAATTATCAGAACATTTCTCATTGATCCTAAAGGCTTAGTTGAAGGTTTGCATGCCAATAGGCTAAACAGTGATACCACCACAGTGGCTGGATATTTAGGGGCGCAATTTAGCCGTAACGCCCCTATTTTACCGGCTTTAGTCTCAAGCCTAGCAGAGCAAAGAGAGCGGGCTAAACGTGATAAAAATGCCCCTTTATCGCAAGCCATCAAAATTATTATGAATTCATTGTATGGCGTGCTCGGATCTCGAGGGTGTGTGTTTCATGATGCCAAGTTAGCCAGCTCAATTACCATGCGCGGTCATCAAATAATGAAACTGACCAAGCAATGGATAGAAGAATGCGGTTATCAGGTGATTTATGGTGACACTGATTCAACCTTTGTGTGGTTAGGGGATAATCATGGGATCAAAGACATCCAAGCCGTTGGTCAGCATCTATCTACATCAATTACTCAGCGTTGGCGTGAATGGTGCGCAAATGAATATCAATTAAACAGTTATCTTGAGCTGGAATTTGAAACGCATTTCGAGCAATTTATTATGCCGACTTTAAGGGGCTCAGAAGAAGGCAGCAAAAAACGGTATGTCGGTGCAGTGCAAGATGACCAACAGCAATTGAAACTGACCTTTAAAGGCATGGAACAGGTAAGACGTGACTGGAGCCCGATCGCAAGAAGAATACAGTATCATTTATATGAGCTGTTTTTTAAGGGCGAAGATCTTATCGATTATTTGAGTGATGAGTTAGCGGCCATTAAACAGGGTGCCAGAGACAATGAACTTATTTTTAAAAAACGATTGCGACGCAACGTTGAAGATTATACCGCTAAATCATCACCTCATGTCAAAGCCGCTAAACAGCTAGCCGAGCTCCTCGGCGATGTAAATGTGACTCGAAAAGGGCAACAAATTCGATATGTAATGACACTGACTGGTGCGCAAGCTATTGAAGCAAAACCACAAAATATAGATTATGAGTACTATATTAGCAAACAAATCCTACCCATTGCAGAGCCCATCCTGCAACTGTGTGGCCACAGTTTTGATTCGCTGGTTAACAATCAACTGATGTTGCTTTAAATATACTAACCATCACCAGGGAGCGTAAGTGCATCTCAAACAGTGATGTTAACCGCTAACGGTATTCAATTATCTTGGCGCTCACTATTGACCTATTTTTTTTGTCTTGATATCAGGTGTCAATATTATCTGGCAAACCGCAAACCGCAAACCGCAAACCGCAAACTTTAAACCTCAAATCTGACTCTTAATTCCTCCGCCAGGGTATTTCGAACACGGATCGCTTTCTCAAGGTAAGGGTCATTAACCTCAGTCATTATTTAGTTTTAGATGATTGCATTTTACCTGGTAAAAATAAGGACCTTAACTTTCACCCGTCTATATTTATGGGACGAAGGGATCAACTATGATCTAGCCACTTTGGGGGCTGGGGCAACCCAGATAATTGCTGATACTTAAGTTGATTAAATGTTATATAATGGTGCGCTCACCCTCAGTTATTAGCCGCAAATATTTTTTTATTTGCTGCAAGTCGTAAATAATCATTGATTTAAAAAAATAATAATAACTTAAAAACAATGTTGTTAATTTTTATCGTGTCGTATTGACAAGTTAATTAAGTCAAAATGAAATTTTTAAACTATTGTTTTAAAGTGATATTTTTATATTTGTCCATATTTGTTAACAGTCTATCTGGTGATATTTGATTAACTTTTGTGCTTATAGTGCTTAAAATGTTGATTAGTTGTTATAAGTGTGATTTTATTGCATTTGTAATAGAGTGTTTGTAATGAGTTTGTTACATACTCTCGTTAAACAGACGCTTAAAATGGTCGTCGACATTATAAGAAAGACATAAAAGTCCAGGGAGATTGACAATGCAAAAGAATTTATTAGCTAATTCGGTGCGTCTAGCACTGATCAGTGGTGCCGCAGCAGCTGCATTCGCTTCACCAGCCGTTTTTGCAGCTGATGAAGATGGTGCGAAAGTCGAACGTATTGAAGTAACAGGTTCACGCATTAAACGTACCGATTTAGAAACCGCAAGCCCTATTACTGTATTTACTTCTGCAGATATCGCCGCTTCAGGCGTCTCTACTATGGAAGATTTTATTCAAAATATTCCAGCCATAAATGGCGGTTCTGAAGGGTCTTCGGTCAATAATGGTAGCCGCGGTTTTGCTACGGCTTCGTTGCGTGGCCTAGGTTCCGGTCGTACTCTTGTATTGATTAACGGTCGTCGTTTTGCATCAGGTGACTTAAACTCTATCCCTACAGCATATGTAGAGCGAGTAGAAGTACTTCGTGATGGCGCCTCAACCATTTATGGTTCAGATGCCATTGCTGGTGTTATTAACTTTATTACTAAGAAAGACTTCGACGGTATTGAATTTCAAGCACAATATGATTCTACTAGTGAAGGTGATGGTGAAAAAACACTATTATCTGTCACAACGGGAGCTTCTACTGACCGTAGTAACGTAGTGCTTTCACTACAATACACCGACAGAGAGAAAATTTTACAAGGCGACCGTGGCTTTTCTGAATGTCCAATTTTTGAACGAGCTGGTCAAAAAGTTTGTGGCGGTTCAGGTACTATCCCTTACGGTCAATTCTTCGGTGAATCGTTTGGCAATGATGGACAAGTTAAGGATCCAATAACAGGTCTAGTACGTCCTTTTGACCAAGCCATTGATGGTTATAACTACGCCACGACAAGTTATATGGTTACACCTCAGGAAGTTTTCAGCATCAATGGTGCGGGTCATTACGATATCTCAGATACCGTTAGTGCATTTATTGAAGGTGGATTTACTAACCGTAAGTCAGATCAATTATTGGCGCCAGAAGGGACATTCTGGGGACCCACTCTGCCTGCTAGCAACCCATTTAACGTTGCTGGAGAAGACATTGTTGTTGTTCGTCGTTTAGCTGAAACCGCAGGGCGTGCATTTACTCAAGATTTCTCAGACTACCGTATGGTATTTGGCTTTGATGGTGTTGTTGCAGACCGTTTTGATTGGGATGTGTCATACAATTTTGCGCGTTTTGTCGATGCTCGCTTGGATGAAGGGCGTGTTAACCCAACTCGTATCGATACATTATTAGATCAAGATTTATGTACTGCAGATTCTGATTGTCCAGAGATATGGAATATTCTTGAAGCGGGTACTCTGACTCAAGATATGATCGATTATGCATTTGTTCCTAACTCTCCTATTGTTCGTGGTGAAACGCGTCAATTACAGGCAAACATCTCTGGTGGTACCGGTTTAGAGTTACCTGGTGGTGAAATAATGTTCGCTACTGGCTATGAAAAACGCTGGGAAGAATATTCAAGCACTCCAGATGGTGCCGCTTCAATTGGTCAAATTTATAGTGTTGCAGGCGAAGCTACTAAAGGTGAATATTCTGTAGACGAGTTATATGCAGAAATGAATTTCCCAATTTTATCCGGTCTTCCATTTGCTGAATCATTAAGTTTTACGGCTGCAGTACGTTATTCTGATTTTGACTTTTTAGATGATAGTTCGACCAATTCTAAGTTTGGTATAGAATGGGCTCCAATTGATGGTCTATTAATTCGAGCGACTCAAGCGACGGGTTTCCGAGCGCCAAGTATAACAGAGCTGTTTGCACCACAAGCAGAAACCAACTTAGCATACACAGATCCTTGTACAAATTATGCAACGGGTTCACAGAGTGCAACTGTAAAAGCTAACTGTGCCGCTGAAGGGTTACCTGGTAACTTTCAGTTATCTTCTAACCAATCAAGTACACTTATTGGTGGTAGCCCAGATTTGGAACCTGAAGAATCCGATAGCTTTACCGTTGGTTTTGTATATGACCATGAAAGTGGTTTTAGTATTGGTATGGATTATTTCGATATTGAAATTACCAATGGTATTGGAACAGCTGGTACTGATAACGTCATTTCTGGCTGTTGGGAAAGTGAAAATTTTTCCAGTCCTTTATGTGAATTTGTTCAAGGACCAAGCCTAACGGGTGATGCTCCAAATGCGACTTCTCCATATCGTACGGCTCTAGGTCCTGTAGCGGGTGTTGTACTAACCAATGCTAACTTATCTACTTTCGAAACAAGTGGTGTAGATTTCGATTTATCTTATAAGAGAACTATTGGTGCTGGTGACTTCAGTGCCGTTTTAAATGGTACTTATTTAGATAAGTATAGTTATGTACCATTTGATGGTGCAGAATCCGTTGACACTGTAGGTAAAGTAGCTGCGGATCAATGGGAAACGACTCTTGCAGTATTTTCTGAATGGCGCACAAACTTGACACTTAACTACACCATGGATGATTGGGCTGTTAGTTGGCAGACTCGTTACCAATCAGAAGGTGAAGACTTATTTGCCAGTGATGATAACTTAGATAATATTGCTGATGCAGTTTTCTATCATGATATTCAAGGAACTTATTTTGTTGTTGAAAATACTTCATTGACAGTGGGTATCAAAAACTTATTTGACGAAGACGCGCCATATATAACAAATAACCAAGATATGAATACTATCCCTGCTTCATATGATACTGCTGGCCAGTATTGGTATGCTAAAGTTAATGTGAAATTCTAGAGTCATAAGGAATTATTAAAAGGCCAGCATAGCTGGCCTTTTTTATATGTTTAATTTATTAAGCAACGGCCAAGGTAAATTGAAAATTAAAATCAGCTGTTATTTTTAGTTTATCTAATTGGCGCCTTGTTATTTTAATGTGAAGTACCTATTTTTCAGTTTAGATTGAGTGATATTGAACGTTAAACATACAAGTTAATAGCTAAGTTATTGTTTGTTAGATATTATTAAGTGGGGGTAGGTGGGGGGGGGGGTTATTTTCTGTTGAAAATAGGTATTTAAGTTAGATATTTTAGTTTGAAAGTATTTTATTGGATCACTGTAGCTGTGTGAGGGAAAAAATGGGCTTGATAGCAAATATTCTACTGTGAAGTTGATTGAAAATGTGCCAATAAAATTAGACCTATAATGTTAGATCTATAAAGTTAGACTCAAAAAGTGAGAGTGTTTTTCAGATGAATGGTGATGGCTGTTGCATCTACTATAAGATAGAGGTAAGTTAATATAGAGGCGTAGTATGAGTGTTCGTCATTAGCCTTGTTGTAAGTACTTTTATATGGCTCGGCACCTTGGTTGAGTTTTGTTGTCTAGTCTAGCTGTTGAATAAAATTATGATAATTTAAATAATTAATAGGTGATTATTCTTGTAACTATATAGGTGTTAATTTTATGAATCGTAAACAAATTTTTGAAAAAATAATTTCTTATTATAATAAAAAAAACTATTCATATGTATTGACTCTACTGGAACAGAATTCCGAGATTATACTATTAAGTAATAATTTAAAAATAATCCAAGCGATTTCTTTGAGAAAAGAAGGATTTTTAAAAGAAAGTGCATATGTATATGAATCACTTTTGCTCGAGAAGATGAATCGAAACCCTGCTTTGTATGTTTCATATGGGTTACTACAGTTTGAATTGCAAAACCCTGAATTTGCAATAAAACTTTTTGCAAGTGCACTTGAAATAGATAATAAATTTTTTGATGCTTACTATAATTATGGTTTTATATATCATAATTATAAAGAATATTTTAAAGCTATAGCCTTTTATGAAAAGGCATTGGCATTATCTCCTCATAGCGTTATTGCTTGTTTAGGGATCTGTCAATCTTATATAGCAATAGGTGATTTTGAAAAAGCAGCACAAATTTGTAAAAAGATTATAACTTCAAACCCTAACGATCATAGAATTCGATTATTACATGCATCTCTATTACATAATGAAAATAAGGTTGACGAAGCTGAAGCGATTATTATGAGTTTAATCGATGATTTTGGAGAAACGGAATCCTTGTGCTTTGAATTGGCTAAGTTGAAATATTCTATGGGGCAAGTTGATGAAGGTAAAGGTATTTTAGGTAATATGATTGATCGTGGTTATAAATCAAAAAATATTTATTCATTATTTTTTGACATATCTTGGAGTGAAAAGACAATAAACCCATTTTCACTTTATGAAGCGACTGCTTTTGAATCTTTACCTGCGGAAATATTTTACGACTACATCAATAAACTGCAACGATTAAACCTTTATGAAAAAGCTTTTTTTGAATTAAAAAAATACAGCAATAATTTTAATGAACAATATATTTTTACTGTTCTGTTGGCTAAAACAGAAAGAGAGTTAGGTTTTTTAGATAAGGCAGAAAAAATATTAGCTTCAATTGTAACTGAAAGAAAAAATAATCACTTAGTGTTATATGAAGAAGCTATTCTGAGTTTGTGTAAAGGCAATGCTTCAAAAGCATCTAAAATTGCTATACAAGGTCAAGAAATTGATAACCATCCGAAATGGTTGTCCCTTATTTATACTTGTAATAAACAAGAAGGGAAGTTAAACAACTTATTAGGTATGAATGAGCTGCTTGAAGATGTTTCAATAGTAGATGATGTGATGAATAAAAAAATGCTACATGATTTGGAAGTATTTTTAAATGTAGAGCATACAAATAAAAAGGCTTTTATCGATCAATCAGCAAGAAATTCATCGCAGACAGAAGGTAATTTGTTACAACGCAGTTATGAGTTATTTCATCGGGTAAAAAAGGTTTTTGAAGCCCATATTGAACAATATCTTGTATCAAAGGGCAAGAAAGTCAATGGCTATATCTCTGGTTCTTGGTCAATTCAATTGAATAGAAATGGTCAGCATATAAATCATACTCATTCAGAGGGTGACTTATCAGCGTGTTTTTATATTTCAATTCCTAAAAATTGTCATACCAATGGTAATGGTTGGTTTAAATGTGGAGGCTCGCACTTAAGTTGTCGGTTAGATGATGCTGATGATTTCTACATTGAACCCATCTCGAATCGATTAGTGATATTCCCTTCATACTTATGGCATGGAACCAATGAGTTTGTCTCTGAAGAAAACCGTTTGACTTTAGCATTTGATTACAAGTTTTGTGATAATACAATGATAAAGTTGTAGCATAAGCGTAAGTGCCCGTCGAAGGGCGGCTTAAATATAACTGAGCAGCCAACCGCCATCCTTTACTCTTTTGGATCATAGGAGAACTTAATGGCGAGCTATTCACCAGAACGTCAAAATCCGATGTTTTAAAAGCACAATATGGCAGTGGCCGAAATCTTACGCACTAAAGAAATGTTGTTTAACGCCTTGCATTATTACTAGACATAATCAAAAGCGAATAAAAAGTGAAGGTCGTCTCGTACGAAGTCACATTTTTATCACCTATAGTTGGCCTGCAGACGTTAAGTCTGCAGTGCTTATAGAAGCCAAGGCCTGATGTCTGATGTTGAAATTAGTCAATATAGCCGTATAGATGGTTTGTTGCATAAGCACGTTCAGCCGTGGAAGCAAGATGTTTGGCTTGATTGTAGACCCGTGTCATTAAGCATATACCATCAAGCATATACCATTAAACAACAGTTAAAAGCGGATTAGGCAGTAAGCAAATCCCTGCAATGAGAATGCGTTACCAGGAGCTAGTTCTGGCAGACACTGTTGTTTTGCTGCTAAGGGGAAAAGTACAATGTGTGCTGGAGCAAGTTAATTACCCCTTAGCGTAGCTACACACTTGGTCACCTTATATTAGTCACCTTATATTAGACGTATTATATTAATCACCATATATTAGTCACCATATACTAGTGGACGCTTGTGCTACTAAAGCACATAAGTACCAGGCCGCTATTGAGGCTGAGCGCTGTAAACGGATATAGCAAGGATTGTGTCGGTACATACAGTCCTATTTGTGGCCAACATCCAAGAGGCCAGAGTCAGCCATTAAGGGTGACGGACATAAACGCAAACGGATAATCGCCATGTGTAATAAGCCACATTTAGCTAGCTTACCAGCGTCGAAAATTGTACCGACATGATTTGAAACACATCGTGATAAGGGAATTGCATTAGGATCAAGTTTTTATCGAGTCTTCAAGCTCAATGTGCAACTGAAACAAACCAGCCACGGTCAAGTGGCGGTCAATAAAAGCAAGTTAATGAGCAAAGAGCGTAAAGCCCACTTAATATGATCTAGGGATATCATTTCTTTAGCATCAATGCTGACGGGGGGTTATTACTGGTCAATCTTTGTGAGGGGTCTACCGCTGGGGAATAGTCGGTTATGAAGCGCCTGAGCGGAAGAGTGATGAAGGTGCAGCAGAGCTTATCCAACGCTATTACGTGAACCATGTCTAACCAACACTGGTGCAGCACTCAGACAATAGTGCGCCAATGAAGTCGCTGCACATAAAGACCTAACTTGAAGAGCAGGGTATTCAGGCGTACCAAGTTGCCTAAGAGTGAGTAACCCTCACTCAGAATCACTGTGTAGTGAGGTTAAAATACCAGCTTAATTGGACCGGATCTGGCTTTTAAACTCGAATACTGGCTTGTGAGTGGGTCAATTGTTAGGCGTTTAGTATAGCAATGCGCATCAACACAGCAAACTCAACTTTATTCCTCTGGTTTAACGGTATAGGATGAAAGATAAGGATATTTTACTAAACGTGAAGCGCATAAGCTGAAAATACAAAGTGATGACCCAATGGGATCAGAAATTGTGAAGTAGACTAATAGGTAAGGTAAGTTAACGTTAAACTCAGATAAGGAGATTAAAAATAACTCAAATAATACAAGCATAGTATTTAAGCAAGATAATCGATATTATTAAAACATCCATATAAAGCAATGTGTTATATTTTTTTTATTGCTTAAAATGTTCACTAATTCATCTTGTGTCCTTTGTTTTTTTTACACACCTCTTTCCAGCAGTTTTAGATGTTTTCAAGCATCACAAAATGTTGACATAGGTCAACATTTTGTGAAATGATGCTAGCGGGTACACGTTCTAATAGGCGTGGAAAAGGAAGAAAAACAAACAATCACAAGAAAAAGACGCGCTTAGTTTGAGTAACATTGACTAACAATATTAGATCATAGTTATTTTACTGAGTTGAACTTTTTAATTCACTTCAAATCGGTTGGGAACTATGTCCAAGGTAAGCAATAGAACAAAAATCGCTACTGCACTTGTTGGCGCTCTGGCTTTAGCTGGCAGCAACTTCGTTGTTGCAGATCCTTTAGCTGACGTTCAAAAAGCAGATAGCAGCCTTAATGCTGCATCCGCTGCGTCACAACAGAAAGTCGACAAATATTTTGACCAAGCACAAGACATGCTTTTTGAGTATGGTAACGTTGCTGATGAGCGCGAATCATTGACGTCATACAATGATTACGTTGCAGGCTTGGTCGCTGATCAACAAAATACACTTGATCTTATCCAAACTGACATCAACGGTGTAGACAAACTTCGTCAAGGAGTAGTGCCATTAATGTTTAAAATGGTTGATGCTTTAGAACAGTTTGTAAATTTAGATTTACCTTTCAATACAGAAGTTCGCCATAATCGTGTCAGAAATCTAAAAGATATTCTTAACACTGCGGAAGTGACATTAGCAGAGAAGTATCGTCTGATCCTTGATGCTTATAGCATTGAACGTGAGTATGGTAATTTTGTTGCCGTTCATACCGGTAAGCTAAAAATAGACGATAAAGACATGCTAGTTGATTTCTTTAATTTAGGCCGCGTTGCACTGTATGCACAAAGCTTAGATCAGAAAATAGCATGGATGTATGATGCTGAGGCTAAAACTTGGAATAAGTTAGACGACAGCTACCTACGCAACATTACTAAAGGCATTCGCATTGCTCGTAAGCAAGGCGCTTTAGACCTATTCGCATTACCCATTCCTGCTGCGGAGACTGCACAATAATGAAGAAGTTAATTACATCAGTGCTAGTGGCTGCAACTTTCTCTTTAACGGCTAGTATGGTTTCTGCTGCTGATGCACCAAAAACTATTGGCCAACTTTTACAACAAGTTAAAGTGGACCGCGCTAGCGAAGGCAAGTTAAACGTTAAGCGTGAAAAAGAGTTTCAAGCTGAACGTGGCGATAAAGCCGCATTACTTAAGCGTGAAAAAGATGCCTTGTCTGCTGAAAAACAACGCGGAAAGGATTTAAGCCAAGCATTTTTAGATAACGAGCGCAAAATTGCTCAGTTAGAAGACGATTTAAAAACAGCTCAAGGCGATTTGGGTGAAATGTTTGGTGTTGTTAAAGGTGAAGCCGGTGATTTTGCTGGCAAGTTGGCCACCTCTAACATCAGTGCTCAGTTCCCTGGTCGTGATACTTTTATTGCTGAACTAGGTGCACGTAAGTCACTGCCTAAAATTGAAGAATTAGAGCAATTTTGGGAAGCACAATTATTTGAAATGGTTGAGTCTGGTAAAGTGGTTAAATTCGATGGTGATGTTACGGCCATTGACGGTAACGTAATAAATACGGCTATTTACCGCGTTGGTCCTTTCAACTTAACTGCCGAAGGTAAATATGTTGTTTACAAACCAGAACTTGGCTTAATTCAGCAATTATCACAGCAGCCAGAAGGCTACCAAGTGAGCGCTGTTGATTCGTGGGAAAACACGACTTCAGGTGTTGCTCCTTTCTATATTGATCCAGCTCGTGGCGTGTTATTAAACATCTTTACTAACAAAGCTAGCTTAGAAGATCGTATTGAAGCCGGTGGAACGATTGGTTATATCATTATTGCCTTATTAGTATTAGGTGCATTAATTGCCATTGAGCGTTTAGTGACTCTGACTATTATTGGCGGTAAAGTTAATCGTCAACGTAAGAACATTGAAAATCCTGGTAATAATGCTTTAGGTCGTGTCCTAAAAGTATACCAATCTAATAAAGATGTTGATGTTGAAACCCTTGAGTTAAAACTTGATGAAGCTATCTTAAAAGAAACACCCGCTTTAGAAGCGCGGATTTCCATCATCAAAGTTATTGCTGCCATTGCTCCTATGATGGGTCTATTGGGTACGGTTACTGGTATGATCGCAACGTTCCAATCTATTCAGTTATTCGGTACCGGTGACCCTAAATTGATGGCGGGTGGTATTTCTATGGCACTTATTACTACTGTTGAAGGTCTTGTTGCTGCATTGCCTCTCATGCTGTTACACGCAGTAGTTGTTGCTCGTAGTAAGTCTATTGTTCAAGTTCTTGAAGAGCAAAGTGCTGGCATTATTGCAGAGCATGCTGAGAAGAGGGCTGACTAATGATGCTAATCCTGATGGACGTATGGGATTCCGTCAGGGGCTTCATGGCCTCCGGAGGCGATGTCCTCTGGTTGGTTGCAGCTGTGCTATTTCTCATGTGGGTGTTAATGCTTGAGCGTTTCTGGTATCTAAATTGGATATCACCAAAACAACATCAAGCCGTGATCGCCTCGTGGGAAGCAAGAGAAGAAACAACTTCTTGGCATGCTCACCGTATCCGTGAAGCTTGGCTATCCCAAGCGAAGCAAGATTTGAATGCACGTATGCTGTTAATCAAAACCTTAGTAGCCATTTGTCCAATGATTGGTTTATTAGGTACTGTAACCGGTATGATTTCAGTATTCGATGTGATGGCAGTTCAAGGGACGAGTAATGCTCGTTTAATGGCCGCTGGTATCTCTATGGCAACAATGCCAACAATGGCAGGAATGGTCGCAGCGCTATCGGGTGTTTTCTTTAGCACGCGTTTAGACTCAAAAATGAGACTCAGTTTAGAAAAGCTAAAAGACAGCTTGCCTCACCACTAGAGAGAGATTGAACATGGCACGTAAGAAGCATTCCACTATGGAAGAGGAAGCGCAAATTGATATGACCCCGATGCTAGATATCGTGTTTATCATGCTGATCTTCTTCATTGTAACAACATCGTTTGTTAAGCCATCAGGCTTAGACTACAACAAGCCTAAAGCGTCACAGGCTACGTCTAAACCATCGGCAAACATCTTTATTGGCATCAGCAAAACTGGCGTCATTATGATGGAAAACCGTCAGGTTGATATCGAACGTGTAACGGCTAACGTAGAACGTATGCTAGCGGAAGCACCTGAAGCCGCAGTACTTATCCAAGCAGACAAAGACGCTTTACATGGTTTAGTCGTAAAAGTGCTTGATAACGTTAAATCTGCCGGTATTGACAAAATTTCAGTATCAGCGGGGAATGAGTAATATGCTAAGAGCACTTGTATCAATAATCATTGGTGCTGCAGTGACTTTCGGGCTGTTTGCTTTTATGGCTTTCCTCGTTAGCGGGGGTGCACAACGCAACCCGGACTCAGCGGATACCCCTGTTATTGAAATTACGATGGATCAACAGGATTCGAAGGCACAGAAAAAACCAAGGGTTACACCTAAGCCACCGCCACCACCAGAGCAGCCACCTAAGCCGGATACTGCTCCGCCTGATACATCATCTAATATTGATACCAATATGGCGTTCAATATGGGTGGTATCGAATCTGGTGGACCGAGTACTGGTTTCAAACTAGGTAACATGATGACCCGTGATGGTGATGCTACTCCAATCGTTCGTATCGAACCTCAGTATCCAATTGCTGCGGCTCGTGATGGTAAAGAAGGTTGGGTTCAACTTAGCTTTACAATCAATGAACTTGGTGGTGTTGAAGACGTTTCTGTTATAGATGCTGAACCTAGGCGTGTATTTGATCGCGAAGCAGTTCGGGCATTGAAAAAATGGAAATACAAACCAAGGATTGTTGATGGCAAGGCATTAAAACAACCTGGTATGAAAGTACAACTAGACTTCACACTAGAGAAAGGAGGTAGGTAATGCGGAAAGTTACTAGTGTCGCTACAGCGTTATTACTTTCAATCTGTGGAAGTGTATTATTGTCTAACTCTGTCTTTGCTGCTGAGACGTGTGAGATTGACAAGCGTCAATCTCGTGCCGTTGGCGAAAGCGCAGCAAGAAAAGTTCAAAAATCTTTTGAAGCCTATACTGAAGGTAATTTAGACCAAGCAATCGCCATTTTGCTTGAAGCTAATGCTAGAAACGACTTTGACAAAGCTTATGTCAATCGTATGTTAGGTAACTTTTATGCTGAAAAAGGTCAGATGAAAACAGCTATTAAGTATTTGAAATCTGCTGTTGATGCTGACATTCTTGGTGGTACGGATCATGCTGCAACCATGCGTTTGTATGCTGATTTATTACTGCAAGAGAAAAAATTTAAAGAAGCTATTCCATACTATTATAAGTGGATGGAGTTTACCTGTAAGTCCGATGCACAAATGTATCGCCGTATAGGTATTGCCCATACTGAGTTAAAAGAATGGAACAAAGTGCTGCAAGTAGCTGATAAGGGCTTATCTTTAACTGATGCACCTGATAAAGGTCTGTATCAAATGAAGTTAACTGCTTACTTTAATCAGAAAAAATACAAAGAAGCCGTAAAAGTATTAGAAACTATGGTGCCTTTGTTCGAAGAGGATAAACGTCTTTGGGTTCAGTTAGCTCAGTTTTACTTGATGACTGAAAACTATGATAAATCACTTGCTACATACGATTTGGCCTACAAAAATGGTTTTTTAGAGACTGACAGTAACATTACTCGTTTGGCTCAATTGTTAGCACAAAAAGGTTCGCCTTATAAAGCGGCTACGATTTTTGAAAAACACATAAAGTCTGGTCTTATTGCTGAAAGCGAGAAGAGTTTTTCAACACTGGCTAGTTTTTATCATAATGCTAAAGAACTAACAGAAGCTGCCTACTACTATGGTAAAGCCGCTGCTGTTAACGACAAGGGTGATTTGTATTTAAAACAAGGTCGTATCCTTAATTTAGATCAAAAATACAATGATGCTATTTCTGTGCTTAAAAAGGCACTTAATGCCGGTATCGATAACCCTGGTGAAGCTCATTTTGAGTTAGCTTTAGCTTACTTAAGCCTTAAAAAGTACAAGTCTGCTTATCAGCGTGCATTACTTGCCGAAAAAGATAAAAAGACTGAACGTAGTGCAAAGAGCTATCTTTCTTATATTAAAGAAAAAGCCCGTATTCACAACGTGACGCTATAATCCTAGTTTGTTCAAAAAAGCCCCTTTTAGGGGCTTTTTTATTATCTAGCGTAATTTATTATCTAGCGTAAATAGACTACACATTGGTTTTATCGGGTTATGCTCATTTGTTTTGGTTGCAATACTCTGATGCTATCAACATGATTATTACGCCATAAGTATGGCAACATAAACCCCAGATGTGCTCTTGAGGTCATACCTATTCTTATATCAATCCCATGAACTCTGTCCTGATAAACTGTGTCTGTATGACTAAGATGCCATGTTCAATCTGGTAGGGTGCTAGCGGATTAATGCCAATGTCATCTAGTTGGGTTAACTGTTGAACAATAAAGGGGAAGGGTTTGCTTTGTCTACTGCTCCGCTAACACTTTGTTCTGTATAGATTATAGCTTAAATCATGATATGGTTGTTTTTTTCTGGTAACATTCTGTCTAGTTTACGGGTTACTTGGTGTATTTTGTGAAGTTTTGTTTCATGTACAACAGTGCAAAGAGACACTATATTATTGGCTGAGTTTTTCGGCATATTGTTGTTTAACTTGATGTTTAATAATGATGGCTATTCTTGGTTAAGATCGTTACTGGACTGGTAATTTGCTCGAGCTGACCGATAACGGCTAACACTGCGTGCTTAAATTTGTGTAAAGGAATAATAAAAATGAATAAAACATGGTTGGCACTTTCTGTGTCGTTATTATTGGCGGCTCAAGGTTGTTCAGAAGGCTCGACGGTTTCCTCTGTTTCAGAAACCACTTCAGAGTCTAGTGCTGCTGTTATGCCGCAATCCGCGGCAGAGCAGTATTTAGCCATGACGGATAATTTTTTTAACGATCTATTAAAATTGGAGCCGATTTATGCCACCTTTGTTGGTGTTAATGACTATAACGACCAATTTGGTGGCGCATTAACGGAAGAGTATTTAAAAGCACGACATGATCTAAACAGTCGTTACTTTAGCCAAGCTAAATCCATTGATGAAGATAAGCTTCCTGCGGCACTTAAACTCAGTTATGACATGTTTATTTATGACCGAAATATGGCGCTGATAGGCGAAACTTACCCAGAGTATTTCTTACCTATAAACCAGTTTTACAGTACAGTGTTTACCATGATCCAGTTAGGCAGCGGTGAAAGTGCTCAACCCTTCAATACTGTTAAAGATTATCAAAACTGGTTAGGGCGTTTACGCGGATTTATTAACTGGACTAAACTTGCGCAGCAACGTATGGATGAAGGTATTGCCAGTAAGGTCGTGTTACCTAGAGTGCTTGTAGAGCGTATTATTCCTCAATTAGATGCTCAACTTGTTACTGGTGCCGAAAATAGCCTGTTTTATTCGCCCATAAATGTGTTACCTGAAGGTTTTACAGCAGATCAGAAATCACAATTAACCGCTGAGTATACCCAGCTTATCGATACTGAGCTATTACCCGCAATGACTCAGTTACGTGACTATGTTAACAATATTTATCTGCCAAATTCTCGTGCTTCTGACGGTTGGTGGGGCCTGCCAAATGGTAAAGACTGGTATCAACATTTAGCCAATAAGCATACAACAACAACTTTACCAGTGGATGAAATTCACCAAATTGGTTTATCTGAAGTTGCACGAATTTTATCTGAAATGGATAAGGTAAGAGAGCAAGTTGGTTTTAAAGGTGATCTAAACGCATTTTTTGCTTCTTTATCATCAGAACCAGAGTATTTCTTCACTGATAAACAAGATCTTATTGATGGTTACACAAGCATAAAAAAGCGTATCAATAGTGTATTACCCCAATATTTCGATGTTATGCCCACAGCAGATTATATTGTTAAACCCGTGGAAAGTTTTAGAGAAAAGTCTGCTGCAGGCGCGTCCTATGAAGCCCCTGCCGTTGATGGTTCGCGCCCTGGTATTTTCTATATCAACACCTATAATTTGAACGCTCAGCCCAAATGGGGTATGACGACCTTGTCTCTGCATGAAGCGGCTCCTGGACATCATTTTCAAATAGCCATTAAGCAAGAATTAACTGACGTGCCCGAGTTTCAGCGTTTCCAAGGTTATACCGCTTTTGAAGAAGGTTGGGCTCTTTATGCAGAGTATTTAGGTGTTGAAATGGGTGTGTTTAATGACCCATACCAGTATTTCGGTAAGTTATCTGATGAGATGTTGCGGGCGATGCGGTTAGTGGTAGATACGGGTCTTCATGCAAAAGGTTGGAGCCGTGAACAAGCGATTCAATACATGAAGGACAACTCGCCGATGGCCGAATCCGATATTATTGCCGAGGTTGAACGTTATATGGCGATCCCTGGTCAAGCCTTGTCATATAAGGTAGGACAGCTGACGATTTTAAGGTTACGAGCGGACGCCGAAAAAGCCTTAGGTGATAAATTTGATCTTAAAGGTTTTCATGATCAGTTGTTAACGACTGGATCGTTACCCATGGCCGTCATGGAAAATAAAATTGCTGCCTGGATTAAAGCAGAATCAGTAAAATAAATGAAGTACTAAGTGTGGTGACATATTTATGTCATCATACTGGCATTATGTTAGTGTTACGTAATATTACATTTTTAGGAGCCTATTATGGTACAAGCAACTGCTAGACACTTACTGGTAAGCACTCAAGAACAATGCGAATCTCTTAAACAACAGATTGAAGCCGGCGCAGATTTTGCTGAGATGGCTAAGGCAAACTCTTCTTGTCCATCGAGTGCGCAAGGTGGTGATTTAGGTTCTTTTGGTCCTGGAATGATGGTTAAAGAATTTGATGAAGTGGTGTTTAGCGCGCCATTAAATACGGTTCAAGGTCCGGTAAAAACTCAATTTGGTTATCATTTACTTGAAGTGACTAGCCGCAGCGAATGATCATGTAGCTAAAGATTATGTATCTAATGCTTATGTAGTAAGCAATAAAAATGGCAGCCTAGGCTGCCATTTTTTATGGACGAGAATACTGAATAGGTATGAACACCGATATTTTTAGTAATCGCTAGAAATTACCAAATTAACAGGATAACGATTGGCGCATTTCTCACGCTTATATATTGATTAAAAATTAATTAATACATTTGCACGATTGAGTCTAGATCGGCTATTTCAACCAAATTTGAACCAAGGCAATGGGGAATGTGAATTTGGAGCCGGGGACGGGTTATCTCTCGTCATTGAGCGCATTGATAACCATGAGTTTGTTGGTCTTATTGGTTGTAGATGTGAGGTTGTAGATGTGAGGTTGTAGATGTGAGGATGGAGAATGAAGATGCAACCAGGTTAGTTCATTGAACCTGTTCAGCAACGATTTGGGTTGGCAAGTGAAAGCCTGCAAGCCATGACTGCTGCAACCATGACTGATGGGGGGCTAGAGTGCACAATGCATAAATAGATCTGTATTTGCGCGCAAGAAAATATCGCGTCCCGCAAAGGGTTACATAATGTGGGCTTTATCATAGCGGGGACATTAAGGCAGTATAGCGGTGTTAATGGCATTTGGTTTGATGATTGCTGTTTGGAATTATTAACAACGCAAACAACGCAACAATGGTTTACTCATTCCTGTTCCAAAATCAAAAATATCTTCAGTTTGCTGTATATTCTGTCGGGCATTTGTCACATAATACGTAATACAACTGAAAACTATTCTCGTTAACAAGTAAAACTTTGATCTAGATTTGAGTTTCATTGGTAGAGTTCAGATAAAATTTTCGGCGTAATTAATGTTGTTGAAGGTAGTGTTAGATGAAATTGAGTGAGCTTAAACCAGGTGATAGGGCGATTATCTCTGAAATCGGTCAATTAACGTTACCGCAGGCAGTCAAACGTAAGTTGCTCTCTATGGGGATCACACCCAATACCCGCTTTTCTTTTATTCGTCGAGCGCCAATGGGCTCGGGTGTTGAATTAGATTTACGTGGCAGTAAATTATGTATGCGTTGTGATTTAGCCGATATTATTGAGGTAGTTCTAGAAAATGACTAAACAATTTCACTGCGTTACCGTCGGTAATCCTAATGCCGGCAAATCGACCCTTTTTAATGCGCTGACTGGTTCAAACCAGCAGGTAGGTAATTGGTCTGGCGTGACGGTAGAAAAGAAAACGGGCAAGTTTACTCATGCAGACAATGATATTTTTGTCACTGACTTGCCTGGTATCTATGATCTTCTCCCTGCAGGGAACAGTTGTGATTGTTCACTTGATGAACAAATCGCCCAAACTTATCTTGCTAACCAAAAAGTCGATGCCATTATCAACTTAGTTGATGCGACTAATGTCGAGCGTCATTTATACTTAACGACTCAGCTTCGGGAACTGGGCATTCCTATTATTGTAGTGATCAATAAAATAGATGTTGCGAAAAAGCTTGAGATTGAGGTTGACGTTGAGGAGATGTCGTCGCGTCTTGGTTGCCCCGTTATTGCCATATGCTCTCGTAGCCCCGCTGATGTTGCCAAATTACAGATAGCTGTTTTGTCTTTATTAGAAGGGGACGAAGCTGAAACCCCTTTATTACTTCAATATCCGCACGACATTGAACTTAGCATTGCAGCATTACAATTGCAGAGTAGTAAGCAAGGTTTAGCGGCGTTAAGTCGTGGTGAGGCGCTTGCCATACTGGCTAATAGTCATGGGAAAGGATGTGGCGTGGGTGACGTGCCGTTACATGATGCCGTCAAGCAATGTACTCAAAGGGTTGAGTTATTGGGTGAAGACATCGAAATTATGATTGCCACAACGCGTTATGATTTTGTACAGCACGTTTTCAAAGCGTCGGTAAACATTGGTCAGCACATGAGTGCGACAGATAGACTCGATAAAGTGGTATTACATCCTATTCTTGGGATCCCAATTTTCTTGTTGGTGATGTATTTAATGTTCTTATTCAGCATTAATGTCGGCAATGCTTTTATTGATTTCTTCGATATAACTACCGCTGCTATTTTTGTCGACCATTTTGGCGCCTTGTTAGTGTCAATGGGATCGCCTGATTGGCTGGTAACTATTTTAGCCGGTGGTATTGGTCAAGGTATCCAAACGGTGGCGACCTTTATTCCTGTGGTTGCGGCTTTATTTTTGGCATTATCAGTGCTTGAAGCCTCAGGCTATATGGCTCGTGCCGCTTTTGTCGTTGACGGCTTAATGCGCCGGATAGGATTGCCAGGTAAAGCGTTTGTGCCAATGATTGTAGGTTTTGGCTGCTCCGTACCCGCGATTATGGCGACGAGAACACTTGGAAGTGAGCGAGAGCGTATTGTGACTGGGATGATGGCACCCTTTATGTCATGCAGTGCCCGTTTACCTGTGTATGCATTATTTGCAGCGGCTTTCTTTCCCAATTCGGGTCAGAATTTGGTGTTTTTGCTGTATATAATTGGTATTTTTGCTGCCATTGGTACTGGGTTATTGTTACGCAGTACAGTGCTCCCTGGAAGCAGTAGCGCAGTGGTGATGGAGTTACCCAGCTATGAAATGCCAAAGTCGAAGGCCGTTTTTTCTCGTATGGTCAAACGTACTAAGAGCTTCATTAAGGGCGCAGGCAAAACGATTATCATTGTTGTTACGCTATTGAACTTTATCAATGCCATTGGCGTCGACGGTAGCTTTGGGCATGAAGATAGCCAACAATCTTTATTAAGTGTTGCTAGTCAACAAATTACACCGTTTTTCAGCCCAATGGGGATAGAGCAAGATAATTGGGCTGCGACTGTGGGGATTATCACCGGGATTTTTGCGAAAGAGGCCGTTGTCGGGACATTAAACAGTCTCTACAGTACTGTTGATAATGGTGACAATGAATTAGTGTCTATTTTTGATAGCTTTAAAATTGGATTAGCGACAATTCCTACCAATTTATTGGGGATTGCACCTGGGGATCCATTATCAATATCGATTGCCAGTATTACTAATTTAGATGAGGCCGCGACAGCATTGTCGGTAAATACGTCTACATTTAGTGCACTCCAAACAGGATTTAAGAGCCAATTAGCCGCATTTTCTTATTTACTCTTTATATTGCTATACACGCCTTGTGTCGCGGCAATGGGTGCATTAGTTCATGAGTTTGGCGCTAAATGGGCTCGTTTTGCTGCTATTTGGACCTTCTCACTAGCCTATGGTTCGGCGACAGTGGTTTATCAAGGTGCAACATTTACTCAGCATCCGCTGCAGTCCGCCAGTTGGATTGGCTTCTTTGTTGTGGCCTTGGTGGTGTTTTATTGCTGGTTAAATAAAAAAGGTCGAAAAGCACAACAAATTATTCCGGGAATACGTATTGTCACCGAATAGTTAACCCAATTCATGTTTGATTTAACTATAAACCCAGCCAAGCTGGGTTTATTTGCTTTATCAGGTTAACTTTTTCGGTGCTAGTAGTTGTAACTACTTAAGATCTGTAGGATCATCTATTTTTATTCATATTGCCATTGTGCGCCAAGAGGAATTCCATGAGTCATGTGGACACCGAAGTACGTCCAAGTAACTTCATTCGTAATATCATAGACGAAGACCTAAAAAGCGGTAAGCACAGCCAAGTCCATACACGTTTTCCACCAGAACCTAACGGGTATTTACATATTGGCCATGCTAAATCTATTTGCTTAAATTTCGGTATTGCAAAAGATTATCAAGGTCAGTGTAATTTACGTTTTGATGATACCAACCCTGAAAAAGAAGACATCAATTATGTCAATTCTATCCAGGAAGATGTGCGTTGGTTAGGCTTTGAATGGTCTGGCGATATTCGTTATTCATCGAATTATTTTGATCAAATACATCTCTATGCGATTGAGCTCATTACCAAAGGGCTGGCGTATGTTTGCTTTTTAAATAGCGAACAAACAAGAGAATACCGTGGCTCATTAAAAGAGCCGGGTAAAAACAGCCCTTATCGTGACACCAGTGTTGAAGAGAACCTCGCATTATTTGAAAAAATGCGTCTGGGTGAATTCAAAGAAGGTGAATGTGCACTGCGTGCCAAAATCGATATGGCATCACCTTTTATGTGTATGCGCGATCCGATCATTTATCGTATACGGTTTGCTCACCATCACCAAACGGGTGATAAATGGTGCATTTATCCTATGTATGATTTTACCCATTGCATTTCAGATGCGATTGAGAATATCACTCATTCGATTTGTACATTAGAGTTCCAAGATAACCGTCGTCTCTACGATTGGGTATTAGATCATTTAGCTGATTTTCACGTACCGAACCGTACTCATCAATATGAATTTTCGCGTTTGAATCTTGAATATACCTTGATGTCTAAGCGTAAGCTGAACGATCTCGTGGTCCGCAAGCTTGTCACCGGTTGGGATGACCCAAGAATGCCCACCATTGCCGGACTACGGCGTCGTGGTTATACGGCCGCCTCTATCCGTGAGTTTTGCTTACGTATCGGAGTAACCAAACAAGATAACTTAGTTGAAGTCGGTATGTTAGACGCTTGCATTCGTGAAGAGTTGAACGAACATGCGCCTCGTGCCATGGCCGTGTTAAAACCAATAAAAGTGATCATTGAAAACTACCCCAATGCTGAGTCTGAAACTATTGTTGCTGCAGCTCATCCTAACAATGAAGCAATGGGGACGCGTGAACTCACTTTTGGGCGTGAGCTATTTATTGATGTTGACGATTTTAAAGAAGAAGCAAACAAGCATTTTAAACGACTGGTTTTAGGTAAAGAGGTCCGTTTACGTAATGCCTATATTATCAAAGCACAAAGATGTGACAAAGATGCAGAGGGTAATATTACCACTGTCTACTGCACCTATGATGCCGAGACGTTAGGTAAAAACCCTGCTGATGGTCGTAAGGTTAAAGGGGTTATTCATTGGGTTGAAGCATCAAGCGCAAAACCTGCTGAGTTTCGTTTGTATGATCGCTTATTTACCAGTGTCAATCCTGCAGGTTTCGAAACGGTTGATGAAGTGCTCAATCCAAATTCACGCACAGTCGTGCAGGGATTCGTTGAGCCTAGTTTGGCCAATGCATTGGCAGAAAAAGCTTACCAGTTTGAGCGTGTAGGCTATTTTTGTGCCGATAATAAAGACTCAAGTGCTGAACATTTGGTGTTTAACTTAACCATACCGTTACGAGATACTTTTGCATAGTCAATGAAATAATAACAATAAAAAGGCGCGTTATGCGCCTTTTTATTGTTATTGACCCATCCTATGACCTGCAAAAAAAACCGTCATCAATAAGCAAAATATTATTGCATCATCGGGCCCAATCCTACGCTCCATAAAATCACACTACTTGCCATTAATGCCACTAATAATACCAAACCTGCCGTGACAACTGAACTGGCGTAAATAAAGCCTTTTTCTTCCGGGATATTCATAATAATGGGTACCCCCGCATAAAGCAGATAAACCGAATAAGATAAGCCAATTAATCCAATTACCATAATAAACCAGAGGACGGGGTAGAGTGCTGCCAGGCCAACCATAAACAAGGGCGTCGCAGTATAGGACGCTAATTCAAGAGCTTGAGTATAGGTTGGATCTGCATCAAAGGTTCTTCCCATCCAAAAGGCTAAATAAGCTAGCGCCATAACGCCAAAAATCAAGCCAAAATACATCCCTATTGCCATATACAGTGCGCTTTGAGATGTAAGAAACAGAGGTTCTCCCCCACTGGGATGCCAACCAATATGTGCGGTTGCAAAATACGCACAAATTGTGGGAATAAGCGCGATAAGCAACACATGACTCAAGCTGCTTTTTAATGCTTCATGATTTTTTTCAATTGCGCGCCACTCTTGTTTCGGATGAGTGTAAAGCCCCATTAAGTGATTCAGTACCATTATAGTTATCCTTGTTTAGCATTTTTGACCTAGTTCGCCAAACTACAGACGAACTGATTACAGCTCTTTACCTATCCCTTAATCAGTCCACATCGACTTAACAACAGGGGTTATGGTGTTGGCATCACGCCGTGATGGTTCTATTGTCAACATCTATGTTGCTAAGCTATGACTCTATCCCAATTTAGAATCAACATTTAAGGTGAACGATTGCGTCTGTTAATAAATTGTAAAAAACAAGATGCTTGGCTTATTTATTGAACATAAAAAGACTTTCGTCAAGAAAATTATTTTTTATAAGGTTAAATTCATGCACAAAAAGTGTGTTTGATAGGTGGGTTAAATAAGTAATTACAATATTAGTAAGTTGCAAAGCAATGTAGTATGCAGTGTTGATATTAAAGTGTTGATATTAACCCGTGGCGCTAAGCTGTCAGTGCGATTATCTCGCAGTAGGCTGGTAAATGAGACACTGCCATGGAGTCAGTCTTGAGGTCGACTTTTGTGGCTAGCCATTATGAGCTTGCTTCATCGAACCAATATCATTAGGACTGACACTCATTACCACAGTATTGAGTGAGTCCATCTTATCTGTTCGACGATTGCTACAAGCCTTGCTGCGGTTAACTTTCACCTGCGACGTAAGGTGCCAGTCTATTTTGATTGTGTTTTGGCACATTAACGACTTTTATCGCCAGCAACTCCGTAGCAGGCGAGGCAATGAGGTTCAATGATGGCTGTTAATATATTAGCCATTTCTCTTAAATAGCGCTAACGCCCGCCTTACGGCCACCACAGGTAACATGTAAAGCCACTGTGGCATGTTTTTTTGCTAAACCTAGGTTATTTATCCCAATAGTGTGCAAAAGTCGGTTGCATCATAAATAGGTTGTACAGTGGTTAACGGTTTCATTGCCATTAATACGGCAACGCGTGCCACAAACCTTATTGCAATCATTAACGGCGCATTGATGGCAGTGTAATTTAATAAAGAGACCAAATAACGACGGTTTGTGTGCATTTAGTTACGTGACACTTACCCAAGCCCATTTCTAACTACTTGCCTAGCGCCAGATTGCTTTCGGGTATTGAATAAGATCATGGCATCAAAAATACTGCGACTGTCACGAGCTGGTATGAACTTGGTTGGGACTCATTCAACTGAGAGCTCCCAAATCAATAACACCCAGCGCCAGTAAAAAATAACTTGCATTGGGTATTTTTGCAGGCTATTGCAGACCGAGCATTAATATAGCAGATATGACTATTGACAGAATCGTCACCAGTCCAAACCTACAAAGGGTCATTTTATATTTTGATGCGACATAGCTGGGACATTGCATGGGATTATTGGATTGACTAAGGGGTTACCTTTACGCGGCATTCTTTTTGATTGTGAATAGAATGTGATCAATGATATTGTTTTTCTCTTTTTGACATAATGAATGGGACCAAAATGATAGCTAAAGCTGACGATTTTATTCTTTTTGTCATGGTGGTCGAGGCCGGATCATTCACTAAAGTAGCTGAAAAACTTAACTTAACTAACTCTGTGGTGAGTAAGCGGATTGCCAGGCTTGAGAAGCAATTGAATGCTCAATTACTGTATCGGACCACGAGAAAGTTAAGTCTCACCGATGCAGGGACCACCTTTTATGGCAAGGCGAGATTAGCAAAACTGGCGTTCCAAGAAGCAGAAGATGCAGTTAATGGTTACGCTGAAGATGTTAGAGGTACGATTAAATTAACCATGCCAGTTGTTTCTGCAAGGCTGGTACTAAGTGAAGCATTGGCAAACTTTTGTCTCGATTATCCAAATGTGAATGTCGAACTTACAATTAATAATCACTTTGTCGATATTATTGAAGAAGGGTACGATTTAGCCATTCGATCGGCTCATTTAGTTGACTCATCACTAATTGCTCGCCGATTAATAAACTCTGATTGGATGGTTTGTGCCAGTGCAGAATATTTAAAAAATAACGGGACACCGATTGAACCATGTGATTTAACCGAGCATAGTTGTTTAATCTATAAATATGAAGGTGCTGGCGCAGAGCAATGGGTATTTAAACGAGACAAACAGGAATATACCGTGACAGTCAGTGGCCGTTTCCGTTCTAATAATTTAAATTCATTGCGACAAGCTGCCTTAGCTCATTTTGGGATTGCTTATCTGCCGAAAGCATTGATTTATGAAGATGTAGTCGCGGGAAGTTTAGTGGTTTTACTCGATAATACAACGGCAAAAAATCTGGGGGTATATGCTATATACCCAAAGACAAGACAACCGGATAAAAAACTTACCTTGCTTATTGAATACTTTCGCAATGCCTATCACGCCAAGGCAGAATATTTTATAAAATAAATAAGCGCTGTGATAAAACCAGGGTCCGTTGACCTTTCAAGATAAACAGACCCTAGCCATTAGCTACACAGACGCGATAGCTAATGACATTTTTGGTTGTTAGTGTTGCTTAGAAACTAAATTTAGCTGAAAGTTGTAGATAGTTTGAATCTATATCTTCCATACCGGCGTCACTAATAGAATAGTTACCCACTTCTATGCCAGTAATAAGTTGCTTAGTGATGTTAGTCATTAGATTCACACCCCAATGGGCACGTTTGCGTGAAAGTTCATCCGTTTCTGCTCCGCCATAAAATGCAGTAGAACGAAGCGTGTTATTCCAATAATGCTGATAAGCGACAGTATAAGCAATCGTTGACTCAACAACCGTTTCACCGCTGCTGTTTTCTACTATGTCACCTGTTAATGCCGCTGCAGCGTATCGACCAGGTTCACCAAATGTCACTTGGAAACGAAGATTATCTTTATCGAATGTGCTAATTTGACCGGCGATGTTTCCGGCAACAGCCACCTCATCGATTCCGCCTTGATCCACTTTTCTGACTAGTGCACCTGCTGATAATATACCCCAATCCGCTTTATGCGTGTATGTGGTAACAAAGTCAGGGATCGATTCATCTTTATCTGCTTCATTGCCCGAGACACCCACACCGCTTAACGGAGCGCCGGTATCACCATCGCCATTCGTTTCTGGGTTTTCTATTGCAAACTGCCAATTGCCATGGGTGTATCTAACTTGAGTTTGTCTAATAAATACTTCCCCTACATGAGGACCACCAAAATCTAATGATTCTGGTAATGCATGTAACGGCATGAAAGTAGTCCAATTTTGACCTACAAGCCAGTTTTTATAGGTTATAAAAAAGTGGCGTAGACGCGGGGTTGAAGAATTACTAACGACTTCATTACCACCACCACCGTAAAAATCCATTTCAACAAAGCCAGCCACATCACCATGCTGCACTTTTAAGTTAACCCGCGACTCTTTGACGTTAAAGCCAGTATGAGAGGTATCAGTAGGTGTGCCTCCTGGGAAGTTTGCCAGCCAATAGTCTTGGTATGCTATATCACCATTAACGTGTCTGATATCAACTTTAGCATAGCCGCCAAGAGTGACTTTAGTCGCTTGTCCATCATCATCGACAGTATTGATTAATTCAATACCAGCATGTGCATTGAATGCCATTGTGATAGCACTTACAAGAACCAGTTTTTTAAAATGTTTTATATTCATCAAAAATTCCATTTCTGTTTAGTTATTGTTATTCGCTTGTTACTCTAAATGACAAGATTGATTTGATAAACGTTATAATGGACAATGACTTTTTCCCAAAAGCGCATAAAAACATTGTTTTATATCAAGGTTTAACGCCTAGCAATGTAGTAATAGTCATTACTTTATATTACAGACTAGATGTAGGTTATTGATAACATAGCAGGATTATTTTTTCATTTCGGTAACAATCTGTTGATGTTGTGTACAATTTGAGTTTTAAGCTTGATGTTACGTGCCTCACTAACCGCTGCTCGCGCCAATTTTACAATTTTTAACATGTGAAACCCCACAAAGTTGTATTGAACAAGCTGTCAAACCAGAAAATCAGCCGACATTGCTGGTGGATCACGCTAACTGTGAGCTATTTCTATAGGTGTGCGGCTTGATGTGTTCTGACGCGATAATTCGTTGTTGAGTATCAGTTTTGACGTAAGGGAATAAAAAAAGCAGTAATATATCAGCAAGTTAGTGGTGTTAAGCAAATGGGTAACCGTTCATTAGAGCATCAAACGAATGCAATGAAAGACTGGCTTAAACTCAATCCTGATGTGGTTATTATTGATAGCTACGTTGATAAGGCTATGTCAGGATGGACGAGAAAGCATATTGAAAAGGATCTTTAGGTAAGCTATTACATGCAATTGAAGAGGGTATCATCCCTCAGGAACCTTAATCTTACTAGAGCTCTTTTCTCGTCTTTCTCGCCAAAATATTGAAAAACGCGAGGATTTGCTCCGAAATTTGGGCTGGTGGAATTACAATTGTTGTAGTTCGAGGTGATCAGCAATTCCCACCAAAGTCAGTTAATGACATGTATCAGTTAGACGTCAACTAGCTTGGCCTATACGCGTCAATTAAGCGCTTACGAAGAAAGGGTGCCTAAATCAAAAATCAGAGAATACCTTATAGAGTCATTAAACGAGTTGATGACAGATGGACACATTACTTTATTTCAGTTGGATAAAAAAATTAAACCAACTCAAGTTCGGGTTATCCGTAACGTGCATACGAAAGATATTGATGAAGCCAAAAGTATGATTGTCGCCTAATAATTGTGAGTTACCCTCTAATTTGGATTTGTTTAAGAGGTACTCAATTAAGAGCTTATTAGCCATGAAAGGCTGGGATGAAATGTCGAATAGCTAATCTTTCTCTTATATAATGCTATATATCTACCTTATTGCAGGGCTTTAATCATGTTTGACCCATCCTTACTAGAACCCATCCTTTCTTTTTTGAAGTGTGAAACACCTGATGAATGGATTATTGAGGCTAGTAAACCTGATAATTTATCTGTGATCCTACGGGATCATATGGTTTGTGAATTAAAAGCAGCTCAAAGTGCCATGTTCCTTATTAGAAAATATGCAGTAAATAAAGAAAGTGGTGTTCACCTTTCTCAATGGGTAAAACCATACGAAGAGTATGCTTATAAGAGAGTTGGGAGCTTGGAGACTCTTAGAGGAAAGAGTCACATCTCTAAGCAAATTACAGTTCGTGAAAATTGTAGTTACGGGCAAGAATTAGTCGATAAAATGGTTTTACTGATAAAAGAAGAGTTGCATCATTTTTATCAAGTTATGGAATTGATGGAAAAAAAACAAGTTCCATATGAGTTGATTGAAGCTAGTCGCTATGCAAAAGGACTTCTTAAGCATGTAAAAACTTTCGAACCTGATGCGTTGGTTGACAAATTGATCATAGGAGCATTTATTGAAGCTCGTTCATGTGAGCGTTTTGCCAAATTAGCCCCTTGCCTTGATGATGACTTTTCTAAGTTTTATGTTTCGTTATTACGCTCTGAAGCACGTCACTACCAAGATTATCTTTCTCTAGCCGAAATGATATCAGGGGAAGATATTAGTGAAAGAGTCGAGTTTTTTGCGGACATAGAAGCTGAGCTTATACAATCTCAAGACTCAGATTTTAAGTTTCATTCTGGAACCCCTCACTTTAGTTAAAATTTAGCCCTATACCATACATGTTTTGCAATAAAAGTTAGTATGCACACTTATGTTTACTGTGAGCTAAAAGCTGCCCAAACGGCTATTTTAATGCTTGGTAAATACGTGATTGATAAAAAGAGTGCAAATGTATTAAAGGCTTGGGCAACGCCTTATGAGGATTTTGTGTATCAGCAAGAGCGTAATGTGGCAACATTTATGGCCCGCGATGTTAAAAAGAATGACCTTAGCAGTGAATTGGTCATCAATATTCATTGAGCTATCAGTACTGATTTAATTCGTAAAATGGTGCGGCTGATAAAAAAGAGTTTCACCATTTTGAACAAGTGTGCACATTACAACGGCGTGGGGGATTGAGTACCGTAATATTCGTACTGGCCGTTACGCTTAGCTGTTAATCACTCATGTGCGAACCCATGAACCCTTTACCATGATTGATAAATTGATAAATTGATAAATTGATAAATTGATAAATTGATTATTGGTGCATTTATTGAAGCTCGGTCTTGCGAGCGATTTGCCAAACTAGCACCACACTTAAACGATGAACTTGCTAAGTGTTATCTTTTATTGCTGCATTCAGAAGCGTGCCATGATCAAGATTACCTAGCGCTGGCTCGTAACGTCGCTGGCGAGGATATTAGTGCGCGGATCGACTATTTTCGTGAAAAAGAAATGCCACTTATTTTGTCAGTCGACACTGAGTTACGTTTTCACAGTGGTGTACCTGGATAATGTCTTCCTCAGCAGTGCTTAACGCAAGATGATCAATTATCTAGCATGGTTATAGTGATCTTTATCGTGGTGGATTACGGATTACGGATTACGGATTACGGATTACGGATTACTGTCAGTGGCTAAGAAGGGCAGTTTTAGAAGCTCACAACCGTTTTCGCTGACATTTAATACGCTGGCTTGAGTGTACCAATCGCCTACGACAATACGTTGTTTCTGTTCAGGCAGTTGATGAATAGCGGGTCGATGAGTATGACCGTGGATCATTCTCGGGCACTGGGTTTGCTGCATTAATTGTTCAACGGCTGTGGGATCCACATCCATAATGGTATTATTTTTTTGCTGATTGCCTTGCTGGCTATTTTGACGAATTTTAGCGGCTATATTTAAACGAGTTTGTTGTGGGAGATGCTGATAGATCCATCTGACGGCACCAATACTACGAAAACGTCTGAATCGCTGATAAGCAATATCAAGTGTACAAAGGCTATCACCATGCAAGATCACGGTGTTTACACCGTACAAGTCGATACAGTATATTTCAGGCAGTATCTGCATACCTGCTCGTTGGCAAAATTGCTTACCAATCATAAAATCACGATTACCGTGAATAAAATACACGGGTAACGTGTTTGATACCGTTTTGATTGCCTCAGCGATGGCAACACTAAATGGCTCCGCAATATCATCACCCATCCACACTTCGAATAGATCGCCGATGATATAAAGCGCTTCAGTATTGTCTAAACCATGATTTAGAAATGACACAAATGCTTGAGTAATATCGGGGCGATCGGCACTTAAGTGCAAATCCCCCACAAAGACCGTTTTTTTCAACATTAGGCTTTAATGCTAACGCTTTGGATCACAACGTTTTCTAATGGCACATCTTGATGCATGCCCCGATTACCCGTGGCGACATTTTTGATTGTTTCAATAATATCCAATCCTTCAACGACTTCAGCAAACACACAATAGCCCCAGCCTTGAGAGGTTTCAGATTTAAAATCAAGGAAGGTATTGTCATTCACGTTAAAGAAAAATTGTGCGGTTGCTGAATGTGGATCAGAAGTCCGCGCCATTGCAACCGTACCTTTGCGGTTAGATAAACCATTGTTCGCTTCATTTTTGATAGCGGCTTTAACCGTTTTTTGACTCATCTCTTCAGTAAAACCACCACCTTGAACCATAAAACCGTCGATAACGCGGTGGAAAATAGTGCCTTCAAAAAATCCATCTTCGGCATACTGCATAAAGTTAGCCGCGGTAATTGGAGCCTTTTCTGCATTTAATTGCAAAGTAATGTCGCCGAAATTTGTATGTAAAGTAATCATCAGAACTCACCTAGAAAAAATAATTTGCGCGATTCTAACTTATCTTAGTTGCCGCATAAAGTGCAGTATTCAAAACAGATGACATCATGTTAAACTTGAGGTTAACATTTACCGTTATAAATTAGTGTAAAAGAGAACTATCGATGTTAAAAATTTACAATAGTATGAGCCGTGAGAAACAAGAATTTACACCAATAAACCCAGGTAAGATCGGAATGTACGTCTGTGGCGTGACCATTTACGACTTATGTCATATTGGCCACGGGCGTACCTTTGTTTCGTTTGACATGATAGTGCGCTATTTACGATACAGTGGTTATGAGGTGAATTTTCAACGTAACATAACCGATGTCGATGACAAAATCATCAAGCGTGCTACTGAAAATAATGAATCTTGTGAGTCACTCACTGAACGTTTGATCACCGAAATGCACCAAGATTTTGATGCGTTAAACATGATCCGCCCTGACTTTGAGCCTCGTGCGACATTACACATGGATGAAATTATCGAACTGGTTCAGCGTTTACTCGATCGCAACCATGCCTATGTTGCCAGTAATGGGGATGTATTATTCAGTGTCGCATCATTTCCTGAATATGGTCGTTTGTCTGGACAAGATTTAGATCAACTTCAAGCAGGGGCTCGCGTTGAAATTGATAATGCTAAACACAACCCAATGGATTTTGTATTATGGAAAATGTCTAAGCCGGGTGAGCCGACTTGGGATTCACCTTGGGGCCCAGGACGTCCTGGTTGGCATATTGAATGTTCAGCCATGAACAGCAAACACTTAGGCTCCCATTTTGATATTCATGGTGGTGGCTCTGATTTACAGTTCCCGCATCATGAAAATGAAATTGCTCAGTCTTGTTGTGCCCATGATACCCCTTATGTGAATTACTGGATGCACACTGGCATGGTGATGATTGATCGTGAAAAAATGTCAAAATCATTAGACAACTTTTTTACCATCCGTGATGTGCTTAAGCATTATGATGCTGAAACAGTGCGTTACTTCTTATTATCAGGTCATTACCGCAGCCAGTTAAATTATTCTGAAGATAATTTAAAGCAAGCTCGCGCAGCATTAGAGCGTTTATACACCGCAATTAAAGATGTGGATTTAACCGTGAAAGCGGCACCCGCAGAGGTGTTTGTGGCCAAATTTAAGGCGGCAATGAATGATGACTTTAATACCCCAGAAGCGTATTCGGTTTTATTTGATATGGTGCGCGAAATCAATCGCTTGAAAACTAGCGATAGTGCACAAGCGTCAGCTTTGGCCGTTAGCATGAAGCAACTTGCCAATGTACTTGGTCTTGTCAGTCAAGACGCCGATGCTTTTTTTAAAGGCGAGAGCAGTGATGATGCAGTGACTGAAATTGAAGCCTTGATTGTTGAGCGTAATCGCGCGCGGACAGAGAAAGATTGGCCTGCTGCCGATGTTGCTCGAGATCGTTTGAACCTTCTAGGCGTTGTATTAGAAGATGGCGAGAACGGCACGACTTGGCGTAAAAAGTAATGTAAATAACTTCAGTTTTATCGTCAGTTAAACAAAAAGCCTGCAATCGCAGGCTTTTTGTTATTGCGGTGAACCGCTAATTTAGCTGTGGTATTGCGCACAAGCATATAAGGTGTTTTCTAATAAGCTTGCAATGGTCATCGGCCCTACGCCGCCGGGAACGGGAGTAATAAATGCCGCATGTTGTGCTGCTACGTCATATTCAACATCGCCCACTAAACGACCATTAGCTAGACGGTTAATGCCCACATCTATCACTATTGCACCCGGTTTAATCCATTCTCCAGGAATGAAGCCGGGTTTACCTACTGCGACCACTAATAAATCGGCTTGGCGCACTTTCTGTTCTAGATTTTTAGTAAAGCGATGACAGGTTGTCGTTGTGCAACCTGCTAATAATAATTCTAGGGTCATTGGACGACCGACAATATTTGATGCCCCAACCACGGTTGCATCCAAACCATAAGTATCAATACCTGTCGATTTGATTAATGTCATGATCCCCATCGGAGTGCAAGAACGAAGCACTGGAATACGCTGTGCTAAACGACCCACATTATAAGGATGAAAACCATCAACATCTTTATCAGGGCGGATCCGCTCAATGACTTTTGAGTCTTTAATATGAGCGGGTAATGGAAGTTGCACCAAAATTCCATCTATATTAGGGTCATCATTGCATTGGTCTATTAACGCTAATAAGTCAGCTTCTGGCGTGCTAATGGGGAGGTCATATGAGGTAGACGCAAAACCCACTTCTTCACAGGCGCGGCGCTTGCTGCCAACATACACTTGTGAGGCAGCATCACTGCCAACTAATATGACTGCCAAGCCCGGCACGCGTTGCCCAGCTTCTTTGCGTGCGGACACTTGTTGTTTTAGTGTGGTGCGAATAGATTGTGCAATGGCTTTACCGTCAATAATTTGAGCAGTCATGGATGTTAGGTTTCCTTTGTATGACGCGGTGGTGCTAACGAATGAATGGTGTAAACGGAGGCTATTCTATCAGGCAGAAGGTAGTGTGTCATTGTGCAGGCTAGCAAAATAGCGTGAATAAACGATTCTCGGCGCAGTGATAACCTCAGTCTTTTCGCTGTTTAAATCAACATCTAGACTGTTTGTGTAAAAAAGTCATTGACGATATTAAAGCGACTCGTTAAGATGCGCTCCGTTCTCAAGCAATCGTGTTATCCGGCATCGATAAGCTTAAGAATGATTTAAGGTGATTAAGTGCAGTTTAGTTGTACATCACATGCAAGACAAAATATAAGTAACACCTTCGGTGATTAGCGCAGCCCGGTAGCGCATCTCGTTTGGGACGAGAGGGTCAGAGGTTCGAATCCTCTATCACCGACCAAATTAAATGTTATTTGCTAATATGGTGAATATCAGAACAAGTAAAATTGTTCAGCCAGACAGGATGCAGCATCATGCTGTGCCATGCGCCCGTAGCTCAGTTGGATAGAGCACCCGCCTTCTAAGCGGGTGGTCGCAGGTTCGAATCCTGCCGGGTGTACCATTTCAATGGTGATTGTAGCTCAGTTGGTAGAGTCCCGGATTGTGATTCCGGTTGTCGTGGGTTCGAACCCCATCAGTCACCCCATCTTTTGTAGATAAAATCAAACTAATATAATATGACTTACTAAGGTCTACCCATGTGTATTTTAGTTCGATAAATCTATTATTGGTCGAGTATTACGACCACAAGCCTAAACTCATTTCGCACATTAAACGTGCAAACACATCAACATTGATCATAAGTCAGCTTTTTTATCACATAAATCGACCTTTTCAGGCTCGACTCTGTTAAAAACGGTAGCTATAATGTCGCGTCTTGATAAATATCAATAATAAGCTACCTGTACCAACAGCGTCTTCAGTATGAATAATATCGCTGTGCTGGGTGCCCTAGCTGAACAGATGGTCAAGAAACGAATATTTAATGGTTGAGTTGTCGACTATTACAAAGAACGTTAGACATATTTCGAGGTAAAACAATGCAAGTTTCTGTTGAAACAACTCAAGGCCTAGAGCGTCGCCTAACCATTTCTGTACCTGCTGAGCAAATCGAGCAATTGGTTAAAGACAATGTATTACGCGAAGCTAAGCGTGCTCGTCTTCCTGGTTTTCGTCCTGGTAAAGTACCTATTAGCGAAATTAATAAACGCTACGGTAAAGCCATTCGCCAAGATATTATTGGTGAAGTGATGCAACGTAATTTTATCGAAGCGATAGTTGCTGAGAAATTAAATCCAGCTGGCGCACCCGTCTTTGCTCCTAGTAATGTAGAGGGAGAACATTTCGAGTTCGTCGCTACTTTCGAAATTTACCCTGAAGTTGTGTTAACTGGGCTAGACAGCATTGAAGTTGAACAGCCAAAAGCTGACGTGAATGATGCCAATGTTGATACTATGATTGAAACATTACGTAAACAGCATGCTACTTTTGCCGCTGTTGAACGTGAAGCTGCTGCTGACGATAAAGTGAAAATGAACTTTATTGGTGCGATTGATGGTGAAGAATTTGAAGGCGGAAAAGCTGACGATTTCGAACTACAACTTGGTAGCAATCGTATGATCCCTGGTTTTGAAACAGGTATCGTGGGTCATAAAACCGGTGACGAATTCGAAATCGAAGTGTCTTTCCCTGAAGATTACCATGCTGAAAACTTGAAAGGTAAAGCGGCTAAGTTCGTGATTACTTTGACTGAAGTTCAAGCGGCTAGTCTACCAGAAGTGAATGACGAGTTCGCTGCTTTGTTCGGTATTGCTGAAGGTGGCTTAGACGCACTTAAAACTGAAATCCGTAAAAACATGACTCGCGAATTAGAGCAAGCGCTTAAAGCGAATGTGAAAGAGCAGGTTATTACTGGTTTACTTGCCGCAAATGACATCACCATCCCTAAAGCACTTGTTGAAGGTGAAGTGGATGTACTGCGTAAACAAGCAATGCAACGTTTTGGTGGTCAAACTGAAAATATGCCAGAACTTCCGGCTGAACTTTTTACAGAACAAGCTGAACGTCGTGTTAAAATTGGTTTGCTATTAGGTGAAGTGATTAAAACAAATGAGCTAAAAGCTGAAGATGATCGTGTTAATACACTGATCGAATCTATGGCTTCTGCGTATGAAGATCCAGCTGAAGTTGTTTCATACTACAACTCAAATAAAGAACTCATGCAAAACATGCGCAATGTAGCGCTTGAAGAGCAAGCTGTTGAAGCATTGTTAAAATCATCAAAAGTAACGGTTAAAGATGTCGCTTTTGAAGAATTTATGAACAAGTCTACCGGACAAGCGTAAGCTAAGCTTGACTTAACAAGGCGTTCGCCATTTATAATGGCCTGTATGAGGTTCCTCATGCGGGCCATTTTTATTTTAGGGAAATGAATAATGCATAAAGCACCAGAATCAGTACTCAATGCTCTTGTACCTATGGTTGTTGAACAAACAGCGAAAGGGGAACGTTCGTATGATATATACTCTCGCCTATTAAAAGAGCGAGTCATCTTCTTAGTTGGCCAAGTAGAAGAACACATGGCTAACCTTATTGTTGCTCAGTTATTATTTTTAGAGTCAGAAAGTCCAGATAAAGATATTTATTTGTACATTAATTCTCCTGGTGGTTCGGTGACAGCAGGGATGGCGATTTATGACACTATGCAGTTTATTAAGCCAAATGTCAGCACGGTATGTATGGGTCAAGCGGCAAGTATGGGCGCATTTTTATTGGCTGGTGGCGCTGCAGGTAAACGTCATTGTTTGCCTAACTCTCGGGTGATGATCCATCAGCCATTAGGTGGATTTCAAGGTCAGGCATCAGACATTGCTATTCATGCTAAGGAAATTCTGGGCATTAAGAACAAGTTAAACCAAATGTTAGCTGAACATACGGGTCAACCGTTAGAGATTGTTGAACGCGATACCGATCGTGATAACTTCATGAGTGCTACTCAAGCTGTTGAATATGGTATTGTCGATTCATTACTAACGACTCGCGGCTAAAACCGATAGCTGATTTTCTAGACACATTCAGGTATTCTATACTGAACGACGTTCCGTCATCAATGTGGCTATGATAAGTATCTACAAGCAGAACTTAGGGTCAGCCTAAGTGGTAAACAGAGGTAGAATAATGGGCGATAACAAAAATAACGGTGACAGCGGCAAATTGCTGTACTGCTCTTTTTGCGGGAAAAGTCAGCATGAAGTGAGAAAACTCATTGCTGGTCCATCAGTTTATGTATGTGATGAATGTGTCGATTTATGTAATGACATTATTCGTGAAGAAATCAAAGAGATTTCGCCTAAACGTGATGAAGACAAGCTGCCGACACCGCATGAGTTACGCAATCATCTTGATGAATATGTCATTGGTCAAGATAAGGCTAAAAAAGTATTATCCGTAGCAGTATACAATCACTATAAGCGCCTACGTAATGGCTCTGTGAAAGGTGGTGTTGAACTGGGTAAAAGTAATATTTTACTTGTTGGCCCAACGGGTAGCGGTAAAACATTACTCGCTGAAACGCTCGCTCGCTCACTAAACGTGCCTTTTGCTATGGCAGATGCCACCACATTAACTGAAGCCGGTTATGTGGGTGAAGATGTTGAAAACATCATTCAAAAGCTATTGCAAAAGTGTGATTACGACGTTGAAAAAGCCGAGCGTGGCATCGTTTATATTGATGAAATTGACAAAATTAGCCGCAAATCGGACAACCCTTCAATTACTCGTGATGTTTCGGGTGAAGGTGTCCAGCAAGCGTTGCTTAAGTTAATTGAAGGTACCGTTGCCTCGGTTCCGCCACAAGGCGGCCGTAAGCATCCACAACAAGAATTCTTGCAAGTGGATACGGCTAAAATCCTGTTTATTTGTGGTGGTGCGTTCGCGGGGCTTGAAAAAGTCATTGAGCAGCGTGCACACATTGGAACCGGAATTGGCTTTGGTGCTGAAGTCAAAGGCGAAGCGGATAAAGCCACTATTTCACAGATTTTAGGCAAAGTAGAGCCAGGTGATTTAGTTAAATTTGGTTTAATCCCTGAGTTTGTTGGACGTCTACCTGTTATTGCAACGTTAACTGAATTAGATGAAGCAGCATTGGTGCAAATTCTGTCTGAACCTAAAAATGCACTCACTAAGCAATATAGTGCATTATTTGAGATGGAAAATGTCGAACTTGAATTCCGTGATGATGCATTACAAGCGATTGCTCATAAAGCCATGTCACGTAAAACCGGTGCTCGTGGATTACGTTCTATTGTAGAAGGCATCTTGCTCGATACTATGTACGATATTCCGTCGACAGAAGGCGTGATTAAAGCGGTGATTGATGAATCAGTGGTTAAAGGTGAATCAGCCCCGATTTTAATTTACGAAAACACTGAGACGCAGATTGCCTCAGGCGAGCAATAATTGCCCTGATAATTAGCAAACTGAAAATAAGGAGTCCATTGGGCTCCTTTTTTCGTATAGACCATTGAAACTGATATCATCACCCCAATATACTCATTATTAGTCCATTTTATTTATTAAACGGAATCGAGCCATGACTCAAAAACCTGAAGTGTATATCGAACTCCCCGTATTGCCACTACGCGATGTGGTGGTTTATCCTCATATGGTTATTCCGCTATTCGTCGGACGGGAAAAATCTATTCGTTGCCTAGAATCGGCAATGGAACAAGATAAACAAATTTTATTGGTTGCTCAGCGTGATGCTGATCTGGACGAACCGACCAAAGATGATATTTTTGATATTGGTACCGTAGCCTCTATTTTGCAGTTGCTCAAATTGCCAGATGGTACGGTAAAAGTGTTAGTCGAAGGTGGTCAAAGAGCTAAAATTTCTCGCTACACGCAAGAAGAAGCGTTCTTTGCTGCAACAATTGATTATCTTGAATCAGAAAAATTGAGTGACAAAGAAGAAGAAGTCTTAGTACGCAGTGCGATTGGCCAATTTGAAGGCTACATCAAGCTTAATAAAAAAATTCCACCAGAAGTATTAACGTCACTCTCAGGCATTGATGAAGCGGCTCGTTTGGCTGATACCATGGCGGCGCACATGCCATTGAAGCTTGAAGACAAACAATCTGTGCTTGAGATGATCAATGTTGGTGAGCGTCTTGAATACCTCATGGCAATGATGGAATCGGAAATTGACATCCTTCATGTTGAAAAGCGGATCCGTACCCGTGTTAAAAAACAGATGGAAAAAAGTCAGCGCGAATACTATTTGAATGAACAAATGAAAGCCATTCAAAAAGAACTAGGCGACATTGACGAAAGTAATGATGAATTTGAAGTGCTGGCGCGCAAAATTGAAGAAGCGGGTATGCCTGCTGAAGCAAAAGATAAAGCCACTGCTGAACTGAACAAACTCAAAATGATGTCACCTATGTCTGCCGAAGCCACGGTTGTCCGTAGCTATGTCGACTGGATGACTGCAGTGCCTTGGAAGAAACGCTCAAAAATTAAGCGCGATCTAACTGCAGCGGAAGAAGTGCTTGATACCGATCATCATGGGCTTGAAAAAGTCAAAGAGCGTATTTTAGAGTATTTAGCGGTTCAAAGCCGTGTGAAACAATTGAAAGGACCCATCCTGTGTTTAGTTGGACCACCAGGTGTGGGTAAGACCTCGCTAGGTCAATCTATCGCTAGAGCGACTGGTCGTAAGTATGTACGCGTTGCCTTGGGCGGCGTGCGTGATGAAGCCGAAATTCGTGGTCATCGCCGTACTTATATTGGTTCTATGCCAGGTAAAGTCATTCAAAAAATGGCTAAAGTGGGCGTAAAAAATCCATTATTCTTGCTCGACGAAATCGACAAAATGAGTTCTGATATGCGTGGTGATCCGTCATCTGCGTTATTAGAAGTGCTCGATCCAGAACAGAATGCAACGTTTAACGATCATTATCTTGAAGTTGATTACGACTTATCAGATGTGATGTTCGTGGCTACGTCAAATTCAATGGATATTCCTGGACCATTACTCGACCGTATGGAGGTTATTCGTTTAGCCGGTTATACCGAAGATGAAAAGCTCAATATTGCTAAGAAACATTTATTGAGTAAGCAAATTGAACGTAATGGCCTTAAAGCAAAAGAAATCAATGTCGATGACAGCGCTATTTTAGGTATTATTCGTTATTACACACGTGAAGCGGGTGTGCGTTCACTTGAGCGTGAATTATCGAAGATTTGTCGTAAAGTGGTTAAGCACATTTTGCTTGATAAAACGGTCAAAGTGATTGAAGTTAACCAAGATAATTTAAAGTCATTTCTAGGTGTACAACGTTTTGATTTTGGCAAAGCAGAATCGAACAACCAAATTGGTCAAGTGACTGGCCTTGCATGGACTCAAGTTGGCGGTGATTTATTAACCATCGAAGCCACTTCAGTAGCAGGCAAAGGTAAATTAACTTATACCGGTTCGCTGGGCGATGTCATGAAAGAATCGATTCAAGCGGCGATGACTGTGGTACGTGCTCGAGCTGAAGCGCTTGGTATTAACAATGATTTTTACGAAAAACGTGATATTCATGTGCATGTGCCAGAAGGTGCAACTCCAAAAGATGGACCCTCTGCAGGCGCGGCTATGTGTACTGCATTGGTCTCGAGCTTAACGGGTAATCCTGTGCGCAGTGATGTTGCCATGACGGGTGAGATCACTCTTCGCGGCGAAGTCTTGCCGATTGGTGGTTTAAAAGAAAAGCTATTGGCAGCCCATCGTGGTGGCATTAAGCATGTATTGATCCCAAGTGAAAATGAACGTGATTTAGAAGAAATTCCAGCGAACGTTATCGCTGATCTCACCATCCATCCTGTACGCTGGATCGACGAAGTACTGAAATTGGCGCTTGAGCGACCAGTTGAAGGCTTTGAAGTGGTTAAAAAATAGCTTATTAGTCGAAAAAGTGTTGTATAGCATAAAAAAAATGAAAAAAGGGGCTTAACTAAACGCCGACCTGTGGTAGCCTAGGTTGGTGGAGAGTCAGACACACCAAGCCCTTGGGGCATCTGAGGTTAAGCTGCATCCAATTTTATATTTGGTTTTCATACTAAGTTTGGTGTGTTATCAAGCTTATTAAAAAAAAGCCTCCGCAGACCGCTATAAACATAGATTTGGTTGCGGTGTGACAATAACATTTAAGGGGATGACATGAACAAATCTGAACTAATCGAGAAAATCGCATCTGGTGCCGATATTTCTAAAGCTGCGGCAGGCCGCGCACTAGATTCTTTTATCGCAGCGGTAACCGAAGGTCTTAAAGATGGCGATAAGATTTCTCTAGTTGGTTTTGGTACATTTGAAGTACGTCAACGTGCTGAACGTACTGGCCGTAACCCACAAACGGGTAAAGAAATTAAAATTGCTGCTGCGAACATTCCCGCGTTCAAAGCTGGCAAAGCGCTAAAAGACGCGGTTAATTAATTATTAACTGCGTTGCCTTTGTAAGGCATTCGTAAAGTAAGCACTGCTTAGGCGGTGCTTTTTACGAAAAGCAATAGTGTTGTGTTTTGCATAATACCTATTGGGAGTATTGGGTTTTACCCATGGTAGCATCTGATAACTCCATATAATTTACAATAAGGCGCATCCACAAGGTGATGCGCCTTTTTATTTTATTAATCGCAACAAGCGAGAATTCAGATGTTAGAAAAAATTCGTGAAGGCTCACAAGGAATTATTGCTAAAACAATTCTAGTACTTGTGATATTTTCTTTTGCTTTTGCCGGTGTGAGCAGTTATTTAGGCTCAAGCACAGGTGTACCCGCTGCCGTCGTTAATGGTGACAACATTAGTGCCGACGCCTTAGAGCAGGCTTTTCAAAATGAACGCTCACGTATTGAGGAACAGCTTGGCGAAATGTTTACTGCATTAGCTGCTGACGACAATTACATGAACGGGATTAAAAAAGGCGTATTAGATCGTTTAATTGCCGACAAGTTGATAGATCAAGCCGCCAATAAAATGGGCTTACGTGTCTCCGATACGCAAATCAAGACAGCGATTATTGAAGAATCCGCATTTCAAACTGACGGTAAATTTGATAACGAACGCTATCTGGCTGTGCTTCGTCAATTAGGTTACCAAACCTCGAGCTTTAGAAACATGATGCGTGTTGATATGACGCGTCGTCAGTTATTGAATGCCTTAGTGAGTAGTGAGTTTGTACTCGACGGTGAAGCTAAGCAGCTTGCCCAAGTACAAGGTCAAACCCGTGATATTCGTTACTTAGTGGTAGATTCAACGCCTTTCTTAGCCAACGCGTCAGTGACTGATGAAGAGGCGCGCACTTATTATGATGCTAATGTCGTTCAGTTTATGAGCCCTGAAAAAGTCAGCCTCGAATATGTTGAATTAAATGCTGCTGAAATGGCAAAAAACAGCGACATATCAGATGAAGATGTTAAGGCTTATTATGATGAGTATAAATCACAATATCAAACGGCCGAAAAACGTCTAGCAGCACATATTTTTGTCGCTACAACCGATGATGACAGCGCAGATAAAGCCAAAGCTGATGCCATAACGACGAAGTTGAATGCCGGTGAAGATTTCGCTAAGGTTGCTACAACTGACTCAGATGATCAGCTTAGTGCGCAACAAGGCGGTAAACTCGATTGGTTTGAACAAGGCGTAATGGATCCTGCATTTGATGAAGCGCTTTTTAGCCTAGAAAAAGATCAAGTATCTTCAGTGGTAAAAAGTGAGTTTGGTTACCACATCATTAAATTACTTGATGTTCAAGCAAGCCAAGCTACAGCGTTTGAAGACGTTAAAGCGAAAATTGTGGCACAGCTTCAAGAAAATAAAGCGTTAGATATTTTCTACGGTTTACAAAGTAAGCTTGCTGATATCAGTTATGAAACGCCTGATACCTTAGTGGAAACCGCGCAAGCTGTCGGTGCTAAAGTGAAATCAACGGCATTATTCTCTCGTGATGACGTGCCGGCTAAATTTAACAATCCAGAGCTGATCAAAGCCGCATTTTCTGACCAAGTGTTAGCCAGTGGTATGAACAGTGATGTGATTGAACTTGCGTCAAACCATGTTGTTGTTATTCGGATGAAGAAACATCAAACGGCAGGCGCGATAAACTTTGCTGATGTGCAAACCGATATTGTTGAGCGTTTGCAGCAAGATAAAGCCAATGACAGTGCGCGTGATAAAGCGGCTGAATATATGGCGCAGTTGAAAGCAGGCAATAATACCCTCACGGGTGCAACCTTAACTACCTTGCCTAAACTAGGTCGTTTTAATCAAGATATTGATCAAGCTATTACCAACAAAGCCTTTAAGATTGCTGCACCTGCTGAAAACAGTGTCACTATTGACACGGCAGCTTTAGCGACAGGTTACGCAGTTATTGTGGTTGATAAAGTGAATAAAGCAGAAGGTATCAATGACCAGCTGATTAATACCTTAAAGCAGCGCTTAGCGCCTCAATACAGTGAAGCGGATTATCGTGCTGTGATTGCCTCACTAAAAGCGGATGCCGAAGTTGAGTATCCTGTTGCCGATTAATTAAGTCGCTGCAATAGAATGACATCATAAAAGACCTAGGCGAGTGCCTAGGTCTTTTTGTTTGTAAGGTGAGATAAGGCATGAATACTATAACCCCAGAAGCGTCTATTGACTGGTTTGCGTTATCACACTACTGCGATGAGACATTCGAGTCGATTAAGGGCGCAACGTTACAGCTGAAACACATTACATTTGAACGATGTCACTTTATTCAATGTGATTTTAGTCAGAGTGATTTTTATCATTGTCAGTTTATTGAATGTGTTTTTAAACAATGTAATTTGAGTGTGTTGACTGTAGCTGGCTCTGAATTTGATGATGTTAGCCTGCGCGATTGTAAAGCCATTGGTATCGATTGGACTAAAGCGCAGTGGCCGCAATTCATGACCCAGGCAAGCATTACCTTTGAGGGTTGCTTAATCGATGGCAGTAATTTCTATTCACTTCATTTACCTGAGATCACCCTTATCGATTGTCGTGCCCACGATGTTGATTTTAGAGAAGCTAATTTAAGCAACGCCGATTTACACATGACGGATTTTAATTTAAGTCAATTTGGTCATACCAATCTCAGTGGGGCTAATTTTACCGATGCACTGAATTATCAAATTGATATTACTCGTAATAATGTGAAACAGGCCATATTCAGTCGGTTTGAGGCGTTGAGCTTGTTAGCAGGATTAGATATCCAACTCGTCGATTAATGTCATTATTCGAACTTTGGCTAAAATTTGGGCTAAAAAGTGGGCTAAAAAGTGGGCTAAAAAGTGGCTAAAACCATGGCTAAACTCAGGGTATTATTGCCTGCGCACAAGCGACAAGTTAATTTACATTAGTTAGGTTCTGATAGAGCTGGATGTGACGATTTAACCGCAAAAGGTGAGGTCATGAGCCACAGACTTGATCAGGCATTTGAACGCGTATTAGTTTATTTAGATCAGCACTTAGATAAACCGTTTAATCTGCCAATGTTGGCTGATATTGCCGACTTCCCGCATCCCACTTAGCTATTTTGAAGCACTATTCCATTCACTGTATCACCTCTCTATTGATGCTTATGTCGAATGACTTAAAAGCCTAGAAGCCCCCATTTATTCGGTTTTGGTAAACAAATCCCCATGGCAAGCATTGCCGCTAAATTGGTGTGCCGTGAAAACAACACTTTATCGAATAGTTTACTCATAGTATTGGCCAAAGCCCTGAAGCGTTTCAGTAAGCGCCTGACTGGGGGCGCTAAGCAACAACCGCTTAAATCTTTTAAAGTAAACATTAGTCAGCATGAACTGCAGTTAGAAGCACACGCTTTAGCGGTGATAGAACATCATGGTGATCCCACTTTGTTACCCAACACGATGGCGAAATTTCTTGCTTGGCGTCAACAACACGGCTTATCACCTTCGGTCAGCAGAAGCTTAATTTAGTGTACTCAAATCCTGAATTTATCCCTAAAGCGCAATATCGTATGCATAGTGCGTTTTGCTTAATACCGAAACACCAGTAAGGTTGAATTCAGCTGACTTAGAACCGAGTCAGATTAAGCTGACATCGATCCTTAAGGGGCGATGTGCCATGATCTGATATTGCGGTGATGACTATGGTTTGGCAGCGATAATAGACTAGCTGTATTGCGATGTGACATGCTAATTATGTCACATTAAGAAACGTTCCACTGTTTTTAGAGCGGCTCGGCACCAGTGACAGTACCTCTGTTGAGCCGCTGTCTGGTAAGCCACTTGTCCTACAACAGGTATTGATTTATTTGGCTATTATGTCATAACAAACGAACAGGCATGCTGAGCTTATCATGACCAAGGATTGCTAACGTTGGCGATATTATGCGATACCAGGGGTTGTCTCTCGAGGATATACTCGGGGAGTTAATGCTGGTGTGTTATCGCACCATTATGGCGTTATATGTTTCATCATTTCAGCACACAGGCACACCATATAATTTGCCCATGCATAGCCAAACACTGAGAACAAGACCGCTACGGGAGCGAGGTGGCGATTAAAGGCGAGGGCGACCACGGGCGATGACACTGCACCACCAATGCAACATTGGCTGCTAATGGCCATGTAGGCTAAAGGTGCTTTCATTAACAGACCCGCAATGATCACCATCAGCGCATGGATAGCTAACCAAACAAAACCAATGGCAAAATAGATGGGAAAGTCATTGATCAGGGTTAAGTCCATTTTTAATCCCATGGTGGCAATCAAAAAATACAATAACAGCGTTGATACTTTCGAGGCGCCAAGTTGTTCTATATGTCTTACTTTAGTGGTGGACAATCCTATGCTGACACTGGTAACAATAATCACTATCCAGAAAAAATGTGACGTAAAACTAAACTTGGCTAGCTCGGGATAATGCTGTCTAAAAAAGGGCACCAAGCCGTCAGCGCCCCAATGTGCTAATCCTGTTACACCAAAAGCGATAGCAAAAATATACACATAGCCTTTTAGGCTCGGCAAAGAGGTGGGTTGTGTGTCACGTAAACGTATTCCCTCAACTAATAAGCGGATCCCATTCACATCTGCACCCATTTTATTATCGATTTTTTCGGCATGAGGTGCACAGTAGAGTAACAATGCCATCCAAAGTGCTGAGAAAACAACGTTGACTGAAATCATGATGGCGAACATGTTGTCATCAACTTGGTAAACTTCTTTCATGGCAAATTGGTTTGCCGTGCCGCCAACCCAATTGCCTGCTAATGTTGCCATTGCGCGCCAGGTTGAGGTGCTGCCCTCCCAATTAAGTAAATCGGGTGAAATCAGAGAAAATAGATATAAGGCGAGGGGGCCACCAATAATAACGCCTACGCTGCCAATTAAAAATAATATGATGATTTTGGGTCCTAGCAATAGCATCGATTTAATATCAACGCTAACGATCAACAAGGTTAAGCAAGCGGGCATGATGTAACGCGAGGCAATATTAGCTAACAGACTGTGTGAAGTATCAACAATACCAAAGGTATTGAACAGCGAAGGAATGACATAACACAAGACCATAACAGGCACAAAACGATATAATTTTTTCCAGCCGGAACCGGGTAACTCGCTAGTATAAAAAATGAGTCCCAAGGTGATGGCTAATAGTCCTAGGATAACAGGGTCATGACTGATCATGGGTCACTCTCATGTTGAGTCTCATTATTATCAAGCAATACGCTTTTGCTACAGGGCGGGGCAATATTTACCTAAGGTTTTTGACGGCATACTAAATGCTAAAACTTACGGGTCAATGGGCTTAGAGGTCTATCATGGCGCTATATTGGCGCGAGCGGTGCGAGAGTGGCGTGAATAATCTCAGTTTGTGAGTCACCACTGGACTTAGTTACCACTGGACTTAGTCTCCTCTGATGATGTCTTGCTCTACCGCAAATAAAGGTTTCAACAATGGTTTAGAGGTTCAGTATATCTTGTAAGCAAGATGTTGATATAACCTGTCGATGTAAAATGTTACCTGCTGCAGGTTTCACTGACTTTTTGTGGTACAGCAGGCCAAGGTAAGTGAGGTATTAGCTGCTTATCACTCCATTTGAGTGGTGATAAACCGGATTGGACGCTGGCACTGACAAAATATCGTTGCTAAGTTGATGACTGCGCCAGTCTTCATGAGCCGCTATTGAGCTTGCGACATGACATGTTGCTTGCAGCATAGTCGCTGTTAACCTTTTATAGTTAGCCCTAAACACAAATAATAGCTGTCGACATCTATTGTTTGTGCATTATCAATCGATGCCGCCATCGCTGCATTTTTAGGTATTTACCCAGCTTTGGATCGTAATGTCCGTTTTAAACCTTCAGCTTACCCCTGCTCAAGTCATAAGTGATCGCCACAAAATAGCATTGACTGTCTTTGTGTTGTCGAGCGGTAAAATTATGATCAAAATGACTTATTACCATATCAAATAGACCATATGAAGTAGGTCACTCGGCGGATACCGTTGGCGATATGGCGATCAGTGTTGCAAATAATCCTATTGAAATAATGGATTTATTCATGTTCATCTTATCTCATTAGTTAGTCATATTTTAATGAGTGGGCTTTTTGCTTAGCGGTTGAAAGCCTGCTGTCATGCTAAAGGAGTCACCTTGTGATAAAGATGAAGATTAAAGTTAACATGATAATAAACATAAACTTAGATTGCAAAATCCTGCCATCAACGCCATTTTAAAAAAGTCTGAATAGGGTTTCATATTAACTTAACCAAAATATAACTTTGATATGTGTCTAAGTTTTACTATCTCTTTATGAGTAACCTTTCTTTAAGCAAAATGCTTTTAAAGTCCAATAAGAAAGGAACGAACAATGAAACTAAAATACCTAGTATCAGCGATGGCAGTGATGATGCTATCTTCTGGTACAGCAATGGCTAAAGCCACTGACTTAGGCTCATTTCACGCCGAAATGGGCAGTTGTCAGACTTGCCACGCGGACCCTATTAAAGTGAGTGACAGTGAAACTCATGAAAATGCCCAATGTAAGTCGTGTCATGGTGAATACGCGGAACTGGCTAATGACAAATTGAAGTTTGATCCTCATGCCTCACATTTAGGTGACATTAACTGTACCAGTTGCCATAAAGGCCATGAAGAACCTAAGTTTTATTGTAATGAGTGTCATTCATTTGATATAGAACCAATGCCATTTTCGGATGTGACCAAGAAACAAGTTTGGGACGACGGATGGGATAAAGACAAAATTCAGAAAGCGATTGCTGCAGGGCCACGGGAAACAACACAAGTATTAGTGGTCGGGGCGGGTAGCGCAGGCTTTAACGCAGCACTAACAGCTAACAAAGCCGGTGCAAATGTTATTTTGGTAGAAAAAGCGCCATTCAGTGGTGGTAATTCTATGATTTCAGCTGGTGGTATGAACGCTGTTGGAACTCCGCAACAAACCGCCCATGGTATTGAAGATAAAGTGGAATGGTTTATCGAAGACACTATGAAAGGTGGACGCCAGGCGAACGATAGAGAACTGGTGACCATTCTTGCTGAAGAGTCGGCTGATGGCGTGGAATGGTTAGAGTCTTTAGGTGCAAACTTAGAGGACTTAAAGCGCTCTGGTGGTGCACGCGTTGACCGGACTCATCGTCCACATGGTGGTAAAAGCTCTGGGCCTGAAATTATTGATACTTTACGTGCAGCTACCAAAGCTCAAGGGATTGATACACGCCTAAACTCTCGGGTTGTGAAACTGGTTATCAATGATGACCGCAATGTTGTCGGTGTCGTCGTTAATGGTAAACATACTGGCTATTACATGATTGGTGCTAAATCAGTGGTATTAGCGACGGGTGGTTATGGCTTTAATAAAGATATGATTGCTTACTACCGTCCAACCATGAAAAACATGACCAGCTCTAACAACATTACAGCTACTGGTGATGGTGTGCTAATGGCAAAAGAAATCGGTGCCAGCATGACAGATATTGATTGGGTTCAAGCACACCCAACTATAGGTAAAGACAGCCGTATTTTGATCTCTGAAACCGTACGTGGTGTGGGCGCTGTGATGGTAAACAAAGATGGTAATCGCTTTATTAGCGAGTTAACCACGCGTGATAAAGCATCGGATGCCATCTTAAAACAACCCGGTAAGTTTGCTTGGATTATTTTTGATAACCAGTTATACAAAAAAGCCAAAATGGTCCGCGGTTACGATCATTTAGACATGCTTTACAAAGGCGATACTGTTGAGCAGTTAGCTAAAAGCACAGGTATGAAAGCCGCTGATTTAGCGAAAACAGTATCTGACTACAATGGTTATGTAGCAACAGGTGAAGATACTGCATTTGGACGTGACAATATGCCATTGGATATGTCACAAAGTCCTTACTATGCCGTTAAAGTAGCGCCTGGTATTCATCATACTATGGGCGGTGTTGCTATTGACACTGATACTTCAGTGCTTGATCTTCAAAGTAACCCCATTGTCGGTTTGTTTGCCGCAGGCGAAGTGACCGGTGGTGTGCATGGTTTTAACCGTCTAGGCGGTAATGCGATTGCAGATACTGTTGTGTTTGGTCGAATTGCAGGAGATAACGCCGCTAAGCACGCAATAACGAAATAATCTTTCATCTTCTTTATCCCTCGCGTTATTTTTGGGCTAAGCATTATTGCTTAGCCCTTTTTTTATTTCTAATTAAAATGAGTTTACGAGCCCAAAATTGGGCGTAATAAAAAAGCCATAATGCAGTGCATTATGGCGTTACGTTAACACTTGTTGAAATTGAGCTTATAGTTCAATCACATCAAACGTCACATTAGGATCAACATCCGCATCATAATCGATACCTTCAATACCAAACCCGAACAGTTTTATAAACTCTTGTTTGTATTCATTGTAGTCGGTTAATTCGCTTAAATTTTCAGTGGTCACTAATGGCCATAAGTCACGGCAATGCTGCTGAATTTCTTCGCGAAGTTCCCAGTCATCTAAGCGTAAACGATTTTCGTTATCCACGGTAGGTGCTTGGCCATCGACGCGGTATAGACGCTCACGAAACAGACGGTTTATTTGCTCCATACAGTTTTCATGCAAACCTTCTTGACGCATTTTCTTAAACACCATGGCGATGTAAAGCGGCATGACTGGAATGGCTGAGCTCGCTTGGGTCACGACACTTTTGAGCACAGCAACATTCGCCGAACCACCCGTTGTCGATAATGTAGCATCAAGGGCATGGGCGGCGCGGTCTAAATCCATTTTGGCTTTACCTAAGGCGCCATGCCAATAAATAGGCCAAGTTAATTCAGTACCTATGTAACTATAAGCAACCGTCTTACAGCCATCAGCAAGCACACCCGCGGCACTTAAGGCGCTCATCCATAATTCCCAATCTTGACCGCCCATTACCGTAACAGTATCAGCAATTTCTTGCTCGGTGGCCGGTTCTACTGAGGTATCTATAATGGTATTTTTATTGGTGTCGACCGCAGTGGCATTATAGGTTTGACCAATGGGTTTGAGTGATGAACGGATCATTTCGCCAGTGTCGGGTAATTTACGTACTGGAGAAGCCAGTGAGTAAACAACCATGTCTATTTGACCTAAATCTTGCTTAATCAGTTCAATGACTTGTTGTTTTGCTTGATGGCTGAAGGCATCACCGTTGATGCTTTTTGAGTATAAGCCTTCTGCTTTGGCTAATTTGTCAAATGCAGCGGTGTTATACCATCCGGCTGTACCGGTTTTAGTTTCAGAACTGGGCTTTTCGAAAAATACCCCTATGGTGGCGGCATCACTACCAAATGCTGAAGCGATCCGAGAGGACAGGCCATACCCACTTGACGAACCGACAACCAGTACTTTTTTAGGGCCATTAGCCATTTTACCTTTGGCTTTTGTCAGTTCGATTTGTTCTTTTACGTTCGCTTCGCAGCCAACGGGATGAGCTGTGGTACAAATAAAGCCACGAATTTTAGGTTTAATAATCATATTTACGCTTCTTCCTTTAACATTGGCTCTAGGATAAATAGTTCGACGACCAAATGGCACTCATTTTTGCTAAAACGCCCTCTAAACCATAGTGGTTGGAGCAGTTTAGCGTTTTTGCATAAATTGACTTTGCTCTTTAATGAGTCGCTGAGTGTATTCATGTTGTGGTGAGGTAAATAAGGCCTCTGTGGTGGTTTTCTCAACCATATGGCCATTCTGCAGCACTATAATTTTATCACTCACATGGCGAAGAATATTGAGGTTATGTGAGACGAAAATATACGATAATCCCATCTCTTTTTGGAGTTTTAATAGCAGATTAATAATTTGAGAGCGAACAGACAAATCCAATGCTGTTAGCGCTTCATCTGCAATAATAATTTTCGGATTAAGCATTAACGCTCGTGCAACGGCGACACGCTGTTTTTGACCTTCTGAAATCATATGGGGATAAAAATCTGCGTGTTCAGGCAATAAACCCACTTTTCTTAACGTATCAATGACTAAGGCTTTACGTTCATTTGAATCTAGTTGGGTGTTAAAACGCAAGGGTTCATTTAACAAATTCCCAATCGATAACCGTGGATTAAGCGAGGTGGTTGGGTCTTGAAATATCATTCTGATCAACCGACAGCGTTGCTTTAAATTACGTTTTTCTAAGCCTGTGCCTTCAAAAAATATTTCACCGCCACTGCGTTGTTCTGCCCCCACTAATATTCGGGCGAGGGTACTCTTACCTGACCCCACAGTTCCCACGATTGCAAGGGTTTCACCGCGTTCGAGCTCAAATGAAACAGACGATAATGCCTGATAATATTGTGGTTTAAAACGCTGGTAACCGGTTAAGTATTGCTTACTTAACCCGGTGACTTTAAGCAATGGCATCGTCATCTTCTTGCTCACTTTTATAAGGGAAATGACAGGCAAAATAGCGGTTTTTAATATGTTCAAGTTTAGGCTGTTTTACACAGGTTCGCTGCGCTTCTGGGCAACGCGGGCCGAGTCGACACCCAGCAGGTAAATGTTGCAGGGATGGTGCCGATCCTTGCAGTGTGGGCAGCTTAGCTTTATGGCGCATTTTTTCGGTATGATCCGGTAAGTTTTTTAATAATGCCCGGGTGTAAGGATGATAGGGCATGGCCACCATTTCGTTAACGGGTCCTGATTCCATCACTTGACCACTGTACAGAATGGTTAAGTTATCACACCAATGCACCATGGTTTCGAGCTCATGACTGACCAATAAAATGGACACATTTTGCAGTTGATTAAGTTGTGACAATAATCTAAAAATCTGCGCTTGAGTATTAAGCTCCATAGAGTTGGTTGGCTCATCGGCAATAAGTAGTTTGGGATGATTGGCAACGGCCATTGCAATCATCACTTTTTGGCATTCGCCTTCAGACAATTCCCATGGATAGCATTTCATCAGCTGTTTGGGTTTTTTAATACCCACTTTATGCAGCCATTTTTGCGCCTTTAAATAGGTATGATGTCCGCGTCGCCAAAAGGGGATCTTCTTGTTAGGCACCATGGCTTCAATTAATTGACTGCCAATGGTTTTAACCGGGTCTAAACTACCAGAAGGGTCTTGGAAAATCATCGCTATTTCACTGCCCATTAGGCATCGACGTTGTTTGGCATTCATTTCCAATAAGTTTTTTCCATCCCACATCATACGATCGGCAATAATATTCCAGTTAGGACCCAACACCCCCAAAATCGCTTTGGCCATCAAACTGCGCCCAGAGCCTGACTCGCCAACAAGCCCATGAATTTCACCTGCGTTGATAGTTAAACTGACTTTTTCGAGCACTTTTACAATGCCCTCTGGGGTTTCTAATTCAATCGTGAGATTACGAATATCGAGTAAAGGCATAGGTTAGTTTCTTATTGGTGCAAGCGCAGAACGTAAACCATCGCCGACTAAGTTAACCGATAACACGGTAAACAAAATCGCGACACCAGGGATAGTCACGGTCCAAGGCGCTAGTAATAAATTATCAAGCCCTTGTGCGACCATGGCACCCCATTCTGGACTCGGCGCCTGAGCGCCGAGGTTTAAAAATCCGAGTGCAGCGATATCTAATATCGCCGCAGAGATTGCCATAGTAACCTGAATAATCACCACATCCCATACGTTGGGCATAATCACATACCAGAAGATCTCTACCGCATTGGCACCATCAAGTTTTGCTGCCGTCACATATTGTTTTTGTTGTTCTTCGTGGATGGCTTGATGGATAACACGGACAAATTGTGGAACCATAGCGATTCCCACGCCCCAAAACACATTGTTAAGTCCTGGCCCCATGACAGCCACCACTAATATGGCCATTAATAATGAAGGAATAGACAGTAGTGCATCCAATAAATGGCCCAAAATACTCGACTTAATACCGCGCATCATTCCTGAAAGTGAGCCGATAATAAATCCAAAAAACAGCGATACCGCCACAATGAGTAATGACATACCAAACGTCAATTGTACGCCGTGTAAGATGCGGCTAAAAATATCTCGTCCCAAATCGTCAGTACCCAGAAAGTGTTCTACTGTGCCAGCAGGATCCCATGATGGCGGTAACAGCAATACTTGCTGGTCTTGCATCTGGGCTGAATAAGGGGCAATAAACGGGGCGAAAATGGTTAAAATCAATAAAAAAATGACCGCCCACAATCCGATTACGGCGAACGGATTGGCAGAGAATGTTTGCCACATTCGCCACATTGGTGAGGCAATATGGTCTTCTTGGTAAATTTTAATTCGAGGCATACAATTCCTTTCTGCTCATCGGATTGATTGCGGTATGCAGTAAATCAATTAAAATGCTTAAGAAAATAATTAATAATGAGACAGATAAAATGCCGGCTTGAATGACGGTGTAATCGCGCTGATAAATGCCAGACACTAACCAACTGCCTACACCTGGCCACGAAAAAATCACTTCAACCACAATGCCATAGCTGGCGAACGACCCCAGCATTAAACCAATACTTTTTAATACTGGGATTAAGGCATTGGGCAATGCATGGCGGAACAAAATTTTGGCTGTGTGCAAACCTCGCGCTTTGGCAGCGCGAATATAGGTTTGATTCATTACATTTAAAATGGCTTGTCGAGTGATCCTCACCACCAAGGTAAAGGGAAGTATTGCTAAGGTAACTGCGGGTAATATTAAGTGCAGCAAGGCATCATTAAGCGCCGGAATGCGATAAGCAGAATCGGATAATAAAGTATCTATCAACATGAAGCCCGTGACAGGCTTAATTTCATAAAGCAAATTGATTTGGCCTGAAATGGGCAACCAACCTAGGTCCACCCCAAACCACATTGATAACGTTAAACCAAGCCAAAATACCGGGATAGAATAACCCGTTAAGGTGACGGCTAAAATACTACGTTGAAGCGCTTTATTATCACTTAAGGCGGCGAGCACACCCATGGGAACACCAAAGAATACGGCAATAAAACCTGAAAATAATGATAACTCAAAAGATGCTGGCAACACTGAAGCCAGTTCCGCTGAAACCTCTTGTTGCGAGTTACTGGATATTCCTAAGTTACCCGACAAACGTTGTCGTAAATAGGCAGTAAATTGCAACAATTGGTTATTTTTTAATTGATAATCTTGTTCAATTTGCTGTTGTTGTTCAATCGTTGGGTACTGAATACCCGACAACGAGTACATTTTATTAACAGGAAATAGCCCAGATGCCACAAATAGCACCGCCATCATGATGATGGATGTGGCCACAAACAGGGTTATGCGACTAAAGAGGTAACGCCACATTTATTCGTTTTCCTTTTGTGTTTGGCTTGTTCCTGCAAACGAAATGCCGCCATAAGGTCTAATTTGCATTGTGGTAATATTTTTCTTTTTTAACACCACTTTTTTAGCGTGAGCGAGTGTCACCATTGGAACCTGATCGCTGATAATCGCTTCGGCCGACTGATAAAAAGCTTTGCGTTCAGGTTGCGTCGAGACACTTTGGGCTTGGGTTAATAGGTGGTCAAAATCTTTATTACACCAGCGAGAGCGATTGTTGTTAGAGGCTAATGCTGCACAGCTTAACAGCGGGGTAAAGAAGTTGTCGGGATCGCTATTGTCTGCATTCCAGCCAATTAGCACGGAATCATAATTTGAACTGGTTAATTTCTGGGTAAATACACTCCAATCATAGCTAATGATATTGAGTTTTACTCCAATACGGGCTAAATCTGCTTGAATAAGTTGAGCGGTTTTCAATGCACTAGGATTATAAATTCGCGCCACAGGCATTGCCCATACATTGATAGACAAATTGGTTATGCCTGCTTGTTGTAATAATGTTTTGGCTTTTTCAGGGTTATATTCATTAGGCGATAAGTTTTTCGAATAAGCCCACGATGCCGGAGGCAGAACTCCAGTAGCTTCTACTGCGGTATCATTATAAACAACGTCGAGAATATTGTTTTTATCAATAGCATGCGCGAGTGCTCGTCTTACTCGAACATCATCTAATGGGGGTTTTTGGGTATTAAAAGCCCAAAATGCCACATTCAGTCCGGGTTTGGTATCGATGATAATATCATCATGTTGGTCAAGGATCGCCAATTCACCGGCTTTAGGTAAGGCTGACACGCTACAGTCGCCAGTAATTAATTTGGCAATGCGTGCGGTACTTCTTGGCGTGATATCAAACACTAATTGATCGATTTCTACTGGGGGGCCCCAATAGAAGGGATTTTTTTTAAAACGGATATATTCGTTTTTAACATATTGGCTTAGCTGAAAAGGGCCGGTGCCGACTGCGTAATAATCGATATCTTCAGGCTGGCCTTGATCTAACAACTGATAACCGTATTCCGCCGACAATACCACGGCAAAATCTGTGGCGAGATTAGATAAAAAAGAGGCATCTCTACGGACTAAGTGAAAGATAATCTGATAGTCGTTTACTTGTTCAATAGATTCAATTAGTTCAGAAAAACCAATACTTTGAAAAAATGGATAGCCGGTTCTACTCACTAAATGGTATGGGTGTAGGGAGTCGATAATACGATTAAATGAAAACAACACGTCGTCGGCATTAAAGTCTCTTGTTGGGGTAAAGTGACTCGTCTTATGAAAGCTGACATGTTGACGTAACGTAAATTGATAACTTAAGCCATCATCAGAGACTTGCCATGATGTGGCTAAGCCAGGGGTTATCTCGGCTTTTTCCTGACTATAATTCACCAATCGGTTGTAAATTTGATGTGACGTAGCATCAATAGTGGTACCAGAGGTAACGAGCTGAGGATTAAAACTCTCAGGGTTACCTTCGCTACAATATACGAGACCAGAGGGTAATTGTGCTTGTCCGCATGCAGCCAACATAACGCTGGATAGACATAAAGACATCAGCTGATACCAGCGTTTTACTATAACGGACATAGTGTAATCATATTTTATCGACTTTGAGAGGGTATTTTAACAGGGTTCATTACATTGGGGCAATGAGCATATCCAAGCTTGATTCAGGTCTTGTCGAGTAAGTTGTACTTTTTCAAAATACCGCGAAGTTGATGATAACTTAAGCTTAATAAATCAGCGGTTTTTTTCTGATTATATTGGCCTTCAGCTAATGCGCGCTGCAGTAACTCAATTTCGCTATTTTCGGTGTACTCTTTAAAGTCTATCGGAAACTCGATGCTATTTAGCACCACAGAGGTATTCGTTATTGTGCTGGGCTTTGCAGCGACGGGCTGATCAATGGGGTGCGATTGCTGTTGACGGTTTTTTATTCTGTTTACGGGGCGATAAGGCGATGCAAAAGGATCTAAAATAATATGGTCAATTTGTTGGCCATCAGTTCCTTCTCGGTACACACTGCGCTCGACTACGTTTTTCAATTCACGGATGTTTCCTGGCCAGCTGTGCATCATTAATTGCTCAATTGCCAGTGGGCTAAAACCACTGAAATACTCGAGAGCTAATTGCCTTGCCATGCCAATGGCAAAATGTTCAGCCAAAGGCATGATGTCTTCGGTTCGATGCCTTAGCGGGGGCAAGGTGATCACATCAAAAGCTAAGCGGTCAAGTAAATCAGCTCTGAATTCCCCACTCTCTGCTAGGGAAGGTAAATCTTCGTTAGCGGCACAGATAAGGCGAACATCAGATTGGACTGTTTTATTGCCGCCAACTCGTTCAAATTCCCCATACTCGATGACCCGTAATAACTTTTCTTGAATTAACCCAGACGTGTTGGCTAATTCATCTAAAAAAAGTGTGCCACCATCTGCGCGTTCAAAACGGCCTTCATGGCGACCTTTGGCGCCGGTAAATGCACCCGATTCATGGCCAAATAGCTCACTTTCAAGTAAATTTTCACTCAAGGAAGAGCAGTTGAGCTTAATAAAGCTTTGATCCCAACGAGGAGATAAGTAATGTAGTCGTTCTGCAATTAATTCTTTGCCAGTACCGCGTTCACCAATAATGAGTATGGGCTTGGCCAATGGTGCCACTTTAGACACATGTTCTAATACCTCGAGTAATGCATTCGATTGGCCGATAAGGTTTTCTTGTTGGAATTGTTTGCTCACTGTTGGCTTACTCGCAAAATTGTTAGTGAATTAGACTAATAATTGGTGAAAATCATAATAAATGGCTTGAGGACTAAAAGAAAGTAAAAGTTAAATATTTGTTTAAGTCTATGATATTAATGTATTTGAAAATGTTGGCACGCAATGTGTATTACCATTACGACACCCACATTCATTTTGAGGAACACATTATGGGAATTTTCTCTCGCTTCGCTGATATCGTTAATTCAAATATCAGCGCACTACTTGATAAAGCCGAAGATCCAGAAAAAATGGTCCGTCTTATTATTCAAGAAATGGAAGACACTCTGGTTGAAGTGCGCTCAACCTCGGCTAAAGTATTGGCCGAGAAAAAAGAGTTACTGCGCCGGATTGCTCGCGTTCAAGAGCAAGTTCAAGACTGGCAGAGTAAAGCTGAGCTAGCCTTATCCAAAGATCGAGAAGACTTAGCCAAAGCCGCGTTGACTGAAAAACAAAAGACGGTTGGTTTACTGCAAACCCTTGAAGCGGAACTACAAATGGTTGAAGAACACATTGCCCGTTTAAAAGGCGAAATCGCCCAGCTTCAAGACAAATTGAATGATGCCCGAGCTCGTCAAAAGACCATCATTATGCGTAAGCAAACTGCTACCTCACGTTTAGAAGTGAAAAAACAGCTTGATTCCGGCAAGATGGATGATGCGATGATGAAATTCGAGCAATATGAACGTCGTGTTGAAGGGCTTGAAGCGCAAGTTGAATCATACGATTTAGGTAAAAAGAATGTGTTAGCTGATGAGTTTGCCGCATTGGAAGCAGAAGATTCTGTTAACGATGAATTAGCCGCATTAAAAGCAAAAATACGTGCGAAAGCACAACCTAAATCTAAAGTGTAAATTTATTCAGAGGTGAGTTATGGATATGGATCTTCTTATTGCACCAATTATCATTTTTATGGTGGTTGTGGCACCTATCTGGTTGGTGCTTCATTATCGCAGCAAGCGACAAGTGAGCCAAGGACTCACTGAGGAAGAGTTTAATCAACTTAATGATTTGATTACTAAAGCTGAAAAGATGAGCGGTCGCATCGAAACATTAGAAGCGATTTTAGATACTGAATCACCAGAATGGAGGGCAAAGCATGAACACCGTTAATGGTCGTACTCTGTACCGCAACCCAAAAAGTGGTAAAGTAGCTGGAGTGTGTTCAGGTATCGCTGATTACTTTAATTTTGAAATCTGGTTAGTACGAGTCATCGCGGTATCGATATTTCTACTCGGCGGTTCTGGGTTTGTGTTTGTTATTTATATCACCTTATGGATGATATTAGACATTAAGCCACAAAGCCTAGAGCACAGAGAGCAGTACAAGGATATTGAAATTAAAAAGAAAGTTTGGCAAGCAGGTGAATCTGCAAAGCAAGCCTTGTTTGATGTCAATCGTCAATTTAACGGCTTAGAAACCCGTTTACGACGACTTGAGGAACACGTAACGTCAGACAACTTTGATCTTAAACGCCAAATCAATAGTCTTTAATCCTTCTAAAATGGGCGGCTACCGCCCTTGTTTTATTCAGGAGCCATCACCCACCATGAGATTTTTAGATCGTTCCTTGTTTCACGTTGCTCAAACCGCCCAATCTCTGGTTCATCGTAGTACTGATCGTCATGTTAGGTTAGCGGTCACCGGCTTGTCTGGTGCTGGTAAAACGGCTTTTATCAGCGGCTTAGTCAACCAGTTAATCCATGCTGGCAAAGGGGCGAAGCAGAATCCGTTACCCTTATGGCAAGTGGCGCGTGACGGCCGATTAATTGGCGTTCAGCGTGCCATGCAACCTGATTTAGACATTGCCAGTTTTGATTATCAAGGTGCAATGAATGCGTTAAGCTCGTCGCCTCCCTATTGGCCTGCTTCAACCAAAAACATTACCGAATTACGCTTAGCGATTAAATATCAACCTCAGCAAGGTTTGTTAGCAAAGCTAACTGATACTGCAACCATGTATGTGGATATTGTTGATTATCCTGGCGAGTGGTTGCTTGACTTACCTATGCTTAAGCAAGATTTTACCCAGTGGTGTTTGGCACAACAGGCGACGGTGACGTGCTTACAACACTCACCTTTATTTGCGGCGTTTAACCAAGCGGTAACGCAATTAGCATTAAGTCAATTAGCCGATGAACAGCAACTTAAATACATTGCCGATTTATACCAAGCCTTGTTAGTCGATTTGGTTCGACAACAAGGGTTTTATCATGCTCAACCAGGGCGTATGTTATTGCCGGGCGAATATGCAAATACCCCGTTATTGACCTTTTTCCCGTTACTCACATTAACTCCGCTCGAGCATTCTCAATTGTCGGCAAGCTCCAGTGATTCTAATTACCATGTACTTAAACGTCGTTACGAGCAATATGTATCACAGGTGGTTAAGCCTTTTTATCGTGATTACTTTTCTCGATTCGATCGCCAGCTAGTCTTAGTCGATTGTTTAAATGCTCTTAATCATGGCCAAGCGCAATTTAATGACATGGGACGGGCGCTTAACAGTATTATGGAGAGCTTTCAATTTGGCCAGTCGAGTTTAATTAAGCGTCTGTTTTCGCCCCGGATTGATAAAGTGTTATTTGCTGCCAGTCAGGTCGATAGAGTGACCCGTGATCAGCAAAGTCATGTACTGAGTTTGTTAACTGCGATGCTGGAACAAAGTCAGCATTATGCTAATTTTGAAGGCTGCGAAGTTGAAACCATGGCAATAAGTGCGATTAAATCCACTCAACACGGGATGGTTAATCTAGATGGCGTTCAACAAGAAGTGGTCAAAGGGACAGGGATGGATGGTAAGAAAGTAACTTTATATCCAGGCGATGTTCCCACATCGTTACCCAGTGCAGAATTTTGGCAACAACAAGGGTTTAATTTTGGCACTTTTCTACCGCCTAATTTGAGTCATATTCATGATCACAATCCGCAATTTGAACACATACGTCTTGATCACCTTTTAGAGTACCTATTAGGCGATAAATTAGCTTAATGGATTTATGTTGATCAATGATTTAAATAGTAATTTGAGTATTAGTTATGAATGAATCGACACAGGATTCACCGATAAAAAAATCGCAATTATTTACCGAATCAGACCTTATCGGGACTGAAAAGGTGGATTCGACAGCGCAACCTATCAAGCCCGCTACACCGTTTGAAGATATTGACTTTATTTGTGAGAAATCCTTAATAGAATTACCAGCCTCAATGGAAGACAGCATTAAACCTACAACACCCAAGCGTTGGTCACTATTGGCAAGATTATCGATTATTGGTTTGGTGTTATTCGTCATAGTTCAAACCGTGATGGGGTTAATTGACTCTCTTCAGCAAAGTCCGTGGTTATTTGGTTTTTATGCAACAGTGTTATCCATTGTTAGTGTATGGGCGATGGTGGTGACCCTTAAAGAATGGCGTAAATTAGTTAATCTTAAAAAAGTTGGCGATCATCAAGCCAAAGCTGAACGGTTGTCGCAGAGTATGCAAATGGGCGAAGCCAAACAATTTCTGGCACCAATATTAGCCCAATACCCTAATAATGAAGCCAAGCAAAACTATCTACAAGCCTGCAGCCATGAACATAATGATGCTGAAATAGTGTCATTATTTGACGATATTGTGTTGTCTGAACGTGATTTACTGGCTAAAAAACGTGTTAATCGTTTTGCTGCAGAGTCGGCATTATTATTGGCGGCCAGTCCGCTCGCCGCCCTGGATATGGCCATTATTTTATGGCGTAATCAAAAAATGATTAATGAAGTCGCTGATATTTATGCGCTTGAGTTAGGTTATTGGAGTCGAATAAAGCTTATTCGTAGCATTGTGATTAATCTCATCTATGCTGGCAGCACCGAAGTGATCACTGATTTGGGCACCCAATTATTATCGGTTGAAATGACCGGTAGAATATCGACTCGAATTGCACAGGGGCTCGGTGGCGGCTTACTTACCGCAAGACTCGGTTATCAAGCTATGAGCTTGTGTCGCCCGGTTGCATTTAATAAACACAATAAGCCTAAACTATCCCACGTCCATCAACATTTGCTGGGTGAATTAAAGCAGTTTACCTCGTCAATGATGTCTAAAAGTAAACCGAAACAAACTCAGCCAGTTGATGATAATGAATAAAGTGGCAATTTTTTTTGTGCAATCAGCATTTATTGACTACATTTAGTTTTCGATTCGGAAACCCTGTAGCATTCTGAATCTTTCGAGCTTGGTAATGGAGAAGGACGCATACCAGCAAACTAAGGAAGCAAAGGAGAGTTTAATGAAATCATCATTGACATTAACTGCATTATTGACGGGCTTATGCTGTTTGTTAAGCAGTCATTCATTCGCCGCTGAGACGGCAAAGACAATGGCAGAACCCACACAAAAAGTCACACAATCGATTGATAAAAAATCAACGGCTATGCAAAAAATCAATATTAATAGTGCCAGTGTTGAAGAATTACAAGCACTTAAAGGTATTGGTCAAGCGAAAGCCAAAGCGATTGTTGATTATCGAACCAAAAATGGCAAATTTACCGATTTGCAGCAGTTAACCATGGTGAGTGGTGTTGGCGAGAAACTAGTGAGCCAGAACAGTGGCCATATAAGTTTTTAAGCAGTACAGCGTATAAAAATAAAACGGAAGCGAATGCTTCCGTTTTTTATATCTGTGGTCCGCATTGTTATTGGCTTATTAGCATAACTTTTAACTTTAACTTTGATATGTAAATAGATTTATTGCATTGGTAGCGCACCCACGTCATCGATGTTTTTTTAGACGAATTAGCGAGCGTTTTTATAGCGTTATCGTACCGAGCCCACTGATCACAACCTTTTTTTTTTGATTAAAGACATCAATGTCAGGGAAAAAACATCACATTCTCAACCGTTGCAATGTGATGATCCATCTTCAGATTGATCTCCTCACCTTATAACATGACATTACTGTGCGTTTAATGCTTGGCCATTGGTGTCGATAGACTCGTTGCCCATCAAAAATAAATAAGTAGGCATAATTTGTGCTGCTGTTTTTAGTGTTTGTGGATCTTCAGCAGGATAAGCCTTTGCCCGCATTTCTGTGCGAGTTGCGCCGGGATTAATACTATTAACCCGCACTGAACTATTGTCACATTCATCTGCTAATACTTGCATCATGCCTTCGGTGGCAAATTTAGAAAAGGCATAAGGGCCCCAATAAGCACGGCCTTTGCGACCGACACTGCTTGAGGTGAAGATGATTGAAGCCTGTTCAGCCTTACGCATAATCGGTAATAACGACTTTGTCATAATAGCTTGAGCTGTCACATTCACCTTTAAAATAGTTTCAAGCGACGTTAAGTCAATATGTTCGAACGGACTCAGCGCCCCGAGTTCAGATGCGTTATGCAATAAACCATCTAAATGACCGAACTGTTCACTAATGGTATCGGCCATATCGATATAATTTTGCTCAGTGGCACCTCTCATATCTAAAGGCACTATCGCTGGTGTTGGATAGCCAGCATGTACAATTTCGTCGTAGACCTTTTCGAGTTTTTTAACCGTCTTACCGAGTAATATTACGGTTGCACCGTATTTGGCAAACTCAATAGATGCTGCACGACCAATACCGGCTCCAGCACCGGTAATTAAAATTATTTTGTTATTGAGTAAATCTTTTCTAGCTTGATATTCCAACATGATTGATTCATTCCTCTAAGCGCAATTGCCCGTCAAATCTAGTACTGAATAAAAAATAAACGCTCGTTTGAAACAAATGATTAATAATTGTAAGTAAATAGGTTATTTGTATGTGACAAACTTGTAGCTAACTCAATAATTATGCGTTAACTTGAGAATAGTTAAGGACTAACATAAGTCCTTATGGTCGCATGATAGGACTATTGTGACCAACTCTTGGGGAAAACAAAATTATTAAAATAAGATTTGGGGAAAAAAGATGAAAAGACTCATTTTGGGTGTTGCAATAACATCTGCTCTTAGCTTGACGGCATGTGATGGCGATAGCTTTAACGAAGCAAAGGCTAACGCTGAGCCGCTGGTGCCTGTTTCACATATGCAGTTTGATCCTGCTAATAGCAAACTACCATTACCAAACGATTTACTTTTTAGTGGCACAACCGATGGCACATTAAATATACCCGGTGAAGATGGCGTTGATTATGTTAATCCTCAACTGGCATTAGGTGCACTCGACGGCTGGTCAACTAGCTCGCCTATTTCGGTTACTGTTGAGCTTGCCAATGATCTACAGGGTGATCCATTAACCTTAGATGCCGCCTCTGTGTTTCAAGCCGGTGCAGTGCGCATGTTTGAAGCAACGGTGGGCGGGGCGTTATCAAGTGATGCAGAATGTCAATCGGCACCTTCTGTATCAGCGTGTAAAGTCGGTGAAGAGCTTCAGTTTGGCGTTGACTTTGTTGCTAAAGCTTCGGGTAATAAAGTCGTTATCGTGCCAATAAAGCCTTTAAAGGCTGGCCAATCTTATATCTATGTGACCACAGATCTTATTCAAGACTCGTTAGGTCGTGGTATTGCGCCCTCAACCACATATGGTCTGTTGAAGTTAGATTTTGAAACGCAGCAACTTGAAACTGAACAACAAAAAATGCTGCAATATTTAGTCAATAGCTATGAGAAAGGCGTTGCTGAAACACATGGTGTTGACCCTGAATCGATTAGCTTTGCGGGGTTATTTACCACTCAATCTGTCGCTGATGTTTATGAAACCACTAAATTACTGATGGCTTCTAATCCGGCTTATACACCATCATTTGTGCAAGCACCAACGTTTACCGGACTCACGGTAGCTCACGTCACTTACGGAGTCCTCAAGCTATCTGAAATCGCGGACTTACCGCCTGCAAAGCGTGCCGCCTATTTTGTCGCCGATATGGCCGATCTTTACACTGCAAAAATTAAACTGCCTATTTACGGTGATTGTTCATCATCAACGTGTGAGATTCCTGTGATCGATGGTGCACCCACAGCACCCAATGGTCGCTGGTTTGCTCAAGGTGACAGCCCAGTATCGGTATTGCTAGCTTTACAGGCTGGTACATTAAGCCAAGCTAACTTTTTTGCCCAAGCATCTCTTAACGGTGTTGACCCTCAAGCTGCATTAAGCAATCCTGCATTGCTGGCAGGTAAACAGTGGCAACTTGATGATGGTACGGCGGCAGATAAAACCAAACATTTAACCAAGTTTAATCCTATTCCGGCCATTAAAGGTTATGAAACTGTTTCAGTTCAAATTACCTTACCCAATGCTGCATATGCTGCTACACAGGGCAGCAATTTTGTTAGACCAGCAAGCGGTTGGCCAACAACCATTGCGCTGCATGGTCTAGGCGGCGGTAAAGAAATGGCGCTTGCTTATGCCGGCACTTACGCTGCTGCGGGTGTCGCCACCATCGCGATAGATATGCCATTACACGGTGCCCGCTCATTTGATTTAGATAAAGACGGCATTTATGAAATATCTGCTACCGATCCTTCATTTGGTCCAGTAGTGGGCACGCCTGATGCGTTTACCAATGGTAATCCATTAGTGTTTGTGAATATTTCAAGCACCTTGACCGTGCGTGATAATTTCCGTCAAGCAACCCTAGACAATTTAGGCCTGCGGTTATTATTGACTGGAATGGCGCAACAACTCGCTGCGGCAGATCAACCTCAAGTATTCGACGTGTCTAACATCAGTGCCCAAGGCCTGAGTTTAGGCGGCATTGTGGGCACTACATTCGCTACTTATGCGAGTTCAGGATTAGTTAATCCGGCGACCGGCGATGCTTTACCCAATGCCTATGCTATTAATGCGGCGTCGTTAGTGGCGCCTGCTGGTGGTTTAGCTGGGGCATTTGCGGGTTCTGCGGCGTTTGGACCCGTGTTGTTTAGTAACATTACCGCGTCTAGCACCTTTATCGATCTTGTGACGGCTGCCAATACTGCAGGTTATGCGCCTGACAGCCCAGAATATGCGGCAGTGGTCGATGCTGTTTATGCTGAGTTTCTGCCAACATTTGCCTTTGCAGTACAAACGGCTGTTGATTCAGCTGATCCGATAAACCATGGCGAGACATTAGCGGCTAGCGGTTTACCCGTGCATTTGATTGAAGTTGTGGGTGATGGCGCCGGTAACTTAGGTGACCAAACCTTACCCAACAGTGTTGAAGGCTTCCCATTATCAGGCACTGAGCCGTTAATTACGTCTTTAGGTCTAGGTTGTGTTGATACCACTACGCCGGGTTCTGGTGCGGTGCGCTTCTCTAAAGGCCATCACAGTTCGATTGTGAGTCCTAGTGAAGTTGATGGCGTAACCGACGGTATGGCAGCCGCCGCGACCGTTGAAATGCAGTCTCAAGTAGCGGGTTATGCAAAAACAGCGGGATTAGGACAAGCGACGATTGTTGTGAGTAACAGCGATGTGATCCAAAGCTGTAACTAATGCTGGCTAATTAATGTTGATTAATTAGTCAACATTATCTTAAAAAACTCAGCAATTAGCTGGGTTTTTTATTGTTTATTTTTACATGATTACTGTTAAAATACTGCGAGATAGTTATCCCTGTATGGAGCGAGTTTTGGAATTTTTATATGAATACGGCCTGTTTTTTGCAAAAGCGGCAACGATTGTTATCGCTATTTTAGCGGTAGTGGTATTAGTGCTGGCAACGAGCATGAAAAATAAATCTGATAAAGGTGAGTTAAGGCTGACTGATATTTCAGATGAGTTTAGGCAGCTTAAGCATCAATTAAAGGAAGAGTTACTGTCTAAAAAGCAATTTAAAGCCTATAAAAAGCAAGTGAAAGCAGACGAAAAAGCCGCCGAAAAACAAAATTTAACCAAAGGTAAAGTTTTTGTTATTGATTTTAAAGGCAGCATTGATGCACATGAAGTCGCCTCATTACGTGAAGAAGTGACGGCTATTATAACCATTGCAGATAAAGATGACCAAGTGTTGGTGAATGTCGAAAGTGGTGGCGGAATGGTACATGGGTATGGTTTAGCATCAAGCCAGTTAGATCGTCTGCGTCAAGCAAATATCTCGTTATCGATTTGCGTTGATAAAGTGGCCGCGAGTGGGGGTTATATGATGGCGTGTGTGGCAAATAAAGTGTATGCCGCTCCGTTTGCGATTGTGGGATCAATTGGCGTTATCGCTCAAATACCCAATTTTAATCGTTTGCTTAAAAATCATGACATTGATTATGAGCAGCACACCGCTGGAAACTTTAAACGTACGTTAACGGTATTTGGCGAAAATACCGATGAAGGCCGTGCTAAGTTTCAGCAAGAGTTGGAAGATACTCATGTGCTATTTAAGCAATTTGTTAGCCGTTATCGTCCCGATATGGATATTGCCAAAGTGGCAACAGGCGAACATTGGTATGGTCAACAAGCGATTGAACTAGGACTTATTGATGCGGTTTCTACCAGCGATGATGTTATGATAGATCTAGTTAATACCCATCAAGTGATCAAGATTCAGTATCAAATGAAGAAAAAACTAGCTGATAAAATAGCCCATGGTGTCTCACTATCGGTGAACACTATGATGAATCGCTTAGCTGAGCGTAATCAATCGGTGTAATGCAGTAAGATAATGGCATTGATTAAAAAAACGACAGCCAAGGCTGTCGTTTTTAATCGGGTAAAACCTAAATATCATTAGGCCTTATAACTGATATGTTGATGGAAACGTAAAATAACATCCGCATGTTCTTTATCGATATCTAACGCTTGGGTAAATAGACGCAAAGCCTCTTCTACTTGGTTCATAAAGCGACCATAACCTTCATCGGTTTCATCACTTTTACCCGCAACAATGACAAACCGGAGTGCGTCGACCAGTTTATGGCCATCCCAATGGCAAATCGGATCAGGTGATGCAGCATTAGGGTCAAATCCGATCATCTGAAATTCGTTTGTACTGGTTAATTGCTCATACTTACTGTTACGCACCAGGGGTAATTTACCATTGGCGACAACGGCAACACGATTCAGTTGTTTACTTTTTGTCGCGGCGATAAATTTGTCGCATATATGTTGATAAATACTTGAAAAATCAGTGGTATCATGGGCAACTAATTGTTTTTTTATGCGACGGCCGACCGGAATGTTAATCGTGACATAATTGAGCGTGCTGACATCTTCTGGTAGTTCACAATGACGGCGGTGATAACGGCTGTCGACTGCACGTAATTTATAACCGTAGCTTTCTTTGAGTCCCTTGGCTTTGGCAAAAAAGTCATAAGAAATATGCTGGTGGTCTCGGATCTTAATGGGCACATCTTTGACAGGTAATAAAGGTTTTAATTCGGCGATAAATTTTTGTACATGGGAGTGGAATTCAGCCGAATGACTGCGAAGATCATTGCCAGTAGCTAAAAATACAATCCGCAGTTTTCGGGCTCTAAAGCCTGGAGTACTGTGTAAACGATTGGCTTCATGCTGGGCTGGATTATAGAAAAAACGTAACTGTTCGTCTGTGGATAAACAGTAAGCTTCACTGTGGAAGCGAACCATAGGCAGCTTGTCGGTGGTGACAACGTGAACATTGTACAATTGTTGTTTTTCGGCTAACTGATAAACCAGTTTACAAAACTCATCGTAACAATGTTCTAAATCACTGTATGCATTAAGATATTCATCGGTTAATGGGAAACCAATGGTAATGTATTGATTCTTACGTGTTGCGGTGGGTAAGTATACTTTTTTTTGACGACTGACGGACATATTATTTCCTTATTGCCATAGTTGTAGTCATAGTTGTTATTATCGTTGTTGTTACCGTTACCGTTACCGTTGTTGTCTAACGTAATTGAACCGTTGTTGTGACAGTAATTGTTATCGTAATTGTCTAACGTAATTGTCTAACGTTTATCACGATGTAATGTACTTGCTAAGTCGCTATTCTATACATGGAGGCTTAAATTAAAATGACTTTCGATCACTTTATTAAAAAAATTTTAACATGTTAACCGGAAGGCAAACAAACTAAATTATTTAGTCGCTAACGCCTGAGTGATCCAAGGTAACATCCACTGCGTAATCATCGCTTGAGCCTGTTCATTAGGATGAATTCCGTCGCGTTGCATCAGTGTTTTATCGGTGGCGATATCTTGCATAAAAAATGGTATCAGTTTAATCGCGTATTCTTCGGCTAACTGGTGGTAAGCCTGAGTAAAAGAGCTGGCATATCGGGGACCGTAATTCGGTGGCACCATGATTTCAGTCAGTAAAACTTTGGCTCCATGCTGCTGAGATAGATCAATGATTTTTGTAAGATTTGATTTCAATTTATCGGGGGGGAAACCGCGCAATCCATCATTGCCTCCCAACTCAATCACAATCAAGTCGGGTTGGCTTGAGGCGAGTAAACTCGGGAGTCTACGTAATCCACCCGCCGTGGTTTCACCACTTACCGAACCATTGATAATATGGTTTTTGGGCAGTTGATTGCGGAGTAATTGTACCCAGCCTTGGTCTTCTGTCATGCCATAGCCAGCACTTAAACTATCACCTAATATCAAAATCGTGGCAGCATAGGTGGGTGCGCACATCATTATCACTAAAAGCATGCTAGTAAGTACGCGTTTAAGTGACGAATATAAGAAGGATTGTATGTCTAATAATATCGATCGAAATACCAGTGCCATTACTGTAACTAACCTCAATAAAACTGTCGTGACCCAAGAGGGAGAGTTGACTATCCTCAACGGCATTAATATAGAAGTCAAGCAAGGAGACAGTATAGCCATTTTGGGACCATCAGGTTCAGGTAAGTCGACACTATTGGGATTACTTGCGGCGTTAGATACGCCTACCTCCGGTGAAATTGTGTTAGATGGCGTAGCATTATCAGGCTTAAATGAAGAGCAAAAAGCTGCGCTACGTAAACAAAAAGTCAGTTTTATCTTTCAGTCATTTATGTTGGTCGATACGTTAACGGCCCTAGAAAACGTGATGTTACCTGCTGAGCTTGCTGGGGTGAAAGATGCCAACCAAAAAGCTCAATCGATGCTCGACCGAGTCGGTTTATCTCATCGATTAAATCATTTACCCAAACAATTGTCCGGTGGGGAGCAGCAACGTGTCGCCATCGCACGGGCGTTTATTTGTGAACCCAAAGTCCTGTTTGCTGATGAACCGACAGGTAATTTAGACAGTGTTAACGGTGAAAAAATCGCTGATATGTTATTTGCCCTCAATCAAGAGAGTGATACCACGCTTGTGCTGGTGACCCATGATTTACATTTGGCCAAACGTTGTGCTCGGCAATTAGTGATGGAAAATGGTCATTTGTCAGAACCCTATTTAGATACCAGTGTGACCGAACATAAGCATTCACAGCCTTTAGCGGAGGTTAATTAATGGAATGGCAAATTGCGTGGCGATTGTTTAAACGAGAACTGGCTCAAGGTCAATTAATGCTTATTGTATTGGCCATTACGTTAGCTGTGTTATCAGTAACGGGCCTTGCGCGGGTGAGTGAGCGTTTACAAGTGGCGATTAATGGCGAAGCGGCTAACTTTATTGCCGCCGATCGTATTATTGATTCGCCGGTTGAACTTGACCCACAATTGCTGACACTTGCAGATAAAATCGGGCTGGCTCACGTCACTAATATGCAATTTAACTCGATGGTATATGCGGGTGATAAGTTTCAGTTGGTAACCGTCAAAGCCGTGGGTGATGGCTATCCATTAAAAGGCGAGATAGCACTCAATAGTGGCGTGACTCATGCGTTACCCAAACCCGGACAAGCTTGGTATGAAAATCGACTCGGCGGCTTGCTTGATTACCCTCAGTCGGTGGAATTAGGCAATAGTGAGTTGTCACTCACAGAAGAAATTAGTCGTTTACCTGATGCAGGTTTTAATCCTTTTGCCTCCTCGCCGGTGTTACTTATCCGTTTAGATGATGTGGCGGCAACAGGCATTATCCAACCGGGCAGCAGGGTGACTTATTTATACCAATTTACCGGTAATGCTGAACAACTAGTGGCGTTTGAACAACAAGCCAAACCGCTACTGAATAACAGCCAGCGCTGGGTGGATGTGCAATCGGGAGATTCTCCTATTGCGTCAGCGGTGCAGCGTGCCGAACGATTTTTGCTTTTGGCCAGTTTACTCGGCATTGCTTTAGCGTGTGCAGCGATTGGCATTGCCGCGCAGCGGTATTGTCAACGTCATTATGATGTAGTGGCCATGCTAAAAACCTTTGGTGCCTCGGGTAAACAAATTCGGGTATTATTTGGACTGCATTTGTCGTTAGTAACACTACTGGGTATTGTCCTTGGTTTGCTGGGCGGGGTATTGCTCGACCTTGGGATCACGGCATTTTTACCGGCCGAAATCGCCGCTTACTCCCCCCCGTATTTCCGCCCCATATTATTAGGGGTTAGCACGGGATTGATCAGTGCCTTTATGTTTTCGGCGTATCCATTAATGCGATTATTGGCGATCCCGCCGTTACGAGTGTTGCAACATCAATTAGAAGGCTTGCAGCTGGGAATGTGGTTGCACCTCTTATTAAGTTTGGTTGCAATGGCATTGCTGGGTTATTTATATTCAAGAAGTTTAGCGTTAACGATGACAGTGGTACTCACTGTGATGTTGTTGGGCGTCTTATTGAGCGTGCTGGGGTTTGTGATGATCCGCTTGGGTCATGGCATTGGCATGAAAACCACCAATCCTTTTCAATTGGCTTTAGCAGGACTTCGGCGCCGTTCGCGTCAAAATGCAGTGCAGTTAGTGGGTTTTAGCAGTGCACTGGTATTGTTATTAACCATATTAGCGTTGCGCCAAGATTTACTCAATGAATGGCAGAAACAGTTACCCGAAAATGCTCCCAATTACTTTCTAGTCAATATTGCGCCAGAAGATGCTAAACCGCTTAATGACTTTTTAACCCTTAATCATATTAAGGCCACGGATATTTATCCTGTGGTACGTGGACGACTAACTCACATTAACGACGAGGAATTGATTTCAGGTAAGCAGGCCGAGGAGGGGGTTGAAGGACGAGTGGGTATTTCACGTGAACTTAATTTGACCTACCGTGAAACCCTACCAGCGAATAACGCCATACTCGAAGGGGCATTTAACCTCGCTGACGATGATGTGTCGGTCGAGTCTGGTGTGGCAGAGCGGCTAGGGATCGTCATGGGAGATAAACTCACTTACCTCATCAATAATCAATCTTTTTCGGTTAAGGTTGCCAGTATCAGGCAAGTTCATTGGGAAACCCTGCAGCCCAATTTCTACATGATTTTCACCCCTGAAGCACTCGCGTCGTTTGCTTATACCTCCATGGCCAGCTTTCATCTCAATGATGTGCAATTGGCGGCTGATGGCAGTCTACTGAGTGAAGATCAAGTGGTGCTGCAGTTAATTCAACAATTTCCCACGGTGTCGATTCTCGATGTCGGGGCTATGGTGGGACAATTACGCCAAATTATTGAGCAAGTATCATTGTCCTTGTCTTTGGTGTTGGCATTAGTGTTACTGGCCAGTGCTTTAGTGCTGATAGCACAAACCGAGGCTGGCATGGCGACGCGGCAACGCGAATTAGCTGTGTTGCGCACCTTTGGCGCCTCTGGCTGGCTGCTGCGCGCCTCAACGGGATTCGAGTTTGCTATACTCGGTGCCATTGCTGGGTTATTGGCGGTGATTGTGGCCGAGTTTGCCTTGTACATGTTAAAAACCCAAGTGTTTGAGTTGGTGGTTTATATGCATTGGCCATGGTGGGGGTTAGCCCCTGTTGCGGGGGCGGTAATCGTGTCGACATTAGGCGTTTGGCGCTGTCGGCAATTGCTTAATATGTCCTGCAGCGACATGCTAAAAGCAGGTTAGTTGGCCCACAAAAGGAGATGATGATTTATCTCCTTTTTATTCTGTTTAACGGATTATTTTTTTGTTGGGGTTGGTGTTGTGAAGGACAATCCCCTCTATCAATACCTGCCGGAGGTCATTTAAGGTGATTGGTTTTAGGGCCACTGGCAGGTGCTTGCCATATCGTAACGTTATTAAGTTTAAGCGATAGGCACATCAGTTTAATTACATTGACTCGTTTAAATCATATTGGTGGTTAATAGCTTCGAATTGGGTGCGCCTTCTCAAGCCATGTCAATCATTGTTGCGGTCTCTTAAGCTGATAGCATTGCGGATCAGGGCTTTATTGGTTTGCAGACTTATATGCTAGCCGATTTATACGTTAGCCGTCTTATACGTTAGCCAACTTAATGTAGATTAGTGGCTTAGGAAAAATGTGCTCCAGTCGATTAGCCTAACCAAATTGTTTTATTCACTGTGGAAATCTTGATGCGTCTTGATCGATTTGTTTGTAAAAGTACTGAGTTATCTAAACATGATGCAGTGCAGCTTATCCATCAGGGTAATGTGTCTGTTAATGGTATGGTTGTGGATAATGAAGCGGTTCAGATCCATGAAAACAATGACATTATCCTAAACGGTCAACAACTTGTTGCCCGACCTTTTCGTTATCTGTTAATCAATAAACCTAGCAACACTTTATGCTCCAATGCTGATGGCGTGTATCCATCATTATTTTCGTTATTGAAGATGGCGCGATTGTCAGAGCTGCATATCGCAGGACGCTTAGATGCCGATACCACCGGCTTAGTGCTGATCACAGATGACGGCCGTTGGACCTTTAATATCACATCACCCGCCAAGCAGTGTTGCAAAGTGTATCGGGTCACATTAGCCAAACCGCTAGGTGATGATGTTGCGAAGCGTTTTCAGCAGGGAATTTCATTGCAAGGAGAGCCAAGGCTTACGTTACCGGCGCAGTTGCACGTCATCACACCATCAGAGGTTTTACTGACCTTAACTGAAGGCAAGTTTCATCAAGTTAAGCGAATGTTTGCCGCAGTAGGCAATAAAGTGCTATCGCTGCATCGAGAAAGCATTGGGGCGATTAATCTTGATGTCGGCTTAGGGCAATGGCGTTATTTGACCGCAGTGGAAATCAGCTCATTTGGCGATGAATGTCTCTTTAGTGATGTTGCGCCTCAGGCAGATAATCGCTGAGACGCCTTATCGATAAGTTAACTGAAGCTGACTTCAAATTATTAGCTTAATGAAAAGCACCATTGGCATAAGTTAACTCATCACTGTGGCGTAAATTTCTAACAAATTATCAAATGGGTCTTCCATGTCGATCATGCGGTATGGCTTTTCACCCGGGTAGTAATAACGTGGTGTTTTCATGCGTTTTTTACCGCCAGCGGCGACAATTTTTTCTACTAATTGTTCAAGATTTGGATCTTGAACACTGAAGTGGAAATGCCGTTTTCCAGTATTCAACGTTATCTTGGGGATTTTCTTGATTGATAAATTGGTATAATTCCACATCGATACTATCACCCGCTGACAGGTGATCAATCCGAAATGAGGCCCAAGCTTCACCAAATACGTTGCTACACATGGCACCAATAGGGCTGTCTTCCTCGACAATTTTAGTTGGCGCCATGATCAACTACTAACCTAAAGCTAACCTAAAACCAACCTAAAACTAGCCTAATACTTAGGTATAAAACGTAACGGCAGCGCCTAAATCCGCATCTGAAATGTCAATATGTGAAAAATTACCTGGATATGTATTACTCATTTTAACCTCTTAACACCCTTGTCGCGTGTGGTCATCTTGCTCGTTTACCGAGTCGATGACGCTAGTCTATGAGGTTATGACATGATTATAAAATCATTAAAATTATTAAAAATACTCAAACAGATAATTTTTTGTTATCATTATTTATGTTCAATCTTGCTACCAATCTTGCTATCAATAGTTGTGCTAATCCAAGGTTACTGGCGATGATAGTGCTCCGTACTGTTAACCCTGTGCCATTAACACAATGCAGTTAAAACAGTGTCGTTAACTCACAACCAAGCTAGCATTGGCAACAAGGGTGTTGATTGCCGATAGCAATGAGGCATTGGATAAAATAGAGGCTCGTTATGTTAAATCAACAATGGTTAACCACCTTCATTAAACTCGTCGAAGTCGGGCATTTTACCCACACCGCTGAGCAGCTTTTTATGACCCAACCCGGTGTCAGCCAGCACATTAAAAAGCTCGAAGTGCAAGTGGGTGTTGATTTGCTGATCCGAATAGGTAAACGTTTTGAGCTAACCGAGGCGGGGATTATTTTATATCAACAAGCATTGGGTTGGCAGCAACAACAGCGGCAAGTTTTGTCACAATTAGCGGTGGATGATGAGCACATTGGCGAGTGTCGTTTAGCCTGTTCTGGGGCCATGGCCTTGTTGTTATATCCGCACCTTATTGACTACCAATTACCGCATAAACAATTACAAATCTCACTGGAAGCGGCGCCCAATCACCGCATCATAGATAGTGTAATGGCCAATACTATTGATGTCGGCATTATCACGCAACCGAGTAATATGGACGAGTTGGTTGTCACCCCATTAGCCACACAAGCATTGTGTCTGGTATTGCCTCAGTCGTGCTCATATCAATCGGTTAGCTTTGAACAGTTAATGGCGCTTGGCATGGTCAGCCACCCAGATGCGATGCATTATTGGTCACAAATAACCCAGCAGTATTTCAGCGATAAACAGGCGTTAGCGGTGCAGGTGCCAGTTCGAAGTTACGTCAATCAATTGAACCAAATCCTTGTGCCTGTGGCCAAAGGGTTAGCTTTTGCTGTACTGCCAAAATTTGCGGTAGATAATTTTGCTCAACCAGAGTCGATCAAAATTGCATCTTTTGCCACTGAACAAGCAGACAATGTGGTGGTTAGTGAACCGTTATTCATTATTTATAAAAAGCATCGACCCCTTGCTCGACGTTATGGGCCGATCCTCGACAAAATCAAACAATGGGTGTAACCATTATAATAAAGTCACTCGTTGATCACTTGTTGTAATGCACTATTAATGTCGCTGTATTGAAACTCAAAACCTGCAGCTAAAGTGCGTTTTGGTAATACAAATTGACCTGTGATCAGTAATTCTGACATTTCTCCCATTGCCAGTCTTAAGGCTAACGGTGGGGTCGTTATCTTGGCGGGACGATTTAACACTTGGCCTAACGCTGTGGCAAATTTGGCATTGCTAATCGGCTGTGGTGCCGTCGCGTTAAAGATCCCTTGTAAACTAGGATTACTCAGTAGATAACTAAATAGTCCAATCAAATCATTGATATGGATCCAGCTCATACCTTGTTCGCCAGTGCCTATAGGACCGCCTAACCCCAGCCTGAATGGGGGTAACATTTTGGCCAACGCGCCGCCATTTTTACCGAGCACAATACCAATACGAGTGATGCATACCCGGGTATGTTGTGATTGAGCTTGAAGGGCAAGGCTTTCCCATTTTTGACAAATATCATGACAAAATTCAGGATGAAAGCCACTGGTTTCATCCACAGGTGTTTGGTCTTGTCGGCCATAGTAACCAATGGCTGAGCCGCTGATAAACGTATGGGGTGGCGTGGTGCTTTTTTGGATAAGCTGAGTTAAGGCTGCTGTGATGTCCCAACGACTGTCGCATATGAGTTTTTTCTGTTTGTTGCTCCAACGCTTGTTGACTATCGGTTCGCCCGCAAGGTTGATCACCGCATCAATGTCGTTAAGGTGTGATTTGTCTGCAAGGGTTTGCCAGTATTGATGATGGCTGCCAAGATTACTTTTGCCGTTATTAACATTTCGCGTCAATATGATCAGCTGGTGGTCGCCAAGCGATTTCACTAATTGTCTGCCAATAAATCCTGTTGCACCAGTGATTAATATTCTCATGTGAATTCCCCTTGACTCAATGTAGCGATATACGATGGTAACCTAAAAAAATGATCACAAATTCTGCAGGTAACATGTCTAGTTACTGCGGTTTTTGGTAACATAATTCCATCGACACTGAGTCGGCAAAGCGCAGTGCGTGGGGTTTATCAATTTCAACACTGGCAAATTCAACCCAATCATGTTCACTGGCAATAGAGAGGGTTTGATAGGTTAAGTTTTCTAATAAAGAAAATCGATTATTCTCAATGAGCGCAATGATTTTTTTGGTAATGGTGCGATAATTTAATGCATCTGCGACCTTGTTACTGTTGCGGGCTTTATCGGCACGATAATGGATCACCACGTTGATGATGACATCCTGTTGATTATTGATTTCTTCTTCTTTGATACCAATAAAAGTACGTAAACGTAAGTTTTTAATGCGTATAATGGCCGTTTCTGGTTTCATATGATGCAGCAGGTTCCTGAAAGTGGTTGTATGCCAATATTGCCCTCAGCTGAATTGAATAGCGCCATCAACTGAATCTGAATAGACTATAAATTTTAACTTAGTTTGCAATATGTTACTGAGTTTAGCTTAGCATATAGAATTATTTAAATAAGTAATAATAAGGATTTTTCACCCTATGAAAGGAATACAACAATCCACCATGGCCTTACGCAGTTTTGTGGTAATGGCTTGCGTAGTGATTATTCTAGCGGGAATTAAAACGGCCAGCCCAATTGTCGTGCCTTTTGTATTATCTGCATTTTTAGCGATGATTTGTAATCCTGCCATTGTGTTGATGTCGCGGTTTCGTATTCCTAAATGGTTGTCGATCATCTTATTAATGGGGGTTATTGTGTTAATGGGACTGTGGCTGGCCAGTTTAGTGGGCAGCTCAGTCAATGAATTTTCCCAACAAATGCCCCTGTATCGTGAGCAATTAATTGAACAATTTGCTTGGATCCTTGAAAAACTGCAAAGCTTTAATATTCAGATATCTAAGCAAAAAGTGCTCAACTACTTTGATCCAGGTATGGCGTTATCCATGACCACCAACATGCTCTCTGGGGTCGGTAATGTCATGGCTAACTTATTCCTGATCATCCTGACCATAGTGTTCATGCTATTTGAAGCGCAAGCTATGCCTAAAAAATTCCATTTAGCGTTAGATGACCCCGATATGCGGCTTCAGCAAATCGAGAAGTTTTTACATTCGGTTAATCAATATATGGTGATTAAAACTTTAGTCAGTATAGCGACAGCGGTGGTGATAGGCATCGGCTTAACTCTTATTGGGGTCGATTATGCGGTGTTGTGGGCGGTGGTGGCCCTCTTGTTTAACTACATACCCAATATTGGTTCTATGATTGCAGCCATTCCGGCAGTGTTATTAGCCTTTATCCAAATGGGCCCCGGCGCGGCTGGCATAACAACTTTACTGTACGTTGGCACCAATATGGTCATGGGCAATATGGTTGAGCCGCGCTTTATGGGTCGCGGTCTAGGTCTGTCGACCTTAGTGGTCTTTTTATCATTAATTTTTTGGGGTTGGTTGCTTGGCTCTGTGGGCATGTTGCTGTCAGTGCCATTAACCATGATTGTTAAAATTGGTCTAGAGTCGAGTCAATCAGGGGGCTGGCTGGCTATTTTATTGTCTGATGACATTGACGAATCCCTCACAGAACCCCAGCAAAGTATTTCGATGGAATCGGATACCACAAGCGATAGCGGCGCTAATAATGACGCTGAGATAGATGCGACCGAACACCGTGAGTCTTAAATACTGTTAACTATGATGTTTTTATTAACGGTATAAATTAAAAAGTCATTGAAAGAGAAAGTATGAAACGTTTTTTACACGTACTACCCAGTTTGACCCTAGGTTTTGATGTTGATCGATTATTTCATGGCCGCGGTGGCTTATATGTTGGCGATGAGCATTTATGCTTAGATTGGTACCAGCCAGTGCTGTTGCTCACGAGCTTTAAGATGCTTGAGGACGCTCAACGCGATTTATTAGTGGCCGCGATTGTATCTTTTTGGCAGCAACAAGGTCTCAATGAACCGCTGAATTTAGTTTATCAATATCGCCACGGTGGCCAAACCTTCAGTGAATTGTTGTATGGCGACGTGCCTGAACATCACGTGGTCACAGAAAATGGCGCACAGTTTTTGGTCCATCTATTACGGGGACAAAACCACGGTTTGTTTTTAGATATGGCCAACGGTCGCGCCTGGGTAAAACGACATGCTAAGCATAAAAAAGTGCTTAATCTATTTGCCTATACTTGTGGTTTTTCGGTGGCGGCCTTGCAAGGTGGCGCGAATGAAGTGGTTAACATGGACATGAGTAAAGGTGCATTGAGCATAGGTAAGCAAAACCATGTCTTAAATGATTTATCTGCTGGGGCGCGCTATTTTGGCCATGATATTTTTAAATCTTGGGGTAAGTTAACCAAGCTTGGACCCTATGATTTGATTGTGGCCGATCCACCGAGTAATCAACGCGGTAGCTTTGTTGCCACGAAAGATTACCAACGCCTACTAAAACGTTTGCCCGATCTACTCGCTCCACAAGGTGAAGTCTTGTTATGTTTAAATGCGCCCGAGCTAGGTTGTGACTTTTTAATGCAACAAGTGGCTAGCACCGCACCCCAATTAACCTATGTCGAACGGATTGCCAATCCTGACGTGTTTGCTGATATTGATGAACAAAAATCGTTAAAAGTACTGCGTTACCGTTTAAGCTAATTTATTTCCGTTTTTACCAAAACCGACATCCTTAATGGTGTCGGTTTTTTTATGGGCGAAAATGTAACTCGTCGTTTAATACCGATAACCTTGTTGTTAGTTAGGGTTAACCGCTTCTGTGCAGGGCGCCAATGTTGTGACGAATACCTTATGGTAGTCACGGGTGATATTTATGATGAAATCGGTAAGTAAGCATTTATTTAATCGATATTTATGCTAAATAACCCTATTCTTGATAATGATGTCTGTAAATTGATGATCTAGATCATATTAACCCCGCTTTACCAATTTGTGAGTATATAGTTTGTTATTTGATTAGCGCTAAAATTCTCACAAGTTCTAATAGTGAAGCAGCGAAGTAATGATAATTCGTTGTTTTTAATCCCCACTCTTGGAGGGTCCATGAGTAATGATACCGAAAATTCAAAGGGTCTAGAGTTAAAGATTTTTATCTTTTTGACTGTCTTTTTAGCACCCATTTTATCTGTGTTACTGGTTAGCGCACTTGGATTTAGCATTTGGTTTAGCCAAATTTTAACAGGGCCTCCTGGCGCGGGTTAATCCTCAAAATATAAACGATATGAGAGCGATATATGAGCAATGAACTGCACGTAACTAGCCTAATTGTCCAAGTACACCCAGATAAAATGGCTGACGTAAGACAGCAAATTATGGCCATCGAGAATGCTGAGTTATCAGCCAATAATGACGTTAAATTAGTCGTCGTTGTTGAAGGCCCGAGCCAAAGATCCCTGATGGATGATATATCAACGATTAATGCTATTCCGGGTGTATTGACTGCCACCATGGTGTATCACCAAAGTGAAGAGCTTGAAGAAGGTGAAGTATGAAAATGAATAGACGCGATTTTATGAAGGCCAATGCCGCTATCGCAGCGGCAAGTGTTGCAGGCTTAGCGCTACCGACGAGTGCAAGTAACCTGATCACTAGCTCTGAGCAAACTAAATTAGAATGGAACAAAGCTCCTTGTCGTTTTTGTGGCACAGGTTGCTCAGTGATGGTTGCCACTCGCGATGGCAAAGTGGTGGCGACTCATGGCGATCCAAAAAGTGAAGTTAACCGCGGCTTAAACTGCATTAAAGGTTATTTCCTGTCTAAAATTATGTACGGCCGTGATCGTCTACAAACCCCAATGTTACGCATGACCGATGGCAAGTATGACAAGCACGGTGAATTTACCCCTATCACCTGGGAAAAAGCGTTCGACACTATGGCTGAGCGCTGGAAGGCCACCATGAAAGCCAAAGGCCCAACAGCCGTAGGTATGTTTGGTTCTGGTCAGTGGACTGTGTGGGAAGGTTATGCCGCAGTTAAGTTAATGAAAGCCGGTTTTGGCTCAAACAATATTGATCCTAACGCCCGTCATTGTATGGCTTCTGCGGTCGGTGGCTTTATGCGTACCTTCGGTATTGATGAGCCAATGGGTTGTTATGATGATATGGAAGCGGCCGATGCGTTTGTGCTTTGGGGCTCAAACATGGCCGAAATGCATCCTATTTTGTGGACTCGTATTACCGATCGTCGTTTAAGTGCACCACACGTTAAGGTGGCGGTGTTGTCTACCTTTGAACATCGTTCATTTGATCTTTCTGATTTATCCATAGTGTTCACCCCACAAACCGATTTGGCGATGCTTAACTTTATTGCCAATTACATTATTCAAAATGACAAAGTGAATAAAGATTTCGTCAACAAACACGTGAACTTCCGTAAGGGAACCACTGACATTGGTTATGGTTTACGCCCCACGCATCCATTGGAGAAGAAGGCCAAAAACGTGGCGACGGCAGGTGATTCTACGCCGATGACTTTTGACGAATTTGCCAAATATGTTGCCGATTACGATGTTGAATCAGTCAGTAAATTATCGGGTGTACCAGAACATAAGCTGATCGAATTGGCTGAGCTTTATGCTGATCCTAACCGTAAAGTCACCTCATTCTGGACCATGGGCTTTAATCAACATACTCGTGGTGTGTGGTGTAATAACCTGATTTATAATATTCACTTACTAGTGGGTAAAATTTCGACGCCAGGTAACAGCCCATTCTCATTGACAGGTCAACCCTCTGCTTGTGGTACCGCGCGTGAAGTAGGTACATTCTCACATCGCTTACCTGCGGACATGGTAGTGACTAACCCTGAGCACAGAAAGCGTGCCGAAGAGATTTGGCATATTCCAAGTGGCATTATACCGCCTAAACCGGGTTATCATGCGGTTGAGCAGAATCGTCGCTTAAAAGACGGCGATCTCAATTGCTACTGGGTTCAAGTGAACAACAATATCCAAGCGGGCGCCAATATTAACGAAGAAGGCTTGCCGGGTTATCGTAATCCAGAAAACTTCATCGTGGTGTCTGATGCGTATCCAACCGTCACCACTCAAGCTGCCGATTTGATTTTACCCACAGCCATGTGGGTCGAAAAAGAAGGTGCCTACGGCAACGCTGAACGTCGTACCCAGTTCTGGCATCAAATGGTCAAAGCGCCAGGTGAGTCATATTCAGATTTATGGCAGTTAATGGAGTTTTCAAAACGCTTCACTACCGATGAAGTGTGGCCTGCTGATGTATTAGCGGCTAATCCTTCATTTAAAGGAAAAACCTTATTTGAAGTGCTTTACCAGAATGGCAATGTTGATAAGTTCCCATTAAGCGACGCCGACCCTAAGTATTTAAATGACGAAGCTAAGCACTTTGGTTTTTATGTGCAAAAAGGCTTGTTCGAAGAATACGCCACCTTTGGCCGTGGCCATGGTCACGATTTAGCTGATTTTGATATGTACCATAAAGAGCATGGTTTACGTTGGCCTGTCGTCGATGGCAAAGAAACTAAATGGCGTTTTCGTGAAGGATCTGATCCTTATGTTAAAGCCGGTAGCGACTATGAGTTTTATGGTAAGCCTGATGGTCGAGCGGTTATCTTCGCATTGCCTTACGAGCCCGCTGCTGAGTCGCCAGATGAAGAATACGATATTTGGTTATCTACCGGTCGTGTGCTTGAACATTGGCATTCAGGTTCGATGACTCAACGTGTCCCTGAGCTTTACAAAGCCTTCCCTGATGCTGTGTGTTTTATGCATCCAGACGATGCGAAAAAGCGTGGTTTACGACGCGGTGATGAGATTAGAGTGATATCTCGTCGTGGTGAGATTAAAACCCGTGTTGAAACGCGTGGACGAAATAAGCCGCCTGTTGGTTTGGTGTTTGTTCCTTGGTTTGATGCTAGCCAGCTCATTAATAAAGTGACGTTAGATGCGACAGATCCACTGTCAAAACAAACCGACTTTAAAAAATGTGCCATTAAGATTGTTAAGGCTTAAGGAGACAGACCATGAAAGCTTATAAATTAGTAGCGATGATTGCATTATTGGGGCTCTCAGTGGGGGCGATGGCGGAGAGTGTACCTGATGAAAAAATTGCCACCTTACGTCTAGCACCATTGAATATTGAACCGACGCCACCGGCGATGCAAAAGGTGGTCAATAACGATGTTAAACAGGTACGTAGTTATCCGATGCAGCCACCGGTTATCCCACATAAAATTGATGGTTATCAAATTGATCTTAAAGTGAATAAGTGTATCCAGTGCCATTCTCGTACCAGTGCCTCATCTGCGCCAATGGTCAGTGTGACTCACTATATGGATCGGGATAATAACTTCTTAACTAATCTATCACCACGACGTTATTTCTGTACTCAATGTCATGCTCCGCAATTAGATGCCAAGTTACTAGTTGAAAATGATTTTATCGATATTGAACAATTAATTAAAGCGAAAGCCGCGGTTAAGCATTAGGAGTGACTATGTTTGCAAAACTGTTTGAGCAACTAAAACTGGTGTGGAAAGTCCTGCTTCGTCCGAGTGTCCATTACAGTCTTGGCTTCTTAACCATTGGTGGGTTTATCGCTGGGATAATTTTCTGGGGGGGATTTAACACGGCCCTAGAACTGGGTAACAGCGAACAATTCTGTATTAGTTGTCATGAAATGGAAAATAACGTTTATAAAGAACTGCAAACCACCATTCACTTTACGAACCGAAGTGGTGTGCGAGCAACGTGCTCAGATTGTCATGTGCCACATAACTGGACTGATAAAATTGCCCGTAAAATGCAAGCGTCTAAAGAAGTGTGGGGTAAAATATTTGGTACGATTAACACGCGTGAAAAGTTTGAAGGTAAACGCCGCGAGTTGGCTGAACATGAATGGAAACGCCTTAAAGCCAATGATTCGTTAGAATGTCGAAACTGCCACAATTTTGAGTACATGGACTTTACGCGTCAATCGAAGCGTGCATCGGATATGCACTCAACGTCACTGGCCAGTGGGGATAAAACCTGTATCGATTGTCATAAAGGGATTGCACATCATTTACCTGATATGACGGGTGTAGAAGGGTTCTAACTTCTTTGTTAATGTCATCATAAAGGCCAGCAATTTGCTGGCCTTTTTTTGTTTAGTTTATCGAGCTGACTTAAGTCAAACGCTTAAGTTAAATCAAGCTGCTGGCCAATGACATCAATTAAATAAGCGGTAAAGTCATGACCTTGATTTTGTAACATCTTCGGAAACATTGAAATCGGCGTTAACCCAGGAAAGGTATTGATTTCATTTAGTAAGATTTGATTATCTTGGGTTAAAAAGAAATCAATACGCGCTAAATGACGTAATTTCATCCCTTTAAACGCTCTAACGGCATAATCGCGGATTTGTTGGCTGATTTCTGGGCTGAGATCATTGGCCACCACATCGGTGCGCGCTTGACTGTTTTTGGCATACTTTTGGTCAAACGAATAAAAGGTATTGCTGTTGCAAATAATCTCTCCGGGCAAGGTTGCCACCACATCACCTTGGTACTCATAAACGGCAACTTCTAACTCTCGCGCATGGACCGTTTGCTCAACGACAACATAGGGTGCATAACTAAAGGCGTCTTGGAGCACCTTGGCAATATTGGCTTTCACATCAAGTTTATAACACCCGACAGATGAACCTTGGGATGCGGCTTTAATAAATACCGAACCCCATAGATCTAATGCCGCTTCGGTTTGTTTAACCGCATTATCATCAAGTTGATGTAAAAAGAGATAGGGCGTATTGGGTAGATCTAAAGCAGAAAACCACATTTTGGCGGTAATTTTATTAAAGCAATTGCTTGATGCTTCTGACTCACAGCCAAAGTAGGGCAGTTGGATCAAATTAAAATAAGACTGAATATCACCGGTTTCACCCGGAAAACCGTGAATACATGGGATCACATAATCCACCGGCCATGCTGGCGTACTGTCATCTTCAAAGCGGATTTCACGACGATTGGTTAAATCGCATAATTTACCGTCTGCAGTATGGTAATGTCCGTGTTGATCTAGCACCACTTTAGCCACCGAAAATTTATCTGATTTAGCCAGTGACGACTCAAAAAAAAGGGCAGACATAAGTGAAATATCATGTTCTGTACCGCCTCCACCGCATAATAACAGCAGATTGATTTTTGGCATGGTTACTCCTGAAAAGGTAAAAGATGAGCTAAAAATGGGCCGAAACAAGCAAGCTTAATCAGCTTGACAGTGGTACTAATGATAAAAACTGGCCGCGATAAAGTGCAAGCAAGCGTTAGTATTATTCAGCTTAACGTGGGGGTTATGACCCCAAGTGCCCGATGATAAGCTGCATACTGGTGCCGCGCTTGTCATCAAACGGTGATAACGATTTATTCGGGTAAATATTTTTTCCGTTCAATAAGGCATTCATATTCGGCCATTTCAAATTCACGACATATTAACGGACGCTTTTCATAAATGGAGCACATCATAGTGTCTCGGTCTAACGCCGCGCACCAGCCATCATCGAGCCGGAGCATCACTTCTCCGCCCCATGCGTCGGTATCAATATACTCATCAGGCACCCCAGTTTCAGTGATCAGCATGACTTCTAAACGACAACAACAAGCTCTGCAAGTCGAACACGTCACTGCCACGGGTTGCTCTACAGTATTTTCTGTCTGGGGAGTCGCTGACTTATCGACCGACTCAGGGAACATAGTAATGATATTGGTGGGCATTAATGGCTGCTGTTGATCATTTTGGCTAAGGATACCGTAAATTAATCGCGATGACGTTATTTTTGGTTAAATAACCGCACATCTAAGCCCTAGTTGAGGTTAAATAATCATTATATTGAGACTTCGCCAAGCAATTCGGTGAGTGCTTGGCTGTTAATGGATTATAATTTGACCACTTTGCCAGTCAGTGCAACTCCAGCAACGAAAGTGCCTGCACCGCATTGGAAAGTGTCATTGCTGCTAGTCAGATTGTTTTTATAATTAGATTTTATTTCAATGACAGCATTACCGCCCTCTTTAATTGCACGCTCTTTGAGCGTAATCATTGCCGATAAAAATACCCAATGGCAGGCTTCAAGATCTGATTTATTAAAGGCATTAGTTTTTTTGCTAGTACTGAACTCACCAAATTGCTGCTGAGGTTCGCCATAAACTTGATCGCCAAAATAAAAGCTTATATCTGTGCCAAGTTTATTGTTTGCTTGCTCTGTGCTTAATGCATCGGTGACAGAGTATTTACCAATATCATCGCGGGCAAAAGAGGTGGCTGGAATTAAGCAAAGTGCCAGTGTGATGGCCGCTAGCGTGTTTTTCATGGGGGGTTAAATCCTTTTAATTGCTGTTGTTTTAAGACATAGAAATCCATTGCTCGAAGAAAAATAACATTAACTAACTGATTTTACTACTATCAATAAGGATTATTTTACCCTGTCGGTAGATAATAAAATTTGATAAAAAAAAGATTCACTCATCTAGTCATTGATTAAGCCTATCGCTTTTCCTCATCAAATAGTCACAAAAGGCTATCGTCATCCAAGCTGAAAAAAAATGTTATTTAGTTAGAAGAACAGGCGTAAGAAAAATGGCATCGTTGGCCCACTTTGCTCGCTTCAATTTAGTTTGGGTATTTCACGCGGTTACTGTTTAAATTCCTGAAATCATATCAAATTTCTGCAAGATCACCTATTGCGTGTTAACTTATTGTTAACAATGTCAGCTGTCATTATTAGCGTAATAATAGTCATGCTTATTTTCGTCATGTAGGTATTTCAAAAGGAAGGGATATGATTAAGAAATCATTAAAATGGATCGGAATAGGTACCTTAGGACTCGCGACACTGGGTGGGGGATTTGCCGCACACGAATGGTATGCAGACAAACCTTTTTTATTTAGGGCTTATCTCGACCGAGCATTGGTCAAAATGGCCTTTGAAGACCCAGAAACATTAACGTCATTAGGCTTTCTGGAATCAGTAGGCATAACAGGTCATAACGCTCACTTAGATAATGTTGATCCCGCCAACGATCAAGCTATGTTTGATGAATTGGTCGAGTTTCGTAGGGGGTTAATGCAATATCAAAATGTTGATTTAGATGAAAATCAACAACTGTCTAAAGACGTGGCCTTGTATTTATTAGATATGTTGGATGAGTTCAAAAAATATCAATATCATAATTATCCCGCTAACCAAATGTTTGGTATTCAAAGCGCTTTCCCAAGCTTTATGGAATCGACTCACCAAGTGAATACTCTAGAAGATGCGCAAAATTATTTGTCACGATTAGGGGAAGTTAATCGCAAGTTTGGTCAATATTTATTGGGGCTTAAAAAACGTGAACAAATGGGCATCATTCCTCCACGTTTTGTTATTGATCGCGTGTTAGATGAAATGCGCGGTTTTATCGCTACTCCTGCCACAGACAATATTCTGTATACCTCATTGCAAACCAAAATGGATAAAGCTGAGGACATCAGTGACGAAGATAAACAAACTATTTTAGTCCAAACCGATGCCGCTATTCGTGATTCGGTATACCCAGCTTATGGCCTGTTTATTGATTACTTTGATACCTTAAAAACGAAAGCCGGTACTGACGATGGTTACTGGCGTTTGCCTGATGGTGATAAAGCGTACACATTAGCATTGCGATTTTTTACCACTACAGATTACAGCGCAGATTATATTCATGACTTGGGCTTGTCTGAGGTGGCGCGTATTCACCTAGAAATGATGGCCATTTTTGACGCTGAAGGCGTTGATGTTTCCAATGGATATTTGGCGGCAATGAATGAGTTTTCTGCCAGACCAGAGTTTTATTATGACGATTCAGATGCAGGCCGCGCACAAATTCTAAAAGATTATCAAACGATATTAGATGAAGTTGACCAAGGATTAGGTGAGACATTTAATATTCGCCCTAAAGCGGGAATGGAAGTGGTCCGTATTCCTGAATTTAAAGAGAAAACAGCACCAGGTGCGTATTACCAAGGTCCATCATTGGATGGTTCTCGTCCAGGACGCTTCTTCGCTAATTTGTACGATATAAAAACAACGCCTAAATACGGCATGAGAACCTTAGCCTATCATGAGGGGATCCCGGGGCATCATTTTCAAGTTTCTATTGCGATGGAACTGGAAGGTATGCCACTTATTCGACGTTTTGCCCCTTTTACAGCCTACATCGAAGGTTGGGCTCTTTATGCTGAACGCTTAGCCTATGAGCAAGGGTTTCAAAAAAAACCTGCAGATAATATTGGTCGTCTTACAGATGAGTTACTGCGAGCAGTTAGGTTAGTTGTTGATACTGGGCTTCACCATAAAAAGTGGACCCGAGAGCAGGCTATCGAGTATATGGCCAATAATACCGGCCGTGCTGAGCGCGATGTGGTGTCTGAAATTGAACGCTATATTGTAATGCCGGGTCAAGCGACATCTTATAAAGTGGGTATGATGAAAATTTTAGAGCTGCGTCAAAAGTCAAAAGACAGCTTAGGCGATAAGTTTGATCTACGCGAGTTTCATGATGCAGTCTTAAAGAATGGCGCGATGCCACTGGACTTACTTGAGCGGGTTATCGACAGTTATATTGCGGCCAAGCAAGCAGAAACGACATAAGTCGTCATAAGTTAGCTATAAATTAGCCCCAATCAGAGCGGTTAACTTGATTTACGCTCTAAAAACCAGTTGTATCACAACTGGTTTGTTAACTTTTTGTCTCGGTAATCCTGCCTCGTTATTACACCATTATCTTCATTATTATTTTACTATTACTTTAATATTCCCGCAGCAAGCGGGTTGAAAATAACCACCCAATCCGGCCATTTATTTACAGGTACAGTAAGTCAGGGTAACCGCATATCAGGTCAATCCCCCCCTGAAATGGCTCAAATAACGTTCACGATCTCGCCCTGTCCAGCAAGTGCTTTACTGGTATTAACTGAATATGGTGAAAGTGTAGAGCAAAAATAGCATTGAAATACAGCGTGAGGAGGAGCTTCAGCCAGCCAACGCTGGCTCTGTGCTTAAATGCTAGTTTATACCACTAACCACTAACCACTTCATTTCTACTTGATTAGTATCAAGAATTTCTGCTGAGTTTGATCTGCTATATTGCCGGCGACTACACACACCGAGAGTGATTAATAGTTAAAATCTATCTTCTTTCCGTTTGAATAGTCGTAAAAGGCTATCGTAATCTAGATTGAAAGAGGTTAAGTTCATCAGCTATAAAAATAAGTGACACAGTTATTTTTCGTCCACAGCGGCGGGCGTTATAAATACAAACAATTTGATGAGGGTATTTTTTATGAATAAGGAAATAAATAAGGATATGAGTGAGAAAATGAATGAATCTGCATTAAACGCATTGAAAATTGCGTTTACTTACATGCCTAAATCAATTGAAGTCACTAAATATGAGTATGGTGATGATTACAAAAAAATATTAAATCACATTGAAACCGTTAGGGAAGTGTTATTGATTAATGATGTTGATCCTGAAGAAGTTTATGGTGAAATCAATCCTGAGAGCACTCCCAATTCATCATATTGATTTAGTAGTATTGAGTGTTATTAAATGATACAGCAATAAAAATGGCACGGTAATAGTCGTGTAGGTACCCTTTACCTATGTGCTGGCAGTCGACAATCCATTTTTTGGTAACGTCTTGGGTGAGCAGAGTATTATCTTGACTCACCGGGAGCGTCCATATATGACATGATTAATTAAGTTTTAGCCAAGCAATTCTGTGCACGCTTGGCTATTAGCGGGTTAGCAAAGGGAGTGCCACGCCCTTATTCATTCGTGTTGAATGAGTTTGCCAAAAAACTTGGGGTAGATCACTTTGTTATCCTTTATGGCATAACATCAAAAATGTTCTGCCATAAAGGCTTTGATTAAGTTGATAAAATCATCCTGCGCTAACGTCGCACTCTTGAGTGTTTGTTCATGGGATAGGGCGACATCTCCTAGGCCTTCGGCCAAATTAGTGATAGCACAGATAGCCAGTACGGGGAGATCGCAGTGAGCGGCTGATATAACCTCAGGTACCACAGACATTCCGACGACATCTCCGCCAATGATCTGCATCATGCGTATTTCGGCAGCCGTTTCGAAATTCGGTCCACTGTAAGAGACAAATACCCCTTCAGTGGCAACAATACCCTCTTTTTTTGCCACCGCTAATGCTTCGGTACGTAAGGATTTATCATAAGCATTGGCTAAACTAAAAAAGCGTGGGCCATAGGTGTCATCATTACGCCCCGTCATGGGGGTGCCTGGCATGGTATTAATGTGATCATTGAAAATAACCAGGGACCCGACGTCGATAGTATCGGGACGTAAAGACCCCGCGGCATTAGTCACTATAAGTAGTTCACAGCCTAAACGTTTAAAAGTACGCACCGGATTGGTCATAACTTTCATACTTTGGTGTTCGTAGTAATGGCCGCGGCCTTTCATGCAAACAACGTCAATACCATTCATTCGCCCCAGCACTAACTCGCCAGAGTGACCTTCGACGGTGCTGACAGGGAAACCATCAAGATCTTCATAAGCAATACAGACTCTGTCTTCCAGTTCGTCGGCTAAGCTTCCCAAGCCGGAGCCTAATATGAATGCAGCCTTGGGACTGAAATGTGGTTTACGATCTGAAATGGTGGCAAGGGCATTGTCTACGGGATCGATCGTCATGGTCTGTTCCTAGTTGATTGATTATCTTAGGTGTAATTTACCCCAGACTTTGTTCTAAATTAATCCCTAAATTCCATGTTATTATCCTGATTTGGCATACAATCTGGGCGACAAAGACTGAGGACTCGATAATGGATATTAATGAAAATGTACTAAATGGGCGTATCACATTGAAAATGCTTCGTTATTTTTATGCAGTGTCTCAATCTATGCATTTTGGACAAGCTGCACAACAGCTTAATATTTCAAAATCGCCCTTAAGTGCTCAAATTAACGAGTTAGAGTCTGTGCTTGATGTGACCTTATTTGAGCGGACGACCCGCCATGTTCAGCTCACTGAAGTGGGTTTGTTACTGAAACAGGAGTGTGCACTATTATTTGATGTGTTTCGTGATTCGATAAACAAGGTAGCTAAGGCGGGGCGAAAGTTAGATAACAGGATCAATATCGGGTTAATGAGTTCAATATTTTGGGCTGGTTTCGGGACAGCTTTAAGAGAGTTCAAAAAGCGTTATCCGCAATATATCTTTAATTTTATTGAGTTATCGCCCCAAGATCAGAAGCAAGCGTTAATCGAGCATCGTATCGATATCGGCTTGGCTCGATTTGCTGATACCCGTAACATTTATCCTCTGAGTGAAAGCTTGTTATACCCAGAACCTATGTGTGTTTTGGTGTCGGATGAGCATGCATTGAAAATGAACCCAAGTCTCAGTATGGATGAACTTATTAATGAAGAGTTTGTGTTGATGAAGCGTGCTAATTCAGCCTCCACCGATATGATTATTGAGCGATTTTTAGACAACGGCTTTTACCCTAAGGTGACTCAGGAAGTGATTGAGCCTTCGACGTTAATGGCTGTTGTGGCGACGAGTACTATGGTGTCGATTGTGCCGCAAAGTTATCGTCAACATCAATGGCAAAATGTGTGTTTTATTCCGTTAAAAGAGACTATTTTCGCCGATATTTATGCAATTTATGACAGTCGGTGTGAAAGAGCGTCTATTAATGCATTTTTAGCAGAAATACCCCAGTTATTAAGTTTACAAAATATCCATTAGCACATGAGTTATAATCGGTGTCCTCGCTCGAATGTTGCGGCTTTACTCTGTAACAACAGGACCTTATATGGACGCCGCCGATGGATAAAGACCCTAGTCTGCTCACTGAAGGCTTGTAGCCCTTAGCTTCAGAGCGCTATGACGCTATGACGCTAAATCGAAGTGAGTAAAATGAGAGGACAGATGAGTCAGCCAAGATCCACAACCAGGATCCATAACCAGACAAGTGTCACTGCCTGAAGCGCTTTGAGCGAGAGGCATGGATGGCAAACTGGCTACGTAATATGGCTGTTATTGGTTTTGGCTAGGCCCACATGGACGAGCTTGCGGCATATTGGTTAATCATTTACACATAAGGGCGCGCCTCCACAGCCATGTGATCGCGACATTTGCTATATCCTGTCTTCGCCTGCGCTAGGCCATTAGCCACAATGCCTTTGACCATAAACATCAAGTGTCGCCAAAGCCGAGTCAGTACCCATTAGGGCAATAGTTTTTTAGCCTTACTTCCCCCCGCCTTACTTCCCCGCCTCAAAAAAATAGTACCAGCAATTGCCTAGCAAAAATCATCCCCATAATTACTCCCATAATCGCCATCCAAGCCCTGATGCGCGTGATGTGGCATGTTTACTGGCTTTTTCAAATACCATGGCAGTGCCCAAACAATAGAAATGGTTTTTGGCGCGGGTAATGGCGGTGTAAAGCAGTTCTTTGGTCAGTAACTGCCATTGGGCAGGGCTGGGTTTATGGGGCAATACAAAGCTGACTTTATCAAACTCACTGCCTTGGCTTTTGTGGACCGTCATGGCGTAACAAGTGTCGTGGCTCGGTAAGCGTGCGGGTAATACTTTAAGCAGGCTGCCATCGGCCATCACAAAATGGGCCATTAAGCGACTTGGCTTAGTGCTGTCTTGCAAGATTAAGCCGATGTCGCCATTAAATAAGCCTAAGTTATAATCGTTACTTTGAATAATGATCGGCCGACCTAAATAGAATTCGTTTTGTGGATTAATCAGTTTGGCGTGTTTAAGGCTGTCGGTGATGGCAATATTCATGCCTTCGACACCAAATTCACCGGCACGCATAGCACACAAGACGCGATATTGATTGAAGCTATCAATGATGGTTTGTTCTGCATGAGGCAGTGTTATGGCACTCTCTGCTAAATCTGTTTGCGCTAAAATCGTCTGTTGATTTTGTTGCACCAAGTTAAGGTACTCACCATAAGCCTGTACCGATAACGCCAATAATGCTTGTTTACCGCTGTTTTCTCCCTGAGCATTATTATGATGTTCAAACCAGTTTAATTCGCCATGTTTGTGCTGCCACACTTGGCGTATCGCATTCACATTGGCTTGATTGACTGCGGTGGCTAATAAGCCAATGCCCGCATCGCCTTTAAAACGATGACTGTGCATCAGCATACATAAGCTATCGCCCATTTTAGGTTGTTGATGGCTAAATTGGCTAACATCTTGCTGGGTTAATTGCTCAATTAACTGTGCCTGTTTGGCACTGTAACGCATTGACCACGCCGATGAGGCCGGTTGATTATCACTTTTTAAACCAACACAAATATCGGCTAACACCGCACCTGCTTCAACTGATGCGAGTTGATCTTGGTCGCCTAATAATATCAAGCGGCCATGGGGTGGCAGGGCACTAAGTAGCTTGTACATCATAGGTAAGTCGACCATAGATGCTTCATCGACGACCAGTAAATCTAACCGCAACGGATTATCCTGATGATGCCTAAATTGGTGCGAGTTAGGTATTACCCCCAATAATCGATGTAAGGTCGAGGCTTCTTCAGGGATTTTCTTGAGGGCATCGATTAAGATCTTAGCCAGTGATGGATCGGTTAGTTGGGTGAGCGCTTGCAGTAAGCGAAATTTTGAGGCTTTAATCGACTCACTCAGTCTTGCGGCCGCTTTACCTGTGGGCGCGACCAAACGGATAGTCGGTACCGATTGCGTTAACAATAACAGCAATAATTTAGTCACTGTGGTGGTTTTACCGGTTCCTGGACCGCCGGTGATCACCGCTAATGCCTTGGTTAATGCCGTGGCCGTGGCGATTTTTTGCCAGTTAAACTGACTGTTATTGGTATCTTCTACGGCAAATAAGCATTCCATCAGTTGCGGCAGATCACTCTTAGCTAAGTCGATTTCAATCTCTTGATTGGCTAATTGAGTCAACTTAAGTGCAACTTGAGTTTCAAAGAAATGGTACTTATTCAAATATAAGCGCCCATGCTCAAAAATCATCGGTTTGTTATCACCCGGCTGGCCGACGGCGTCAAATAGCACAATTTGTTCAATTAATTGTTGGTGATTAAGCGCAATTTTACAATTGATCTCCGTTTGACGCTGGCCATCTTCTGCCATGGGGTTGGCTAAATCAATTTTCTCGATAACTAAGCAACTGTGCTGATTAGACAATTTCTGACTGAGCATGGCGCAGATGAGCAAGAACAGTGGCGATAGTTGTTCACTGATGGCGGGATTGTTATTGATAGTCTCAATATTGGCCAGCTCTAAGGCAAAATGACGATCGAGCGCCGTAATGAGCCGCTGCTCTTGCCAAAGGTGCAATAACTCAGTGATGGGGTGGGTGAGCATTAGCATGATGACGTCTCCGGCGCACGATTGTCTGTATGACCTGTAAATAAGCGGTCGAGTTGTTCGATTAATGCTTGCGGTGGTTTGTCATAAAACACCCCTGCACCTGGGTGTTCTGGATGCATACCGCGTAAAAACAGATAATAGCAGCCGCCAATATGCTCCTGATAATGATACTCGGGTAACCGCAGCGATAAGTATCGATGCAAGGCCAAGGTATACAAGATGTATTGTAAATTATAGCGATGGCTATCAATGGCGTTGGCCATGGCCGAGTGGGTGTAATCACTATATTTATCGCCCAAGTGATTGGACTTATAATCGGCAATATAAAATTGACCTTGGTGCTCAAAGGTTAAATCGATAAAGCCTTTTAACATGCCTTTTAAGGTATCAAAGTCGAGTCCGGCAACATAACCGTGTTGCTGTAAAACCTGATTTAATTGTGATGCTTGCAAGGTCGATATTGGCAAATAAAACTCCATTTCGACCATTTTTTGTTTTATACCGAGTTGGCTTAATGTCAGTAATGAAGTGGCTTGAGCTTGGCTGTTATCTGCCGCAGACAGTGACGTATCCTCTGGCGATGTGACTGACGATGGCGCGGTAATTAATGGTGTAGTAAACGATTTCGGAATAAATGATTTCGGAATAAACAGCGGCGCGGCTAATATTTGCTGGTACCACATAGTTAACGGTTGTTGCCATAGGGTTTCATCAAACCCATATTGCTTCATGGCTTTAGTTAGCGCCGGTGCCAGTTCAGACTCTGCTTGGGTAAAATCAAACAACTCTAATACTAGATGCATAAAACTACCGGCATTGGCGCCACGCTCGAAACTAAAACGATCCAGTAGCGGTTCGCTTGTTGGCTCATCTTGCAACTGTAATTGGATTAACTCATCAGTGAAGTCTTCATCATCGGCGCCCGGAGCGACTCTCTCATGAGGCAAATGTTTAACTAAGCCAGAATAACTGCCCACTCGCCATGCGAGGCTGGGCGCACGAGTGACTTGTTTGGCGGTTAATTCCGCATCATTATTGTGGATGTCAGCTAATACCGAATCGTCAATCTCATTGCTTAAGCATTCCACACTCATTGACGGTAGATCCGCAATCGCCTGTACTTTGGTGTGGATCGAGGTAAAGTCGGCCTGTTTGTCGCTAATACCCAGTAGATAACCGATCCCCGTTTCATGTAATTGACTGCTGATCCCGGCTTTAAGCTGACGACTCTGATTGGCGATATACAAATAACACACATATACCGGCCGCGTTAACGCGACATACAGTAAACGTAAATCTTCGGCGAGGGTTTCTTGTTTTAGTTGCTCCCAACCTTCGTCGGTGGCATCGATATCCCAAATGAGTTGTTCATTGTTATGGTACATCATCGGCGCTGGACGCTTTTTATTGCCGCGAGCTAAGCTGACAAAAGGGACAAAACACAGCGGATATTCTAAGCCTTTGCTCTTATGTATGGTGACAATTTGCACCAGGTTTTGCTCGCTTTCTAAGCGTAATTGCTGCTCATCACCGCCATTATTGCCGATCAGTTGTTGCTCGTACCAATTGATAAGCGCACTGCTGCCATCGAGCTCAGTGGCTTTTTGCTGCAGTAATTCGGCTAAATGCCTAAAGTCGGTTAATCGTCTTTCCCCTGACACCTTAAGGTTGGCTGCGCTGTCGTTATCGTCGTCATCGTCATCTTTGCCATTATTACGGCCGTTACTGTCATCAAGATCGATAGCCTCTGACGTGACCGAACGCGATAAATAACGATGGATCAGTTGGGTTTCGCTGGCAAAGTTCAGCAGCGCGGGCATCACGCCGCGGCGTTGCCACACTTGATGCCAGTGAGTAAATTGATCTAATACTCGCTGGCGCTGCTCTTCATCTTGATTAAATTGATGAATATTCTGGGCATTAAAGCCCATCAGTTCGGTGGCTAAAGCTGCGCGGATGGCGCGCTCATCTTTAGGTGTGGCTAAGGCGTACAGTAAAATCGCCATTTCACGGGCTTCAATGGTGTTAAACACACTGTCACGACTTAAAAATACCGCGCCGATATTACGGGCTGACAAGGCGGCTTTCATCACCGCAGCTTCATTACGGTCGCGCACCAATATGGCAATATCTTTGGCGATTAACGGCTTGCCTTGGCTATTAGCCTCAGCGTGAATACAGCATAAGCCTTGTTGCGCTTCGGTGAGTAAACGCTTTATCTCACTGGCAGCATCGGCGGCCAAGCGTTGTCTTGCGGTGGTTTTATTTAGGCCATTAACCTCATCTTCTGCCAATAAGCGGATCCGCAATGCCGCCGGGTTTGTTGTGGCTTCACTGAGAGTTTTATTGACAGCCGATGACGGGGTGTTGACGCAATCATAGGGAATAGCTTGGTTAATAAAAGGATCGGCATGTTGACTAAATAACCGATTAACCCCATTGACTAATTGCGTCGATGAACGGTAATTGGTGTCGAGGTTATAATGTGCCTGAGTTTGTTGGCGCGCGGCAATATAAGTATAAATATCGGCGCCACGAAAAGCATAAATGGCCTGTTTGGGATCGCCAATCATTAATAAGCTCAGCTGCCCTTTACTCACATCACAAGTTGGGTTCTCTGTTGAGGACGCTAGCGTTAATTCCAGCTGCGACGCCAAAGGTTGCTGATAGACTTGATTAAAAATCCTAAATTGCAGCGGATCAGTATCTTGGAATTCATCAATTAATGCCACCGGGAAACGCTTCGCGATGGCGTTAGCCAAGGTGATCGGGTTTTGGCTGAGCGCCATGGCTAAACTGAGCAGCAGATCATCGGGTGTCATTAAGTTGCGTTGCTGTTTTTGGCCGGCAAAGCGTTGACGGATCCCTTCTCGGGCACGGACTAAAAATGAGGGAATAAGCTGATCAATCAACTCCACTAAACGCTCAATATGATCAAGCAATGGCGCTTCATCAGCGCTAGGGACAATACCGCCTTTGTTAAGTTTGAGCTCGGAGAGTGCCAATTGCTCAAAGGCTTTTTTGGGCGGTAAACCTTGGCCGAATTTGACCCAGTTGCTGATACTATCAAACAGTTGACTGAGCTTAGGATAGCCGTCGGCGGCTTTACCAAAACGCTGGCCGTTTAAGGGCAGCGATTGTAATAACTCAAGGGTGCTGGCGTGCAGGCTTTGCCATAACAAGGTAAAGCGGCTGATGCTTTGGCTTAGCTGTTGTTGTAGGGTTTCAAAAGCCAGAGGTTGCTTTGATAATACCGCTTGGCTTGCACCTAACAGCGGTCGCAGCTTTTGGGCTAACACGTCAGGTTCGGCAAAGACTTCACTGATGGCTTGGGCCAAATAGGCGGGTAATGGGTAACAGACTTCACGCCAAAAGTCGCGTACTGCATGGTGTAAGAATTCACTGTCATCGAGGGTGAATTCTGACTCAAATAATAATGATGACTCAAACGCCATGTCCGACAACACTCGCTGGCAAAAGCCATGAATGGTGAAAATGGCGGCTTCATCTAATGACTTAAGCGCTAAGTCTAAACGCCTTAAGGCAATGGCGCGTTCATCCTCCACCGTGTCTTGGTAAAGCTGTTCGATAAAGTCATCTTTTACCGTTAAGCCTAAAAAGCGTTTAAAGGCTAAGCTGATCCGTTTACGAATACGATCCCTAAGTTCTTCTGTGGCGGCGTTGGTGAAGGTTACCACCAAAATTTGCTCACAACTTAATGGCGTTTTACCGCCATGGCCTAATAATAAACGTAAATACAAACCTGAAATGGTATAGGTTTTTCCGGTACCAGCACTGGCTTCAATTAAACTGGAACCGCTAAAAGGTAAGGTCAGGGCATTAAGCGGTGTCACGGTAATAGGGGTCATCAATGCGCTCCTAGTTTTGCTGCGTTGGCAATCATTTGCGCTTGAATATCGACGGCACTGCCACTGACAAAGGTGTCTAATTCGGCCAGTTTATCTTTGTGATACTGGCTTATCATGGGTTGCAGTAAATGGTTGGCTAATTGACCAAATGTCGCTTCACTAAAATCGTCAGGGAAGTGGAATAAGCGTTGGTTATGCGGATCATGGCCTTCACCGAACTGATTCTGGCCGTCATCCCATTTTTGCTCGGCTTTAAGCAGTTTTTCATCATGGCTGCCATCGGTTTCAACATAGGTAAAAGCCGTTTTGGGCATAAAACACAAGGGTTGAGCTTGGCCTTGAATGAAACCATTGATAAAGCGCATCAATTGCGCTTTGGCTTGCTCGGCAGTAATAGGCGCAAAGGCATGAAAATGACCAATATCGAGTAAGTAACTAAATTGATTTTTACCTAAGCCTGAAGTTGACGAATTGGCCATAGCATTGATGCACAAATGGCGTAAGTACACCCGAATAAAATCACGTCCGTGGGCCGTTCCCGGACGATAATTGACTAAGCCTTTAGGTAAAATATCATCGATACGACCGACTAAGTTCACTTGAACTGCTTGGGAATGATCTTGTTTAGGTAAGTCAAAGTGAAGATCAACGTTCAAGGTGTGCATGGCTTGCTGATCTTGTAAAAACTGCACTCGGTTAATCAAGGGCGATATATCGCGTAAATATTGGTTGATTAACAAGTCGTCAAACGGCGCCATCGGCAATTCACCACTGGTTTTGAGCTTGCTGAGCAATTCGTGATCTGGGCCATCAAGTTGGTGTTCAATGGCATTGTCGAGCATGCGTGATTGCAATAAATAGCGCTCAAGTGCATTTAAGCTAAAGGGTTCGTCATTGTCATCAGCTTGAATATTGAGTGATAAATCAACCTTTAAACTACGATTGAAGAAAAATTGTGCTGGATTACGATAAAAGCGGATTAATGCCGACAATTCCAGTTCGACCACTTTAGTGCCTTCGCTATTGATGTGGGTATGAGCAAATACCTCATCGGCTTGTTCGACTGATAACGGCAATGCTTGCTCGAAAAAGTGATGCTTGATGTGGGTGTTACGCGGCGGCGGACACCATTGGGCATTAAAACTGTGCTGTAATTTGCTTACGCTATTCGTTGGCGCAGTGCGGAATAATTTTGCGTCAAAAGGCTGCAAAGGTTGTGCTTGAATAAGTTGAGCCAGCACGGCGTTATCGGCGTCATCAAGACTGATGTCAGTGTGTTGCTCAAGCTGAATTTTGAGCGAGACAGGTAAGTAGCTTAATTGGCAATATTCAACTAATTCAGATACCAACATTGATGCAATGCGTTCGCCATTATCGCGCTCACTGTGGCCAATATAGCTGATGTAGAGCTGTTCTCGGGCCGACAATAAGGCTTCTAAAAACAGGTATCGGTCGTCTAGGCGGCGTGAGCGGTCACCTTTTTTAGGGCCAAAATGGGCCATTAAATCAAACCCGACAGGATGTTGTACTCGGGGGTAGACGCCGTCATTCATGCCCAGCAAACACACCACCTTAAATGGAATGGAGCGCATCGGCATTAAGGTACAAAAATTCACGCTGCCGGCAAGATAACGCTGGCCGACTCGCGATTCCGTTAAGCGTTGATTAAACCATTGCTTTAGTACTTCAATATCAACTTGGCCTTGATGACCCGCGCTTTCAAGTTCGGCGTCCAGCGTGACTAAGGCATCTCGAATGGCTTGGATTTGCTCACGCTCGTCATCGTCAGTGTCGTAACAATCGGCGAGTAGCTGGTGTAATTGTGCCAGACGTTCTGCGGTGCTGAAGTCACTGGCAAATAAGCTAAAGTAAGTGTCGATGGTTTCTAAAAAGTTAAGCAGTTTACCTAATGCTTGCGATGACTGTCCTTCAATGCCTGGCACCGTCAGGGTGTCATGATAAATATCGGCATTATCGTTAAAGGCATAACCGAGTATTAAGCGCTTAATGCCGAAGGCCCATGAATTTTGTGCAAAAGGTTGCACGCCTAATTGACTGCGAGTCAATTCACTGCGGCCCCAGCGGACATTAGCATCATCTAGCCAGCGCCTGATCAACGACAATTCGTCATCATCGAGTTGGAAACGGCGTAAAATCGCCGGGACTTCTAAAATGCCGATAATCTCCGTTAAGCCAAAGCGACTTTGGTTAATATTTAATAAACTTAAAAAGCTATTGATTAACGGTGACTCTTGCGCGGCGCCTCTATCGGCAATGGCATAAGGAATATAAGAGTCGCCCTTGTGGGGATTTTTATCGGCAAAATACTGGCTATTAGCCGTGCCAAATACCGCATCAATATACGGCGCATACGCCGCAACATCGGGCATCATGATCACTATGTCTTTCGGGGTTAATTGGCTGTTGTTAGACAATAATGCCAAGAGATGATCATGTAAGGTTTCGACTTCACGCAGTGCACTGTGACAACTGCGCAGGGTAATTGAATCATCGCTGGGCAATAATGCTCGGCGGGCATGAATATCTTGATACAAACTCGCATTAGGGCCTAATGGCTGGCCGAGCGTTTCCATTTGCAAGATATCGTATTGCACCCCGTGCAGCAGATTATCTGGCTCGGGTTCAACATAGCAATCATAACCAAAGTCGGTATGTTCTGGCGGTAGACTGAGCATTAAATCCAGCAGTTCACGGCCCATTTGGCCATTATTGGCCAATATAGGATTACCGACTTCTAGCTTGTCTTCCCAGTCTTGGTCGAGTTGTTTTTTGTTGGCGTATTGCAGTGCCATGCGGGCGCGGGTTTTTGGCTCAATAATGTCGCCCCAATAATGTTGGCAAGGGCTTAATGACAACATAATCACTTCGATGCGACTGGCCAAGTGGTACAGCACATCGAGGGTTTGTGGCGGCATGGATGAAATACCAAACACGTATAAACGTGCTGGCAGCATGGATAAGTCGGTGTCTGGATTGGCCAAGGTTGTGATTAAGTCGGCATGCAAATTAGCGCGATGATAGTGACTGGCCTGTAACTGATTTTGGTTATAGTCGATTAATGCTCGCCACAGGATAGGTTGCCATTGCTGGTTTTCATCTAATGCCAAGCGGTTGTCCATGCTCGATAAAGGCTGATTTTGCTCCCAGGCTAAAATCCACTCAGGCCGATACACTAAATATTGGTCAAAAATATCGGCAATGCGGCCACACAATTGAAATAACTTAATGGCGTCATGGGATAAATTAAACGCCATTGTGGTGTCGCTATTGCTGTTGGCATCTGCGTTGGCGTCGATATTCATCTCTGCGTCAAGAGCGAGGCTTGCTGCCTCGGCGTCATCAGTTGGCGTGTCAGCCGTGGTAGCCACTTGGGGTGATAAGTATTGTTTTAGCGGACTAAAATCTGGGTCATCTAACAGACTGGGCAATAAGTCCATCAACTTCCAGGTCATGGCCGCTTTGGTAAAGGCGTTATCTTTTGGCACATTGGGCAGCAAGTCATGGCATAACTGCCAGGTAAAGCTGGATGGCAAGGGGAAGGATAACGCCGCGGCGATACCATTGTGTTTGGCGATTTCTAATCGCAGCCAAGTGGACATCCCTGGGCTTTGCACTAATACATGCTCACTGGCTAATAAACTGACATTATCGAGGCGAATGGCCAACAGTTTGGCCAGTTGTTCAGATAACACTTCCATCTGATTAGATTGAATTAACGTAAGCATGGGCAACTCGATGATCCGACATTAATTCATTCTATGGACTCTGGCTGAATTCATCAATCAAAACCGTTAATAATCAGCGTGATTGCTATTGTAATGTACAAGATTAGCGGCGCAGTAATCGCAGTCGTAATCGACGATATAATTGCCTAAATCGTCGTTGCTGCTGTTGTGCTTGTCTCGCGCTGAGGGGCTGATATTTAAGGGCGACAAAAGCCTTACTTAAGGCGTTGAAGTCGGTGGCAATTTGAGGCGCTTGGACATTGAGATGCGCCGTCACCAAGGCGGCGTAATCATTAGGCGCTTGGCCTTGTCGGCGGGCAATGCCTTTTTTGGCTAAGCCTTGGCAAATGAGCTGATAACGCTTATTGAGCGGATCGCGTTGACGGTCAAGGTTGAATAATCCGGCGTAGTAAGCAATCATTAGCGCTATGATAATAAAGCTAAAAAGCATCAATAAAGCAATTTTACTGCTGCTAACATCACCCAAAAGCTTGGTTAATACTTGCTGTTTTCGTTGCTCGTCAAAGCCTATCACCCACACACTCCAATAATAATCAATACTGGCAAACTGCTGGCGTAATTCATTTAACCATGGGTATTGTTTCATGTGTAGCGTGCTAAAAGGGCTGTCTTGTAAGTAGCTGCTTTGGCTGTCAAAGGTGGCATCAAATCCATCGAGTACCCGTTGAGGCGCGATCATGGCAGTAGGATCAAAACGCTGCCAACCTTGTCCTTCAAACCAGACTTCGGTCCAAGCATGGGCCATGTATTGGTAAACACTGTAATAGCCGGCTTTGGCATTGTATTCGCCGCCTTGATAGCCCGTTACCATGCGCGTCGGAATACCGCTGGCTCGCGCCATAAAGACTAGCGCTGAGGCGTAATGAGCACAAAATCCAGCATGGTTTTCAAACAAAAAATCATCAATTTGCTGCTCGCCGACAGAGGGCGGGCTCAAGGTGTAGTAATAGGCCTGCTCAGCAAAATAATTCATCATCGCATTAATCCGGGCCTGTGGTTCGGGATAATCTTTGGCGAACTGCAAACCGAGTTTACGGGTTTTGGGATTACTATTGGCTGGCAATGCGAGATTTAGCTGTTGAGTGTGCTGGTCGAGTTTTGGCTCCAAGATGTTATTGGGATAAGACGTCACCCGATAGCTCATGCGTTGATCCACAGGCCGTAACGAAAATAAACGATAATCAGCTAATTCAACTACTTGATCATTATGGCTAAAGGCTTCATCTAAACCATATAACCATTTTTGATGACTGGGTTCACTAATGATCACATAGTCGATTTTTGTGCCACTATCTTGGCCCATAGGCGCTTGACGGCGAGGTTTTTCAACATAGGCCTGCCGCTGTACTTGTTGAATGCTCGGGTCTTGACGCCAAGTTTTTCCGTCGTAATTTTCCATTACCAAGGTGCGCCAATATAAATCTTTATTGGCAGGGCCTAGGGTGCTGCCATCTGGATTATCAAAACCCACTCTAAAGGCTAATTCTGCTGAGCGAGTGAGCTTACTAATGTCACCAAATGACACTTCATCAGATAAACCCGTGGTGGCGGCTTTCATGCTCGGGACTAACCACAGCGGAGCTAATCGTGGAAATACCACAAACAGCAAGATAGCTAATGGCACACTTTGCAGCACTAATTTAAGGCTAAAACTTAAGTTGGCGGCCTTATTGGACTTGTCTTGGTAAATACTGATTAACACCCCAGTATTGAGCACCACTACCGTCAACAAGTGTAGGGTATTGAGCATGCTTTGCTGATCAAGTAAGGTCAGGGCGATAAGAAAGTAACCCACTAACACAATGGCTTTTACGTCTCTGAGTTCACGCATTTCAATGTATTTTAAGGCGTAACCTAGGAGTAATAAATTGACCAGCGCATTGAGTAAGCCTATTTCACTCGACACTAAGGCGAGGGTGGTTGCAGCACCAATGGCTAAGGTTGTCACCAGTATTTTCGGCGGTGCGGCCACTTGGCCTAGATAAATGCCAACGCGCCATACAAAGCAAATGGCGCAAATACCAAGACTCCATAAGGTCGCTTGTTCATACAATGGGCTGAGAATAGCCACATTAGTGATTAACAACCACAACAAGGTATTACGGCTGATGATGGCATCAAAATTGTCGCTCATATCGGCTCCCCTACAGTTGAATTGTCAACATGACCAGGACTAAAGTCTGGGTTTATATTCATTGGTAGATGATAAGTGGCAATGGCGGTTTGGCAGGCCACTCGATGTGCCTCACCTGTTTGCTGACTAATACTAAGTTCATCCAGTATTAAGCCAAATATTTGTTGGGATTGGCTCAGTTTATCGACTTGCCAGGCTAATTTACTGAGTTTTTGTTCAAGATCACGGCCCGATGTATTGGCTAAGGTTAACCACACAGGTAACCCTTCAGGTTCGGCAAACTCTTTGGTGAGCATCCCTTTGTCTTGCGCCCATTGTTTCCACGCCACCTGTTTAAGCGATTCGCCGGGCACATAGGTGCGTAACCCTTTGTAATCGTCTACGCCTGGGCGTAATTTACCGTGTTCATATGCTGCATTATTGTCGTTGTTGTGGCTTGCCAGCTGGATATCACAGGGTTCGGGTTTAGCAAAAATAACATGATGAATGTCTAAGTCGACATAGGACCAGGCGCAGCATAATCCTAACGGGAAGTATGATGAAACTTTGATCCGTCCCGGCGTTAATCGGCCCCGTTGGGGATGTTCAAAGCGCACGGTCGTAATGGTTTGCTGCTGCAGGTGCTTCACTCGTGCATGGCGTTGATGGCTAAATTGCAAGCAGATCTGCTGGTGGCTGGTGTCGGGGTTATCTTGGCGGGGATGGCCAGTTAACATGATGGGGAATGGCATGCTGTCATCGGCATAACCTAGGGGCGGCGTGACGGCGTTAAAGGTTAACCCCGCAAGGTTTTTGTAGCTGTAAATTATGCAAGTATGAAACACACTGGCGAGTAATAAACTCAAGCCAATCACTAAGTTATTTTGATAATTGGTGCCAAATAAATACAGTAAAACGATGAGTCCAAGCCACACTAATCCAAAACCACTGGGTAGAATAAATATACCTTTGTGGCTGAGGGTAATTTGCTTTTGTGCTGGCAGACGTTTACTTATCCACCTTGACCAGCGCTGGGTTAACGATAAGGGAATTAAGCGACGTAATCGAGACGGCTTATAAGCACCATGAGCATTAACACCACGGAAATCATCAGTAGTATGGCGCGAAGCGGGCTTTTTTGCTGTTGTCGATTTAGCCATGTGACCCCCGCGCCGTTAACGTATTGGATTGACACTGGCCAGTATGGTGTCAGACAAGGCTTGACCTTGAAATTGACTACTGCTGCGAATGCGATGTTCGGCAACCGAGGCAAATACCGCTTGAATATCTTCGGGGACGACATATTGGCGTTGGCTAATAAAGGCCCATGCTTTGGCTGCTTGTAATAGGGCAATGCTGGCACGAGGCGATAAACCCTTGGCGTTATTGTGTTGCCGAGAAAAATTAACCAAGGCAATTAAATAATTGAGCACAGCATCAGATGCGGACACTTGAGCCACTTGTTGTTGCAGCAATATTAACTCTTGCGGGGTTAAGCATTGTGATAATGATGCTGGTTTATTCGCTTGAGTGCGCGATTTTAACATGGCTAGCTCGGCCTCTGCGCTGGGATAGCCGATGGAAATACGCATCATAAACCGATCGAGTTGTGATTCTGGCAAGGGGAAGGTGCCGGCCTGATCAACCGGGTTTTGGGTCGCAATAACAAAAAACGGTGAGCTAAGCGGGTGGGTGATGCCATCAATGGTAATTTGTTGTTCGGCCATGGCTTCGAGCAAGGCACTTTGGGTTTTAGGGCTGGCGCGGTTAATTTCATCGGCCAACAGCATTTGATTAAACACCGGGCCTTTATGAAATATAAATTGTTGTTGTTCTTTACTGTAGATGGACACCCCAAGAATGTCAGCCGGTAGCATGTCACTGGTAAATTGGATCCGCTGATAGCTCATGCCTAAACTGCTGGCAATGCCTTGGGATAAACTGGTTTTTCCCATGCCAGGTAAATCTTCAACCAGTAAGTGACCTTTGGCGAGGATACAAGTCACCGCCAGTTTTATCTGCTCAGGTTTACCTAGCAGAACTTGGCTTAGTTGGTTAAGTAATGTTTGGATACTTGATTGCGACACGTAAACTCCAACTGTCGGTCATAAACCTTAAAGGGCTTATTATCGATGACGGTTTATTATTATGGTTTATGGTTATGCGACCACCAAAAGTGTGCGCGGTTAAGCCTCAGCGCGCATCAAGATTGATTGGATCTGCAGGGTCTCGGGATCCTACGCGACCCTGCTAACGTATAGTAAATAAAACAACATCACCACTCAGTCGCGGCGGGCATTAATAATCATAGCTGAGCTCTTGTGAGCTAAACATACCGACATTTGGGTGGTCTTTTTGTTGAAATATCATTCGATAACTGAGCACCGCTTGCACATATTCACGGGTTTCTCTGTATGGAATGGTTTCAATAAAGCTCATCACATCTAAGCGACCCTTAGAGGCTGATAACCAGCGGCGAACGCTCCTAGGGCCCGCATTATAAGCTGCGGTTGCCAGTACTCGGTTTTGATCAAACTGTTGCAGTAATTCACTGTAATAGGCACTGCCCAACATAATGTTAAGTTTAGGAATATACAGATCTTTAACATTATTAAATTTAAGCTTATGTCTTTTAGCGGTTTGTTTGGCAGTTGCCGGCATTAACTGCATTAGTCCTCTGGCACCCGCACCTGAAGTAGCATAAGGATAAAACGCACTTTCTCGCCGAGCAATGGCCCGGATCTCGTCAATGTTCACGGTATATTTTTTACTGGCTTTGACGAATTCATCCTTGGCGGCTTCAGGAAAACGTAAGGCTAATGAGTCCCATAATTGGCCTTGAATACTGGATTCAACGCTCAAGGCATGCCACCCGTTTTTTAGGGCTAATAAGCCATATTGTGCCGTCATTTCGCGGTTATGACGGCGCATTAAGAACAGCCATTCGTGCCGGGCATCAATTTGTTTATCTAAGGCCATTAATTCAAGCACGCGCGCAAGTCCAGGATCTTGGTTTAATCTGGCTTGTAACTTGGGGTTAGGCTGCAGATTATCGTCATTCATCGCCAAGGGTTTACCCAAAGCTTCAGCCGCATTAAACCCGTAAAAATTACGTTGGCCACTTAAGCTTGATTGTAAATCTGTTGCGCGGTTTTTGTCGTGGCGAGACGTCATCTTAGCGAGCCAATATTGCCAGCGCGAATCGGCCTTACCCTGATCGCTCAATAAGGCCAAATACTTATCTACTGTGTCAAAGTCTTGCTCACTAATGGCCCAACGTATGCGTATCTCGTACAAATCATCAGAGTTGAGTAATGGCAGCATGGTATCAATGTGTGACACCAATTTGTCATCTTTTTTAATTAACGCCCGGCGGACTAAATAGCGGTTAAGTTGGCGGCCTTTAAAGTCGGAGAAGCGATCTGCTTTTTGGTAGTTAACATAGAGTTTAATCGCTTGATGTAAATTATTGCGCGCAAGTTTCCGCAATCCTGCATTGACAATATCACCGATGATTGGTTTAGAACTGGCAAACTTGTTCATGTGGCGTAAACGATTGGGATCGCGATAAACCGACAATAAGAGTTTGGCTTCATCATCATATTGGGTGACTTTTTGCGATAAATAGCTCAGCAAACTAGATTGTCCCGCATTGAAACTTAGTAACATCCGTGCCCATACGAGTTCTTGAGTGCGGTAACCCGCGCGGGTCCATTGGTTAATGACGGGATCGCATTCTTTGGGGCGGGAATAACCATGAACCCATAAACGCTCAACCCCTTTATAGGCCATGGTTTTATTGCCAGCATCGAGTTGAGCTTGGTAATAATAACACTGCAGACGCATATCATTAGGGGTGTCTGGCGATATCACCAGAAAGTCTTGCCAACGTTGTTGTTTACCCGCATTGAGCAGGTAGTGATAACGGGCATTATTGTATAACGGTGTGGTCGCAAATTGATTGATTGCATTCAGTGCAAGCTGTCCAGAAGATTGCACTATGCTGTCGATATTAGCGTGGTAATCGAGGTAAACCGTTAACGGATAATCGGCTAGTTGTTTGCGTAATGTTTGATACTTATCGAGCTGTTTTTTCTCCAGCGCTTGACGAGCATCAAGATATAGTTGTTGTTGCGATGTCAACGCATGGGCTTGGCCGAGAAAGACCAATGATGTGCTGAGTAATAATGCGCCAGTAATAAAAATGTTCACCCAAGTGTTTCGCATGTAAATCAGGAGCTCCTCTTTTGTGCTTCGTTTGCGATAAGTAGTTTAGTTCTTCGTTTGCGCTAAGTATTGTTGGACCGTGTTGGCGTCATGATTAGGCGAGTTGATGAAACAGACCCTAATTATCACTCATGTTAACCGTTAACTATTCACTTGCTGTTTTTCAGTTGATTCATCTAGAGCCCGGTTAAGCAATTTTTTGTCTAATTGTTTGCTGGTGTCGACGCCTAATTGCTGCATGTAATGTGCTTGTCTAACTAAGTTGCCTTTACCCGATGATAATTTGGTCATGGCATTCTGATAACTTTTGTCTGCGGTGTCTAAGGCGCGACCGAGTTTGTCCATGTCTTCAAGATAACCGCATAATTTGTCGTAAATTCGGCCCGCTTGCTTGGCAATATTCTGCGCATTTTGATTTTGGTATTCATAACGCCAAATGTTATTGATGGTGCGCAAGGCCACTAATAAATTGGTTGGACTCACCAGCATAATATTATGCTCAAGTGCGAAATTGACTAAGCTTGGATCGTATTCAATCGCCAGTAAAAAGGCGGGCTCAATGGGGATAAACATAAGCACATAATCCAAACTCTTGAGACCGTGCAGCTTGTGATAATCTTTTTGGCTTAAGCCTTTAATATGCTGCCTAATGGACAGTGCATGTTCTTTTATGGCTTGATCCCGAATTGCGTTATCTTCGCTATTAAAATAACGCTCATAGCTGATTAACGACATTTTTGCATCGATGACCACGTCTTTTTGCTCAGGTAAATGCACGATCACATCGGGTTTAAAACGCTTACCATTGTCGTCTTTTAAATCTTGCTGTACCTGGTATTCATGACCATCGCGCAAACCACTTTCTTGCAATACTCGCTCTAAAATGACTTCGCCCCAATTACCTTGCTGCTTGTTGTCACCTTTGAGTGCTTTAGTTAGGTTAATGGCGTCTTGACTCATTTTTAGATTGAGATCGCGCAAATGATCTAATTGATGTTTTAAGGCACTGCGTTCAGATTGTTCATGAGTATATGATTCTTGAATTTGACGTCTAAACCCTTCTAACTGTTGCTTTAATGGCCCGAGTACACCGTCCAGTTGGGAAACATTTTGCTGTTTAAAGCTTTCACTGCGTTCTTCAAAAATTCGATTAGCCAGATTTTCAAATTGCAGTTTAAGGCGCGCTTCTGCGGACTCGAGCAAGACAATTTTATCTTGCAGTGATTTTTGCTCCACTTCTGCTTTGACCAAAATCGTTTGTTGGACCGCATTTGACTTGGCTAAATTGAGCTGTGATTCCATTAACTTATGCTGGGTGTCCAACAGTTGCTGTTCCACGAAATAAACTCGGTCGGCCTTGGTTTCTGCGATAGACAGTTGGGCAATCAGATCTTCTATTTTGCTTTGCAGATGGTTACTGTGATCGATTTTATCATCGAGATTATCTTGTATTCTCGATATTTCAATATGCACGTCATTAAGTTGTTGAAGTGTTTGTTGTTCATGTTGCAGTTTTAGCTGCTCCCATCGTTTACGCGTTAATCGTTGATTGATTAGGGCGCCCATTAAAAAGGCAACAAACGCGACAGCAATCAGAGCGGCAATTTGAGGTGGAGTTAACGACACAGCAAAAGGCATAACAAAACCCGATAGGAAATAATCATTAAGAATCGCACGGCTAATATGTGCCTGCAAGGGATAAACTCAGGATTTAATCAAATAGTCTTGTTAATGATTAAATTTAAATCTACCCCTGACTTTGGGGCGTATCAATAATCATAGTGGCGGCATTAGTGTGCTATTTTACTAACAGATTAACATCGAAGCACTTGTCCATGATTTTTAACCATAGGTTGAAATAAATGCACCATTTAGCCTGTCTATTGCAACACGCAAGGCGGTTTTTTTGTGACCAATTTAACCTGTCTATTGAAAGGTAGAAGGCAGATTTTGATGACGATAGGCAGTTGACAAACATTTATAAGAGGTGATTTATGGCGGGTAATAAACGTTTTACTCCAGGCATACTTAAACAGGCTCCTTGGCATCTTGCCGATAATCAGGTGACGCCAGAATTAGTCTTTAATGATCGCCGTAATATCATTAAAGCCTTAGGTTTAGGCGCGTTAGGGGCCAGTTTGCCGGGTCAAGTCCAGGCGGGTATTTTTGATTTGTTTGGCGAGCAAAAAGCACAAAATCCTTTTGTGACTCAAGGCCTACAATACGCCACGCCGGCAAAGTTTGCGTTGCCTAAGCATATAACCCCTGAAGATAAAGTCACTCGTCATAATAACTTCTATGAATTTGGTGCCGGTAAATCTGATCCTTTTGACAATGCCCAAGGTTTTAATGTTGATCCGTGGACTTTAACCATAGATGGTTTAGTTGATCACCCCATTACCTTAGATTTACAGGAACTGACGAAACGGTTTGCCCTTGAAGAAAGAACTTATCGTTTACGCTGTGTTGAGGCGTGGTCGATGGTTATCCCCTGGGTAGGTTTTTCATTAGCCAGTTTACTTAAGCAAGCTGGAGTGAAAAGTAATGCGACTCATATTGCATTTGAGACCTTGTTTGACCCTGAACAAATGCCGGGGCAAAAGAGTCGCTTAATGGGCGGGGGTATTCATTATCCCTATGTTGAAGGATTAACCGTGGCAGAAGCGATGAATGACTTGTCATTTTTAGCCGTAGGCTTATACGGTAAAACCTTGCCGCCGCAAAACGGCGCGCCAATCCGCTTAGTGGTGCCGTGGAAATATGGCTTTAAAAGTATCAAGTCAATTGTGCGTATTCGGGTGATGGATAAACAACCTCCGACAAGCTGGAATCAATTGGCCTCAAGTGAGTATGGTTTTTACGCTAATGTAAACCCAGAGGTTGATCATCCTCGTTGGTCGCAAGCCTCTGAGCGCAGCATTGGTGAGGGCGGTTTATTCTCAGCAAAGCGTATTCCGACCCAAATGTTTAATGGTTATGGCGATTCTGTGGCCGATTTATACAAAAATCTGGATCTGAGGAAGTTTTATTAATGCGGATCAGTCCTCGAGGCCTGTTTGGGTTAAAGGTGTTATTGCATATTAGTTTTTTATTGCCCGCTTTGTACCTAGTGGCATTAGTGTTAAGCGATAATGCCGGGGGCGATCCGGTAGAGTATATTATTCACTACACCGGGATGGGGGCGATTAACAGCTTATTAGCCACCTTGCTGATTTCGCCACTCGCCAAACGCTTTAAGATAGCGGCGCTAATGCAAACTCGCCGCTTGGTGGGCTTGTATGTGTGTGCTTACGCACTATTGCATATTAGTGCTTTTATTAGCTTAGATTTGCTGTTTGCGTGGGGACTCTTGTTTGAAGAAGTGATCAAACGGCCTTATATTCTCGTGGGCGCAGTGACACTGATGATCATATTATTATTGGCGATAACCTCTGTTCATCGTATTAAACGCAGTATGGGCAAGCGCTGGCAGTTACTGCACAACTGGATTTATGTGGCCGCGATACTGGCACCCATCCATTTTTATTGGTCGGTCAAATCTGAAATTATTGAACCGAGCATTTATATTGCGGTATTTGCCGTGTTGTTGTGGTATCGCAAAGACAGTATTTATCAATGGTTAAAACCAACCCCATAGCAGCACTTAACCTATAGCACTAACGACGGACGCTGCAGTTTATGATTGAGGCCGTTGGTTGAAAATGCTGCAAACACAGTAAATAGCATCACAGCGGCCATAATAATGGCGAGCCTTAGCCAAGACTGTTCGAGTGCAATGCGCATATCAATAAAATTAACTGTGGAGACGGCCCAAACAAATATCACGCTGATCAATAAACCTGTTTTGAGTAATGTCCCCACCAAGGGATGTTTGATAAACATCAGTAAAGGTAACGTCAAGGCTAGAATGGCCAATAAGTGCTGTTCAAAACGTAAAAAATGGGCCCCCAATAGTAGGTAAGCCAAACTGATAATGGTAACTCGCCACCACATATATTTCCTCCTTAATAACCTGTCACAATGAATCATTACTAATATTGACCGTGTTCATCATAGCGCTGAATGAAAGCTCATGCTTGCTTGTAGTTCACATATTATTGATTAATCGGTCATCATTTCTCTCGCTGAGCTGGATTTAGCGAGTGACTGATTATGTTATGTAACGTGTCAGCGCCAACACTCATAGTGTGTCACCAAGCTTATCATCATCCGCTTCATTGCTGAGCACAATAAACCCAACAGATTGACCTCATCAAAGTGCAACAAGATGGCACGGGATAAGGGTGAATAATAAAACGTTTAATCACTGCTTTGGGGTGCTTATGCGAAGGATGAATAAGGGTAAGATGCTCAAGTTCACTGTCGATAGCATGGTTCAATCAACCCCGTCATAGCCTTGGTCACTAACGTCGTAGGGTTTTGTTCTGTAGAAAAGTTCTCTGATAACCCCTCTAATCTGCAACCTTTTTGAAGGTTCGAAGAAGAGGGCATTGAACATTAACGCTTCACAGAGTGATGTTCGAGTAGTCATAGTGTTCATCAATAACAGAGTGGTAGTCGACAACTTATATATTATCAATAACTTATGTTGCTAATGGCTTATGTTATTTATGGCTTGGATCGACTGTGGGTATCTGGGTTCTAAATGCTATTTATCTTGGGATGAATATTTATCTGCCAAGGTAAATCATTGGTTAATGCGATTAAATTAGCCGACTCAGCACATTGTCGATGATATTGTTATTGGCAATATCATCGACAATCTCATCGACAATAGTATCGCTATTGAGTTCACGAGCCTGATCACGCTGGGCACGGCTCCAATTGGGCTTTTTTGTTATTCATTTGCAGATAACTTAACAGCCACATTATTAAGCCGCCAGTAAATAGCACCGCCGCCACATAACCCGTCTCGTTGGGTAATGCACCTTGTGCGATAAGCATGCCGCCTACCCAAGGCCCGATGGCATTGGCGATGTTAAATGAACACTGCACCAAGGCACCTATCATGGCGTGGCCGTTTGGTGATACATCCATGAGTAAGCTTTGAATTAAGGTGGCTAAGCCCACACTGCAGCCAATAAAGAAAATCACCGCATACAATAGCCAAATATTATGGCTGGCACTGACGTAGGCAAGCGAAAATATAATCATACAAATTAAGGCTATGCCTGTGGTGTTTAAAGCCGCCCGATCGGCCGCTTTACCTAATACATAGTTACCCAATGTACAACCAATACCAAACATCACCATGGCGATTGAAATCGTGTATGCCGGGGTTTGGGTAACCACTAAAATGGTGTCGGCAATATAAGTGTAAATACAAAATACGCCGCCAAAACCAATAATCACAATACCTAGAATTGACCAGACCAATTTATTTTTCAACACGCCAAATTCATTGATTAAATTTGATGGCTGGCTATTTTCTATTTTAGGGATCACCAGATATACGCACACGAGCGCCACTAAGGCCAGAGCAGATGCACCCGCTAAACAATAGCGCCAGCTTAAATTTTGTCCAACTAAAGTGACAATTGGCACCCCGACTATGGTGGCTATGGTTAAGCCCATAAACACTTTGGACATATAGCTGGCGCGTTTATCTTGTGGGGCAATATCGGCGGCTAATAATATGGCCGCGCCAAAGTAAGCACCATGGGGCAGGCCACTTAAAAAGCGAAACACAATCAGCTGCTCAAGTGAGGTTGCCATGGCACTTAAGCCATTGGCGATAAACATTAATGTTAGAAATATTGCCAAGGCATGGCGTTTTTTCATATTGGCTGTTGTCAGCATTAAAATCGGCGCCCCGACAACCACTCCTATCGCGTAAGCACTAATGGCATAACCGCTTTGTGACGGTGTTGAGGCAAATGTCTCGCTGATTAAGGGCAGCATTGGCATCATCGAAAATTCTGATAATCCCAATATAAATGTGCCTAAGGCTAATACCAGCAAAATGGCGGTGGTATTGAGTTGGCTTGGTAATGTTGCAGCCGATGTCATAAAAATCCTGTAAGTGATAAGCAAAAATAGTGAGTTGGGCAATGATACTGTTTGGATGCTTCATTAATGTGTACATCTAGGGTTTAGCGGGTTAACGCAATTTGGCCATGACGAATAAACCTGCCAGCGCCGTTTGCTCTGCAACAGAGTCGGCAAGCATTGTCGCAATAAATCAACCATGGTGGGGTTAACATAAATGCCTGTTGGGCGTCGACAAATGCCATGGCTTTATCTACCGTCCAAGCCCCTTGAGAAGGGCGTTTGCTGATTCAGTGCATTAAATTGCGCTGCAACGGCAAGGATGCGAGTTTCAATTACAATCTATTCACCTTTAAAGCCATAAGGATAGCCGCGACTATGCTACTTTTCGTACTGAGTCATTCCTATTTCCTAGGCTAAGGTGATTAAATCAACATCTGATCTGCCGAGAATAATTGCACCGATTTCAGGGTGGGGTTGATTATAACAAATTATTTGTCGGTGAGTTGACCTCGTTTGAGCATGTTGTGATCGGGTCTGCCAATGTGGATCATGTCGTACATTAACGCGCCATGGTGTAAATTGTCGCCATGACTCTTTAGTCTAATAGGCCAGTTTTTACTTGTGAATGACCCCCTGCATTGGTTAGTTTGAATAAAACTAATTATAATAAAAAATGCATGGAGACTTTAATGTTTGTTCCGCCAAATAAAGCAACATTTCCCTTAACGTTAAGTGAATATCATGGTGATACTTCAACGACGCTGATTGAAAACACCATTGGCCAATATTTTGATGATATTGCTAACACCTATCCAGATAATCTTGCCGTTGTCGTTCACCACCAAGATATCCGCTGGAACTACCGCCATTACCAAGCCAAAATTGATGCGCTTGCTACAGGTTTACTCAAACTCGGCATTCAACCGGGAGATAGAGTCGGGATCTGGTCACCGAATAATATTGAGTGGTGTTTAACTCAATATGCTACTGCAAAAATTGGTGCCATAATGGTGTGCATTAATCCGGCCTATCGAACAGAAGAACTGCAATATTCTTTGAGCAATTCAGGATGTCGAGCCCTTATCTGCGCCGAGAAATTTAAATCCAGCCAATATTTGCAGATGTTATACCAACTGTTACCCGAACTTCATCTGAGCGCCGAACCCAGTGCAGAAAATCGCGCCGCGGCTAAACTCAATGCCAGTGCTTTACCCGAATTAGAATATGTTATCCGCATGGGAGATGAGCGCTCCGTGGGCATGCTCAATTTTAACGACTTACTCGTGACGGTCACCGAGCAGGATAGAGATGCATTGGCGACAATCGCCACTGGGCTCAGTCCCTATGATGCAATAAACATTCAATTTACCTCAGGTACCACCGGCAGCCCGAAAGGTGCCACATTATCACATCATAATATTTTGAATAATGCTTACATAACCGCCCAGATTATGCAGTTTACTCAAGCTGATAAATTGTGCATTCCGCTGCCGTTATATCATTGTTTTGGTATGGTATTAGGCAGTTTATCTTCTATTATTTACGCTTCAGCAGCCGTGTATTCTAGTGAGTCTTTTGATCCACTAACCACCTTGCAAGTCATCGCCCAAGAGCGCTGCACCGCACTGCATGGTGTGCCGACCATGTTTATTGCTGTATTAGAACATCCGCAATTTGCTGAGTTTGACCTTAGCTCATTGCGCACCGGCATTATGTCTGGCGCCACGTGCCCAGAGGAAGTCATGCGCCGGGTGCAAGACCTTATGCACATGAAAGAAATGCTGATCGGTTATGGTCAAACCGAGTGCAGTCCATTAAATCATATTACCGAAATTGATTCGCCCATTGAAAAACAAGTGCTCACCGTAGGTCGGGCGTTGCCACATACCGAAGTGAAAATTGTTGATGAGTTTGGTGACGTGGTCGCCATAGGCCAACCCGGAGAGGTATGTAGCCGAGGCTATTGCATTATGCAAGGCTATTGGAATGATGCCGCCAAAACGGCGGCCACTATCGACAGTGTCGGGTGGTTACATTCAGGTGATATTGGCCAAATGGACGAACTTGGCTATGTACAAATCGTTGGCCGCATTAAAGACATGATCATCCGCGGCGGCGAGAACATTTACCCGCGAGAAATTGAAGCAAAACTTTACAGCCATAAAGATGTGCAAGACGCCGCCGTATTTGGCGTACAAAGTGATAAATATGGCGAGGAGGTGTGTGCGTGGATTAAAATTCGCGCCGATGCCAACATTACCGAAGATGACATACGCCACTTTTTAACCGAAAAGTTTGCCTACTTTAAAGTGCCGCGTTACATCAAATTTGTCGATCAATACCCAATGACAGTCACTGGAAAAATCCAAAAGTTTAAAATGCGGGAATTAATGTATCAGGAATTACATCAAGCAATAAATTGATATTTTGCGTGTGATCATTAAAGCCCAGTGTTGAGTTATCGCACTGGGCTTTTATATTAATGGGCTATCTATTTGAAAGTGACGTAGAGATTACACTCATAGACGAGTTAATCATTCAATGGCGGAGTAATAAGCATTGACGTAATTGAAACAGGTTACTTTTGGCAAACAATTTGAGTTTGAACTAAACACAGTTGTAAACAAATGATGTTTTCTCGATAGCGCATGGTGAGTGATACCATTGGCAACTTATTTTGTTTAATGGCTCAGAGCGGTAGCATCAACGCTTTTTTAGCTGGATACAATCTAGCCATTGTTGGAGTTATTTTGAATAATACTAAAGGTAGTCTTTTTATGGTTGCCGCGATGGCAGCCTTTGCTATTGAAGACATGCTGATTAAATCGGCAGCCGAAACCACATCTATTGGTTTGATTTTAGCGTTGTTTGGATTGGGCGGAATGGTGGTTTTTATGCTGCTGACGTGGCGTAAAGGTCAAACAATTTTACATCCAGCACTGATGTCTAAGCCGATATTGATCCGTGCTGTGTGCGAAGTAATTGGCCGATTCTGTTTTGCATTGGCTATCACGCTAACGCCTTTATCGAGTGCATCAGCCATTTTGCAAGCCACGCCGTTGATCGCAATGATAGGTGCCGCCTTATTGTTTGGTGAACAAGTTGGTTTTAAACGCTGGATTGCTGTCATGGTTGGTTTTTGTGGCGTGTTGATGATTATTCGCCCAGGCCTTGATGGCTTTGAAGCAACGTCTTTATTTGCGGTGGTGGCGACCTTAGGTTTTGCTGGCCGCGATTTAGCAACCCGTGCAGCTTCGCCGGTATTGTCTAATATGCAACTTGGGGTGTATGGATTTTTTGTGCTAATTCCTGCGGGCATTGCGATACAGTTGTACCAAAACGAGCCATTACAACTCGGTTCAACTGCCGCAGCGCAAATTATCGGTGCCATCGTGTTTGGGGTGATGGCTTATAATGCCCTCACCATCGCTATGCGCGCTGGCGATGTATCGGTTATTTCTCCTTTTCGTTATACCCGTTTATTATTTGCCTTAGGCTTGGGGATATTTATATTTGGAGAGTCCCCAGATTTAGCGACCCTACTTGGAAGCTTGCTGGTGGTATTAAGCGGCGGATATACCCTAATCCAAACGCGTAAAACAGTCACCGCAGGTTTGATAAAGAATCGCGCATGAGTAGAGTGAGTTGATTTACTCTACTGTTCTTAGGTGCTTCTTTTCTTAGATGCTTCTTAGATCATATTTTGAGAGGTCACATTTTATTCTTTTCGACGCTGGTTCTTATGACTGGCTAATTAAGCCAGCCCTATACATTGGTCCCAAAAACAACGTCTTGTTTTGAGTCTAACCACATTGGATTTTGCGCCATCACCTTGCTGAACATTCGGCTCTGTAAATAATGATTAAGCCATTGTCGCAATTTGGGGTAGGGGGATTGTAAATACCATTGCCGTTCAACTCGGGCAAATTGACGAATAAAAGGCATTAATGCTAAGTCAGTCAAACTGGGTTGGTCAGACATTAAATAGGAGTGCTGGCAAAGCCTTAATTCGAGATCCGCAATATAATGCTCACACTGTTGTCTATCTTCCATAAGCGACGGTTCATGGTAACGTTTAGCGCAACGATATTTCTCTAAATATCCCTTGAACTCATTATCAAATATTGCAATAACAGCCAACATTTCAGTCAACGCGTTTGGCGTTGCTTTATTAAGATAATCGTCAGGGTCTGTTTGTGAAAAAGCCCATAGCATGATGGATAAACTTTCATCGATGACCTGATTATCAGTGGTGACTAAAACGGGCACTGTACCTTTGGGTGATACGGTAAGCATCTCGACAGGTTTGTTATTTAACACTAAATCGCGCAGATGTATTGGCTGTTTAGAGGCATAAATTGCCAGTCTAGCCCGCATTGCGTAGGGACAATTTCTCAACGAATAGAGTACAGGTAATACCATAATGTGGTTTATTATCTCCCAGCCAGTTAACGCAGTTAGCAACATAATCTTGCCTTCATTTTATCACTAATACATCACTCTTTGAATCTTCATTGCGATAGCCTTTTATGGCTATTCAAACGCTGACAGTGACCATTTTTGCGCATAAATTGAGTGACAGATAACTTAGTTTCAAAAAATAGAGGGTAAAAAATAGGGCGCATTTTTTTCTAAACAGCAGCAGAGGCTGAGCCTTCATCAAGTGGGAATGTTTTGCATCTAATCTAGTTAAACAGTTCAGCCTTAAGTACTCTGGCAGCGCTTTTGCGCTGATTTCACCAAGGTCACCCATATTAATTCAGTCGATAACGTTCTTTTACTTAGTTTCGAGCTCGTTAAAACTAAACATAGGGATAATTGTTGTTCTAGATTTTATTAGCTTATTTTCGAGGTTTATCATCTGGCGTGGACGTTCTTTAACTGGGACCAGATTTTCAGGAGCGTAAGCGTTGAAATCGCAGCCAATATTAGAAAAAGTAATAGAAAAATTTAAGCGTTGTTTTACCGACAAAAAAGCCTGTTAACAATTGATGTATACAGGCTTTTTTATTTTTGATTTGGTCGGTATGAGGAGATTTGAACTCCTGACCCCTGACACCCCATGACAGTGCGCTACCGGGCTGCGCTACATACCGAATTTGTTTCTTTTGGCAAGATCAATGCAATAGTTCTGTTTTCATTATGCCAATCACTTTGCAGGCCTATCAGCCTTGGGGATTGCTCAGTGGATTGGTACTTTAGCAAGTGTACTTTGCTTACGCAAGTAGTTAGTTATCAGTTATTTATCGATTGATTATTAATTATTCATTTAATAAAACGACCCATATTACTTAGTTTAGCCATGGGTGATTGAACAGTATCAATGAAGCGTTTATCACACTTGATAATAACCGCTTTATTGGTTGTAAAGCCTACGACCTTCACGCATCACTTGGATCAACTCTGGGGCACTCATTTTCTTTTCCAGTTGATTTTTATACTCTAAATCGTAAATACGGTATTTTCCGTAACGATCCAATACGGTGATTTCAGATTTTTGGTAAATGGCAAATCTGCGACTATCGCCAATGTAAACCCAGGTTTGGCTGTTGGGTTCAAGTAAGCTTCGGCCAGAGCTGTAATCAGTGCTTGGATTAGTGCAGCCTAACACGTGGCTGAGTAGGGTCGGCGCAATGCCATAATGACTGGTTCGGTAATTGATTTTATTACCATGACTGTCTGGCCAATGGATGATTAAAGGGACTTTGACATTGCTTGGTGATAAATCGTTACGAGCATCGCCAACATTGCTGGTAAATACTTGGCCATAGGTACCAGTAATTAAGACCACAGTGTCATCGCTGACATCGGCTAATAACACTTCCAACTGTTGATCGATAAAATTAAGGGATTGGCGGTACTGGTTAAAGAGTACTTTTTGCGCCGGTTTGAGCGGCATTTGTGGTTGAACGGTTTGTACGCCCAAAAAACCCACTGGCGTATCGTAATCTTTCGGTGCCGCGAGATTGACTAATGCAAACCACGGTTGGGATTGTAGTGGTCGCCAAGCATTCACCGCGTTGACGGTATTCATGTCGGCATCGGCACTGCCATTTTTAGCGCCACTGGTGATTATATCAAAACCATTGAACATGGCGCTATCAGGGTTATATTTGTCGTTTTCAGGGGTAAACATGGCCAGCTGATAACCTTGTTGGGTCAATATATCCGTTAACACTGGCTGGGTACCGTTGAATTCTTTGCGATCGCTATAGTTGCCCTGTAAACCGTATAGCAAGGTAAACATGCTGGTATCAAACTGAGTGCCACCACTAAAGTGATTCATAAATCGTTGATTTTTAATACGGTATTCACTTAAAAATGGCATAGTGGCTTTGTCGACTAGGTCTGCACGTAAGCTATCAATGCTGATGATAAGCATGTTAGGACTGCGGTCTGCAGTGCATTGCATTGGGCTGATAGGGTAACTGAGTTTACGCGATTTAGTGTTTCTTGATTCGGTGATTTGCATGGTGCTATCAATACCATGGTTTTCCATAAACGAACGAGCGGTCGCTGGATACGAAACCGGATAGGTATCATCAAAACGGGTCACTTCTGTCATATTGGTGGCGTCTGCAAAAATATGAAATAAGTGACTACTGACAAAACAGATCCCAACAAATAAAACGACTTTATTGCCCCATTGTTTTTTCTGAATTTTGTCGATGCGTTTCCACAGAAAATTCGCGGCAAGTAATTCCAGCATCACAATCCCGATGGGAGTGGCAATGTACGAGGTGCTGTGGAGTAATGCGTTTAAATCTTGCCATGCCAGATCAAAGGCAAATGGACTTAAATGAAGCCCATAATCGTCGTAAATAATGGTGTCGTACAGGAGTGCATATAAACCGATAGAGGCGATAAAGGCTGCAAATCCACGGAGTATTTTTGAATAAGGTAGTAAAAGCGTGATGGGGAAAATAAAAATTAAATAGCCAATAAACGCGAGAAAGGTAAAGTGGCCAATCGTGCTGATGGTTAGATAACTCCAGCCAATTATGGTTTCTGGATAGCCCACGCTGCCAATATATCGAGCGCCAATTAACATCGCTAATATGCCATTAAAGAAGGCAAACCAGTGACCCCAATTAACTAAGCGTGACACTTTGTCACGCGTCATTTGCTGCTTTTTACGCTCGATCATCTTAACTCGTATTCCTACTTTTCCATCACTGATTTAAATCAGTGTAACTTATTGTTAGCATTAGTGATAATAATGCTTTAGTTAATTACTTAACCGATTGGGTTAAGGCTTTCGAAAATTGTTCGGCGACCTTTTGGCGTGATTCCTCAGGGACTTTGTTGCTCAGTAGGTGAGTCACGCAGTTACCTAAGACCATTAGGCCTAAATCAGTGGGTGCTTGGTGCTTGTCGAGCACGGCGAGTAGCTCGCTAATAAGAGCTTCAACTTGAGTATTAGTGTATTTAGATTGAATTGCCATAGTCAGAATATTTCAATAACAAATGAATTAGCGCCATATAATAACGGATTTAGCCTTGGCTCGCCTCAAGTTTTATTCATCAGAGGTCGTGAATATAAAAAACCTTGGTTCGATTTATAGTGTTGGTCTGATATCATTCCATTATTAGATCATTATCTGCGACTGACTAGGATTAACAAGGCTTATGAGCATTAGTATTGAACAAGCAATTATTCACGAAATTTCTCAAGACAGTCAGGGGAAAATGGGTTGTCGTTTACGTCCGCAACCGTTGTTGAACACCAAAGCTGTTGAAACAATGCTAGAAGAGTTACATCAAACGTATTCGGGAAAAGCGGGTAAAGGCTTTGGTTTTTTTGGTACTCATGGTGAAGACGGCGAGGCAAACGAAGCGTTTGCAAATGCCCTAAACGGCTATCGTAATGGCGATTTAGGGTTTGTTGAATTTAGCGGTCTGGCGAGCCAATTGCTGCAACAAGAGTTAACTAAATACCAATTCAGCCAAGGCGGTTTTTTGTTGATGTCTTGCTATACCAACATGACCAGCGATTATTTGTTTGTGGCATTACTGAATGCTAAGTCATCGATGACGGTATTAGATGATATGGAGTTGTCGCAAAATAATCATTTAGATTTAAACAATATTCAGTTAGCGGCACGGATTGATTTAACCGAGTTGCAGGCTGATAAAAGCTCGCGCAAGTATATTTCGTTTATACGCGGTCGTGCTGGGCGTAAAGTGGCTGATTTCTTTTTAGATTTCATGGGTTGTGTCGAGGGTGTCAATACCAAAGCCCAAAATAAAACGTTTATCCATGCGGTAGAAGACTTTGTGGCCGGCAGTGAGCTGACCAAAGATGAACGTCAAGATTGTCGCAATAAGGTATTTGAATATTGCTCTGGTCGTGCAGACTCAGGTGATGCGATTGAGGTGAAAGATTTAGCCGATGAGTTAGCCGATTCTGGTATGGATTCTTTTTATGATTTTGCTTGTGGTGGCAGCTATGAGTTAGACGATGAATTTCCTGCTGATAAAGCCAGTTTACGTAGTTTAAAGAAGTTTTCTGGCACTGGTGGTGGGGTGACATTAAGTTTTGATGGCGGCCATTTAGGTGAGCGGGTTATTTACGATCCCATCTCTGACACCTTGTTAATTAAAGGCGTGCCTGCAAATTTGAAAGACCAATTAGATCGTCGCTTAAAAGGTGAATAGAAGTGGCATGAGTGTAGGTCATTAATGCCTTACCATGTTTGGGCGTCCATTGGGGCGCTTTTTTGTGGCCAATGTAAAGTACAGTGTTAACATGACCTTGTTGACTCACGCCTATATCCCTTTTTAGGTTCGTTACAACTGAATGGCTTGATGCATGGATCTGGTTGAGTGGATCGTTTTTGAATAAAATAGCCTGATAATGGTATGATTTTTGCTGTGTTTGAATTTTTTTACTTTTTATTCATTGGTAGTTGAGTAAACTAGCGCCACTTTTTGAGCATCTTTATTTATTATGCCATAAACGGCTTACCAAACTTTGGGGGGAGCGATGATTACAGCATACGCCTATCAAAATAGACAACTGATCACCACCGAATTGAATGTGGGCGATAAATTGCCCGAATCGACCTTATGGTTGGATTTATTAAAACCCGACGACGACGAACGTCAATGGTTGAGATCGTTTTCTGCTGAAGAAGTCCCCGATGAAGACGATATTAACGAAATTGAAGCGTCGGCACGTTTTTATCAAAATAAAGATGGTTTACACATTAACTCTTTGTTTCCACAAAGAGTGAGTTCTGATGTTCGTGCTGTGAACGTGTCATTCAACTTGCGCGAACGTTTCTTACTGACAATGCGCGAAGAAGATGTCGGACTTATCCGTTTATTACGCAATTATTTACGTTTAGGCCGCTTGGATATTACGACACCGCAAGGGTTGTTGTTAGAGTTGTTTACCCTAAAAGTGGATTATTTATCTGACTTAATCGAAGACGTGTATAGCGTATTGGAAAATGTCGGGGAACAAGTTTTTAATGATGAAGAACTGGATGATGTGTTTAAACTCATCACCTTACAAGAAGACTCTAACGGTAAAATTCGATTGAGTTTGCTCGATACCCAGCGCTCGCTTCGGTATATGCAACGCTATTATCGTGAACAATTATCGGATGAAAATTTAAAAGATATTCGCGAAATGTTGTCGGATATTGAGTCTTTGATGCCGCATAGCCAATTTATTTTCGATAAATTACAATTTTTGCTGGATGCTGCAATGGGCTTCAGTGGTTTACAACAGAATAAAATCATTAAAATTTTCTCGGTATCTGCTGTGGTATTTTTACCGCCAACCTTGATAGCGAGCAGTTATGGGATGAACTTTAGATTAATGCCTGAGCTCGATTGGCATTATGGTTATCCGATGGCGGTTGGGCTCATGTTAGCCAGTGCTGCCGGGACGTATTTTTTCTTTAAGCGTAAAGGATGGTTATAGGGGTAGTCTTTTACCACGTTAACTTGAGACTCAATGCTGCTTTATAACCTTTTGTTACGATTATCCGAGGTTAAATCATCCAAAAAAAAGCCATCAAGTGATTGATGGCTTTTTTATTTAGTGAGGTTATCTTAAGCATCGCCCATAAGATGCAGCACTAAATTTTCACTATTACACTGCATGCTGGTCATGTTACTGATCAGTTCTTTGGATTCGTTAACGGCATTCCGCGGCCGACTGCTGACTTTTGACACCATGGCACGCATCATTGACACCGAACGATTGAATTGTTGTTGATATGCGCTGGGCTAATATTATCTGCTATGTTTTGCAGGTTAATTTTTTGCAGAAATATGGTCGTATTTATAGTGAATTTTGTTGCGATAGTGAGCATGGCGTCAATTGTTTTCACGGCTATTTTTAGCTTAGATTCGCTTTTCGATGTAATCAAGGATCAGCTACGGTAGAATAGCCGCATTGATAAACTACCCGCTAAGATTGAGATGAAACTAACACACTTATTATCAGCAAGTTTTTTAAGCCTATTTTCGACGTTTGCATTGAGTGCAAGCTTCACTTTTACTGCTATACCTGATGAAGATGAAAGTCAGCTTCGGACTCGGTTTGATAAAGTGGCCGTTTATTTGTCTGAGCAATTGGGTGTGGACGTTAAGTATGTCCCGGTAAAGTCTTACTCTGCTGCCGTTACGGCATTTCGTAATAATCAGGTACAACTTGCATGGTTTGGCGGTTTATCGGGGGTGCAGGCGCGTCGCTTAGTGCCAGGTTCTGAGGCTATAGCCCAAGGATTTGAAGATCAGTCTTTCAAGAGTTATTTGATTGCCCATCATTCTACTGACATTATCCCTTCAGAAAAATTCCCTTCACTCAATGATTATACCTTTACATTTGGATCGAAAGATTCAACATCAGGGCGTTTAATGCCGCAGTACTTTATTGAGCGTAACTTAGGTAAGCCAATTGAGCAGATTTTCAAACGCATCGGTTTCTCTGGTGATCATAGCCGTACCATCAGCCAAGTTGAAGCGGGTGTATACCAAGTTGGCGCGGTAAATTATAAAGTGTGGGATACCACCGTTGAAAAAGGTGAGGTTGATACCAGCAAGGTGAAAGTCATTTGGGAAAGCCCTAGCTACCCAGATTATCAATGGACTGTCCGTGCTGGCGTAGATGATGACTTTGGTGCAGGCTTTAAACAAAAGTTAACCCAAGTATTAATTGGGATGACAGACAAGGATTTATTAGCCAGTTTTCCGCGTGCATCGTTTGTTCCTGCCCAAAACAAGGACTATGAACCGATTGAGCAAGTGGCTAAAACGATTGGAATGCTCGATTAATGTTGTCATTGGTTGATGTTGATTTAGGTTATAACCAGCAGATTATTTTAGCCAAGATCAATTTGTCATTTAAGGCAAAAGAACATGTGGCTATTTTAGGCCCTTCCGGCGTGGGTAAAACCACGCTGTTGCATCACCTATATCAGCAATTGGCCGAGCAAACGTGTTTGTGTTCACAAGCGCAGGGACTGGTTGATAACCTGTCGATATACCACAATGTGTTTATTGGTGGTTTAGCGCGATATTCCCCTTGGTATAATTTGGCTAATCTGTTGTTGCCGTTTAATAAGCCGCAGCAACAAGTTTCTGCTCTTTGTCAACAATTAGAGTTAGCAGTGCCGCTGCAACAAAAAGTCAATGAGTTGTCGGGTGGCCAACGGCAACGTGTGGCATTAGCCAGAGCCTTATATCAACAGCAAGCTGTTTTTATGGGGGATGAACCCTTTTCTGCGTTAGATCCATTAATGGGATTACGCTTACTCGCGATGATTAAACAAGTGCATCAGAGTGTCATTTGCGTGTTACATGACGCCGAATTAGCATTAGCGCATTTCGACCGCATTATTGTGATTAACGACGGTAAAGTGGTGTTAGATGATAAAGCCAATCAACTGTCGCTGGCCCATTTATCGCAGCATTATGCCGTGGTTGATGAACCTAGCGTGTCAAAGCATGCTGTTATATAAATATGGCCATATTGATCTTGGTCTTCATTTTAATGGTACTCAGTTACCATCCTTATCCCTGTGCCTAAGCCGATGATGGTTGGCGCGCGGCCATTTATCGGTCACTGGCAGAAAATCACTGTCTTACTGTTTTTGCTGGTATTTGTGTGTTGGTTTTTTGCCGATACAGAAATCATTGCGCTTGAGCCTTGGACTGAACTTGGCCGTATGATGCAAGGCTTTATTCATCCGGACTTTTTTGCGACAGAGTATTTGCTCGACGCTTTGTGGCAAACCATCAGTTTTGCATTACTTGGCATTACTGGAGGCTTGATATTAGGCTTGCCACTGGCATTGTGGTATCAAAACCCTTGGATTGCAGCGATGTGTGCGTTTATTCGGGCCATTCATGAAATCTTTTGGGCATTGATTTTTTTACAAATATTTGGGCTATCAGCCATTACTGGCATTTTAGCCATTGCCCTTCCTTATGCGGCGACCTTTGCACGTGTCTTTGCTGATATTTTACAGCAAGCGCCTATGCAGACCTTATTTTCGATGCCTAAGGGGACCGATAAACTATCGGCGTTTATTTATGGGCGATGGATGCACATGTATCCGCTGATTGTCGATTATATTCGTTACCGTTTCGAGTGCTCACTTCGCAGCAGTGCGGTATTGGGTTTTATTGGCATGCCGACATTAGGTTTTTATTTAGAATCGGCTTTTCGTCAAGGGCATTATCAGCAAGGCGGCGCATTATTAATCTTATTTGTATTATTGATAGGCACTATACGTTTTTGGGCTAAACCGTTCATGCTGTGGATATATTTACCCCTTGCCATATATTGGTTACCTCCGATCCCCGCGATTGATGGCCAGCTTATTTGGCGTTTTATCAGTGTTGATATTTTGCCGCCTATGCTACAAGGACAACCCATATTGGCATGGTTTGAATCTGATATTCTGACAAAATTAATGCAGTGGAGTTATCAGTTAATCAGTCAACAAGTCTTTCCTGGGATAATCGCAACCTTAGTCTTAGCCTTTTGTGCTTTAGGGTTAACGTATTTATTGACCATGATATTACTGCCCTTTAATACGCGCTTGATGATGCCAAAAGGGATTATCTTAATCATGCGGGCACTGAATTTAATATTACGTTCCCTGCCAGAATATTTATTGGCCTTTGTGTTTATGATGTTATTAGGACCCTCGATGTTGCCCGCGATTATCGCATTAGCATTACATAATAGCGGACTCATGGTCTTTTTAATGGCGCGTCAAGTGGATAGTGTTAGCGTGCCGCAAACTTACCAACCGCGGCTTGACCAATATAGTTATCTGGTTGTCCCGGTGATTTATCCCCATTTCATGGGATTGTTGTTTTATCGTTTTGAAGTGATCATCCGCGAAACGGCTATTTTAGGCATGCTTGGGGTGATAACATTAGGCTTTTATGTCGACAGTAACTTTTCTGAAATTCGCTTTAGTGGAGCCCTATTATTGCTGGTGTTTACTGCTGGCTTGAATGTCCTAGTCGATTATCTGGCGCGTCGATTACTGCACCATCCTCGTCATCGTTTACAGGCTTGCTAACAAGCCGCTTATGATTAAGTTGCTTAAATTGATTGGCTTTGTATTGGCATGGCTGGCAGCAAATACACATAATACTATGAATAGTATCACGCGTCTTAATCGTATTATATCAGCTATTTATACCGGCAACGGATGATATGACGTTTAGAATTGGTTAATCATTTGCTGAATAATATTATTGGCAATAGTGATTGCCACGGCAATAAAGATAATGCCAACCAGTAAATCAATAAAGGTATTGGCCGCGAGCAACTTTTGCTGCACGCGAGGTTTGGATAAAATAAGGGCTAATAAACAAAACCAAGCTAATGACAACACAAATAATAATATCGCAGCGGCAATTTTAGTTGGATTATTGACTTGTGGGGTGATCAATACCGAAAACAGGGTAATAAAAAAGATCAGCGCTTTAGGATTGAGGAGATTGGTATATAACCCCAGTTTAAATCCTGTTAATGAAGATATTAGCCGAGTCTTTGTCGACTGGCTTTTAGCAGATGCTATCGCTGAAGTACCCTGTTTACTGAGAATACTCATTATTGCAGATTTAATTGCCCCGACTCCCATCCATGCTAAATAGCTGCTGCCAATTAGTTGTACTGCCATAAAGGCAACATGGGACTGCTGGATCATCACACTTATGCCCATTAAGGATAAAAAAGTGTGGACTAAGATGGCGACGGCAATACCAAAGGCACAATAAAGCGCTGTTAAGCGGGTTTGTTGTGTGGCCATTTTGACAATAATGGCAAAATCTGGTCCAGGACTCATTAATGCGACCAGGTGAATAACGGCCAAACTTGCTAATAAAGTGATGTCCATGTTCATTCCGTTTTTGTACTCTCTTTTTGGTGACTTAACCGAGAATATTTGAGTATCAGTATCAGTATCAATATCAATATCAGTTGATGTTAATTAAATAGTCATGCTGAAAAATGAGAATAAAAAAGCGCTAAATTAGCGCTTTTTTATTATCTGGCAGTTTAACACTCATATTTTGGTATTAAGTACTTGCTCTTCAAAACTTTCGGCTGCCTTACCTGCTTGTGAATCATTGTATATTGCTTCATTGAATTCACCCTCAGATTTGGCAATGATCACAGTTGCCACCGCATCACCGGTAACATTAACTGCGGTACGGATCATATCCAGCATTCTGTCGACACCAATAATCAAGGCAATACCTTCAACCGGTAATCCCACTTGATTTAATACCATGGCTAACATAATTAGCCCAACACCAGGTACTCCCGCAGTTCCGATGGATGCCAGTGTGGCCGTTATCACAACTGTGGCGTAATCCATGATGCTCAGTTCAACACCAAACACTTGGGCAATAAAGACGGTTGCAACGCCTTGCATAATCGCGGTGCCATCCATGTTGAGTGTGGCACCCAGTGGTAAGGTGAATGAGGCAATTTTATTATCGACGCCCATTCTGTGCTCCGCCGTTTCAATGGTAACGGGAAGGGTTGCATTGGAGCTTGCCGTACTAAATGCAAACAGTTGTACATCGCGGATTTTACGTAAAAACATTAATGGGCTGAGACCCGAAAATATTTTTAATAAACTAGGGTATATGACCAGTCCTTGGATAAAGAGTACCAAGACCACTAAAAAGAAATATTTAACGACGCTTCCGAAGGTTTCTAAGCCTAGGGTTAAACTCAGTTTGGCCATTAATGCAAACACACCATAAGGTGCTAATTGCATAATTAAGGTCACCACCCGCATGATCACGTCATTTAAATCGTTAAAAAATGATGCAACACGAGTGCCTCGTTCACCAATATGAGAAATTGCAAATCCAAAAATAACCGCAAAAATAATAATCTGCAGCATATTGCCTTCGCTCATTGCTCGCATAGGGTTTGTCGGGACGATATTAATAATCACCTCAGACAAACTGGGTGCATCATTTACCGAGAATTCTAAAGCATTGCCTGCAAGACTGGCATTACCTGGATGGATCAGCACTGCCGCTAAAATGGCAATGGTGAGCGCGATTGCTGTGGTGAATAAATAAAATGCAATGGTTTTGCCACCTAAACGACCTAATTTAGACGGATCACTTAACGAGCTGGTGCCACACACCAGTGAAATGAAGACTAATGGGACGACAAGCATTTTTAAGCTTGAAATAAAGATGGTGCCGATGACATGTAGAAAACCATCAGTAATATATTCTTTAATGAATTGGCTGTCTGGGAACACATTCCTTAACAGTAGGCCTAAAATAATGCCTGCAGCCATACCCATTAAAATTTTGCTCGTGAGCCCGAGCTTGCGTTGTTTACTCACAGAGTGTTCCTTTTCATCATACTATTTTATGCCTTTATTGAATGCGCTAAAGACTAGCAGGAATCGGCCATTGAGGAAATGACTTAAAAGTGAAAGTTTTAGCGGATATATTGCGAAGAAAATAGTAGAGTTATGCTAAAGTTATGAGATATTTGCGTATTAGTTAAGCTATAAGCAACTATAAATAACTATAAAAAAATCTTATGTCTTATTTTACTGTAACAGGGAGCCTGACAATGAGGTCAGCATATAAAGTTTATTTGGCGATTTTATGTTCTTTTTTTCTTATAGCATGTGGCGGTGGTGGCAGTATCACTGATGATGGAACCAGCTCTGGAGGTGATGGTACGATAACAGAGGTTTTATCTATTTCACTGAGCACTTCATCGAATGATGTCTCGGCCGCCACTCCAGCAACATTAAAAGCAACTGTTACAAGTTCACTTAACAGTTCTGTGGCGAATAAAGTAGTTACTTTTTCTTTATCTGATAGTTCATTTGGAGTTTTTACTCCTGCTTCAGGTACAGCTAAAACTAACTCTGATGGTGTGGCAGAAGTAACGTTAAGTACTTCTACTTCTCAAGGTGCAGTGACTGTTACAGCATCTCTTGACTCAGGTGAATCGGCATCTACAGGCGTATCAATGGCTGGTGATGGTGCCGTGACAGGTGAGAATCAAATAAAACTTTCTTTAAAAGATACCGCGGGTAATGCGATTAACAATATTAGTTTTTTGACTCCCGGATATATTCATGTCGATTATAAAGACCCTGCTGGCAATCCAATAGCTAATCGTTTAGTGAGTTTTGAACTAAACGATACAGCTTTAGCGACTTTTATCCCAAATAGTGGAACAGCATTAACAGATGCCGACGGTATGGCTGTAATTAAAGTCATCGCTGCCAATAAAGATGGCGCAGGTACAGTTAATGTTACAATTGATGAGCAAGCAACTGTTGGGATTAATTTTTATTCTAAAGGTGATGCTGGCGTTTCAGGCTCCTCAACATTAACTGCCAAATTACTTAATGCTGCGGGTGCTGCAATAACTGAAATTTCAGACTCGCAACCCGGTTATATAGAAGTGCTTCTTGCAGATTCCACCGGTTTAGGTTTAGCAAATCAAGTTGTTTCTTTTGCTTTAAACAATAGCGCTTATGGTACATTCGAGCCTAAAAGCGGAACAGCGCTTACTAATACAGCAGGTGTAGCAAAAATTAAACTTCGCACAGCTAATATAGAAACTGCAGCGACTGTCACAATTAGTTCTTCGTTAAGTTTAACTACATCGGTTAGTTTTTATATGCTTGGTGATGGTGTTGCAGCCGGAACCAATAGATTGTCGTTAAAGTTAGTTGATAATAGCGGTAACCCAATTTCTATTATAAGTAATGCCACCCCAGCAAAAGTAGAAGCTACTTATGTCGATTTGAATGGATTACCGCTCGTTGGTAAATTAGCAAAGTTCTCTACTAGCTTAGGGAATTTATCCCCATCATTAGGTACTGCTGTTACTAATAGTAACGGTATTGCATCAATTAGTTTGACTGCTGGGAATGTTGCCGGTGCGGCTGATTTATCTGTTGAAATTGATACTTCTAAAGTCAGTATCTTTTTTGAGACCCTAGGCGATGAAGTTGTTGTTAGCCCTATCGATTCTTACACTTTGAACCTTACAGTATTAGATTCATTGAATAATGTGCATCGAAATATTAATAAAAACTCACCGGGTTCTGTTAGGGCTACGTTGTTAAAGGATGGCGCTGCAGTTCCAAATGTATTAATGAATTTTGTTCTTATTGGACAAGGAACTATTAATCCAACGTCAGGTAATGCACTAACTGATGTTAGTGGTCTTGCTAAAGTGACTTTATTAACGGGTACTGTGGATGGTGCTGGTACTGTTCAAGCAACCTTTAATTTAGGCAATGAACTATTAACAGAAACATTTAACTACAGTGTTGCTGGTGATGCTCCAGGTGGAGATGGTGAGAACAACTCATTAACCATAAGCTTGTTGGATGGTACTGGAAATCAGGCTTCTAGTATTAGCCAATCATCTCCAGGCCGTGTACAAGTTTATTTACTTGATCGAAATGACAACCCATTAAGTGGAAAAATTGTTTCATTTTCTAGTAGTTTAGGTGAGTTTTTACCTTCAGTAGGGACCGCGCTTACTGATGGTGCTGGTAAGGCTGAATTAACTATTACAGCAGGAACCGTAGAGGGGGCTGCAACCGTTACAGCTAGTTATGGTTCAGCCGCTGAGACGATCAGTTTTACTACCGCTGGTGATGATATTGATCCCGTTGCTGCAGATCCTTCTATCTCATTTGAAATTTATGATTGTAATGGCGTTGCTGGTTTCGATAAGGCATTGAAAAATTTTGAATTATGTCCTGTTACCGATAACATTACCAATCAACGTCCTGGTATTTTAGGGGCTATAATTAAACTTGATGGTTCTAATCAACCTTTAAAGCAAGTGCTTGTTACAGCTGGTACGACATTAGGTGCTATTAGCCCAAATTCTGCCACTGCAATAACTAATGCTGACGGAAAGGCTGTTTTAGATCTGTATTCAAACGGTGATGTGGGAGCTGGTGAAGTTTCGTTAAAAGTGAAACAAGTGACTTCTACCAAAGCTTTTGAGATTGGCCGTGTAGATATCTCTCTTGAAGTTAGTACATACATAGGTACTAATATTCTCCCAGCTGGCGGCTCTACTGTTATTGAAGTAACAGTTAAAGATCCGGATGGAAGTATTGAGACAAGCCAACCATTTACATTAGAGTTTTCTTCTCAATGTATGTCGGCAGGTAATGCGGTTGTTGATTCTCCGGTGATAACAAATGCGGGTAAAGGTTTTGCTACCTATCGAAGCATTAATTGCCAAGGTACAGATACTGTTACTGTTTCAGCAATTACAGGCGCATCAAGCGTAAGTGCTACTGCAGATATCACCATTAGCCCTAATGCGGTCGGTGCAATTCAATTTGTCAGTGCATCACCAAAGGAACTAGCAATTAAAGTCTCTGGTGGTCTTGACGGTGCAGGTGCTCGTTCTGAAACCTCAAATGTCGCTTTCAAGTTGCTTAATGAGATAGGTCAGCCAGCAAGTTCTGAAAGAGTTTGTTTTGAGTTATCTACCGATGTGGGTGGCATGGTATTAACGCCAGCACCATTAGCTGATGATTTTATAAACTGCCCTAATTTTCCTAAAGTAGGTGACGCTGAGTATCCTAGCGATATTACTATCCCTAATAAATATGCAGTAGCTTATACGGATGTTAATGGTAATGTATCTGTTACTGTACGTTCAGGAACAATACCAACGCCTGTTAAAGTTTTTGCTCTGTGGCAGGATGCTACAGATCCAACAAGTCTTATAGTGTCAAATGTGTCTGATAGTTTAACCGTGACAACTGGTTTAGCTGATTACAATAGTTTCTCGTTGTCAGCGACAACGTTAAACGTAGAGGGTTGGAGTCATGATGGAGAATCATCGACGATTACCATTCGTTCAGCAGATCATTTTAATAATCCTGTTCCTGATGGGACTGTGATCAACTTTAGAACTGAAGGTGGCTCTATCGGCGCCAGCTGTGAAACGGTAGGTCGAACAGGGGCTTGTTCTGTTGATTGGACAAGTCAGAATCCACGTCCATTTGAAGACAAAACTGTAAAATGCCCTGTTGCTTTTAATGGTGGTGAGGTTGATGATGCCTTACGTCCACCTTGTACAGGTAATTTATTATCAACCTATAGTGATGGAACTAGCTCTGTCATTAACGAGCCAAGTCCAGGGCGTTCTACGATAACTGCGTTTGCTATCGGTGAAGAAAGTTTTGTTGATTTAAACGGCAATGGTTTATTTGATACTCTAGAAACTTTCATTGATTTATCTGAAGCATTTACCGATCACAACGAAGACGGTAATTACCGAGGTTTACCTCTTCCAGACGGGGTTACAATTGAAGATGTTCCAAAAGGGGCTGTAACTGAAGAGTTCATTGACTTTAATGCTAATGGAAGCTTTGATACCAAGGATAAATTTTATACTGGTCTTTTGTGCGCAACGGGTTCAGCTGCTAGTTGTAGCCAAACAGGAGTCAATAACACTCAAGCACAGCTAAATGTGTTCAGAAATATGCCGATTGTTATGTCGGGCTCTACACCCTATGGTCGTTTAGTTGATATTGACAGCTTGGGGAATATTACTCCTGTAGTCGATATTGATTTAACTGCTAAAACTGGCGTATCCTCAAAAACAGTTTACTTATTCTTGTCTGATATCAATAATAACACTCTTGCTAACGGTACTGAGATTACAACCAGTATTGACAATGGTGCGTTATCTACATCTACATCGTCGTACACAATTGGTAACAATACCTCTAATAAACCATTATTGTTTGCATTTACTGTCACCCGCGAAGCTAGCCCAAATCAAAAATCAGCTGGGTTATTATCTATTACAGTTAAAACCATGTATGGCGATCCGGTTTCATACAGTGTTAATGTTCGAGATGATGGTTGATAATAAACAGGTTTATTAGTTTGAAATACTTTGATTTTACGAATGTTTTATAAGTAGTAATTAAATCGGCCACAAACTTACTTGTGGCCTTTTTTATGGTGTAATATATTGTTTCTTATCATAATTAAGAGTACTTATTAGAATCATTGATATAGATGAAAGTAACTTAGATAACGAATTCTCAAGACGTTAATAATTTATCGGTTTATAATTGTGTAGTGGATTAAAAGGATATTTAAATAAATCGCTAAAAATTAATCATTTAACAACTGAAAATGATGGATTTTATGTTGATAATGAGTTGTATCTGATAGGTTATTGCTGTCATATAACATGCTGGTGCAGTGCGGTGTAAAAATGTCACTAATCATAAAATTAGTGACATTGATTCAAAATAATAAATTTGTAAATTATCAAAAGCTTAATTAATCGCTTATTTGTTACCTTTATCTCTGAAACTGATAAACACTGCCTAGCTTCATGATCTGTGTGAGTTCATCTAAGGCAGTGCGGGATTCAATAATTAACTGTGGGTCAGCGAGATCGTTTACGGTTAGCTCATCGCGATAGTGCTTATCAACCCAAGTATTTAAACGGCTAAATAACCCGTCATTCATTAAGGTATTTTGGTTAACTGCGGCGACTTCTTGTTCATTCATTGCCACTCGTAACCGTAAACACGCTGGACCGCCCCCGTTTTGCATGCTTTGCTTAACATCGAAATAAAGCACTTGTTTAATTGGTGTCCCTAAGGTCACGAGTTCGGTTAAGTAAGCAAATACCGCCGGATTTTCTTGGCAGTTTGTTGGTGCAATAATGGCCATCTCACCCGATGGTAAGGTGATGATTTGAGTATTAAACAAGTAACTGCGCACCGCATCATTTATCGACACTTGTTCCGTGGTGACTTTGACAAAATGCATATCGGAGTTCATTTTACTACGAATTTCAGCAAATTTAGTTTCAGTGTCCAAAAAAGCTTGTTCATGATAGAACAGCACATTTTGATTGCCGACGGAAATGACATCGTTATGGAACACGCCTTGGTCAATCACCGCCGGATTTTGTTGCATAAAGACACAGCTTTCATCTTCAAGTTGGTGTAAACGGGCTACCGCTTGAGACGCTTCTAATGTTTGACGGGCAGGGTATTTAGTGGGTTTTGGCGCACTGGGGTTGGTTGCCGTTTGACCGTAAACAAACAGCTCTACGCCAGCATGACCGTATTCTGAGCACAAACGGGTATGATTTGCAGCACCTTCATCGCCAAAACTGGCATGCTCGGGTAAATGTTGATGATGTTTAAAGTAGCGATCATTGTGGAATGTTGCTTGTAGAATACGCCCGGTGGTGACGGGTTCAATGCTGCGGTGTAATTTATCCACCAAGTTAGCCGGTGTGAAGTGAACTTTGCCATCACAAGTGTCGGCACTTGGCGATACCGTGGCGGCATTAGCGGTCCACATACTCGATGCACTGCAACAAGCATTAAGCAACGCAGGAGCTTGTAGAGCCGCTTTTTTCAAAACATCAGAGTCTGACCCGGAAAAACCAATTCGACGCAATGTATATAGGTCTGGGCGCTCCTGTGGGGCTATTACGCCTTGTACCATTCCTAAATCTGCTAATGCTTTGGCTTTTTGCAAACCTTGTTTGGCGGCCGCTTTAGGATTTGAGGTTAGGGCCGCATTATTAAATGAGGCCACATTACCAAATGATAATCCGGCATAATTATGGGTTGGTCCTACCAAGCCATCAAAGTTCGCTTCAAAATGCTTCATTCGTGATCCTTGAGAATTTTAGTGAATAATTATTATTGTTGTTGCACTTATTTGTGTTACTTATAAAAAAGGAATGTGATTGCTCGTGTCAGTTAACGCTAATGTAACTCCAGTATACGGAAGCGATAAGGGTTAACAAGGTGTGGTTATTTTGTACGAATGTGTATAAATGATTAAAAATGCATTGAAGGTGCTCGCAAGTATCATATAGTGAAAAATTACGTTTAAAAAACGCATATTATTTTTTTTATTTTTTATTTTGATTAAAAAATGACTTACTAACTCATATAAAGAGGGATTAACTTGAAACTATTGTCTCAACCCTCTATATATGGTTTCAATTTCTTTTCGAGACTTTTTTGGCGCAAATAAAACTATGGGTAAATCGTTAGTTATTGTCGAATCGCCGGCTAAAGCCAAGACAATTAATAAATATCTTGGTAAAGACTTCATTGTGAAGTCGAGTGTAGGCCACATCCGTGACTTACCAACTTCGTCTACTTCTGACGGCACAACTGCGACTAAAACCGCTGCTGAAGTCAGAAAACTACCTCCTGAAGAAAAAGCTAAATATAAGCTGATCAGAGACAAAAAAGCGCTAGTGGCACGAATGGGTGTAGATCCCGATAATGGCTGGGCAGCCAAATATCAAATTCTGCCTGGTAAAGAAAAAGTAGTTAAAGAATTAAAAGCGTTAGCCGAAACGGCTGACCAAATCTATCTCGCAACGGATTTGGACCGTGAAGGGGAAGCCATTGCCTGGCATTTACAGGAAATCATCGGTGGCGACGCTTCACGGTATCAACGTGTGGTATTTAACGAAATTACCAAAACAGCCATTCAAGAAGCTTTTAGTAAACCCTCAGTACTTGATACTAATATGGTTAATGCTCAGCAAGCGCGTCGATTTTTAGATCGTGTTGTTGGCTTTATGGTGTCTCCATTATTATGGAAAAAAGTGGCTCGTGGTTTATCTGCTGGACGGGTGCAATCGGTTGCCGTTCGCCTAGTTGTCGAGCGTGAGAGTGAAATTAAAGCGTTTGTTCCAGAAGAGTTTTGGGATATTCATGCCGAATTAAATACCCCTACAGCAGCCAGCTTGAAAATGCAGGTGATGAAATATCAATCTGCGGCATTTGAACCGGTTAATCAAGCTCAAGCACAAGTGGCAGTTGATGCGTTAAACGACGCGACATATGTGGTTAGCGCACGTGAAGTTAAAGCGACATCAAGCAAACCTTCAGCGCCTTATATTACGTCTACATTGCAACAAGCTGCCAGTACTCGTCTTGGTTTTGGGGTAAAGAAAACCATGATGATGGCTCAGCGGCTTTACGAAGCTGGCCATATAACCTACATGCGTACCGATTCAACCAATTTGAGCAAAGAAGCGGTTGAAAATTTACGTGAAATGATTGGTTCAGAGTTTGGTGACAAGTATTTACCTGCAGAGCCGATAATTTATGGTAGTAAAGCCGGTGCTCAAGAGGCGCACGAAGCGATTAGACCGTCAAATGTGGCAGTGCAGTCGACATCATTAACTGACATGGAAAGAGACGCTCAGCGCTTGTATGAACTGATTTGGCGTCAATTTGTATCGTGCCAAATGACACCGGCTCAATATGATGCAACACGGTTAACCGTTACCGCAGCTGATTACGAATTAAAAGCCAGCGGCCGTACCCTACGCTTTGATGGTTGGACTCGCATTCAACCGCAAATGGGTAAGAAAAACGAAGAAGATAATACCTTGCCAGCAGTGGCAAAAGGGGACAAGTTAGTCCTTGATACTCTGCTACCTAAACAACATTTTACCAAGCCGCCCGCTAGGTACAGTGAAGCCTCTTTAGTGAAAGAACTTGAGAAGCGCGGTATTGGGCGTCCATCGACCTATGCGACAATTATTTCAACCATTCAGGATCGTGGTTATGTCAAAGTAGACAATCGCCGTTTCTTTGCTGAAAAAATGGGTGAGATTGTTAGTGAACGCTTAGTCAACAGTTTCAAAGACTTAATGAGTTATGATTTTACTGCCAGTATGGAACAGACATTAGATGATGTTGCTCATGGTAAACTGGACTGGAAAAAAGTATTAGATGGTTTCTATGGTGATTTTACCCAACAGTTATTGTTGGCTGAGTTAGATCCCGATGAAGGCGGTATGCGCCCGAATGAGATGGTGTTAACCGATGACATTATGTGTCCTACCTGTGGTCGTCCTATGGGGATCCGAACCGGTTCAACCGGGGTGTTCCTTGGCTGCTCTGGTTATGCCTTACCGCCAAAAGAGCGTTGTAAAACGACGCTTAACTTAACGCCAGGTGAAGAAGCGGTTAGTGACAATGAAGATGCTGAAACTGAAGCGCTACGTGCTAAACACCGTTGTGGTAAGTGTGGTACGGCGATGGACAGTTATCTCATTGATGAGTCGCGTAAATTACATGTATGTGGTAATAACCCGACCTGTGATGGCTATGAAGTGGAAGCCGGCCAATTTAAGATTAAAGGTTATGAAGGTCCCATTATTGAGTGCGATCGTTGCGGCAATAATATGGAGCTGAAAAACGGTCGGTTTGGTAAGTATTTTGGTTGTATTAATACTGAGTGTAAAAATACCCGTAAGTTGTTGAGAAGCGGCGAAGCGGCACCACCAAAAGAAGATCCCATTTTTCTGCCGAAATTAAAATGCACTAAATCGGATGCCCATTTTGTGTTACGTGACGGCGCTGCTGGGATATTTTTGGCGGCGAGCACTTTCCCTAAATCGCGAGAGACTCGTGCGCCTTTAGTTGAAGAATTAGTTCAGTATCGTGATTTGTTATGGCCTAAATATCAATATCTTGCCGACGCGCCAGTAGAAGATGATGATGGTAATCAAGCCAAAGTTAAATTTAGCCGTAAGACAAAAGAGCAGTATGTTGCTACCGAAGTTGATGGTAAAGCCACAGGTTGGTCGTCTAAATTTATAAACGGTAAATGGGTAAGTGAATCAACCAAGAAAAAAGATAAAAAATAGTTTTAGGCTCGGTTGATCCATAACGCAAACATTAACGCTACCCAGTTGGGTAGCGTTTTTTTTGCTGTGCCGATGCTTAATATCTACTGGGTTCAGAACCGCTTTCACAGGGCGGATGTGAACCGGGTTTATCTTGGGCTAAAACGTCGACAGACAAGCTTATAATGTGGTGGCATTAGCCTAGCTGGCGCCGTTATTGAGAGATGCTATGGCATCAATCCGTTTATTAACTGGATATGTTGAATTGCCACTGAGTGAGCAGAGAAAGCGTGCCTGTGGGAGTAGAAGTCTGGCGTTAATCAAGATGATTTTCGGCTATAAGCCAGTGTGCAAGGTTATCGGGATACAGGCTGATCAATATACTAGGTGTTGGAGATCAACGACACGGTTCACTTCAGTTGCGGGCAGATAAAAAAAGCACTGAATAAGATCAGTGCTTTTTATGGCTAACCGTTGCGAGTTGTTATCGGTTTACATCGATCTGTCACAGGTTATTTTGCGCTATTTTGCGCCGCTTGAATGGCGGTTAATGCAATGGTGTAGACAATATCATCGACTAATGCGCCACGAGATAAATCGTTAACCGGTTTACGTATACCTTGAAGCATCGGACCGATACTGATTAAATCTGCACTTCGCTGTACCGCTTTGTATGTTGTGTTACCCGTATTGAGGTCTGGGAATACAAATACGGTCGCTTTACCTGCCACAGGGCTGTTAGGCGCTTTAGATAGAGCGACATTTGGCATAACTGCTGCGTCGTATTGCAATGGTCCGTCGATGATCAAATCAGGACGTTTCTCTTTGGCAATCCGGGTGGCTTCACGCACTTTATCAACATCCGAACCTGTGCCAGAGTTACCGGTTGAGTAACTGATCATGGCGACCCGAGGTTCAATACCAAAGGCTTTAGCGGATTCCGCTGACTGAATCGCGATATCGGCTAGCTGCTCAGCGTTAGGGTCTGGGTTAATGGCACAATCGCCATACACTAAGACTTGATCTGGCATCAGCATGAAGAAAATCGACGATACTAAGCTAGAACCTGGTGCCGTTTTAATCAATTGCAATGGTGGGCGGATCGTGTGAGCAGTAGTATGAACCGCGCCAGACACAATACCGTCGACTTCGTCTTGTGCCAGCATCATAGTACCCAGTACCATGTTGTCTTCAAGTTGCTCACGGGCAACCACTTCAGTGAGTCCTTTGCTGCGACGCAATTCAAGCATAGGCTCAATATATTTTTCACGCACAGTATCAGGCTCAATGATTTTGATGCCGTCACCTAAAATCACATCTTGTTGTAATGCGATGCGGAGGATCTCTTCGCGGTTACCCAATAACACACAACGAGCAATACCCCGTTCAGCACAAATAGCTGCCGCTTTAACGGTTCTCGGCTCTTCGCCTTCTGGAAGCACGATGGTTTTATGCGCTGCACGGGCCAGTTCGGTTAACTTATAACGGAATGCTGGCGGTGATAAGCGGTGTTCTCGTGGTAAGTCTTTAGTGACGCTCTCAATCCATGTCTGGTCGATATGGCTGGCAACGTATTCCTGTACCCGTTCAACGCGTACAGCATCATCCACAGGCACTTCGTGATCAAAGCGTTGAATATTGAGTGAAGTTTGCCATGTATTTGAATCAATTAAAAATACTGGCAATCCTGTTTCAAATGCTTGCTCGCACAATTTCATGATTTCTGGCTCAGGCTGGTAGCCACCAGTAAGCAATAACGCGCCAATTTTAGTGCCGTTCATCGCCGCTAAACAAGCGGATACGATCACGTCTGAGCGATCACCTGATGTCACCAAAAGTGAGTTGGCTTTGAAATGGCTAACCATGTTGGGAAGGCTGCGAGCACAAAACGTCACTCGGCGCATACGACGAGTATGCATTTCACCCGCATTAATAATTTTGGCATTTAAGTGTTTGGCTAAATCAGATGCACGCGGTGAAATTAGCTCCAAATTGTATGGCACACTGCCTAAAATGCGCAGTGGGCTTTTACCTGGCAATTGGAACATGCTCGAGCTATCAACGGCGTTAATTTGTTTATCGTCAAAGACCTCAGATAAATCAGGACGAGTACGACCTTCGTTGTCAACGGGGGCACCAATTTTATTGATGATGGCACCAATTAGGCGTTTATTTTTCTTTCCGCCCCAAGAGTTATAGGTGATTTCTAATCGATTCATCAACTCATTTGGGGTATCTACACCTGGGGTTGCGATGAAAATAACGTCGGCATCTAAGGCTTTGGCTATTTCGTAGTTGATATCATCAGCAAAAGGGTGGCGTCGTGTGGGCACCAATCCTTCAACGACTAAAGTTTCTGTATTGCTGGCGCATTGTGTGGCGCGTGCAATAATTTGTTCCATCAACACATCAATTTGCTCTGCGCGGATTAAGGCTTCAGCGTGTGCCATTGCAAGAGGCTCTAACGGATTGACCGTTGGCGAGGTGCTTAAAATGGTGGTTGAACGTTCAGGACCTTTATCACCCGAGCGGATCTGTGCAATGGGTTTGAAAAACTGCACTTTAACGCCCTTACGTTCTAGGGCACGAACCATACCTAAACTCAGTGATGTTAATCCTACTCCAATACCAATTGGAATAAGCATAATATTACGAGACATGACGACCTCTTGTGTGCATATTGTTCATGTGAATTAATTGACTATAAGACGACATAGCGTGCTTGTTTAGCTGTGATCAGCTTGATTGAATCTTCTGCAATGACCCATTCTTCATTTGTTGGTATGACCATGGCAATCGTGCTACCGAGTTGGGTAATCACCCCTTGTTGGCCAAAACGAGCGGCTTCATTTAAGTTATTATCAACTTTAAAGTTAAAAATTTCTAATAAATTAAGTACTTTCCCACGAATAAGGTTTGAGTTTTCACCAATGCCGCCAGTAAAGACAATGGCGTCTAAACGGCCTAATGGCACTGTGTAAGAGGCAATGTATTTAGCCAGACGGTAGCAGAATATTTCCAAGGCTAACGTGGCACCTTTGTGGCCGTAATGATAAGCCTCTTCAATACCGCGGCAATCGTTGGTGAGCTCTGAAATGCCAAGCATACCACTTTGTTTGTTCAACAGACTGTTCACTTCGTCAAGGGTATAGCCCAGTTCTTTAACTAAATGGAAAATAATCGATGGGTCTATATCACCACAACGCGTGCCCATGACTAACCCTTCTAATGGCGTTAACCCCATAGAGGTATCGACACTTTTGCCGCCTTTAATGGCAGTGACTGATGCACCGTTACCTAAATGAGCACAAATGACGTTAGTGTCTTTAATGTCTTTGCCTAATACTTTGGCCGCTTCGCGACTGACAAATAAATTGCTCGTACCATGCATACCGTAGCGACGAATACTGTGTTCACGATATAATTTGTAAGGCAAGGCGTATATGTACGCTTTTTCAGGCATTGTTTGGTGAAACGCGGTGTCAAAGACGGCAACTTGTGGTAAATCCGGGAAAGAGGCGATTGCAGCACGAATACCAATTAAGTGTGCTGGATTATGCAAGGGGGCTAATGAGGCACAATCTTCAATACCTTGAATGACTTCGGGGGTGATGATAACCGAACGGGTAAACTTTTCGCCGCCATGGACAATACGATGACCCACGGCTTTAATTTTTTCAGCTAGTTGTGGTTGTGCCGCCAAGATAGTATTAACGATAAATTCTACTGCTTCACGATGGGCGGTAAAGGCACCTAATTTGGTTTCATCTTTGCGGCCATTAAATTTCCATTTTATGCGAGAATCTTCTAAACCAAAACATTCTGCTAAACCAGAAATTTGTTCATCGCCTGATTGGGCATCAATGATGGCAAATTTTAATGATGAGCTACCGCAGTTGAGTACGAGTACTAATTTGTCTGACATGTTAACGCCTTTAAGTCAATGAAACTGAATAAAATGGTAAAATCCCATTATTGATAAGGTTTATGAACATTCATAAACGCCACACTTCGGTGTTCTTACTCTGATTTTCGACGGTAAGCCGAATCAGTATAGTGGTAAATTGGCCAGCGCATTTTGGGCATGACACGGTATTATGTTAGCGTTATACTCATGTTTCACGCAGTAGAGGTAGCCGTATATTGAACATGAATCTGGTTAAATTACTTGGCGATGGTCAACATTATATGAAGACTTGGCCAATGGTTAGGCAACTTGGGTTTTACTTCCCAGAGTACCGCGTCGTTAAAGCTACTCAATTAGCTATTATCGCTATGCCTTTGTTGGCATTGGTGGTTGCGGCCAGCCAACTCTATGTATTGGGCTGGGATTATTTACCGCAAACATTAACTATGTTGCTATTTTTTATCAGCTTGCCATTGCAAGGCTTAATATGGTTAGGCTGGCGAGCACGCCATCCATTACCGTTATCGTTATTCGAATGGGGCAATCAACTCAGTTCAAAATTGACTGAAATGGGTATTTATTGCCAACCACTAAGCGCCAGAGCGTGTTATTTAGACATGGCCGCTATTTTAAAACTGGCTTTTGAGCGTTTAGATCAAGGTTATTGGGACGAATTATAATTCATCTTATATTTAATCTAATGCTAATTTACATCTAATTTATTGATATTATAACTAATATGTAGCGCTAATACCGCGGTCTAAAAAAACGTGTTGAATTTTCTGCATGGTTTCAGCGCTGGGCGGTGCAACATGCGCCAAAGTGTAAGTATCGCCAAAGGCTTGCCATTTATGTTCACCCAAGGGGTGATAAGGCAATAATTCAACTTTTTCAACATTGTTCATCGGTTTGATAAAGTCAGCTAATGCAATGGCTGATTCAATGTCTTCGGTAAATCCGGCAACGACCACATAACGGATCCAGGTTTTTATTTCTCGCTTGGCAAGATATTGTGCAAACTGTAATGTCCGCTGGTTACTGACTTTGGTCAGTTCAATGTGCTTGGCATCGTCCATTTGTTTGAGATCAAGTAATACTAAGTCGGTATTGTCGAGCAACTCATCGATCACGGGTTCGTATTTACGCACAAAACCGTTGGTGTCCAAACACGTGTGTATACCCTCACTTTTACAGGCTTTAAATAATTCGCTAACAAATTGAGCTTGTAAAATTGCTTCCCCACCACTAGCTGTAATTCCACCACCGCTAGCTTCTAAAAATGGTTTATAATCAATTATTTGCTTCATTATTTCAGCAACGGAAATTTCTTTGCCCCCATCCAGATCCCATGTATCACGGTTATGGCAATATTGGCAGCGCATAAGGCAACCTTGCATAAAAGCGATGTAGCGGATCCCCGGACCGTCAACCGTTCCGAATGATTCCACTGAATGTATGCGACCTAATGTCATTGTTGTTCCTTAAAGGGCTATAAAAAAGCTGCATCGATAAGAGAGTAAACATCGATACAGCCTACTTTAGTCGAGACTACATACCTTGAGTGAACGTACGAGTAATAACGTCTTGTTGCTGCTCAGGGGTGAGTGCGTTAAAGCGAACTGCATAACCCGACACTCGTATGGTCAATTGTGGATATTTATCCGGATTAACAATGGCATCTTCTAACATTTCACGATCCATCACGTTGACGTTTAAGTGTTGACCACCTTCACGATTTGGCTTGCTAAAGAAGTAGCCATCCAAGAGTGATGCTAAGTTAGTGCGACGACCCGTATCATCTTTACCTAAAGCATTTGGCACGATTGAGAAGGTATATGAAATACCATCTTGTGCGTGGGCAAATGGCAATTTACCTACTGATGTTAATGAAGCAATTGCGCCATTTTCATCACGGCCATGCATTGGGTTTGCACCAGGAGCGAATGGTGCACCAGCACGACGGCCATCAGGCGTGTTACCGGTTTTCTTACCATAGACCACGTTTGAGGTGATGGTTAAGATTGATTGTGTTGGAATGGCATTACGATACATTTTCTTATCGCGAATTTTTGCCATAAAACGTTCAACTAAATCGCAAGCAATGTCATCTACGCGAGCATCATTGTTACCAAATTTTGGATAGTCGCCTTGAATATCAAAATCAACTGCGATGCCATTTTCGTCACGAATAGGTTTAACTTGTGCATACTTAATGGCTGACAATGAATCGGCTGCAATCGATAAACCAGCAATACCGCAGGCCATTGTGCGGCGCACATCGCGATCATGCAATGCCATTAACGCTGACTCATAAGAGTATTTGTCATGCATATAGTGAATCGCATTAAGGGCGGACACATATTGTGTTGCAAGCCAGTCCATTGAGCTGTCAAAACGAGACATCACATCATCAAACTCAAGAACATCAGCGGTAATAGCCTCTGTTTTTGGCGCCACTTGGACTTTAAGTTTTTCGTCAACACCACCGTTAATGGCATATAGCATGGTTTTGGCTAAGTTAGCGCGAGCACCGAAGAACTGCATATGTTTACCCACAATCATTGGGCTGACGCAGCAGGCGATGGCGTAATCGTCCGACTCAAAATCTGGGCGCATTAAATCATCGTTTTCATATTGAATCGAACTAGTATCAATAGTCACTTTGGCACAGTAGCTTTTAAAACCTTGTGGTAATTCTTTTGACCATAACACGGTAATGTTTGGCTCAGGGCTTGGGCCCATGTTGTACAAGGTATGTAAGAAGCGGAAACTAGATTTAGTGACCAGTGTTCGGCCATCAAGACCCATACCTGCGATAGATTCAGTGGCCCAAATTGGATCGCCAGAGAACAGTTCATCGTAGTCAGGTGTACGTAGGAAACGAACCATACGTAATTTCATCACGAAATGGTCAACCATTTCTTGTGCTTGCTGCTCAGTGATCACCCCGTCTTTAATGTCTCGTTCAATGTAGGCATCTATGAAGGTTGAGGTGCGACCGAGTGACATTGCTGCGCCATTTTGGCTTTTTACTGCAGCAAGGTAACCAAAGTAAGTCGATTGAATCGCTTCTTTGGCACTGGTAGCGGGTACAGAAATATCACAGCCATATTTGGCCGCCATGACTTTCATTTGCCCTAAAGCACGATGTTGTTCAGCAATTTCTTCACGTAATTGGATCACGTTTGATAAATCTTCGCCAGCTTCAAACTGTGCTTGCAAAGAACCGAACTGGGCAAACTTATCTTGCATTAGGTAATCAATACCGTATAAAGCAATGCGGCGATAGTCACCAATAATACGACCACGGCCATAAGCATCAGGTAAACCCGTTAATACGCCTGATTTACGACAAGCCATGATTTCTGGGGTATAAACATCAAACACACCTTGGTTATGGGTTTTACGCAACTCAGAGTAAATGTATTTAACATCGCTGTTGAGTTCACGGCCGTAAGCCTTGCATGAACCTTCAACCATGCGAATACCACCATTAGGCAACATGGCACGTTTTAGCGGTTTTTCTGTTTGTAAACCGACGATGGTTTCGAGATCTTTATTTATATAACCAGCATCATGAGAAGTGATGGTTGATACCACCTCAGTGTCGAAATCGACAGGAGCATGAGTTTGATTCTCTATTTTTATGCCTTCCATTACGTTGTCCCACAACGTTAATGTGGCTTCAGTTGCGCCAGCTAAGAATGATTCATCACCCTCATATGGTGTGTAATTTTTTTGGATAAAGTCCCGTACGTTAACTTCCGTTTTCCAATCGCCAGTTACGAAACCTTTCCACGCGTTGGCAAATAGTTCGGTTTTATCTGTCATTTATTTAACCCTCTGGTTGATTTTCTACGGATATTATCCCAACTAACTCGAGGTGATGTTATCCGTGTGTACTTACATTCTGTCGTCTAGACGCATTCTCTAGACTGATTCCGTTAACATTTTCTGCGACACTGGTGGCAGAAAATGTTCCGCCTGACTTCTGTAATGACGCTAATTGATATCGGTTCGGTTAATGACTTAATTGGTAAGACCATTTATCCATAGAGCGATAATAACACAATTTAATGATGAGTTTTGCAGCTTTTGTTCACTGAGTGGTGAAAGTGTTAACTGGCTACCAAATCGGTTTTTAATTAGGCGTAGAGCAAAGTATTAGCGACAAATTAACCACGCGAAATAGCAGTTCGTTTCGCTTGGTTGTTGGCTGATATTATTGCGCTACAGGGTTAAAAATGACGGTATACCTTCGATCATACCTACCGCTAACATGGCCGCTAAACAAATAATAAATGCTAAACCTGGGATCACGATGCGGTCGGCAAATGATAAGGTTTTAGGACGTTCTTTATCGCCAATAAGTCCATTATTATCCAGTAACATGGTCAATGCCCACGCTAACACAGGATTGGCGACAAATGCAGCGAAAATACAAATGCCTGCTGCTTGACTGCTGGTGGTATCTTTTACCATTTGTAAACCGGCTTCAAGTAATGGCAGGAATACGCCAACTAAGAGTGCAATCGACATTACAGGGCGCCATACGGTTACATCCATTGGGTAGCCAAGGGTGGCGACAAGCATACACATGATACCGAGTAAGATGGCTCCAGCAGGAATAGGGCGTTTTGCAATGGCAGCAGGGATCATATAAGTGCCCCACGAAGACGTAATATTTCCGCCGCCAACTGCCGTACCGACTATCTGTCTGACTGAACATGTTGTCATAGTATCATCAACATCCATCAGGACTTTTTCAGATCCTTTGGGATAGTTTAATTCTTGGAATATACGATGACCAAGGAAGTCTGGTGACCACATGGCAACAGCAAGGATGGCAAAGGGTAATGACGCAATAAAATGAGCCATATTTGGTAAACCTAATTGCCAACCTTGTTCAGTTGAACCCCACCAGTAAACAGGGTTTAGATTGGGAATGCCAGGAGCCGTGGTAAATTGTAAATCTAAGCCAGCGCCAAGAGAAAATGCCAGTAAGATAGCCGCGACAGAACAAAGGGGAATGGCTAGCCAGCGCTTACCGTATTTGGCTAATGCGGCATAGATAATCACGTTGACGAGTAATATGGCAAAAGCAACATAACCTAACGAGTAGTCAAGTGAATGCTTGGCTTGCAGCCCGCCAGCCCAGTTAAACAATGAGGTTATCTGACTCTTTGCCCCCATAAAGCCGAGAAACACTAATAAGCCGCCCGCCACGCCGCTACTGGTGAGATTAACCAGTTTCGACCCACCTTTAAAATAACTTAATAGTAACCCAAAGATCCCAATAAGAATCGCTAACGCCAGAGGGTGAGCACCCGCCAGTGCGATAGTACCAATTAACGGGATCATCGGCCCATGGTTACCACCTAAGTTTGCTCTTGGGTTAATAAACCCTGAGCTAATGATGCAAAAGAGTAAAGCCGGTATGAGCATTTCTACCCGGACTATTTGGATGGCAAATTCGGCGCCTAGGTTCACGTGTTCCCATTTGTCACTTAAGCCAGCAGCCCAAGCGGCCATCACTGCAGAATACATCACTGTAATACCAATAGTTCCGGCAATGGCTGGGACTAAATCTTCCCACTCAAACCGAAAATCACGTCCTGGGAGATTTAACGCCCAGCGTCTTGGTTTCATGATTTTTAGTTCATTTTCTAAATAGGCATCACGACTTTCAAATTCGCTCGCGGGGCGATGAAGCTCGCTATAGCTAGCTTCTTGAGCTTTTTTTTCTGAATTGCTGACAGTTTCTGACATAATTTCTCATTCTCCGAAAAGAACAGGTTAATCCATCAAATGATGAAGTTTAAGTGTGTTCCTTTGAAGTGATGACGCAGACCATGAGATCAGCTTGCCAGTGAGCCACAAAGGGCTCTTGTCACTTTACTCAGCTGTGGTGCTTTATATTTTGGAAGCATCACAGAGATGTCCTTGTTGTTGATCTTATTTTTTGGTAAGACCAATTTACCTGAGAACTTTACCATAGCGATATGATTGCATCACTTGGTATCAAGAAAGTTGATGTTTTGTTTGTTGCAAGTGAGAGCAAGTTAACAAGTTGACTATAAAATTAGATCATAAAAAGTGACTGTTTTATCTAACTGAATCCTAGCGGGGGTCAATGCATTGTTTGATCCATCAATAAAACTGATGTCAGGTATCTCAGTTATTCAATTATATTTAATATTTATCGGTGCTGTTCTTAAGGAGCCTAAAGATAAAGTGTCTGAATGATCAACAATATGGCTATGAATATATATCGTTTGAGTGATCATTATGGCACTAAAGAAGGCCAATACGGGAAGGGGGGGGACCAATAATGTGGCGGTTTTTTGTTGATCCTATGATTGATAATAATAAATTGATAAGCATGAATGGATAAAAACGCTATCCTAAGCTGGCGTTTAACACATCCATAAGACGACCGATTAAAGCGGATAAGTAGTGCAAGTAGGGAAGCAACACCCGGCGTTATCTATGCAGAGCAGTCCTCAGCAATACCTCAAGAGCCCTAAGGTCAGTCATGGTTAACACCATGGCGATAGCAAATTTCACCTAATACTTGGCCCCAAGTTGTCGGCAACGACCATCTCGTTGATAAAATAATCGCTGATAAAGAAATCACTGCTAAGTCATCGCTGCTAAGTCATCGTTAAATCCCATGTTGCGATTAGGCTTGGCTTTCATGCGAATGACTTATCATTATAAAGGCTTACCCCCTTAATACAGCGCGTTCTGCAGTTAATATCACCGCTATCTATTGAATCACCTAAGCGCCAGTTTGCTTGCTATTTACTCTTTACTGTTTTCTATTTACCATAACCTGCAGTGCCAGCAAGTTATTCAAACGTATCAGGTTCATCTTGGAATGAAACATCTTTATGATTGACTAGATGAACCGCAATAAGGCTAGCGCGAACATTGCCATTAAAGGCATCAAGGTTATAGCCAATAGCAAACTTGATGGTCGTAGCGTCAAGTCTGCTAGAGCGTTAACGTGTTTAGCTCGATAAGGATCGTCTACTGATAAGACGTTTTAGCTTGCTGCTGTATAAAACTCACGAATGTTCGGTGCACGAATAGTTTCAGAGTCAGTGGAACAAACGCGAGTTGACCATCGACTTCCCCGCAAAAGCTCGTTTTCCACCTTGTCGCCTTGCCACTGGTGTTGTCATTAGCAAAGCGCACGGCTAGATCCCGATCTCATTGACAAACAAGGTATAAGTCGCCAAGCAAAGGCCAAGTGACTTCAGTAACAATGTCGCTTACATCAAGATCACCCTAGGTCTCATTCCATTTTACCTGTCATGAGGATCACGTGAAGGTTATTCAATATTATTGATGGTTATAATCATTATTATCAAATTTTATTCTGATTATTTCAACGGTAGTCTTATGTCTCAACAAGAAGGCCACCATGAATATTAGAAATTGCGATGATGTATAGTCGCAACTTTTCTACACTATTTATGCTGCAGCCAAAGAATAACCTTCAGTTTATTTGGGATGTAGTTAATGACCGCTTTACCAACAAAGACTTCAACAGGGCCGAGACAGAATGCTTATCCACAAGCAGGAGCTAATCATTCAGTGATTAACCTGTGCCAGCAGGCTGAGCAATACGGACAAGCAAAAGTGATTAAACCGCATTTGGAATCATTCGGGCTTGCTATTTTTGCAGGTGCTTTCATTGCGTTAGCATTTGTTTTTTACATCACGGTGACAACTGGGACGACCGGAACCTGGGGGCAAGTCCGCTTTATTGGCGGATTAGCCTTTAGTTTAGGGTTAATACTGGTGGTTATTTGTGGGGGAGAACTGTTTACCAGTACAGTATTAAGCAGTGTGGCATGGGCTCAAAAACGAGTTAATACCAAAGAGTTAATGATGTGTTGGACCCGAGTCTATATTGGCAATTTCATTGGTGCTATGTTGATGGTGTTGCTGATCTTAGGGGCAAAAATGCATCTGCTCAATGAGGGCCAATGGGGCTTAAATGTATTACAGATTGCGCAACACAAAATACACCATGATTGGGGCCAAGCATTTATTTTGGGCATATTATGTAATGTATTGGTGTGCCTCGGTGTCTGGATGACGTTTTCCAGCAAAGAGGTGTTAACTAAAGCACTGTTACTGATGTTGCCGGTTGCCATGTTTGTCAGCAGTGGTTTTGAACATAGTATTGCTAACCTCTTTATGGTGCCATTAGGGATCATGTTGCAACAATTTGCATCAGTTGAGTTTTTTAACGCTATAGGTGTCCCCGCCAGTCAATTTGCAGATATTACCGTCACCCATTTTCTGTTTAATAACCTTATTCCTGTCACATTAGGCAATATCGTCGGCGGTGCGGTGTTCGTCGGGCTCGCCTATTTGATGGTTGAGCGCCAAACACCATCCAATGCCAGACGCTCGAGCACAATTGCGTTAGCCAAACTGGCATTCGCAGAATGTATTCCAGCCATTAATCAATCAGCTTCAAATCAATCAGCTCCAAATCAACCAGTTTCAAATAAACCAAGTCTTACTGATTTATCGGATCCACAACCAAATTTAACCTCAAAATACTATGAATCGAACCTTATACCTTCGTTAGAAACGAATGGGAGAATTGTTATGCCTAAATCAATTATTAATCTTCATGTGAGTGAATTAATGGAGAACACGCCTTTTACATTGTCACCAGAACTCAGTATTCATGAGGGACTTTTGCGGCTGACAAATGCACAGGAGCGCGGTGCCCCCGTCGTCGATAAGCAAAATCGATTATTAGGCTTTGTGTCGCAGCAAGATTTACTAAGATGTTTATGGTCAGAAGAATATAATAAGCACATTAACAGTCATGTTGCTGATTTAATGCAAACGCAAGTGATGACAGTAGCGGCCAATGATAAAATTGCAGATTTAGTCGAGCTAATGGTTGTGGATAGAAATAAGCTTTTTCCCGTGACTGATTCTGGAATGTTTACCGGGAGTCGTTTTATGAGTTATGAAGAGCGCTTAAGACTTGCTTATGCTAATAAACCGAGTAGTTATCCTGTTGTTAGTGACGGTTTATTGCTTGGGGTCATAACCCGTGAAATAATTGCCAGCAAAATATGTTCGGTTTTTGGATAATTGAGTCACAACAGATAGCGCCTTTTTTAGCTACATGGGTAGGTCGTTTTACTCATACAACAACAGAATTTGGTTGTTGTGTGAGTCAATAACTGAGTTCAGTGGAGTAACAAGGCGTTATCACTGTTATTAAAGCGTTTTACTCATGCGTCTTGCTTCATTAAGAACACAGTCTCTAAGCGGGTTATCACCGGCGTCATTGCGCCAAACAAAAGACAATTGACGCTGGAGATTAAGTTGCGGTGTGGCAATAATAACCAATGTACCCGCCGCAACCTCTTGCTCTACTGTAATGTAGGGTAGGCAACTTAAGTATGAACCATTACTCACCAAAGCCTTCAACAGCGGTACATGTTCATACTCTTTCCATACATTGAGCTTTTCAAGAATGCCGTGAATGGCACCTTCAAAAATGCGTCTAGTGCCGGCACCTTGTTCTCTTAACACCCATTTAGCTTGCTGCAATTGAGCTAAACTAATGTGTGCAATTTTTGCAAAGGGGTGATGCGGCGAAGCAACAACAACCAGATGATCATCAATCCACTTTTCCTTATGCAAGCGGCTATCGTCATTGCGCCCCTCTATGATGCCAAGATCATAGTCGTAGTTTATCAGCCCTTCAATAACATGCTCGGTATTTTCTACGTTAAGATCAATCCTTAACTCTGGAAAATCATTATCAATTTTGCTGATTAAGTTAGGTAATAAATATTCCGCTGCGGTTTGACTTGAACATAATTTGAAGCGACCACAAATAATATGTTGTTCGTGTAGGCCAAATTCAATTTGTTGTGCATCTTGCAGTAATTGTTGTGCTTTAGGCCTTAACCAATTGCCCCAATGGCTTAAGGTTAAACGATTGCCTTGCCTGATAAATAGCGGCCGTTCTAATAAATTCTCTAATTGAGAAAGTGACATACTTACTGCAGATTGAGTCATCGACAACTTTCTTGCAGCAGCACTGACACTTTCTAGGCTGGCCACGGCATCAAATACGGTAATTTGTTTAAGCGAGTATTTCATTTCTGCGTAATGACTCCAGTTTATGAATAGTCTAGGTATCAATAAAATTGATGCTTGCTAGCGTTGATGTCAATAAGTAGAGCGGAAGGCTTTTCTTTAGGCAAGTGACTTATGCCAACTTTGCAACTGAAGTTTAATTTTTCGTGTTATTCGTGTAAATAGAGCAGGGATTTACAGTATTACGCTAGTTAAGCGCTAGTTATAACGGTTGATAAATGAGTAAAGTTATACCGTGAGTCTTCTACATTGAGGTGATATAAAAAAACCAGCCGCAGCTGGTTTTTGTCATAGACAATTTTATTCTCTATAGATGCAATTTATTACTGCAGGTTTTCGCTATCGCTAAATTCACCAGCAAATAATACAGTCGATAAATAACGTTCTGCTGCAGAAGGCAAAATAACCACAATCGTTTTATCAGCAAACTCAGGTAACGCGGCAATACGATTTGCCGCAACCACAGCCGCACCAGAAGAAATACCGACTAAGATACCTTCTTCTTTCATTAAGCGACGTGCCATTTCAATCGACTCATCATTTGTGACGGCTTCGACACGATCAATAATTGATAAATCTAAGTTACCCGGAATAAATCCAGCACCAATACCTTGGATTTTGTGTGGACCTGGCTGAATTGGCTGGCCAGCTAATGCTTGCGCAATAACAGGTGAGTCAACAGGTTCTACTGCCACAGCGGTAATGGTTTTGCCTTGCGCTTTTAAGTAGCGACTAACACCCGTGAAAGTACCACCCGTACCCACACCCGCTACAAAGACATCCACGGCACCATCGGTGTCATTCCAGATTTCTGGGCCAGTGGTTTTTTCATGGATTTCAGGGTTAGCTGGATTATCAAATTGACCAAGGATTAAGTATTTTTCAGGTGCCGCTTGACGCAGTTCTTCTGCTTTATCAATAGCACCTTTCATACCTTTAGCGCCTTCAGTCAGCACTACGTTAGCCCCTAATGCTTTGAGCAGTTTACGCCGCTCTAAGCTCATGGTGTTTGGCATGGTAAGGGTTAATTTGTAACCACGGGCTGCAGCAACATAAGCAAGTGCGATACCGGTATTACCTGACGTGGGTTCAATAAGCTCGATATCTTTAGTCAACAGACCTTTTTTCTCGGCATCCCAGATCATGTTAGAGCCAATACGACACTTGACGCTAAAACTTGGGTTACGCGATTCCACTTTCGCTAACACGTTACCTTTGCTAACACGGTTTAAGCGTACGAGTGGTGTATTGCCTACAGTATATGAATTATCTTCGAAAATTTTGCTCATGGATTATTTGCTCCTATGGTTGCATTGCTTAATCATAAGCTGCTTAGTGTAATTTAGAAATGAAAGTTTGTTCTTCGTTATTCTTTTTAGTTATGAGTAACATGACATTTTATTCTAAAAAGCCTGTTTTGTGGTTCTATTGGGCTGTGTGGTTGAATTGCCATCACGTAATGGTCTGACCATCAAGCTAATTTAATTAATATGACGAAAAAAAAATCATAAAACATTAGAATGTCGTTAATCCGCAAAAGGCTGCTTTTTTCGCGCCAGGAAATTGATGACTAAGGTGAGTGATATAAGGTGAGTGATAATTAACATCAACACCTTCAATGATTAATTAGCTTGTATCTGGCGCCGATCTGCTTTTTAGCTAACCCATCCACTAACAATGGTAGCGTAAAAATGAATAAAGTTGTGATTTCTGGAAGTGGTTTATATACCCCGCCTTATCGTGTCTCTAATGACGAATTAGTTCACAGTTACAACAGTTATGTTGATATTTTTAATCAACAGCATGCTGTTGACATCGAAACCGGAAACACGGTCGCCTTAGCCTATTCTTCGAGTGAGTTTATTGAAAAGGCCTCTGGGATCAAAAACCGTTATGTCATGGTAAAAGAAGGTATTCTGGATACGAATATCATGATGCCGTTGATTGCAGATAAGCCTGCAGAAGCCTTGTCAATGCAAGCCGAAATGGGTATTGAAGCGGCGCAACAAGCATTACAACAAGCCAATTTAACCGCGGAAGACATTGATCTGGTTATTGTAGCTTGTGCGTATACTCAACGAGCTTATCCCGCGATTGCCATTGAAATACAGCAAGCAATGGGTACCAAAGGCTATGCTTATGACATGTTAGTGGCCTGTTCATCGGCTACTTTTGCGATTGTGAATGCCATAAATGCCATTCGCGGCGGGACCTCGGATCGGGTACTGGTGATCAATCCTGAATTAACCTCACCACAAATCAATTTCCGTGATCGAGATAGTCATTTTATTTTTGGCGATGTTGCCACAGCCGTTGTGGTTGAACGTGGTGACCTATCAAGATCAAAGCATGCGTTTAGTGTGTTGTCTACTCGTTGTGTCACCCATTACTCTAATCATATCCGCAGTAACTTTGGCTTTGTTAATCGCTGCGATCCTGAAAATGCATCCACGGCAGATAAGTTGTTTCATCAACAAGGTCGTAAAGTGTTTAAAGAACTACTGCCGATGATTTACCAGCATTTGGATGCACAATTTACTGAGGAGCAAATTAAACCTGAAGAATTTAAACGCTTATGGTTACATCAGGCCAATATAAACATGAATATTTTTGTCGTGAAGAAGCTACTTGGCGGTAATGTTGACCCCTCTCGGGCGCCTATTGTATTGGACGAGTATGCGAATACGGCTTCGGCAGGATCCGTGATTGCCTTCCATCAATTCAACCAAGATTTTAACCCAGGTGATTTAGGTTTATTGTGCTCATTTGGTGCAGGCTACTCTATTGGCAGTATTGTACTGGAAAAATGCTAGCTGACTCGGGTCATCACAAATAATCAAGACGATCATGTTGCGCGTGTTGATGGGAGAAAACAGCGCCATGGTATCGACAAGATTAAACCTATGCTGGTTGTGGATCTCGGATCTTGGGTATTAGGGGATAGGTGGTGTGATTAAAATTATTTATAATAAAATCAATGTTTTGTTATGGTGAACGATTTGAATTTAGCCGCTGTCTCTGGTGCCGATATCGGGCGTTTGGAGACGGCATATTTAATCCATATATTTTCGCCGTAAGGGTATCAGGCGCAGTCGTATTCTCACCTGAAGCGAGATTAAATGGCAACATCTCCTTGGCAGCATGCTGTCATTGTGGCTCATTTCATCCGCCATCAAGTTCAATCACGTCATGGCTTGTGGGGTTGTCGAGCTAAAATGATTGACTCGCATCGGCGCGGATCATAAATACCCGATGTTGGGGCTCGGGCTTGAGGTATCGGGTTTGTTATATCGGTTTTGATAAACTAATCAGAGGTTAGCTTATCTTGTTTATGGATTAATCTGGAGCGATGGCAATATTTTTATAAGCTTCACGGTATTTATCGACCCACATAGCCGTAGCGCCACAGATGGCTACTGGCATCACAATAAAATTAACAATGGGGATCATTGAAAACAGGGTCACGGTGGCGCCGAAACTAACACTGGTGCCCTTGGTTTGTTTTAAGGCAAATTTCATATCATCAAAACTGACTTTATGATTATCGAATGGATAGTCGCAATATTGAATCGCCATCATCCATGCGGTAAATAAAAACCATAAAATGGGCGCTGCGGTTTGGCCGATAATCGGCAACCAAAATAACACTAAAAACAATAATGCTCGTGGCAAGTAGTATTTAAGCTTTATCCATTCTCGACCAAAAATACGCGGTAAATCTTTGACCATATCGACCGAATTACCCGTATTTAAGCTTTTCCCGGTGAGATGCTGCTCAACTTTTTCGGCCAATAAACCATTAAACGGTGCCGCAATCCAGTTCATTATTGAGCTGAATAAAAATGACATTACCACTAACATTGTCAGTACAGCCAATGGCCATAATAAAAAGTTCAACCAGCTCAGATAGTCTGGAAGTTGGCCATCCATCCAAGTCAATAACTCAGTTAATTGTCCGAGCGCAAAATACATGGCAGAGGCAAATAACACCAAATTGATCATCAGTGGAATAAACACAAACGAGCGTAATCCTGGTTTTTTAATTAATTGAAACCCTTGGATAAAATAATTTACACCACTCTTGTTGGCGATTGTGGAATTGCTGACCATTGAAACTGCCTATTTTGTGACTTATACGCTTGAGTTTGACCAGCCAAGCACAATAAAACAAGCGCTAATCGCTGTTAAAAGGATATTAATAGTTACAAAATCGAGCTCAATTGTTAAAGTGAACTGCTTTTCCCATTGATGGCGTACTTGAATTGGCAACATGAGATTAAAACAAATAAAACTTGCTGGATTTAAGTCGTTTGTAGACCCAACAAAAATCCCCTTTGATAATGCGTTATCGGCAATTATCGGCCCCAATGGCTGCGGAAAATCCAATGTGATTGATGCCGTGCGTTGGGTGCTGGGCGAAAGTTCGGCTAAGCATTTACGTGGCAATTCGATGACCGATGTTATTTTTAACGGTTCATCGGCGCGTAAACCCATTTCGGTTGCCGGGGTCGAACTGGTGTTCGAAAACACTCAAGGACGACTCGCCGGTCAATATGCCAGCTATCAAGAAATCTCGGTTAAACGTCAAGTTAACCGCGACAGCGAATCAAACTATTTTTTAAATGGTCAACATTGTCGTCGCAAAGACATTACCGACTTATTTATGGGCACCGGTCTTGGCCCGCGCAGCTACGCGATTATTGAACAAGGCACCATTTCACGCTTAATTGAATCTAAACCACAAGAATTACGGGTGTTTATTGAAGAGGCCGCGGGGATCTCTCGTTATAAAGAGCGCCGCCGTGAAACTGAAAATCGCATTCGTCATACTCGCGAAAACCTCGAACGTTTACATGATATTCGGGTTGAACTGGGCAGCCATTTAGACAAATTATCCCAACAAGCAACTGCGGCTTTGGAGTATCGAGAATTAAAACAACGCGAGCGCCAGTTGCATAGCCAACTATTAGTCATGCGTTATCAACAAGTATTACAGCAAAAAGACAGACTGGATACTGAAACGGCTACACATGGACTCAAGGCTGAAGAATTAGCCAAGACCGCGCAGCAGGCTGACACCCATGTTATCCAGTTGAAACAGCAGTTGGCAGAGCTCAGTGACGCCGAGCATAAAGGGGTCGAAGAGTATTACCAAGCTGGTAATACTCTTACCAAACTCGAGCAACAGCTGGCACATCAGCAGCAACAAGACTCACAGCTGCAGCAGCAAATTCAATCATTACAACAGCAGTTACAACAGGTTGACGACAATATTGTCAATATGAACCATGTTCACCAACAATTGATTGAGCAAGTCAATATTCATCAACCCATCTATGAGCAAGTGTTACAGGTGCTTGAGCAGGTCGATGAACAAGCGTTTGCTATTGAAGCGGCATGTGATGATCAGCAACATCAGCTCACTCAGTATGCCGAAACCTTAGCGGCCAATAAAATGCAGTTGGCTCTGAGCCAATCAACCCTGAGTCACCAGCAGCAAAGTTTGACTCAAAACGAGCAGCGTTTAGTCCCGTTACGTATCGAATTGGCGGCGCTAGCGCAACAAGATAATCAACAACAGCTGCAACAAAATTCAACTGAGCTGGCGGCTATTGAGCTGCAACTGCATGATAAACAGCAGCAACAATGTCAGCTTGAAAGCGCATTACATGAGCAGCAAGAGGCCGTGACTCAAGGTCGCGATACTTATCAAACGCTGAAGCAATCGGTGACTCACCATCATTCACGATTACAATTGATTGATGAACTACTTGCCGATCAGACTCAAGATGAGGGTCAACAATTATGGCAAGTCATTGAAGTCGTGCCCGGCTGGGAAAAAGCGGTCGATAAGGTATTACAAGGCTTAAGTCAGTTGCCTGTTTTAGCCGCAGAACAAGCATCCTTATTGAGCATTCCACCCACTGCAGTAGGGTTTGATCAGCAACATCGAGTGGCTTATCCAGCATTAACGGCCCCAGTCAATTTAGCGCCTTGGTTGCAACAGGTCATATGGGCGTCCAATCTTAGTGAGGCAAAAGACTTATTGTCGACATTGCAACCTGATCAATATATCGCCACCCAAGAAGGCTGTTTAGTCGGTCATGGCTTTGTGCTCAATTATGCTCAGTCTGGCCAATCCGCCATGGTGTTGAGCCAAGAGCGGCTCACATTAAGTCAGCAATTAGTCGACCTAGAACAGCAACAAGCGTCATCTCAACAAGGGTTAACGACATTAACCCAGCGCGCCGCGACAACCCAAATCACGCTAAGTCAATGCCAACAAGTCTGTCATCAATTGCAGATCCAACAGACAAAACTGCACTCGTTGGCGGTGAGTTTAACCCAGCAAGCGGCCGAGAAAAACGATAAGCAGCAACAATCCAGCCAGTTAATCGAAAAACTTGAACAACAAATATCCGCTAAACAAGCGCAAGTAGAAGCTTATGAAGAACAAGTGATGACACAAGAAGAGGCGTTGTTACAGGCGATGAATCAACATGAAGTTGCCCAGCAAGCGTGGAAAACAAGCCAAGCCAAACTGCGTGAAATGAAAACCATCCGCAGCGACGCCGCTGATCGGGTTAAGCACCAACAAGTGCAAATGCAGCAAGATGCCACGCAACAAGCATTGAGTGAACAACAATTACAACAACAAAGTGAAAAACAGGCTGAATTATCAACACAATTGACGCAGTTACAACAAATGTTGCTCGACAATCAGCATCAACTAGGTCAACAGCAGTTACAGCAATTATCAACGCAGCTGGCACAAGCACTTGAGCAGCAGCAAGCCCTACAGCAACAATTGCAACAAAACCGTTCGCAGCAAGCACAGCTTCAAACCAGCTTAGATAGTTCAGTACTGACACAAAAACAACAGCTTGTATTGTTACAAGACTTGACTCAAACGATAACCGCGTTAAAGTTACGTCGTGAGGGCTTAAAAGGGCAAGCAAATGCGCAGCTGCAATTGCTCCAAGAACAGCAAATTCAGCTACAACAAGTGATTGCCGATACCCCCCCTGAAGCGTCTGTCGATGTTTGGTCGCAACAGCTTGAAAAAATAAAACAAAAAATTGTTCGTTTAGGTGCGATTAACCTTGCCGCGATTGATGAATACGAATCACAACGGCAACGAAAAGCCTATTTAGACAGTCAAGATGACGACTTAAATAAAGGATTAGCAACCTTAGAAGACGCTATTCGTAAGATAGATAAAGAAACCCGCAGTCGTTTCAAAGCCACATTCGAAGCGGTAAATCATGATTTAGGGCTGCTATTTCCGAAAGTTTTTGGTGGGGGAAAGGCTTATTTGGCGTTAACGGATGCTGACCTCCTTGAAACGGGTGTCACTATCATGGCGCAGCCGCCAGGTAAGAAGAATAGCACCATACAGTTACTTAGTGGTGGAGAAAAAGCGTTAACCGCTTTATCATTAGTCTTTGCTATTTTTAGACTGAATCCAGCGCCTTTTTGTATGCTAGACGAAGTGGATGCGCCTTTGGATGACGCCAACGTCGAACGTTTTTGTCGCCTATTAAAAGAAATGTCACAAAGTGTGCAATTTATCTATATCAGTCATAATAAAATAACCATGGAAATAGCTGATCAATTAATTGGCGTGACTATGCATGAACCGGGCGTTTCAAGGATAGTGGCAGTGGATATTGAAGCTGCGGTCGCTATGGCTGACGCGGTATAAATTACGAAGACAGGAAAACTAATGAAAGATCTCCAACTGGTGTTGTTCATATTAGGCGCAATCGCAATTATTGTGGTGTTAGTGCATGGTTTTTGGTCGATTCGTAAACAACAACCGAAATCAATGAAACAAAGTCCAATGGCCGGATTTTACAAAGACCAAGCTAAACGTCTTGACGCTAATGGTTTCGACTCTGATGGTATTGGTAAAGTGCGGGTGCGCAAGACTGAGGATGTGGAACAGCCTGTTAGCAAACCGATATTAAAAACCAATTTAACTCAAAAAAACGCCACCCCAACTGATGTTGAAGCGAGCTTATCCGATACCCCATTAAAAGACTCATTACATAAGTACGAGTCTGCCAGCAAACCAGAGCCAAGCGTGGCAACCAAAGCAGCACAACCGACTCAACAAACATTATTTGTTGAAGATGACGATAATCACGCATCGGCGACGGTCAGTTCTGCGCCAACGTCGATGAATATGCCCAAGAAAATTGTTAATGCTGCAACGACTCGTGGCACGCTAACCAGTTATTCAGACACACAGAGCGGAGATTCACCATCGACTCACACTAAAAGTGAACCGAAAAAATCTGTGCCAATAGAGCCTGTTGAGCCAGAGGTGACAGCAGAAGTAAAAACAACCACTAACGACGAGCCTAGTGAACCCACGGATGTGTTGGTATTACATGTCGTGGCAAAAGCAGGCGCACAAATACAAGGTGCAGAATTATTACCAAGTTTATTGTCGCTTAATTTTAAGTTCGGCGACATGGATATTTTCCATCGGCATATTGATAATGCTGGAACGGGTAAAGTACTATTTTCACTGGCTAACATGCTAAAGCCTGGTGTGTTTGATCCTGATCAGATGGAACAGTTCGAGACTCAAGGTGTGGTGTTATTTATGACGTTACCCGGTTATGGCGATCCCTTGATGAACTTCACTATTATGTTGAACTCGGCATACCAAATTGCCGACGATCTTGATGCTGAATTATTAGATGGACAACGTCAGCCTTGGACTGATGAGACCCAAAAAGAGTATCAACGACGACTGAATGAAGCATAGATTGTTGTTTTGAATAAGGCCGCAGCAGCGGCCTTAATTGTTTTATGCCCTTACGTTTTTATCAATAAATTACAGTTACAACTTGTATGACGGATACCACAATGCACGCTATTCAAACCGAAATGGATCAACTGACTCACACCATTAACCAGCATAACATTCGATATTATGTTGACGACGCTCCGTCGATACCCGATGCCGAATACGATAGGTTAATTAAACGCTTAACTGAGTTAGAGCGTGAGTATCCGCAATTTAAGTCAGTAGACTCGCCGACACAACGCGTAGGTGGGATGGCATTACAAAAATTTGCTCAAATTGCCCATTTAAAACCCATGCTAAGTCTTGATAACGCATTTGAACAAACTGACCTTACTGCATTTAACAAACGTATTACCGATAAAGTCGATAACCTTGATTATGTTTGTGAACCCAAACTCGATGGCCTCGCCGTGAGCATGACTTATCGCTTCGGTATTCTTGAGCGCGCCGCCACACGAGGTGATGGGCGTGTGGGCGAAGACATTACTGAAAATGTGCGCACCATTCGAGCGATCCCGCTTAAATTACGTGGTGAAGGTTTTCCTGATTTAGTTGAAGTCCGTGGCGAAGTGATTATGCCTAAAGCGGCATTTGAAGCGTTAAATCAACGTCAAATGAGCAAAGGCGATAAAGTCTTTGTTAATCCGCGTAATGCGGCTGCTGGTAGCTTGCGCCAGTTAGACAGTAGGATTACGGCCTCGCGGGCATTAGGGTTTTATGCTTATGCATTAGGCGTGGTTGAAGGCGAGTCACAGCCACTGCAAACCACTCATTTTGGCCAACTGATGCAATTAAAACAGTGGGGCATCCCCGTTAGTGGTGAAGTGAAGGTGACAGATTCATTAGAAAAAGTGTACGCGTATTACGCTGATATTATGGCCAGACGAAGTGCGCTTGAATATGAAATCGATGGTGTGGTCATTAAAGTCAATGACATTACTAAGCAGCAAACACTTGGTTTTGTCGCCAAAGCACCGCGCTGGGCTATCGCATACAAATTCCCAGCACAAGAAGAAATGACCCTATTAGAAGCGGTTGATTTTCAGGTTGGCAGAACGGGCGCGGTGACTCCAGTCGCCCGTCTTAAACCCGTATTTGTCGGTGGGGTGACAGTTTCCAATGCAACCTTGCATAATGCTGATGAAATCGCTCGTCTCGGGGTAAAGATTGGCGATACTGTGATTATTCGCCGAGCGGGTGATGTGATCCCGCAAATCGTGGCAATTGTTCCAGAGAAGCGCCCTGATGATGCGCAAGATATTGTCTTTCCTGAACGCTGCCCTGTGTGTCAAAGCAGTGTCGAGCGCCTAGAAGGTGAAGCCACGGCTCGTTGTAGTGGGGGGTTATATTGTGAAGCGCAACGTAAAGAGGCGATTAAACATTTTGCCTCCCGTAAAGCATTAAATATTGACGGTATGGGCGATAAAATCGTCGAGCAATTAATTGATAAAGAATTAGTCAAAACGCCTGCCGACTTATTTAACTTGACCGCCTACTCGATAACAATGCTGGATCGTATGGCGATGAAGTCGGCCACCAATATTGTTGCCGCTATCAAAGCGTCCAAAATCACCACCTTAGCCCGTTTTTTATACAGTTTGGGGATCCGTGAAGTCGGTGAAGCGACTGCCGCTAATTTAGCGCAACATTTTGCTGATTTCGACCGCATTCGCAGCGCTAGTGTAGAACAGCTGCTCGAAGTGGCTGATGTGGGTGAAGTGGTGGCTAAACACATTCGGCAATTTTTTGCTCAGCCACATAATATTCAAGTAATAGAGCAATTACTTGAGGCCGGGATTACGTGGCCTGCAATACCACAAGCTGATGAATCGCAACTCAGCCTTAAAGGACAAACATGGGTATTAACCGGGACATTAACTCAACTCAATCGTAATGATGCTAAGGCTCAATTGCAGGCCTTGGGCGCAAAGGTCGCGGGGAGTATCTCAAAAAATACTGATTGCTTAGTGGCGGGGGAAGCCGCGGGATCTAAGCTCACTAAAGCCCAAGAATTGGGCGTGAAAGTGATTGATGAACAAGCATTATTGGATTTACTCCATGACGCTCATTAACGCAAATGTTGTGAACGCTTTATTTCTGTTATTGGCTGCCAATAAGAGTGTATTGTGAATTTCAGCAACATTACCTGGTTAGATGATCGCGGCTATATAAAACCGCCATTATTTTTATATTTGATTTTGGTTTTTGTGGCCAGAGGCTGGTGTATTTTTATTGCTTCGTTGACGCAATTTAATGATCGTGCCGGTTTAGTCCGGTTGTTTTATCCTGAAAAAAGTGATTTTATTTTGGCGTTAATTGCGGGTGTCGGTGCTGTGGTCTTGTATGGCTTAGTGATCGCTGAGCGTAAGCGCAGTTGGCCCATACTTATCCCTTTGTTTCAACATAGTAAAGTTTTTTTAGGTCTATTGTTGCTGGTTGATGGGGTGTTTTTATTACAGCGGATTATCCATGATGATTATCTGTTTAATATTGGCTACTCACTGGATGGATTATTTCTTTTTTGGTCAATTATTTATGTCATCAAATCAAAGCGTCTGCATTATTACTTCGCTGATTGGACTGTAGAAGAGGCTCAATCGTTAACCGCGGTAGACGCTAATGACGAACCGTTAGATCCCAAGTGAGATAAAGCCTAAATCTAGCGTTAATGATGATAGTTGGCGCTAAATAGAGTCTATTTATTTCCCCAAGATGAGCTGTGATAGCTTGATATCTCTTTAGTGTTCAATAATAATGGGCAAAATCTATTCTATTGTTAGGTTATTGGCGCTATTTATAAGCTATTGGTTCTATTTATAAGCTATTAGCGCTCTTGATAAACTATTAGCTCAGACAAGACATGACTTCTCTGTCAGTACTGGCGCGTGTTGAAAGGATCACGACTTTGGCTAAAGCAGCATTAAAGCAAATCCCTGTATCGCAGATGGTTATTGGTTTAACCATTAAGCTGCCGTTATCTTGGGCTAGTCATCCTTTTTTTCGCAGTAAAGTAAAACTGGAGCAACAAGTTCAAATTGAGATTATTAAAGGACTTGATGTGTTGTTTGTGTATGTCATTGACGGCCATGATTTATTGCCAAAAGTTGCTGCACCAGTCAAGGTCATTGAAGAACTCGAATCTTTGCCAGCAGAAATTGATTATAGACCGATAGCTAAAAAAACCATGCGCGTAAGCCAGCAACGCTTTGTTAAGTCTGTTAATGATAGTCGTACCGTTTTTGGTAAAATAGGCAATGATCCAGAAGGTGCTTATCGTGAAGCCACGACCTTGGTTGAAGACTTAGTCGAGCATTTATACGAAACTGAAACTCCGCAGCTGACATTAGTGGGTAGCGGTGAAGTTGATGTGAGTGTTACCCAACATGGAATTTCTGTTGCTGTGTTGGCTATGATGATTGCTTATACGTTATCACTGCCAAAAAAAGACATTCGTGATATCGCTCTGGGTAGTCTTTTTCATGATATAGGTAAGTTAAAGGTCCCCGAGGCTATCCGGCGTAATAAACGCACTAACTTAACGACTCATGAAATCAACTTTTTAAACAGGCACCCTAATTTGGGCTATGATATGCTCAACCAAACAGGGCTATTCCCTGAAGCGATGTTAGATATCGTGCTCCATCACCATGAGTTTATCGATGGTAGTGGATTCCCTCACCATTTAACCGAAGCCAAAATCTTACTCACCACTCAAATCGTCGCATTAGTGAACGATTATGAAACCTTATTATTCCAGCATCGCACCCCACAAATTGCCTTGGGGATCTTATTTAAAACTCACAGAAGTAAGCATGCCGAAAATTTAATAGCGGTATTAGTGAAAATTTTGGGGATTTATCCTCCTGGTACTATTGTGCGTTTGACCGATGACAGTATCGCTAAGGTCATGATGACGACGACGGATGTAAAAAAACCCCATGTTTGGTCATGTAATCTCAGTGGCGGCGAGCCCTGTTTTCGTTTTTTAATTAACGAAGATGTGCAAGTTCAATATGTGATGAAATTAGATGAGTTAACTGATGGCGCGGTAAATACGTTACAAGCCAATAGTCCGATTAGCTTTTATTTTAATAACTTTAAACATTAGTTTTAAACAATAAAGGCATTTTTGGGGAACATATGAGCAGTATTAGCAGTATTACCATTATAGGTTGTGGCTGGTTTGGTCTGCCACTGGCGACAAAATTAGTGAGCTTAGGGCTGAATGTCAAAGCAACTAAACGCAAGCTTGACGATTTAGTTTTGCTACGCGAAGCGGGGATAGAGGCTTTCCCGTTAGATTTAGAGCACATAGATGACACTATCGATTATCTGTCCTTATTTGATTCCGATGCCATCGTGATTAATCTTCCTCCTGGGTTACGCAGAGGTGAAAGTCATCATATTGATCATTTAACCTCTTTACGTAAACTAATGGGAACCCATGATTATAAACGGGTTATTTTTATTAGTACGACGGGAGTGTATCCGTCGTTAGATCGCCCGGTTACCGAACAAGATGCCCAAGCCGTGGATAATATTAGCGCGACGTTACTGCAGGCAGAAGGCTTGTTTGCTCAATTACCCAACAGCTGTATTGTTAGGTTTTCGGGCTTAGTGGGTCCTAAACGACATCCAGGGCGCTTTTTTGCCGGTAAAACCGATGTGAGTGGCGCCAATGTCGCGGTAAACTTAGTCCATCTTGATGATTGTATTCGTGCAGTTTGTTTACTGCTAACGCGCCCTCATTGCCAACCTATCTATAACTTGGCCGCTAAAGAACACCCAACTCGAGGCGAATTTTATGTCGCAGCCGCTGAACATTTGGGCTTGACTGCACCGGTATTTAATCAACAAGGGCAACCGAGTAAAATTATCGACGGGCAATTAATTTGTGCCGATGTAGGATTTAGGTATTTGTATTCAGATCCGCTTAAAATGCTTAATGCTTGCTAAACGACCATGAGCTATAATACGGGTTATATTTTCGCGACAAGGCAATTAAAGTGACTACTCAAATTCAAGCGTTTCCATTACTTCCAGGTGATGAGTTCGTAGAACTGTACAAGATTTTAAAAGTACAAGGTTTAGTGAGTGGTGGTGGCGATGCAAAGCATGTCATTATCGAAGGGCAAGTCACCGTTAATGGTGAAGTTGATACCCGTAAACGTAAAAAATGCGTGGTTGGCGATATTATTTCGTTCAATGGCGTGACCATAGAAATTGTTCCTACCCTGTAACCTTGTAAGGATCTATAAATGCAATTCCCAGACGATGATAATGGCCAAATGTTGGCTGCAATGGCTGATGCCGGTATTGACCTTACGCAATCATTAGAAGTGGATTTCTTCTTAATGTTTGACGATCAACGTGATGCCGAATCGGCGTTAGAAGCATTTAGTCAAAACAAGATGCAAGGCGAACTTGAACTGAATTTTGATGAAGAAACCACTAAGTGGGAACTGATAGTGTGTTTACAAATGGTACCGGAATACACCTCTCTGGTGGCAAAAGAAGTTGAATTGAATGACTTTGCACAAGAGTTTGATGGTATATCAGATGGCTGGGGTGTGATGCAAAACCAAGCCAACGACGATGAGTTTGCTGATGATGATCACGAATGCAGTGAACACTGTCATCACTAAGACTCCAGGGTGTTGACCCGCATAAATAAAGCCGTTAATGCCCAGCATTGACGGCTTTATTTTTGGTTAACTTTTGCTTGAGATAAGAGATGAGCTAAATTGTGAAATTAGTCTCTTTTCAAATCAGTAATAGCAAACTTGCCATTGGTTCTGCTAATAAGGCGCATTCTCTTATTACTAGCAGCAATAATAGCGCGTCAATGGCAAATCAATGCAAGTCAATGCAACCCAGATAGCGCGGGACAAAGAGTGGTTTGATAAACCGTTATTATCCTGAGTTAAGGTTAGTCGCTTTCTTTTATGTCGTTGACCACTTCTTTCGTTTCATGACCAATCGTTTTTACCGTGTCACGAACGCCATGACCTATGGTCGTGGTGACGTTTTTAGTCGTATGACCAATCGTTTTGCCCGTTTGCTTTAATTCTGCACAGGCTGAAAGTTGGCTAATTAAGCCAGCACACATAAAAATAGCCATAAGCTGTTGTCGGTTCATGATGTTGCTCTTATTTTGGCGCGTTAACGCCGATGTTGTTCAAAGGTGATACCCAATACCGCCAGTTAATGCGTTATGGATAACAGTGTCAGTAATGATTAAATGATGCAAGCTAGAGTATTAAAAGATAGTGCCTAGAGTGTTAACGGACATTGAGGTATTATTTAACAGCCAGTCATCTAACAGAAAATAATCTAACAAAGAATCATCTAATAGAGAATTATCTAACAGCGAGTCATCTAAAAGAAAGTAACCTTATGCAAGGAGAGCAGTAATGCATATGAATGCGACGACAATTGTTCAAATCCTATTGTTGTTAACCGTGATCATTGTCGGCTTAACCCTTAGATTTGCCAAAGGGAAAACCACTAACTTGCTCTTGGTGGGGATTTTTGCGTTATTATTAAATGTGCTGTTTGCTCCAGCAGGATGGATATATTGTTGGTATTGGTCAACTAAACCGTCATTATAACGTTAATCTCTCCAGACAAAGCAGACTGTCGATAGCACAATTAAGTCATGGTCGTTTTTTATCAATAAGACCCGGTCAGCGAGCGCTAAAACGTGTGTGGGCTGCCTATCTGTCACAGCCTGACATTGAATGACTCGAGCTGGCACAACCTTTGCGACAATGCCTTGAGCGCAAAGGTGTGGGGCGTAGTGACACCCTGGCTTATTAGGCCAGTACGGCGCCTAAGCGCGGTTAATGGTGATATCAGACACATAGCCATGTGCTGTAGACATAAGTGCTTGCTTGAGCATGATGGCCGCTTCATTTGCCGTCATAAAGCTTGATGTATCAATATCTTTACCACTGGTTTGCCAAAAATCTGTTGCCATTCCTCCTGGATAAACGGCAATAATTTTCATCGGACTGCCTTTTAATTCCAGCCGTAATGATTCAATCAAGCCTTTTATTGCCCATTTTACCGCGCAATAGGTTGATTCGTTTGCTTTACCCGCCAATGCAGCCGTAGACATCACCACCACCACAGTCACCGGATGCTCACGATAACGGGCAATGGCTTCGCGTAACATGAAAATGCAAGAGGTCAGATTATTTTGAATGAGTTGCTGTATTGCGTCAGGCGTTTGTGATTCAATCGGACCAAAAGAGCCACTACCAGCACAATGGATCACCATTTCAGGCGGATGCGATAATGTTGCAAACAATTGGCTAACATCATTGGCATCGCCCAGATCAGCAGGGGCTAATGCAATTTTCGACTGCGGGTGATGAGGGATGTTGGCAGCAACGTCAGTCAATCGTTGTTGGTTTCGACCGCTAAGGAGCAGTGTTTTTCCATCGGCAGCATAAAGTTGCGCTAACGCAGCGCCTAATCCGCTACTCGCGCCTGTAATAACAATCATAAAATACCCTTAGTCGATGAGCTAATCTAATAGTGGATCTTATCTTAACTCAAGATGACTTGTGGGTCTAAGCCCACAAAATGACAATTAATGATGCTTGCGAATACGGATTGTGAATAGGGATTGATATTTATTGAACCCATTGAAAATTCATATTGGTCTTAGTTAAGCAAAATGGAATTAATTACCCCGAACGCTTTGTATTTTGATGATAAAAATTGTCTAATACCGCCTTGTCTTATGTCTTTGGACTTTACGTTTGTTACTAATAACGAGAACACCATGTTTGAACTCACGCTCCAGCTCGCGGTTATTTTATTTTTTGTTGCTTTAATTGCGGGTTTTATCGATGCGATTGCGGGGGGCGGTGGATTGCTTACCATACCCGCGCTCATGTGGGCGGGACTGCCACCGGCGACAGCGTTAGGAACCAATAAATTACAAGCTTGTGGTGGGAGTTTTTTTGCGAGTTTGTACTTTGTACGCAAAGGAATGGTTGATTTACGCAGCATTAAACTGTCGCTGTTATGTGCATTTATCGGTGCATCAATTGGCACAATATTAGTACAAATGATCGATGCAAAACTCTTGGAAGTGGTGTTGCCATTTTTGATTTTAGCGATTGGTTGTTACTTTTTGTTTTCCAAAAAAATCAATGAACAAGATAGACAACAAGTGTTAACACCAACCGTCTTTGCCTTTACCGCTGCATTAGGGGTGGGCTTTTATGATGGTTTCTTTGGCCCAGGTACTGGGAGTTTCTTTGCGTTAGCGTTTGTGTCTTTAGCTGGCTTTGGCTTAGCAAAAGCCACCGCCCATGCAAAACTACTCAATTTTGCCACTAACATAGCGTCGTTAATTTTCTTTTTGATTGGGGGTAAAGTTGCCGTCGTGCTGGGATTAATTATGTTAGTGGGGCAAGCGGGCGGGGCCACGTTAGGCTCACGTTTAGTGGTCACTAAAGGGGTTAAAATTATTAAGCCTTTAGTGGTGGTCATGTCACTGGGCATGAGCGCTAAACTCTTGTGGTCACAATATATGTGACTCTGATATCAATAAACTCAGTTGTTTTACGCGATGCAAGTATTCGCTCAATCTCGTCTGCTTCCAATAAAGGAATGTTATGCGCATTATTCACACCTCTGATTGGCACCTTGGTCAATTTTTTTATGGCAAAAGCCGCGCGGCAGAGCACCAAGCATTTATGCTGTGGTTGTTGGAGCAGATTAATCAGTATCAAGTGGATGCGTTAATCATCGCGGGGGATATTTTTGACACCGGGACGCCGCCAAGTTACGCCCGAGCCTTGTATAACCAATTTATTGTCCAAATACAGCAAACTGGCTGCCAGTTGATTATATTAGGGGGTAACCATGACTCGGTGTCGACCCTTAATGAATCAAAAAACTTATTAGCTTGCTTAAATACCACAGTGATCCCTGGTGCGCTTGAGCAAATTAATGAGCATGTTTTTCCTTTGCATGATCGCCAAGGGCACATAGGCGCAATATTATGTGGCTTACCTTTCTTACGCCCTCGCGACCTGATCCTTAGTGAGTCTGGCGAATCAGGAACCGACAAACAGCGTAAATTAGCTGAGGCGATCAGTGATTTGTATCAAGAGTGTTTTGAGCGTGCGAATGAATTGAATCGCACCTTAGCCGACCCCGTTGCGATTGTGGCCACAGGTCACCTTACTACGGTGGGCGCCAAGACATCGGAATCAGAAAGAGAGATTTATATTGGCAGTTTAGAGGCCTTTAATGCGGCCCACTTCCCCGCCGCAGATTACATTGCCTTAGGTCATATTCATCGCCCGCAAGTGGTGGCGAAATCTGCTCATATTCGTTACAGCGGTTCACCCATAGCCTTGAGTTTCGATGAATTATCGGCAGACAATCATGCCAATAAGTCGGTGTTTTTGGTGGAGTTTGAACAGGCTAAATTAGCGTCGGTAACGCCATTAGCTGTACCCATGTTTCAAACGATGCAAGTGATTAAAGGTGATTTACAATCTATTGATCAACAGCTGGCTGTGTTTGCGCCGCAATCAGCGCTTGGCGTCAATACCTGGCTCAGTATTGAGGTCTCTGGGCAAGACTATTTGTCCGATTTACAATCACGCATTGCCGACATGACTCAAGGTAAAGCGATTGAAGTATTGCAATTAAAGCGGGCAAGAAGCCAACGTCAACAACAGATTAACCAGCTTGATAACGAAACCCTCTCTGAGCTGAGTGTGGCCGAAGTGTTTGCCAGGCGGTTAGCGCAAGAGCAATTTGACAGTGAAGATCAACAAGCTTTGTTAGGTCGGATCAAGCAGCGTTTTAGTCAAGTGGTGGCTGAAGTGGAATCAGAGCTTAGCCCACAACACATCGCCGCCAGTCATGTACTTCAAGAATCGACCCACACGGATGTAAAGCAGAGCCCACAGCAAGACAAAGGCCATTGCCCGGAACCACAAGTGTCTGTGAGTCCTGCGATAAAAGAAGGTCCTCAGTCATGAAAATTTTAAGCCTGCGTTTTAAAAATATTAACTCGCTTAAAAATGAGTGGAAAATCGATTTTACTCAATCGCCTTTTGCTGAAAATGGTTTATTTGCCATTACCGGCCCAACAGGCTCGGGCAAGACCACCATACTCGATGCGATTTGTTTAGCGCTGTATCATCGTACGCCGCGGTTGGATAATATCTCAAAAACCAGCAATGAATTGATGACCCGCGGTACGGCAGAATGTTTGGCCGAGGTGGAGTTTGAAGTCAAAGGCAAAGCCTATCGCGCCTTTTGGAGCCAGCGTCGCTCACGGGATAAAGCCGATGGTAATTTACAAGATGCACACGTTGAACTGGCCCAACTCAGCGACGGTAAAATTCTTGCTAGTCAAATAAAGCGTAAAGCGGAATTAGTTGAACAGATCACTGGACTCGACTTTGCTCGGTTCACCAAATCGATGATGTTATCTCAAGGGCAGTTTGCCGCTTTTTTGAATGCCAAAGCCAATGAGCGCGCCGAATTGCTGGAAGAGCTAACGGGCACCGAAATTTACAGTCTGATCTCAGAAAGGGTGCATCAGCATTTTAGTGACGCAAAAACCGACTTGAAATTGCTCGAGGCCAAACTGAGCAGTGTTGAATTACTCGATGAACAACAAGTCCAACAGCAAAAACAACAAATTGAACAATTTCAACACACATTAGCCCAGCAACAAGGGCAACTGACTCAGTTCAATCACTTTATCACTTGGGCAGATAATACAGAGCAAGCACAGCAATCATTCATTAAAGTTCAAGCTCAACAGCAACAGGCTTTCTCTTGCTTGCAGCAACATAGCGATAAATTAACTCAGCTTGAGCACAGTGAGCCTGCACAACAGATCCAGCCATTATTTGAACAGCAACAAAAAGCGCAGTTAACCGCTCAAACATTATCGGTTCAGATCACGCAGTTAGCTGAGCAAACGCATCTTGCTGAACAAACGCTGCAAAATCAAACCCAAAAACAAACCGACGCCAAGCAACTCGTTGATAAAACCAATCAAGCCCATAACGATCTGCTCAAGCTTATCGATAAACAAGTCTTGCCGTTAGATCAACAAATTAGTCAGTTGAACTATCAGTTGTCTCAGGTCAATTTAAGCCATCAGCAAACCACTGACCAACAACAAAAAACAATAGAGCAGCAGCAAGAGTTAATGACCTTGCATCAACAACTGACCGCGGCCAAGCAGCAAATACAGCAACAACTTGATAGTTTGCCACAAGGACAAGACGTGGCGAAAAAGTTTGCCGCTTGGCAGACGCAGTACCGCCAAGTGTTGCAATTAAACCAGCAGCTGAGTCAAATTGAGACTCAACGAGCTCAGCAACAAGATAACATCGAGCAAACTCAAACAAGCTTAACTGAGCTTGCGCCGCAGATAGAACAGGCTAAAACGTCGGTGACGCAAGCTTTGGCTCAGCAAACTGACAGTCAACAAGCCATCACGGCATTGTTAGCTGGTCAAGATGAAAGTCAAATTAATCATGATTATCAACAACTCGTTGAGCAGCAAGCCGGGCGCTATCAATTAACACAGTTATTTAGTCACTATGTGCGTCAACAGCAACAATGCCAGCAATTAAGCCGTCAATCGGTGCAATTTGACACTGATTTACACGCGTTAGCGCAGTCACTTACTGGGGTGAGAACTCAGTGGAGTGAAAAAAATCAGCAAGTTAACGATATACAAACGCTACTGCAGCAAGAACAGCAAATTGCCAATTTGACCTTAGCGCGCGCCAAACTTAAAGTCGGTGAGCCTTGTGCATTGTGTGGCTCAACAGAGCACCCATTAGTTGAGCGTTATGAAGCATTGAATGTGTCTGTTACCGAGCAAAGATTGCAGCAGCGACAAACTGAGCTTGATGGGATCAAACATCAAGGTGAGCAACTTAAAAATCAGCAAACGGCGCAGCAAACTAACTATGACAACTCGCTTAAGCAATTAAGCCAAGCGCAAACAGAATTACAAACAATCGAGCACCAGTGGCAACAACACACGCAGATGCTTGCTGTTACCCTCGAGTTAGATGAGCAACAACAACACAAGCTAACCGATTATATTGCCCAAGCAGAAGCCAAGCAGCAGCAACTTGCTCAAACCATAAGTCAGCTTAATCAAAGCCAAAAAACCTTACATCAACATCAGCACAATGCCACCCAAGCAGAACAGGCGTTGGTTGTGTTGATTAATCAGCAAGGGTTATTGCAACAGCAACTTAATAATTTGTCCCAAGGTTTGCTTCGTTATCAGCAACAAATAGATGCAGTCAGCAAGCAACTGCATCAAGTTAACAGTGCCCTTGATGCGCAAATTATTGTTACCGGATTAACGCCGCCAACGGTAGCCAACGCCGACACTTGGCTTAATACGTTACAGCAGCAACTTGAGCGCTGGACTGAGGCGCAGCAACAGGCTATTGATAACCAACAGCAGTTCAGCATCACAGCAGAAAAACTCACCATAAACAATCAACATGCCATTGAAATGGCCACTAAGTTAGCTGAAGTGACTGAACAAGTGGTTACGCTTAATGAGCAACTTGATTCGGTACAGACCAAGCGTAAAGTCGTGTTTAAAGATAAAGTAGTCGCAGATGAAAAGCAGCTTAGCCAAGACGCGGTAGAGCAAGCTCAGCAAGTGTTAACGTTAATTCAACCGCAATTACAAACAGCAGACAAACACTTCGCGGGCTTGCAAATGCAGCAGCAATCGACCATGAAACAAGTCACCGCTGCGGAGCAAGAGCGACAGCAGTTACAGACAAAGTGGCAAATTGCATTACAAGCGAGCCCATTTGCAGATCAATCGTCATTTGAACAAGCCTTATTGACGCCAGAAGCGCGGCACACGTTACAGCAACTTAAACAGCAACTGGATAACGACATTGTCAAAGCCAGCACGTTAGTTGAGCAAGCACTCACAAAACAAACTGAATTAGCAGAGATTGGTGAGCAACAAGGATATGATACCGCTCAACATGGCGATATTGCATTGCAACATCAAACGATGGAAGCGAAGCAGCAACAAGACAAGCAAACACTTTGGCGCTTAAGTCATGAGCTAGAGCAAGACACCAATAAGCGGGCAGGGCAACAGCAACTCTTAACCGAACAGGCGCAACTACAGCAAATTTATGATGATTTAGCCTATCTTCATGCTCTTATCGGGTCACAAAAGGGCGATAAATTCCGTAAATTTGCTCAAGGGCTGACGTTAGATCATCTAGTCGCATTGGCGAACCGTCAGCTTGAACGCTTGCAAGGACGTTATTTACTTGAACGTAAAGAGTCTGATGAGTTAGAACTTCAAGTGCTAGACACTTGGCAAGGCGATGCGGTGCGCGATACCCGAACCTTGTCGGGTGGCGAAAGCTTTTTGGTCAGTTTAGCCCTGGCGTTGGCATTATCCGATCTGGTTAGTCATAAAACGAGTATTGACTCACTTTTTTTAGATGAGGGCTTTGGCACGTTGGACAGCCAAACATTAGATACCGCATTAGATGCATTAGATAATTTAAATGCATCGGGCAAAATGATTGGGGTGATTAGCCATATCGACGCGATGAAAGAGCGGATAAGTGTGCAGATCAAAGTGAATAAAATAAACGGGCTTGGTATGAGTAAATTACAGAGCGAATTTGCAATAACAACCGTGTGATCTCGCTAAAGCGCCCATGAATATGAGCATTGAGTGCAAAACAAATATTAAATAAACAACATTTTATATTTGTTATATGACTGTTTTTTGATATAAAAGATCTTTTTTGATATAAAAAAGGCTTGATATGCAATTTAAGTGCAAAATATCCTATGTTAACTTGTGTTGTTTGATGCTGTAATATCGAAAATTTGGGCACGATCACGATAATAAATGTGGTATAGACATAAAGTTCACTGGCTTTATCCTTCGTATAGCAATAACTAACTTGCAATAAAAGAAATACAATAACGAGAAAGAGTCGTCTTTAAAGGTGGATTAGACATTGCTAATGAGTAAAATTATGGCCTTGCAGTGGCCAGCAGCAAGTCAATTGAACTTGTCTAAATTGAACTTGTCAAACTTGCACAAGAAAGTCTTGTTAGCAAGCGTATTTGTTGTCGGAGCGGCGCTGTTATGGCCAACACAACAAGAGTTTTTATCACAACGTATTCCTGTGGCCATTGATATTGATGCATTATTGCCACTGATTGCTCAAGAAAATCCCGTTCCAACACGGGTTAAACCCGCGTCGGCTATTTTAGACCGTGTGATTGAACGCGGTGATACCCTTAGTCAATTATTTGAGTTAGCCGGGATTGATCAACACACCATGTACAAAGTGCTTGAGGCTGATTTACAAGTGTTAGCGTTAGACACATTATTACCCGGCAACCGCATCCAGTTTTGGGATAATGCCAATGGTGAACTTGAAAAGCTAGAGCTGTATTTCAATCCTGCTCATCAAGTGGTATTCACTCGTTTTGACGATGGGACTTACGGTGTTAATAACATTAATATCGAGGGCATTTGGCAAAACCGCATTGTGGGCGGCGAAATTAATGGCTCTTTTTACCTGTCGGCGAAACATGCCGGACTCAGTGCTGCCGAAATTCAAAAAGTAGAATCACTGTTAAAGTCAAAATTAAACTTTTCGCGTGACTTACGTGCTGGTGACACTTTTTCGGTGTTAGTCAACGATCAATTTGTTGAAGGTGAGCCCACAGGGATCACATCGATTGAAGGCATTCGTATCAATACTGGGCGTCGAGACATCACCGCGTTTCAAAATATTGATGGTAACTACTATGACATCAAGGGACAAAGTCTGGTATCGGCTTTCCAACGTATTCCATTAGAAAGACAATATCGTTTAAGCTCTCGCTTTAATCCCAATCGTAAACATCCTATTACGGGTCGTGTACGACCACACAATGGGACTGATTTTGCCACTCCCATAGGTACGAAAGTCGTTGCTCCTGGCGATGGTGTCGTGACGTTAGTCACTAAACATCGTTACGCTGGTAACTATATAGTGATTGAACATGACAATAAGGTCCGTACTCGTTATTTGCACTTGTCGAAAATTTTAGTCAAAAAGGGCCAGCGTGTTACCCGTGGTCAAGCCATTGGGTTATCGGGTAATACCGGTGCATCAACCGGTCCTCATTTGCATTATGAGTTCATTGTGAATGGTCGTCCGGTTGACGCAATGAAAGCCAATATTGCTGAAGTTAAGCTATTGCCGAAACAGCAATTACACGCGTTTCAAGCCTTGGTTCGTAGTCGTAGCATGATGATGGACTTAGGCTAATTAGTGTAAGTTTATACACAGAATTTAGTTGTGATAGCAATAGTAAATGCAGCCAGTTGGCTGCATTTTTTTATGGCTTGCGGCCATCAATATTGTGTTGGTATGTTAGTTTCCCATTCTCCTAGTCATGGTTGCGAGTCAGTTTTTTTGCTCTATTCTTTATGGCCTGGGGCCATTAACGTCGTGGCGCTTCGCCCACACCGGCTTTTTCAAACTTCATTTGAATTAAGATCGCATACTTCAAAAAATGGGTAGCATTTTTCTTTACCCAATTCAATCAATCGCTTCTTAAAAATAAAATAATCCATTGAATATCCGCAAAATATAACTTATTGTTTATTTTGGTTAACAGAAATAACGTTTAAATGCTTAGGATTCGATGGGAGATCTTCGTTGCAGCTTAAAGAACGTATGGGTCGTGCTTTGGCCTCTTACCTTAATCAACCCAGTAAACGCGGCAGTCAGGTTGCCTCCTGCACACCCGAGCAGCTTTTAACAACCCTGCGCAAGGGTGATGTACTGCTAGTGGAAGGCTCCAGCCGTTTCAGCGTGGCGGTCAAATACCTCTCGCAGTCAACCTGGTCTCATGCCGCCCTGTATATTTCCGATAATCCAGCTTCGCCGGGTTCCCAAGCAGATAAAGGAGAGTTGCTCGAAGCCGATGTGCTTGGGGGCGTTCAAGTAATACCCCTGAGTGAGTATGCGCTTTTACACACGCGAATTTGCCGCCCGATAGGTCTGACAAGCGAAGAGGTAAACTCGGTCGTCGCATCTGCCGTGTCCAGAGTTGGACATCAATACGATTTAAAAAACATTTTCGATCTGGCGCGTTATCTGATCCAAACCCCTCCTGCACCAAGCAGATGGCGACGACGCATGCTGGCACTGGGCAGCGGAGATCCCACCCGAGCAATCTGCTCTTCACTTATTGCCGAAGCTTTTCAGTCCATAAAATACCCCATTCTGCCCGACAGTATTATTGCCAAATCGAAAGATCTTAACTGCTCCGATTGTTACGACGAGTTTTTACACATTCGTCACAGCAGCCTGTTTGCACCAAGAGATTTTGACATCTCCCCTTATTTTCAAATTATCAAACCAGCATTAGACGCCGGATTTGATCCTCATACCTTGAAATGGGGAGATGACGAAGACAATCAAAATTAATGGCACAGCATAGTGAGTTATTCGACAACACAGTGTCATGAACAAACCCGTCATTCCCTAGGAGCTTGACCGAGAATGCATTAATTACTCCTGCTCGGTTTTCCTGAACAACAAAACTGTTCAAATAACAGACAGTTTTTTCTTGACTACAGACCGATTTATAACATTTTGGACTGGATCCTGCTATTTACTCGTTTTACTCGATATACCACACTCTATTCGCATTTTTTAAATGCTTTTCCCCAGCGTTTATCGCTTCTTCACGTTTTTCCAGTGCTCTTGTAGTGGCACTCATTTTTTGTAATTGTTTTTGTTTAAATTTCAGGTCGTCTGGCACGCTGTAACCATTTTGCTCCTGATAAGCTTTATCTTCCTGTGCATCACACTGATGCGCTTTTCTGATAAGTTCTTCAACTTCTTTTGCCAGTTTGCTTTCTTTGTTTTCAAACGGCCGTAGCTCATCGCTTTGTGTTTAGATGAGTTCGCTTTGAATTTAGATCCAGCAAGACTGATGTGGCCCAATGAAGCCATTTCTAATTTGATGGCCATCTTAACGTTCTGTTTAAAGGCGTCATGGAACAACGGGAGATTATTTTTGCGAAAGACGCCTAACACGCGAAAATTGGGGCAATGCTGTTGAGATATGTACATGAAAGCCAGATCTTGCCCGCAGTGTCTTTCTATTTCCCATGAACTGAACACACCATGGCTGTACGCATAAATCAAAATTGAAACAATTAACCTTGGATGATAAGCATGCTGCCCGAGATGATGATATTTACCGGTTAGCGACGAGATATCTAACTAACTGAAAATTTGGTTATAAACAAAACAATCATGACTTTCAGAGAGCAGATCAAATACATTGGTCGCAAACAGTTGGCGTTGGTTGAACGCGAGGGGAGACGTTTTGAATTTTGGATATGATGGCATATTAGACTTTATTGTTGCTGCTGAATACTTATTATACCAGAAGCCTATTCTCGGTCAGGATCCTAGCCGCATTGGTTTAGTGTTTTAGAAACGAAAAGCTTTGGTTGTCCTGCCTTTTTTATAAATTCAAATAATTAACATGGGTGTCTTGGTAATTATGACAATCCATCGATTGGAGAATCATAGAGCAGAAAGTATCAAAGCTTCAAGTGAGTATTGCAAAGGTAACCCCTGTGGTTACTGGGTAACATAGTACGCCTTAGTGGAGGCTTGAGCCGTATGCAGTGAAAGTTGCACGTACGGTTCTTAGGAGAGCGGCACCTGGTAACAGGTGCCGCTTATCCGACCAACGTTGGTTAGTCTATGGCCTGCGGCCACTAACGTCGTGGCGCTTCACCCACACCAGACCAAGAGGAAATCAACGGCTATTCCCTCTTTACTCTTTATAAAATAGTTAGCCCAGCTGCCCCGCAACATTTTTCTTATTTACGTAAACAACTGATGCGAAAAAATTGCCATGGGGATTGATCCTGCTTTTGACTTCGTTTGTAGACTGCTTCGGCCTTATTCGAAAATGCTAACGCTTTCGATAGGCCATCCTTGGCCAACGAAAGCTAGCCTGACGTCCTGTCAGGCTCACGCTATTTTCTTCAACGGCCTCAATTTTTTCTTGAGCCTGAAGCTATGGAACAGCTCACTCATTCTTTTGTAAAGAGTCTTCAATGTCCTCAAGTTCAGAGTTGAATTTGTACATTTTCATTTAAGCAGACAAACTCATTTATGTCCCAAAGTTACTTAGTACCAAAGCTCTATTTAACAGTGCTTACCTTCGCTTTCCATACAAAAGTTAATCGATATTGCACTTTTACAGAGACCATTATTTACTGGCTAGATTGCTTAATCTAATGAGCTGGTTTTATATAAGGGATATCCATTTAGCGATACCAGTGTCAATATGTAGTAATGAAAACTTCATCGTATTTATTAAAGGCTGGCGTCGATTACCCTAAAAATTGGGATGAATTCGTTGATTGGTTTCATGATGAACAATATTGCATTAGCTATCTTTACGCACTTCGTTGGCCAAACGGATTCATTTGTCCAAGCTGTTCAAGCCATCAATCACCTTATCAGTTACGTAATGGCAAGTTAAAATGTCATGCTTGCCGTTCTCAGTGTTCAGTAACATCAAATACACTTTTTGACAAAACAAGAACTCCAATGAAAAGTTGGTTTGCTGCTGTCTGGTTTATTACAAATCAAAAAAATGGTGTCAGCGCACTTGGCGTTCAAAGGCTATTAGGTCTTGGGAGTTATCAAACCGCTTGGTCATTAATGCACAAATTAAGATATGCCATGGTTGATCCTGAAAGGGATAAGTTGTCCGGCATCGTTGAGGTTGACGAAACACTAATAGGTGGCCTCGTTCCACAATCATCTATTAAAAATCAAAAGGGTAAGCGTAAAGCTGTAGTTTTGGTTGCTGTTGAGCTGCTATCACCCTCTGGATTTGGTCGGATACGTTTAAGGCAAGTGGAAAGTGCAACTAAAGAACATATCTATCAATTCATTCAAGATGTAATTGAACCTGGCAGCACAATTTGTAGTGATGGTTCTCAAGCATACAAACAAATAGACAAAAAAGGATATAAGCACAATCGAATAGTGCATTTAGGTTCATCTGTACCTGCACTGCACATGAAACAATGGCTGGGGTACATCGAGTCTCATCATTATGTAAAAGATGGCTTTTAGGTACATATCAAGGCGCGGTAAAGGCGAAGCAACTTGATTATTATTTAGATGAGTTTACATTTCACTTCAACAGAAGAAAGTCAGATCCTCGGGGATTATTATTCTACAGGTTGCTTGAGCTAGCGGTGCGTTCTAATCCGATAACGTACCAATCAATTAAAAATCGATAACCACAATATATAGTAGTTGGTTGTTCTAAGTGGACAGCCCTTGTTTATATACAGCTATAATGAGTTTTGGCTTAATTTTAATAAAATAGCTCAATAAATAAGCCTAAATTGGTAAGTGATAATTATATGGATAAACTTAGATTATTGATTTTATGTGAAATAAATTCAATTAGTGATTTCATGAACACTTTATTTAGGCAACCTCGGTTTGTTTTTGGGTTTTGAGAATGATTTATCGCTTTACATCAACGACATAGCAAATTTATGATGATATTAATCAATAACTTAAGCGGCCGACTTTATTTGGCGAGCCGTTCAATAAGCTGTTGAACTAAGCCGCTGCGCGGAGCCAACAAAAGTTCCAATTGAGTATATAATCCTCATTGAAACAGTTAAGCTTAAAGATGTAAGATAAAAAAATACGATGAAAAGGAATTTCATTGAAAAACTTACCTACTACTCGATGTCAATTGATCCCAAACTGCTCTGTAGCCCATAGCCAGCATCAAAAAAAGCAAATTCCTATAGCATAAAGCGTACCAATTAACCTGAACTAGGCATCGGCCAAGTCTAACAAGCGATTTGTGCCATGCAAACGGCGCAACGCATAAATACTAAAACGTTATGTTTTTTCACAATCCCAATCGTATATAATTGAATTTCAACAATTAGAGAGAATATAAGTATAATGACAAACCCAATTGAAACTCTGCACTCAAAGAGAATGAAAGACCTTATTGAGTATACATCATCTTCGCTTAAGACTAAGTACCCGTCTCCATTTGGTGCATCCATCTATAATGCAGAGGGCATTTTAATTGCCCAGGCTTATGATACGGTAATGAGAGAAGGCGATCCTACATGTCATGGTGAAGTTAATGCTGTTCGTAAGGCTGTCAAAAAGTTAGGTAATCACTCTTTAAAAGGTTGTATCTTGTACAGCACGTGTGAGCCGTGCTCTATGTGCATGTCTACGAGCATTTGGGCTGAAATTGATACGGTAGTATTCGGAGCGACAATCAATGAAGATGCGAGTCAGTACTGGGAACAACCACTCGATATTACGGCGGAAGAAATTGCAGATCGTATGTTAAGTAACAAGTGTACTGTAATTCCAGAAGTCGAGCGTACATTAGCGCAGAAACTATTCAGAGATTGGAAGTTAGCAATCGAAGATTAATGGATTAACGCAACCACACACATAATCGGGTAGCCGAAGGTATCTAACCTCCAGCCCCCACACCACCCTGCATGCGGCTCCGCACACGACTGAATGGATTCAGGAGGTAGAGCAACGCAGGAGCATGTTGCCGAGGGCGGTTCATTTAAAACGCCTAACTAAACTTTCTGGTTAGGATAATGAACTGCGATCCATCCATCTCTTAGTGAATATAATCCTGCTTTCTTTAGATACTCATTACTCAGCGCTTGCTGTATTCCTGGCGTTTTCGAGCTACGCCAAGGGCCTTTGCTTGTGATACCCAAAACACTCCGTGGGGTAGGCCCTCCCACAAGCAACAGCTGCTTGGATCTTGACGCCACGTTTAAGTAAATTCTGCACCTTAGTCCGTGGTTTTCGCCACTGACGCCAGTAGCAAATACGAACACGACGACGGATCCAATGGTCACTTTGCTAAACATAGGCGATGCCAAAGTAGTTAATCCAGCCTTGCATATATTGGCGCACTTTAAACAGCTGATAACTCATACTCACACCCCAATTTCGGTTCGTTAGTCGTCTCTTCGTCATACTTATCGTAATGTGAATTATAAAATGTTGAGCTAAAGTTCTAAAACGTTTCTGTTCATAAAAGGGTTAGCTTTGCTTGAAAATGCCTAAATTCAACTCTGAACTATAGGCCGTTGAAGAAAATAGCGTGAGCTGGCCATGGACGGCCAGCTAGCTTTCGAGGGGAAGGGACGCCCCATCGGAAGCGTTAGCATTTTCGAATAAGGCCGAAGACGGCTACAAATACGGTTTAAAGCTGGATCAATTTCCGTCGCAATTTTTTCGCTGCTGTTGTTTGGTTAAAAAGCGAAAATGTTGCCGGAACGGCAGGGGTGATCCAAGAGGGGATTGCTGTTGATCCCCTTTTGGCCCGTGCAGGGTGGAACCTTGCGATGTTAGTCTGGTGTGGGCGAAGCGCCACGACGTTAGTGGCCGCAGGCCATATCTTAAACACACTTTTGTCCAGAAATGCGTTACGTTTGATTGCAGCCAGAAACCAAAATCGCATTTCAGTGCAGCACTCGGTCAAACGTTGGCTTGATGATGGGTGTGATAGGGTGGGCGCCGTTTGCAACTTTGTTGTCATGTTAATGATTTTTTACGATGGCAGAATGCGGTCTGTAGTTCAATTCAGTTTACCGCAATGTTGTCCGCCAAAAAGGGTATCTATCAGCTAGATAATAGTGCGCTACATTGATTATTTGATGGCTTGGATAATTGCGTCCAGATATTGGCTAAACAACAGGGCTCAATAACAGGGTTAAAATATCAGGGTTAACATAGTAGGGTTAAATGAGTCACTTAGTGCACTTAATACTTATTTAATATGATACAAAAATGCCTGCTAGGCTGGCTAACAGGCAGGTAGATTTTACACAATTTACATCAAGCTAGGATTAACATTCGACGATGTTCACCGCAAGACCCCCTTTCGCGGTTTCTTTGTATTTGCTGCGCATATCTTTACCGGTATCCATCATGGTTTTGATGACTTTATCCAGTGATACTTTGTGGTTACCATCGCCGCGAAGCGCCATACGTGATGCGTTAATGGCTTTGATTGCACCCATAGCATTGCGCTCAATACAAGGGACTTGCACTAAGCCACCAACGGGATCGCAGGTTAAGCCTAAGTTATGTTCCATGCCAATTTCAGCCGCGTTTTCAACATGTTCTACTGTTCCGCCCATAATTTCAGTCAACGCACCTGCTGCCATTGAACAGGCAACACCGACTTCACCTTGACAGCCCACTTCAGCGCCAGAAATTGAGGCGTTTTTCTTGTACAAAATGCCAATAGCGGCTGCGGTTAATAAATAACGGCAACACACATCAATATCAACTTCTTGAACAAACTTGTCGTAGTAACACAATACAGCGGGGATAATCCCTGCTGCCCCGTTTGTTGGGGCTGTCACGACTCGATCGCCTGCAGCATTTTGCTCGTTCACCGATAAGGCAAATAAATCAACCCAGTCCATTGCGGTAAGTGGATCGATGTTATTGCGGCCTTCTGCTTTTAAGCGACGATAGAGTGCCGGCGCTCGGCGACGTAATTTGAGTCCGCCAGGTAAAATACCTTCTTTTTGATAACCACGTTCGACGCAGTTTTTCATCGTTTGCCAAATTTTCCATAAACCTTGCTTGACCTCCTCTTCGGAAGCAATACTCAGTTCGTTGGCCATCATTAACGACGAAATGCTTAAACCATTGTCACAACAGAGTTGCAGTAATTGTAATGCGCTATTGAAGTCATATGGCGCTTGTTCAATGGGTGTCGCCGGAGACGCATTTCGCTGAGTGATTTCATCTTCATCGAGAATAAATCCGCCGCCAACAGAATAGTAGGTTCGCTGATAAATACATTCGCCTTTAGACCATGCGTATAAGGTCATGGCATTAGCATGTGCAGGTAAGCTTTTACGCCTGTGGTAGGTGACCCCATCTTCGCGGGAAAATTTAACCTGACGTCCGTCTGCTAGGGTTAGTTTTTGACTGGTCGATACTGTCTCTAAAATAGCATCGATGGCGTCGGTATCAACGGTTTCTGGGTCTTCACCCATCAAACCTAAAATCACCGCTTTACCCGTACCATGGCCTTTACCTGTTTGACCTAATGAGCCAAACAATTCGGCTTGTAATTCATCGATTTGGTCCAACAAATTATTATTTTCGACATGCTGGATAAACATTTTGCCTGCCTTCATCGGGCCCACAGTATGTGAGCTAGAAGGACCAATACCTATTTTGAACATGTCGAATACACTAATCATATTGTTGAACCTTGCTGAGTCGTTTATTGTTTTAGTTATAAATGAGTATAATCGTCAAATGTGATGTTGGCGGTTTATCTCAATATGCTTAACAGAGTATCCCACAAATTAATCAATGACAGGGCATTAGATTTTTTGATGCATTATTTTCACATTAGTCTGCCTTATACTGGATGTGTAATGTGGCAAGATTCACTTACCTAAACGATGTGCATGACAGAAAGGGGAAAGGTTTGAGCTATTTAATGATGGATCTTGCTGGTTTAACGGTATCTAGGTTGGAAACTGAGCAGTTACAGCACCCACAGGTGGGCGGTATCATATTGTTCAGTCGCAATTTTGAAAATAAAAATCAATTAATTGAACTAATTAGGCAAGTTCGTCATCTTCGTCCTGAATTATTAATTGCGGTTGATCATGAAGGGGGGCGAGTGCAGCGCTTTCGTGATGGCTTTAGTGCACTGCCGGCTATGGGTGATATTTTACCGGCGGCTAAAGGCGATTTAACATTAGCTAAACAGTGGGCGAAAGAATGTGGTTTCTTAATGGCTATTGAGCTATTAGCCTGTGATATTGACCTGAGTTTTGCGCCTGTCTTAGACGTAAATGGTATAAGTGAAGTGATTGGCAAACGCAGTTTTAGTGCGCTTCCTGCTGAAGTCAGTGCATTAGCACAACAATTCATTATCGGGATGAATGAGGCCGGTATGGGCGCAGTGGGTAAACATTTCCCCGGGCATGGCAGTGTCGCCGCCGATTCCCATGTCGCGATGCCTGTTGATCCGCGCAGCAAAGCGGTCGTTGACGCTTTTGACATGGTCCCATTTAAGCAACTTATTGGTCAAAAACAGTTGCAAGGTGTGATGCCAGCACATGTTGTGTATGCCAATATTGACCCTAACCCTGCCGGTTTTTCGACCTATTGGTTACAGACTATTTTGCGCCAGCAATTAGGCTTTGATGGGGTGATCTTTTCTGATGATTTAGGCATGAAAGGCGCCAGCTTAGCAGGCGATTACCTTGGCCGGGCTAAAGCGGCATTGGATGCGGGTTGTGATATGATTTTGGTTTGCAATGATCCTTGTGGGGTGTATGCCTTACTCACTGAGTTTATCTGGCCTGAGGCGCAGCCTATACATACCGCGTTGTCATTAAAGGGTGATGCCGGGCAAACATTATTCGCATTAGAACAGCAAACACGTTGGCAGGCGGCTCAGCAATTGGCGAACGACATTACTCGACTTGCGCAGCAAGGTTAGCCCTGAGATTGCGTTCACGGAGGTTAATAAAAAAACCGGATCTATGGGTCCGGTTTTTATTGGGTTAGGTGACATCACGGAAGCGTTAGCCGGAATATGCTACTGGCTGGCGCTGGGGTGAACGTTCGGTTAAATCAATGGGTTTAACGTTTGTAGGCTGAGTCATTTTACGAATTTGCATCACAATACCCAATTGCGGATGATCAAAGTAGTGAATTTCACCACTGCGAACACGGCGATTTTGAATAAGAGGAATGCTTTCAAGATAAGGAGCCAGTTGTTTTTTACCTTCAATCTCTAATGCCGAATATTCATTAAATGCTAATGGGCTAGACTCAAGCATTTTTTGGGTTGGTTTACGTAACGCCACGTTATTTTCGATATAAAGATAGTGATTGAGGTAAATCTTGATTGAACCGTCTAATTCCCACACCGGATTAATTTTCGGCGCTTGATATGAACCACCTAATGCATTGAAATCTGTCATAGACAGGGTGTCTGCATCAGGCGACTTTTTCACACTTAAGCCATGATATTCAAAACGTTTAGATAAATCTTTACCGCCAAAAATACGAATGGGCTTGGCAAGTCGACGTGACTGCATGTTTTGTTGCCAGGTTAAATGAACGAGACTGTTGACGTAGGGCTCGCGCCTAATCGTGCGAATTAAATCGTCAAATTGGCCTTGGCTTTGTGCCAGTAGCAAGGGGCCTTGGCCGAGGAAAGCCGTTTGTGGCTGGCTTGCTGCAATATTAAACGGCACTTGGTCCGGATGGGAGGTGGTATTGTTACTGACTTTTGGGTCATTACAATCGATGGCGTCACTTGCCCAATCAGTTGATGTACAGCCATTTAAGCCAACTGCTACGCCAGTGATGTCAGTACTGATCACTGGGGAGATCATATCTATGGTGTCTTTACTGAGCTTGGGCGGCGTGGCGTTAAGCCAGGTTTCAACGGATGGCTGTTGGCGTTCAAATACAAACACTTCTACTTCAAACCATGATTCTGCATGGGCTGAAAGGCTGTGGGATAGCGCTGTGATAGCGGCGATAGATATCGCAATTTTACGTAGCACTATTTAGTCTCCAAAATTTGATGTTTAGCGAACTGTTCAAGCAAGGTGTTGATTAATTCAAGACGCTCTTTGCTTGTTTCAGCAGGAATGTTGAATTTTAACTTATTTGGCCCGTCCATTCGATAGATTTGTGGTTGGTTCTGCAACAAACCAATGATAAAAATCGGGTCAATATGATTTTCTTGGCCAAATTCAACGCTGCCACCCTTAGCATGCATTTCTATTTTGTGAATGCCCAGTGCCGTTGCTTGATGTTTGTAAAGTGTTATCGCCATTAGATTACGGGTGGCGTCGGGTAACATACCAAAGCGGTCAATAAATTCGACTTTAAGTTCGTTGAGCATGGTGTCATTTTCGCAGTTAGCAATGCGTTTATACAAGGATAAGCGCATATTGACGTCACTGACATAATCTTCAGGTAATAACGCCGGAATACGTAAGTCGATTTCTGCTTTGGCGTTCATCATATAAGCCAAAGAGGGTTCTTTACCTTCTTTGAGTGCTTTTACAGCAGACTCAAGCATTTCCATGTACAAGCTAAAGCCAATTTTTGAAATGTGACCACTTTGTTCATCGCCCAGTAATTCACCCGCACCGCGGATTTCTAAATCTTGAGTGGCCAGTAAAAAGCCAGCGCCAAGATCTTCAAGTGCACTAATGGCTTCAAGACGTTTGCGGGCATCTGGGGTCATGCGTTTAGGATGCGGTGTCATCATATAGGCATAGGCTTGGTGATGCGATCGCCCAACACGGCCACGAAGTTGATGAAGTTGAGCCAAACCCAGCATATCGGCGCGGTCGATAATGATGGTATTGGCGCTTGGGACGTCGATACCGGTTTCAATAATAGTGGTACACACCAGTACGTTAAAACGCTGATGATAAAAGTCGGACATGACTTTTTCTAAGTCACGCTCGCGCATTTGGCCATGGGCGGTGACGACTCGGGCTTCTGGCAGTAAGTCGCGAATGTTTTGTGCAGTTTTTTCAATGGTCTCGACATTGTTGTGCAGATAATAGACTTGGCCACCACGCAGAATTTCACGCAAGAGGGCTTCACGTACCGTGGCTTTATCATATTCACGCACAAAGGTTTTTACCGCGAGTCGTCTGGCTGGTGGGGTGGCAATAATGGATAAATCGCGCACGCCAGACATGGCCATATTGAGCGTACGGGGGATCGGGGTCGCGGTTAAGGTTAAAATGTCGACATTAGCTCGCAAGGCTTTGATTTTTTCTTTTTGACGCACCCCAAAACGATGCTCTTCGTCGATAATAAGCAGGCCTAAGTTGTCGAAGTTGGCTTCTGATGACAAGAGTTTGTGGGTACCAATAACGATATCCACTTTGCCTTCGGAGAGTTGTTCGACCACGTGACTTTGCTCTTTGGTGGTTCTAAAGCGGGACATAACTTCAATCATCATCGGCCAATCGGCAAATCGGTCTTTAAAGTTATCGTAGTGTTGCTGGGCAAGCAAGGTGGTCGGCACCAATATCGCCACTTGTTTACCGGCATTGACGGCCACAAATGCGGCGCGCATGGCGACTTCTGTTTTACCAAAACCAACATCACCACAGATTAATCGATCCATGGCTAATGGCGCTTGCATGTCTTCAAGCACGGCATGAATTGCGCTTTCTTGATCGACCGTCTCTTCAAATGGGAAGGCTTGACTGAATTGGGCATATTCTTGCTCATCGATCTTCATCGCTTCGCCAGGACGGGCTTGGCGACGAGCATAAACATCGAGCAGCTCAGCGGCCACATCGCGGATCCTTTCTATGGCTTTATTCTTGGCTTTAGTCCAGGTTTCATTACCCAACTTATTTAAGTGCGCGCTACCGTCACCGCTCGCATTGTAGCGGCTGATAAGGTGCAATGACGACACCGGCACATACAGTTTGTCGCCAGCAGCATATTCTAGTTTTAAATATTCGGCGACCAAGCCCCCAGTCTCAAGGGTTTCGAGTCCTTGGTATAGCGCAACACCGTGTTCAAGATGCACAATCGGTTGTCCGACTTTAAGCTCGGCTAAATTTTTGACTAAGACATCTGAGCTGACTTGTTTTTGTTTTTCGCGGCGCCGTTGCTGGGAAATACGCTGACCGAACAATTCGGTTTCACAAATGATGCTTACCGCACCCTTTTTGGTGTCGGTTAACACGCACCCGTGGGCTAATGGTGACACAATTAACCCAATGCGATCCTTGGCGGCGAGATAATCATGAAGATGGGCAAACTGCTTGGGGTTAATGTCAATTTTAGCCAATAAATCTAATAAGGCTTCACGGCGACCTTCTGATTCGGCACTGAATAGCAGTTGGGGTTGCTGCTGGCCATATTCTTGTAACGCAATCAGTGGTTGCTTGAGCTTATGATTGGCATTGATGTCGGGCAGGGTGTTAACGTTTGCGATCAGCGCGTGCTTGGGTAGTGCGATCTCAGCGGGTCGTTCACCGGCATTATGGGTGTCGGTGGCACTATATTGTTGCACTAATTGGGTTCGTTTAAACGCTTTAAATGCCGCGAATAGTTCATCATTAAGCAGGTAAAGCTCTTTGGGCGCCAACAAAGGTCTGAGTGGATCGACTCGTCGGTCTTCGTAGCGCACATTGATTTCATGCAAATGGGATAAGCTGGCTTTTTCAATATCGCCTAAGGTGATGAGTTGACTGTTTTGTGGCAAGTAATCAAAAAGACTGGCGGTGTCATCGAAAAACAACGGTAAGTAGTTTTCAATGCCTGCAGGCATTAAGTTACGGCTCACGAGTTGATAAACCGATTCAGCTTCTTTTGAAATGACTTCAAAACGGCGACGATAACGTTGCCTAAAACCCTCAATAGCATGACTGTCGGTGGGAAATTCTTTAGCCGGCAACATACGGATGGCATCACGAGCCATGCCAGACCGTTGGGTATCAACATCAAAAAAGCGGATAGATTCGACTTCATCATCAAACAGTTCGATACGTAATGGTTGGCTTGAACCTGTAGGGAAAATATCAATAATTGAGCCACGAATGGCAAACTCGCCATGTTCGTAGACTTGGTCGACCAAATGATATCCGGTATCAGTCAGATGCTGCCTAGCCTGTTGTAACCCGTAAATGTCGCCTTTTTTTAACACCATGACATTGGCGGTCATAAATGACTTTGGCGGTAATCGCACCATCAAGGTATTAACGGGCACTATCACCACATTATGTTGGCTTTGACTGATGTTGGCCAATGTTTCAAGTCGTTGTGAGATCAGGTCTTGGTGTGGTGAGAAACTATCGTAGGGCAAGGTTTCACGATCGGGAAACAAACACACATTAACATTAATGTGGTTTAACAAATAACTCAGTTCCACTTCAAGTGACAAGGCGCTGGGCGTGTCATGGGTGACGATAATACTGGTGCCAGCATGGTTATTAATTAAATTGGCGAGGGTGATGGCTTGCGAGACGCCACCCAAAGTTGCCAAAGTTTGCGTTTGTTGGCCTTTTTTTACACTCGGCGGCGTGAGTACACTAAATAGGTTCATTAAAATCTTTTTCAGTTCCGTTTGCGATCAAGTTGTATTGAATGAGGCAGGCTTCAGCTCCGCTGTTTATCGATATTCTGCTTACGTTTTTTGAGCATTTTTTGCTGTACATTCAAGCTGGCTTTGACTAATTGTTCAATATCATCTTCAAGTATTTGGCTAAATTCAAGTTCACAACGCCAATAAGGTGTGGCGGTGGTGTCATTGGTTGTTGCTGGCGTACAGCTTTTAATTTGGCAAAGGCACAATAATGCGACTAACTCAGTATGCAAATAGATATGGGTTTTAACGAGTTCATTCACCACCAATGGCCGTGATGAGATAATGCTTACCCCACTGCCACCGAATTGATCACCGCTAAATAATTCACCATTCTGAACTTCTTTTTCAAGCACATGTTGTAGTACTAAATCGACCTTGCGTGATTGTAACTTTAAAAAGTCGACAACGGCTTTGGCATCATTGTCTAAGTGTCGCAATTGTAACAGGCAGCTTGCTTCAAGACTTTTAACTTCGGTAAGCAATTTTAACCCGACCGATTGCATGTCGCGTAGTTCATCATCTGTGGGTAAAGCTTGGTTTGCATCCCACCAAGTTAAGTACACATTAAAGGTGTGAGGCACACTAAAATAAGAATTGCTGTCAGGTATCAAGGTTTGCCTCTTTATTTATCAGACTAATAGCCCTATTATCGTGCCCAACTTAATGATTTAGCAAGTCATACACGCTGGCTTGTCGTTTTCATCATTACATTTTGCCTGATTGTCTGCCTAATAGGCACCACTGGGCGCACAGGATTAGTATTTTTTTATGAATTTCGGATTTCCATTTTTTATCGGCTACCGTTACTGGCGAGCACGAAAAGCGAATGCATTTGCCTCTTTTATTACCTTTTTTGCGGTATCGGGTATTTTTTTAGGTGTAACGGCATTAATTGTCGTGAGCTCAGTGATGAATGGACTAGAAGGGCAGCTGAAAAGCCGAATTTTAGGGGCTGTGCCGCAAATGACCCTGATCAGTGATATGGGATTTAGGGATTGGCAACAAAGTACTCAACGTCTGTTGGCGGATAAAAATTTATTGCAAAATATTCGCGGCATTGTGCCAAGTGCGACCACCCAAGCCATGATCCAATCAAGCAGTAATATTCATGCCATACAAATCTATGGGGTATACCCAGAACTTGAGCAATCATTGTCTAGTATTGCGTCTCATACTTATTCTGATGCCTTTTCAACATTACAAGCGGGCAAGTATTCAATTGTGCTTGGCACTGATCTGGCCCGTAAATTAGACGTGACAGCGGGTGACAAGGTGCGGGTGTTAAGTGGTGATGGGGTTGTGTATTCGCCAATGGGACCCGTGCCGAGTCAGCGTAAATTTACCGTTGCCGGTGTCTTTGAAATGGGCTCGCAAGTTGATTCTAGTGTGGCGTATGTGCATTACCAAGATGCGCGTAAATTAATGCGCCAAGACAGCAATACCATTAATGAGCTGCGAGTGTATTTGAACGATCCTTTTTCTGCACCTGCGTTAGCGCCTAAAGTGGTTGCTGGATTCGCGAAGCAAAATATCGACATTCAAACCCGTGATTGGCGCCAAGACTTTGGTCATTTATTTGCCGCCGTGAACATGGAAAAAAACATGATGTCACTGATGCTCAGTTTAATTGTGGCGGTGGCCGCATTTAATATTGTGTCGGCATTAGTGATGATGGTGGTGGATAAAACGGCAGATATTGCAGTGTTAAAAACCCAAGGGTTAACCACTTCTTCTGTGATGACGATTTTTATTGTACAAGGCTCGCTAAATGCGATATTAGGCTTAATGCTCGGGGCGATTGCTGGCATCGTCTTAACGCTTAACTTAAATGAAATATTAACCACCCTCGGCATTTCTATTTTAGGTGTCGGCCAAGCACTGCCAGTGCAATTGTCATTAGCGCAGTTGAGCTTCATCATTTCAGGCACGTTATTGATCACCTTATTTGCCACCCTTTATCCCGCGTTGTCCGCCGCAAGGGTTCAACCAGCTACAGCTTTGAGATACGAATAATGAGTCAGAAACAGCAAGTGTTATTACAGGTTCAACACGTTAGTAAGCATTACCATGATGGTGAAGTGACGACCCAGGTACTGTCGGGGGTTGATTTAACCGTTTATAAGGGTGAACAGTTGGCCATTGTTGGCAGTTCCGGTTCCGGTAAAAGTACGCTTTTACACATTATGGGCACCCTAGAGACACCGACTTCTGGGACGGTATTGTTAGACGGTGAAAATATATATCAGCTGTCTAGCGATCGCCAAGCACAAGTGCGTAATCTGGATTTAGGCTTTATTTATCAGTTTCATCATCTTTTGCCTGAGTTTACCGCGATTGAAAACGTGGCGATGCCAGCCTTTATTCAAGGTAGAGATAAACAACAAGCCTTGATTGACGCTAAAAATTTACTTGATCGTGTGGGGTTAGGTCATCGTTTATCGCATATTCCCGCACAATTATCTGGCGGTGAGCGTCAGCGAGTAGCGATAGCCAGAGCATTGATTAATAAACCTAAATTGGTACTAGCCGATGAACCTACGGGGAACTTAGACGCCAGCAGTGGTGATAATGTTTATACCATGATCCGCGAGTTAGCGCAGCAGTTTGGCACTGCGTTTGTGGTCGTGACCCATGATCATCAATTAGCCGCCAAAATGGATCGTCAACTCACCATGAAAGATGGGGTGTTGCAGCTGATGGGTACAGAAACCACTGCGCCAGTAGGACAAGTCAAATGAGTCAGTGGTTACCGTTAACAATTGGCTGGCGTTTTTATCGAGCAAGACAGTCGAATGGCTTTATTGGCTTTATTTCATTTGCTTCTACCGCGGGTATTGCATTAGGTGTGGGCGTGTTGATTGTGGTGCTGTCGGCCATGAATGGTTTTGAAAAAGAGTTACAAGACCGCTTATTAGGTGTGGTGTCTCACGGTGAGCTCGTTGGTGTCAATCAACCGATTGCTGATTGGCATGAGATTGCCAACAGTGTGACCAATATACCGCAAATTACTGGCACAGCTCCCTTTGTGCGTTTACAAGGTTTAGTGCAAAAGCCCGGCGGTTTTCAAGGGTTAATTGTTAATGGTATAGATATTGAACATGAGTCTGATGTGTCGAGTATTGCTCACTATATGTCTGCTGAGGCATGGCAATCATTAAGTGACAATGACAATCATATTGTATTAGGCCGCAGCTTACTCAATAAATTAGGTTTAAAAGTGGGTAATACACTGGCGATGTACACGCCGGACGCGAACAACAGTCAGTTAACCTCAGCCAAGAGTCATCGCTTTGTAGTGTCGGGTGTGTACGATTTAGGCGGGGAGATAGAGTCGACTCAAGCTTATGTGTCGCTTGATTATTTAGCCGATTTGCTTGAGCTAGGCTCTGCCGTGTCTGGGGTCCGAATTCAAGTCAATAATGTCTTTAATGCGGCGAGCATTACTCGTGATTTGGGTTTCGCTCAAGAGCAATATTTGTACATTAACGATTGGACTCGTAGCCAAGGGCATTTGTATCAAGACATTCAATTGGTGCGTTTGGTGATGTATTTGGTATTAGCGCTAGTGATTGCGGTGGCCTGTTTTAATATCGTCTCGACCTTAGTGATGGCTGTGCGCGATAAAGCTTCTGAAATTGCTATTTTAATGACCATGGGGCTTCATCGCAGCGCAATTATGGTGATATTTATTATGCAAGGCGCACTTAATGGCTTGATGGGGTGTAGCATCGGCGGGGCGTTGGGCGTAGCGGTTGCTTATTATTTAAGTGATATTGCAACGATTATAGAACAGTTGTTAGGCATCCAATTACTGGCATCAGATATTTATTTTATTGATTTTTTACCGTCACAATTGCATGTTCAAGATGTGGTATGGGTGCTGGTGATGGGATTAGTGATGAGTTTAGTGGCCACGATTTACCCCGCGTGGAAAGCCAGCAAAATTGCCCCCGCAACGGCGTTAGCGGGTCGGTAACTTAATGGGTCTTGGCGATAATTGGCGATAGTTGGCAAGTATTATGGATCAAGATAAACCCGTTTTAAACTCAATTGAGTGCCCAATATTAACCTCGGTACGTTAATCATTCGAGCCTTGACGCTGGATGATTTAGTGGCCTTTATTGGCTATAGCGCCAACCCATACCCCGCGTGGAAAGCCCCCCCCCCCCCAGCAACGGCGTTAGCGGGTCGGTAACTTAATGACTATTGGCGATAATTGGCAGGTATTATGGATCAAGATAAACCCGTTACAAACTCAATTGCATGCCCAATATTAACCTCGGGTACGTTAATCATTCGAGCCTTGACGCTGGATGATTTAGTGGCCTTTACTGCTTATAGAGCCAACCCAGAGGTAGCACGATATCAAGGTTGGCGTGATTACCAATATCAAGATGCATTACGACTATTTAATGCGACTAACTATCAAGATTTTGCTAAAGCGGGTCAGTGGTATCAGTTGGCTATTGGCGATCAGCAAGGGCAACTAATGGGCGATCTTGCGCTGTACTTTATTGATGCCCATCAAGTTGAAGTTGGCTTTACTATTGCGCCCACTTTTCAAGGTCAAGGTATTGCGGCGCAGGCGTTAACGCGCTTGTTGCAATATGTGTTTGTTGAATTATCGCGTCACCGCGTGATTGCCCAAACTGACTGTCTTAATGTTGCCAGTGTCGCGCTATTAGAAAAACTGAATTTTCGCCGTGAAGGCCACTTTATCAGCAATGTGTTTTTTAAAGGCGCTTGGGGCGATGAGTATCTGTATGCCTTATTGGCCAGCGAGTTTCTAAGTCAGCTGTCTGAGGATAGTGTTTAAGGATGGGGGTGATGTCTATGCTGATGCGCCCCAAACCGTGGCGTCGACGGCCAACTGTTTTTCGCTATTGGCGTTAGTGGATGACGCTGCCTGCATTTGCTGGTGTTAACTTATCCCATCGTTTATCCCATCGTTTATCCCATCGCTTAATCCGAGCTAAGGTTAACTAAGCACAAATAACTACAGCGGCGCCATCTGTTTTTGTTGACCAAAGGTGTCAGCATCGGTATTACGTTTCCAATATCCCGTTGCACTGATCGCGCTTAACGGTAGCTGCTGTTGCTCAAGCAAGTATTGCTTTACTAATCTCACTTGGGTGGCCTCCAAGCCTAAAAACACCTGTGTCATTGAAGGCAGATCACCACATTGTTGTACTTTATCTAACAGCCAAGCTAGCTGTTGTTCCGCAGTGACACTGTCATTTAGTACTAACCAATGGCTTTGCAATAATGGATGTTGACTGAGTAGCGATTGCTCTTGCTCGCTATTAACCAACATGATGATATGGCCTTTGGCTGTTGCTGGGATCCGCTTAATCAGTCCATTCACCGCATTGATAGATGTTGAGTCGCCAAATAACAGGTAATCGCTGGCATCAAATTGACTCATTTTTAATGGTCCCGGGCCTGCAATAGCGACAACGTCGCCAATTTTTGCTGCTTTGGCCCAATCGGTTGCCGGCCCGCGGTGTTTATTTATCACAAAATCTAAGCTGAGTTCGCGAGTCTGCGGAGTAAAGTCTCTTATGGTGTATGAGCGTTTAATTGCCGCATTAGGCCCAGTTAATACCGCATTAGCTGCTGACACACCGGGTGGTGGCAGCAAAACCTTAACATGAGCCCCTTGTTGGTCTTGCGGGAAATCAGCTAATTGTTCGCCTGACAGGATCAGTCTGCGTAAGTATGGGCTCAGTTCGATAATGTCTGTTATGTGGGTTAATCTTGGTGATGGTTTTTTTGCTTGATTGCTATTCATTTCTATTGGCTCGTATTGAATCGCGATATAGTTGACTTTATCAACTATAGCTAGTATTGTTGACAAAGTCAACTTGTCTCTAGACGAATTTAATGTTAATAATGCTAACCGCAGCGTCGAAAACGATAAATTTGAGGAAATCAGGTGTCTGAAAATATAAGAGAACCCTTGTTTAATTTATTACAAAGTGTCAAACGGTCATTACGGCAAGCTTATGACAGCACTGATTTTGGCTTGTCGCCATTGCATTATAGAGTGCTAAAAATGGTGGCCACACGAGATGGGCAAGTAACGGCACATGATATTGTGCAACAAATGTTTATTGATAAAGCCCAATTAGCGCGCTTAATTAAAGAACTAATTAACTTAGAATACGTGACTAAGTTAGACAATCCTTTTGATAAACGGAGTTATTTTTTAGGCTTAAGCCCAAGCGGTGCCGAGGTGGTCGATGTGCTAGTTATAGCCGAAATGAAAGTCAATGAGTTGATGAAGAAAGGATTATCAGAGCAAGATATTGCTGACTTTACCCGTTTAACGACGTTAATGACGCAAAATTTAAACCAGCATCAATAACCTTGGTTGCAAAAAGGACTATCGTAAAAAGAGCTATCATAAAAAAGGCTATCGTAAAAATGGCTATTATAAAGCGTTATAACAATAAGGCTGCAAGTACAGCCTTATTGTCGAGTCCATTTATGACTGGGTCTATAGCGTTGGTTTTAGTGGTTTTTACGTTTTTGCCATTTAAATAAAATGGTATAACGCCACATGCTTTCGATCACAATAAATCCAATCAGTGCACTGATTATGCCCAGCACTAAGCAGCCGACGAGAAGGGGTGGACCCATAGTCGATAAAGACGCTTCAATCCAAGACCAGCTCGCTTCAAAGTGGAATGCCTGCGCTTTATGTCCGAGAATTTTGGCTCCCAACTGGTAAGCAGCATAAAACATAATGGGCATGGTTAATGGGTTAGTGACCCACACAAGCGCCACCGCAACGGGAAGGTTCACGTTAAACAAAATGGCAAACCCAGCCGCAGCCACCATTTGAAATGGTATCGGGAGCCAAGCCACAAACAATCCCACCGCAAATGCCCCAGGGGCTGATTTGCGATTTAACATCCATAGATTAGGTTTGTGCAATAGTTTGCCAAACATCCGTAAATACTTATGATCACGGAGTGTTTCAGGTTTGGGCATAAATCTTTGTATTAATTTTTTTGGCATATTTGTCGATTAATGTCTTAACTAATTCATTATGAATCGATTTATCTATGGCTTTTGCGCCTGTTCTTTATCAGCGATGTTGTGGCCTTCACTGGCACCAATATGGTGTTTGCCCATTTTATTATTGGCTATGCTTCTTTGCCTTCGCAAAGGGCCACTTATGGCTGGTTGTTTGTTCGCAGTTATTTGGCTAAGCCTGTTGTTTTATTGTCTATTTATGCATCAATATGCTGAGAAATCACAACGAATTGAGTTTAAGGCGGAGATAATATCACTTGTTAGCCAAAACAGCGACTGGATTAGTTTTGATGTGCGGCTTATATCTGAACGTGAACAAGGCAATTTTTTTGAGGCGTTGGCACTTAACAATGTACCGCGATATTACCGCTTAACATGGCAAAAGCCAGAAAACCTTGCTGTTGGCCAAATATGGCAATTTAGTGCAAAGCTAAAAGGGATTTCGAGCATACAAAATCAAGGCGGTTATAATCAACAAAAACAATTTATTAGCCAACATATTATTGCTAAAGGTCGTGTAAAACAGGCACAGTTGCTCAGTTACAGCACATCGTTACGCCAACATGTTGTTGATACATTGTCGCCCATATTGTCGCAACTGACCCAAGGCGATATTTTACAGGCGTTAATTCTAGGTGATAAAAGTGCGTTAAGCGCGCTACGTTGGCAACAATTACGCCAAACTGGGGCAGGGCATTTAGTCGCAATTTCTGGGTTACATTTATCGGTTGTTTTTGGTTTATTTTATACTCTATGGCTTTGCTTGGCTCGTTATGCCCTTGCTTGGCAACACTTAGGTAAAATTCAACTGGCGATGCTATTGGCGGCCATTTTCACGTTAGGCTATGGTTACATGTCGGGTTTTGCCATCGCCACTCAACGTGCCCTATTGATGCTATTGTTGTTACTCGTGTTCAGTTTTATTAAGCAATTTAGCCATAATTGGGATCGGCTTATTTATGCATTGTTTTTTGTGCTGCTCATCGACCCTTTTGCCTCATTAGGTGCAGGCTTATGGTTATCGTTTGGGGCCTTGGCGATAATTTTATTGTCGGTTAAGGCTGCCATCGTTGATCCCCCTCCGAGGTTAGCCGCAGATCCTCATCAGCAAAACCGTGATGACCTTCAACCCGTTATGCTGTCTTTTATGGTGGTTAAAGCCAAACTAATCTGGGTAAACATTGTCCATGGAATCCGTGTTTTGTGGTCTATTCAATGGCGTTTGGCGTTATTACTTGGTGGCTTACAGGGCATCTTGTTTGGTGAGGTTTCACCTCATAGTATCTGGCTAAATATGTTGTTGGTACCTTGGTTTAGCCTTGTGGTGATCCCATTAACCATGCTGAGCTTTTGTGTGTGGTTAGTGGCATGGGGCGTGATGTGGATAGTGGGCATGGATGTTATTTTGCAACAAAGTATTAGCTTGGCGATATTTCAATGGGCCGATGCCAGCCTTGAACCCTTTGCTTGGTTATTACAGCTAAGCGATCATTTGCCCTTAAAACAGCTGGCTGTTACTGAACAGCAACTCGCGGGATCGGTGTTTTTTGCGTTAGCTGTGATCTTGTTGATGCTACAGCGTTACATGGCAAGAGAGCTCAAACTTGTGTATAGCGGGCTGGTTGCGATACTTATGCTGCCTATTTTTATCAGTACATTAGTGGAAGAGGAGATATTGCTATCACCCCCCTCTTCTGATGTCACATCATGGCAACTGCATGTCATTGATGTCGCTCAAGGTATGGCGGTGGTTTTGCATCAAGGTCAACACGGGATTATTTATGACACCGGGGCCGCGTATGGTGATTTTACCTATGCACAACGTGCAATTTTACCTTTTCTGGCGAGCAAAGGTATCCGTTATATTGATTATATTGTGATAAGCCATGAGGATAATGACCACGCTGGTGGGTTGAATGTGTTGCGGGATGCATTTCCACAGGCGACATTAATCGCCGACTTTTCGATCTCGGGGATGACAACGTCAGCGCAAGTACCGCAAGCCTGTGAAGGCGAGTTACATTGGCGTGGTGTGCAATTGAGCTTTATCGCGCACGCTTTAGACGCCAGCAGTAACGATAATAATCGCTCATGTGTGATGAAACTGTCAGATGGCCAGTCGTCTGTGTTGCTAGCCGGTGATATTGAAGCGTCTCGAGAGCAGGCATTAATCGCCGCCAATGCCGATATTAAGGCCGATATCTTATTGGTACCGCATCATGGGAGTAGAACGTCATCAACTCCAGCGTTTATTGATTATGTGGATCCACAATTAGCCATTTTTACCGCGGGGTTTTCCAATCAGTATGGCTTTCCTAAAGCGGATGTATTGGCTCGGTATCAACAGCATGGTTGCCAACTGTTGCAAACAGGGCATGTGGGTCAAATTAGCATCAACTTCACGGCTGATGACTACAAAATAGCCACTTATCGTCAGCAAATGGCCCCATTTTGGTATAACCGTTTGTTTAGATTTGGTGAGTTACTTAAAGCAGAGTAGAATATTATTTATGTTTGTTAGTTAAGTATTGGATTCAATGTCAGCATTACCTAAAAATGAGATGTGGGTCGTTTTCAAACGTTTGATGGCCTATATCGTACCAATGAAAACCATGTTTATTATGGCTGTTCTAGGCCTTATCACTTATGGCGCGGTAGATGCGGCGTTTATCGCATTTATTAAGCCTTTTATTGACGAAGGTTTTAGTCAAACGCCCGCAATCGTTTCCGGTGTAGATTTACCTACTCACGATGGGTTTAACACAGATAAAGACATCATGGTGTTGGCACCTATCGCTGTTATTTTGATGTTTAGTTTGCGCGGTGTGGCCAACTTTGTGTCAACCTATTGTGTTTCATTTATGAGCGCACAACTCATTATGGATATGCGTCAACAAGTCTTTGAACATTACCTGCGTCTGCCTGTCAGTTATATTGACCGTGAAAATAGCGGTAATTTAATTTCGCGTGTCACCTATGATACAGAACAAATTGCGCGGGCATCCGGTAGTGCATTAATTTCGATTGTTCGAGACAGCATGACGGCCATCGGAATGTTAGCCATTATGTTCTATTATTCTTGGAAATTGTCGTTATGTATCTTGGTGATAGGCCCACTTATGGGGATAGTGATCAGTATTGTCAGTAAGCGTTTTCGTAAGGTCTCTAAACAAATTCAATCCGCAATGGGTGGGGTGACGGCCACCACAGAGCAGATGATTAAGGGCCACAAAAACGTGCTAGTGTTTGGCGGACAACAAACGGAGGTTGATCGTTTTTATCACGTTAACGACCAAAACCGTTACCAAAATATGAAGCTCGCGGTGGCTCAATCAATCAGCCAGCCGCTCATTATGGTGATTGGCTCTTTCGCATTGGCCTTTGTGCTGTATGCTGCCACTTGGGATAGCATGAAAACGGATTTAACGGCCGGAACCTTTGCGGCTATTTTAGCGGCCATGTTAGCCATGCTGCAACCCATTAAAAACTTAACCCGTGTGAATGCTGAGTTTCAACGTGGTATTGCCGCTTGTACCACAGTATTTGAATTATTAGACACCCCGCCAGAGCCTGATAATGGTAAATTTAGTATTGATCGTGTTCAAGGTAAGCTTACATTTGAAAATGTGACATTTACTTATCCAGGCCAAGAAAAGCCCGCCTTAAACGGCATTGATTTCGAAGTTAAACCGGGTAAAACCATTGCTTTAGTTGGCCGTTCTGGTTCTGGTAAGTCGACCATTGCCAGTTTGATCACCCGTTTTTATGCTGGGTTAGAAAGCGGTGATATTCGGCTTGATGACACCAGCATTTATGATTACCAGTTAAAATCATTACGTAACCAAGTGGCTTTAGTGTCGCAGCAAGTGACATTATTTAATGACACCATTGCCAATAATATTGCCTATGCCTACCCAGGCGAAGTGACTCATGAGCAGATTGTCCGTGCAGCTGAACTGGCTTATGCGATGGAGTTTATTGATACCTTGCCCGAAGGCTTAGATACCCAAGTGGGCGAAAATGGGGTGTTACTTTCGGGTGGTCAACGTCAACGTATTGCCATTGCTCGCGCCATGTTGCGTGATGCACCAGTATTAATATTAGATGAAGCCACATCGGCTTTGGATACCGAGTCTGAAAAAGCCATTCAAAAAGGCTTAGATAATCTTCGACATAATCGGACCTCGATTGTGATTGCCCATCGTTTATCCACCATTGAAAGCGCCGATGAAATTTTGGTTATCGATCAAGGTCGGGTTGTTGAACGTGGTGATCATAGCGAGCTCATTGCACAAGCGGGTATTTACGCCAACCTTTACCAGATGCAGTTTAGTAACTAATGCTGGGGTGTTTGTGATGCAACAGCTTATTCATCGCATTTGGTATCAAGGCCATCCAGCCAAATGGTTATTGCTGCCGCTGTCTGGGTTATTTTGGATCATATCCCATGCTCGGCGGGCGCTGTTTCGCTGGGGATTGAAACAGACGCAAACCTTACCCGTTCCTGTGATTGTGGTGGGTAATATTAGCGCTGGTGGCAGTGGGAAAACCCCGACAGTGATTTATTTAATCGAATTATTACGCCAACAGGGTTATAAACCCGGTGTAATAAGCCGCGGTTATGGCGTGAATATTGATGGTGTTGTCGCCGTTAACCATAATGCTAAAGCCCGTGAAGTCGGTGATGAGCCGGCGATGATAGTGGCTCGCACCCATGTTCCTACTGTTGTGGGCGCCAACAGAATAGCTGCAGCAAATAAGTTATTAGCTGATTTTGATGTGGATGTCATTATCAGTGACGATGGCTTACAACATTATGCTTTAGGACGCGATATCGAAATTGCCTTAGTCGATGGAGAACGTCGTTATGGTAACCATTATTTATTGCCAGCAGGTCCTTTACGTGAAGGATTATGGCGTTTAAGCTCGGTTGATTTTGTGATCAATAATGGCGGGCCAGTTCAAGATGATGAAGTATTGATGACATTGGCGCCAGCACCTCTTTGTCAGGTCGCCAGTGGTTTAGCCGATCAATTTAACCAAGAGCAGAGTGTTGTTGCTATGGCCGGGATCGGTAATCCACAACGTTTTTTTAAGAGTATTAGTCAGTTAGGCTATAAAATAGTACAAACCGTTGAGTTTGCAGACCATCAAGCTTTTGACAAAACGCAATTAAGTGCGTTATCTGTGCAAGATTCATTATTAATGACTGAAAAAGATGCGGTTAAATGTCGCGATTTTGCACAATCAAACTGGTGGTATTTACCTGTAAATGCGAACCTTAACCCAGAATTTGATCACGCATTGTTGAGCCAATTACAGCAAGTGGCTCACACTAAAAAAGGACTGTCTGATGGCATTTGATAAAAAATTACTCGAAATTGTGGCCTGCCCGGTATGTAAAGGCAAGCTAGAATATGACAAAGAGTCGCAACAGCTGATCTGTAAATTTGATAAGTTAGCTTATCCCATTACCGAAGGGATTCCGGTATTACTGGAAAATCGTGCAACGGCTTTGGTGACTGAATAACGTGAAAATGACGTAATAGTGATATTACTAAACTGTTAAGAACGCCCGTTGAGGCGTTTTTTTTTTGCCAATAAAGCCGGGCTATACTGGCTTTACTCCTTTAGGGATCGCGTTGGAATGGGTGCCACTATTTATTGCATCGTGGAGGCTGTCGGTCAGACAATGAATCATCTGCTTGAGCATGCAAATGAAATATAGCTGGTAAGCTATTTAAACGATGCCAGCGCAGCGTTAGTAAAACGGCCCAGTATGCCGTTGGCCCATGGTTGTCCTGCAGTTGTGATATTATTTCGCTAGACTTTTTGGTGATATTGCTAACCAAGATTTACAGTCAGTGTATTGGGATGGTGGCATTTTTGGTTAGCGCTGTTGACACGAGTCTAGTGGTGATTAAACCCATTAAAATAAAAAAGCTTGCCTAGTAAAAACAAACTTTTGCTGTTAATCCGCTATGCTGATTTAAGCTTTGGTGGCTAGATCTGGGTGGATAAGTCTTGATACAAGGTCTCGATCCATTTGTCTGCGGAGATAAATTCCCATTCCCAACTGGCATATTTTTCAGGTACACCCTGCTGTTTGATGGTCGCTAAATCGTGACCCATTTCAATTTCCCCGCGCATCCAATTAATGCTGTCATCCAGCATATGTTTAAATTTTAACAGGGCATTTTTATCGGCTAATTCACCATGACCCGGAATAACCTTAGTCTTGTTATCCAAACGATCTAATATAATGCTGACATTTTGCCGGTAACCGGTGACCGAACCTCCAGCGGCTAAATCAATATAGGGAAAACGGTCTTTAAAGAATAAATCGCCCATGTGAATAATATTCGCCTTTTCCCACATAACAACGCTGTCACCGTCGGTATGTCCCGGACCGAAGTGGATGACTTCTAACGTATCTTGATTAAAATGAATTGAGATATTATCTGCATAAGTGATCACGGGTAATGCTGCCGCGGGGGTACTGTTATCTGCACTGAGACGTTTGAGGACATTATGATGAGCTAAGATAGTGCCGTTTGCACCGAAATGAGCATTGCCGCCAGTGTGATCGCCATGGTAGTGAGTATTGACTATGTATTTTGGTACCCCGGGTTGAATTTGATTCAGTGCTGCAGTAATTTTATCGGCTAATGGTGCAAATTGGTCATCAATGATCAATATGCCATCGCTCCCCGCTGAAACCCCAATATTGCCTCCGGCGCCCATGAACATATACGTCTGGTTATCTAACTGAGTTGCCGTTATGGTCACATCACTGAATTTATCGTCAGCCGCGCTTGCTGCTTGGGTTAACGTGAGCATGGCTAACACACTGAACCTGATAATTTGATGTTGGAATCTTAAGTTCATGACTATGCCTTTATTGCTTTATCGTGATGAGTTATTGAGATTGATACTGCTTAGGGTAACAGTTTGATCACTTATTGTGCCATGACCCTAGGTTGCGTCAACTGTGTATTTCTATATCGCTTGTTATCATTTGGCGAAGCGCCCCGTGAGTTGAACTGGAGATTATGTAGCTTAACTAATCTCTGTCAGGGGTTAACTGCAGTGACTCTTTACCCTACTGCAGTGCCTGGGGCTTGTATTTATGAACAAAATCACCACACTGAGCGTGTTAACTTATTTTGTAGCAACAGGAATGTCAGATGATAAAACAAAAAATAGTCTTAATCACAGGTGCATCCAGTGGTATCGGTGAAGCCACAGCCAAAACGTTAGTCAAAAGCGGCCACAAGGTGATACTGACTGCCCGCAGACAAGAGAAATTGGATAACTTGGTGGCCATGCTAGGGGAAGATAACGCCTTAGCCGTTGCCGCCGATGCTACCCAATTTGATGCATTAGAAAAGGTCGTGACAGCTGGCATCAACAAGTTTGGCAGACTGGATGTGGCCTTCGCTAACGCGGGCACCGGGGTAACCACTTCGGGTACCGAACTGGGGGATCCAGATGAGTGGTCAAAACTTATCGATATCAACATCAAAGCCTTGTTATGGACGGCCAAGTTAACCCTGGCTCACTTGCGTGAAACCAAGGGGCATTTTATTTTAACCAGCTCAGTGGCTGGGCGTACGTCACATAAAGGGTCAATTTACGGTGCCAGTAAATGGTTTGCTTATGGCTTTGGCCAGAACTTGGCCGAAGAAATGGCCCAATGGGGTGGACGCTGCACTACCATTGCTCCTGGTATGGTCAACACCCCATTTTTTGATGAACCTAAACCCGATAAATTAGACCCGGTTGATGTAGCCGAAGCAGTGCTTTTTGCTATTGAAGCAGAGCCGCGCTGCAATGTACGTGAAATATTTTTAATGCCAACACATTAGGGTCTGTTGATCTTTGCTGGTTAAATTTTGTTCGAGATAAAAACGTTTTAATCGAGGCGAGTGGATTGCTGCCTAGCAATCTAAGCACCACTCACTTAACAACGAATAGCTCAACAAAGAGTAAAACGTTTTTAGCCGAACCCTTCGGGCAGTGTTTGTTGGTCATTTCTACTGCGTTATCGGCCCTTAATGTAGAATAACTACACTACAAAGCCTCTGCCTTGTATAAATAACCAACAATTCACTGCAAAAACAACCTTGAAAGATCAACAGATCCTAATATCGCGGCTATCACGCCCCCTGATCGAAGCGAATAGATGGGTCACTGTCGGCTCAGAAAAAGATGCATTAGTGGCCATAACCAGGCCACAACAAGATGTGTTTCAAGCCTGCAGATACAGGGCTCAATACTGTGCCCTGTTGCCCAATCGCTCAGCCTAGACGCTACTCATTATTAGCCCAAGGTAACAGTTTATTCGCCAAGGTGTTGGCTAAGCCTAATCTAATGGCTGCTTTATGACGCATTAAGTATAGGGCCTGATAACACAGTGGCACCCAATATAAGCTAGTGACCGTTGAAAAAGTCAGGCCACCAATAATCGAGATAGCCATCGGCGAATAAGGCGGGCCACCACCGCCGATTTGAGTATCCCCCATGGCTAACGGAACCAAGCCCAACACGGTTGTGGCAACCGTCATTAACACCGGGCGCAGTCGAGTGATACACACGCTAATAATGGTGTCACTGAGCTTATCTAAATCGGGCGTCATTTGGTTGATTTGGTCGACCAGCACAATACCGTTGTTGACCACAATGCCCATCAAGATGAGTATCCCGATCATAGACATCACCGACATGGGTGTTGCGGTTAACCACAGCGCCCAGAATACTCCCGTAATTGAGAACATGATTGAGGTTATAATGGCAGTAGGGAGCAATAATGACTCAAATAATGCCGCCATAACGATATAGATCATCGCAATGGCTAAGATCATATTCACGACCATTATCGATTGGTCTTCGTCTTGACGTTCAAAACCACCACGTAATGAATAGCCGTAACCATTGGGGAAGTTCACCGTCTCCATCACTTGGATAATGTCTTTTTGGGCTTCTTCGGTTGTCAGCTGGTCTAGGTTTGCGCCAATCGATAATGCCGTTTGACGATTAACATGACGAATGGTATCAAACCTCGGTGTGACAGTGGCTTGCGCTAAACTGTCGAGGGTGTAGACCCGATCTCCTTGGCGAATAATCGGCAATTGTTTAAGTCTCTCAAGTGAGTTTTGCCAACTTTTATCGTAGGCCAACTCAATGCGTAACTCTCCACTGGGATCATGCCGAAATGAACGCAGCGGTGAACCGCGCAGGGCAATGGCAATATTGGCAGCGATGTCACTCAAGCTTAAATCAAGCCGAGCCGCCATTTCACGGTCAATCACGACGACCACTTCTTGTTGGGTACCATTCACTTCTGAACGTACATCCACCAAGCCGTCAATATTACTCAGTAAAGGTAGCACTTGTGCACTTAAGCGGATCAGTTCGGTTGTTGAACGGCCAGTGAGTGTGACCCGAATGCCATTGTTTTCATTTCCCCAACCAAATTGTGGTGTAGCAATGGCATACTTAGGAAACCCTTCACGGATCATTTTCTTAAGCTCACTGGTTTCTATTGGGATATCTTTTTGCAATAAAAGGGTTGATTGCGCATCTTGTGGTGCGTAATAGCTGTAGACCGCGTCAATATAAAATTTGTCTTTATTACTGTATAGGTACTCTTCCATCCGATTTATTATCGCTTCGGTGACAACTAAACTATGTCGTCCTTCAAGCTGATAATTAATGTAGAGACGATCCTTGCCTTCGCCGTCACCTTGGTCTTGTTTTACCATACTTAACGGCAAGGCAGTGGATACCAATAACGCCAAGGCTATGACGCCAGAACGTTTTGGTCGAGTTAACATCCAGCTTAGGCTGTGTTGATAAAAACGGCCTAAGCGATTATTTTCATTAGTGGCTTTCACTTCAAAATGAAAATGATTAAGCATGAGTGGGATAAGGGTTTTGGCAACCAATAATGATGCCGCAAGCGAGATACAAATTGCCACTGCAACATGTTCTAAAAAGATAGTTAGCTGAACTTTAACGCCAAAAATATTGGGTAAAAACACGATGGCTGTGGTCAATGTGCCAGCTAAAACCGCTAAAGAGACTTTTTCTACTCCGGTTAACACCGCTTGTTGGTTGGCCTTTATTTGGCAGGTATCGTCAATTTTTGCCGCTTGTTTTTCTTGTAGTACGCTTTCAGTGATCACGACTGCATTATCAATCAGCATCCCAATGGCCAGTAACAGTCCCATCATTGACAATATGTTTAAGCTGTAACCCAAAAAGTACATCCCAGCTAACGTCATACACAATGAAATGGGCACAGATGATATGACGATTAAGGTCATTTTGAGATTACGCAAAAATAGATACAGCACCCCAAAAGACAACACGGCGCCGATTAATCCGGACCGCAGTAAGTCTTTGAGTGACGATTTAACGCCGTAGGCTTGGTCTTCCATAATGAACAGCTTGATACCATTAAATTGCTGATCTTGCTTAACTTGCTCGATGACTTTTAGTACCCGATCAGACACCTCAACTAAATTGGCACCGGACGCTTTAAAGACATCAATCCCCACAGCATATTTTTGGTCTAAATGTCGGCCTTCTACTTTTTCAGGCAGGGCATAGTTCACCATCGCGATGTCTTGCAAATGGATGCCCGGCACAATAACCAGATTACTAATATCATCGAGACTGGTAAATTCGCCTTTTGGCGAGACTTGGTACACCCGTGAGTTTTCTCTTAGGGTGCCAGCATTGATGACAAAGTTTTCTGCCAGTAACCGCGTACGTAAATCGAGACTGTTGAGGCTTGCTGCCGCTAATTTATCGGCATTGAGACGGATTTCAATCTGCTTTTGTTCAACGCCGTAAAGGGTGACTTTCGATACACCGTCAACGCGTTCAAGTGGCTTACGTAATTGTTTATCCAATAAATCAAACGCATTGGATAACTCTCGCTCACTTGAAATTCGTATAGTCAGCACTGGCATGTCGGCAGTTGAGAACTGTTGGATCATGACCCGTTCGACATCTTTTGGTAATAAATGTCGCACTGAATCTATTTTCTCACGTGCTTCAAGGCTTTTAGTGGCAACGTCTTCACCCCATTTCATATTCAGCTGGATGAAAGCCCCGTCTTGGGTTGAATCTGAGTGCACCTCTTCAATGCCGCTCATGGTGGCAAGTGATTCTTCTAGCACCTTGGTGATATCGCGCTCAACCTCAGCAGGGCTAGAACCTTTGTAAGGCACTTGCACCACAATTTGAGGGATATCAATGCCCGGAAACATTTCCAGTGGCAGCATCCGGCTGGCCGCCATACCAAACAGCATAATAGCTAAGAAAAACATACAGGTGGTGACAGGGCGCTTTATCGCCAGTGAGGTGATACTCATACGGGTGTCTCCACAGTATTAAGCTCAACGTCACTTTGGATGTATTGCTTGCGATCAAACAGCGCATATAAGGCAGGAATAACCAATAATGTTAGCAAGGTTGACATGCTTAAGCCAAAGATCACCGTAATTGCCATTGGGGCTCGCACTTCACTGCCGTCGCCAATGCCGATTGCCATGGGTAATAAACCGAGTGTGGTGGTTAGTGTGGTCATCATAATAGGGCGTAAACGCGATCTAGCCGCACCATTGATGGCGCTGAGTTTGTCTACACCTTCACGGCGCAGTTGATTAATACGGTCGACCAATACAATGGCATTGTTGACCACAATGCCCGCCAACATCATTAAGCCAATAAACACCACCACACTTAAATGGGTACCGGTAATAAACAGGCCGATAATACTGCCCGCAACGGCCATTGGCACGGCGATTAAAATAAGCAGTGGGTGCAGTAATGATTCAAACTGACTGGCCATGACTAAGTACACTAAAAATATGGCTAAAATAAGCGCGATGTTAAGTGATTTAAATGAATGCTCCATTTCTTCATTTTGTCCACCAAACCTGGCCTGAATTGAGCTAGGTAATTGTTGCTTGGTCAATATTTGTTGCGCTTCAATCACCGCTTCGCTCAAATCACCGTAGGCTAAATTCGATGACACTATGGCGACGCGTTGTTGACTGATACGATTAATCGCCGAAGGACCCGTTTGTAAGTCAATGCTGGCAATGGCACTTAATGGAATAGGTTGTGGACTGTTTGGATTAATGATTAATGACTCAATATCGCTGATTTGATCGCGCTCGCTTAATTCACTGCGCACTAAAATATCCACTTTACGGTCGCGAACCGTGAACTGACTGGCAATCGTGCCGCCGACTCGCTGAGCAATGCGGTTAGCGACGGTTGGGGCGTCCATACCCAATGCGGCTAGACGAGCATGGTCAAAATGAATGCTTATTTCAGGCTGGCCATCTCGCAGGGTCGTATTGAGATCGCTAAAGCGGTCTGATCTGCCTAATGCGTTCACTAGTTTATCGGCACTTTGTTTTAACTGAGCTAAATCATAGCCTGACAATTCAATTTCAAGTGGGGTTTTAAAACTGAATAATTCTGGATGGGCTATTTTTGCATCTAATTCAGGGATATTTCGCGCCGCGTCGCGCAATACTTGGCTCACTGAGTAAAAGGCTAGGGGGTCAGCCAGCACGACTTGCAAACGGCCCCAGTTTTCTCCGCCGCGCGCGGTGTCCGAGGTCATTAAGCCACCGCTACCAGCTTGACTGTAGGCGTGTTTTACCTCGTCACTGTCTTTAATCGCTAAGGCTAACTGTTGTAATACCGCATCGGTTTCACTGACTTCAGTACCAGGAGGCAATAAAATTTCAACGTAGAATTCGCCTTGATTCATGGGCGGGATCAGTTCCATGCCTAATTTAGGTAATAAACTGCTTGCCGCCAAGGTCATCACTAACGCGATCACTATGGTCACGACTTGATGGCGCAGTGCATGATGAAGCACGCGATAATATACCGACTCCACTAGGGTGTAGATGGTATTAAAGCCTGCACAAAGTGGTTTCATCAACCCGCCTAGTACGCCACTGATAAAGCGACTTATGACGATGCTCGCGGTTAATAATCCAGCCGGTAGATAGCTGAACAAGAGTAAGAACGGAAAACGAAGTATCATTAGTAAGTAGTAAGCTATTTTCCCACGTGGTGTTGTGGGTTTGGTGACAATAACGGCTTCATTTGGCGGTGGCAAATGGCTAAAGCCTTGGCGAGATGCCAGCATAGGAATGGCGGTTAAGGCGACAAATAATGATGCTAGCAGGGCAAAGGTGACCGTCATTGCTTGGTCGGAAAATAACGCTCCGGCTATCCCATCAACAAACACTAAAGGGATGAATACCGCGAGCGTCGTGAGGGTTGAAGCAAATATGGCGCCTGAGACTTCTTTACATCCGGTGACGGCAGCCTCAATTTTACTCATCCCTTGAGATTTATAGCGGTCAATGTTCTCTAATACCACAATGGCATTGTCAACGAGTAAACCAATGGCTAACGCAATACCACCTAACGACATAATGTTTAAACTGATGTCGGCAAAATACATCATATTAAAGGTGGCGATAACTGAAAAGGGGATCGAGATTGAAATAATGAGTGTGGCGATAATGTCACGAAGGAACAGGTAAATAACCAACATGGCCAGTAAACTGCCAAATAATGCGGCTGAGGTGACTTCGTTAACTGCACTTTCAATAAATTCAGATTGATCATAAATGACGTTTAATTGATGATTTTCATTCGCTTGGTTAATTTTTTCAAGTTCATTTCGTAGTTTTTTAGCAACAGTAACAGTATTGGCATCTCCTTCTTTATAAATGGCTAACTCAATCGATTCAACTTCGCCAATGCGAGTAATATCACTGCGTTCCTTATACGCATCACTAATGTTAGCAATATCAGATAATCTGACTAAGGTTTGGCCATCGCGATAGACAATAACTTGACCTAATTCTGCTAATGAGTTGAATTGATTTAACGTTCTGACTAAATATTCTTTATCGCCTTGTACGACTTTACCCGCCGATAGGTTGATATTTTCTTCATTTATCCGGCGTTTAATTTGGTCGGCATTGAGGTTAAGTTGACTCAATTTTTGCTGATTAAGTTCGATATGAACTTCTTGCTCTAAGCCTCCCGATAGCCGCACCGCGGCAACGCCAGACAAGGCTTCTAAGCGGCGTGTTAACTCTTCATCTGCAAAGGTACGCATTTGCTTTAACTGCTCAGCATCGGCATTGGGCACCGAAAAGGCTAAGCGCATAATAGGGTCGAGGTTAGGGTTAAAACGCAATAATAATGGTTTATTGATGTCCAATGGCAACTCGATGGTGTCGATTTTTTCACGAACTTCGAGGCTCGCCATGTCCATATTCGTGCCCCACTCAAACTCGAGCACCACATCAGACATGCCTGAGCGCGAAATTGAACTGATTTTGCGTAAGCCTTTAACCACGCCAACGGCTTCTTCAATCGGCTTTGATAGCAGTTGTTCAATTTCAATGGGCGCAGCGCCAGCGTATGCAGTGCGTATGGTGACACTTGGGTAGCTCAAATCCGGCAACAGCTTTACTGCGAGGCGTGAAAACCCCACCATGCCAAACAGCATTACGGCCAACATGAACATCCACACCGTGACGGGACGGTTAACTGAGGTATTGATTATCGACATTATCCCGCTCCGTTATCGAATATTAGCGAAGCTAAGTGGCGTAATGACTTCTACCAATGATTGATCTTTGAGATTTTGTTGGCCGCGGATGACAATTTGCTCACCGGCTGCTACACCCGATAAAATCTCGACGGTGTTGTTTTCTCGATAGCCCAAGCTGACTTCGCGTCGTTGTGCCTTGGTGTCTTTAATCACATACAAAGCTTGAGTATTATCTTGGTTGATTAATGCATTATAAGGCACGGTAAGCACATCTAGGTGAGTGTCATATTTAAGTTCAACGCGAGTAAACATGCCTGCTTTTAATGCTGCATTTTGATTCGGCACGGCTAATGTCACTTTAAAGGTGCCGCTTTGAGCATTGACGATTGGGCTAATACGCAATACTTTTGCGTCGATTATCTGTGATCCCATACCTTGATGTTGTTGAATAATACTGGCTTGTTGGCCAATACGTATGCTGGCAAGTTGTTGTTCTGGCAAATGCAATATGCCATGAAGTTGGTCTTGGTTAACGACATAAAACAGCACTTGGAACTCTTTGGCCATATTGCCAGTTTTAACATAACGCTCGGCAATAACGCCATTAATGGGCGAGGTGATTTGGCTTTCTTTGACTTGCAGCTCGGCTAAGTCTCGTTGTGCTTTTGCCGCTTGTAGATTGAATTCGAGTTTGGCCATTTGATCTTGGCTAATAAACTCTTTGTTGTTCATTTTGTTTAAACGATTTAATTCTTGCTGGATAATTTGCACTTCGGCTTCTGAACGATTGAAATCATAACGTTGACGCTTGGCATCAATTACCGCAAGTATTTGCCCTTTGGTAACCCGATCGCCTTCTTCAACGTTAATCTTTTCGATTATCCCAGCAATGCGGCTCATCACATGAGACTCTTGTGGTGCTTCAAGTGTGGCTGTGGTGCTGTAAAAAGAAGATACATTGCCTGTGGTGACAAGTGCTGTTTCAACCGGAATAGCAAATTTTTCATCTTCTTTTGCTTGCTCTTCGCCGCTGCAACCACTCAATACTGCGATACAAAGTAAAGGAATTGCCATTTTCTTCATGCTGATGAACCTATCCATGGGGTACCTGCTAGTGTTATATTTTTTGAATTAAATGACGCTAATGTACTTATTGTTATTCTAAAACGAGTTAACGTCACATTATCATTTGTAACTAATATTAATTAACTACAACAAAGCACTAACTGTGCCATTTTTTATAGTGTATAAATAACAACTGGTTATATTATTTTTAGTTAATAGTTAGCAAAATTGACAATGTTAAAGTAGTGAAAATAATTAACATTTGGTGTGATTGGTTATTTATGTATTTTCGTGTTGTAGAAATAAACAGATTCATTGATATCAATAAATGGAAAATAATTTAAAAGGAAGCGTAAATGAAAACAACAACATGGTTGGGCATGATGGCATCAGTTTTTTTATTGTCCTCATGCAGTATGTTGGTGAGCCAGCAGTCGGGGAAACAGTCTGTTTCTAGCAGTCTGATGGACTTTTTGTATCCTAATAAAGAAGACCGTGCAGTACATAACGCCGAAGTTCCATTGCTCACATTACCGGTAAAAGTCGGTATTGCCTTTGTACCGTCAACAGGCTTTCAAAAAGAGGCTGTGCATAGTAAAGATCAATATGAATTACTTGAAAAAGTGAAAGCGGCTTTTGTCCAATATGATTATATTGACCGCATTGAAGTTATTCCGAGTACTTATCTTGCTGGTGGTGATGGTTTTAACACATTAGAACAAGTTGGGCGTTTATATGATGTCGACGTAATGGCGTTGGTGTCTTACGATCAAGTGACTCAGTCTGTAGAGAATAATGCCGCGTTATTGTATTGGACAATCGTGGGGATGTATGTGATTCCGGGCAATGAAAATACCGTACAAACGTTTGTTGATACCGCAGTGTTTGACATTAAAAGTAGGAAAATGCTCTTTAGAGCGCCAGGGATCAGTAAGCTTGAAAAACGAACTACTGCCATAGGTATTGATGAAACTTTAACAGAAAAATCGATGCAAGGTTTTGACCTAGCGGTTACTGATATGACTAAAAACTTAGATGATGAGTTAGCTCGATTTAAAGTAAGAGTTAAACAAGAAAAAATTGCCAAGGTGGAACATAGCAATAATTACAGCGGCGGGACTATTGATATTCAGTTTGGTTTACTATTATTGATAATGTTATTCATTCGATTAATACTCAGTAAGGATATTGAACACTAACCTCATTGGAAACTATTTTCAATTGCTTATGTTCAATTATCTATCTTCAAAGACCAGTGATTAATCGATGAGTCTCTATGTTAGATTAATCTTTTTCTATACTGTATTTTTTAGAACCTATTTTATCTGTGCTTCGCTAACGCAGCAGAATTATCTTTAGTATGGACTCGGTCATGTAGCTGATTTTCGCAAATAAAGATTAAAAAATCTATGTTTAACCCTGATATTGACAATGGTTTAAATAGGCCAAGTTTTTAGGTGAGAAAAGATGCACTATAACTGAGGCTTTGTTGATTTATTATTGAATCTCAGCATAATGACAAGCTGAGATTCAATGGCAAGTATAATCAGTGCTCTTGAATTTTAGTATTTTTTAATACTTTAAGTCATCTTTTTATGAAGATTTATTCGTAATGGAAAAGTTAACCCGACGAGTCTTAGAACGCTCAGATCTGGTTAATTTTACACCTTTATCTTCAATAACTTTAGTGGTCGAAATTAATTGATCGTTAGATGTGCCCAATGTGATTAAAAACTCCACTAAACCATCAGCACGACGCTGTGCCAATGCCTTATTGTATTTAACCGTGCCTTTGTCATCTGTAAAACCCTGAACATTAAGTTCTTTATCAGAATTTTTGGCGAGGTAAGTCGCAACGCAAGACATGTGAGTATCAAGCTTACTGTATGACTTATCACTATTAATTTCGAAATATACAGGTGTGAAGCCAATAATCATTTCATTATCTGCCTGTAATGTATATTCAATACATTCTGGAGAAATAGAATATGTTTTGATTGGTTCTGATACAACGACAGGTGCTAATTGACAGCCCGAAAGTGCTAATAAAACGATAACGGGTAATGAAAGATTGACGCGTTTCATATTTTCTTAATCCTTTAAAAATGTGGTCCATTAAACGAAGTCGTAAATTACCGATAATGTTTTATTGGGTCAAGAGGGAAACTGTTTTTTTTGTTAATTAGTTGTTTATTTTTATATTAAAAACATCCTTTTTAATGGTTTTAAATTCAAATACATACTAATGGGTGGGTTATTTTAATGAATTTATTTAAAAGTTATTAACTAAGATTTTATGTGTTGTTTTTTGCATTTTCTTGCTGCAACATATTGGGGTGTTTTTGATTCACTAGGACGATAGTTTACATACTTTTGGATAATATTAAGGGACTAACCTGTACTTATGGATATGAGTAAAGCACCAAATCACTTGGCTGAAGATAAAACCGTTGTGGCAGGATTTGAACATTCTGAAAATAATAATAAAGTTAACTTGATTGGGAAGTGTTTAAAAAATCGCTATTTAATTGAGTCGAAAATTGGTCATGGTGGTATGAGTGATATATACCGTGCCAAAGATCTCTATTTGGAGTCATTAAACGTAACCGAACCTTTTGTTGCGATTAAAGTATTATTATCTCAGATTTCTGATATACCCGAAGCTCAACAAGTTCTTATCAAAGAGTCAGTTCAAACTCAAAAACTATCTCATCCAAACATCATCAGAGTTTATGATGTAGATACCGATGATGGCTTTCACTTTATGGTGATGGAGTGGTTAGATGGTGAATCATTAGACCAAGTGATCAAACGTTCAAAACCATTAGGTATCAATTTCAAAGGATCAATGGAAATCATTGATCAGATTGCTTCTGCATTATCGTATGCTCATCAACAAGGTATTGTCCATACAGACTTAAAGCCTTCAAATATCTTTCTTACTCGCCAAGGGAATATTAAAGTTTTTGATTTTGGCGTTGCGAAAAACTTACAACAAAGAGAAGACCGATACGCATTTGCCGAACTTGACCAAGACTCTCCTTTAACAGGTTATACTCCAGCTTATGCCAGTTTTGAGCAGTTATGTGGAGAAGATGCTTGTGCGGCAGACGATATTTTTGCTTTTTCGTGTATTAGCTATGAGCTATTAACAAGTAAACATCCTTACAACCGTGTTGCTGCAAATGAAGTTGATATAACCAATACTAAGTTGATTAAACCAAAAAATATTAGTATACGATTATGGCCTATGTTGAAAAAAGGTCTAGCGCTTAAAAAAGTACAACGTGTGCCTTCCATCGATCTGATTATCAATAAGTTCCACAGTAAAAGTTGGCCACTACTCACCGCTATTGCTGCTGGTGCAGTGCTTGCGATCGGTGGATTTCAAATTCAACAATATTATCAGATTCAACTAAACGACTTTAAAAATAAAGTCGCGCTGACAAATAAAGCGAAAAGCGAAATTGAGGCATTTGAATTTATTCCTGCTTCAGCGTTATTAGCCCAGATAGAAGATATTCCAGAAGATAAAATGCTGATTAAGAATGGTTTGTTAAAAACACATCAATCTGAAGTGTTGGATAATGTTGAGCAACGTATTGCCTCTTTACCGAAAAGCAATAATGGTATGTATCAAGATTATGAAAAAATAGCACAAGTTATTAATGATATAGAACGTTTTTATCCTGATTCAGTTCGCTTACTACAAATGAAAAACCAAGCTGAGCGAAGTAAACAATCTATCGTAGATGCACTGTCTGAACGTTTGAGTCTTCTTTTATTTCAAGCCCGTTACAATGAACAGGGAAGTAATAATATTCAGGCCATTTTTGAAGGGTTAACGTTTGTCGAGCCTGGATATGCTTATATCGCCTCCAATGAAGAATACACTCTCTATGCAAGCACATTTGATAACGCCTTAAAGAATCATGATATGACTCAAATTGATGTGCTGATTACTACCGGCGAATATATTTTTGCAAACTATCCGCAAGCTAAGTCATTAATTACATATGGTGCTGAACTGAAAATTGCGGTTAAAAGGTTAAATGATTATCACGAGTTAACGGCAAAAGGTAAAACTGCCAGTTATCCATACGATGCTGCTGAAGTTTATTACCGAGATACATTTAATCAATTAACCGTGAGGTTAGATGCAATTGATAACCCTAAAGATCTACAAGAGCTTGATAAAGAAGTTAGGGGACTCGCCACGAATTTACCTGATGATTTTGAGCCCCTGCTAACGCTTGATAAACGTTTAGCCGCTTCTTTTTTACGCCAAGCAAATGTGTATCTTGATAAGCAATATCTGAAGACCGCCAGAGAGTTATTTGCCAGAGGGAATGAAATGTATGAACGTCTAAATGGTGTTCAACGCTTATAACTCACTGGGTATGATGGCTAGTCAATAAGTTGATGAAGGAAGATGTAATAGAAATGAAATTATCGCTAGAGATTGTGAGTTATCACAGGTTATCCCCTGAGCAAGTCATAACAAAAGATGTCATAGACACCTTATCGTTAGGGCGCTCTGATGTATGTGACTGGCATATGCCGGATCCTGAAAAAGTGGTTTCTGGTACTCATGCTCGGATCACTAAGCGCAGTGATGATTTTTTCATTGAGGATTTATCAACCAACGGATTATATATCAATCGCGCTGTCGAAGCGTTAGGCACCAATCGAGAACATAAAATTGAACACGATGATTTATTCACTTTTGGTGATTATGAGATCAGCGCGAAGTTACAAATGTTAAATGTAGCCTCCAATAGCCGTCCTCTACAAGATGTACAAAACGTTGCGACTTTGCCGCAGGATAAAGTCATTCCAGCGTCTTCCTCATCAATGCTTGATACTGGGTTTGAATCTGATTTGGCAGGATTTGATTCTGCTATGTTACTGAACCAATCTCGACAACAGTCTGCAGGTCTCTCACAGATGAACGCTGATTTGCAAGACCATTTTCAACCACCGGTTGCCATCCCAGAAGAATGGGATAAAGATATTTTTGGACAAGATTCTCAAGCTCACACAAAAACTGATATCCGGTCTGCGGTTCCGCAAGAGCCCGCGCCTCTTGTTGCTCAGGCTCCAGTTAACCCCATAAAAGTGACCGAAACGGTAAAACCGGAGGTTAAAAAGCTGGCCCCCGTGGCACCAAAATCCAAAGCATCGGTTAGTTCACAGCTAAGCCCGGCATCTGCATTAAGCAAAGCATTTTTCCAAGGTCTGGGAGTCAATGAACAAGAGTATGTCAATGTGTTAACTGAAGAGTTGATGTTTGAATTGGGCCAGAGCATGCAGTTTATGTTGACTGGACTGATGGAATCTCTACGTCAACGTTCAAAGCTGAAGACTGAGTTTAGGATCAATCAAACGACATTCCAGCAGCGTGAAAATAATCCATTGAAATTTTCGGCCAATATTGATGATGTTTTTCAAAATTTATTTTTAAGAAAAAGTGCGAGTTTCTTGTCATCCCAGCAAGCTATCACCGAAGCATTTAATGACGGTCGAAAGCATGATACCGCGTTAACCGCAGGTACATTAGGCGCTATCCGTGGATTGTTAAATCAATTAGATCCTGAGTTTATTGAAGCCAAAAGTCAAAATCAATCGCTTACAGACATGTTAGTGCCGGGACAGAAACAGATGCGCCAATGGAAAGTATATAAAAGCTTACATTCCAATTTAAAAACAGAATTTATGCAAGACAGTGCTGCCGCATTATCAGATGATTTTGTTAAAGCATACGACAATAAAATTAAAACATTATAAATTACTAAGGGCTAATAAATGAAATTGAAGTTAGGTTTATATCAAATTGTATTAGTAAGTTTTTTATTACTTAATTCTGGCTGTAAAACGATTAATGCTGTCGTCCCACCATCGACAGATCTTACCTTTAATGCCAGTGCAGACATCAATCCTGACATTAACGATCGGCCATCACCAGTGGTGGTGAAAATATTTGAATTATCATCAAGAACTATCTTTGATACTCAAGATTTTTTTACCCTTGATGAGTCGGCGGAAAGTGTACTTGGTCCAGATCTTATCCGTAAAGATGAGTTGGAATTACAGCCATCAGAAACGCGTGAGTATGCCATGACACTGGGACAAAACACCCGATTTGTTGGTGTTATTGTCGCATACAGAGATATTGATTCATCTCGTTGGCGATCAGTCGTCGCTGTCGAACCTACTGGTTATGATGATGTCGTTATCAACATCGAAAAAATAGCTGTGTATAACTCTGAAAAATAATTGTTGTGAATAAATAGGGAAATTATGAGCGATTTTAGCCCAATAGCATGGACAGAGGGCATGTTTCTTCGTCCGCAACATATGCAGCAGCAAGAACGTTTTTTGCAACATCAACAAGCGCGAATTGCCAAGAATAACAATCCACTTGCTTGGGGGGTTGTGAGCTATGAAGTCAATTATGGCTTACTTCCACTGGGGCAATTTGGTTTAGACCGCATCGATTGTGTTTTTCCCGATAACACCTTGGCTTGTCTTCCTGAGCAGAGCCCGTTACCAACGGCTATTACTATTCCAGCCGGCACATTGGATCAGCTTGTCTATCTTGTTCTTCCCGTTGCGAAAAGTAATGGGATGAACATTTCATCTTCTGAACAAAATCAAATTACTCGTTACAGCTATGAAGATCACAACATTGTTGACACAAGTGTTGGGTCTGATGCTATGGAAGTGTTGCAAGTTGCAAAATTAGATTGTCGGTTAAAGTTACAAAGTGAAGATCGCTCTGGTTATGTTTCAATTGCGATAGCTCGGGTTATTGATGTGTCTGAAGAGGGCGTTATCCGCTTAGATAAAAAGTTTATCCCAGCATGTATTGGCATTGAACACATTAAAACCTTAATGAATATGACAACTGAAGTCACTGGCATGATTAATCAGCGTGCAGAAGCCATTGCCGGTCGCTTAAGTCAATCCCAAGGAACTTCTAGTTCGATAGCAGACTTTTTAATGTTACAACTTTTGAATAAGTATCAACCCATTTTCGAACATTATGGCGTTGTTAGTCATATTCATCCAGAATTGCTATTTCGCACACTCATTAGTTTTTCTGGTGAGCTTTCTACATTCAGCAGTCCCAACAAGCGACCGCCAAAATTTCCAGTCTATCAACATGATAATTTAACTTATGTGTTTAGTAATACTATGGTGATTGTTAATCATGGCTTAAGTAGTGTATTGGAACAAAGTGCCACAGAGTTAATCCTAGAAAAGACCAAATTTGGTGTGTATTTCTCTACGATTGCAGATAAAAGCATGCTTGATAATGCTGAATTTATTCTTGCTGTTAAAGCAAATGTTCCTCATGACGAGCTTCGTCAACGCCTACCTTCACAAATTAAAATAGGGTCAGTCGAAACCATTCGTGAATTGGTTAATAACCAATTACCAGGCATCGGAATATCAAACCTCCCAGTCGCGCCAAGACAGGTGCCATATCATGCTGGTTATCACTATTTCCAATTAGATAAAAACAACAGCCATTGGATAAAGCTTAAATCAAGTGGCGGTGTTGCAATGCATATTTCTGGTGCATATCCAGATTTACAAATTGAACTTTGGGCCGTGAGTATTTAACGCCAAAACATTAAGGATAATTTTGTGAACGATAAAACCATCGTTAAACCTCGCCCAGGGAAAGGGTCGGGTATGGCTGGCAATAAAACAAAAGTCGATGATGATAGTCAGAGAACCTTGATTCAAGATCTCCGAGCTGATAATCGAGACAACCGATCTCAACTAAGCTTATCGCAAAACCCAATCGTTGATTTTGCGGGGACTCTTTTATCTATTTGTAGCCAATTACGAAATAGTAACCAGCATGATGATGTCAATACTTTACGGGTGCATTGTGTCGAACTCATCAAGAATTATGAGCAACAATTACGTAATGCAAATTTAGCGTCAGATGACATTAAGTCTGCTCGATATTGCTTGTGTTGTTTTATTGATGAAGTGGTCCTCAATACGCCTTGGGGAGAGCAAAGCTATTGGGCATCTGACAGTTTGCTTTCTACTTTTCATAATGAAACTTTGGGTGGTGAATATTTTTATACCTTGCTTGAAGCATCTCTTCGTCATCCTTCTGAAAAGTGTAATTTACTTGAGTTGATGTATTTATGCTTAACACTTGGTTTTGTTGGCAAAATGAGAGTTGAGCATCAAGGCGATCAAAAACTAGAAGCGTTACGTGAAAAAACGTATTTAGCCATTCAATCTTGTAAAGGCGATTTCCATCGAGAATTATCACCAGGATGGCGACAAAATATTGTCCCTAATCTAACCTTCCAGCAGCCATTTCCTTTATGGGTTATCGGAGCATTATTTGGGGTGGTTACTTTATTTATCTATATGGGTTTTAGTTACAGCATTAACAATTACTCATCAGAGGCTTATAAAGAATTGACCTCGATTGTGCCTTGGGAGAAAACCATTGATGCGCAACAACAAATCAGTCGTGATGAAGCGTTATTACTGCAACAACTTTTACAAACCGAAATTGGCAAGAATCTACTCGAAGTAGAACAATTAAGCGATCGCGTGAGGATCCGCATTGGGGCGACTGAACTGTTTGCTTCTGGTAACACTCAACCTCGTTCAGATTTTGAAGTGATTTTAGCCAAAATTGCTCTGACGCTAGAGAGCACAAATGGCAAAATTTTGATCACCGGCCATACCGATGATGAGCCAATCTTTACATCTAAATATCCATCAAACTGGCATCTTTCATTAGCAAGATCAACGTCGATTGCGAACGTTCTTGCTAATAACGCATCGCTAAGTGGCCGATTGTGGCCTGAAGGTCGTGGTGAGTCTGAGCCCCGTGTGGTGAATGACAGTGAACAGAACCGCGCGTTAAATCGTCGAATTGAAATCGACTTATTGTTTTAGTGTGACACAAAGGAATCGCATCAATGTCTTTAAAATCAATTGGCAAAGGAATTGTCGACACACTCAAGTCTAAATGGGCAATTACCATAATAGGTTTTTTATGCTTAGCTTTACTTATTTGGTTTGGTGGCCCTTTAGTGGCTATAGCGGGGTATGAACCATTAGCATCAGCAGCCACACGGATTATCTTACTACTGGTTATTGTTATTATTTTTGGTGCTATTCACTTTTCTCGACAACTCAAGAATAAAAAACAAAGCGAGAAAATGGTTGATAGCTTAATTAACGGTGAAGAGGGTAACTCCGTGACCGGTGATGACTTAGCCAAAAGTGAAATCACTGTTTTACAAAATAAAATGACCCAAGCGTTAGATATTCTAAAAAATACCAAGTTAACTAAAAATAAAAGTATTTACGAATTACCTTGGTACATCATGATTGGTCCGCCTGGTAGCGGAAAAACAACAGCTATTCAGCATTCTGGTCTTGAATACCCATTAAAAGAAAAAATGGGTGTAGATATGATTGAAGGCGTTGGTGGCACAAGACATTGTGATTGGTGGTTTACCAATAAAGCAGTATTAATTGATACGGCGGGTCGTTATACCACTCAAGATAGTCATGTAAAACAAGACTCTCGCGCATGGCAAGGTTTTCTGGGTTTATTGAAAAAATACCGCCCAGTTCGTCCTATTAATGGGGTGATAATCAGCATGGGCATGTCTGATTTGTTAAACCAAACCAAGACAGAGAGAAATTTACACGCACGCGCAATTAAGCAGCGTTTACAAGAACTGCAAAATCAACTGGGTATGACTTTTCCGGTATATGTTTTATTTTCGAAATCAGATTTAGTTGCCGGGTTTAATGAATTTTTTGATGATTTAACCAAAGAAGATTGTGAACAAATTTGGGGTATTACCTTCCCACTCAATGCCGATACAGAAGACACCGATATTGTCAGTTCATTTAATAAAGAATTTCATGATTTATTATTAAATTTAAATGCAAGATTAAATAGCCGTTTAAAAAACGAACGTGACCTAGAGCGTCGTGCGGCCATCTATGAGTTTCCAAAGCAGCTTCGATTATTACAGAGCTCAGCCGATGATTTTCTTAAAGAAATTTTCGCGCCTAATGCATACGAAGAAGCACCGCTATTGCGTGGTGTTTACTTAACCAGTGCAACTCAAGAAGGTACGCCAATTGATCATCTTTCTAGTCACTTATCCAGTGGTATTAAGAGTAAAGCTAAAACCTTCGCCGCCAATAAACAACGCAGCTACTTTATTAAACGCCTGTTAGAAGATGTTATTTTTCCGGAGAAAAATTTAGCATCAACCAATCGTAAACATACAAAGCATAATAAACTTTTACGAAAAGTATCAGTAGGCATTGCTGCAGGTGTCACCTTGCTTGCTAGTTATATTTGGTGGCAAAGTTATGATTGGAATAGACAATTGATTGATGATACTTATCAAGGTGTCACTGCATATAAAACCGTTACCAGTGGTGGGTTAAATGCTAAGTCAGATGTCATTACACTAACCAAAGGCTTAAAATTAATTCGTGATCTCCCGGTTGGTTTTGGTACTGACAAGCCGGAGGATGCATATACCTTTGGTTTGTATCAAGGAGATAAACTTAAACAACCGGCGACAGCGGCTTATCACCTTGCCTTAGAAACACATTTAATGCCTTACCTACAAGGTGTGCTTAGTGAAGAAATGGACGCCAACGGTGAGCACCTTAACTACCTCTATGAAACATTAAAAACCTACTTAATGTTGTATTTTCCTGAGCATTTTGACAAAAGTGATGTGCAAGTCTGGTTCTCGGCTTATATCGATCGAAACCTTGTTGGTGATGTAAATAGTGAGGTTAGGAAGGAGCTAAATAAGCACATAGATACATTACTGTCTCTAGGGATTAGAGGTCATCAATATGACAGTATGACAGTTGATAGTGCGCGGATTAATTTGACCATGCTACCTCTGGTTGAGCGCGCCTATCAGCGTTTGAAAAGTGATTTTTCAAACAGCAGTATTCCAGATTTTACACTGGTCGATATTCTGAGTGTAGACAGTTTAGATGGTTTGGTGTTCACCAGTGGTCGCCAATTTAATCAAGGCATTCCTGGCCTTTATACTTTTAATGGTTTTCATGGCATTTTTAGCATAGAAAAGAGCAAGATAATCAAAAACCTAACCGCAGATAGTTGGGTCTATGGTGATGAGTTAATTGATTTAGATGAGCAAGCCAAAGCGCAGATTACCCAAGCGTTAGAAAGCAGATACATTCGTGACTATATTTTCTATTGGGAAGATTTCTTAAGTGACCTTGCTATTAAACCATATTCAACACGTGAGGAAGCAGAGAGTGTTACTGCTGCACTTGCTAGTCCAGACCAACCGATAAAAACTATTATTACAGCAGTGCAGAAAAATGTGAATTTAACTAAGCTTCCTGCCGATTCAAATAATTTAAAGGCCGCTGCGGAAGTGGCCAGTAATATTTCAGATGTTGCATTTCGGTCTAAAAAAGCACGATTAAATCGGCTCTTACCTGATACGGCAATAGAGTTAGATATTGATTTGCCCGGCAAGGATGTGGAATTTGCTTTTGCAGAATTGCTCAAAATAAATCCTGCTGATATTGATAAAATTCAAACGACATTACGCGCTCTTAATCGAAACTACAGTAAATTATCAATGCAGTCAGAAGGGCAAGGTAACGTTGTTAATCAAGCCATAGAAGAAAGCTTTGCTCAACTAGGATCCAGTTTATCAGAGCAATTGATGGATCTACCTTATCCAGTAAAAAATTGGCTAAGTGAAGTGGCTTATCGTACTCGCTCGTTTGCAAAATCCAATCAAAGTCAGCGTTTCAATGGTATTTGGCGTTCGCAAGTCTTGGCCGAATTCAATCGTGCGATCGCAGGGCGTTACCCATTTGACCGTAAATCCTCAGAAGATGTCAGACTAAAAGACTTCAGCAAGTTTTTTGGTTATGGCGGCACCTTAGATAAATTTTGGGATCAATACCTTGCTTCACATGTCGATACCAGCAAAAAACCTTGGCGTTTTAAGCGTAATATCGGCATTCGTAATGACATTTTAGAAATGTATCAACGTGCTGAAATCATTAAAGAAGCATTTTTCGAACCAGGATCTAAGCAGCCTATAGTTAATTTTTCATTAGAACCGGAATTATTAGATAGAAGTGTGAGTATGTTTTTATTCGAAATAGACAGTCAGCAGCTTAAATATCGACACGGACCTACTCGCAAAGAGTTATTTACCTGGCCTGGTCCTGGGGCTAATAACGAAACACGAATTGCATTTTCACCTCCCAATGGTGGTCGCTCTATCAATAAGAAATATGAAGGCGAATGGTCTTTCTTCAAATTATTAGATGAATTAAGTAAAAAGCGTCCAAAAACGAAAAAAGATGGCAAGTTACTCATCAATCTCAAAGGTTACAATGCTGTACTGAAATTGACCGCAAACAGTGTTAACAATCCATTTTGGATGGCAAATATGGAGAAGTTTAGATGTCCTGCGAATCTTTAACATCAGTAGGTTACTGTGGCAAAGTCCCCTCAAAAGGTGATTTTATTCAGCAGAACTTAAATGTTGATTTTCTTAAAAATTGGAATGACTGGTTACAAGCCGTTATTGCAGTGAGTAAAGAACAAACCGAACACAATTGGTTGGATTATTATCTGACGAGTCCTATTTGGCATTTTTCGTTATCTGCCGGAGTGTGTTGCGACCAAGCCGTCGTCGGGACCGTCATTCCAAGTGTTGATCATGTTGGTCGCCATTATCCATTCACATTAGCCGGATTACATAATCAATCGGCTTTAAGAGGTTGGAAAGACAATCAGTGGGTTGAGGTTTTTGAACAACACATATTACAAGTACTTGAAGATGATACTGTTCTTGGTAATTGGTTAGATGCCATTACAAAAGAGCCTTTAACGGTAGCCGCCAATAACGACAAGCTACTCGAAAGTGAATCATTAGATCGCAACAAGAAAGCGTGGGTAATTCAAGGGGACAATTCTCCAGATGTGCTTTTATTACTGGACCAGCAATACAGAAAACGCTTTGATCGTTACAGCATATGGTGGACAGAGGGATCTGACGATGTTGAACCATGCACGATTATTACCGAAGGCTTACCACAGATCAGTCAATTTATTTCTATGTTAAATGGTCAATGGCAACAACGTGGTTGGAATACTGCAGAGCTCATTAAGGAGCAAACATCATGCACTTAAGTCATGCATTAACTCATCGAGGCACCGTAAGAGCAATCAACGAGGATGCATATCTGGAATTACCACATTTAGGTATTTGGGTGGTTGCAGATGGTATGGGTGGACATGCAGCAGGAGATGTCGCAAGTCAATTAGTGATTGATGGCATCCAGCAGGCCGTTGAACATTTACAACCAGAAACGATTACATTAGATGTTTTAAAACAGTCGCTTATTACGAGTAATCGTTTTTTGCAACAAATGAGTGAGCATGAGTTTGATGGGAAGGTGGCAGGCAGTACTGTCGTTGTTTTGTGGTTATACCAAGATAACTATCACTTGCTATGGGTAGGTGACAGCCGAATTTATTTGTTACGGGATCAACAAATGAAGCAAGTCACTAAAGACCACAGTCAAGTTAACGATATGATTGATGAAGGGTTACTTCTACCTGAAGAGGCTGAGTCTCATCCATTAGCGAACGTGATCACTCGGGCTGTCGGTGTTGACTCACAATTAGACATAGACTATCGCACCGATAATATGAAAGAGGGTGATGTCTTTTTACTTTGTAGCGATGGTTTAAATAAAGAATTAAATGATGTTGAAATTGAACGAACAATAAAGTCTGGCAATATCATTGATTCCGGTATGGCACTACTCCATGCCTCTTTAGTCAGAAATGCACGAGATAATGTCACCTGCATTCTCGTTAAAAATACACCTAAAAAAATAAATGTCATTGATGATAGTGATAAAACAATTCCAACATTCAGTTGATGTTTAAATAAATCAATCTCATATGAGTATTTTTGTTTAATGAATGTCATTTCCGATAGTAATTACTTATAAATGTTGTGTTTAGATGTGCGATAACATTATTTTAAATGTAATTATATCGAGTGTAATTATATAGGGTGTATTTATTTTTTTATGATTATCCATTGTAATTAGTTATTGGTACTATATTGTCTTTTACTTCTATTAAAGGCCGATAAGTATTGTTTTTGACGTTCTATACTTTTATTATTGTAAATTAATCATTTTTATTCAGGGATTGAATTAGATTGAGTAAGCTAAAGAATTTAACAATTGATGAATTAATTCTTCCTATTTCCATTGATGCGGAATCAGGAGTTGATCCTCGTGAAGATATAAGTCCGACATCAACTTATTATCTACTTAAAGATGTGCGAAATATTGCACGTTCTAGAGAACGTAAAGCACTGACTGACGAAGAAGATGTATTGTCAGTTGCAGTTGAATGGCGACCAATTTTCGAACAAGTCCCAGACATCTTAAAACAACAATCAAAAGATATTGAATATGTTGCTTGGTTTATAGAGGCAGCTTGTAGGTTATATGGTTTTAAAGGACTTTGTTTTGGTTTCACTCTAGCCACAGAGCTAGTTGAGCGCTATTGGGACACTATCTACCCAACACCTGAACCAAATGATTTGGCAGAGCGCATTGCGCCGCTCATTGGTTTAAACGGTATCGAAAGCGAAGGTTCTTTAATCCATCCAATCAGAACGATTCCGATCACTGATGGTGGCGTCATTTATTCTACTTGGCAATATGAGCAAGCTTTAGACACCAGTCGTTTAGATAAAGACAAACAAGAAAAGCGTTTTGATTCAGGTTCTGTGTCACTTGAAAATGTCGAAAATAGCATTAGAGAAACCTCTGATAGTTTTTTTATTGAATTAGACCGTGATGTTCAAGAGGCCATTGCCGCTTTTGGCAAGCTATCTGCTGCCATGGATGCAGCGATGAGCGGTGAGCCACAGCCTACAAGTTACATTCGCAAAGCATTAGAAGCATGTGCGCTACAAATCAGTGCTATTACGGCGCCAATTATTGCAAAAAACAAAACAAAACTTGAACAAGAACAACATCAAGAAGAAGAGCAACATAGCGATACTAACGACCGCAGCACAACGTCCTCAAGTATTGATGGACAGCTTAATTCGAGAGCAGAAGCCATTAATCACCTTGAAACGATAGCGGACTTTTTTAGACGTACCGAACCACATTCGCCTATGTCTTATGCCATTGAACAAGTTATACGTTGGAGTGATCTCAGTTTGCCTGAGTTGTTACAAGAATTAATCCAAGATGGTGAAGCAAGGAATGGTTTCTTCAAGTTATCTGGAATAAAAACGGAAGATTGATCTGTAGTTGATTACTCAACATATTATTGAAAGGAGTTCATATGAGTGTACATGATAAATTAAAGCGAGTAAGAAAACCTCGTGTCCATATTACCTATGATGTTGAAACAGAAGGCACAGTTGTAAAAAAAGAACTGCCTTTTGTTATTGGTGTTACGGGTGATTTTACTGGACACAACACCGCAGATTTAAAGCCATTGAAAGACCGCCGTTTTGTGCAAATCGATCGCGACAACTTCAATGATGTATTAAAGCGTATGAGTCCCCAATTAAACATTTCAGTACCTAACACGCTTGCCGGTGATGATACTGAAATGAAGGTAGCATTACAATTTAGCAGCATCGAAGACTTCGAGCCTGCTGCTATTGTTAATCAGGTTGAACCATTAAAAAAATTAATGGAAACCCGCAACAAACTCCGTGATTTGATGACCAAAGTTGATCGTTCTGAGAATCTCGAAAATATCTTAGAAGAAGTGTTAAATAACACGACCAGCCTAGATAAATTAGCCGGTGAACTTAACCTCAAAGGAGCGGAATAATGAGCATGGAAGCTGCGTCATTAGGTGCTGTATCTGAAGAACAAGCACAAAGTGTTTCTATTTTAGAGCAAGCAATTTTTGCAACCAAGCAAACCGATTCTTCGCGTGCAGAAGAGCTTATTCGCTCATTAACGGAAGAAGCCCTGAAAGGTACTGTGCAATGGGATAAAAACCTCACAGTGACTTTTAACAAGGCGATTACTCGTTTAGACGATATTATCTCTAAGCAATTAGCTGCCATCATGCACAATGAAGATCTGCAAAAGCTGGAAGGCAGTTGGCGTGGATTGCATCATACAGTGAAAAACTCTGAAACAAATGAAATGCTTAAAATTCGTGTCATGAGTTTGTCTAAAAAAGAACTTCACAAAGATTTGAGTAAAGCGGTTGAGTTTGATCAGAGTCAAATGTTCAAAAAAATCTATGAAGCAGAATTTGGTACCCCGGGTGGAGAGCCTTATGGTTGTTTAGTCGGCGATTATGAGTTTAGTAATCATCCTGAAGATGTTGAAACATTATCATTGATATCTAATGTTGCAGCCGCCGGCTTCTGCCCATTTGTTTCTGCTGCTGGTTCTTCTTTATTTGGTTTTGATGAGTGGACTGAACTCAGTAAACCACGGGATCTTGAAAAAGTATTTGAATCTTTAGAATACACTAAGTGGCGCTCTTTCCGTGACAGTGATGACTCTCGTTTTGTCACCTTAACCATGCCACGTGTGCTTGCCCGTCTTCCATATGGTGAAGCAACTAAACCTGTTGAAGAGTTTTGCTATGAAGAATTTGAATTAGATCTAGAAAGTGGCCGAGCTAAAGTAGCTGATCATGATGACTATTGCTGGATGAATGCAGCGTATGTTATGGCAACTAATATGGGTCAGGCATTTAGCAAATATGGTTTCTGTACCGCAATCCGTGGCGCCGAAGGTGGTGGTAAGGTTGAAGGATTACCAGCCCATGTATTTACCAGTGATGATGGTGATCCGGATTTAAAATGCCCAACAGAAATTGGCATTACCGATCGCCGCGAAGCTGAATTAAGTAAGTTGGGTTTCTTACCTCTGTGTCATTACAAGCATACTGATTATGCAGTGTTCTTTGGCGCTCAATCTTGCCAAAAACCTAAAATAATGTCTAACCATGATGCTACCGCGAATGCAGCCATTTCTGCACGTTTACCTTACCTGATGGCAACATCACGTTTTGCGCATTATCTTAAAGTGATGGCTCGAGACAAAATTGGTAGCTTTATGGAAGCTGAAGATGTCGAGTCTTGGTTAAATCGCTGGATTTTATCATTTGTTAATGCTTCAGAAGGTGGTGGGCAAGAGATTCGCGCCAAGTACCCATTAGCAGACGCAAAAGTTGAAGTTAAAGAAATCCCTGGCCAACCTGGTTCATACAATGCAGTTGCATGGTTACGTCCTTGGTTACAAATGGAAGAACTTACAGCCTCTTTACGTTTAGTCGCAAAGATCCCTAAAGTAGGATAATCACGCGCTAATGCAGTGACCCTCATTTGTTTTCAAGGATAGAAACAAACGATGCCGCATGAAACCATTTCATTTGTAACAAGTGAAATTTTCAAAGAAGATACTGGTGTTAACAAACCAGTATCTTCCAAGACACAGGCACTAAAAAATAAACACCTAGTCGAACGGTTCTTGCGAGAGTCGGACTCGACTAGGTCGTTATTGCTTTGGCTTGAAAACTCAAGTCATTCGCTTAACCAATTCGATAAAACATCTGTTTTACCTTTCTTGCTTAAAGCTATTGAACGCATTGATAGACAATTAGAACAACAGCTTAATGCAATTCTTCATCATGATGCTTTTCAAGCGTTAGAAGCCAGCTGGCGCGGAGTACTTTATCTTGTTCAACAGCAAGATTTACATGATAAAGACCAGAAAGTGAAAGTAAAAATGCTCGATTGTTGTTGGACAACCCTGTCTAAAGACATTAATCGGGCCATTGAGTTTGACCAAAGCGATTTTTTTAAACTGATTTATAACAATGAATACGACATGTCCGGTGGCGAGCCCTTCGGCACATTAATTGGTGATTATCAAATCACTCATAAAAGCCGTCCTGGCGTTTCTACTAATGATATTGATATTTTAAAAGAAATATCCCGCACTGCAGCGGCCGCTTTTGCGCCCTTTATTACCTCTGCTAGTGCTTCTTTGTTTGGTGCTGATGATTTTGCCGATTTATCTGCTCATATGAATATCGCTAAAATTTTTGAACAACATGAGTACATTAAGTGGAATTCGTTACGTAAAATGGACGATTCTCGCTTCATTGGCTTAACTATGCCCAACATCCTAATGCGTTCCCCTTATCTTATTGATGGTACCCGTAGCGAAGGATTTAAGTTTAAAGAATCGATTAAAAACCCTAAAAAAGATCATTTATGGGGCAATGCTGCTTATGCCTTCGGTGGGGTATTAATTCGTGCATTTAGCGAGTCAGGCTGGTTTGGTCATATCCGTGGCCTAGAGCCTGGAGCACGTAAGAAAGGATTAGTTTGCGATCTTGCAGTGAGCCAATATGAGCCCGATTTGTATCGCAAGCGCATGAAGCCATCGGTGGACTTATTAATCAGTGATCGGGCGGAAAAGTCTATTTCTGACCAAGGTTTTATTCCTTTATCTCCGGTTTTAGGCTGTGAACATTTAGTTTTTTACAGTAATGCTTCTGTTCAGAAACCACCTAAATATGAACTGTTAGAAGACAATATCAATGCAAAATTATCATCGATGTTGCAGTACATTTTATGTGTTTCACGTTTTGCTCATTACATCAAAGTATTAGGCCGTGAAAAAATAGGTTCACTTCATTCTGCAGAGGCTTGCCAGCGAGAGCTACAACTGTGGCTGCATAAATACACTACCGCTTCAGACGTGTCCTCAGATGATGTAAGAAGTAAATACCCACTGCGAAGTGCCCAAGTACAGGTAAAAGAAATGCGCGGCAAGCCTGGGCATTTCTATTCGATTATTCAGTTACAACCTCATTTTCAATTAGATCAGATGGTGTCCAGTATTAAATTGGTCACTGAACTGACATCAAGAAACTAACATAAAGGTATCAAATGCAAAAAATTCAACAAATGCTGCAGAGCGGCCAACTACAAGATGCAATACAGTTAGTTGAGACACAATTAAAAGACGACCCGATGAATATTGACTTAAAAGGTCAACATGTTGAGTTGTTGTGTATTAATGGTGAACTTGAGCGTGCAGACAAACAATTAAACTTTTTAGTGCAAAAGCATCCTGACTTTTTAATTGGCGCAGCAAATTTACGTCAGTTGATCCGTGCTGAACAAGCCCGACAAGATTTTATGGCGGGCAAAACAGTACCGCAACTTTTTGCTGAGTCTGATGCACACGTTGAAGCACTAATGAAATTACGCTTAGCAATGGTTGATGCTCAAGATGATGTGACTCAGTGTGCAAGCAGCCTTGAAACTCTGCGTCCCGAAGTAAACTTAGTGTTAAACGATATCACTCATCAAGAAATTCGTGATCTGGATGACACTTTAGGCGGTTTCATAGAGATTTTTGGTACTGACGGTAATTTCTATTTAGCGCAGTTATCTGAAATTGATTATATCAACTTTAAACCGGCTACCTCATTACTGGAAATGGTTTGGCGCCGGGTTGATTTAGCCATCAAAAATGGACCGAGTGGCGAAGCACATATTCCAATGATTTATGGTGGCAGTGAAACGGATGCGCAAAAACTGGGACGAGAAACCGATTGGCATGAAATCGCGACTAATGTTGTTGCAGGCAAGGGCTTAAAAATGTGGTTTGTCGATGATAATGCTATCGCATTAAATCAAATTACTAAAGTTACCACTCCAATGTTGCAGTAGGCCCCGTGTTGAGCAAAAACCAACAACCGATAATGGCGTCAATTCTAGATAGATTGATAGATGATGCGCCAAACGAGCAAGACGTCAAAGACAGCCATCGTGGCCTTAACTTACGCCAGTTAAGATCTAATGTTCGTCGCGATTTAGAAAATCTACTCAATGCTAAATTGCAATGGCAAACGTGGCCTGATCATTTAACTGAGCTTGATAATTCTTTGATGAATTATGGTTTGCGTGACTTTTCTTCTATGCCAGTCGCGAGCTTAGATGGGCGTCAGCTTTTATGTAAACAAGTTGCCGATACCATAAAACGATTCGAACCGAGATTTTTAGAAGTAATGGTTGAAACAGTCGATAACGAACAACCATTAGACCGGGTTTTAAGATTAAAAATTAATGCATTGTTGTATGCAGAACCTGAGCCTGAATATATTACGTTTGACTCTGAAGTTGAGCCTGTCCACTTGGCGATGATAGTTAATGAGGGGATTCTGTGAATCAGGAATTATTGGAATATTACAATCGTGAGCTGGCTTTCATTCGTCATATGGGAGCGGAATTTGCTGAGCAATATCCTAAAGTTGCCGGGCGTTTACGCTTAAGTGATGAACATGTTGAAGATCCTCATGTTTCACGATTAATTGAAGCATTCTCTTTGCTAACAGCACAAATTAGGCAAAAACTTGATGACAGTTTTCCTGAATTAACTGAGGCGTTATTAGGCCAGTTATATCCCGATTACCAAGCGCCAATACCGTCGATGTCCGTTATCAAAGTAACCACTGAAAACTTGTCGACTACTGGCGTGTTATTACCCAGAGCAACTCAGGTAGATACCCAGGTTGAGGGGATGAAAACCTGCCATTTTCAAACATCATATGACATGAAATTATGGCCAATTGAGGTGCAGAAAGCCCAGTTTCAAAATGCACCGTTTAATGCCCCTGAACCACAATGGCCAGAACGTGCTAAGGCTATTATTAAGCTTGATATCGCCTGTGAATTTGACGAAATTAGCATGCCAAGCCTTGGTGTTGATAAATTACGCTTTTTCTTGAATGGCCAAGATCATCAAACGTTTCAACTTTATCAATTGTTATTTGAACACAGTCTCGGTTTCGCTTTAGTGAATGAGCAGCAAACTGTGTGTAAGTTTTTAACAAAAAGACATTTAAAAGCGGTTGGCTTTGAAGATGAACAACAAGTGATACCTTACAGTCAACGTACCAGTTCTGGTTATCGATTATTACTGGAAAATTTTATTTTCCCTGAAAAATTTTTGTTTTTTGACATCGATGATTTAGACGGCAGCTGGCAAGGGATCGACAATAAGTTTTCACTTTATATTTATCTAAAGGAAGGCTCTCAAGATTTAGATAAGCAAGTTAGTGCCAATCATTTTCTGTTAGGTTGTACGCCGGTGATTAATTTGTTTGAACAAAAATTAGAACCGGTAAGCATTGATGCTTCTCAGTATGAATATAAATTAGCTGCCCGTTATTCTGACTCTGAAGTGACTGAAATCATCAGCATTGAAGATGTTATTGCTTATGATCCTAAGGACAACAAGGTAGAAGTTACCCCATTTTATGGCGAATCACATCCGCAATATTTAGGTCACAATAATTTATTTTGGCATGTTAGGCGTGAGTCTGCTAGTTGGTCTGGTGGTTATGCTGAATTAGGCACTGAATCGTTTTTATCGTTAGTCGATCATAACTTTAAAGGATTCAAGTCCGAAGAAGACTACGGCGCTTGGATATTAAGTATCACCGCTCAATGCAGCAACCGTAATTTACCGGCGCATCTTCCGTTTGGGACTAATGAACCCAAAATGTTCGTACCAGAGCGTGCCGACATTATTAAGCACGTTAAATGTTTGCTTGCGCCTACGCTACCTGTGCGTGCATCGCTGAGTGATGCTTCGCGATGGCAGTTAGTGACCCATTTATCTATTGATAGTTTTAGTGGCATAGATGCACTGTCTAACTTAAAAGAAACCCTTAAATTATACGATTTTAAGTGTTCGCCAGAAAATAAAAATTTAATAGAGAATATTCATTCTGTTGAAGTGAGCCCAGACACAGCAAGGGTTAACCAACATGGCCGGATTAGCTTTTGCAGCGGCAGTCATATAGAAATTACCTTTATTAAAGATCATTACTCTGGCAGTGGCGTGTTTTTCTTTTGCACTATTTTAGATCACTTTTTTGCACAATTTGCTGCAATCAATAGTTTTACCCGTTTGAGTATGCGCTTTAAAGATCATAATTCGGTTGCTTATACTTGGCCAGCACGAACTGGACTAAGGCCGCTGCTATGACCCTACAAGTAATGAACAATCAGTTGCAGGCGATAATCGATACGCCATCAGAACATGACTTTTATCAAGCCGTTTATCAGTTTCAACAACAATTATCTCAAGGGCGAGAGCAAGGTTATAAGGTGGGTTATGACGCCATTCCCAGCAAGGAGTTGTTGCGTTTTAAGTCTGATCAACATCTTGGTTTTCCAGGACAAGCAATCAGCAAAGTAGCGTCTACATCGACACATCAAACTGATAAAGTTGCCGCCGATATGCATATATCATTTATGGGCTTAACCGGACCCAGTGGTGTATTGCCTTCACATTATACCGAGTTGCTACTAGAGCGCTTGCGGCTTAAAGATAATGGCATGCGTGACTTTTACGATTTATTTAACCACCGGCTTATCTCCCTATTCTATCGTTCATGGGAAAAGTATCGTTTTTCGGCAAATTATCAATCCCCTGAAACAGGCGTTACTGACAGTTTTACCCATGTATTGAGTTTGCTTAGTGGTAACAAATCATTAAACCGTTATTACGCAGGTTTTTGTCACACTAAAACGCCCAGTGCTGAGTCATTACGAAGAATGTTAAATGATTTTACTGGCTGTAATGTAAATATTTTATCTTTTCAAGGACGTTGGCAGTCCTTAGCGAAAACAGAGCAAACCCGAATGGCGAGTCGAAGTATGCCAGAAGGGCAGTACGCCCGCTTAGGTGTTGATGCCAGCATAGGTAGCCGTGTATGGGATATTAATTCTAGTGTCAGTATTCATATAAAGCCGAAGGAAGGCGCATCGGTTAATGCTTTTATGCCTGGGACTGTCAGTTATCAATCACTTAAAAAACTAGTCTCAAACTATTTAGGTCAGTCAGTGAAATACAAGATATTTCTAGAAATAAAACAACAAGATGCACCTACCGCTCAATTATCAAAGTCTGCAATCGGACTAGGGTTAGGTTGCGGTCTAATGAGCCGTGCAGACAGTGGACAACAAATAAAAAGCTTAATGATTTAATTAATAAAGGACTATGAATATGTCAGCGATGACTTTAAGTAAATTGGTAGGAAAACTTAACCCAGTATGTCGACAATCTTTAGAAACCGCTGCCAGCGTATGCCATAGCCGCAGCCAATTCAGCGTTGAGATTGAGCATTGGTTATTAGCGTTGCTAGAGAATGGTTCGGGTGATTTAGACATCATCATGGCCAGTTTTTCAGTACAAAAAGATCAGTTGATTAGTGATATCCGTCAGGGGTTAGAAAAGTTTAAAACAGGCAACAGTGCAGCGCCAAGCTTATCACCACATATAGTGAGTTTGCTTCGTCAAACTTGGTTAAATACCAGTATTGAATTCAATGATAGTGAGATAAGAACGGTCTATCTGATTTTTACCTTACTGACTGACGATTCATTAAACTCTTTGGTTTCGCGCTCTGCAAAACAGCTCCTTAAAATAGATCCTGCACAGCTAAAACATGCATGGCCTCAGCTTGCTCGTCAATCCACAGAGCATAAAGTATCTAGTAGCGATATCGAAGAAACTCAGGCAATGCAATCAGCGCCGAGCAAAACGCCAAATCTAGACCAATTTACCCAAAATTTAACAGAACAAGCCAAACTTGGGAAAATAGATCCTATTCTTGGACGTGATAATGAAATTAGGCAGATGATCGATATTTTAACCCGTCGTCGACAAAATAATCCTATTTTAACGGGGGAAGCTGGTGTCGGTAAAACCGCTGTTATCGAAGGTTTAGCACTCAAAATTGCCCAAAAAGAAGTTCCAACAGCATTACAAAATGTTCGTATTCATGTACTCGATTTAGCCTTGCTACAGGCAGGCGCGGGGGTGAAAGGGGAATTTGAGAATCGGTTAAAAGCTTTAATTAAAGAGGTTAAGCAGTCTGTTAAACCTATTATTTTATTTATTGATGAAGCTCACACCATGATTGGCAGTGGTGGACAAGCAGGGCAAAATGATGCGGCAAATTTATTAAAACCGGCATTAGCACGTGGTGAGTTACGTACCATTGCGGCAACAACATGGGCAGAATACAAAAAGTTTTTTGAAAAAGATGCTGCATTAACTCGTCGTTTTCAAGTGGTTAAAATTGAGGAGCCTTCTCCTGAGCAAGCTATTGCAATGATGCGGGGCTTATTACCCGTTATGGAAGGGCATCATAAAATTCTTGTTTCAGACCAAGCTTTATGTGCCGCAGTTAACTTATCTCATCGATATATTACTGGCCGACAGTTACCAGATAAAGCGGTAAGTTTATTAGATACTGCATGCGCGCGTGTCGCTATGAGTCAAGCTTCTACCCCTGGAATGGTTGAATCATTACAACGACAAATTCAGCAACTAGACACACAAATTAGCATTCTAACCCGTGAGCAAAAAACCGGTTCAGATCATAAAAAGTCTATTACAGAGTTAACCAAAAAACATAAATTGCTTTCAAAAGAACTCGCTCCTTTGACGACACAATGGCAGGACGAATTAGTTACCGTTCAAAAAATTGCTGAATTAGTTGGCCAGATTCAAGCATCAGAAACAGATACCGCACCTTTGTTAGCGGAGTTAACGGCGTTTAAGGCAATATTGTCAGCCAATAAACAGCCAATGGTGCATTGGCAAGTTGATGAACAATTAGTTGCTGAAGTCATTTCTGATTGGACTGGCATTCCGGCAGGTAAAATGCAGAATGATGAAATAAAAACAATTTTGAACTTAAAAGACACCATGGCCAAGCGCGTTATCGGCCAAGATCATGCATTAGATTTAATCGCCAAAACAGTGCAAACGTCTCGCGCACAGTTGGGAGATGAAAAACGTCCCATTGGTGTATTTTTACTGACAGGCCCTAGTGGTGTGGGTAAAACAGAAACTGCGTTAACATTGGCAGAGCAAGTTTATGGCAGCGAAGACAATGTGACTGTCATCAACATGTCTGAATTTAAAGAAGAGCATAAAGTGTCATTACTTTTAGGTTCACCTCCAGGTTATGTTGGCTATGGTGAAGGTGGAGTACTGACTGAAGCCGTTCGCCGTAAACCTTATAGTGTTATCTTGCTGGATGAAATGGAAAAGGCACATCCAGGTGTTCAAGATATTTTTTATCAAGTTTTTGATAAAGGCACAATTAAAGATGGTGAGGGGCGCGATATAGATTTCAAAAATACTATTATCATTATGACCTCAAATGCTGGTACAGAAACCACGATGGGCTTGTTTGAAGATGAACAGATTGCACCATCAATTAATGGTTTACGTAAAGCACTTCAAGATGATTTATTGCGTTATTTCAAACCGGCATTTTTAGGCCGCTTAAATGTAATTCCTTATATTCCGCTGACCCAACCTATGCTCAACCAAATCACTAAATTGCAATTACAGCGTGTTGCTAATCGTTTAGCTGAGCATTATCAAGCTAAGTTCACTTACAGTGATGATGTAGTGAGCCAAATTGTGTCTATGTGTCAGGATGCTGGTTCAGGCGCTCGAAATGTGCATAATATTTTACAAAATACTATGTTGCCTGACCTTTCTGTCAAAATCTTACACAATATGGCCAATAATAAGAAAACAACCAATGTAAAAGTAAACGTAGTAAATGATGAGTTTATTTATAAAATCTAAAGAGAGAGTGATATTGATTAATAACTAATAACTAATAACTAATAACTAATAACTAATAATTAATAAGTATTAGATTGGTTATTTATAACATCACATTTGAGGGGTATGTGATAAAGGATATACCCTTAGTAATGTTCTGTAGCTATTATTAATGTATAAATTTTCGGTCTTGTTTATATATTTTTTGTTTATATAAACGATTGGTTGATTATCAAAAAACCTTTGATATAATTCGTTGGCTTAATTATGAGGACTCACTATATTTAAATGGATAATGCAGTTAAGTATTATTTGTTGGTAAGTGCATTTTTAATAAATTGAAATATTAAGTTTGATTGTGGAACTTATAAAACTGTCCATTAATGGATGACATCTACGCAAAAGGAGCATTAATAATGCAAGCGAATACATATTTAGATTATGAAGGGATTAAAGGCGAAACCACTGCTGAAGAATTCAAAGACCTGATTACTGTGTTATCAGTCGATTGGAATATTAGCCGTGAGATTAGTTCTTTCACTGGTACTGCAAAAGACCGTGAAGCAAGCTCAACTCGTTTAGGTGACGTGACCATTACTAAATTACAAGATAATTCTTCTACTGACTTGTTCAAAGAAGCGACTATCGGTAAAGGTAAAAAAGCGGTTTTCCACATCACTAAGCAAGGTGACAAAATCGAAGAAATCATGCAAATCGAATTAACCGATGCAATGATCTCTAGCTACAGTGTTTCAGTTCATGGTGACCGTCCTGTAGAGACAATCACTATCAGCTACACTGAAATGATGATGGCTGTTACGCCAACTGATGATAAAAACAACATTACTGCAGCGCTTCGTTATGGCTACAGCGGTGTTAAAGGTCAACAAATGTAAGCTGTTTGTGATCTTATATCTTGGGGAACTTGTTCCCCAAGATCTTTACTCTTAAAGACTGAGGCAAGGAATGCTTAAGGCCACTCAAAAAAATAATATCATCAGTATCACAACGCCATTAGGTAAGGATACTCTGTACCTAACGCATTTTACTGCCACAGAAGCCATCTCTCAGCTTTTTTCAATCAGCGTCTCCATGTTCACTGTTGGCACCCAAATTAGTCTCGACAGTTTAGTGGGTAAAAATGTTTGCATTACTTTACGCAATGCCGAAAATAATGGTGCAGTTCGATACTTTCATGGGGTGGTAAGTCATCTTGAGTCTGCTGGAATGCGCACTGCAGCGTCAGACGATGCACAGAATTATATAGATTATCAAGCGGTTATTGTGCCTCAGATGGCATTAATGAAAAAACGCAGTAATTGCCGAATTTTTCAAAATAAGTCCGTCATTGATATTGTTAAAGACTTATTTGGTCAACATAAAGTTGAGTTTCAAAATAAAACCACCAACACATACCCTAAGTATGAATACTGTGTGCAGTATTTAGAATCAGATGTCGATTTTGTTTGTCGTTTATTGCAGCAAGAGGGGGTTTTCTTCTTCTTCGAGCATAGTGTTAGTGCTCATACCCTAGTACTTGCTGATGATATTAACGCCTACAAACCTTGTGCTGAAGAGAAGGTTCGTTGTTTCTCAGGTCATTTAGCTGAGTCCCATGTGTCTCATTGGCAAGGTGGCATGAGCATGGTGAGCGGCGGTTTTATTCAAAAAGGTTACGACTACGAACAACCTAAACTGTATCCTTCAGGTAATCATACTAACGCAAACCTTCCTGAGCAAAGTGCACTTGAGGTGTACGATTATTTAGGCGAGTCCGAGTTCAACAAGCGCGCTCAACCGTTTGCCAATAATCAACTTGAAGCCCTGCAAAAAGACATGAATAAGTGCAGTGGCCAAGGCGATTGCCGAAGTTTTATGGTGGGTAAGTTCTTTACCTTTAAAGATCATGAAAACGCGAGTTATAAAGGTAAAAGCTTTGTTCTAAGCTCGCTGAGAACGTCGGCTACTCAGCCTAATCAGTCAGGCACAAGCCAATCAATGTCAGGCAGTGTTTATCAAAATGATTTTGAATGTGTTCCTAAAAGTACCCCTTACCGCCCACAGCTTCATTTACGTAAACCATTAATTAATGGCGTACAAACAGCTGTAGTGACTGGCGAACCAGGTGATGAACAACATATTGATAAATTTGGCCGTGTAAAAGTACAATTCCATTGGGATCGTGAAGGCGAATTCAATAGTAAAAGTTCATGTTGGATCCGTGTCGCTCAAAGCTGGGCTGGCAATAAGTGGGGGGCATTCTTCTTCCCTCGTGTAGGTCAAGAGGTGTTAGTTGAGTTTATCAATGGAGACCCTGATCAACCGATTATCAGCGGTGCTGTTTATAACGCAGACTTAATGCCTCCTTATGCCTTACCGGCTAAAAAGACCCAGTCTGGCATTAAAACCCATAGCACTAAAGACGGTGGTGCCGACAATTTTAACGAGTTACGTTTTGATGATGAAAAAGGCAAAGAGTTATTATTTCTCCAAGCAGAAAAAGATCATCTATTGAATGTAAAACATGATCAAAAAGACACTATCGGAAACGACCGTTTCACTGACATCGTTAATAACGATAACGTGAAAATTGGTAACGACCGATTAGAAGACATCGCTAACAACGACAGCTTAAAAGTCGGTAAAGTGCTTAATATTGAAGCGGGTAATGAAATAGTCATTAAAACCGGCAGCGCATCTATCAAAATGAGCAGCGACGGTTCGATTTCTATCGAAGGTACCAACATTAGCATTAAAGGGACAAACGTTAAGGTTAATGGTACCAGTATTGCCTTAAAAGCTGCTCAAATTAAGTTGAACTAGCCATGTCATTATCTCGTTATCCTGGTGTCGGTTTAGCAGGGCCATTTTGTCGAGGCCATGAAATTGTTTGTCAATTTGGCTATCGACATTTAATCTGTAAACCGGTCGATAAGCCACATGACCCACTCCTTAACACACCCAATATGACATTTTGGGTCAGTGCTACATTTGGAGAGCAGTTTTTGGTTAATAGGCATAGTTGGAAGAATTCTCCTGAACTGTTAAACCTAGTTTACTGTTATCTACATAATGATACCTACGCAGCAGTTCAACAAGCTGAATCAGCAATGATATGCACTCTTGCGATGGCGTTTGAACAGCGTTCTTTACTGGTCATCCCTTTAGACAACGAGTAAGCCTCAGGTATAAATACGCTACAACAAATAAAGGAATATTTGATGGGAATGCCAGCAGCCACCATTTCGTGTATGCATCTTTGTCCGAAAATGAATCCCGGTCCAGTTCCACATGTTGGCGGCCCTATCGTAATGGGTTCTGGTAATGTCCTTATTGGTTCGTTACCTGCAGCGCGCAAAGGTGACAAGTTAATTTGTGTCGGCCCGCCCGATACCATTAACGCTGGGTCGAGTTCGGTACTGATTAACGGCAAGCCAGCCGCCAGAATGGGTGATGGTACCGCACATGGTGGAAAAATTATTGTGGGTAATCCAACAGTAATGATCGGCTAGTATAAACAAGGATTGTGGTAAATGAATTTGATTGATAGTTTTAATCTTCTGTTGGCTCAACGACATGTCATGTTGTCGTCGTTTCAGTGTATGCCAAAAAATATTGAAGATAATACTCAATCGCTAATGGTCATTTTAAAAATGATCCAGCAAAAAAAAGATGCTGAATGGCCATTACTTAATGCCAACACCTGTGATGAAATTATTGAAGCATTTGAAACGGATCTGATTTATTGCCCAACAGACAAAATGGTTATCTTACCTTTACTATTACAACTGCACTTTAAGGCTCAGCCAGTTGAGCAATCAGGCATAGTTCAAGCTCTGTTTGCCAGTACTATTATTGATGTTAGCCACTATAGCCCTGCATTTGCATTAATGGCCAGCCAACTTAATCTCGATAAAGTTAATTTCACTGCCAGCAACAAAACGCCCGAACAAATCCAGCAATACATCTTATTCTGCATCTATCAAGGTAAACGTTTAAAGCGTGCCGACGGAATTGACTCCCTTAACATATCTCGATCATCACTGACATCCTTGTATATTGAAATGTTGATGGTCAACATTAACGAACCGTTAAAACTCTATGGGGTATTTTGTCAATTAGACTATTGCCATAGTGCGCTTTTCGAAGTGTTTATTACTTCGTTAGACGAAGAAATATTGAGCCAAATATTTAATTTAATGAGTGAAAATGCAGATTTAACATTAAGAGTCATTGAGTTAATGGGTTATTCAGGTTTTAGTAAATTCGTGCCTTTTTTAGCTCGAGCGATGCAGCAACCCAGTCAAACATTAATGGCTTTTCGAGCACTTCGAACTATTTTAGGGCCAGAGCTGGATCAAGCGGTGCCTTATCAATGGCAGTTTGAAGAAGATGAAGTCGAACGTTGTGAATACCTACAGTTTTACAGTGCCAAATTATTACATCGGTGGATGTTATTGGCGCTTAAAATGCCAGATGTCAGATTGATTGATGGTGTTGAAGTTAATAGTACCAGTATTGATAAGATCATTAGCCATTCAAGCCCCGTGCACCAACGTATTGCCTTTTTACATAAGCTGCGGCTGAATAATGTGGTTAGTTGCAGCCCACAACGTGTGAAAGTGGCCTTATGATTATGCATGCAGAGGCCATTAATATGGTCGTAGGGTCATACGAAAACCCACAGCAGTTAATTAACTTACCTTTATCCGAAGGGGTCGATTTCAGCTATCAATTATCCGATGGTCAGCATGTGGCAGCCGTAATGGCGCACGAGTTTGCTACAGACACTCAATTAAACCGCTTAATTGATATGTTACATAAATTACCTATTCAAAATGAAGCTCAATGGCAACCTTATTCTCACCAAGCGATTTTTTGGATTTTACCTCATTTAGAGAAACAACAACTTGTTGATTGGGTTACTCGTTTACATGCACTTTTCCCGCATTGTTTTGTACATCCAAATAGCCGGTTTTTTGCTATGGGCAGTGCCGGTATTTTTTCTGCATTGAGCGCATTAAAGTCAATGCCGGTCGACAATCAAAGTGCGATATTTATTGCCGTAGACAGCTTGTTCTTTGACCTCGTTGATTTTAATCGTGACCAAGAGCTGATTACTCAACAACAAGAGACAGGACGTTGTCCTGCTGAAGCGGTCATCATGGCCAGCATCAATGTTGCAACCGATGGCATGAAAATGGTGGAGTTATTCCAAGAGTCATGTAGCGCGGTTCAACAAACCCAAACAATAAAAACCTTGTTTAATCGTGCTTGTCAGATTGAAGGCTTGGATGTATTAGCTCAACTGTATTTACCCGGCAACCATGCCGGTGTAACTGATAACTGGCTTAATGCTTATGAGCAATTAGCCGGCAGAATCGATCAAGATACACAAATTTCTCAGTCTAGTTATTTTACAGGTGATATCGGTTGTGTGGCGGGGTTATTTAATTTGCTACACATCTATAACCGTTACCAACAACAAAATGCTACTGGAACAAGCTTACAGCTAGAAGTATCTCAACAACTTCACCTTGGTTTGGCAATGTACTCATGGATAGAGAAGGCATAAACGAACATGACGGTCAGTAATTTCAATTTTAAAGGCCATAACCGTTATATCGTTATCGTGCCTGCCAGTGCGTCAACGCCAGCTGGATTCCAGTTATTAACGTTTGAGCAAAACAATAATGTTAGTGAGATAATTAATGAAATCTCGCCTCATTTAGTCCGTGATCGTAATGCATTAATTTATGCGCGCAGTCTAGTGATGAATGCGGGTGTAAATGCTAGCTTAAATCCAAGAGATATTACCCATAAACTCAGTGACATTATTGAGCGCAATTTACTCAGAGTGTATGGTGAAACACCCAAACAACAAATTCAGCATTCAACTGAAACAGGCACCCTAGGCGCGAGTTCTACTAAAACAAAAACGCCCAAAACCAATAAGGGTAAACAAACTTCTGCGTCAGTTCAGTCTGGTACTGTGACGAATCATTCTCCTACGGAAGTGGCTATCGATCAGCAAGAGTGCCGCAGCGATCCCGTTTCGATGTTAAGTGGCGAAGAAATTTTACCGTTAGTCGATTTTGAGCTTAATGGCTTAATGCCGCTAACGTGGCGTCGTTTGTATCGTTCGAGCAAAATTCTTTCCAATATTGGTATGGGTTACGGCTGGCGACATAACTTTTGTGTGCAGCTGGATCATCAATATCAAGCGCCAGCCAAAGTTGGGCCTAAAAAACCCGATAAATATTGGTTTGAGTTAACCGACGATGAAGGCCGAGTGCATGTGTTCGACTCTGTTAAACGAGGGCAAACGAGTATTCAACTTTCAACAGGTTGGTCGCTAGTACATCAAGCCGATGGCCGCCATGTGTTAATAAAGCCAGATGACAGCCATTGGGCATTTATACAAAAACAAGTTGCAGGTAAAGATGTTTGGCAACTTGAAACCATTAGTAATCATCAAGGCCAATATTTTCAGCTGTATTATGATCAGCAAGGCCGTTTAACCCTGATCACCACAGGTCCCAAACGTGGTGTATTGTTATTTTACAATGCACAGAGCAACTTATTAAAAGTGGCTTCGTACATGTTAGATAACGAAGGCAACAAACAAATTCATCAGAATTTGTTAGCCAGTTACCAATATGATGACGCTCAAGCACTTATTGCCGCTACAGATAACAATGGGCGAGTAGAGCGCTACAGTTATGTCAAGGTCAAGTCAGTCGACATTACATCTGACAGTGATCATCAATATAACCCTAAAAGCACCACTTATTTATTGCAACGCAGGACGCGGGCATCTGGCTTTAGTCATCACTTTTCGTGGGACGGACAAGATCACCGCGCTAAATGTATCGAACAATGGGGTGATGATGATATCTATCATTATCACTTTGAATATACGGCACTCGTTAACGGTATTAAAAGCAGTTGCACTGACTCTTTAGGTCATCGCGAGACTTTTATTCACAATGCACAAGGGCTATTGACTGAACATCACAATCCCAATGGCAGCGTTATACGTCATCAATATGATGCTGTTGGCCGTAAAGTGGCCACCATCGATGCATGTGATAATAAAATACAATATAACTATAACCATCAGGGACAGTTAGTTGCTGTTATTCAAGCCGATGGCGGCACGACGCAGTTTGAATATAGTCGTTTAGGCCAAAGAATTGTCACCCGAGATGCGATAGGTCGAACGGCTAAAAGGCATTATGATGCCACAGGTCGATTATTGTCTGAAACAGGTTTTGATGGCCGTCAAAGTCTATTTCAATACAATGATGCAGGGCAGTTAACTCAAAAAATCGATGTGAATGGTGTAACACATCGCTACCATTGGGACCGCGATGGTGAATTGCTGGCAACGCAAGTCGGTGATGCGCTTACCCGTTTTAGCCATGACAGACTGGGGCGAGTTAACGCCACTATTAATCCGCAAGGCTTGGTCACTGAATTTATTCGTGACAACAAAGGCCAAATTGTCGAAAGTAAATCTTACCCACAAAATAACCAAGATAAATCTGAAGAAGCCATTAGTCATTACTATCAATATGATGATGCAGGACGCATTATTCGCCAGCGTCAACAAGCTGATGTGGCAGGCGATCAAGAACTCACTAAAGATAGCGAGTACATTGATAACATCATCGACTATGACGGTTTAGCACAACCGCGCCAACAAACGTTTGCCGATGGTAGTTGGCTGAAGTTTTTTTACGACAAAGAACGTAACTTAAATCGCATCGAACGCAGTGATGGGGCGCAGTACCGCATTGAATACACGCCAACTGAGCAACCTAAAACATTAATTGGTTTTGATGGCCGTGAACAACATTATCAATATGACGCCAATGACAAATTAGTTGCAGTGAACGACAGCGATATTCGGTTTGTTGAGCTCAAGCGTGATGCCATGGGGCGAATTTGTCAGCAAAGTAGCCATGTAAAACTTCAGCAAAGTGGGGCATCTGCGCTACTTAATACACAGAACTTTTATCAATATAATCCGATAGGGCAAATAACTCGTGCCCATAACCAACACCGAACAGTGCAGCAACACCTTGACGCTCAAGGGCGTATAAATCGTGTATTGCAAAGCCAGTGGCAACTTAAATATCAATATGATGATTCAGGCAACCGCAGTGGCTTAACCTTGCCTGACGGGCAACAAATTGACTATCAATACAATAAAAACAGCCAATTAAGCGGCATTGCATTTACCGACAATAGCCCATCTAAGCCTGTACAGCTGGCTCAATATCACTATCTGCCATCGGGTTTATTGCATAAAACGACACAGGGTAATCAGCTTAAACTCAGTCATTCTTATGATAGCCATTCAAGATTAATTGAGCAGACATGGCGACATGCTCACTCAAATAACGCAGCACCAGAGCTTGCCTCATCAGCGTCAGCTCTATTTGCATCAAGACATTATCAATACGATAAACAACATCAATTACTTCGCTGTGATAGCGAAGTAGCAGAGCAGGGCGCAACCAGTGAGGTTGAAACCTCCGAAGGGCCTGAAACCAAAAGCGCACCCGATGTTAAACAATTTCGCTATAACAAAATCAGCCAACTAGTCAGTGACAGTCATACTCGCGTATCGGTTAACCCTACTGGCAATGAAACGAGAAATCAGCAGCAATACCAATGGGATGGATTTGGTAATCCTACTCATTCTCTTCGTGATAACGATAACCGTGTTGATGCTAGTGTTAACAGTAAAACAACAGACTCAGAGCGTGCTGAAACAATTCAACACTCAGTTTCATCGGCATTATCATCCGATGCAATAAGGCCCAATAAAAACAATAATGATGTTGTGGTTAACAACGACCGCTTAATGAGCATGGCGGGCATCGATTACCGTTATGACGCCAGTGGCAACCAAATCAGCCAAATCAGCACTGGCGATAAACAACAGCGCAGTTTTAATGGCTTAAACCAACTGGTTCAAATCAACGTTAATGGCAAGCTGACGCAATACGAATATGATGCCTTAGGCCGCCGCAGTGCAAAAATCACCGAACTCGGTCGAACCGACTTTATTTGGGATAATCACCAGCTTATTGGTGAATGTACTTTAGGTGAATACACCTGGTATATCTATCAGCCTGATACTTTCACTCCTGTAGCACTGATTAAAGCAGGGCAGGTTTATTATTATCACCTAGACCAACTCGGTACACCGATTTGCTTAACGGATGAAAACACCCAAATTGTCTGGCGCAGCCAACAAGACGTGTTCGGCCAGACAATTGAAAGCACATCTATTAAAAATACAGATATTGAATATACAGATTTTAAAGATGCAGCCAAGCAAGACAAGATAACTAACCCAATCCGTTTTCAAGGTCAGTACTTTGATGACGAATCTGGTTTACACTACAACCGTTTTAGGTACTACAGCCCTCAGCAAGCTCGATTTATTCATCAAGACCCGATAGGATTAGTGGGCGGCATAAACCATTATCAATATGCACCTAATCATGTGAATTGGGTGGACCCGTTTGGATTGAGTTGTAAGGAAAATGGTTGGAATACGTTCCAAAAAAACTCTAAAGGGGTCTTTTCATCTGTTACGCAGGCTTCCCAAGGTTACAAACTTTGGAAAGCGCAAAATTGGCCTGTGCTAGAGGATTTACTTGGGCCTGGTTCTTGGCCCCCAAACAAAGGCTTTGTGAGTATAGAAGCTGTAGATTTAAATATCGGAAGCAAAATTGATCGGTTCGGTGGTTTTTTAGATTCAAATGGTGAATTTCGTGATTATGGTACATTCGTTTCTCCTGAAGGTAACTCATTTACTAGTAGGGCTTTACCTTCTTCGACAAAAAATAAAGACTATAATGCTTATGAAGTTCTTGAACCGCTAAAAGTAAATTCTGGTCCCGCTATTCCTTGGTTTGGTCAGTCTGGAGAGGGAACACAATATGAATTACCAAGTTCAATTGAAAATTTGAAAGATAAGGGAAAAATTAAGGAAAAACGACCAACTAACAATAAGGATGATTTATAAATGATGTATACATATTCTGGTAGCAAGCTGCGCTCTATTTTTTTGGGGAGTGAAAATGAGCTATTAGAAACGAAGTTCCATGTGAAATGTCCAAAGTGTAAAAGTGATGTTTATTTTTCCTTTAATGAAATTCAAAGCATAAAAGGAAAATTACTTAATTTTACTAAGACTTCGAATCTGTTAAATGAAACTGAATATGGTGTTGAAGTTAAAGTGAGTGTACCTGCTTATGCTGTCAGTACTAAATGTGAAGTATGCCATATGATGATGCATATCATCATAGGTGCTAAAGAGGTTCAGCCTCAACGTTTTAGTGTTTATATTAAGACTGTAATTATTGAGTCTAGTTCGGCGGATTGAGAGCTGCAGTCTTGTTATCAATTTCAAGCGCTTGGCTGATATCAAGGGATTGTTATCACGCCTCAAGGCGTTATCCAGCTTAATTAAGCATAAGCCCTATGGGAATACATAGATGCCTAAAAGTTGAAGAACTTAAGATAAAATGCATTTATATTGTTATGTTTTAAAGACAATAACTGAATCCGCTGAGATTAAATTTTTTCAAGAAAAAACAGATAAAAATAAATTTTTCAAAGAGCATCTTGATAGACGAATCATTGAGAAAGAGGAAAATATTCAAAGAAACAAAATCGAGAACACATTGATTTGTAAGGAATTTTTTGACTTAAGCGAGCTTAAGAAATACTGGAGCTACCGCTATGAAAAAACGTCTACACCAGAAGAGATAAAAGATGCGATGAATGAAATTGAAAGAGATTATTACTTGGTAGGTAAGCAATTTTTGACGATGGAAGCGTATGGGGAATACTTGATGGAAATGGAATTATATCGCTAAATTGTAAAAAGAATTAGCTGTCGTAAAATTAAAAATTACTGTCATCGAAGGTGATTTACTAGAAATTTAAAGAACAAATAAAATAAAGTAGTAAGGATTTTCTATTATTTTAACTAAAGGAGATAGTTATGAAAAAATGTCCAGCAATAGTGGGGCTCAGTTTTGACGAGGAAAGTAAGAGAGGAATTTCAGAGAGGAATTTCAGAGAGGAATTTCAGAGATTAATGAGATATATGATCTCACAAAAATAGGTCGGCTTGCTCTGTTAATTGGTCAGTTTTATTCAATATTTGGAGGGCTTGCAGTTAAAGGTTCTTCTGGTTCTGGAGTAAGATTTCTGGATGATTCTTTGGCATTTAAAATTGCAGGTTCTGAAGCAGCGCAAACTGAGTATGCTGTGAGCCAGGCCAATTGGGAATATTTTTTCGAGTCATTTAGTGCTTTTGATAAGATAGCCATGGAGTCTATAAGCAAAATTGCGTTTAAGTAGGTTATGGCTCATAACGGAAACCCAAAGGAATACTTTTTTTGGAGTTCAATAGTGAAAGGATGTAAGCCCAATGTTGAATAAATGTATTGTGATATTTGTTTTATTCGTATCTTTTATGGCTAAAGCTGAAATTTCAGAAGATGGGAAATATGCAACACTTATGTTGCAGGTTAACTTAGCTAAATATGAGAATAAAAGTAGCCATTGCTTCAAGAAAGTAACTGAATTCACTTTACGAGAAAGTGATATGTTGAAGTTAAAAACGATGCCTCGAGAAACCGCTGGTGTTCTGGGTAAGCTTTTTGATGATGCGTTATATAATTGTGCTCAGCCTGAAGTCTTTAATTTAGCTCGCGCTATACTGACATTGCAAGAGCAGAATAAGATTGAAAAGTCTCAGGCTATAAGTGAGCAAATTAAAAATATACGTCTTTTAGTTTTCCCTAAATCTACAGTAGCTTCTGCTCGAGAGTATGAAAACCTTACTGAAAATATAAAAACTCAATTGGAAAGTATCGAATCATTAAAAAAACCATTTAATCCGATGGTCATTATTGAGCAGGTTTGGGGAGATCCTCAGTGATGAGGGTATTTAGCCTCTAACCCAACACAATCTAGGTGTGAAAAAGTTAATTACTATCAGAATAATAAATGCTAAATATGCAGATTTAACCTTTCTTGGATTCAAATAATAAGTGCATAACTTGAACAGGTAGAAAAAACGGTCAGCTGAATATATGCTAATCGCTTTTTCTCCGGCAAGAGATGCAACAATGAAAACATATAAACAACTGACCTATGAACAACGATGCCAGATTTATGCTTTAAGTAAAACAGATATGAGCCAAAATAAAATGGCCAAGCAACTGAATGTTAGCCAATCAACCATTAGCAGGGAATTTCCCCGTAATACAGGTAAACGTGGCTATCGCTTTAAACAAGCTCAAACATTAACATATAGACGCCGGTTAGCCGCTTGTAAAGCCATTAAAATGACAACAACGACCGTTGAGTTAATTGAATCAAAAATAAACGCAAAATGGAGTCCAGAGCAGGCCTTTGTTTAGCCCTTTGTTTAGTTCTAGCTAGGTAATACAAATTATTCTGTCTTATCGTCCCCGAGCACACCATTTAATCGTTTCATAAGCAGGGTGCGTTGGTATTGGTGTCGAGTTGTTTATTTAGGCCATTGTTTAGTCCTCGCTAGGTAGAGAAAAGTTATTCTTTCTGCTTTGGCTGCTTTGGCTTGATGGTTTTTTCTGTTTTACCGTCACCCATCACCCCTTTTAATAGTTCCATAGGCAAAGGAAATAGTATGGTCGAATTCTTTTCTCCGGCAATGTCTGTCAGGGTTTGTAGGTAACGCAGTAAGATAGCATTTGGTTCAATCGCTAAAGTCTTAGCGGCTTCGACCAATTTGGCAGACGCCTCCATCTCGCCAGACGCATGAATGACCTTGGCACGTCTGGTGCGCTCAGCCTCAGCTTGGCGCGCTATGGCTCGCACCATAGTTTCATTGAGATCTACGTGCTTTATTTCAACATTGGAGACTTTTATACCCCAGCCATCGGTGCGAGTATCTAAAATACTCTGAATGTCGGTGTTGAGCATGTCTCGGTTGGCGAGCATTTCATCGAGTTCATGTTGTCCAAGGACTGAACGCAGCGTCGTCTGAGCCAGTTGTGAGGTGGCTTGCAGGAAATCTTCCACATTGATTATCGCTTTTTGGGCATCAATAACTCGGAAATAGATCACGGCATTGACCTTGACAGAGACGTTGTCACGACTGATCACATCCTGAGTTGGCACATCCATTACCACAGTGCGTAAATCAACCCTTACCATCTGTTGGATCAAGGGTATGACGATAATAAGTCCAGGGCCTTTTACCTGATAAAAGCGTCCTAGCATGAAAATCACACCACGTTGATATTCTAGCAAAATCTTAAAGGTACTAAATAACACCACCAAGATGAAAAACATCAAGGCAATGAAAAAAAGGTTGCTATTATAGGCTAGGTTTTCCATCTGTGTTTTCCTTTTTTTTAAGTTCAATGTTAGCTTCAGTGCTAGCTTTAGTCATAGGATCTGTGTTGCTCAGGGCTTTGATTGTTAAAGTGAGATGATTTCTTGCTATTACCTGTACCTTCTGTGAATCCCTTGTGGGGGTATCGCAGATTGCGGCCCAAGTTTCCCCGTCTAGTAGGACAAAACCTTCAACTTCGAAACCGGTAATAACGTGGGCTTGTGCTCCTAAAATAGCCTCATCGCCGCTCACGGGTCTTTGGTGTCGATTCCGCCACAGGGTCGATAGCACCCAGAAGCTAAATAGCGTGACAGTCACAGTTACCGCGGCGATAAGCGGCAAAGAAATCGTGAATTCATTATCCGTATCCAGTAAGAATATGGAGCCAAGAGCGAACGCCAAAGCACCACCTAGGCCGAAGATCCCAAAGCTTGGCACCATGGACTCAGCAATTAATAATACTATCCCCAAAATTATCAGCCCAAGTCCGGCATAGTTGATAGGCAGTAGCTGAAATGCGTACAGAGCAACCAGCAAGGAAATCCCGCCCGTCACACCCGCTATGCCTATACCGGGGCTATAAAATTCCAGTAGCAGGCCATAAATACCGATCAACATCAAAATATAAGCAATGTTAGGGTCAGTGATAGTGGCAATAAACTTGTTACGCCAATCTCTTTGATGTTCAACCAGAGTGGCTTGGTCTAAGTTTAGTGCTAAGGTTTGTCCCTGTTGCGTTAACGGCCAGCCATTGAGTTTTGCCAACAGACTGGGCGCATCTTTGGCTATCAGGTCTATCACTTGGAGATCTAACGCCTCTTCAGCGGTTAGGGTGGCAGCGTCCTTGACTGCCAGCTCAGCCCAGGCCTGATTTCGCCCCCTTAACTGAGCTAACGAGCGTATATAAGCAATGGAATCGTTAAGTATTTTTCGCTCCATCGCACTACCATCATTTGACTGAGATTCTGAGTTATCATCTGGTTTAGTGGGGGACTGAGGCATGCCCATTTGTACTGGGGTCGCTGCCCCTAAGGTGGTAGCCGGCGCCATAGCCGCAATATGGCAGGCATAAAGTAAATAGGTGCCTGCACTCATGGCCCTAGCACCCGCTGGCGCCACAAGGCAAGCGATGGGAATGGTTGAAGCCAATATTGTCTGATTGATTTCCCTTAGGCTGGATACTAGGCCGCCTGGTGTGTCCATGATTATCATCAAAAGAGGAGGGCGCTCAAGTGCAGGCAGTTGATTAGCCGCTATGATTTCTTGCACTAAATATTCACTTACGGCCGGGCCCATAGCGCCTTCAAACCTCAGCACAGTTACCGCTCGATGACTGGCATCGGCCGGTGAGGCCGTCTCGTTTTGACCATAACAGACGCTTGAAATAGCAAACAAGCCGCAACATATTATTAAGCGTACGTAGGATGAGATCATCGTCGCGCCTTAATGTGAGTGATGATTAAATTTTAGTCTAATTATGTGATGTGGAAAGGCAGTGACAATATGATCTTTGAAATAGTTCCATTACTCTTGCTCTGACAACAACTCTATTCTGCAAGGATGTGATTGACTTTCATCACCTTACATTATGATTTATTTATAATTTTTAGTGACATTTCAGCGTTTGTAAAACGTGATTGAGTTTATAAAAGATGATAAAGCGAGTTTAGTTTTTTTATAAAAATATTTTATGGGTACGTCAAACAAGCTGCCGGTGCAGGGCGAGAAAGAGATGGCAAAATGTATTCAGACCCATGGTGTTGGGCTTTTGCTCGATAACGCCATTATCAGCCTCTCATCTACCCGTTATTTTCGACGCTCAACAAGGGCTGAAGGGTAAATGATCCGGACATTTTGCTTGGGCTAACAGTCAGTGGCAGCATGTCGATAACCAAGATGCACTGTTGGTTTTTTAGGCTTCACGTTTATAGTGCACCTACTGGATACAGGGCTCGGCTCACTGTGCCCTTTGGCATTATGCCGCTGGCCATTGCTATGCTAGGGTCGAAATCATAAACGCCGATAAAATCCTTGTCTGGGTAACGAACTTTAACGCTGGATTATAAACGGTTACCAAACTGGATTTTTTCAACTACCTGCCTTGTATCGACTGACAATAGATCTGGGCGGTTAGCGATCCACGGCGGTCTGAAAAAAACAATAAAAAAGGCGCCAAAAGGCGCCTTTTTAATCTAACAACTACAATCTGCGAATTAACGCTTATCAACACTCACAAATTCACGCGCAGACTCACCAGTATATAACTGACGTGGACGGCTGATTTTGTGACCTGGTTGATCTAACATTTCTTTCCAATGTGAAATCCAACCAACAGTACGTGACAATGCAAATAGCACAGTGAACATACTGGTAGGGATACCAATGGCTTTCATGATGATACCAGAGTAAAAATCGACGTTCGGGTACAGCTTCTTAGAGATGAAGTATTCATCTTCAAGGGCAATACGCTCGAGCTCCATTGCAACGTCTAATAATGGATCAACCACTTTTAGTTCTTTAAGAACATCATGACAGGTATCTCGCATCACTTTAGCGCGTGGGTCGAAGTTCTTATAAACACGATGGCCAAAGCCCATTAGACGGAATGGATCGTCCTTATCTTTTGCTCTCTCGATAAACTCAGGAATGCGATCAACAGAACCGATTTCTTCTAACATCTGCAAGCAGGCTTCGTTAGCGCCGCCATGTGCCGGGCCCCAAAGGGACGCAATACCTGCAGCAATACAAGCAAATGGGTTTGCGCCCGAAGAACCGGCTAAACGCACTGTTGATGTAGATGCATTTTGCTCATGATCAGCATGCAGCACAAAAATACGATCCATCGCTTGTTCAACGACTGGATTGACCTTGTATTCTTCACATGGAGTGGCGAACATCATTGACAAGAAGTTACCTGCGTAACTTAAATCGTTACGTGGATAAACAAATGGCTGCCCCACAGAATACTTGTAACACATGGCTGCAATTGTCGGCATTTTCGACACTAAACGATAAGCGGCTATTTCTCTGTGTTTTGGATTATTAACATCAAGAGAGTCTTGATAGAACGCAGACAATGCGCCCGTTACACCACATAGCATTGCCATTGGGTGTGCATCACGGCGGAAGCCTCTAAAGAAGAATGCAATTTGCTCATGCACCATAGTGTGATTTTTCACTGTGGCGACAAATTGTTCATAATCAACTTTAGAGGGTAATTCGCCATACAATAGCAAGTAACATAAATCTAAATAGTTTGATTCAGTAGCAAGCTGTTCAATTGGATATCCACGATGTAACAAGATGCCTTGCTCACCATCGATATAAGTAATTGCTGACTCACAAGATGCAGTAGCTAAAAAGCCTGGATCGAAGGTGAAATACCCTTTTTTCCCAAGTGTACTGATGTCGATAACATCAAAACCTTCAGTACCTTTCTTAATAGTTAGGTCGATTGAATCGTTTCCTGGTAACTCTAATTTGGCTATATTATCAGCCATACCCCGTTCTCCTTACTTCATTCTTTTCTATATGAGTGCGGCATGTTAAGCGGTCATTACTTTACAGTGGATCGGGATCACAGATCAATTTAAATAAGCGTTTAAATTTGTTAGACCATGGTATATATTCGCTGAACACCGCTCTGTGCTTGGATTAGGAGGCAAAAATACTAAAAAAACTTATTTTTGCATAATGTGAGGTTTGTATTTGACAATCCCCGCGAGTATACTTGCCTGCGTCGCTAAGGCGACGAGTGTCACAGTTTAGTAATGGTTAATTTACAAACTAAATAGTGGTTTCTCAAGAGATTAGATGTTTGAGAGGTGTCTGTTTTTTGTTTAAAAAACGCTCAGATTTTGCGAGCAATAATGGTTAAGCAAAGAGTAGATATATAACAAAAATAATGCTCAATGGAGCTGAGTGAGCAGAACGTGAAAAAGCAAAGACCTGTCCATCTAGACCTGCAGACGATTCACTTTCCTGCAACAGCGATCGCGTCAATCCTACACCGTATTTCCGGTGTCATTATGCTATTTGCTATCGGCATCCTTCTTTGGTTGTTAAATTCGACTTTAACATCAGTAGATGGTTTCGCTAACGTACAATCCTTATTCGATGGTTTTGTGATGAAGTTCATCCTTTGGGGCATTCTAACCGCGTTGAGTTATCACTTATTAGGTGGCATTCGTCACTTGGTCATGGATACCGGCCGCTGGGAAGAATTAGCTTCGGGTGTCGCATCAGCTAAGGCTACTTTTGTGTTAACGGTAGTCTTATCAATCATAGCGGGGATTTGGGTATGGTAACAAATGCAGCAAGTTTTGGACGCAGTGGTGTTCATGACTATATTCTATTACGCGCAAGTGCAGTGATCCTCGCTTGTTATACTATTTTTTTAGTAGGCTTTATCGCGTGTAGTGCCCCGTTAACTTTCGAGATTTGGAGTGGTTTGTTTGACTCACTTCCAATGAAAGTCTTTACCCTAATAACGTTAATTGCTTTACTTATCCATGCATGGATTGGTGTATGGCAAGTGTTGACTGATTATGTCAAACATACAGCGTTACGTGGTGTATTACAGTTTACCTTTGTGTTGATCGCTTTTAGTTATTTAGCGTCAGGCATTGTAATAGTGTGGGGTGTTTAAGTGAGTATTCCAGTACGTGAATTTGATGTAATCGTAATCGGCGCCGGTGGCGCGGGTATGCGAGCAGCATTACAGATTTCTAAAGAAGGTAAGAGCTGTGCGCTATTATCTAAAGTATTCCCAACCCGTTCACATACCGTTTCTGCTCAAGGTGGTATCACCGTAGCATTAGGTAATGCGCACGAGGATCATTGGGAACAACACATGTACGATACGGTTAAAGGTTCTGATTTTATCGGCGACCAAGAAGCCATTGAGTTTATGTGTCAAACCGGTCCTGAAGCCATTATCGAACTTGAGCAAATGGGGTTACCTTTCTCTCGTTTTGAAGATGGCACAATTTATCAGCGTCCCTTTGGTGGCCAATCTCGTAACTTTGGTGGTGAGCAAGCGGCTCGTACTGCTGCTGCGGCTGACCGTACCGGTCATGCACTGCTTCATTGTTTATACCAACAAAACGTTAAACATAAAACTGACGTTTATTCTGAGTGGTACGCCTTAGATTTGGTTAAAAATGACGATGACGTGGTGGTGGGTTGTACTGCGATTGAAATTGAAACAGGCGACATCGTTTATTTCAAAGCCAAAGCTACGATTCTAGCAACCGGTGGTGCAGGGCGTATTTATGCCTCAACCACTAACGCCCATATTAACACTGGTGATGGTGTGGGTATGGCGGCACGTGCTGGTGTTCAGTTACAAGACATGGAAATGTGGCAGTTCCACCCTACGGGTATTGCTGGCGCAGGTGTTTTGGTGACTGAAGGTTGTCGTGGTGAAGGTGGATACCTTCTTAACAAAGATGGCGAGCGTTTCATGGAACGTTATGCGCCAAACGCCAAGGATTTAGCCTCACGTGACGTGGTAGCACGTTCAATGATGACTGAAATCCGTGAAGGTCGTGGTTTAGACGGTCCTTTAGGCCCACATTGTTTACTAAAACTTGATCATTTAGGTAAAGAAACACTTGAAGCACGTCTTCCTGGTGTTTGTGAGTTATCACGTACCTTTGCTCACATCGATCCTGCTGATGGTCCTATCCCTGTATTGCCAACTTGCCACTATATGATGGGCGGTTTACCGACTAAAGTGAGTGGTCAAGTTCTTCGTGTTAATGACGATGGCACTGAGCAAGATGTATTAGGATTATTTGCTGTAGGTGAGATTGCTTGTGTGTCTGTACACGGTGCCAACCGCTTAGGGGGTAATTCTTTGCTCGATTTAGTGGTCTTTGGTCGTGCTGCGGGCCAGCATTTAGGCAAAGCGTTAGACGCGACACCTGATCCAAAAGCGGCGACAGACGTAGAAATTAATGCATCACTTGATCGTCTTAATCGTTGGGAAAACAATAAAGACGGTGAAGACCCTACGGTTATCCGTAAAGATCTTCAATTGTGTATGCAGTTAAATTTCTCTGTTTTCCGCAGTGGTGAAGCCATGGCTGAAGGTTTAGAACAGCTACAAGCCATTCAGAAACGTCTTGAAAATGCTAAGTTATCTGATAATTCTACAGAATTTAATACTCAACGTATTGAGTGCTTAGAATTAGATAATTTAATGGCAACTGCGCTGGCAACAGCTTATGCGGCTAACTTCCGTACCGAAAGTCGTGGTGCGCATTCTCGTGAAGATTATTTAGAACGCGATGATGAAAACTGGTTATGTCACAGCGTATTTGACCCAATGACTAAAACGATGAGCAAACGTGATGTCAACATGACACCTAAATTACGTGATGCGTTTCCACCAGTAAAACGTACCTACTAGGCAGGAGTTGCAAAGATGAAATTAACATTTGCATTGTATCGTTATAATCCTGATGTAGATAACAAGCCTTACATGAAGGATTACACCTTAGATGTGCCTGATGGCTCTGATATGATGGTGTTAGATGCATTAATGAAACTGAAAGAACAAGACTCAACGCTTGCGTTTCGTCGTTCATGCCGTGAAGGTGTGTGTGGTTCTGACGGTGTTAACATGAATGGTAAAAATGGATTAGCGTGTATTACGCCATTATCGACCTTTAACGGGAAGAAAATTGAAATCCGTCCATTACCAGGCATGCCAGTAGTTCGTGATTTGGTTGTTGACCTGACCCAGTTCTACAAGCAATACGAAAAAATTAAGCCTTATCTGATCAATGATGAAAAGGCACCTGTTCGTGAACATATACAATCACCTGAAGAACGTGCTCAATTAGATGGTTTATATGAATGTATTTTGTGTGCATGTTGTTCAACCGCGTGTCCATCTTTCTGGTGGAATCCGGATAAATTTATCGGTCCAGCCGGTTTATTGCATGCCTATCGTTTCTTGATTGACAGCCGCGACACGGCAACTGAAGAGCGTTTATCTGAACTAGATGATGCTTACAGTGTATTCCGTTGTCATGGCATCATGAACTGTGTTGATGTTTGTCCTAAAGGATTAAATCCAACAAAAGCGATTGGTCACATCAAGTCTATGTTGCTTAAGCGAGCAGTTTAATGCATGAAGAAGAGCAAAATAGTCTGAATTATTAGCTCTGTTAAGAGTCATCTTTATTACTGGGGATGACTCTTTTGTGTATTGATGTAATACCTCCTGCGATTATCTTGTGAAGATAGTTTCAGTCTACGTGTGACTAACTCTGTTATTCACTGTTATGTTTATGGCTAGCACGTGTATCAAGTTTGGAAGGAATAACAATGCACCAAGGCATCATGAAAACCTGGCTCGAGTCGTCACATTTAAGTGGTTCGAACTCGACCTACGTAGAAGAGATGTATGAAGCCTATCAAGAAGATCCGCAATCAGTCTCTGCTGATTGGCAGCTTGTTTTTGATAACCTCCCACCGGTTAACGGTGCCTCAGTAGAAGCCCCCGAAACTGCCCACTCTAAAGTTCGTGACTATTTTCGCAGTTTAGCCTTACAAGGTCGTGTAAAAAACGCGACTAGCGTCAGCGATCCTGAGCTAGATGCGAAGCAAGTTAAAGTGCTACAACTGATCAATGCTCACCGTTTTCGTGGCCATCAAAATGCCAATTTAGATCCATTAGGATTGTGGAAACGCGAGCAAGTTCAAGAGTTAGACCCGGCTTACCACGGCTTAACCGTTGAAGACATGCAGCGTCAGTTTAATACGGGTTCATTCGCCTTGGGCGGTGAAACCATGATGCTTGCTGATATTGTTCATGCCTTAAAGAGCACTTACTGTGCTTCGATTGGTGCTGAATATATGCATATTACTGATACGGATGAAAAGCGTTGGATCCAGCAACGTCTTGAGCCCACCTTAGGTAAAGCCCAGTACGATAACGACGTGAAAAAGCGTATTCTTGAAGGGTTGAATGCGGCCGAAGGTATCGAAAAATACCTTGGTGCTAAATTCCCTGGAGCTAAGCGTTTCTCTTTAGAAGGTGGCGATGCGCTGGTTCCTATGATGCGCGAAATTATTTACCGTGCAGGTGAAGCTGGCACCAAAGAAATCGTTGTTGGTATGGCCCATCGTGGTCGCCTCAATGTGCTAGTGAATGTATTAGGCAAGCGTCCAGCAGAACTCTTTGACGAGTTTGCCGGTAAACATGCTGACACTCATGGTTCAGGTGACGTTAAATATCACCAAGGTTTCTCATCTGATTTTGAAACGCCGGGCGGAAACGTCCACTTAGCCTTAGCCTTTAACCCCTCTCACTTAGAAATTGTCAATCCAGTGGTGATCGGTTCTGTGCGCGCTCGTCAAGATCGCCGCGGCTGTAAAGACGGGTTACAGGTTATGCCGATCACCATTCATGGTGATGCTGCTATTACTGGGCAAGGTATTGTGCAAGAGACATTTAACATGTCTCAAACACGCGGTTTCACTGTAGGTGGCAGCATACGTATTGTCATCAATAATCAAGTTGGTTTTACCACATCTAACCAGGCTGACTCACGTTCAACCGAATACTGTACTGACATCGCTAAGATGGTTCAGGCGCCAATTTTTCATGTCAATTCTGATGACCCTGAGGCGGTTGCATTTATCTCTCAACTTGCTGTGGATTATCGTAATCAGTTTAAACGTGATGTGGTGGTTGATTTAGTGTGTTATCGCCGTCATGGCCATAACGAAGCGGATGAGCCTAGTGTTACACAGCCACTAATGTACGCTAAAATCAAAAAACACCCCACGCCACGTAAAATCTATGCCGATAAGTTAATCGCTGAAAACAGTATTCCAGCCGATGAAGTGACAGGTTTGATTAATCATTATCGCGATGCATTAGATGCGGGTGATTGTGTCGTCAAAGAATGGCGTCCGATGACGTTGAATACCGTTGACTGGACGCCTTATCTTAATCGTGAATGGGATGAGGATTACGTGGCTTCTATGTCGATGGAACGTCTGCAAAACTTAGCCAATAAGTTAGTCGATATTCCTGAAAACCATCAAATGCAATCTCGTGTTGCCAAGATTTATGGTGATCGTACTGCGATGGCTAAGGGTGATAAATTACTCGATTGGGGTTTTGCTGAAACCTTAGCGTATGCTTCGATTCTTGAAGATAACAAGCGTGTGCGGATCACAGGTCAAGACACTGGTCGCGGCACATTCTTCCATCGCCATGCGGTATTGCATAATCAAAAAGACGGCACCACCTATTTACCCTTGCGTAATGTGGCTGATGAACAAGCGCCCATCGATATTATTGATTCTGTATTATCTGAAGCATCAGTGTTGGCATTCGAATACGGTTACGCGACCACAGAACCCGGTGGTTTAGCCATTTGGGAAGCGCAGTTTGGTGATTTCGTCAACAGTGCCCAAGTGGTGATTGACCAATTCTTATCATCTGGTGAGCAAAAGTGGGGCCGCTTATGTGGGTTAACGCTGCTGTTACCTCATGGTTATGAAGGTCAAGGTCCAGAGCATTCAAGTGCCCGTTTAGAGCGCTTCTTGCAATTATGTGCTAACCACAATATGCAAGTGTGTGTGCCATCTACACCGGCGCAGGTTTATCACATGTTGCGTCGTCAAGTTGTGCGCCCAATGCGTCGTCCGTTAGTGGTGATGTCGCCTAAATCTTTACTGCGTCATCCATTAGCTGTGTCTAGCTTGGAAGAGCTTGCAAAAGGCACTTTCCAAAATATTATTGGTGAGATAGATGCTTTAGATGCAAGCCAAGTGGACCGCGTTGTATTCTGTAGCGGCAAAGTGTATTTCGAATTACTTGAAAAACGTCGCAAAGAGAATGTGACCAATGTTGCTATCATTCGTATCGAGCAGTTGTATCCGTTCCCTGATGTAGAATTACGTGCTGCATTAGCCACATACCAAGATGTTACTGATTTTGTTTGGTGTCAAGAAGAGCCGCAAAACCAAGGTGCTTGGTACTGTAGCCAGCATCACTTCAGGGCTAATATTCCTGCAGGCGCTCAATTAACTTATGCCGGTCGTGAAGCGTCTGCTGCACCAGCATGTGGTTATCCAGGGTTGCACGTACATCAGCAAGAATCATTAGTAAATAGCGCATTAAAACTGTCGTAATAGATAATTTATATAAAGGAAGTTTTCCATGAGTATCGACATTAAGGTACCCGTATTACCAGAATCTGTTGCTGATGCAACTATTGCTACTTGGCATGTTAAACCTGGTGAGCAGGTGACTCGCGATCAAAACTTAGTTGATATCGAGACTGATAAAGTTGTGTTAGAAGTGGTTGCACCAGAAGACGGTTCAATCTCTGAATTGTTATTTCAAGAAGGTGACACCGTTTTAGGCGAGCAAGCGATTGCTAAGTTTGTCCCTGGTGCTGTGTCTGGCCAAGAAGTGACTAAAGCTCAAGCATCAGCGCCTGCTGCCGCAACGACCGAGACAGCTGCAACGACCGAGACGGCTACTGATGAGTCTAATGATGCATTAAGTCCATCGGTTCGTCGTGTTATTGCTGAGCATAATCTTGATGCTAGTAAGATTAAGGGTTCTGGTGTCGGCGGACGTGTGACCAAGGATGATGTTGACTCATTCCTTAAGTCAGCACCGGCTAAAGCTACGCCAGCCACCACGCCAGTTGCCCCTGTAGCCCCGTTAGAAGGCCGTAGTGAGAAGCGTGTTCCAATGTCACGTCTTCGTAAAACCATTGCGACACGTCTTTTAGCATCGAAAAATTCAACGGCAATGTTAACCACGTTTAACGAAGTTAACATGAAGCCAATTATGGATATTCGTAAACAGTACCAAGAAATTTTCGAAAAGCGCCATGGTATTCGTTTAGGCTTTATGTCTTTCTATATCAAAGCCGTGACTGAAGCGTTGAAACGTTTCCCTGAAGTTAACGCGTCGCTTGATGGTGATGACATTGTGTATCACAACTATTTCGATATTAGCATTGCAGTATCGACACCGCGTGGTCTAGTCACACCCGTATTACGTGATACTGATACGATGAACTTAGCTGAAATCGAGAAATCGGTACGTGAATTAGCGCTCAAAGGTCGTGACGGTAAGTTATCTGTTGCAGACATGACTGGCGGTAACTTCACTGTAACCAACGGTGGTGTTTTCGGTTCGTTAATGTCGACGCCTATTTTGAACCTGCCACAAAGTGCAATCTTAGGCATGCATGCCATTAAAGATCGCCCAATGGCAGTCAATGGTCAGGTTGAAATCCTGCCTATGATGTACCTAGCACTCTCTTACGATCACCGTGTTATTGATGGTCGTGAGTCAGTTGGCTTCTTAGTTGCGATTAAAAACTTCTTAGAAGATCCAACTCGTCTGCTACTTGATCTATAAGTCAGTAGATAAAACCTCGTCGCTGGCTCATATTGAGCCAGTTGGATTTGATTAGAAGTATATGGATAGATCATCATGAATTTGCATGAGTATCAGGCAAAATCTTTATTTGCCGAATATGGTTTACCAGTCTCTGAAGGCTTTGCATGTGATACAGCTCAAGAAGCTGTTGAAGCAGCTGGCCACATTGGCGGAAATTTATGGGTTGTTAAGTGTCAAGTACACGCAGGCGGCCGTGGTAAAGCAGGTGGCGTAAAAGTTACCGGTAATAAAGAAGAAATCAGAGCATTCGCTGAACACTGGTTAGGCAAGAATTTAGTTACCTACCAGACTGACGCTAAAGGTCAGCCAGTGGCTAAAATTCTAGTTGAAAGCTGCACTGACATCGCCAATGAATTGTACTTAGGCGCTGTTGTTGACCGTAGCAGCCGTCGCGTTGTGTTTATGGCGTCGACTGAAGGTGGTGTTGAAATTGAAAAAGTGGCTGAAGAAACGCCAGAACTTATTCATAAAGCTATCATTGATCCGCTAACCGGCCCTCAAGCTTTTCAAGCGCGTGACCTTGGCTTTAAATTAGGCTTAAACGCATTACAAATTAAACAGTTTACTAAGATCTTTATGGGTCTAGCTAATATGTTTAACGACTATGATTTCGCGTTATTAGAAATCAACCCTCTGGTGATCAACACTGAAGGCAACCTTCACTGTTTAGATGGCAAGATTGGTATCGATGGCAACGCATTATTCCGTCAACCAAAAGTCAAAGCCATGCACGATCCATCACAAGATGATGCTCGTGAAGCACATGCGGCTAAATTTGAATTAAACTATGTTGCTTTAGACGGTAACGTCGGCTGTATGGTTAACGGTGCTGGCCTAGCAATGGGCACTATGGACATCGTAAACTTACATGGCGGCAAGCCAGCTAACTTCCTAGACGTTGGCGGCGGAGCAACCAAAGAACGTGTTGCTGAAGCCTTTAAAATCATTCTTTCTGACAGCAATGTTAAAGCGGTATTGGTTAACATCTTCGGTGGTATCGTTCGTTGCGATATGATCGCTGAAGGTATTATTGGTGCAGTTAAAGAAGTTGGCGTTAAAGTGCCAGTGGTTGTTCGTCTTGAAGGTACTAACGCCCAATTAGGCCGTGAAGTATTGGCTAAGTCTGGTCTTGATATCATCGCGGCAACAAGTCTAACTGACGCGGCTGAGCAAGTTGTTAAAGCTGCGGAGGGCAAATAATGTCTGTTTTAATTAACAAAGATACCAAGGTGATCTGTCAAGGTTTCACTGGTGGTCAGGGGACTTTCCACTCTGAGCAAGCAATTGACTATGGCACACAAATGGTTGGCGGTGTTTCTCCTGGGAAAGGGGGTCAAACTCACCTAGGTCTTCCAGTATTTAACACGGTTAAAGATGCCGTCGCTCAAACAGGTGCAACGGCAACGGTTATCTATGTGCCTGCACCATTTTGTAAAGACGCTATCCTTGAAGCCATCGATGCTGGTATTGAGCTAATCGTTTGTATCACTGAAGGCATCCCTACACTTGATATGCTGCAAGTGAAAGTCAAGCTAGAAGAAACTGGCGTTCGCATGATCGGTCCTAACTGCCCTGGTGTTATCACTCCGGGTGAATGTAAGATTGGTATCATGCCTGGTCACATTCACAAGCCTGGTAAAGTCGGTATTGTTTCTCGCTCTGGTACCTTAACGTACGAAGCGGTTAAGCAAACAACTGATGAAGGTTTCGGCCAATCTACTTGTGTCGGTATTGGTGGCGATCCAATTCCTGGCACTAACTTCATCGACGTATTGGAAATGTTCCAAAACGATCCACAGACAGAAGCGATTGTGATGATCGGTGAAATCGGTGGTACTGCTGAAGAAGAAGCAGCTGACTACATAAAAGCACACGTGACTAAGCCTGTGATATCTTATATTGCGGGTGTGACTGCACCTGAAGGTAAGCGTATGGGCCATGCTGGCGCAATTATCGCTGGTGGTAAAGGTACTGCTGCTGATAAATTCGCTGCACTTGAAGCTGCTGGTGTCACCACTGTTCGCTCTTTAGCGGAGATAGGTAAAGCATTAAGAATTAAAACGGGTTGGTAATCTTTTTACCATCCAAAAAAAAGGCGCTTAGGCGCCTTTTTTGTTGTTTTTAGTTTATGGCTGATATTGTTGATTTAATGATATTTTCGAAATATATGACCCATTTCAGCAGATAAAAAAACCAGCAAGTTTGCTGGTTTATTTGTTGTTCACTTACAGACTATTCGTCAGCGTGATCACAGGTATCGTTGGTACAATGTCCGTAAAGGTACAGACTATGGTGAGTCAGCTTGATATTATGACGCATGGCGATTTCGTCTTGACGACGCTCAATCACGTCGTCGGAAAACTCGATAACTTTATCACACGTTAAACACACCAAATGGTCATGGTGTTGTTGAGTCGACAATTCAAACACGGCTTTGCCACTTTCAAAATGATGACGAATGAGAATGCCCGCATCATCGAACTGGTTCAATACTCTGTACACAGTAGCAAGGCCAATTTCCTCACCTATTTCGAGTAACTTTTTATATAAGTCTTCTGCACTGATATGTTGATTGTCTGGTTCTTGCATCAGTTCTAGAATTTTAACTCGCGGCAGCGTTATTTTTAATCCGGCTTTTTTGAGCGCTTGATTTCCATCTGTCATTGCTAATCTCTTGATTGCAGAACCAATCGGTTCATCGGTGGATAATCTATTCATTATATGTCCTGAGTTTAAAAACATAAACCTCTTAAGGTGCTTAATCAACCCATATGCAGAATATTTAGTAAAACATCGACTTAAGTTGATGATATTCGTTAAGGATTGCTCAATAGACTTACTTATACTAAGGGGTTATTGTGCTAGCTTCGCTATGCGGTATTATTGTGTCATCAATAAGATTAATTTAAGGTGAAATTAAACTATTTAATTGCAATATTTTGCAACGTGAGGACATATTGTTGATATGGTTAACGATGTTAATGACATTCTATTTTCACTCTCATAATAAGGATCACTAATGTACCGGCAAATTGTCGTGCTGACCGGCGCAGGTATTTCAGCTGAATCGGGGATGAGCACATTTAGAGATCAGCATGGTTTGTGGGAACAACATCATATTGAAGATGTTGCAACGCCTGAAGGCTATGCCAGAGATATAGAGTTAGTCGAGCGGTTTTATAATACCCGCTGGGAGCAGTTACACTGTGGTGAGGTTGCGCCTAATGCGGCGCATTTGGCGTTAGCCAAACTTGAAACCGAATTTGACGGTGAACTGTTAGTGATCACCCAAAATGTCGATGATTTGCATGAACGAGCCGGTTTAAAAAGATTACTGCACATGCATGGTGAATTAGCCAAAGGTCGTTGTCCGCAATCGTTGCAAACGTTTCTATTACGCGAACCCTTTGGTGCCGATAATTGTTGTACTTGTTGCATACCAGCAAAACGTATACGGCCACATATTGTGTGGTTTGGGGAGATGCCGTTTGGCATGGATAGAATTCATGATGCATTAGACCATTGTGATTTATTTGTTGCGATTGGCACATCTGGTACGGTTTATCCGGCAGCAGGTTTTGTTGACAGTGCGAATCATCATGGTGCACAGACGCTGGAGGTTAATTTAGAGCCTGCTGACCGCCATAGTCAGTTTCAATATCATGTTACCGGCAAGGCGGGTGATATTGTGCCTAAGTTAGTTGACGATATTCTAGCGGGTAAGGTGCTAGGCAGTGAGTGATGTGTGTGTTAAGCCTCTAGCTTGTGCGGTCATCCAACCCAAGTTAGTGATTATTATGCGCGGCCTACCAGGCAGTGGAAAGTCTTATTGGATAGAACAATTTATTGTTTCTCAAGGTATTGAGCATGCGATTCATATTCGCCAGTATGGTTATTTTTCAACAGACCGTTATTTTTATCAACAAGGTCAATATCGATTTAACCCGCAAAAATTAGCGCAATACCATCAGGCTAATTTAAGTGCATTTATCCAGGCGTTGGCGCGTCATGAACCGATTGTTATTTGTGATAATACTAATATCGCCAAATGGGAGTTTATGGCTTATGAGGCGGCAGCGAAAGCGTTAGGCTATCAGATTAAGGTGGTATTAGTGGGTCAGCCTGATGATGACCAACATCAACAGCTTTGTGCGCAGCGCAACCAACATAAAGTGTCATTAGGGAATATTCAGAAAATGGCACAGCTGTTTGAAAAGTAATTATTTGAACCATCGACAATCGCTATTGGCATTAAGTTGCCTGTTCACCTTTTAAGGTTGGGACAACAAAAATAAAAAAGGCGCATAAAGCGCCTTTTTCATTGTTCCGCTAGGATTACTTCACAGCAACAGCTGTTGTTAGGTCGATGCTATAAATAGCAAAGCCGGCGACAACATCAGCTGTTTTAGGTAACTTCACCATTTTACGTTGTTGATTATCTGTCACAAATTTATCCGCAACATCGCTGTCTTGAGTTTCAAAACGAATGTCTAATGCAACCGTCGCATTATCAATAGTGTTAAAGTCCCAGTTGTCATCAGCTGATGGATCAACCATCGCATCATATCCGCCAGTCGCATTTGGTTGTGATTGCTCAGTAATATAAGCTGATAATGCATCACGGTTGGTATCTGGTAGTTCAAGCACTAGGTGGTCAGAACCGGTACCCGCAAATGAACCACCAAAGGCACGGTAGTTATTTGAAGCCACCACAAATGACATTGCCGCTAACACATCCGTTGTCTTACAGTAGTCATCGACGGTGTAGGCCGCATCTTTGATGCGGCCATCCTCAGCATTAACTACTGTAAAACGGTTATCAAACTTACTTGACTGAGGCAGATCAATGTTATTGGTGAAGATTGAGCATTTTAGTAGCCGATGGCGGCAGAATCTGCTCGTCTTAGATCTGACGCACCAAAAAGACCTTGTTCTGTCATCATTATCGATTGGGTGCTGCCCATCGAATTTCCTACTTTTACTTTGTGACCTTTTGCTTCAAGTAATGAAATTGTATCGCGATTCAATGTGTGTTCTACCCAAATAAAATCGGGTAACCATTGATGATGAATACGTGCGGCGTTGGTGGCTTCGGCAATGTTCAATTTATGATCGATGACATTCATAATCATTTGCAGAGTAATATTAATAATCCGCGAACCACCTGGGCTGCCAGTAACCATGAATGGCTTGCCATCTTTCATCACAAAAGTGGGACTCATTGAGCTAAGAGGGCGCTTATTGCCTTGCACTGCATTGGCTTCACCACCAATTAAACCGTAACCATTAGGGGTACCTGGTTTGACCGAAAAATCATCCATTTCATTGTTTAATAAAATGCCCGTCCCTTTAGCCACTAAACCCGAACCATAACTGAAGTTAAGAGTGTAAGTGTTGGCAACGGCATTACCCCATTGATCAATTATCGAAAAATGCGTGGTTTGATCGCTTTCGTATGGTGCCAGTTTACCCGGTTTAATTTCGCTGCTTGGGGTGGTTTTATTCATGGCAATTTTACTGGCAATGCTTTTAGCGTATTCAGGGCTAATCAATTGCTTCATGGGGACTGAAACAAAATCGGGATCGCCTAAATATTCACTGCGATCGGCATAAGCATATTTCATGGTTTCAGCCATCAGGTGCAAGGTATCAGCGCTATTGTGGCCTAATTTATCAATCGGGAATTGCTCGAGTACATTGAGCATTTCGATGATATGAATGCCGCCTGAAGATGGTGGTGGCATAGATACGATCTCATAACCACGATACGTGCCACGCACGGGTTCGCGTTCAACCACCTTATAGTTAGCCAAATCGGCTAAACTCATCACACCGCCAGCATTGTTAATGGTGGAGACAATTTTTTCAGCCGTTTCACCTTGATAAAATCCATTACTGCCTTCTTGGGCAATTAATGATAATGAATGGGCTAGCTGAGGTTGTTTAAATAAGTCATTGACGTGATAATTACTGCCATCAGCATGATAAAAAATCTCTACTGAACTTGGCCACTGGCTAATGTGTGATTTAAGCCCTACGAGGGAGTTTGCTAGATCTGAAGTGACTAAGATACCGTCTTTGGCAAGCTTGATAGCTGGCGCGATCACTTGGGCCATTTTCATGGTGCCGTATTGCTTTAAGGCCAGTTCCATTCCCATAACAGTACCAGGCACACCTACGGCTAATCCATGTTCTCGGCTCAGTTTGTCAACTGCATTGCCTTGTTCATCAAGAAAGATATCTTTGTGTGCTTTAGCTGGCGCGGTTTCACGGTAATCGATAGCAATAGTTTTATTTTGCTCAGCTAAATGCACTAGCATAAAACCACCACCACCAATATTACCCGCGCGAGGTAATGTGACCGCGAGGGTGAATGCCACTGCGACAGCGGCATCGACGGCGTTGCCACCTTGTTTTAAAATATCAACGCCAATTTGACTGGCTAACGCTTCTTGGCTTGAAACCATGCCATGCTTAGCATAGATTGGCTGAGCCGTTGCCGTTCCACTAAAAATTGACGTTTCGTTCGCTTGGCTGTCAGCAATATGAAGCGCGGGGTAACAAAGTGTCAGTGTTAATGCGGTACTCAAAAAAAGCGGTGTTAATTTTGGGAGTCGTATCACGATCAATCCTTGGGTGTATGGAAAAGGTAATTTTGTAGAAGATGCCACATGATAGCAATAATTGGTATGAGAGTTTAGGCCTAGAGCGTTAATTATAATAGGGTAGGTGTAGGTGGAACAAACGCAAACGCGCATTTGTAAATATAAATTTGTTAATAGTATTAGTCAGATAGACTGTGCTGTATGGAATAGTTTTTTTGGCGTCGCGCATCCTTTTACCCGCCATGAATATTTATCCGCGCTGGAAATAAGCCGATCTGTTAGTGCTGAAACGGGCTGGACACCGATGCACCTTATGGTGATGGATGGCGATACTATTATTGCATTGATGCCGTTGTATCTTAAAAGTCATTCATGGGGAGAGTATGTATTTGATTGGGCTTGGGCTGAAGCATACGCGCGCCATGATATAGAATATTATCCTAAACTGGTGAGCAGTATTCCATTTACCCCTACAACGGGTCAGCGTATAGGCTTCAATTCCGAGCTTTCAAGTATCGAGCGCCAACAGCTTGTGGGTTATATTCAAACTTACCTGACACAAACTGTGATTGAACATGACTGGTCATCTTGGCATTGCTTATTCACTACGCCAGATCAACATCAACAGTTAACGCAAGCGGGGGCTATGACTCGTGTCGGTTGTCAGTTTCATTGGCACAATAAAGGCTATGCTGATTTTAATGGCTTTCTTGAGACCTTAACCTCGCGTAAACGTAAAAATATAACCAAAGAACGTACTTTAGCAAGGCAACAACTGCAGTTTCACTTTGTGGAAGGTGACAAGGCCAGTATTGAACAATGGCAAGACTTTGTCCGCTGTTATCAGAATACCTATTTAAAGCGTTCTGGCCATAAAGGCTACTTGTCGGCAGCATTCTTTGAGCAGATTGCAGCAACAATGGGGTCGTCGATACGGTTATTAATGATTGAAAATGTCGACGGACAAACAGTTGCATCGGCATTGTATTTTGTGTCCGATACGCATTTATTTGGCCGATATTGGGGAGCATTAACTGAATGTGATGGGGTGCATTTTGAAGCCTGTTATTACCAAGGCATTGAGTACGCCATCGCGAATCAATTAGCGGTATTTGATGCGGGCGCACAAGGCGAGCATAAAGTGGCGCGCGGGTTCAGTCCGGTCAAAACCACCTCAAGCCATTTTGTGACCCATAAAGGTTTTAATGAGGCCATTGGCCATTTTTGTCAACAAGAGCAAGCGCACATTGATATTTATATGCAGCAAATGAGTGAACAACTGCCGTATAAGTTTATCGATAAAGCATAATGAAGCAATATGGCTTGAGGTTAATGAGCTCTCAGCCAGTCAATGCCGCTTAGCCTAGTGCTAACCAAAAGCCGACAAAGATCATTAAGCTGCCCGCGATCCGGTTCATCCAGCGGATATTATCGCCGCGACTTAAAAAGAGCCGTAAGCTTTTACCACCACTGGCATAAGCCAGCATCGACACGCTCTCGGTGATCATAATAATACCCAGCAAGGCCGCAAGTTGTGGGCCGACGGCATAGTCCACATTGATAAACGGCGGTAATAACGAAATCATAAAAGCCCAACCCTTAGGGTTGGCAATGGCTGTGATAAATCCTTGGCTGATCAAACTCATGCGGCTGGTTTTCACTTCAAGCTCACTAATGATGGCCATTTTCTGTTTTGTACGCCACATATTCACGCCGAGATACACAAGATAGGCCCCACCAAACCATTTAAGCATGTCGAACACGTGTGGATAATTTAGCATGATACTGGCTACCCCAAGCACGGCCGCAATGGCAACCAAGGCCACGCCCACTAACTCACCTAGCATCATCCACAAGGTTCTACGCACACCAATGCTCATGCCCAAGGTCATGGCTAACGTCATGCACATGCCCGGAGTAATAGACACAAAAAAGAAGGTTGGAATAAAAACGGCAAGGACGGCGTAATCTGGCATTGAAAAAGTCTTTGGTTAACAATATAGGTAGCAGAGTGTAAAGACCTAAAATGACAAAAACCAGCACTTTGCTGGTTTTTGTCTTTCACTTAGTGTCTAAATATTACAGCACGCCGCGTTTGATTTGGTCGCGTTCAATCGATTCAAACAAGGCGGTAAAGTTACCTTCGCCAAAGCCAAGATTATTTTTACGTTGAATGATTTCAATGAAGATGGGACCAAAGAGGTTTTTGGTGAAAATTTGCAATAAATAGCCATCTTTATCACCATCAACCAAAATTTGATGGTGTTTAATACGATCGTGATCTTCTGTCACTTGCGGTAATTTTTCGAAAATGGTGTCGTAATATTCAGGAATAATATCCAGTGTTTGGATTGAGGTGCCTTCCATGGCATCGAGTGAGGCGACAATGTCACGACTTCTAAACGCAAGATGTTGAACGCCTGGGCCATTATATTCACCTAAGTATTCATCAATCTGATTTTTGTTATTGCCTTTACCTTCGTTAATCGGGATGCAGAAGCTGCCATCTGGAGAACGAAGCGCATAAGACACAAGTGATGTTTGTGCACCACTAATATCAAAATAACGCACCTCGGTAAAACCAAAAATGTCTTTATAAAAGTTAGCCCACTTTTCCATGGTGCCTTTGTAGACATTGTTGGTCAAATGGTCGACCTCCATAAAGCCTTTCTCAGGCGTTATAACAGGTTGCTCTAAATCGACAAAGTCGGTTTGATAAATATTGTTTTGTTCACCAAAGGTGTCGATAAAATAAATCAAACTGTCGCCAATGCCGTAAATGGCCGGATAAAGCATGTCTTTATTGGCATCATCGGCGGGTTTTGCCCCCCGAGCTACTGCTTCTGTAAAGGCAAAATTAGCATCTTCAACGCGCCAGCCCATGGAACAAATTGCCGGGCCATGGGATTTGGCAAATTCAGCAGAAAATCCAGCGCGGCCTTTATTCAATAAAAAATTAATGTCATTTTGCTTGTAGTAAGTAATGTCATTATTTTCGGCTTTTTTTAACATTGAAAAACCAAAATCGATAAATACTTGATGCATATATTCGGTATCTGGACTGGCAAATTCGGTGAATTCAATGCCTAACAGGCCCAGTGGGTTTAGTTCGCTTGCCATGTTGTTTTCCTCTATTTTATGTCAACACGTCATCACTCTTAGGTGACTTGGGGTAGAGATAAATGTGATCTTAGTTTTCTAACCAAGAGCGGTTGTAATCATCACTCATGCAATTTTTAACATGAGACGTTAAATTGAGTGGGGCAAAGGTATCGACCATCACCGCGTATTCGTAAGTGTCTTTTTTGCCGATAGAGGCTTCAGTTCGCCCCGGTTGTGGACCGTGTGGTACGCCTTTTTGATGTAGGGTCATGTAACCCGCTTCAATACCGGTTCGGCTCATAAAGTCACCGTCGACGTAATACAGCACTTCATCGCTGTCGATGTTGTTGTGATAGTAAGGCGCCGGAATTGATTTAGGGTGAAAATCGTATGGGCGCGGCACAAAGTTACAAATGACAAAGTTTTGAGCAGTAAAGACGAGATGTTCTGATGGCGGTAAATGAATCTTGCCCACTTTTGGGGCGTATTCTGTAATGCTGAATGCCCAAGGATAGACACAACCATCCCAACCGACTAAGTCAAAGGGATGCCACTGCAAGGTCATTTGCTGGTAGCGCTCGCCAAATTTACACACTAGCGCGAATTCGCCTTGTTCAACGATGGCATCCGCGAGTTCAGGCGTGCGAATATCACGCTCACAATAGGGGGCTGATTCAAGCATTTGGCCATACTCGTTTCTAAAATGCTTGGGCACTTCTACCATGGATGATGACTCAATCACGAACAGGCGCACATTTTGATAGTCATTAAATTTAAGCTGGTATGTTGTTCCGCGCGGAATAATTAAGTAATCCCATTTTTGGATGTTAATCACCCCATATTCACTCAATAGCTGACCTTCACCTTGGTGAATAAACACCACTTCGTCGGCATAGGCATTACGATAAAACTCATTGGTGTCTTCAGTGACTTTGGCGGTGTACATGGCCACATCATTATTGAAAAATATTTTGTTGCGGGCGCTAAAAAAGTTGCCTTGGCAGTCGGCTTGGCGCGAGTCTAATTTGTAATTTTGAATTAAGGGGTCTTGCCATTGTTCACCATGGGATAGCGAATGGGGTTGCACGTCAATCGCTTTGGTTGGCATGTTGTGATGGTATTTGTTCGAGTAAATATTGGAAAAACCATGGGTCGAAAATAATTCTTCACGATACAGCTCGCCATTGTCTTTTTCGAAGGCAATGTGGCGTTTGAGCGGGATCTGACCTTGTTTAACATAGAATGGCATGTGATGGTCCTATGGTCGATAACGGCGAGTGTCGTGGCGTTAGTCATACACTGGGTATTGCTTGTTGTGATGGCATAATCGTATTGAGTAAACCAATATGTGATCTAACTAACAATTTAGTGGTAAAGTTCAACAAAAAAAAGAATAATAAACAGCGTAACTCAATCAGATTTTTAGATTGTTATATTAACTTTACACTTATGTATGGATAACGGGACAGTGGAAATGTTATGCGAATAGATATAGATGCCTTTAATGTACTGCAAGTACTTGTTGAAGAAGGAAGTTTTGCAAAAGCTTCAGAGCGATTACATAAGGCACAATCGGCAGTAAGCTATCAGATAAAAAAACTGGAGCAACATCTCGGCGTTACATTATTTAATCGAGATCATTATCGAGCGGAATTAACACCCGAAGGTAAGGTGATTTTGGCCGAAGGACAACGCTTATTACAGCATTTAGCCAATATTGAGCATCTTGCCAGTCGGTTTAGTCAAGGCTGGGAGCCTAAGCTAGAACTGGTCATTGATGGCGCCCTGCCGATGGAGCCCATTATGACCGCGCTTAAGCGCATGTCGGAGCATAATATACCCACCAAAGTGCAGCTTAATATGGAGTTTTTAGGTGGGGTGCAGCATCGCTTTGAGCGCGATCAAGCAGACTTAATGCTAGTTAAAGATTATCGCACTGGCCCCTCGTATTATCCTAAACCGTTACCTACCATTACCAGTGTGCTAGTAGCATCATCACAACATCCATTAAGTTGTCTTAAGGACATTAGTTTGCCTGAGTTACAACAACATGTGGAATTAACCATTGAAGATTCTTCACTCGGTACGCGAGCGAGCGATGAAATGCAATTTGGCGGCGATAAAGTATTTTATTTATCCGGCTTTATTATGAAGAAACACGCCTTATTAAAAGGGCTCGGATTTGGCTGGATGCCAGCGTTTTTGATTACTGAAGAATTGCAACAAGGCCAATTAGTGGAAATTGATTTTGTTGGTGGTAGTCGTTTTAGCTTTACACCCCAGCTAGTCTCAACCATTGAACGACCACTGGGTCGTGCAGGACAATTATTTACTGAGTTAATATTAGACGAATTTGCCCAATACGAATTACAATCACAATCAGGTTTTAGTGGTGCAGGATTAGGCTAAGTCTCAGCATCACACTGTGCAGTGGCAATATGCTCATGTGCTAATGTGGCAATTGCTCATGCAGTAACGCCTTAAACATCGTATGTCACATTGTTATTGTGTTCTATGTGTCAGCCTCTTGCTAGCTTCATAGCAAGCTAATATTGAACAATGCCTTGATCCGTTTTAGGCGATCGCAATCACTACATTATTTTTTAAGGATAGACAAATGACTAAACAGTGCGATGAAGTCGATTATGAAATTATTGGTTCCAGTATGCAGTTTGTGGAGGTGGAATTAGATCCCCATGAGTCAGTGGTTGCTGAAGCGGGTGCGATGACCTATATCGAGGAAGATATTAATTTTGAAGCTAAAATGGGCGATGGCTCAGAGCCAGAATCCGGTTTTTTTGGCAAGTTACTCGGCGCCGGTAAACGGGCTATTTCCGGTGAAGGTATTTTTATGACTCACTTTACCAATGAAGGTCAGCAAAAACGCAAAGTGGCATTTTCAGCCCCGTTTCCAGGAACGATCCTCGCGATTGATTTAGCCGAATATCAAGGTGAGCTCATTTGCCAAAAAGACAGTTTTTTAGCGGCTGCGTTGGGTACACAAGTCAGTATGAAGTTTAATAAGCGCTTAGGAACGGGCTTTTTTGGTGGCGAAGGATTTATTCTGCAAAGTCTTAAAGGTGATGGTATGGCGTTTGTGCATGCTGGTGGGACATTGATTAAAAAACAATTGCATGGTGAAACATTACGGGTTGATACCGGTTGTTTAGTGGGATTCACTTCAGGGATTGATTATGACATTCAGCGCTCGGGTTCATTGAAATCAATGATATTTGGCGGTGAAGGTCTGTTTCTTGCCACCTTAACCGGCCATGGCACCGTGTGGTTACAAAGCTTACCGTTTTCTCGTATGGCCGACAGCATTATTGCTCACGCGCCATCAAGTGGTGGCAAAGATCAAGGTGAAGGTTCGGTACTGGGTGGGATAGGGCGATTTATCAACTAATGTTAGGGCATAGTATACTCAGATGATTGTGCGCTCAGATGATTGAATGCCCCTATGATTGAATGCCCCTATGATTGTGTGCTCAGATAATCGTGTTATTAGATGATGGCGTGATCAAAGGATTGTGTCGTCAACCTCGGGTGCGCAGACTGTTGTAGATGAACCAGCCAGTTAGTCTGCGTCAGTACTTTTTAGGTGTTGCTTTGCTCGTGCCAATGGTGAGTTATTGTTTTTAAGATACGGCGTTGCTAGTCCGGCGCCCAGTTTATTGCGACAGGTCGATTAGGTGTCCAATCCAATAATGTGTTGATATTGCATCAGCGTAATGGGTTGAAGGCTCAGGCGCACCTTTGATTTCGAATACCATGCCATGCTCGTTTTTTTGATTGCTTCACGTTTAGGTGTTTGGATAGTTTCGCTAAAAAGTCGATATCGACTTGCCAACATTGAGGCAAATAAAACAGCCGCTTGCATTATGCTAGCGGCTTTTTATTAGAGTGGTAATTCAACGGTAATTCAACGGTAATTCAACGGTAATTAATAAATATTAATAAGTCGGTTTAGCGATAACCGTCTGGCCGATGGGGGTTAAACTTAACAAGGCCAACTTGAGGTGTTGTAGTGCAAAAGGGATCCCAATAATAGTGATAAAACAAGCCAGTGCATGCACTAGATGACCAATCGCAAGCCAGATCCCAAAGCATAAAAACCACACCACATTACCCACTAAGCCTAGCGCGCCAGTACCAATATCTTCTTGACCAACAATGTGTTTGCGGTTAACCGTTTCTTGTCCAAATGGCCAAAAAGCCAGTTCGCCAATCACAAAACACGCACGGCCAAAGGGGATGCCAATAATACTAATAAAGCACAAAACCCCCACCAGCCACCACGCGAGGCCCATAACAAAACCACCCATTAAAAACCAAGCAATATTAAAGATTAAGCGTAAAAGTGACATTTTCAATCCTATCAAGAGTCAATATTAGTTACTATATAGCGATAACAAGCGATAACCATGCCATGTTTATAAGCTATTGATTTTGTATGCTTAAATATCTTTGGCGTGTTATGTCTTTAGTTAGGTATGATGATTAATCCAAATGAAGCGATGAGATTGATCATTTTTTGGTTAAAATGCTCATATGACTACTGATTGAGATAATACATGTTTTCAATAAGCCCTGTAGAGTCGATGAACTTCGACGGGCACACCCTCTATGTTAAACGAGATGATTTATTGCATCCTGATTTTAGTGGCAATAAAGCACGTAAGTTTTATCATTTTTTACATCACGATTATTCCCATGTGACTCAGTTAGTGTCATCGGGTTCTGCACAAGCCAACTCACTGTATTCATTATCTGTGTTGGCTAAGCAACAAGGTTGGCAGTGTGATTATTACGTCAGTCATATCAGTGACTTTTTACGCCAACATCCCCAAGGCAATTACGCCGCCGCGATAGAAAACGGTGCCAATATTATTGATGTTGGTGATTTGCCATATGCAGATAACATAGCCGGTATGCATTTAGACGATGTGATGCAATACATTATGTCATCAACCCCGACTTACGCCGATAAACCGTCGCTATTGTGGATCCCAGAAGGTGGGCGTTGTGAATACGCAGAAACAGGGATCGCCCAACTTGCCAGTGAAATTATTGAGTGGGCCCAGGTTAGACAGCTCATTACGCTTATGGTTTTTTTACCTTCAGGTACGGGCACCACAGCCGCTTATTTAAATAAGCAACTTATGCAACAGCTCGCTCAAATGCAATTAACGCATGAACTTAACATTGAGGTATTAACCTGCAGCACCGTGGGTGGTGATGATTACTTGCGCCAGCAATTTTCACAGCTAATTGATGAAGTGTATTATCCTCAGATAATTAATGATGGGCATAAATATCATTTTGGAAAATTATCGCGACGTTGTTTTGATATGTGGCAAACCGTATGTCAGTCTGGAATTGAATTTGAGTTATTGTACGATCCTGTCGGATTTTTAGTCTTACAACATTATTTAAAAACGAATGCGGCGACTGCTACTGATATTTTATACATACATCAAGGTGGGGTATTAGGCAATAAATCCATGTTGCCAAGGTATCAGCGAAAATTTCCACATTCGATTTAACATTAATGATTACCAGAACGTAGAGAATAACTGCGCCGCTCATAGAATAGCTTAAGGCAACCAACAGCCGAAAGTGGATGCTTTTCTTGCCAAAGTAAAAGTCCATAGATTCTGGAATGGTGACACTTGGGCAAGCCATTGGCCTGAGACTGAGGACTCACTCTTGTTCTCTAGCTTTAAGGCAACCTTGCGATCTAATTATGCAGTCACAGACTGAACCTTAAGCATTTAAATGCTCAAATATCCACTCAAAGCGGTTGTCTTGTCTCGATTTTGATTGTTGGGCGCGACAACAGTTTTTTGTAATAAATGTTATTGCCCAAGCCTGATCAGCCTTTAATTGAGTTATAGATTTACTTGCCAACGATTTCATTACGGGCTCGAACCAACCTTGAGTAGATTTGGCTATTTTAATCATAGATAAACGTACTTTCAGCCGCCTTTGGGCTATACGGCCGATATAACACTTGTGTAGTAAGCTTAGCAGACTAGTCCAGATCAATCCCTTGACCAGATGTGGCTGACGCGTCACAAATTTCTTCAGGTTGTTGTGACTCTTCCATTCTTTGAATAGCAGCTCAATCTGCCAGCGGGTGCGGTACAGTTTCATCACGTCTTCACTGCTAAACTATTCATGTGTCAAATTTGTCACGCGTAAAATTTGTCAGCCAGCATATTCTTTTGCCAAAACAAAATCATGCTGCACTCATGTCGTTGCCACTGAACATCAAGATCGAGTACTTGTGTTCGCGCTTCGCGCCGCTGTTTCAGCTCTTGTAGCTTCAGTCCAGCTAAGGCTTTTACTTCTTTCCCCTTAGAGTGAAGGGCTCGGGTGATCCTTAGATTAATTTGCTTGGTTGCACGTATCAGGTAGAAGCCATTGTTGCGTTCGATATCGGCCATATACTTCAACCCGACATAGCCCGCATCAGCCAACAACCGTTTGTGGGTCATTTGTTCAGCTTTGGGTAAGTAGTCGCGATCTGAAGCTGTGTCGGCCGAAATCCCCAATTTTATTGGCTGCGCATCTGCCTGGGACATTGTCATGTGGCACTCGCCCCCTACGGGGGAGTGGCCTTTAAATCGGTTAGGAAATATCTCAGCCAAATCCGAGTGGAGTGCAAAAGAAGAGCCGACTTGTAATAAGGCTTGCTCAAAACGCTTAAGCTTTTCGGGTAACGCTAGGCAAAGTTCTTGCTTAAACCATGCCATGGCCCGGCAAGTTACAAACTGCATAAAATCGGCAAACTCGGCTTTTGGCAGCGGGTTGTGAAATGGCTTCTAGGCTCCGCCTGCACGGGTATCCATATAGATACCGTTAACGCTTCGATGCAGATCAGCGATGGCGTCGACCTTTCCATCACCCAGAGCCGCAACCAGACTAGAAACGAGCGCTAAAGGGCGAATATCACGCAGTCGCTTACAAAAACCTTGTTGCTTGGCCGTTTTGTTCAACCCATTTTTATCAAACAGTTGTCTTAAGTGTTGGCTTGCGTCGATAATAGTCATGGCTTTTGGGTTCGTGATTAGTTTGTGTTTGGCGTCTTAATCTAATCACACCAAGAGTCTTTTTTTCTATCTTTTTTTTTGCCGAAGCTAAAGATGCTGTCTATGTAGGCACAATAGCTTGTGCATATATTTTTGACCAATGGGGCAAACTTTGCTCGCGTACGTCCGGTTACAGAATACAAAGAATTCTTTATACCACTGGCATTTTTATCTATTCCTTGGATGTGTTTACCTACATGGAGTCAATACGCTTGCCAGAAAAAAGTCTATTAACGTATGCAAGCGAACAATAAAAGCGCTGTTCGTTGCTCTTATCGCTTTACTGCTGGTAAATTTTTGCCGTGCTTGGCAGTATATAACCTAGTGTAATGATAGGAGGTCCGCATGTTTCAGTGGATGATGTTAATTTTTAGCCTAACAGTTTGTTTGAATGTGCAAGCAGCTACCAACCTGACCTCATTGAAGGACAAGGGTATTGATAGCTGGGAAGCTAAAGTATTCTCAGGCAAATCAATTTACACCATAGATGAATTTAAAGGGCGCTTGGCGCTAAAAGCACTCAGTCATAATGCCGCATCAGGGTTAGTGTTAGAACAGCAAATTGATCTTACTGCAACGCCTTACCTAAACTGGAGTTGGTTAGTCGAAAAGAAGCTACTGCAGTTAGACGAGCGCAGTAAAAATGGTGATGACTTTGTCGCTCGAATTTACCTGGTTATCGATGGTGGTTTTATGGTGTGGAAAACCAAATCATTAAACTATGTTTGGTCGAGTAATCAAGAGAAAGACTTGGTTTGGGATAATGCGTTTGCTGGCTCAAGTGTCAAAATGATGTCTGTTCGAGGAAAGGAAGCGCAAAAGGGTCAGTGGTATCAAGAAAAACGCAATGTATACCAAGACTTGATTGATATTTTTGGGGACAAAGGTAGTGAAGAAGCCAATCGTAAAGCTTATCAATATATCGATATTATCGCGATTATGACCGACACAGATAATAGTGGAAAAGAAGCCGAATCTTATTATGGTGATATAGCATTCAGTGCAATGTAGAACTTGTTAATCAGCGATTGAAATAGCATAAAATTAAATCAATACGATATTTTGTACTTACGTTTAGCTAGCGAGTCAGCCCGTAAATCTATGGGTGTTTGACTACATTTAAAGTGTTGATTTACATTTTAAGTATTAATTGTTTAATCATGGAAGATTTATGAACATCAAAACTGGATTTGGAAGATAGCAATAATATCGGTTACAGGGTCTGTCGGTTATCTGTGTCTTGTTACTTAATCCAGAGTTAGTGTCTTTAGCTGTGCTTGTTGATACTGTTGGGCTTGATTTATTGTTATTACATATTGAAGTACAGATAGTGGCTGTTAGTGGCTATTATTTTCAAACTTGGTTTATGCCAATATTGATGCCTGCCTAAAAGTTATTAGGTAAAGTGGACCCTTACTTTTTCATCCCAACAAGGACCTCAGTTGCCAAGTACCTGATGATTTTGTGCCATGCCGTGCCCTTTTTAATATTGCTCATTATCGGTGCAACAGTCATTAAACCTGTGATTGATATGGGTGATATTTGTTAAGTTACTATTTTGAAAGCTAGAACTGGCTTAGCGGCCTCTAGTAAGCCGCATTGCTTGTTTTATCGTTAAAGCAGTGGGCTGAATAAGTAAAAAAACTGTTCCACTAATCGTTTGATCAAAGGTCTTTTGCGCCACTGACGAGCATCCATTTTTATCGAGTTGGCCATATATTGATGTTGGACTTCACTGAGGGACTGAGTAAATTCTACATTGTCTACAGAAAGAGTGACTTCGAAGTTAAGCCACAGGCTGCGCATATCAAGGTTAACAGTACCGATTAGACTATGGTGCAGATCAATTACGACTGACTTTGTGTGCAGCAAGCCGCCACTAAAACGATGAATATTCACGCCCGCATTAAGTAATTCACCAAAGAAAGGTCTGCTTGCCCATTCCACCATCAGTGAGTCGTTTTTATCGGGTATGATTAAATTAACCTGAACACCACGCAAGGACGCCGCAGTCAACGCAAAGAGTAGGTTTTCACTGGGCACAAAATAAGGGCTGGTGATGGTGATGCTGTGCTTTGCTTGATAGATACTCAGCAATAAAACTTGCTGAATTATGTCCTCAGGCATGCCAGGTCCAGAAGGAATGACTTGAACCATATCGGATGCTTTATCTTCATGGGGATAACATTTTGGAGGCTCAGGTAACATTCTTTGGTCGGTTTCGGTTTCCCAATCCCATGCGAAAATACAATTAAGCACTGGCACATTAGAGCCGGTGATCCTGACCATAATATCTATCCACTCACCAACTCCGGCACTTTGATTAAAAAACTTGGGATCAATGAGATTCATTGAACCGGTATAAGCGATTTGGTTGTCTATCACGACTATTTTACGGTGAAGTCGGATGTCGAGCCGGCGGAAGAACATACGTACAGGAGAAACAGATAGCGCCGAAATGATATTGATGCCCGCATCGCGCATCAATTTTGGCCACTTGCTGTTAAAAAATGTTCGGCTTCCTGCTGCATCTAATAAGATTTTTACTGCCACATTACGTTGAGCGGCTTGGATAAGGACTTGGGCAACTTGGTCAGCAAGTCCGCCGGGATGCCAAATATAGAACTCTACATGAATCGACGTCTGTGCTTGTTGGATATCTTGGATCAGGGTGGTTAAAATTGTGTCGGGTGATGATTTAAGCGTGAGTTGATTATTGGATAATGTCGGGATCCCGAGGCGTTTTTCGCATAATTGGCTTATGGTAATGGTGTAATCATTTAAATTTTGCGGACGATATTGCTGGGTAGTGAAAAGCCGGCTAAGCCATTTCCGATAGGGGATATACATTTCTTTAGCTCTGGCTGCGCGCTTCTTACCAAGGTTCAGCTCGCCAACGAAAAAATAAAGCACAATGCCTATGATAGGGACCACATAGATAAGCATCATCCAAGCTAAGGATACACCCACAGAGCGCCGTTTATAGACAATACGAGTGGTGATCCCGGCAATGATCAGCCAATAGGCTAACACGCTGATTAACGTTAATACTTTGTAAAGCTCAACCATAGCAAGCCAGTGGATCAATCATGCAGAAAAAGATATATTTATCATATCAGGTTTCAAACTATTTGATCTACCATCTACCATCTATCATCTACCACCTGCCATCTGTACGGCTGGGTATATCAAACAGTTTGTTTTATTATAAAAGTGCTAGTCTTAATCAAACTAGTCTTAATCAAACGAGTGTTAACCAAGCTCAAGCATAACGTTCAAACATCATCCGTAAAATGAATAGAGGTATCGTCAATCGGCATTTTTCGCTCAAAGCCAACATCAACACCAAGATTGCAACCAAAGCACAAGCTGCTAGGGCTTGCTCGATGGGGGAGTCTTGTTATCGTCATATTAATAATGACGACAGTAGTGGTTGTGCCATTGTTTATTCAGTTTGCGACTAAACCTCAGGTGATTAATAGTGAGCAAGAGTCGTTTGCTGCTCAATGTGTTGATGCCATACCTAAAGCCAATTTGGATATGGATGGTCAACTGGCTGTCGCGAGCTGGAATATCTATAAACAGCAAAATGCAGGCTGGCAAACGCTGTTAAGCCAACTGACCAAACAGAATCAATTATTGTTGCTGCAAGAGGTCAAGTTGTCTGACAAGTTTCAACAGTGGCACCAACAAAACCCGCAGCAATTGGCAATGGTACTAGCATTTCGTCAAGGTGATGTACCGCTTGGGGTAATGAATCTGTCTGAAGTTGCAGCGAGTCAAAGTTGTGGATATTTGACGGCCGAACCCCTAATTCAATTTCCCAAGTCGAGTTTGTTAAGTTACTTCCCCTTGTCCAATGGTGAAACCTTGCTAGTGGCAAATCTACACAGTATTAACTTTGAGTATGCTCTAGATAGTTACACTGAGCAGTTACAGCAGTTGCTGCCGGCATTGAGAGCCCACAAAGGCCCTATAATTTTCGGTGGTGATTTAAATACATGGCGCTCCGCTAGATTATCCATGTTAGCTCAGACAACAAAGGCATTAGGGTTGAAAGAGGTAACACCAGCAGAAGACACCCGAACAACTGTGATGGGCTACCCCATTGACCACCTTTATTTCCGGGGACTGACGTTAGAGTCTGCAAGGGTGATCACCACCCAAACATCGGATCATCATCCTTTGTTGGCGCAGTTTAGGTTAGGTGAAAGTTAAACCACATAGCTTATGGTGATTTTGGTTTTTTGGTTTTTTTGCGAACAGTGATCACTATGGTTAAATTATTAACGTATTGATAAAACTTAATTAAAATTAAAAATTAAAAATTAAAGTGTAGAAAACACAGAGCTCTAAATCGTTCACGTTTAAATCTCAATAGGGAACTCCTACAAAGTTTACCCATGGGGTGTCATTTTTTGCTCACGTTAACACGGTAAGAGCATAATATTACATTATGCTCTCCCTGCTATTCTCTTCATTTTGGTACATCTGAATCTTATCTTTAAGTCGTTTTTCGAGTAAAAAAGTGTTGTGTCACTGATTTATCCTATTACTTCTTATTAAACATGGCTTGGCCGGTTTTATCTTTTTCAGACCAGAAATTAAGATTGAACTGTGCATCAGGACTTAATTCAATACGATGCCAGTACTCTGGGGGGCTGGTGGCAAATTGGCCAGCATTAATCACCACTTTCACTTCTGGCTCAGTCGCTTCGCTGTCTGCAAAACCAAAATACGTGACCACACCTTCCATCACACATAATTGGCCGAAGACACCTTCGGCGGTATTGTGGTGAGTCAGTAGCGCATCAGGCACATTTTTAGTGGTGAAAAATGGGGTAGAGCGTTGAATGGTCCAGTTTGCTGGAATACGTTGATGAGACATAGTTCTCTCCTAAATTGATAAATGAGCAGGCTTTATGAGTACAACCTACTCGATTAAATATTAAAGACTTGCAGGCAGTGATCTCAGCAATGGAAAGGTATTTTTCATATGCCCTTCTGTTACCACAAATCCGACTATCTCTTTTTGCTCGTTGTACGCTTTTACTGAGCAGCCTAGTGCATCAATATCAACCTGCCAAGATGCCACATCGGTTACTGTGTTACCGCCTAATTGAATGGGCATTTGCGGTGTTTTAACTTTGACTAACATGGCTGGCAGTGTTAAATCTGTCGGTTGGCCTAATAATGTTTTCGCTAACGCATTGGCGCTTAACATAATCGGCTGCAAGTAGGACATCACCTTACCGCTTATCTCGGCGCAGTCTCCCAAGGCATAAACATTATTAACTGAGGTCTGCAGCTGCTGATTAACCACCAAGCCGTTATTGACCTTGAATCCTGACTTTCGCGCTAAGCCCACATTGGCCTTTAACCCCGCCGCAGAAATGACACAATCAACAATATGTGTTTTACCCGAGCTGAGTGTGGCACACATCCCTGATCCGGTTTGGTTTAAGGAGCTAATGGTGCGATTAAACTCAAACTCAACTCCTGTTTCGGTCATCTTTTTTTGTAATACACTGGCCACTAAATCTGGCAGCATAGTTGCCATCAGGCCGTTGTTAGGGTCTACCACTACCACACTTTTACCGCTGCGGTTAAGATCCATTGCGATTTCAGTACCGATAATGCCGGCGCCAATCACCAAAATACGTTGTGCATTTTGGAGTTGCAGCTGCGCATTATCAAACTCGCGAAGACTGTTTAAGGTGATCACCTTGTCTGTTGCATTGCCAAGCATCGGCGGAACAAAGGTTTTGGCCCCCGTTGCCAGCACTAGTTTTGCATAAGGGTAGGCGACGCCTTTAACAAACACCGCCTGTTGATCGCTATCAATGCCGTCAACTTGGGTAAAAGCATGCAGAGTCACATTATTCTCGGATGCAAACTCCTGCGCACAGAGGCGGATTAGATCCGCACTGTTTTGCTTGTTACTAAATACATGGCTTAAATCAGGCTTATTATAATCGTGGCCCTCATCGAGGGTAAAAACGGTTATCGGTATATGCTGATCTGTGCGCCTGATTGTTTTGATTAACTGATATGAGCCAAAGCCACTGCCAATAATAATGATGGGTGCACTCATGATGCTTTCCTCGCTTCAATAGGGACAAAAACCTCTTTGCCAAGGCCGCAATCTGGGCAGAGGAAAAAGTCTGGCACTTCGTGCCATGGTGTTCCTGGCGCTACATCTTGGTTAGGCTCACCCAATACTGGCTCGTAAATCCAATTACACACAGTGCATAACATATTTTGTGGATCACTCATTGCCGTAGCCGTAGCGCATGCAGGTTTCGTTTCCTGAGGCGTTGGGGTTGGCTTAGTGATCACAGTGGCTTGATTGCGCTTGGCTAGGGATGCAGGTGAAATGGATTTTACTTTGCTAAGATCATGCCATGCCCAGTTTTTTGCAATCTGACGACCATGGTCACGACATTCGCGCATGGCTTTACCATCTGGTCGCCATTTTGCTTTTAAGCCGACAATGGTTTCAAATCCGGCATCGGTAAGACGGGTGTGAATGCGATCGACTGCGCCGCCATTCCAGCCGTAACTGCCAAAAGCACCGGCTTTTTTATCTTTAAAACGCAGGCCGGTGATCTCTTCTAGCATCCCGGCGACTTTTGGCATCATCACATTATTCATGGTAGATGACCCAACCAAGATACCTTTAGATCGGAACACATTGGCTAAGATGTCATTTTTATCATGGTGGGCCACATTAAAGACTTTTACTGATACCCCAGGGTCAACATCATGGATCCCCTGAGCAATGGCATCGGCCATCATGCGGGTATTATTAGACATAGAATCATAAAAAAGGGTGATCCTGTCTTCCTGATAACTGTCTGCCCATTGCAGATATTGATGAATGATCTGGGTTGGGTTATCGCGCCACACTACGCCATGGGCGGTAGCAATAATATCAACCGGTAGATTAAAGCTCAGTACCTGGTTAATTTTAGCTGTTACCAGTGAGCTAAACGGGGTTAAAATATTGGAGTAATAACGTAAACATTGGTCCATCAATTCAATCTGATCAACCTCATCGTTAAACAGATGCTCATCGCAGTAATGCTGACCGAATGCATCGTTACTAAACAGCACTGCATCTTCAGTTAAATAAGTCATCATACTGTCAGGCCAGTGCAGCATAGGGGTTTCAATAAACACTAACTGTTTGCCGTTACCAATATCCAAGGTATCGCCGGTTTTGACGATATTGAAATTCCATTCAGGATGATGGTGTAAGCCAGTAATGGAATCGATGGCATTTTCGGTACAGTAAATAGGGGTGTTGGGGATTTTAGCCATCAAAGCCGCTAACGCACCGGAGTGATCTTCTTCAGCATGGTTAACAATAATATAATCAATCTTATCCAGCTCAATTTCCATCTCAAGATTTTGAATAAATTGCAGGCTGAAACGATGATCAACAGTATCGATTAAGACATTTTTTTGCTCACGGATAAGGTAACTATTATAGCTAGTCCCTTTGGTGGTTTTATATTCAGTGCCATGAAAGTGCATTATTTCCCAATCACGTTGGCCAACCCAGTCGATGTTATTTTTAATGTGAATTGTCATACTTACACCTATATTAAATTAGAAGTTAAATGATTAAAGGTTACAAATTTATAAAGTTAACTATCTTAATGCAGAGTGCATGCCAACAATGCAACCAACTGATTTTTATATAAAAGTATTTTAGTTTAATATAAAATACTGTCATATTTACAATTTAATGCAGTGTCTTAATAACAACGCAGTGTCATAATAACAATTATTAAGTGGCATACCCCCTCAAGATGGCTAATGGATATCTGAATCGCTATGCCAGTCTTTATTTACCTTTATTGGCTTATAGGTAATGAATGAATTAGGGCTAGACCAAGACACATAATTGATAGCCTCGATGACGCCCCTCATGGTTTTGACTATGGTTGTGAATATGAGTAAGTCGGTTTCTTTTACTGATTTACAGCTGCCATATTGCTCGTTTTCTCGAGTTGAGTATCTAGAGCTCAATCTATTGCGGAACGTAGCCGATTTATGTGCTGAAATAATCATAAAAGACTATCGCAATGAATGCTGAAAGAGGCTATGTTATTGATTATAATAATGGCTTGGGTTAGTGACTAGCAAGGCTAGAAAAGGTCGCTGTACAACGACAGCCTATGCCTATCGACTGTTGAGACTGGATGATTTTTTTGGTAATTAGGTGCTTAATTTATGGATTTGGCTATTGTCTGAATGTTACTCGAGTCTTTCAATCCGGTTTTAGTGATAGCCAATTTGGCACAAGCTTTTAGATGAGCCTAGGGTTTATAAACTCAATTACAACGCGTACATAACACTAATAGCATCGAAAGGATGCGTAAATATTTGGATAAAGGTGAAAAATATGTCAACCACATTGATAGTTATTCTGGTTCTGGTGGCACTGGTGTTTTTTTATGTGACCGGGGTATTTAATAAACTGGTTACGCTGAAAAATCGCTACAAAAATGCCTTCGCACAAATCGAGGTGCAATTAAAACGTCGATATGACTTGATACCTAATCTTGTCGAGACCGCCAAGGGTTATATCAAACATGAACGGGAAACCTTGGAAGCCGTGGTAGAAGCACGTAATACGGCGCAGAATATGTTGTCAAAGGCGGCGGCCGATCCCAGTAACACTGATGCCATAAAAGGACTGAGTGGCGCTGAAAGTAAACTGGGGGCGGCCATGGTGAACTTTAACATGGTGATGGAGGCCTATCCCGATCTTAAGGCCAATCAGAATATGATGCAGTTAAGTGAGGAACTTATTTCCACGGAAAATAAGGTCTCTTTTTCCAGGCAGGCCTTTAACGATCAGGTGATGGCTTATAATACTTATAAACAAACTTTTCCTCCGGTGTTTTTTGCGGCGCGATTTGGTCATGGGCAAGATGCAACATTGTTGGAGTTTGAAGATACTGTGGCTATTCAGGCGGCACCCAAAGTCTCATTTTAGTCATTTTTCTAGGTATGCAGCATGAATTTTTTTGAATCCCAGGACCGAGCACGTAAAAACACTTTTCAGCTGATTTTGCTGTTTAGCTTGGCGGTGATCATCCTGATCGTGATGGTTAATCTGTTGGTTATGTTGGCGTTTGGTTTTATCGACAACACGCAAATGTCAGCGGGTCAGTCTTTTTGGCAGCAAATGGATTGGCGCACTTTTGCCACTATCAGTTCGGCAGTCGTTCTGGTGGTCTTGGGAGGCAGTCTTTATAAAATCATGGCTTTGTCGGCTGGTGGTAAGGTTATTGCCGAAGGGCTAGGCGGACAATTAATCGCACAAAATACCACGGTTCTGAATCAACGAAAATTATTAAATGTGGTAGAAGAAATGGCTATCGCTTCTGGTACGCCAGCACCACCGGTATATTTGTTGGCTGACGAGAACGGTATCAATGCATTCGCCGCCGGTTTCTCCCCCAAAGATGCCGTTATTGGCGTGACTCAAGGAGCGATTGATCACCTAAGTCGCGATCAACTTCAAGGTGTCATAGCTCATGAGTTTAGCCATATTTTTAACGGTGATATGCGCCTAAATATCCGCTTGATAGGCGTTCTTAACGGGATACTGATCCTCGGCATTATTGGTTACCACTTACTGTATTCCACTTCTCGTTCACGGCGTGGACGGGACAATGGTAAAGGGGCCGCAGGAATATTAGCACTGGCGATTGGGCTAATTGTCATAGGCTTTGCCGGGACTTTTTTTGGCGGCTTAATAAAAGCGGCCGTGAGTCGACAAAGAGAATACCTAGCAGATGCCTCAGCGGTGCAGTTTACCCGTAACCCAGAAGGCATTGCGGGTGCATTGAAACGCATCGGCGGGCTTGAGTTTGGATCTTTGATAGAGGATCCCAGGGCACCTGAAATCAGCCATGCTTTTTTTGCTCAAAGCGTTTCAGGTTTCATGCAAACGTTGTCCGCTACCCATCCGCCACTGGCAAAGCGTATCTTGCACATCGATCCCCATTGGGATGGCAAATTTGCCACGGTCGACAAACTCGAAATAGACCAAAGTGCGCAATCTGGCGATGGAAAAGAATCCAAACCCCAGCCAGAACTGGCGAAAAAAATGAGCACCATTGCTGCAGGGGCGTCCATAGTTGATCTTGCCAATAGTATTAGTCAAATAGGCAATCCTACGCGGGAAACGGTCGATTATGTTCGGGCGTTAATTGCGCAGTTACCTACTGTCATCAAGGATGCTGCTCGCGAACCCTATGGTGCTCGGGCCGTTGTTTATGCCCTGTTATTGGATAAGGATCAGCAAATTCGGCTTAAACAATTAGCTTATTTACACCAATATGCCGACCCAAATGTTGTCGTTTTCACCCATAAACTGCTGTCTGAAATAGATAGGTTAGAGGCTGGGTCTCGGCTTCCATTAATTGATATTGCCATCCCAGCACTCAAACAGTTATCACTGTCTCAGTACCAGATTTTCAGAGTCAATATGGATGCTCTGATCGACATGGATTTTAAACTTGTCTTAAAAGAGTGGACCTTACGTAAAATTCTGTTCATTCATCTGGATGCTCACTTCTTCAAACATCCGCGCAGTCTACTGGGTAGCGTAGATAGCGAGCAACTTAAGCCCGAAATTGCATTGCTGCTATCAGTATTGGCCTATGCCGGTCAGCAAGATCAGGTTGCAAGAGAGGACGTTTTTATCACCGCGGTAGAAGCATTGGGAATGAGCAAACTCAAGTTAGTTAACGAAAATGCAGTCAATTTATCAGATCTGGACACAGCGCTACAAAAACTGGAAAAGTTAACCCCTATGGCCAAACCCATGTTATTGCACGCCTGCGGCGTCTGTATCATGCGCGATCAAAAGATAGATCCGCTTGAGGTTGAATTATTACGTGCTTTTTCCGATGTTCTGGCTTGTCCAATGCCACCACTGATCTCTTATACGTAAGCATTGTACCGCTCAGTTTACCTCGAGCATGGGTTGCACTCGTTAGCCTTAACTCATAAGAATATGCACCAACAATGGCATGGACATTCGGCTTGCTCGTCTTTTTAATAAGCGACTAAATCATCAAATTAAATGCATCGCCCGCCTATTATTAACGGCGTTGCAATAAACCCATCTAGACGAGTGGATCGAAACCTACAAAAAAAGATCGAATTCATTTGGAAAAATGTGCCGCGGCGCAACGGCAATGAAACATTACTTGATGGAAAATTGGTTGGGGCTGATAAGAATTTAGCTAAAAGCTAAATTGAAGGTCACCATTTTAAAAACGGGTAACGGTTAGATTAAGTTAGAGCAATTACATTTAACTTGAAAATGACAAGACAATGATGAATTAAGTGTGTTGCTAGCATCGTAATGATTTGCTGTACCATAGCGACATTAAGTCAATTTTTTAGAAAAAAATAATAAAAAAATTAGTGGCTTATGTTTTTTTAGGTAAAAGGGAATGCTGCCCTCCATTAACCCACTATCCTGACACAAGGGGTTCTATACGGCGCAAACTTTTTCTTTACAGAAATGGGTTTTCTTGTTGATGAGTGAAACGTTATAATTTCGAACACTTAACTGAAGTCTCGTATAAATAATACGCGCTTTGGTGATAACGTAAATGGATATATTATTTTGATGAAGATATTTGGAACACACAGCGGGGCATTTCATGCCGATGATGTTTTTGCCATTGCGGCGTTGTCGATGTTGCATCCGGAGTATGAAATACATCGCTCACGTGACCCCAAAGTATGGGCAAAATGCGATTACCTCGTTGATGTTGGTGGTTACTACAATCACGATGAAAAGATATATGACCACCATTTTAAGAACGGTCCGACATACGATGATGGTTTAAAGATGTCATCCATCGGCCTTATTTGGTCTCATTATGGTACTGAAATTTGTGGTTGTCCTGATATTGCAGATAGGATTAGTCGACGTTTGATTAGGCAGTTTGATGCAATTGATAATGGAGTGACATTAACACATCACATTGAAGACTTTTCTGATGTGCGCGAAATATCACTATCAGGGTCAATTTCTATGATGAACCCTCAGGACCATTCTAAAACAGATGACGTTTTTGAGGGCGAAGTATTGCGCGCTCGTTTAATGCTTCAGACTGCCATCGCACAAGCGAAGCACTGGATTGATAGTCGGGAAGGGGTGGAGCTTGCTCTTAACGTGGCTCACAATGAAAAACGTTCATATATCATTGTGCCTGAAGATTGTAAGTGGATAGAACACCTGTTTAACAGCAATGGAAATGAAACGATCCTTTATGCAATATTTCCAAATGGTGAAAAATGGTACGCCCGCACCGTTCCATCCGCTCCTGGAGAATTCTCTAACCGTAAAGATTTTCCAAAATCATGGGCTGGTTTGAGTGATGAAGCGTTTTCAAAAGTAGCACAGATCCCAGATGGCGTATTCTGTCATCATGGCTTATTTATCTGTGCAACAGGTTCACTTCAGTCAACTATGAAGTTAGTCGCTGATGCCATTAAAGCCTAAACTGACAACGCCATGATAAATGTTTGTATTTGGTAAGCAGTGCTCAGTAAAAGGTGAAGACCTAAACGAATTTGAACGTAGGACTGTGAACCAATGTAGTACTCAAAACATGGCCGAGATTGTTGGCGGCATCAAAAGGATTTGCTGCGCCATAGCGTCATTACGTAAACTCGTTAGTAAAAAGACTAGCGAGTTATCTTTAAACGCAATGACATCATGCTAATACGAGCCTGTAAACGATTCAAAAGATGTTATTAGTTTATAGAATTCGAAATCATTCTGAGACATTCAATATCACACTAATATATTTGCTCTTCATTGGCTAAAACAAGTCTAGATAACCTCAACAATCCAGCAGCCAACATCGCGGCTGAGCTCAACGTTTTACCTAAGTAGGAAGCAAATATGAGTAGAGATTTTTTCGAGCATAAAGCAGATATTTTCGATAGCGATGATAATAGAGTTTCAAATGTCGAAAACATTGCCAATGCTGTCATTAAAAATGTAAGCCTTGATCGACAAATGCACTTAATGGATTTTGGTTCAGGTACCGGATTGCTACTTGAGCGCATTGCGCCATTTGTACGAAAAATTACTGCTATTGATATTTCAAAATCGATGAATGATCAGCTTGAAAGAAAGCGAGTCAGTCTTAGTTGTGAAATTGATATATTGGCCATTGATTTAGAATCTACAGATATCACAGATAAATTTGATGGCATTATATCTTCAATGACAATGCATCATGTGAAAGATATTGGGGCAATGTTCGTCAAGTTCTATTCTCTGCTAAATGATGGCGGAATAATCGCTATATCTGATCTTGACAAGGAAGATGGAAGTTTCCATACAGAAGATACTGGTGTCTACCATTTCGGTTTTGACCGAGATGCGATTGCTCTTGCAGCAAAGCAAGCTTGTTTTCGAGAGGTTGAAGTCGTTGATGCTAGTGTAGTGCACAAGTCACAAGGAGAGTTTGCGGTATTTTTATTAACGGCTAAGAAATAAGCATGTATCAAGTTTATCAAACGAACAACACAGTTGGCTGTGTTCGTTGCTTACTTATTTTAGCCAACGATGACTTACCGCTTAATGGGTGTTCTTTTTACAATGGAAGTGAAAAATGAATGAGTTTCAAACAGAGAATATTATTGAATCATATGAAATGGATAAGATTAACGTTTTACGTTCTGGTTTGGGCAAGCTGTGCCCCAAATCATATCCTTGGTTGATAGCATGGATGATTTTTTATCATCTGTCATTTCCCAATAAATATAATGGGGAGGCAATAACCTCTTTAAAACTGCTTCTTTACGTTCTTGTGAATATCGAGCCATCGAGTTCTCATTTACCGCCACCTATATTGATTTAATGGATAATTTTAAGGGGTGACAACAATCCTGACACAGGACCACTTTGCACCACCCGTTGTTGAAAACGACAATGTCGCATTTACGCCATTATACAATTCACCCGCTGAATATGCTGCTTGGACGTTGGCACCATTAGTCCCAACCCCACCTGGTGTATTAAGTACTAGATTTGGATAATTACCCATTACCAGAGTGGCTTTATATGGAATAGATTGATCCTTTGCATCATCTGACTCTAGGCCACCTTCAGCAGTGATCATTTGTATCGTTGCACCGTCAGCACCATTACATTGAACAGCGAATGTCATGTTTGGGATAGTGGCAGCAACCGAGACGTCACCAAAACACCTTGTGCATTTTGGAGTTGCAGCTGCGCGTTATCAAACTCGCGAAGACTGTTTAAGGTGATCACCTTGTCTGTTGCATTGCCAAGCATCGGCGGAACAAAGGTGTTTGCTCCCGTTGCCAGCACAAGTTTTGCATCGGGGTAGGCGACGCCTTTAACAAACACCACCAGTTGATCGCTATCAATGCCGTCAACTTGGGTAAAAGCATGCATTATTGTGAGCCTCGATGACGCACCTTATGGTTTTGACTATGGTTGTGAATATGAGTAAGTCGGCTTCTTTTACTGATGTACAACTGCCATATTGCTCATTTTCTAGAGCTCAATTTATTGCGAGAAATGGCCGATTTAGGTGCTGAAATAGTCATAAATGACTATCGCAATGAATGATAAAAGTGGTTATGTTATAAATTATAAAAATAGCTTGGTTAATTTGTTGAGCTCAGTTAAAGGTGCAGCTTTGCTCGATAGTGTGAGGTGATGAAAGGTCTTATGTTCATTTAAGCGACATACTGGCAAGGCATTATGGTCAATATCAATATCAATATCAGCAACAGCATCGGTTAAGTTATCAGTAAAGGCGGGTCTGTCAGCGTATTTTAGCTTGCCGCATGGTGGCATTAGGTCATCAGCAAGGTTTGTGCGACAAATGCCATTATCAAAGAGAGTATGTTGTTCATGGCGTGATAGGCAATGTCCTCGCTATCAAGGTAAACACACCCAAGCGTAGATTGCGAAACAACAATCACAATTACTGAGGTGTCGTTACTTTCATTTGGTATTTAGCTTACCGAATGAGCTTAATGGTTGACCCCATAGTCATAACGAAACTCAAACTCAGTAAGTGTATGACGCCTTTTTTGAAACGGCATAGCTACCTTGAGTCGATTGGGTTGACGCGTAAACAACTACACGGGCAACTGGGTGCGCCGCGGTATAACAGGCGTGGGGCAAACATTAATACAGCATATTTGCTGGCAAATTGAACTGCTATTCCAAAAATTGAAGAACCATAAAACACTGAAAAAAGTTGTTATTCGTCAGCCACTTTTGGTCGAGGGGCTGATCTAGGCAGGCCTGCTGAGTTTGCCGATAAAGCGTTATATCGGCCATGCTGCTCTGTGACAAAAGACAGTGCGCTTTGCTAAAAATTGCCAAAGGGATGCAAGCTTAGTTTGAACCTATGATGAAATCGTTGCTAGGGAAATCAATGGATCAGCTGAAGGCTGATTTGGAGTGAGTTATAACATTTATTATGGCGAACTGCTGTAAATCTTATTTATAAAAACTTATAATATACAATAATTTAGATTATTTTATAGTTGTTTAAATGATTAAGATCCAGTCTATGTGCTGGCTGTAATATTGCCCACTATGCCATATTTACTGTATTACAATGGGAATTTCATTATGCGTAAACATACGTTGGTTTTAGTCATGAAGTTGACTATACAGAGTCGAGCTTTTGCGGATTTTTTAAAGACGAGTCTAGATTGTGAGACCCGATTTATTAGCAATGAAATAGAACTGGCGAACCTTGATACTGCATCAACCCCATTATTACTTGTTGATGTCGCTAACTTACCTAATATTGACGAGCGTTGTTGGGATACCCAGTTTAATACGCATCTTTCTCAAGTACATACCGTTTTACTCAATACTTCTAAAAAATTCGACAAACAAGATTTATTACATTGGCCAAATTGTTGCGGTATTTTTCCAAAATCATCTTCACTGGTTTTATTGCTGCAGGGAATGCGAAAAATTCTCGCCGGTGAATATTGGTTGCCAAGAACTATGATGTGCAAGTTACTGCAACACTACCGAAAAGCAGATATTCATTCTGAACAACCCATTGTCTCTCTCACTCGCCGTGAGTGCGATGTACTTAGATTACTCACCACATGTAACTCCAACATTGATATTGCCAATGCACTATTTGTGAGTGAGCACACAGTCAAATCACATCTTTATAAAGTGTTCAAGAAAATGGATGTTAAAAATCGTATCCAGGCAGCGAAGTGGGCCAAGGAAAACCCATCTGCAATTAAACCATTACACCGATACAATAATAAATAACTTCGCCAATGATTAAGTTGCTCTCTTTTTACCCGCCTGGGGAATATATTTTATTTGCAATAAAAAGCCAGATTAAATTAACAATAACAGCGAGTAAAACTAAAAATTTCCCAGACTAGACGCACTGATATCAATGTGAATTTCATCTTTATAGAGTCCTCCTGGTCGATTTTCTGTGTCACCAATTTGAATTGTCATCGGTATTCTCTGCCCATTATGGTTCTGTGGTGCATTAACAACCAGCTGATTACCTGTCACCGTAAAATCAATCACATTATCAGCAACACTAAATATGTAATCGATATCCCAACGTTCTTGTTTACTTTGATGCCTAAGTTTACCTTGATTATCTGAACGAAAACTAAGTTCATAGCCAGCAGTACTTCGAATAAATAAATTAGGATCGATATTCAGCTTTTTCCCTGTCGTCAGACTACCAAGATCTAACGGATAAAGTCGTTGAGATAATCCATAGAAACTGATGCTTGCGACAGGAGGAATGCGAGCAGAAATCAATTGATTACGTTGATCTAATACAGTTGTAGACTGTTCAGGATTTGGAATCAGTTGCACCAGTAATTGATTGGTATAGTCTCCTGCTGAACCAAATTGTTGTGCAGGGAAACGTAATTGAAAACGAAAAATAGACTGCTGTGGTGATACCTCTGCAAACCAGTGTCTATTTTGAATAAAACTACCTGGCGTTTGAAGATAGGGGGAAAATGTCAATGAATTTCCGCTTTGCCCCGAGAGTTGATAACCTTGCTCGATAGTCGAAATCATTAAACTCAAGGTGCAATCTTGGTTAGGATCACTAAAACTTACTTTCACCTCATAGTATTGCGTTAAGCCAAATGGACTTGTGGCAAAGACATCATATTGATTTTGTGCTCCGGAACTCATTAAACTAATACTTTGCACCCGCGCGTCACAAGCCGCAAAAGCACTAGCACAATGAATACAGGAAGCGAGAAACACGCCCGTCACGCAGCAAGCCAGTTTCAGCCTTGGCATGATCACTTCGATAAGGTTAGTTAGTTTCATATGGACTCCAGATATATTGGTGCTCGATACACCCTACTTTAATCAACATAAATATTACCTAAGCGTAATAAAGCCTTGCTATCATCACTGATAACTAGCTGATATGTTCGTACGCTTTTGCTGTTTAACTTAAGCAAGTAACGGCCAGGCTTAAGGCCACTAATGGCAAAACGACCACTACGATTAGTGAAAAAATCTAATGCTTCAAAATTTTCATCAGTTTGCGAGATTGCTTGGCCGGCTAATAAACTAATAGGTTCACCGGTTTGCTTATCAAATAAGGAGCCCATGGCTGTGATAATCGCATCTGAACCCACTTTAAGTGCGTAACCTTGTTTATAACCTGGATTAAGTGCAAACAGCCCATCACCCAAATCGTAGCCAGGGGGTAAGTCAGTCACCTCATAAGTAATAACTTGCTCATTATAAGCCGGTAGATCTGGCACAACTATGGCACCTAATCCATCGGTATAAACCCTCGAACCTTCATCTGAAATATCGACATCAATGCGATTATTGGCCAGATTAGAGTAGGGTTGTATAATGGCAAAGCCGTCGCCAACCGGACGACTAATTGCAATGTTTGCACCAGAAAACACCAATGCTGAAGCCAGTTCTGCGCGGCTGAAATGGTTGCTCTGATTATTACTAAAATCATTAACGCGACTCGTATGCTGCAGGTTAAGATTATATCGATTTGCAGAGTAATCTATGCCGGCTTCAAGGTTGGCATCGGTATCACTCGTGCGCTGACCACCAATAAACATATTTACGCCACCTGTTTTACCTATGCCTTTAAGGTAACTATATTCAGTTTGCAAATCTTCCATATCACTACTATAGCTACTGATTACGCGAGAATATCCCCCAAATGGCCAACTTAAGGTAAATAATGCATTAAATTCATCACTCTCAACCTGGCGATCTTTGTGGGTTAGCCTAATACTCCAACTAGCAGGGGTGTCAAATAAATCGCCGGAGAGGGCAGGGCTGATTGTCCAATAGTCTCCTTGTTTCTGGTATGAATCAACATAGTTAAAGGTCAGGCTGACTCGCAAAGCCTGGGTAATCGATTGACTATAACGACCAGTGAAGAAGTTCCTGTTAATATTGAGAACGGGCATTAAGTTTATTGGCGTAATTGCAGCCACATCTTGTTGCGAAAATAAGTCATCGACTCGACTAAATGACTGCGAAAAATACTCATGATAGAAACTGAGCTGAGTGTTATCAGGATCATCAGCAAAATCGACATCGAAACCTAAGCTGGCAGCCACGCCTTCACCGACAACATCTTGATGGCTATAAGCGACATTTAAATCAAAAACACCTAATGGCGTAGCAAATAAACTGCGCTGCCCTAGCTGATATAACTCTTGTGCTGCCTGCAGGTTAACGCCTAGGGTCAGCGATGGGGAAACGCCATACTCGAACATACCACCCACAATAAATGCATCGTTATCATATTTGAGTTTATCGGCAACTAATTCGCTACTCACTCCTGAGCTAAATGCATATTCAAATTCACCAGGTTTTAATAAATCCATACCTGTTGCGATGCTAAAGTTAATTCGCTCTTGGCGACCATTGCGATCGGTTATCACCAACTCAACATCACTTACTCCTTCTGCTAATGGAATATCCTCAAGATTATAGGAGCCCGCCCCTAAACTTAGCCTTTTGACCACCACGCCATCAATCATCACATCGACTTCGGAGGTACGCTCTAAGGTAAATTGACGTGCAGCGGTTGGTCTAACATTACGGGTTGGAATAAGTGAAAAGTCACGAGAAACTCCGAACCCAAGAAAATCAATCCCAGCCTGAAAACCGCTGGGACGACTATAAATATCCCCCAACACCATACGAGTACCTTGGTTGGGGAAGTCAATATTAAGCCGAGTCCCTTGGCGAGAATACACCCCTGACTTGCCATCTAATTTATTATAGACAGCCTCATATTCTAATAAGGCATGACGGTAATTAAGCCCCGCCTCAATAAGATGGTTGAAATCGGTAAAACTTTGACTATTGTCACTTATATTTTCCGTGTTTGATGACGATAAGTGCAGGTTGGTATATCCGCTCAACGTTGAAGCTTCGACATAACGTCGGGTATTTTTTTTAGTGGCAAACGATAAACCGCTTACTTTAAGCGCCTCAATGGGAGCTTGCATGATCAGCTCTAAACTCGACATATCAAAAGTCAAATTCAGCCCCACCTGAGAAAAATCGGCTTGGTTTAATACATCATCATGCTGGTACCCAGCTAATGCCTCGAGGACTTCCGGCACTATGGTATCAGCAAGTAAGGCCAAGGTTGATGTTGCCGGGAGTTCAATATTTTGATCTGCGGTGATAATTAATTCGACGTCACCAATCGGACTATCTTGCAATCGCAACAGGCACTGCAAACTAATATCTCGCCCAGTGGGATTTAACTTTACCTCCTCGTTCGCCAAACCAGTAAGCGGCAACAAGATCAGTAATAGCAATAGGTTACATAATTTGGCCATTAGGGTTCTCGCACTAAAGGGGTTACCGTTAAACTAAACCCAGCTGACAAAGGCTTGTCAAGATGAATGGAGACATTACGCGTCGAATTGGGTGGAAAAAATGTATTAGTTTGCTCGGCGACCAACGCCTCCCCCTGGAGGTCAAATTTGGTACCGTCGACCCGGGTAATAATTAAGCGATAGTCATTAAGGTTGGCGTACCTTCCTCCCTGGTTATCTATACTGAATTGCACTAAAGCAGAGGCCTTTGTCTGTTTATCTTGAGAGGGATTGTCCTTTTCGGCGCTGGCAGCTTGCTGGGTTATCGAACTGCGCTTTATCACCAGCAGAGGCTTAAGGCCGCTGGCTGACACATGCACTGCCGCGTTAAAATGGACGAAGATCTTAACTCCACTCTTGTTAATATTGTCGTCTACCAACTGGGGCTGGCTAAAGCGAATAAAATAACTTTGGGACTCAGGCAAGGATGCTTGCCCTAACCACTGCACACGAACCGACTGCACCGCGCCCGGGGCTAACACTATGGCGGGAGGGAATACTAATAAGTCAGGGGTAGCATCAGGCACAACCGTATAGCTGGCACCATCGGCGAACGGATTAAACCGGATTCGATTAACATCTATTTCAACCGGCAATGTCACATTAGAATTATTTTTGACTAAAATTTGCTGATAATTAGGGCGGCTATCAATAGACAATGCGGTAACCATGGGAGAGATCTCTATTCCATACACCGCCTTTGCCATTGACAGTGTAAGAGTAAATATAAAGCAACAACCAACCACGGCATGTAAGCCTAGTGAATTTCTATGCATACAACTCCCTGTAACGCTAAGGTTATTCTATTGTCAAAACAAACGTTAAGCCTCACCACGACAATAATAGAGATCCCATAAAATCAAACTTGCTATTTTATTTCAATTTCAATATTAAGCTTGTCCATACTCAAGGTTTCAATTGGCTTCATGGTAAAGGTACGAGAGGAGTTTGGTAAAATCAAACTGCCGGAGACTAATTCGGAAAGCTGTTCTTTAGATAACAGCAGTGACTTTTCACCATCGCTGACACGCCATTGAGTATTACTAAGACGCACATAACGGTTACCTGAATTATTAATCGTTATCTGCCAAAGCTCATCCTTAAAATTGATATTTTCGACGGCCAGACTGGCTTTCGCATTGGCCGGCACTACATTAACCAAAGTATTAAAATTGACCGCCAGGCTCAATTTTGTGGCACTCTGGCCTGTAACTGCAACGGGGACTTGTCGAAAACCTATGCTGTACGCTTGTGACTGGGAAATATCAGGTTCGCCTAAATAACGCACCATTACGGCTTGTGAACGCCCAGCTTGCAATACTGTTGTAACCGGAATAATTAATAAATCATCATCAGCTGGAATATATTCAATGTTGCCTGAACTGTTTATTAATACCTTAAGCGGTACCATTTCAAGTGTAAGTGGCTCGCTATCGTTATTTTCAACCCGCAAGGTTAACTGGGCATTTTTGCCAACAGGTGCCATTTCGGCAACCATAGGCTGAACTTTATAGGCATATGCCTTAGTTACACTAAGGGCACCAATAAGGCATGCCAGTGCCAATAGGCATAATAGTTTGTTATTATTTTTTATCATCTGTCATTTCCCAATAAATATAATAAAACATGAGAGAGTAATACTCCCTCATGTTTTTTCTCACTTAACGTAAATTAGTTTGCCGCATCAATTTGTACTGTTAAGGTATCTGAATAACCACCAGACCAACTTGCACCACCCGGTGTAGAAAACGACAATACACCACCGGCACCACCTAGCAATCCACCCGCTGAATATGCTGCATCTACGTTGAAACCATTAGTTCCAACACCGCCTGGTGCATTAAGTATTAGATTTGGATAAGCACCAATTGCCAAAGTGGCGGTATATGGAAGAGATTGATCCTCTGCATCATCTGACTCTAGGCCACCTTCAGCACTGATCATTTGTATCGTTGCACCGTCAGCATCATTACATTCAACATTTAATGCAATATTTGCTGCATTGGCCGCTCCCGAGACGTTACCAAAATCGTTCAATTGGGTATTTAGACCTGTAACCTCACAGACCGCGGGCACATAACCGACTAACTGAACATCACCGGCATTTGCTGTACTTGCGAACAGTGCTGTTAAAGATGCTGCAACTAAAGTAATCTTTCTCATGGTAAAACTCCTTGTAATATTTCAGATTGGTTTTTTACTACGCCGGCCAGTACTTAGCCACTGGTCGGCAACTTTTCTCCTTGGTGGAGAAAATCTCGCTAATACCCTACTGAGTTAAATTGGGATAAACCTCAATATGCAGAATATCACTGTATTTTCCGGCATGTGCCAATGCCTTTGGTAGGGAAATATCCAGGCTTGCAGAAGTCGCAAACGGAATATCTTCACCAGCACTAAATCGCCGTTCTTGTTGAATGTCGATACTGTTAGCTGTCAATCTAAACTGAATAGATTCAATTTTTAGCTCAATATCATAGGCCGCAACCACATCATTTTCGGCCTGAGTTTGGCTTAGTTTAAGTCCACCATATTCTGAGTGCAGTGCAACCAACATCGCTTGATTGCAATCAATCGCAATCGTTGTGGAATGGACCAACTGCTGGCTAAAATCAAAAATGGCGCTGGTGGGTAGTGCAATCACACATCTATCTTCAATAACACCTGACAGTGCCAGAGTCAGTGATTCGTTGGCCTGTGTAGATGCCACAAAGTAACAGCTGTGTAACACGAGGAATGCAGCAGTATATTTTACAAAAAAAAGCATACCCCTCCCATTTACAATCATTGTTTATTTTCTCATCAGATTGCGTTCACATCGTCCACCCGAGACAGGTATAGATGAACATGTTGCAATAATGTTAGTCATAATATTGATTAACACAAGATGAGTTTAAGTATGAAGTTTGCGTTAAACATTCATACTTAGCGTTATATTAATTCATACTTCCTCAGTGCCTCCTCATGAGGTGATAGGCTCTATTTTTTTGAAAATTATTTATTTTATTCTATGTAGCAGATCAAGATAGACATATTGGAGTATTACTCAGGTATCAGTCCGGCGAACGATGATTCGTTTAGATCTCAGATGAGTCAGCTTGTTAGGGTGTTGGGGGGGGGGAGGATCTGTTCGGGCGAATGACTTAGGTCGCACAGGCGCCGTTCTCATATAGGTCAAAGAACAGGTTTATGGTGACAAACGGGGCGGTAACACTCTTTTTTGAGTCTTTAGAAAAATGCATCTCGAAAAATTTGCTCGGTTAATCATGTTGAGTATTCATTTAAAAACAACAATAGCTACCCCCTGAAACTCAAGTTTATTCAAATTAGCGAACGTTTATTGAGCATGATGTAATGCCTCTTTTCAATAATATTCATGAAGAAGGATATACGAACGTATATCGAGCATGTTCACAATAACGTTTTTATGTGCAGAAATGGTGAGAGAACTAGGTAAGTACTTTACACATACAGAACTACATACTTAAAACTGAATCTGGTTCACATATTTGTCTGTATCCACCTGGTTAATCATTTCGAACCTCAGCATGTGCTCGTAATGTAGTGGTTGACAATAAGGGTGTCCACAAAAGAGACTATGGCGTCAATTGCTAACACTAGCGCCAAAGATGCTATAAAAAGCATAAAAGGAAATAATAAACATGTCACACCAAGATCCGATCCTTAGCGTCAAATTGGCGGCTCCCTTTTGCATATTATTAATAGTAATATTACTGTTACAGGTGATTGGTGTGTATGTCAGCAATGACATTTTAGCTTCGGGAGGGGTTAAAGGTTATTGGATTTTAAGCCGATTAGTCTTTCCTTTTTTTCTGGTTTATTTTCTGTCCATACCGTTAAAACAGCTGTATTTTTCTAAACCGACAATTAATCGTGAAAATCTGCTACTCATGGCTATCTTTTTGGGTCTTCTGCTGTGTTTATGCGTTTATCTACAATTTTTTGCTGCAGACTATTTATCTTACTATCGTCATGGCCTTTCTTTAGAAGAAGTCAGAGAGGCGGGTAAATTTCAACGTTTTTTGATTTTTACCGCATCGACCATTATAGGCTGGGAAGTCCTGCACCGAGGTTTTTTATTGGGTGGGGGTCAATATTGTTTAACCAAGCATTACAAACTTAATCCAATGGCCGCAGCAATTATAATGACCGTTATTGTTTGTATCTTCGAAGTATTATTCCACATTAAAAAACCAATCTACGAAGCCATAGGCATGATCATCGCTTCGCCTTTATTATCCTATTTAACAATAAAGACTCGCAGTTTATGGCCTGCGTTAATGTTTCATTTATTGATTGAGTTAGCCTTTGGTTTTTCCGCATTCTACTATTCTGTTAATTAATTACGCCATTGACATAATAGTCTTACAGATTGGTTTTGATATTTAGAAATCTAAAATGTTATTTGCATTGAAAGCAACATTCTACCGCGCACCATAGACAGGCTCTGTCGTGCAAGCATAAAAACGAGAGCAAAAAAGCGCTTGTTATTATCTGGCTAAGTCGCCAAAAACGTCGCCAAAAGCACTAAAAACCAACTATTAGCTTTGATACTGAAATACCAGACCTCTGTTTGCTTGATGTGGTTAAATCTGTTCGATTATTCGTTTAGCGGGCTTATTTACCAGACTGTTCACTGGCAATAATGGTTTGAATATCGTGTGGATGCACTTTCACGCAAATGCCATTAGCTTTAAATGCAAGTGTTGGGTTGGCTATGCGCTCATTATCACCTTTGGGCGAACTTTGCTTGACCTTAATCTCACTCTTGCTTGCAATATCACCGGTAATAATATCAGCCAGTTGTGGGACTTTTTCAATAAGCTCAGCTGTTAATGCTTGGCAAGTTTGGGCTTGTGATGGAAACACTAATTCTACATGCTCCCAGCCTTCAACCGGATACGCTTTATCAGCTGGGAAGGGCAGTTCAACGCATTGAATTTTCATCGAGCCGATAATTAATGGCTCAGTTAATTTAATGATTAAAATTGGTCGACCGTTGATGATATTATTCGAGATAATTTCGCCATATTGGCTAAATTCATCAGCCAATAACTGCGCCGTGTGATTATCGTTTACTCGTAAGGCAGCATGATCACAGTGTAGTGCTAAGCTTTCTAGGCCTAACCTATGAATGAAAGTCGTAATACGCTGGCTAAAGTCTGCCCAAGTATCTTGTAGGTGTTGGTAATTCATTTAGTGACCCAAAAAATAAAGCAAAATGGTATGGTCGAGATTGAATCAACCTAAGGCCAAATCTCAATCGGTGTGCCGGCATCAATCATGCGCCACAATTCATCCATTTCTTTGTTCGTGACGGCAATACAACCATCGGTCCAGTTGTATTTTTGGGCTTCTTGTGGCGAGAGTGAGGATTTAGGGTTTTGACCATGGATCATGATCATGCCACCGGGTCTGATCCCTAATGCGTCAGCTCTTAATTTATCTTCTTCATTAGGATAAGAAATATGAATCGATTTATAAAATGAGCTATCAGGTTTTTTATAATCTAAAACATAACGGCCTTGGGGAGTACGTTGATCGCCTTCTTTAAGCTTGTGACCTTTAGGAAGATCACCCATTGCGATAAGATAACTTTTAACGACTTTGCCGTCGCGTATAACAGATAAGCGAGATTCGGATTTATTGACCACAACTAAATCCACTTTTGCTGTTGTTTGGCTTGATGAAGCGACGGCCAATAACGGGCAGAATAGTAAGGCTATAAATGATAGGTACAACGCGCGCATGAAAACTCCGTAAACCAATGACCTTTTTAATTTTATTGTAAAATGACTAGGGTCTATTTATATTTCGTGGTCAAATGTTGTTCGAGATAAACCAGTTGTCACCGCGGCGCAAGGTGTGATGCCTAGTTGTTCTAAGCTAATACCTTGCAACCATGAGTCAAACCCTTTAACCGAACCCTTCGGGTAAAATTTGTGGCTTTTGTCTATTTCGTTATCGCTTATTTATATAGAACAACTGCACGGCATAAACGCTGCCTTGTATAACATCGCGCACAAAGTGCTGTAAAATTCATTTTGAATGGTCAACGGACCTTTATTTCGAATGTTAAAACTCGGCAGTCAATGTTAGATTTTAACGACAACAAGCGCTAATTGATATTAGTTAACTGAGTTTATTTGCAATTTATTGCCCAGGATAGTGAATTTTAAGATGAATATCGACGAAAAAGGCGACAGCCCACTGAAGCAACAACTCAGAGATGTGATTTTTGGTACCGACACCCCGGCAGGGAAACGTTTCGATATTGTCCTTATGGTCTGTATTGTACTGAGTGTGGCGTTGATTTTTATTGATACGATAGGGGACATTCATGCGCAATACGGCCACTATATTGGTGTTGCTGAATGGACCTTTACGGTAATCTTTACCGTTGAGTACATATTAAGGATCTATTGTTCTCTAAATCGGTTACACTATGCCCGCAGTTTTTTTGGCTTAGTGGATTTAGTGTCCATTCTACCCAGTTATTTAGACTTGATTTTCCCGGGGGCCAATGTGGCGTTAGCGCTAAGGGTGCTGCGTTTATTCCGGGTGTTTAGGGTATTAAAGTTACTTCGCTATTTAAGAGATGGTCATATATTACTCAAAGCTATGATGCTGTCGAGTCGAAAAGTGTTTATGTTTTTCTTCTCGGTAAGTTTGATTATTATGGTGTTAAGTGTGGTCATGTTTGTGGTCGAAGGCCCAAATAATGGCTTTACTTCTATCCCTAAATCTATGTATTGGACCGTGGTGACCATTACCACTGTCGGTTACGGAGACATTACCCCGCAAACGCCGTTAGGTCAGGGAATTGCTTCACTGACAATGCTGATTGGTTATTCGATTATTGCCATTCCAACCGGTATTTTAACGGCTGAGATTTCACATGAAATGGTCAGAATGCGTGATTTACGTAAATGCAGTAATTGTGGCAAGAAAGGCCACGATAACGATGCTGAATATTGTAATCATTGTGGCAGCGAATTAGAAACATTATAGCCAGCGCAATTATCATCAAACCGACCGTTAATCATGTTTAACGCGGGTATTACCTAAACCGAAGGATATTAATGACCACAGCTAAATTTGTCGAGGGTTCAATTTTACGTCATATCTTAGTGATGAGCTCGACTGCTGCAGTGGGGATTTCGGCACTGTTTGTGGTCGATTTACTCGATATTTTCTTTTTAAGTTTGCTTGGTGAAATTGAACTTGCCGCAGCGGCAGGTTATGCCAGTACCATTTCTTTTTTTACCACATCAATAGGTATCGGTTTATCCATTGCATCAGGTGCATTAGTGTCAAAGGCGGTAGGGTCTAAAAATATAGCATTGGCTAAAAGGCTATTTTTAAACAGTGCCATAGTGACCTTAATCACCAGTGTGTTGGTGGCTGCGGTCGTGATGGCGTTTATTCCTGAGTTGTTAGCGTTAGTGGGCGCAACAGGACGCACGGCGGAATTAGCGCAAAGTTATTTATATATTCTACTGCCATCGTTGCCATTTATTTGCTTAGCGATGGCGCTTGGCGGTGCATTACGCGCAGTGGGAGACGCCAAATTATCGATGATGTCGACCTTAGCGGGGGGCGGTGTTAACGCGATATTAGATCCTATCTTCATTTTTGCATTATCTATGGGGATTGAAGGCGCGGCCGCGGCCTCTGTGTTGGCGCGTATTGCGGTATTTGTGATCTCAGCCCGTGGTGTCGTGATAAAACATAAGTTATTAGGCCAATTTTCGCTTGATGAATTTAAGCAAGACCTTGGGGTGATTTTCGCCATTGCAGCGCCTGCAATGCTGACCAATGCTGCCACGCCCATAGGTAATGCGGTGGTGACGCGTGCCATTGCTGATTTTGGTGATAGCTATGTGGCTGGTTGGGCGGTATTAGGCCGATTAATCCCAGTGTCGTTTGGGATGATTTTCGCGTTATCGGGTGCGGTTGGGCCGATTGTGGGGCAAAATTTTGGTGCCAATGAGTTGGATCGCGTCAGGTTGAGTTTGACCAAAGCGATTCAATTTTGTGTTGCCTACGTGCTGGTGATGTCGCTTGGACTATTTTTATTAAGAAATGTCATCATTAGTAGTTTTGATATGAAAGGCGATGCCGCAGAGCTTATTTTGTTTTTCTGTCAGTATATTGCGGTGTTCTTTATTTTTTCGGGGATTTTGTTTATTGCCAACGCCTCATTTAATAATCTAGGCAAAGCCAAATACTCAACCATTTTTAATGTTGGTAAAGCAACCATTGGCACCATACCATTTGTGTATTTTGGAGCACAATGGGGTGGCGTATTTGGGGTGCTGATTGGTCAGGTGATTGGATCGATTATCTTTGGTGTGATAGGAATTTTATGGGCATATCGATTAGTCGATAAAATCAGTCACCAAGATATGTTGACGGCTAGCGCCAATAAACAACGCTTAAAAGACGATGCCATTAACATTGATATGGCGGCGGCACCATCACCTATGTCTGGGCGTACTCAAATGGCACAATTTGATGAAGAACCCTTGTGTAAGCAATTGGCACAACAAGATAATAACAATAAAACAGATTGATGCAGTAGAAGCGATAAAAGCGATAAAAGCGGTAGATACAAGCGATAACCATTAAAAAGCCCTATAGTGTTGGCCTTAGCCAACACTATAGGGGCTTTTTATCACTCACAAGGATAACCGCGAGTTAGTCTTTGTCTGTTGCCGTGCTGCTGGCTTGTGTTGCAGCAGCTTGTTCTGTGGCTTCTGCAACCGCTATTTTCTCGCGTTCAGCCTTAGAAATATAACGCTCAACGGGTTTGTTGCTAGGGTTAGACGGTACCACTTTGTTTTGGCGCGCTTTGGCACGTTTGGCCAGTTTTTTGATAATCTCTTGCTTTCTATTCATCTGATTTCTTACTTTGTAAACGACAAACTGTTTATATCATTTCAGAAAATAAACGGCTTATCAAGCGTGATGACACTGGTCTTACAGCCAACGGCAACATCACGAGAAAATTTGGAGGCTAATTTTAGCTTAATTGCTCTGCTGGATATAGTGTTTTATCCATCAGCGACCATATTAGTATGTTATTCGGACTACCGTTTTACCATAAAAGGGTTAACGTCCAAATTTTTCAACATCGTCAGCGGTGGCGCCGTCGTTACATTCGCCACGAATTTCACCGCGTTCAGCTTCAACATAACGGCTTAATTCGATAAAACCGGCATTACAATAACCTTTCATTTCGAGAGTTTTGTTGAGACCAAGCTCTATTTGTTGATTCCACAATGCTAAGCGATCTTCAGCGTTGCGTTGTTCAATTAAATAGCTTTGTGAATCTTGTTTACTGCGACGAATACTTCTGTCTCTCGGGGCCGCATCACCAAAAAGGTTTCGATCACGTGCGCTGGCTAATTTGGCTTTATAGACAAATAATTTAATCCCGTCACCTTTAATTTGAGTACTGAATTCGTCGCGAAATTGCCCAACAAAGTCCATTGGGTCTGGTTTGCTCGCGCTACAGGCGCCAAGGAGTATGACACTGCAGATGATTAATCCGATTTTTGACACACATAACCTCATCAGTTTTTACTTAAAGTTTTTATGCTAAATAGCACCTGAAAACACATTGGCGAAAATAATTGTCAACCCGTTATTGATACCAACAAACAAGGTAAAAACTACAGCTACAACGACATTAATAGGTTAGCCACAGCATTAATAAAAGCTGTGACTAATGACAGCAGGATCCGTTTACACAAAACGTTCGTTGAGGTAGCTCATAATGGCTTTTGATTCATATAGCCATTGGGTGCTGCCATCTTGCTCGATCCGTAAACAAGGGACTTTTAGTTTGCCACCTTGGTCGGTTAACACGTTTTTGTGCTCATCTTGTTTAGCATCAACCAAGTTAATGGTTAAGTTTTGACGACGTATTTCACGACGAACTTTGACACAAAAAGGGCAGGCTGCGTATTGATATAATGCCAATGATTGAGTCTGTTGATCGATAATGGCTTGTTGATCTTGTGGACGTTGGCGCTTTTTAGGCGCGAACACAAAATTTAACAACAATATAATCCGACCTAAAATCCAGCGAATGATAAACATAGATAATCTCAACCTTAACAATATTAATGGTACGTCAATGGTTGCAAACGCTGGTTATGCCACGTTTGCAATGTGTGCGCAGTCTACCCGATGTTGATAGTGGTTAACAGCCACAGACAGGTTATTTTGCGCGTAGTTCAAGCAATGCTTCAGCGACACCCTCTTCGGTGTTGGTGTGACTTCCCAGGACAAAAACTTTACCTGCATCAGTGCCTGTTTGTTCAATTAAATAGACTTTGACCGCTGTGGCACGTTCTTGCGCTAACTGGCTAAGCTCGTTTGGGGAGACTTGTTGGTGGTTTTTAAGCATATTATATAAACCAATATGCCACCGAGTGATGAGTTCGGCTTCTGCCAGATCCGGTTCTTGTTGCTGTAAAGAATGTTTTATCGCTAATGGCTGTTGTGATAACTCTTGCTCAACCAATTGATAGAGTGCGTTGGTTAATGGGCCTGTGGCAGGGAACTGACTGGCCGATAAATTGTTGGGTAAATCTGGGTAGTTTATTGCCGCGGCTTTAGCCAGTTTTTTGTGCATTTGGGTTTCCGCTAACGCTTGTGTATCGTTAACTAAGTCAACACTGCCTTTGATATTGAGATTGAGCAGCGGTCTATCTGTCAACGCTTTTGCCAGTTTATCTAAGGTGTTTTTTTGTTTAACAGAAATGCCGCTGAGGCCGTATTCAAAACTGATTTTGTCCATTTGCTCATCACCATCGACAAGACCTGCTAAGAATGAAAAGGGTGAGGTCACGGCTTTAGTAATAATATTACCCAACGCATTGATGATGATACTGGCAAAGCTAAAACTGGGTGAATCGATATCTCCTGAGACATTGACACCTAAATCAATCACCCCATGACGGTCTTGTAATAATGCAACGGCCAAGGTCACCGGGAGACTGGTCGCTAGTTTGCTGTTGCTGGGTTTCCCCAGTTTAAGCTGATCAATAACAAGATGATTGCTACCGACTAATTGATTGTTTTTAAGCTGGTAATTTAGGTCTAATGATAATTGGCCTTTATCAATGTAATAGCCAGCATAGGTACTTGAATAGGGATTGACCGAGGTTAACTCTACGTTGTCAAAATTCAAGTTAAGATCAAGATACGGTTGGTCGAGTAACGGATTGATCTCACCTGTTAAGGTCACCGGAGCATATCTATCGATTTTACCCGCTAAATCCACCACTGCAGTAGATTGTGAGTTCGATGACAGATGGCTAATTTGACCGTTTAGCATTTCTATGCCTGCCGCAAAATTCGGCGTTAATGAGTTATCGGCAAAAAAGGCGGAGCTATCCTTAATGCCAATTTTATTAATGTTGAGCTGCATTTGCGGTGAATCTGTCATTGGCGGCTCACTGCCTGCTGATGAGTTCAGTTTTGAGGTATCAGCTTTGCGCTGAGCGACTATCAATTTACTCGAATCATTAGTATCAACAGCTTGCTTTATCTTTGCTGGATCGGTTGAGGCTTTTTTTGTGTGGATCAGCTGGCTGATATTAGTGCCGCGATCGGGTGAAATAATGATGCGACTAAACAGGCTATCAAAGTTTATTTCATTTATGTCAATTTTAGCTTGTTGGCGATCAAACGATAACTGGTTGATGTCCATTGTTTCCCATGTCAGCAATGGTTTATTTAGGATATTATCGTTAATGTGCAGCTGGTTGATTTTAGCACTGCCTGTGTAGGTGAGGGTATCTTTAGCATCGGCATGTAATTTACCTTTAGTGGAAAATACCCCGTCTTCTACTGTGATATTAATGTATGGCGCGATATAGGGTTGCAAGCGTGACAACAACATATTACTAAAATCGATATCAGCGTTAATCGTTTGTGTTAATGCATCGACTTGCCCCGTTGACGTTAATAGGCTTTGCGCATTGATGCCGGTCGAGAATTGGTAATCAATAGGGGTGGATAAATCAGATTTTACCAAGCCGGTTGAGAAATCAATGGGGCCGAGTTGCCAAAGGATGATGTTATCAGTGGCAATGCCTTCCCCAAGGTCCACTTGGTACTGTGCCACAGTGATTTTATGTAAATTGACTAACCATGGAGAATCAACCTCATCAGCAGTGTTAGGATCAACATTTTGGCTTGTCATTTCAGTTTGTGACGGGCGTGGTGATCCTGCGTTAGTTTGCGGTGTTTGGGTCACATTAGCGTCAGAGCTTTGGGTGACTTGTTCAGTGGTTATGTCAGACTCTGCCTCTATGTTGGCGTCAGTGATATTTGAGACATTTGCAACCTCAGTGGTATCTGTGGTGTCATTAGTATCAGTTTGGCTCGTTGATGCAGCATCGTCGAGAAGTTGAGTATTTTGAGGTAACAGTAACGCGACTAAATCAGCTCCTTTAGGGGTGATGTTGAGTTTGATTTTACCATTTTCAGTATGAAACTCATCAATGCTAACGTGTTTTTTCTGGCTATCTAGATTGATATTTTTTAACGCTAACACATCAATGGCGATTTTTTCATCTTGCTGATGTAGCGCTTTAAAACGGTTAATCACTATCTGCGCTTTGGTGACATTAATGTGGCTTATTGGGGCTAAGTTTTTATCTTGTAACGTCACAGTGTACTGGCCGTTTACGCTGAGCATGCCTTCAGACAAGTTAATCGCAAACAGTTGATCAACAAAAGCCCAATAACGAGATAAATCAATGCCAGCAGCGTCGAGATCGCCTTGTATTGCTAATGGCGCTAATTGAAATTGTCCTTGCAGTGCCAGTGAGCCGTTAAATTGATCTTCTAGGCTCAGATTATAGCGATTAACCTGGTCTTGTTGATCCTCTAACGGGGTACTCAAACTGCTAAATTGTGTCAATGACAGATTGATATTTGGGTAGTTGATATGAGTATCGGTGACCTTGTCATCTAAGGTGAACACACCTTGTAACAGCTCAATTTTACCGATGTTTATCGCCGGTAGACTTGTCGGTGCAGTATCGGCTGGTGTTGATTGAGTGTCTTTACCTAGGCGCTTGATAATGTCGCTAAAGTTAAATACAACCTGCTGATCATCGGTTTGAGTACGCGAAACCTTAATGGTGGGTTGTGCTAGACGGATATCTTCAATCACTATCGCCCAAGATGTGATGGATTGCCATAATTGAATGTTGCTATACAGAGTGGCTAGTGATGCAAAAGTTTGCTGACTATTAAGTTCATTGATAACCAAACCCGAGACCGTTAGTTCTAGCGTAAAAGGATTGATACTAATGTCTTGTAGACTAACGTTTCTACCTAATTGCTCGGCTAATATCTCTGGTGCTTGTTGTTTGGCAATATACGGAATTAATCCACCGAGTACAGCGCAAGACAATAAGTAAATGGTTAATCCATAAAGGGTTAATTTTTGAATACGAGAGTGCGGTTTAACCGCTGAGCGCAACTGAGCTAAAAACGAGGTCATATGAGGTAGTCTTGATACAAAACAGTGGTAATAGGTATCTATTTTACCAAAAAAACTATCTTTGCAAATCATTATTTTGGCAGCAAAACTGATTAATTTACATTTAGGTTTATTGATGGTAGCGTTATATTTAAGTTTATGTAATTAATAGGTTTTATTTTATTTTATTGTTAACTTATTTTCGTATCTGACTTTAACCTGGTGTGTTAAGTCGTTATAGCGGTATGTTATCCTTAGCCCTTATGGCGTGATGGCATCATTTTATTGGCATAATATCTGCTGCATCCATGCGCGAATTTAACCTCAATTTTCAAGGATGACAAATGCAAATTCGTCCTGCTTTGAGCATAGATTTAAAATCGTTGAGCTTGCTGTTTGTTCAATATCGGCAGCAATTACACCAAGCCTAAGACTATCGTGCCTGGCATGCTTTTTTGAAACATCGCTTGGCTTAAATTGATTCGATGATTTTTGTGTTGTTCAAAGAAGATGACATGATAGGTTTTATTCAACTGTATCCGTCGTTTTCTTCATTACGACTGGCTCCTGTGTGGTATTTAGAGGATGTGTTTGTCTCACCACCGGATCAGCAGCTAGATATTATCAGTCAGATGTATCAAAAAGCACAAGCATTGGCGCAAAGTACCGGAGTATTATTAATTAATCGCCACGATATAGAGGCATTGTTGAGTCGGAATCAGTTGGTTTTTAGCATAAATCATCAATGTGAACTCGATTGACGACTCTTTGACCTTGCTAGATCAAACTATCAAAATATAAGCGTTAGTTATTTTAGACCTCAGTTATTTTTCTGGTAAAATAGCTGAGGTTTTTTTATTATTTTTTCATCGTAGATGTTAAGGAACAAAGATTGAATAAGAGTGTATTAACCAACCTTATTGCGGCCATTCTTATGCTGGTCGGGTATGTGTTAGAACAACAGATTGTGCTGACGATAGGATTATTTGCATTATCGGGTGCGTTAACAAATTGGTTGGCGATCCATATGTTGTTTGAAAAGGTCCCCGGTTTGTATGGCTCTGGAGTGGTTCCATCGCGTTTCGAAGAGTTTAAATTGGGCATTAAACATTTAATGATGAAGCAATTTTTTACCCAAGAGAATATCGATCGCTTTTTGACAACCAGCAGTGCCAGCAGTATTGATTTAACTCCGGTGATTGAACAAATTGATTTGGCGCCGTCATTTGATGCGTTAGTGTCGACGGTATCACAATCTTCATTTGGCAATATGCTGGCGATGTTTGGTGGTACTGAAGCGCTTATTCCACTGAAAGAGCCTTTTATTGAAAAAATGAAACTGTCTTTAGTTGAAATGGCGCAAAGTGAAGAGTTTAATGCGATTTTAGTCAATGAACTTGAAAAGCCGAATATCATCGCTGATATGCAAGCTAAGGTGGCCAATATTGTCGAACAGCGTTTAAACGAACTTACGCCTGAATTAGTTAAACAAATCATCCAAGATATGATTAAAACCCATTTAGGTTGGTTAGTTGTATGGGGTGGTGTGTTTGGCGGTGTTATTGGTGCCGTTGCGGCATTGGTACAACAATAGGGCAACAGATATAATCTAGGTATTGTATCAATCATCATATTAATGCCGTAAGCCATAGTATTGAGCTATCGTATGAGTACTGGAATATGAGTGATAGTATTATTATGAGTACTGAGTAATTGTACCTAGTAATAGTTCTTAGTAATAGTTCTTAGCATTAGTTCTTAGCATTAGTTCTTAGCATTAGTTCTTAGTTTTAGCCCTGAGTAATAGAGGTGAACATGAGTCAACATCATAGTATTAATTATCTAGAAATACCGGTGAGAGATTTAGCCGCAACAAAAACCTTTTTTACTCATGCGTTTGGTTGGACGTTTCAAGATTATGGGCCTGAATACAGTTGTTTTTTACACGTGGGTATCGCGGGGGGATTTTATCAAGTTAACAGTCAATTTACTTTAGCGAAAGGTAGCCCATTAATTGTGATATACAGCCAAGACCTATTGGCGTCACAAGCGTTAATCATTGCCGCAGGTGGCGAAATTATTAAGCCAATATTTGACTTTCCTGGCGGTCAACGTTTTCATTTTACCGATGTGAATGGGAATGAATATGGCGTATGGTCAGAATAACGAGGATAAAATTGCCTCACCTTGTGTGAGACAATGCTGTTTAGATGAGCGGGATATCTGTTTAGGATGTTATCGCTCGCTTGATGAAATTTTGGCTTGGCATACCATGGACCAACAACAAAAAAGCGCATTGCTGGAAACGTTACAACAACGCGCTATCCCATGTAAAAAACGCGAGTAGGGCGCTAATCTATAATTGTTGACCACGACAAATACTGTGTTGAGCTACACAGAACTTGGGTTTGTTTTGGGTTCGGTATCTGTTCTAAATAAGCTAAATCCGCGAGCTTGATAGTTTTGTAACGCGCTGGGGTGATCTAACGAGCAAGTATGCACCCAAACTCGGCGGGTGTTGGGTAACGACCAAGCTTGTTCAATGGCTTGGGTCAATAAATAGCCGCCAAAGCCTTTACCGATAAAGCGTTCGCCTAAACCAAAATACATAATTTCGACATTATCGTTATCTTGTTGCTGCAATTCAAAGTAACCCGCTGGTGCGCCATCTTTGTAGGCCACAAATAAATGTAAATTGTCCGCTTCGCTATATTCTTGCCACTGGTTATCGGTCAAGGTCAGTTTATCTGTCCATTCCCACCCCGCACCGACAAATTGATATAGAAACCGATTAAATTGATATTGTTTTATTTTTACCTCAACCACAGTTAATCCGTTGGGATCCTTTTTAGGCTTTAATTGACTAGGGTCGGTCATTTCAAGATTGAAAATACTGATATCTGTCATGGGGAACCTTATTATTGTTCAATTAATACGCTAAGTGCTATGCCTCTTGATGCTGTTGTCATTATCTTACAAGATGGCGGCAAACAAAAACACCACCCAATTGGGTGGTGTTTAGAGGTTGTACTAAAATTAATAAGCGCTAGCGTGAACGTTTTTAACCGCCCGACCCGATGGGTCGTTAAGGCCTTGTAAGCTAGCGTCCCACAATAGTGCTTCAGGGGTTGAACACGCTACTGTTTTTCCACCAGGCACGGTTTCAGCTGCGCTGGCTAACGGGAAAAACTCTTCAAAGAAGCTGCGGTAAAAATAGGCTTCTTTTGACTCTGGCGTGTTGTATGGGAAACGGAATTTTGCATTAGCATATTGCACTTCACCCACGTTTTCTGCTGCGTGTGCTTTTAAACCATCAATCCAAGAATAACCTACGCCGTCACTGAACTGTTCTTTTTGACGCCATACCACTTCTTTTGGCAATTTATCCTCAAATGCCTGACGTAAAATGTGCTTCTCGATGCGGCCATCTTTAGACATTTTGGCTTCTGGATTAATACGCATTGCTACGTCGATAAATTCTTTATCTAAGAAAGGCACCCGAGCTTCGAGTCCCCATGCCGCCATGGATTTGTTGGCACGTAAGCAGTCAAATAAATGCAGTTTATCTAGCTTACGCACTAATTCCTCATGAAATGCTTGCGCGTTAGGGGCTTTATGAAAATACAGATAACCACCGAATAACTCGTCAGCACCTTCGCCAGACAGCACCATTTTAATGCCCATGGCTTTAATTTTACGTGCCATTAAATACATTGGCGTTGCCGCTCGAATGGTGGTGACATCGTAAGTTTCGAGATGATAAATCACTTCTTTAATAGCATCTAAGCCTTCTTGGAAGGTATAGACAATAGGATGATGAATTGTGCCAATGGCGTCAGCTACTTTTTGTGCGGCAACTAAGTCAGGAGATTCAGCTAACCCTACGGCAAATGAATGCAGTTGCGGCCACCATGCGTCGGTTTTTCCATCGTTTTCAATACGGTGTTTTGCATACGTTTGGGTAATGGCAGAGATCACTGATGAATCTAATCCGCCAGATAATAATACCCCGTAAGGTACATCTGACATTAACTGACGTTTTACCGCCGCTTCTAACGCTTCACGCAGTTCTTCAATGCTTGCTGGGTTGTCTTTAACGGCATCATAGTCGCGCCAATCACGTTGGTAATACTGGGTTGGTTTACCGTCGGCAGAATATAAATACTGTCCAGGGTAAAACTCAGCCACTGTTTTACAGACAGGCATTAATGCTTTCATTTCTGAAGCTACATAGAAGTTACCTGAAGCATCAAAGCCAGTATAAAGCGGGATTATACCCATATGGTCGCGGCCGATAAGATAAGTGCCTTTGGCTTTGTCGTAGAGTACAAATGCAAAGATGCCGTTCAGTTTGTCTAAAAAGTCACAACCGTATTCTTGGTAAAGTGACAAAATCACTTCACAATCTGAGTTAGTTTTATATTGGTATTTGTCACCAAGCTGAGCTTTTAATTGCTTGTGGTTATAAATTTCACCGTTAACGGCTAATACTAAGTTGCCATCAGTGCTGATAAGCGGTTGCGCTCCGTGGTCAACGTCAACAATGGATAAACGTTCATGAGCTAAAATGGCATGTTCATCAGCATAAATACCAGACCAATCTGGACCGCGATGACGCAGTAGTTTTGACATTTCTAACGCCACATGGCGAAGTTGGCTTGCATCAGTTTTGATATCTAAAATCGAAAATATTGAACACATAGTACGGCTCCAGCAGCGTTGGCTAAACTTTATCTGTTGTTACTTTGCCAGCATTTGCGTTAACTGCCAAGCTTGTTTTTTAAGATAACATCATAAATTTGGTTATTTTAATGATTTTATCTCTCTTAATTATCTTTTTGTTTGGATAATGTTTATTAAAAATGTAATTTTATTGAAGTATATTCAATCTAACTGTGCTTTTAATGGTATTTATTAGGATTTCATAATCAAAAACCACTAAAATAATAAATATCCAAGAATTGAGGTGAATGACACTAAGCCTGTGCGTTTAATGCTTGTTTGAGCCAAAAATCGCTTAATCATCTGTTAACGTCAGCGCCTTCTCTCAATCGGCGCTTACCGTTGTCAGTCAGGTGTTTTGGGGGGCGGGGATGCATTTCACGACAAGGACAACAGCATTATTGAGTTGGCGATGGCATTGCTCTTCGCTTTCGTAGGCGAGGCCGGGTTGAGATCTGTGAGTGCAGTTAATCCTAGGGTTATCCTAGAGTAAACACCACGCGAAAATGAGATAAAAAAGCCCATCAACTGATGGGCGGATCCCTAGGATAGGGCCTGTAACTGTGTGAATGTTAATCTGCTGGGCGTAACTGATTAAACTCAGAACCAGCAAAGTAGCCTGGCCAGTCTTGGTTATTGCCGAGCTCAGCGGCTGCTTGGTAATACACACCTAAGTCTTGTAATGTGCCAGAAAGATCCCAGTCTTCACGATAATAATCGCAGACGTTGTGATAACAGCCTTTCATTTTGGCTTGCATCGCTTGTTTGTACACGGCGGTGGCTGCATCAATCGGCTCGTTTCCGCCACCGGCAAATACCGCGGGGACGCCTAATTTAGCGAAGCTGAAGTGGTCAGAACGAAAGAACCCGCCAGCCGCAGGATTTGATTCACCTTGAGTTACACGATGTTGTGTAGCGGCGGCGCGGTCTAAATAGGTTTCTAACTCAGATTGGCCTTTGCCAACAATGGTGTAATCTTTGGTTTTACCGTACACATTGGTGCTGTCTAAATTAAATGCCGCCACGGTTTTATCTATGGGGTAAATTGGATGAGCCGCGTAATAGCGTGAACCGAGTAAGCCTTGTTCTTCACCCGTAGTGGCAATGAAGGTGAGTGAACGTTTAAGGCCATGGCCTTGGTTGGCTTGTTGGGCAAACTGGCGGGCTATTTCTAAAATACCGGCAATGCCAGAGGCGTTGTCTAATGCGCCATTATAAATTTGGTCACCTTCTTTGGAGTCATCTTTACCGATATGATCCCAGTGGGCAGTGAATAAAATATGTTCATTGGCATGGGTGCTGCCCGCTAATGTGGCCACCACATTATAACTGTTGGCATACTCAGTTTTGTTAGTAAATTTAATGGCCGCAGTTTGGGCTAAATCGACATTGAGTGAATTGTTGGCGGCGCGATCCATTAACGATGTTAACGAGAGTCCTGCTTTATCAAATAAAGCATTAGCACGGCTTAAAGTTAACCAACCTTCAACTTGCACGCGTTGATCTTGCTCAGCTTGACTCTGGACTAAGTCTTGTTGGGCTCCTGTCCAGCTATTTTCGACAACCGACCAAGGATAAGAGGCCGGCTTAGTATCGTGAATGATGATAGCGCCTAATGCGCCTTGGCGGCTGGCTTCTTCAAACTTATAACTCCAACGACCATAATAAGTCATCGCCTTACCATTAAACATCGCGCCTTCTGGATGAGCAAAGCCGGGATCATTGACCAGAATAATGGCGATTTTGCCTTTCATGTCCAGATCTTGATAATCATTCCAGTCGTATTCAGGGGCATTGATCCCGTAACCGACAAACACCAGCGGCGCATCGATAATGCTCACTTGGTTGTTGTCATGACGGCTGCTTAAGACGATGTCTTGGCGGTATTGCATATCAATGCCAGCTAAGCTGACTTGTTGTTGCTCGCTGGCGGTGTAGCTCACCATAGGAACAGGCTGTAAAAAACTGCCTTTATAGGCGCCTTTAAGCCCCATTTGAGTGAACGCGGCCGTTAAATAATCTAGGGTGAGTTTTTCACCCTGGGTGGTGGGCGCCCGACCTTCAAACTTATCCGAAGATAATGTTTTGATATCGGCTCTAATACGTTGTTCATTAAAGGTGACTGTGGTCGTTTTAGCTGGCGCAATGGACTCAGTTGACGCGAGAGTAGTATTGTCACCGTTACATGCTGTCAGTAACGATATGACGCAAAAGGGAATCAGTCGTTTCATGCTATGTCCTGTTTTTATTATTTATGGGTCTTTCAGACAAGCATAATGAAGTAAGCCAGTGCTTAAAAACAAGGTCTCTGGCTTGGCATTGTGTTAGCTAATGTAAATCACATCAGCTCGGGATAAGCGCTGTGGTTAAAGATGAGCGTGTTGGTTAGACCACATCAATGTCGCCAGCACAGGCAAACACATGGTTTGGTCGAAAAGGTTCCTTGTCGATATCGCTCATCTGGCTCACGCCGCTGGTGACCAGAATGGTTTCAAGGCCTGCTTGAAAGCCTGCCAGAATATCGGTACGCATGTTGTCGCCAATAATAACGGTGTTTTCAGAGTGCCCTTGAATATGATTCAACGCTGAACGGATAATCCATGAACTGGGTTTGCCCACATAAAATGGCATTTTACCTGTGATACGTTCAATGGGGGCACATAAGGCACCACATGCAGGGCTAAATGCTGCACCATGAGTGTCGGGGTTGGTGGCAATAAATCGGGCGCCTGCAGCCACAAAGCGTGACGCTTTATGGATCATGTCCCAATTGAATGAACGGGTTTCGCCAACAATGACAAAGTCTGGATCGATATCCGTGATCGTGAAGCCCGCATTGTACAGCTCATGGGTTAGCGCTCCTTCGCCGATAACAAAGGCTTTATTACCCGTTTGGTGTTTAAGAAAGTCGGCCGTGGCCATGGCTGAGGTATAAAAACAGCTTTCAGGCACATTAATACCTGCTGCACTCAGTCGATTTTGTAAGTCTTTACCGGTTTGAACCGGATAATTAGTGAGGATAACTAGCGGATTGCCTTGCTCAAGCACGCGGTGAATAAACGTGTCACTTCCGGGAATTAGCTTGTTGTCATGCAGTAACACACCATCAATATCGCAAATAATATTTTTCATTCAATGATTTCTTTTTTCAAATACAACCTGTGTATATCTAATGCTCATTCAGGTGAGAAAACAATGATTAAATAAAAAAGTGGCTGTTTGGTGACTGATTTACTGTGTTGTGAGTTGAGGTAAATAGATTATAACGTAGGTTTTATTCGGCCTGCATGTTACTCAGTCCGTGGGTTGTTTATCGCTATGGCCTACGGCCACTCACTTGAAACATGACCACCCATTCCAATTGCTACCCTCTTTTTATCACGGCGGCGTTAGGGGTCGGACTTCTCGACGTCGGACTCTTTGTCCTACGATTGCCACATGTTGTTAAAGTAGCGGCAATCTTGAGCGGCGCTGGTTTTGTTACTTTACATTATTTAGGTTACTCTATTTTTGTCTCTATTATTTACTTTAGATTTAGCAGAAACTGGAATAACACATGGTCTCAAAGCTCCCTGATAAAAAGTCGCACACTCAAGATATTCAGGCATTCATTAGCCAAGTCAAAAATACTCCGCGGGTCACTGACGAAGACAAGGGTAGATTGATATTTGCAATGGATGCCACAGCAAGTCGTGATCACTGCTGGGATATGGCGAGTCAACAGCATGCGGCTATGTTTGCCGAAGCCGATAAGGTGAGTACTCTAAGTGTGCAGCTTTGTTATTATCGGGGTTTTGGAGAGTTTAAAGCACTTCCCTGGACACGCGGCGCCGATGAAATCAAACAAGCCTTACTTTCAGTACGCTGCCTAGCCGGAAAAACCCAGATTGCCAGAGTGTTATCCCATGCATTGAGTGAAACTCGCGCAAGCAAAGTGAACGCACTGGTATTTGTTGGTGATAGTGTTGAAGAAAACCCGGATTCACTTGGAGACTTAGCAGGCCAGTTGGGAATACTCAATCTGCCTTTATTTGTTTTTCAAGAAGGAAATAATGCAAAGGTTGGCAGTATTTTCTCACAGCTAGCGACATTGAGTGGCGGTGCACATTGCCAGTTTGATCAAGGCAGTGCTAGACAGTTAGGTCAGTTGTTAGCCGCGGTTGCAGTATATGCAGCGGGCGGTAAATCTGCTTTGAAAAATAATTTGTTGAGTAAGGATGCGAGCGTGAGACGGTTATTACAGCAATTAAAGTAGTCGTGATTAGTGAGCGGTAAATAATCCAACCGTTGCAACGAAAAAATCAACACAGCAAATATCGTGTAGGCTCCCGGATTACATGAGCACGGCGACAAAGCAACACCGTAAAATAAATCGTGTAGGCTTTACGACTTAACTGATACCTTAAATAAGTGAATACTCTATGTTCAGACTTGTCGTTTTAGTAGCGGTTATTATCATCGGCTATATCACAGTACAATATATTCAAGCCCTGAAACCGCAACAAAGAAAGAAATTCGCTGCGAAAGCGGCTGCGGTCGCGTTGATCACGATACTGATCTTGCTAACGGTCACGGGAAAGCTTTATATTTTGGCCGCATTGGGAACAGGTTTAGTGATATTTGCCAAACGCTTGTTTCCACTGCTACGTTATTTTCCATTTTTGAAAGGTCTTTATCAGAAGGCGAAAGCAACACAGAGCTCGGATTCATCGCAGCGTTCTACGGTTGAAACCAGCTTGCTCAAAATGACCCTTGATCACCAAAGTGGCAATTTGGATGGTGAATTACTGGCGACTGATAGCAAGGGAAAATACCTGTCTGAATTTAGTCTGTCAGAATTAATCTCTCTGTATGATCTAGCAGATAAACAATATCCAGATTCGATCGAAGTATTGGCTGCCTATCTTGATCGCCAGCATGGTTCTGACTGGCGCGAAGCTGCCAATGCCGGAAGCTATTCTGAAGAGAGTGAACAACAGTCTCGCCCAAGCGATAGTGCTGAGATGACGGCAATTGAAGCTTATGCCGTGCTGGGCCTTGATCAAACTGCAACGGAGGAAGACGTTATCGCTGCGTACCGTAAACTAATGCAAAAACTCCATCCTGATCGCGGTGGCAGCAACTATCTGGCAGCAAAAATAAATCAGGCGAAGGATTTGCTTGTGAGCCGCAAAGGCAAGTAAACCAAAGACGCTCATGTTTTCATATTCCCTATTATCTATTGCCTATTTGGACCTTTTTCTCAAAGTTCAAAAAATGGGAAAGTTCAAAGAAAGGGTGGCATTTTTATTACGTTAGTGAAAGTTATCCATACTTACTACAGTTTCAAGTATTTACTCGATAATATTACGGGGTAAGTTAATGGCTATCATCATGATTTATTGTATTTTACTAATTATTTTTGAATTGCTTAACATAATTTAGGCTTAGAGAAACGATAGGGTAAAGATATTTAATGTTTTTCCTATACCGAGCAAAGACAATCGTGGCGATAGTGACACCAACTGTGACCCCAAAAGGATACTTTTGAGTCTGTTTTTTGACAGAATACAGTAATACATTAAGGGTTAACTCGCACTGTTTAACAGAGTCCTTACCCTGCATACGCGCTAACTTAATCGAATGATTTAGATGCTTTAGAGATGACATCGATACCCTCCTTTAATTGGGAGACTGTGTCTTTGAAGCCAAAAAAACGAATAAGCCGCTTTTGCCAATAAATTAAGCCAACTAACACCAACATCATTGCGAGTAGAAATATCCCTAACCCAATAAATATGCTGTGAGTGATGCTGTAGATCATGATCCCGGTGCAAACACATAAACTGAAGATAAAGAGAACTAATAACGGAATAAATAAAAGCTGGCAAATAAAAAACTTTTTTGCTGCGACAATATTTCGTAATATTTCAATAAAGAAAAGTTGGACTGTAGACTCTGACCACTGTCCAACCTCTTGAGTTAATTTCGATATCTTATTGAAAATATCTTTAATTTCATCAACTTTAACGTTCACCTCATCTGAGTTAACGTGAGGATCGGTCTCAGTGCCATCGGAGATTTTATCTTTACTGTACACTTTCTCTGTGTTTTCCATTATAAAATCCCTCCGGCCGCTTTGCTATTTTATAAATTTCGAAATCGCCCATCCCGCTAAAAAAGCACACCCGACACTTAATAAAGGGTGTTCCTTAATAATATTTTCAGTTTGAGCTGTTGCAGATTTAACTTTTTGAGATCCTTCACCAAATGAATCTTTAGCTTTATCTTTCAAGGAATTAACAGCCTCGGATGTAGCTTCTTCCGCTAAATGATAAGCATCTTCAATTTTCTGTTGTGGATCTTGATTTTTTGCCTTTGTTGTAGCCATTTCCAATCTCCTTAAATACAATATTTATAGATTGATATTACGCTGAAATAAATATGGACAATAAAAATATTCCAACCAACCAACATACTATTACAATAAATATATTTGGTCAATTTATATAACATTAATAAAAAACATGCCTAAATATTAGTTATTCAATTTTAATAAAGCGAAAGGCATGCCACATTTAAATCGAAGCAGCAAAAAAAATAAACAACTGATATATATAATATTTATATTTTATGATAAAAATGAAATATTTTAATATGATTATTTTGTAGTTTTATAAATTATTATATTTGACCATGTAAAAGTCACTCATGGAAATAGAGATAATAACCAATGGCTATTTAAGAATAATATGGAAATTGTATCCGACTAGTAACTCCACAACACCCTGCATGGGGCTCCGCACAGGGCGGTTCATTTAGAGTGCCTAATCTAAACTTTTTTGGTTAGGGTAATAGTGAAACATTGCCCCCAGAATTATTGGGTCGTTTCTGGGAAGGCAGATTTAAATTCCAAGCCTTATTAGATGAAGCTGCGGTATTAGCCTGTATGGCTTATGTTGACCATTATTTATTAATAGAAAGGCCCATTCTCGCCAAGATGGCTGTTATTCCAGTAACCTCAGACTACACCAATATTCAACGTCTAATAGACTCAGCAATAAAAGGTTAGCAGCCTGAATAATTATTACCTTTTGTGGGCAATGAACGTGTAAACACGCCTAATGTTTAGCGTAAAAGACTATATCATGCTGGTTGAAAATACAGGAAGGATTATCCGAGAGGATAAACGCGGCGCCATTAGTTCAAGTAGCCAAGATATATTGAATAAGCTAAATATTCCTGCTGAAAACTGGTTAAAAATCACCACAGAATTTAGCTCGTCATTCAAAGGTGCGGTAGGGGCTTTACCTGAATTAATAATATATTGCGAACATTTTGACCGAAAACGACGACAAGGCGCATCAAACTGCCAGCGCTGGCTGTGCGCGTAAACAATAACGTCTTAATCTCACAACACCACTTTTTACTTAATTGATATCAAGCTTTTCTGCTGTGTTGAATCTAGCTTAAAATTCATTTAGTGGCTATAGAGTTCACATTATTCAAACCATTCGATTGAATCTACTTGTTGAGAAAATGAGAGTAGGTGTTGGCAACCCAAATCGAAAAGGGTTATGTTGTTAGTTCAAAGAATGGGTGACATTTTATTTGTTGCAGCAACTATCTGGCAGCAAAAATAAATCAGGCGAAGGATTTGCTTGTGAGCCGCAAAGGCAAGTAAACCAAAGACGCTCATGTTTTCATATTCCCTATAAAAATGGGTGGCATTTTTCTGTAGATTATTGAATTTACACAACTTCCATAGGTACAACGATGACAACTAAAAATAATGATAATCCCGTTGATAATAGCTTTGAGTACGCTATGTCGCAGCGAGGCAATCCGGTTGATGATCCACTTACGGCCATTAAAACGATGCGTTTAGAACAACTGGCAGTATGTCGCCTAAAAGCAGCGAAAGAAATGCAAGCTATGGGCGATAAAGCGACAAAGAGTAAAGTAAAAACCGATGACTGATAAGTTGTAACTCATTTTGTACTATTACTTATAATATTGAGCTGTCAGCAAATAATAAACATTGGTCTAGTTTTAGTTCACTTTATTTGCAGGAAATGAAAGAGGATAACGATGGCTAGGTTTAGTTTTCTGATTGCGTACTTAACACCTAACCATTCAATTTTATGTGCCTTTTCAGCTTGATTGAAAGGTGAAACATGGCCATATATGGACGCTCCCGGTGAGTCAAGACAATACTCTACTCACCCAAGGTTTTTTGACCTTAGTTTTCTATTCTACTGCTTCACACTTGCCATTGCTTTTGATGCGACTCATTTACCG